>Ga0208794_1000009_pt1 | contig 516208 bp, 464 predicted proteins | sample 32_taG_FD_184106 | JGI IMG/M metagenome (GOLD analysis project Ga0208794, IMG submission 184106) | Marine viral communities from the Gulf of Mexico - 32_GoM_OMZ_CsCl metaG (SPAdes) (version 2) | ecosystem: Environmental > Aquatic > Marine > Oceanic | place: Atlantic Ocean: Gulf of Mexico...
TGGGAGAGTAGGTCGTCGCCTTTTTTTGAAAGCCCTTCATGGAAACATGAAGGGCTTTTTGTTTTTAATCACACTCCAAATTTTAAACATAAAAAAATCCAACAATATATAATTGTTGGATTTTTTTGGGATTAAAACAGTGACTATTTTTTGAACATACTATCCATTATGGTTTTCAATCCTTTAAAAGCAAAGAATATAGCCAGACCACTTAATATTAACCCAATAATTAATATTAAAATGAAAGTTGATTTTTCTTGATTACTAAAAGCCATATAAAGGATTGTAGGGCCTAAAAACATAAATACAAGGCAAATACCCATATTTTGCAATCCCTTTACAAGTAATTCTTTGTTAGTCCTATTCTGATCCATCGTAATAGTTTTGAATTGCTGACCTTACATTTTTGTGTGTCTCTAAAAGTTCTTGAGCCTTAGCTTGAGAAATGTTTAGTTCTTTCATAAGCATTTTTATACCTCTATCAACAAGTTTATTGTTGCTTAATTGCATATCAACCATTTTATTGCCTTTAACTTTTCCTAATTGGATCATAGAGGCAGTTGAAATCATATTTAAAACTAATTTTTGTGCTGTACCAGCTTTCATACGAGAACTACCAGTAACGAATTCAGGCCCTACTATAACTTCAATTGGGAATTGAGCTGTTTGAGATAATGGGCTATTGTGATTACAAGTTATACAACCTGTTACAATATTGTTTTCATTACAATGTTGTAAAGCTGAAATAACATATGGTGTTGTTCCTGAAGCAGCAATACCTATAACAACATCATTTGGATTGATACTATATTTCTTTAAATCTTCCCAACCTTGAGTTGTTGAGTCTTCGGCAAATTCAACAGCTTTTCGAATGGCAGAATCTCCACCAGCTATTAAACCAATAACCATATCATGTGACACTCCAAATGTTGGTGGGCACTCTGATGCATCTACAATGCCTAAACGACCACTTGTGCCTGCTCCTATATAGAATAATCGCCCGCCAGATTTTAGTTTTGGTACTATTTGATTAACCAGAGTTTCTATTTGAGGTATAGCCTTTTCTACAGCAAATGGAACGGTTTTATCCTCTTTATTGATATTAGTAAGAAGTTCTGAGACACTCATTTGTTCTAAATGATTGTAGTTAGAATCTTGTTCGGTTGTTTTTGTAAATTGCATGATTCAAAAATACGAATTTTTGGTATGCGTTAGTGATGGTAGCGACATCCTTTTGCGCTTTTTTTGCAAAAGATATAGCGAACAGCACGACACTTTGAACATTAAAGTGAAAAAGTGTAACGCCCAAATTATTGTACTGTATAAATTAATTCTGCTACTTCGGAAAGTCTAAAATAACCTAAAGGAAAATTATCGGGATTTGTTTGATTAATGCAGTTGCCTCGTATAGTAGCTGGTTGTGTTTCGAAAGGACCTCCTCCTTCTTCGCTGTTTTGCTGTAAAAGTATAAACATAAACTCATAAAAGCGTTCGGAAACTCCATAATTACGAATAATTACTTGATCACCAGCTTCTAATTCTGCTTCAGTGTAAAATCCGAAAATTTGATTTCCGTTGGTGAATTCATCTTCATAAACTTCTAGAGTTGGAATAACTGGAATATCACTAATAAACTCAAAAAAATAATAGTTTTCCTCATCTTCTGGATCTGTATAATAAGCTTTGAGTTCGGTTTCGGTACCTGAAAAACCTCCATTATCATTTTGTTCTACAAAATCTATATTTACAACAGATTTTAAAGTTTCAGTAGCTGTGTATGTCTCTCCATTGTAAATTATTGTAAGGATATAAGTTTGATTAATTACAGGAACAAAAGTTGTATTTCTATAAATCCCTGAATTGCCTTCTTCGATAAAGTTAAAAGTATTGCTATTACTATCTGAAACAGAAACAATTGCTCCGTTTGCTGGAGGTACAGACGTGTTAAAATATGGAGCAGTTAGTGAGAGTTTAATTTGTTGCTCATTGCCAATAGTGTCTTTAAACCAATTGATAGATGCGTCGATAACGAGTTTTGGTTCTGCTGTATTGAGATTGACATCTATTACATCTTCACATGAAGTTGTAAAAACTATTAGTAATATGTATAAAAAATAATTTTTCATGTCTTAAAATTTAAAATTATAAGAAACTGATGGTATGATTCCGAATATTGCTAACCGTAAAGCCTCATTGTTACCAGTATTTCTGTTTTCTCTAAATGAAATAGATGCTGCATTACGTCTGTTATAAAGATTATAAATACCAAATACCCATTCACCTTTCCAACGTTTAGTGGTGTTTGGATTTGGATTATAATTAGCTGATATATCCAAGCGATGATAAGTTGGTAATCGACTCGAATTTCTGGCTTCATAATTAGGTATAGTTATGCCATTGTACTCATATTGTCCATTAGGATAAGTAGTAGGTTGACCAGTTTGAAGCAAGAAATTACTATTAAAAGTCCATTTTTTGTTTAGTTGGTAACTTGCTGTTATTGAAATATCATGGGTTTTATCGTAAGGTGTACGATACCAATTACCATTATTTATTCCTGTCTCTATTGGAGTTCGTCCTTGTGTTTGCTGTTCTGATTTTGATAAGGTATATGCAATCCAACCTTTAAAATCACCTTCATTTTTTTTGAATAATATTTCTAATCCGTATGCTCTAGCTTTGCCATTTAAAATAACTTGTTCGATAGCGTTATTAGCTATTAAATTAGCTCCATCAATGTAATCTATTCTATTTTTAATGGTTTTATAAAAGCTTTCAGCTTCTAAAGAATAAACATTATCATTAAAGGTCTTAAAATAGCCTATTGCAAATTGGTCGAGTGATTGAGGTTTTACATATTTTCCGCTAGGTGTCCAAACATCAAGTGGTGTAGGAGAACTTGTATTGGATAGTAAATGTAGGTATTGACTCATACGATTATAACTTGCTTTAATTGATGACTCATCATTAAGCTGATAAGCTAGAGAAAAACGAGGCTCAATATTTGAAAACGATTTTATAACATCACTACGTTTAAAAGTTTCAACACCTATTGGCTCTGCCTTTTCATAAATTTGAAGCTCTTCGTTAAATACTACAGGATTATCGTTTTGATATATGTTGAGTTCATCTTGTCCTAGTCTTAAAAAGGAACTGAAACGAACACCATAGCTTATTGCCAATTTTTTAGATAGTTGATGTTCTGCGTCGATATAAATAGCGTTTTCTAATGCGAACTTATCAATCAGCTTAAATGGGTTTAGCCCAGAAGTAGGTGTAGATGGTTGAATATCACCAGGATTGAATTTGTAATAGATACTATTTAAACCATATTCAAGCTTAAAATCTGTATTGATATAGTGTTTAAAATCGTATTTAAAATTGAAGTTCTGAATTCCAGAATCCCAGTTAAACTCAACAAAATTTAATTTTAAACCATAATAATAGTCTGAATAAATAAGAGAAGCATTTGAAAACAACTTATCAGAAAACAGATGATTCCATCTAAAATTCACTACAGTATTTCCGTAGGTATTTTCAAAACTATCAGAAATTGAAAACACATCTCTACCAAAATAGCCAGACAAGTAAATGTTGTTATTTTGATTGATTTTATAACTCAATTTTGTGTTTAAGTCATAGAAGTATGCAATGTTATCAATATCAAACAATGGTAAAAACAGATGTGCGTAACTGCTTCGTCCACCAAATAAAAAGGAACCTTTCTCTTTTTTAATTGGACCTTCAGCTAATAATCTGCTAGATACAATTCCTATTCCTCCATTCATGTGAAATTCATTACTATTTCCTTCTTTTTGATAAATATCTAATACAGAAGAAACGCGTCCACCATATTTTGCAGGAATACCTCCTTTATACAATTTTAAATCTTTAATAGCATCTGGATTAAAAACAGAAAAGAAGCCAAATAAATGAGAGGAGTTAAATATTGTTGCTTCATCCAATAAGATTAAATTTTGATCAACTGCACCACCACGAACATTAAACCCAGATGATCCTTCTCCTGCGTTAGTAACTCCTGGTAAAAGAGTGAGCGATTTAATAACATCAACCTCACCTAAAACCACTGGAATTTGTTTTATGGTGGAAATGGTGAGCGAATTGACACTCATTTGAGGTTTTTTGATATTTAATTTTTCAACATCTTCTTTAATGATTATTTCATCTAATGCTTCAGAGGATTCAGTTAATTTATAATTAATAGTTTTATTTTCTGTTAGAAGAATTGTTTCTGTAATGGTTGTGAACCCTAAATAACTAACTTGAATCTTATAAGTGCCTTGCGGAATTGTAATGGAATAAAAACCATATTCATTAGTAGTTGTTCCTGTTTGAAGCTCTGGAAAAATGATATTAACACCAATTAAAGTTTCGTTACTACTTTGATCAGTTATTGTTCCACTTATGGTGAATTTTTCTTGCCCAAATGTTTGCCAATTGAATGATGAAAGAAAGAGTAATAGAACAATTCTTGAAATGAGATTCATTTAATGCAATTATTTTTTATTAAAAAAGCTCCGTAAATATACGGAGCTTTATAATTATTTGTTTAATATTTAACAAAAATAATTAAACAATATTTATTATTTTCCTTTGTTTTCAAGCAAAGAATTTAATGTTTGGCTTGGTCGCATTGCGTTACTTACTAATGTTTCGTTAGGTTCATAATAGCCTCCAATGTTTACAGGTTTACCTTGTACACTGTTTAATTCGTTTACAATTTTGCTCTCATTGGCTTTTAAAACTTGGTGAAGTGTCATAAATTCAGCTTTAAGTTCAGCATCTAAATTTTGATTGGCTAAAGCTTCAGCCCAATATAAAGCCAAATAAAAGTGACTTCCTCTGTTGTCTAATTCACCAGCTTTACGAGATGGAGATTTACCAGTATCAAGAAGTTTCCCAGTTGCCTCATCTAAAGTATCAGCTAAAATTTGTGCTTTTGGATTTTTATTAGCTACTGCTAAATGTTCTAAAGAGACTGCAAGTGCTAAAAATTCACCAAGTGAATCCCAGCGTAAATGATTTTCTTCTACAAATTGTTCAACGTGTTTTGGTGCCGAACCACCTGCTCCAGTTTCAAATAATCCACCACCATTCATCAATGGTACTATAGATAACATTTTTGCACTTGTACCTAATTCTAGAATAGGGAATAGGTCTGTTAAATAATCACGTAATACGTTTCCTGTAACAGAAATTGTGTCTTTTCCTTCTTTAATACGTTCTAATGTAAAATGTGTAGCTTCAATTGGCGATAAAATTCTGATATCTAAACCAGATGTATCATGATTAGGTAAGTATGAATTTACTTTTTTAATTAATTCGGCATCATGAGCTCTATTTTTATCTAACCAAAAAACAGCAGGAGTTTGAGATGCTCTTGCTCTCGTTACTGCCAATTTTATCCAATCTTGAATTGGAGCATCTTTTACCTGACACATTCTCCAAATATCACCAGCTTCAACAGTATGCTCAATTAAAACATTGCCTGCAGCATCGATTACTTGAACTTTTCCATTTGATGAAATTTCAAAAGTTTTATCGTGAGATCCATATTCTTCAGCTTTTTGAGCCATTAGCCCAACATTAGGAACTGTTCCCATTGTTGTAGGGTCGAATGCGCCATGCTTTTTACAGAAATCGATAGTGGCAGTATAAACACCTGCATAACTACTATCTGGAATAACTGCTTTTGTATCTTGTTGTTTACCTTCGGTATTCCACATTTGGCCAGAAGTACGAATCATTGCTGGCATTGAAGCATCAATAATAACATCACTTGGTACATGTAAATTGGTTATTCCCTTATCAGAATTTACCATAGCTAAACTTGGACCATTTTTGAATGCTACATTGATATCAGCTTCTATTTCTTTACGTTTTGCTTCAGGTAATTCTTGAAGTTTTGAAATTAAATTTCCAAATCCGTTATTAACATCAACACCAATTTTTTCTAGTGTTTGTCCATGTTTTTTAAATACATCAGCAAAAAATATGCGCACAGCATGACCAAAAATAATTGGATCAGATACTTTCATCATTGTTGCTTTCATATGTAATGAAAACAAAACACCAGTATCTTTTGCATCTTTAACTTGTTCTTCTAAAAAGTTTAATAATGCCTTTTTATTCATTACAGTTGCATCGATAATTTCACCAGCTAGTAATGCAATATTTTCTTTTAATACTGTAGAATTACCATTGCTGTCTGAATGAACTATATTAACACTTGTAGGATTAGTAAGTGTTACAGATTTTTCGTTATGGCAAAAATCTCCTTGTGTCATAGTTGCTACATGAGTTTTTGAATCTGATGACCATTTACCCATTGAATGTGGATGCTTTTTTGCATAATTTTTTACAGCCTTTGGTGCACGTCTGTCCGAATTTCCTTCACGCAAAACAGGATTTACAGCACTACCTTTAATTTTATCGTAACGCTGTCTTATGTCTTTTTCAGTGTCTGTTTTTGGTTCATCAGGGAAATTAGGAAGCTTAAAACCTTGAGATTGTAATTCGCTGATAGCTTCTTTTAATTGAGGAACAGAAGCACTAATGTTTGGTAATTTTATAATATTAGCTTCAGGGTTTTTTGCTAAATCACCCAATTCAGCCAATGCGTCTGAAATTTTTTGGTTTTCTGATAGATAATCAGGAAAATTTGCTAAAATTCTTCCTGCTAACGATATATCTCTAGTTTCTACATTGATTGCAGAAGATTTTGTGAATGATTTTATAATTGGTAACAGAGAATATGTTGCTAATGCTGGTGCTTCATCTGTTTTTGTATAAATAATTGTAGACGTTTTTGCCATTTATAGTTTGAATTTAGTTTATAGGAACTGCTTAAAAAATTAAGCTTTGCAAATATACAAAATTCAAGAGGTTTTATTTGAGTTATGGCTTCAAGGGTAAAAGTTTTATTAAGATTGTAAAAATTTTATAGTATTCTTATTAAAACCTTAAACATAGATCTATAAAAAAACAAAAGCCATATCACGATAGCAAAACTATTCTGACATGGCTTTCTTTGAAATAGTTTTTACTCGAACCTATTTAGCATTGCTACTAAATTCAGATGGCTGAATTTTCATTCCCACATCTTTTTCGGTTTTTTGTATTGCCTATTTCAATAAAACATTACAAAACTTTCAAAATGTATTGACTTGTTCTTGCAATGCTTCAGTTTAATTGTTTTTCTTGATGTTTTAAAAACTACACGTCGCTTTCGCAATTTATACTCTTTAAAACATTGTTTCCTGATTTAGCTGTTACTTTCGTTACAACTACCTTTAGAAACTTTCAACTCTACTAGTTACGGCCTGTTATACATGCGGCACTTTTTAAAGTATCATGATTTTTCAGTTTGCACGCATACACGTGACACTTAAAAAACCTCAAAAAACAATATTATAAAGAACGTTACTTTATACGATTTTAGCTTAAATTCAAATTCCGACATTGAAACCAACACAAAGGTTGTTGCTAAATCGTTTTACTAAAATACAAAACTTTTGTGGTATTATTTGCTTTTTCAATCATTTAGTTTTCAACCGTTTATAAACTAAAGTTATTAACTTTTGTTAATAAAAAAAGCCTTGAATTTTTCAAGGCTTTTATATGATATAAAACTATTGTGATTAGTCTCTTCTTTCTTTGATTCTTGCTTTTTTACCAGTAAGACCTCTAAAGTAGTAGATTCTTGCACGTCTAACTTTACCTTTTTTGTTTACTTCAATTTTTTGAAGTGCTGGTAAGTTAATTGGGAAGATACGCTCAACACCTACAGTACCAGACATTTTTCTGATAGTAAATGTTTCAGATGCACCTGAACCTTTACGTTGTAAAACTACACCTTTAAAAAACTGTGTACGTTTTTTGTCACCTTCTCTAATTTCGTAATACACTGTAATTGTATCACCAGCTCCAAATTCTGGAATGTCTTTTTTTTCTACAAATTCGTCTTGTACAAATTTTACTAAAGAATTCATCTTTTTTATTTTTTAGGATTTTTTCAAACCAACATTCACGTATATCGCCAGAGGTTAATCCGAAATTGGATGCAAAAGTAATCAATAATTAGTAATTAACAATTAATAATTAATAAAATTTTCATTCAGAAAACATATAACTAATAACAACTAAAAAGCAATGATTATTCATCCAATAAATCTGGTCGTCTTTCTTTGGTTCTTAAGTAGGCTTGTTCTTCTCTCCATTTTTCTATCTCAGGAAAATTACCACTAAATAGAATTTCTGGAACTTTCATGCCTTTGTATTCTCTTGGTTTTGTATAAATTGGAGGAGCTAATAAATTATCTTGAAATGAATCAGTTAGTGCAGAAGTTTCATTACCTAATACTCCAGGAATTAATCTAATTACTGCATCACAAAGCACTGCAGCACCAAGTTCGCCACCAGATAAAACATAATCACCTATTGATATTTCACGAGTAATGAACATGTCTCTTACACGTTGATCTACACCTTTATAATGTCCGCAGAGAATAATAATATTTTCTTTTAATGAAATTTGATTAGCAATACCTTGTTTTAAAGTTTCACCATCTGGAGTCATATATATAATCTCATCATAATGTCTTTGAGATTGTAATTGTGTGATACACTTATCGATAGGTTCTATCGTCATAACCATTCCTGCGCCACCACCAAATTGTGTATCATCAACAGATTTATAATTATCTGTTGTGTAATCACGTAAATTATGGAAATGTACCTCCACCAAATTTGCTTCTATTGCTCTTTTTAATATAGAGGCTTCAAATGGGCTTTTAAGTAACTCAGGTAAAACGGTAATAATATCTATTCTCATATTTGCAAAGATGCAAAGAATAACAAGAATAATAAAACTTTAGTTATTTGTGTTTGACCAAAAAAAATGAAGGTCAGTATCTTTTTTAAAACCTAAACGTTTATATAAGTTTTGTGCAGGATTGTTAAAAGCAGTTTGTATTGCTAATCCTTTAAAATTATTGTCTTTACAATTGTTTTTTGCAGCATCTATTAGAGCTTCGCCAACACCTTTGTTTCTATGATTTGCATCAACATATAAATCGTTTAACAGGTACATTCGCTCCATTGACACAGATGAAAACAGATAGTATAATTGTGTAAAACCTACTGCTTTATTGTCAATAAAAGCAATATATATTACACTTTCGTTTTGCTCTAGTCTGTCTATTAAAAAACGTTTTGCTTTTTCTAAATCGGAAGTTTGCTCGTAAAAAATTCGATATGCATCAAATAATGGTACTAACTCATTAATATGTTCTATACTAGCTTTTGTTATTTTCATTTTATTGAATAAAAAAAATCTGTAAGTAAGTTACAGATTTTTATAAAAGATATTTTAAAAAAATTACTTGTCTTTTTTATTTGTCTTTTGTTTATTGATTTCATCTTGTAGCTGTCGACGAACTTTCTGTTCTCTTTCTAAAGCAATACTTCGATGCTCATTAAATTCTCTTTCTGTATCTTCAAGCGATTTTTTTGCTTGTTTGGTTATTATATTACTGTTTCTAAATTTATATATAAAAAGTAGTAATAAAGCAAGCAGAATAGCTATAAAACTCCACATTAATGCGCTATATCCTGCTTTACTCATTTGCATACCAAATAGCGACATATTGTTTTTTTCTTCTTTAACAGTTGATAAAGTTGCGTTTGTATTGGCTAAATTATCTTTTAAAATTTTAATTTCTTCAGCTTGATTTTTAACAACTAATTTCGTGTCACTAAGATTTTGTTGGATAACTTTTAATGTATCTATAGTATGTGCTTTTAATGCATAAAGCCATGTCTTTTTTACAACTTTATAGTCTTCATAATTATTTGAGCGTTGAATAACATACTCAAATTGATTATCTATGGTGCCTTCAGTTAATGAAAGTTTGTTTTCATCAGTGTCAGTTTCTTGTGCATTAGTATAGTTGAAAGCTACTAAACATAGAAGCGTAAATAGTAGATTTTTGTTAGAATTCATTTAGGTTTGGTTTTTTCAGATGTGGTTAATTTTGAACAAGATAAAAAAATATCAAGACGTTTACTAATTATAAAATAAATAGCCTCACTATTGTAAGGCTATAATATTTACGTATGCAAAGTGTTTTTTAGATGTTTTTTTAATAAAAAAAATCTTGCTCAACTAAGAACAAGATTTTCAAATTATAATTTAATTACTACTACTAGTAGTATGTAAATCGTCTCACTTTTGAAATATATTTAGCTAAACGAATAACTTGATGGCTATAGCCATATTCATTATCATACCATATATACAGTATTACGTTTTTACCATCAGCTCTAACGATAGTAGCTTTACTATCATAAATAGAAGGAGCAGAGCAACCAACAATATCGCTAGATACTAACTCATCACTCAATTCGTATTTAATTTGCTCAACTAAATTACCTTCTAGAGCATATTTTTTCATTATTGAATTAATATCTTCTATTGAGGTTTTTTTGTTTAATTCTAAGTTTAAAATAGCTAAAGAACCATTTGGAACAGGAACTCTAATAGCATTAGATGTTAATTTACCTTCAAATGATGGTAAAGCTTTTGTAACTGCGCTACCAGCACCAGTTTCAGTAATAACCATGTTTAATCCAGCGGCTCTACCACGACGATATTTATCATGATAATTATCTACTAAATTTTGATCATTTGTGTAAGCGTGAATTGTTTCTAAATGTCCAAATTTAACACCTAAAGTATCTTCCATAGCTTTTAAAACAGGTGTGATTGCATTTGTAGTACAAGATGCTGCAGAAAAAATATTTACAGTATCAGGATTGTGTTCTAAATGATTAACACCATGTACAATATTTGGAACGCCTTTTCCTGGAGCAGTAAGTAATACTTTATTAACACCTTTAGATGTTAAGTGTCTACTTAAGGCATCTTTATCTCTAAAAGCTCCTGTATTGTCTATTACTAATGCGTTATTGATTCCGTAAGCTGTATAGTCAATATCTTCTGGGTTGTTAGCTGAAATAATATTTACAGTTGTACCATTAATTATTAATGCACTGTTTTTAACATCAGCAACTACAGTTCCAGAAAAATCTCCATGTACTGAGTCATTGCGTAATAATGAAGCTCTTTTTTCTAACACAGTTTGGTCAATTTTTCCACGAGTTACAATAGCTCTTAAACGTAACTGATTACCTTTTCCAGCTTTTGTCATTAACTCTCTTGCAACTAAACGACCAATTCTACCAAAACCATAAAGAATAACATCTTTTGGTTGTATAGCTTCAAATTTGCTAGCATCTTTTAATTTATTAGCAACAAAAGCAGTAGCGTTGCTATACTTTTGGTCTTCTAAATGAAACTCGTAAGTTAATTTTCCAATATCTAATTTTGCTGGCGGAATGTCTAATGTTTTGATTGCTTGGGCTATTTCAACTGAATCAAAAATTGAAATTGGCTTTCCAACAAATTCGCCTGCATATTCGTGCAAGTTTAAAATTTCGCTTACATTTTGATCAATTAAAGGGTTTCTAAAAAGAACAAGTTCGATAGATTTGTCATACCAAAGGTCGCTAACAATTTTAATAAATTCTACTGTTGCTCTTCTACGATCAGCTTGAAAAGCTAATTCTTTTTCATAAGTTCCGTTAAAACTCATAGTGTCAAGATTTAGTGTTGTTGTGTTATGTTTTAAATTTTGTGCAAAAATAATATATTTCAAACGTTTTCGTAGCTTTTTTTTAAATTAAAAAACCCTTTAAAAATTATCATTTTTTAAAGGGTTTTATATCGTTAATTATATGGCGAATTATCTAAAAATGAAGTTCTCTTTTTGGCCTTTATTATTAATAATTCCAATTTTACTCACCTCATTTCCATATTTCTGCTTTATATTATTTATATCATCAACGCTATTAATTTTTTGTCCGTTAATATCTGTAATGATATAATTAGGTTGAATTCCTAAATTTTTATAAAGAGCATAATTTTCATTTTTTACAACAATAACTCCGTTTTCTATATTGTTTTCTTTTTTGATTTTTTTAGGAATATTTCGAAGTTGCATATCTAAATATTCAACTGTCATTATTTCACTTTTTGATAATTTAACAGGAATTACTTTTTCAGAGCCATTTCTAATTAATGTTACATTTACAACATCATTTGGTCGTTTTGTATTTAAATAACCACTTAAATCTGAAAATTTAGATATTTTAATATTATCAATTTTCTTAATAATGTCACCACTTTTTATTCCAGCATTGGCAGCACCAGAGTTTTCTTCAATATCGCTTACATAAAAACCTTCTGTATCATTTACTTTAAATTCTTCTGCAGCTTTGCTATTTAATGCTCCTCCTGTAACACCAAGAATACCATTTTGAACATTCCCAAATTCCATAATGTCTTCAACCACTTTTCTGGCAATGTTACTAGGTACTGCAAAAGAATAACCAATATATGATCCTGTTTGTGAGCTAATAGCAGTGTTTATTCCTATTAAATCTCCATTTGTATTTACTAAAGCTCCTCCTGAGTTTCCAGGATTTACTGCTGCATCAGTTTGAATAAAAGATTGCGCACTAACACCAGACAAGTCTCTAGCTTTTGCGCTAATAATACCTGCTGTTACTGTTGAATTTAAATTAAAAGGATTACCAACTGCCAAAACCCATTCGCCAACTTTTGCTTGGTCAGAATCACCAAAGGTTACATAAGGCAAATCTTCGTCAGCATCAATTTTTAATAATGCAATATCTGTTTTTTCATCTGTACCAATTAATTCGGCTGTATAAGTCTTATTATCATTTAGAGTAATAGAAATGTTTTGAGCACCATTTATAACATGGTTATTGGTAATTATATATCCATCGGGAGAAATAATAACACCACTTCCAGTTCCAATTTGAGGCCTTTGCGAACTTCGTCCCATAAACAAATCTTGTATTGTCATTGGAGCGCTCATTGTAGAGGTATTCATAACGTGTACAACTGCATGCACTGTGTTTTCAGCTGCGCTCGTAAAATCTACTGTAGCTGCATTATATAAACCAGATGTAGCAGCGTTACTTGTTTGTATTACTGCTGGTTTTGTAGTGTTTTGAGATACAAAAAATTTGCTGTCATTTTCAAAAAATAATTTGTAGGCAGATAAGGTCATGATTCCACCTAATACTGAAACAAATAATAAGGTTAAAATCTTTTTCATATGTATGTATTAATAAAGTTTATGTTATATATCTAACGACTAAAATTAAAAATTTATTGAATTCACTTTCCAGCTTTAACGATTTTTAACGTGCACTTTAACGATGATTTAACAAAGCAAAATACCACCTATTATTCCTATATTTGTCATCAAGTTATGAGTATAGAATTTTTTAAATATCAAGGAACAGGAAATGATTTTGTGATGATAGATAATCGTCAAGAATTATTTGATAAAGACAATACAGCGCTAATTGCAAACTTATGTGATAGACGATTTGGTATTGGTGCTGATGGATTAATCCTATTAGAAAACCATCCAAAAGCAGACTTTAAAATGGTTTATTATAACGCAGATGGTAATCAAAGTACTATGTGTGGTAATGGTGGACGATGCATTACAGCTTTTGCAAAATATTTGAATATTATTGATAACACAGCAATATTCGAAGCTGTCGATGGATTGCATCATGCGCATATTGAAAACGACATAGTAAAACTTCAGATGCAAGATGTTGCTTTAGTTGAAAAGCATTCTAATCATATTTTTTTAAATACAGGTTCACCACATCATGTGCAAATAGAAGAAAATTTAGAGTCACTTGATGTAAAAACAAATGGTTCTAAAATAAGGTATGCACCACCATATAATCAGTCTGGAAGCAACGTTAATTTTGTTAAAAAAGTTTCTAACAACACTTTTGCGGTTCGCACTTATGAAAGAGGAGTAGAAGATGAAACATTATCGTGTGGAACAGGAGTAACTGCAGTTGCATTAGCTATGAGTTACATTGGCGAAACCGAAAAAAATATGGTAACACTTAATACCCAAGGTGGCGTTTTAAATGTGTCTTTTGAAAAAAATGGAGAAGGATTTAAAAACATATGGTTAATAGGACCAGCAATTCAAGTGTTTAAAGGAATCATTAAATGATAACATTAAAAGGAGAACATATTTATTTGCGTGCCTTAGAGCCTGAAGATTTAGAGTTTATTCATGAAATTGAAAACAACGAAGATATCTGGGAAATAAGTAATACTCAAACACCTTATTCTAAATATCTTATAAAGCAATATCTTGAGAATGCACATAAAGATATTTTTGAAGTTAAACAATTACGTTTGGTTATTTCAAGTTATACTAATGAAGCTCTAGGTATGATAGATTTGTTTGATTTTGATTTTAAGAATAGTAGAGCTGGTATTGGAGTTTTGGTGAAAGATTCAATAAACAGAAAAAAAGGTTTTGGTAAAGAAGCCTTACAATTATTAATCAATTATAGTTTTAAGCACCTAAACTTACATCAATTATACTGTAATATTTCTGAAGATAATCAAGCTAGTATTAAATTATTTACGAGTCAAGGTTTTAATGAAATAGGATTAAAAAAAGACTGGAATTTCACTAATGGCAATTTTAAAAACGAGTATTTATTTCAACTGATTAAAAAATAATATGTATTTCAAAAAAATTCTTCTTGCAATAGCACTTATCGGATTAGCAATTATAGCTTTTGTGTCATATAATATATATGATATAATGTTTAATCCAAACACCACATTCGAAGACGAAGAAATCATTATTTATATTGAAACAAATTCAACTTACAATGATGTTAGAGCAAAGCTTGAGCCTTATTTAACAGATATAAGTGATTTTGATGCACTTGCAAAACAGAAAAAGTATGTTGCAAATGTAAAAGCTGGTAAATATGCTATTAAAAGAGGAATGAGTAATAACGATATTATTAACTCTATAAGAAGTAATAATATTCCTGTTAGGTTATCATTTAATAATCAAGAAACTATTGAGCGACTTGCAGGACGCATATCTACCCAAATTGAAGCAGATAGTATAACGCTTTTAAAAGTGATGGAAGATTCTTCTTTTTTAAAGAAACACAATTTTAATGATGCAACCGCATTAGGAATGTATATACCAAACAGTTATGAGTTTTTCTGGAACACATCTGCTGAACAGTTTAGAGACAGAATGTTAAAAGAATACGACAGATTCTGGAATGAAACTCGTTTAAATAAAGCCAAAGCAATTAACCTAACTCCTGAACAGGTTTTAATTATGGCGTCAATTGTTCAAAAAGAAACAGCAAAAGCAGATGAGCGTGCACGTGTAGCAGGTGTGTATATGAATCGATATAAAATTGGTATGTTGCTACAAGCAGATCCTACTGTTATTTATGCGATTAAAAAAAGCACTGGCGATTTTGACCAAGTAATTAAACGAGTACTTTATAAAGATTTAGAATTAGATTCACCTTACAATACATATAAGTATGTTGGCTTGCCTCCAGGTTTAATTGCAATGCCAGATATTTCATCAATAGATGCTGTTTTAAATTATGAAAACCATGATTATTACTATTTTGTTGCAGACGTTAAAAACTTTGGATACCATAAATTCGCTAAAAGCTTGTCTCAACATAATGTAAACAGACAAGAGTATGTAAATTGGATTAATAAACAAGGTGTAAATAGGTAACTATAATGTGTAACATAAAACATATTTGTATTGTTTTTTTTGTTACTATTTCTACAGTTGCACAATCAAAATTTGAAAGTTTTTTAACGCCAAGTGATACCTTAAACTTACCTAGGCGAAATGCAGTAATTATATCTGAATCATCTACAATGGGTTTGTCTTTATTAGGATTAAACCAGTTGTGGTATGCAGATTATCCTCGTTCTAAATTCCACACCCTAAATGATGCTGATGAGTGGTTGCAAATGGATAAAGTAGGCCATGTGTTTTCATCATACCAAATTGGCAGAGCTGGAGCAAATATTTTGAATTGGAGTGGAGTGAGTAAAAAAAATCAGTTAGTATATGGTTCAACATTAGGCTTTACTTTTTTAACAGCTGTTGAAGTTTTTGATGGTTTTAGTGAAGAATGGGGATTTTCTTGGAGTGATATGGCTGCAAATGCAGCTGGAACAGGGATTTATGTTGGTCAAGAATTACTATGGGAAGAGCAACGAATTACCTTAAAATATTCATTTCATCAAACAAAATATGCGCCACAAAGACCAGACAAACTAGGCGAAGGGTTTATTGAAGAAATGCTAAAAGATTATAACGGACAAACATATTGGTTAAGTGCTAATGTGCATTCTTTTTTTAAAGAAAGCCAAATTCCGAAATGGCTAAATGTAGCTATTGGCTATGGAGCAGATGGTATGCTCACAGGGAAATCGGAAACTGTTAATAACTTGATTATAAGTCATCAACGTAAACGTCAATTCTATTTGAGTTTAGATGTAGATTTGTCAAGAATTGAAACAAAATCTCATGTATTGAAATCCATATTTGAGGTTTTTAACGTAATTAAGGTGCCATTTCCAACATTGGAATTGGATGATAGAGGTGTGTTAAAAGTGCATCCTGTCTACTTTTAACAATTGTTAACAGTCTAATTTTCAGCGTCTAAATAAAAGTCGTATATTTGCACGCTGAAAATTAAAAGGTATTTTTTAGAAAATAAAGGCTTAAAAAATTAGCATTATGATTAAAAAAATCACTAATTATTTCGTTGTCCCAATGTCAATTTGTGCCATATTGGTAGTCGCGTTAAATACTAACACAACTGTAGATATGACAAACTTCTCAACTAAAGGTTTAGAACTAAACTACACAGTTTCTAAAGATGTTGCGATGTTAGACGAAAAAGAACCTACTCAAACTAACGCATTCGATAACTTTTTTCCTTATTTAGGTAAGAATTATATGGGCTTTAAAGAGGCATTAGCTTTTAAAGAGTCTAGAGGTAATTATTTTACAGTTAACGATTTTGGGTATTTAGGCAAATATCAATTTGGTGTTGAAACTCTTAAAGTGATAGGAATTTATAACGCTGAGCAATTTTTGTATAATCCAGAGCTTCAAGAAAAAGCATTTTTAGCTAATGCTGAAAGAAATAAATGGATTTTAAGAAAAGACATTAGTCGTTTTGTAGGTAAAAAAATAAGCGGAATTCAAATTACCGAATCTGGTATATTGGCTGCTGCACATTTAGCTGGACCAGGAAGTGTAAAAAAGTTTTTAAGAAGCTATGGTGGCGCAAACTTTTCTGATGCATTTGGCTCATCTATCACACACTATATGAAGAAGTTTTCTGGCTATGACACCTCTTACATAGTAGCAAATAAGAAGGCAAAAGTTACTTTGTGATTTTTTATTAATCTTTATGTATAATGAATATTGCTGGACGTTTGTGAAGGTCTACTTTCGCATTTTTCCATTCATTAGCAGGCATTGTTTTTATATATTCTGTACTTAAAGTTATATCACAAGCCACACAAACTCGTGTTACAGGATGAAGCACAGCAGATAAATCTTCCAACATTTTATTGTTTCTGTAAGGAGTTTCAATAAAAAGTTGTGTTTGATTTTGATCTTGAGACAGTTTTTCTAAGCGTTTTAGTTCAGATTTGCGCTCGCCTTTATCAATAGGTAAATAGCCATTAAATGCAAAACTCTGACCATTCATTCCTGAAGCCATTAAAGCCAAAATAATTGATGAAGGACCTACTAGTGGCACAACTTGTATGTTATTACGATGTGCAATTTTAGCAATTTCAGCACCTGGATCTGCTATTCCTGGGCAACCAGCTTCAGATAAAAGTCCTATATTCTTTCCTTTTTTACAAGCATCTAAAAAGCTAAATAACTCATCTTCTTGGGTATATTTATTTAAAAGATTTAAAATTAAAGATGGTTGAGGTTTTTCTGGACAAACACTTTTTATAAAGCGACGCGCTGTTTTTTCATTTTCAACAATAAAATTATCTATTTCGCTTATTACTTTATGTATTGATAAAGGTAAAACCTCTAGTGGTGGATTGTCACCTAATCGTGTTGGGATTAGGTATAGTTTTCCTGTTTTTTGCTCCATTAACTTTTTATGAGTTTTTTTGTCTTTTTATTGCCTTCAGTATTTATAACCTCTATTAGATAAATACCTTTTGTTAGTGTTTTTGTAGATATGGTGGTTAATTGATTTTCAAAAGTAGAAATACTTGTTATTAATTGACCATGAATATTAAAAATATTTATTTCTTTTAATAGGATTAATGAATCTCTAGTATCAATTACAAACTCATTATTTGTTGGGTTAGGATAAATTTTTACTCCAAATAGATCATTGTCTTCAACACCTAAATTGCTTTCTTTTATTCTGTAAACCGTTCCAGAATTTAAACCACAAATATATAGTTCTCCATTAACATCTTCACCAAAAGCAGACCAGTTATTTCCATTAAAAGGTGTTGTAAAAGTCATCGTCCACGAGCTACCAGATTGAGATAAAATACCAATTTCATTACTACAATAATCAGCAAAAAAGTAAAGTCCAGTTAAGTTAGGTTCTGTGATGCCTCTATATCTGTATCCTCCTGTAATAGAGCATTTAAAAGCACCATTTCCTGTATGAGAATAAACGGCTACAGGAAACGTTAATAAGCTCTGATCTGGACAATTACCTGTTAGGTTGTATGCTGTATTACCTTCATAGCATCTCCAGCCATAATTTATTCCGCTTTCGTTTGGTCCAACCATATTTATTTCCTCAAAATTTTCCTGACCTACATCTGCTATCCATAATTCGTTGGTTTGCTTATCGAAAGAAAATTTCCAAGGGTTTCTTAAACCAACCGCCCAAATTTCTTCCATTGCATTTGTGTTACCAACAAATGGATTACCTGCTGGTATGGCATAATTGTTTCCATTACTTGTGTTGTCAACGTCAATTCTCAACATTTTGCCTAATAAAAGATTTATGTTTTGTGCTATATCTCCAGGATCACCACCAGAACCTCCATCTCCAGTTGCTATGTATAAATAACCATCTGGTCCGAAAGCCATATCACCTCCATTATGGTTTCCAAAAGGTTGAGCTATAGTTAGAAGAATTAATTCTGAAGTAGTATCTGCGAGTTCAGGGTTAGATGCGTTTCTAGTAAAACGAGAAATTACTGTATCGCCTGAGTTATTTATGTAGTTTACATAGAAGTAACCATTTGCGGCGTAATTTGGATGAAAAGCCAATCCTAACAATCCACTTTCACCACCACCATCTACAACAATATTATTTATATCTAAAAAAGAAGTTGCATTAACTGATCCATCTGAGTTAACAATTTTTATATAGCCACTTTGTTCTACAACAAAAAGCCTATTATCTCCTGCGTGTTTTATGTTTACAGGGCTAGAGAAGCCAGAAGCAAAAGCTTCTAACTCTATATCTTGAGCAAATATAATAGAACTAAAAAATCCCAATAGGAAAGAGGTTAAAGTCTTCATTATTAATATATTTAGGGAGTTAATTTGTTCTAATTTACGAAAAAAAGAAGTAACTAGTTTTTTTACCTTAATCTTTAAGGTTTATAGCAATCTGCTCGCAAGCTTCGTTTAATACATTAAATACGTACTCAAAATCTGAAATATCACCATAATATGGATCAGGAACTTCTGAAGAAATAACAGTTTTAATTTCTTCTAGAATGAGCTTTACTTTTGAAACATCTTTTGAGTCTCTGGCAAGATTAACTACATTATTGTAGTTTGATGAATCCATAACGTAAATAATGTCAAACCTATCAAAGTCTGAAACTTTAAACTGTCTGCATTTTTGAGTGCTTATATCAATACCATGTTTTTTGGCAACACTAATTGATCGACTATCAGGAGGAGAGCCAATATGATAATTGCCTGTTCCAGCAGAATCTACGATAAATGAATTTGGTAATTTAGATTGAAGTATGCCATGTGCTAATGGAGATCGGCAAATATTACCTAAACAAACCATTAGTATTTTAGCCATTACTTTTTAATTAAAGCGATAATTTTTTAGAAAGGTCTTCAACGTATTTTCTAAATTGCTTGTCTGTTGAAGAAAGATTATCAACAGTTTTGCAAGCGTGTAGTACAGTAGCATGATCACGTTTTCCTATTTGTGAACCTATACTAGCTAACGATGCCTTTGTGTACTTTTTAGCAAAGAACATAGCTAGTTGCCTTGCTTGTACTATATGACGTTTTCTTGTTTTAGATTGTAAAGTGTTAACATCCATTTGGAAATAGTCTGAAACTACTTTTTGTATATAATCTATAGAAACTTCTCGTTTGGTATTTTTTACAAACTTCTCAACTATTTCTTTTGCAAGACCTAATGTAATTTCCTTTTTATTGAAAGAAGATTGTGCAATTAATGAAATAATGGCGCCTTCTAGTTCTCTAACATTAGTTTTAATGTTTTTCGCAACATATTCAATAATATCATCTGGCATTTCAACACCATCGCGATATAGTTTATTTTTTAGGATTGAAACTCTGGTTTCAAAATCAGGGCTTTGCAATTCAGCAGAAAGTCCCCATTTAAAACGAGACAACAAGCGTTGTTCAATATCTTGCATATCAACAGGTGCTTTATCACTAGTTAATATAACTTGTTTTCCATTTTGATGTAAATGGTTGAAAATATGGAAGAAAACATCTTGAGTACCAGACTTTCCAGATAAAAACTGAACATCATCAATAATTAACACATCAATTATCTGGTAGAAGTGTATAAAATCGTTTCTGTTATTCTTTTTAACTGAGTCTATATATTGTTGCGTGAATTTTTCAGCTGAAATATATAAAACCGTTTTCTCAGGATATTTGTCTTTTATGTCAATACCTATAGCGTGAGCTAAATGTGTTTTTCCTAGACCAACACCTCCAAAAATTAACAATGGATTAAATGAAGTGCCACCTGGCTTGTTTGCTACAGCTAAACCTGCATTTCTGGCCAAACGATTAGAATCTCCTTCTAAAAAGTTTTCGAAATTATAATTAGGATTTAATTGAGATTCAATCTTAACATTTCTAATTCCAGGTATAATAAAAGGATTCTTTAGTTCAGGGTTTTTATTGTTTAAAGGCACATCAACATCTTGTGATTTCATTGCGCCTCTATTAGAACTCGGAATTTTTTCTGTAAATGGTTGCTTATTACCGTAAGTGTTTTCCATTTTAATAACGTAAACAAGTTTGGCGTTTTCACCAAGTTCTTTAGTTAAAGCAACTTTTAGGATTTTCACATAGTGCTCTTCTAACCACTCATAAAAAAATTTGCTAGGTACCTGAATACTTAAAGCATTGTCGGTAAACTTCACAGCTACAATTGGTTCAAACCAAGTTTTGTAGGCTTGGGGCTGAATATTGTCCTTTATAAAAGACAGACAATTATTCCAAACCGATTGCGCAGTTACCTCCATTATTAAATTTAATTTTTTGTTGTTAGTTAGATTAGCAAAAAAAAGAGAAATTTATGTTTCTCTTGAATAATTTTACAGTGACAAATATGTGAACAAATTTCTTAAAAAAAAAATCAAATTCTATTGAATTTTAAGAATTTTTTCCTCATGTTTAAATCTCTAGCAAAGTACAAAAAAAAAAATTAGAAACTATGACTGAATCTCTAAAACACGATGAAATAGAAATAAGAGTTAGATATGGAGAAACAGATCAAATGGGAGTTGTTTATCATGGTAACTACGCGCAATATTTTGAGATTGGTAGAGTAGAGTGGTTGAGAAAATTTGGCGTTTCATACAAAGAGATGGAGGAGAGTGGCATAATGCTGCCTGTTATTTCGCTGAGTGTAAAATTCAAAAAATCAGCACGTTATGATGATGTAATTAAAGTAAAAACACAATTAGTTAAAATTCCGTCGGCAACAATTGAATTTGATTATGAAATATTAAATGATAAAAATGAAATTTTGGCAACTGGAAATACGTCTTTAGTGTTTATAGATATTAACAGGAATAGGCCTACACGATGTCCACAATATATTTTAGATAAACTGCAAAATTAATCGTTTAAATCCTTGATATTTATTTCAAATAAATTTTCAAAAATTTCAAAAACGGAATCAGAATCTTTTAATCTAACAGAAATAGTTATCTGACAATCCAACTCTAATGTTTGATTAATAATTTTTAGATTCTTTTCTTTAATAATTCGCATCACTTTATTCATGTTTTTATAATCGAAAGTGATTAAAAATTTTTGATTTATTGTTCGAGTAACAATTTTTGAGTTTTCTAAAGCTAATTGCGAAGCAGTTTTATAGGCGTTTATTAATCCGCCAACACCCAATTTTACACCACCAAAATATCTAACAACAACTATTAAAACATTTGTAACGTCAAAAGATTGAATCTGCCCATAAATTGGCATTCCTGCACTATTGTTAGGTTCGCCATCGTCGTTTGCTCTAAAAGCATATTGACTCTCTTTCATTCCTAATTGGTATGCATAACACCAATGGCGTGCAGAGTGATGTTGTTTTTTTAATGCTTCAATATGGGTTTTTATATCGTCTTCATTCTTTACAGGATAAGCATAACCATAAAACTTACTGTTTTTGTCTTTGAATAAAACTTCTTCAGAAGGCTTTGTTATGGTTTTATATGTATCCTTTTCAATCATTAAGCTAGTGTGACTAATAATATTGATATAATTGCTAATGCAATCCCAATCCAATTCTTTTTTGAGATGTATTCTTTAAAGAAAAATAAACCTATAAGTGTCGATGACATTACTATTGCGACATTATTCACAGTAAATATGGTTGAACTTTCTGAACCTTCAAAATGCAAAGCTTTTAATAAGTAATAAATTGAGCTATAATTTATTACTCCCAAAATCAATCCACCTAAAAGACTTTTAGAATCAAATTTAAATTGATTATTGTAAGCTTTATAGATTAAAGTAGCTATTCCTATAATTGCTGCAAAGCAGAAAATAGTAGCAGAAAAAATAGGGATTCCGTTTTCAGAGACGTAAGTTGTTTCAAGGTATTTAATGGAAGTGTCAATAATTCCAGATCCAAAAAATAATATGACTGGTAATAGTAAGTTTTTCTTAAAATTAACGGTTGATTTTGATTTTACTGATGACAGATAGACTGCTACTAATGCTAATGCTATTCCCAATATTTTTTGAAATCCTGCACTTTCGTTATATACAAAAAAACCGAAAACAATAGGAATAATAACACTCATCTTTGATGCTACAGATGCAACAGAAAGTCCATTTTTTTGAGCTGTTAGTGCCATAACGTTAAAGATGCTTATAAACAGAAAACCTAAAGCAATTGCGCCAAAAAACCACTTTGTAGAAACAATTTCACTTATACGAATTGGGTTTTGATAACTTAAAAGGCCACAAGTACAAGCTACTATATAATTTACAACTATAGCTTGAAGTGTGTTTACCTTAAATTTATCAAATAGTTTAAAGCAAATAAAAATTAAGGTAGATGCTAAAATACTTAGTAAAAGATATATCAAAATAGGTCGCTTTTAATTGTAAATAATGATGTTATATCTTCTGTTTTCTCATTAATGTGCCAAGTGTTTATTTCTAGTTTTGATGCAGCTTCTATATTTTCTAGAGTATCATCAATAAATAGACATTCATTAGCTATGAGTTTGTTTTCTTCTAGTACAAAATCGAAAATTGTAGCATTTGGCTTTCTTAAATTAATTTCATGCGATAGATAAAAAGCATCAAAACAAGATTTAAAATCCTCATAAAATCTAACATTGTGCTTAATCCAATCTATATGTAGTTCGTTTGTATTGCTTAATAATATGAGTTTGTATGTTTTGTCTTCTGCTAATTTCTGAATAAATTCAAGGCGATGTTTAGGGAAATCTTTTAAAATAAAATTCCAGGCATCTAATATGTCGTCCTTATCAAGGTTAGGAAAGTTGTCTAAATAGAATTCTAAAAATTCATCAGTAGTCATTAAGCCTTGTTCGTAAATACTATTTACTGCAGAAAGGTCTTCAGGGAATTCATGCAATTCAAAAAGATTTAGTGCGTTTTTCATGGCGCCTTCTTTATCTAGATTGATAAATACATCACCAAAGTCGAAAATTATAGTCTTAATCATTCATGTAAATTTTTAATAGGTCTTCAGCGATAAGTAGTTCTTGTATTAGTTTGCCATTGAGCTTAGGTGCATTAATGCCTTCTTTAAATTCAGGAGAGCCAATAAAAACTCTAGCTTCATCCCAAATATTTTCATCAATAAAGGTCTGAAGTGTTTTTGCTCCACCTTCAATTATTACTGAATTAATATTATTCTGAAAAAGCACATTACAAATTTGTTGTGCAATAGGCTTGTTGAAATCTATATTGTCTTTAGATATAACTATTGTTTCTGCTTCAGAATTATAAACATTATAATCTTTTGGAAGCTTCAAATTTCTATCAATAACAATCCTAATAGGATTTTTACCTGTCCAATCTCTAACCGTTAGACTAGGATTGTCTGCAATAACAGTTTGTGTACCTACTAAAATGGCTTGTTCTTCTGCGCGCCATTTATGCACTAACTGTCTTGACAACTCATTAGTAATCCAAACTGGTTGTTGTTCGTTTTTTTGTTTTGGAGCAATAAAACCATCTTTGGTTTCTGCCCATTTCAATATAATATAAGGACGTTGTTTATTATGAAATGTAAAAAATCGCTTATGGTGTGCTTTACATTCATCTTCTAAAACTCCAACAGTAACATTACATCCTGCGTTTTTAAGCTTCTCAATACCTTTGCCAGCAACTTTGCTATGTGTGTCTATAGTGCCTATTACAACATTGGCAATTTGATGTTTAATTATTAAATCGCTACAAGGAGGTGTTTTTCCATAATGCGAACAAGGTTCTAATGTGGCGTAAAGTGTAGATTTTTTAAGTAATGATTTATCTTTTACCGAGTTTATTGCATTTACTTCGGCATGATTGCCTCCATAAGCGCTTGTGTAGCCTTCTCCAATTATCTTAGAATTATATACAATAACACAACCAACCATTGGGTTAGGCGCAGTTGTACCAAGTCCATTTTTGGCAATTTCAATACAGCGTTTTATGTAATTTTCATGTATCTTCACTGCCACAAAAATAAGATTTTAAAGTGAGTATAGATAATATCATTATTAGAGAAATAAAGCCTGAAGATAACGAGCAGATTGCCAAAGTTATTCGTTCGGTTTTGGTGGAATTTGGAGTCCCTAAAGTTGGAACCGCTTATGCAGATAAATCGTTAGATATTATGGCAAGTACATATAATAAGGACAAAGCCGCTTATTATGTTATAGATAAAGGCGGAAAAATAATTGGAGGTGCTGGTGTTGCTCAATTAGATAATTACGAAGGCAATGTATGTGAGCTACAAAAAATGTATTTTATGCCTGAGGCTAGAGGTATAGGTTTAGGTAGTGCAATGATGGCTAAATGTTTAGAAAAGGCAAAATTTTTTGGCTTTGAAAAATGTTATTTAGAAACCATGCCTTATATGGGAGATGCAAGAAAACTATATGCTAAAGTTGGATTTGAACCTTTAGATGGACCACTTGGTGATACAGGACATTATTCTTGTAATGTATGGATGATTAAAACTCTTTAGTCATTAATTAAATATGGTATTAAAAGAAATATTAAATGTTTTTCATAAAGAATTAGATACTATTTATGGTAATAATGAAGTAGATAGTTTTTTTAATATTTTAATAGATTACTACCTGAATCTCAAACGAATTACTTTGGTTATGCAGCCAGAGTACACTATTTCAAAAGATGAAGAACAACCTTTGTTTGAAGCTTTGAGCAGATTAAAACTTGAAGAACCAATACAATATATAATAGGAGAGACGGAGTTTTTTGGATTAGTATTTAAAGTCAATCAGAATACTTTAATACCAAGACCTGAAACAGAAGAATTGGTGCAATGGATTATTGAAGATTATAAAGATAATTTAGAGCAAATAAAAATTCTTGATATTGGTACAGGAACAGGATGTATTCCTATTTCATTAGCTAAAAACTTACCAAAAGCCAAGGTAAAAGCTCTCGATATATCTACTAAAGCATTAGACGTTGCAAAGCAAAATGCAGAGTTAAACGCTGTAGAAGTCGATTTTATCGAACTAAACATTTTAGAGACTTGTCATACTGAACTTGATTCTGCATCTCAAAAATTTGATGTTATTGTGTCAAATCCACCTTACGTTAGAGAGTTAGAAAAAGCTGAAATGAAAGGTAACGTACTAAAACATGAACCTGAACTAGCTTTATTTGTTGATAATACAAATCCATTAATTTTTTATAAAGCCATAACCGAATTCGCTACACATAACCTAAAAGCAGGAGGAACGCTGTATTTTGAAATTAACCAATATCTAGGTGCTGAAATGATTCAACTACTAGAAGACTTCAATTTTAAGAACATAGAGTTAAAAAAAGATATGTTTGGCAATAATAGAATGATTAAAGGAGTTAAATATAATTAAAGCTTTATATGAAGATTATATTTGGTATATTTTTTGTCTTTTTAACTTTCAACTTAAACGCTCAAACATCTGGCATGGAAAGGAACAGAAATTACATTCCTTGGGATGTTGTGCTTTCAAGTAATGTGTTTGAGAAGTTTGAAAATCAAATAAAAACTAAAAATCAAATTGTTTTAATTGCTCAAAAAACACAAGACACTCTCAATTCAATCTTTGTTTTTAGTGATATTGAGAAAAACACAAAGTCATTATATTCAATTTATATTTACAACAATACTACTGATTCATTAATTATTCAAAGACAAGACAGGTCGTTTTATCTAATTCAAGAAGCAAAAAATAAAAATGGAGAATGGAAGCCTATTGAATATTGGAGTTATGCAAGTTGTGGTAATAGTTATTTAACAGATAAATTAGAGCCAAAAGGAATTATAGAAACATTATCTGTAGATTATGATGGTGATTTTGCGACTAAAATAAGGTTTAAGCTCTTTAATTATGATAAGGTTTATTATTCTAATGTTTTAGATGGGAGAATAAATTTGATGCAATTTGAATTTCCATCAGATTTTTCAAATAACAGAATATTATCTAATATTATTAGAGTTGGTGGGGAAGAATTGCTTAAAAAAATGATTTTTTTAGAACCAAATAGTAGTTCAGAATTTACAGAAAAAAATAAGATTTGGTTAGAGGGAATAATCTCAAAGCAAGAAAAATCTAAAAAAAATTAAGCTTTAAAATTTTCTCTAACAAACATATTTAGAGTCTTAATTTTTAAATCGTCAATAGAGCTTGCATTAGTTTTAAATTCAATTTTTAATGATTGATTAGGCATCAAATCGAAAAAATTATCACTAAAATGGCCTTTTGCATCAGTAAATAAAAATACATCTTTTTGTAGTGTTGTACTTTTTAACTCAATTGTAAAACCATCTTTTGTATCTATAATGTTTGTTGTAATTGCGCTATTTTCTAGAGACAATTCTTTAGGTTTAACCAGATAAAAATAGCTTGTTTCACCATCAAATTGTGTTATAACAACAATATCTTTTCTGTTTATTTTAAGGCTATTCAAATCTAATTTATGGTAAATAGCACTGCTGTTTTTATCAACTAATATATCTTTTGTGGTTGACCAAAGTGTATTGCCTTTAAAATCTTTTAAATGAATAGATAGCATTCCTTTTTTCTGCATCCATTCGTCATTTACTATATATGTTTTTAAGGTGTCGTTATCAATTTTTGAGGACAACAACACGTTTACAAAACTACGTTTGGCCTTATAATGCAATGCTTTCCAATTGCCAAAAAAATCGATACTAGACCAAGAAATTACTGGCCAGCAATCGTTAAGTTGCCAATATAGAGTTCCCATATTATAAGGTTTTGCTCTACGTTGTGCTTCTAATCCTTTGGTTATTCCATGAGCTTGCAATATTTGACTCATATACACATAATCTTCATCTGCATTCGGAATTGGAAAATCACGTTCCATATACGTTTTTATCAAATCGAAACCACGAGCATGTTTTTGATGTGTTTTAAAATCATCTGAAAAAATTCCAAGACTGTCATTTTGAGTACTGAATTTTATAGCTTCATAACTTGGGAACGATTGAAAGCCAAATTCACTCATAAAACGAGGCACGTTTTCTTCTAAATGCTCAAAAGGATATGCATCATGCCAAATAAACCAGTCGTGAGCATCACCTTCTGTTTTGTGTAGTGGATTACCACGACCATAACGAGGAGAACTTTCCCAATAAGAAATGTTATCAGCAAATTCAGTCACAACTTTAGGTAAAATCTCATCAAAAACTTTTAAGTAGTTAGCCCAAATTTCTTCTTTTTGCCATTGCGTTTTTCCTTGTTGCCAACCCCATCGATCCCAACCTTCGGCATTTTCATTATTACCACACCACAAAGCTATTGATGGATGATTTCGTAAGCGTTTTACATTATCAATTGCTTCTTGTGTTATGTTATCTAAAAAGGCTTTATCACCAGGATACATTGCACAAGCAAACATAAAGTCTTGCCAAACCATTATACCTTTTTCATCACATAAATTGTAGAATGTATCGGTTTCGTAAATTCCGCCTCCCCAAACACGAATCATATTCATATTGGCATCAGCAACATCATTTAAAATACGATTATAAGTATCATAAGTTACATAGTTTTGCATGCTGTGTTGCGGAATGTAGTTAGCACCTTTCATGTAAACAGGAACACCATTAACTTCAAAATAAAATGTTTCTCCAATGGCATCTTTCTCGGTAATTAGCTTTACGGTTCTCAATCCTGTTTTTACAGTGTAGTTATCGAGAGTTACTTCATTTTGACGTATTACAAATTTTATATCGTACAAGTAAGGATCTCCTAAATTGTGTGGCCACCAACGTTTAGGATTTTTTATTTCAATTGGGATGTTATAATGAATTATCTCTGGATTATGATGCATTTCAAATGAACGGTTTAAAGTATCATTTACATAAACATCAATCATGAAATCTGCTTTAAGCGGATTTTTGAACTCTAAATTTGCAGTTAAATTAGCGTTTGAATCAGTTAAGGAATCTTGCTTAATAAAAATATCATTTACTCTAGTTTCATCCCAATAGGTTAGTGTTATTGGTTTCCAAATACCAAAAGTGTTGAGTTTAATTCCCCAATCCCAACCATATTGAAATTGTCCTTTTCTGGTAAATACTCTATTGCCTTCAGGTAACTCGTATGAAAGTTTACTTTTTTCAATATTTTCAAATTCTGATGGTTTGGTAAATTCAATTCGTAACACGTTATCTGTTTTAAGTAACGACTTAACATTAACTTGCCATTGCCTGAATGCATTATTGCTTTCTAAAATTAAGCTGTCGTTTAAAATCACTTTAGCATAAGTATCTAATCCTTCAAAATTAAATTCAAGGTAATTATGGTTTAAGGTAGATTCTTGTAAACTAAATTCGGTTTTGTAAATCCAATTGGTTTCAGAAATCCATTGTAAGCTATCTTCATTGTTTTTTATAAAAGGATGCTCTATAAGGTTGTTTTCTAACAAATCGGAATGTACATTTCCTGGAACAGTAGCTTTTGACCATACAGAATCGGTTGATTTTTTAAACTCCCAATTTTCATGTAAGGTTATTTTTTTAGGCATTTTATTGATTTTTGTTTGACAGTTAAACAATACGCTAAACAGTAAAAGATAGATTAAATTATGCCTCATTAGTTACTGTTTTTAGTATTTTTTTAATGGTGTTAATATCTGAATAAAATTCTACAGTTTCATCAAGAAATTTACTGCTATTCATTGAAATTTTTGGAGTGGTGTTTGTTTGAATTATTTGCGTTGCTGAAGCGTGTATTTCTTTAAATCCAGAATCTTTAAATATTTTTGCATTTTCTGAATTAATACCACTTCCTGGCAAAATTGTAATTCTGTTTTTAGCTTGTTCTTTTAATGCTTTTAATACATCTAATCCATCAATAGCTTTTGAGTGTTGACCAGACGTTAAAACTCTATTAACATCTAAATTGATTAATTGTTCTAAAGCTTCCTTTGGATTAATAACAATGTCGAAAGCGCGATGAAATGTAAACTCAAGCGGCTTTGATAGTTCAACAAGTTCTTTTGTTCTTTCAATATTTATAGTATTGTTATTGTTTAAAACACCTGAAACAATACCTGCACAACCTAAATCTTTACAAAGTTGAATATCTTGTTTTATAATCTCAAACTCATGATCAGAATAGGTGAAATTGCCACTTCGAGGTCTAATTAAAACAAACACAGGAATTGTAACTGATTTAAGTACTTGTTTAAGTAATCCGTAACTAGGTGTAATACCACCAACAGCCAGTTCAGAACACAACTCAATGCGATGTGCTCCAGCTTGTTGAGCATTTATAGCAGATTGGTAATTACTTGCACAGATTTCTAGTATCATAGTTATATTGTCGTCGCATCGAGTGATTTTGATTATAAAAAATGTATCAAGATGTTATTGTTCTCGATACTAAATTGCTTTGCAATTTCACTCGAACTGACGCTGTTTTTTTAATTTATTATTATTTCATCAATAAACGTCCAAGCTTTATTGCCAGCGCCTTGTTTACCTTCAGGTATAATGCCATAATTTGGAATTTTTAAATATATGCGAGATGTTTTAAAATCAATTAATTTTATTTTAAGGTCCTGAATCAACGAATCAGTTAATTTTAATTTAACAGGTTCAATTTTATTTACATTTCCACAATCAAACGCAAAATCTAAATAAATTTCATTAGGTGCATAAATCCATTGTCCAGGCGAGTTGTAAAATCGAGTTTCTATTGAATTAATATCCATTTCTTCACCTAAATCGATAGTGATTTCTAAATCATCTCCCCAAAATCCTAGCCATTCTTTGTCTCCATAACGCGTATCACTACCTGAAATCCCATTAATTAATCCATTTGCACCACTACCAGAGTAGGCTTTATTAGGCTCTACATTAATTGTGATTTTTTTACCCACTGCTTTATGGTAATTTATAGTTTGTGTAAATATTGAACCTAATTGCTCTTTATCATTAAAAACAGCTGCATTTATCATTGTATTTTTTGTAACAGGAATTGGTTTTGAGTAAACTTCTGAATTTATACTTGGCTTTGAGCCATCTAGTGTAAACCGAATAGATTTATTTTTGGTTAACGTTTTAAGTTGATAACCTTCAGCAATTAAATTGCCTTCAATTTCAAATAAATGATTAGCATAATTTATATCTAAAGCATCTAAACGTTTATGAAAATATTCTAATCGAGATACAAAATCGGCATAATTTTTTTGCTCTGGCTTAGACCAAACTACTTCGCTCATCGCAATCATACGAGGAAAAACCATATACTCAACTTGCTTGGAAGTTGGTATATATTCTGTCCAAAGATTTCCTTGTGCACCTAATATATATTGAGATTCTTCTTTAGATAATCCTTCAGGAATTGGATTAAAACTATATACCTTTTCTAAGGGTAGATAACCACCAATTGCTAAAGGTTCGTTGTCATTATCTGATTGATAATAATCAAAATATGAGTGTGATGTTGGCGACATCACTACATTATGTTTTTGTTTTGCAGCTTCAACTGCGCCTTCGGTTCCTCTCCAAGACATAACAGTTGCATTTGGTGCTAATCCGCCTTCTAAAATTTCGTCCCAACCAATAATTTGTCTGCCTTTTGAGTTTAAATAGGTTTCAATTCTAGCTATAAAATAACTTTGAAGTTCGTGCTCATCCTTTAAGCCTTCAGCTTTAATTCTGTTCTGACAAACATCGCAGGTTTTCCATCTTGTTTTTGGTGCTTCGTCTCCACCAATATGAATGTATTCACTTGGGAAAAGTTCTAACACTTCGTCTAAAACATCTTCAAGAAACTCAAAAGTTTCATCTTTTGTACAATAAATTTCTTCAAAAACGCCCCATTTTGTAGCTACTTCAACTTGTTTTCCTGTACAACCTAACTCAGGATAAGCTGCAATTGCTGCTTGAGAGTGTCCAGGTAATTCAATTTCTGGAATTACAGTTATAAAACGACTTTTTGCATAAGCAACAACATCTTTAACTTCGTTTTGTGTGTAAAAACCTCCATATTGTTTGCCATCAAATTGTTGAGGTTGATTACTATAATGCCCAATTAAAGTTTCGTTTCTAAAAGCAGCGACTTCTTGTAGTTTCGGATATTTTTTAATTTCTATTCGCCAACCTTGATCTTCGGTTAAATGCCAATGAAACGTATTCATTTTTAACATAGCCAAAGCATCAATATATTTTTTTATAAAATTGACCGAAAACATATGACGACCAACATCTAAATGCATGCCTCTATACTTAAATTGTGGACTATCTTCAATAGTAACACATGGTATAATTACTTTGTCTTCATTAAATGTTCCATTTTCAAATTCAGGAGGAAGTAATTGACGTAAGGATTGTACAGCATAAAATGCGCCTTGGTCTGTTTTCGCTTTAATTTCTATTCTATTAGGAAATATTTGAAGTGAATACCCTTCAGCACTTGAGATGCTTTCGTCTTTAATAAACGCTATCGATTTGCTTTCTTTTAATTTTATTTGACCTCCTTCTTCAATAAATGTTTTTAAAAATTCGGCCGAAATTTTAAAGTCTTTAGTATAACTAATTCCAACAGAACTATTTAAAGTAAAACTACCTTTGTTAATTATTTGTTTAGTTGGAGCAGGAATAATTTGTGTTTCTAAAACCTCAGGAGTTTGTGAACCACAACTGTATAAAAAACTGATAAAAACAATAAAAGCGGTTATTTTCTTGAAAGGCATTTTAGTATATTAGATGCTTTAAATATAAAGCAAAAAGATAACTTTTTCTCAATTACTTTAATGGATATTAAGCAGCAAATAAAAAACCTTCGCGATGAGTTGCGCGAGCATAATTACAGTTATTACGTATTAGACAAACCTACCATTAGCGATTTTGAATTTGATGTAAAACTGAAACAGCTTCAGGAATTAGAAGCAAAACACCCAGAATTTTATGATGCAAATTCACCTTCACTTAGAGTTGGAGGAGAAATCACTAAGAATTTTGAAACTGTTGTTCATGAGTATAGAATGTATTCTTTAGATAATTCATATTCTAAAGAAGATTTATTGGATTGGGAAACGCGTATCAAGAAAATGATTGATGGCAAAGTGCAATACACTTGCGAACTTAAATATGATGGTGCTTCAATAAGCTTAACCTATGAACAAGGAAATCTTATTAAAGCAGTTACTCGAGGAGATGGAACACAAGGTGATAATGTAACAGCAAATGTAAAAACCATAAAATCTGTGCCTTTACAATTAAAAGGCGATTATCCAGAAAAATTTGATATTAGAGGTGAAATTGTTTTGCCTTTTGAAGGGTTTAATAAAATGAATGAAGAGCGTATTGAAATTGGTGAAGAACCTTACAGAAACCCAAGGAATACAGCTTCAGGAAGTTTAAAACTGCAAGATAGCGCTGAAGTAGCAAAACGACCATTAGAATGTTTACTGTATAGTATTATAGGATCTAATATTCAAATTAAAACACAATTTGAAAGCTTAGAAAAAGCAAGGCAGATGGGATTTAAAGTTCCTACTGCAGCTAAATTGGTAGATTCAATAGATGAGGTTTTAGAATTTATTGAATATTGGGATGTTCACAGACATGATTTGCCTTACGAAACTGATGGTGTAGTAATAAAAGTAAACGATTTACAACAACAAGAAGAGTTGGGCTATACAGCAAAAGCACCACGTTGGGCAATTGCTTATAAGTTTAAGGCAGAGCAAGTTTCAACACGATTAAATGAAATTACATATCAGGTTGGACGAACAGGAGCAATAACTCCTGTGGCTAATTTAGCACCTGTTGAATTAGCAGGAACAACAGTAAAAAGAGCATCGTTACATAATGCAGACCAGATTGAAAAGCTGGATATTAGAGTAGGAGATGAGGTGTTTGTAGAAAAAGGAGGAGAAATTATTCCAAAGATTATAGCTGTTGATTTAAGCAAACGACCACTAAATTCTCAACCTACAAAATATATAACAGAATGTCCAGAATGTAATACACCTTTAGTAAGAACTGAAGGAGAAGCACAGCATTATTGCCCAAATTATAATGGATGTAACCCACAGATAATTGGACGTATTCAGCATTTTATATCTCGTAAGGCAATGGATATTGAAGGTTTAGGCGGAGAAACTGTAGGGCTTTTAGTTAATGAAGCGTTGATAAATAACTATTCAGACTTATATGAATTAACAAAAGAACAAGTTATTCCTTTAGAACGAATGGCAGAAAAAAGTGCTGAAAACTTAGTTAATGGTATTGAAGCTTCTAAACAAATTCCTTTTGAGCGTGTTTTGTATGCATTAGGTATACGTTATGTTGGAGAAACAGTTGCTAAAAAACTAGCCAGACACTATAAGTCTGTTGATGCACTTGCTAATGCTACAATTATAGATTTGGTTACTGTAGATGAAATAGGTATTCGAATAGCTGAAAGTGTTGTGGAGTTTTTTAATTCAGATAAAAACCAAAATATTATTCAAAGATTAAAAGGTTTTGGAGTTCAATTAGAAATATCAGCAGAAAAACTGGCAAATCAGACTAATAAACTTCAAGGTCAAATATTTGTTGTTTCAGGAGTTTTTGAAACAGTTTCTCGTGATGAGTTAAAGAAACTTATCGAGGACAATGGAGGCAAGGTGTCTTCATCAATCTCTTCAAAAACAAATTTTGTTGTTGCTGGAGATAATATGGGACCAAGTAAAAAAACTAAAGCAGAATCGTTAAATGTTTCAATAATCTCAGAGTTTGATTTTCTTCAATTAATAAAGTAAAATCCTACAAAAACTTTAATTTCATCGATTAAATGCATTTTTGTTCGTTAATATGTATTTCTTTTTTATATTTGTTTCGTTATAAGAATAAATAAAAATTGAAGTGAAGAAAGTTTTAATACTCATATTAATAATTTTAAGTGTTGTCTTTTTAGGGTTGCAACTAATTCAGTATGAGGCTCAAGCTGCTGGAGTTAGAGCCTTATTAATGGTGTCATTAACCTCGTTATATTGTTTAAAGGTTAGTGAAAAGAGACCATTTTTCTTCTTGTTTCTAATAACCTTTACAGTTGCAGAAATACTAAATTTTATTTCTTGGTATGTTGATATAAATAGTGAATCACTTTTTGACTATTACTATTATATAGGAAATGGGCTTTATATTTTGTCGTATATATTCTTAATTATAAGAGTTCTAAGAGATATGAATTTAGTAGAAGTGATTAAAAAATTTCCGCTGCATATACTTTTACTTCTAATTTTAGATGTGTTTTTTGTTTCCATAGTTACAGACACAACTCAAAATAAACTAACAAGACATGAGTATTCCTTAGAGTATTTTTATAATGCAATCATTATGTTGTTAGTTACAGTTGCTCTAATTAACTTTATGTATAGAGAAAATAAAAAAGCTATGAATCTTTTAGTTGGTTCTATTTTCATTGTGTTTTCAGAGGTTGTTCAAATGGCGTATTTTTATGTGGCTGAGATAAATATTTTAAATGTACTATGTTCTATATTTTTAATCTTGGCGTTCTTGTTCTTCTATTTGCAAGCTAATCTACCTGTACTTAAAGAAAGACTAAATTAAATCTCGATTCTAAACATTTAATTTATAAACAAATAATCGATTAAGTGTATAATTATACCGTTGAATGTTATTTTTTATTATATTTGTTCAACCTACTTATAAAAATCTACTATGAAATTAAGGCATAAAATAAAGCCTAATACAATTTTGGCATATGTATTACTAGTTTTGTTTGCGCTTAACTGTTTAGCATCTTACCAGTCTGATATATTTGTGTTTAAAGATGTTGATGTTTTAATTTCTAAGATAACAACACTAATAACTACAACAATACTATTGACATTCTATTTTGCTCAAAAGAATAGAATGGCTACAGTCTTTTTTACAATATTCTTACTCTTTTTTATTGGAGATGCTTTAGCTGTTTTTAATTTAGTTGATATTTCACTTAAGCTTGCAGAAGCTGCTTATTTATGTGCTTATTTACTTATTATTTTTGTTTTATTTGGTCAGCTTAAGCGCATTAAATTTGATGGGATTGTTTCAATTTATTTAATACTTGTATTGTTACTTAACTCATACTTTTTGTATGTTTTGTATGGTGTGGTAAAAGAAAATTTTGTAGATGATTTAAATTTAGGACTCTATATTTTTAATGGAGTAGCATTAATTGTTATGTGCTTTTTTGCCTTTGCTGTTTATCTTAATAAAGAAACTTCTCAGTCTATTACGTATTTATTAATGGTGTTTTGTTTTGTGTTTTCAGACGTATTAAAGTATATCTGTGATTTATACGTGTATTATTGGTTGTTTGAATTATTTGAAAGAATGTTGCATTTAATTGCATTATACTTGCTATACAGATATGTTTTTGAGCATCATACAGCATCTGAACATAAAGAACAAAAAGTTACTTTAACCGAGTATTTTATTCCAACTACAGCTAAATTAAAAGAGATAAGAGTGAACTTGTAATTAAACTATAATTGAAGTTCCGTTTGCTACTTTATTTTTATCAGAATCGAAATAAAAATCTATTCGACCTAAATTTATTCCATAGCAACCTACTTGGTTTACAAGCATATTCTCGTTAGCAATATTTTTTACAACAGTTGGCTTTCTTAAAAAAGTATGTGTATGACCTCCAATAATTAAGTCGATATCTTTTGTGGCTTTTGCTAAGTTTAAATCACTAATTTTTTCAGCATATTCCTTATAATTATATCCTAAATGAGATAAGCAAATAATTAAATCGCATTTTTCATTCTCTTTAAGTATTCTGGTCATTTCTTGTGATGTTTCAATAGGATCGAGATAAACAGTTTCCTTATACATTTTTTTATCAACTAAGCCATCTAACTCAATGCCTAAACCAAAAATACCAATTCTAATTCCATCTTTTACAAACACTTTATATGGTTTTGCATGAGTGTCCATTATGGTGTTTTTAAAATCATAATTTGAAGATATAAATTGAAATTTAGCATGAGGGAGTTGAGCATATAAACCATCTATTCCATTATCAAAATCATGATTACCAATCGTAGCTGCGTCATAGTTAAGCATACTCATAAGTTTAAACTCTAACTCACCACCATAATAGTTAAAGTATGGTGTGCCTTGAAAAATATCTCCAGCATCTAATAAAAGTGTGTTTGGGTTTTCCTTTCTAATAGATTCAATTAAACTTGCACGTCTAGCAACTCCGCCTTGATTTGCATTTCTTCCATCTTCTGGACCAAAAGGATCAATATGACTATGTACATCGTTAGTATGAAGAATAGTTATTTTTTTTTGAGTTGTTGAAAATGATTGTAAACCAAAACCACCAATTCCAATAAACGCAGAAGCTGCAGCTGTTTGTTGTATAAATTCTCTTCTTTTCATGACTTCAATTTTTTATTTTATGGAGGAGCTTAGTTATTTTTTTTAATAAAACGATCGTCGATAACTGGGTTAATTGTATCTGTTTCGGTAAAATAATCAATCAACGCATTTCTTATTTTATAATCTAAAACATACAGAGTGTCACTTTTTTTGAAAAAGTCCATATGGTCTCCACCATTATATAAGTAGTCATTAGTAGCTACATAATAAGTTTTAGTAAAGTCTATAGGCTTATTTTTTAATGTAGCACTTTCTATATTATAGTCTTTATCAAGAGTAAGTTTTAATTGCGAAATAGGATGAGCTCTTTTAGCAGCAGCCAAATATTCAAGCAACTCTTTAATTTGAGCTCCTGGAAGCTTAGCAACTACTATAGCATTTTCAAAAGGCATAATCTCATATGCTGTACGAGAAGTTATATTTCCTTTAGAAATTATTGAACGAATTCCACCATGATTTAATAAAACCATATCAATGTCTCTACCTGTACGACTTTTAAAAACTGGGTTAGCTTGCTTGTAAACAATATCAGCCATTAAATTGCCAATAGCAGTATTTAATTCGCCATCATTTTTTGAATAGGTACCAACAGAATAAGCTAAAACACTATCTAAATTTCCATTTACATGATCTCTATATGGCTTTATATAGTTCTCAATTGCTATATCAGAAGATAACGAATCGCTAATTGCAATTTGTTTGCCTTCAATTTTATATAATTGAGTTTTTGTTTTACAGGAAGCAAAAGCTACTATGCAAATAAGAAGTAATAATGTTTTTAAATTCATGTTATAACTTGTGAAAATGTTAATAATAAATGTAGCCTATTTTACTACCTTTGCAAAAACAAAAATAAATGATTTTAAAGGCATTTAAGAAAAAATCAAACCAAAAATATATTAACAATGTATTAAATAAGAGACATGTTGCTGTAAATAGCAAAAAAATTGAATCTGTAGGAGTGATTTTTAGCTTAAACGAATTTGGTGATTTTGATGTATTTAGAGCTTTTTTAAATGAACTAAACATATTACCACCAAAGACAAAAATTATTGCTTTTGTTGATGACGATAAGAAAAATACAGACACACTTTGGGATACTTATTTTACGCCTAAAGACTTTGGATGGAATGGAAAAATTAAGAATGTAGATTTACAATCATTTGTTGAGAAAGATTTTGATGCACTTATTTGTTTTTATAAACAAAACACAATAGAATTAGATTTAATTACAGCAACATCTAATGCAAATTTTAAAATAGGAATATCTAATAAAGATAATCGTTTATACGACTTTATAATAGATGTTAACCCTAAAAATTTTGATGTATTTAAAACAGAATTAAAAAAATATTTAACAGTACTAAATAAAATATAATGATAAATTTTTTTGGAACAGGAGTCGCATTGATTACACCTTTTAAATCAGATTTAACTGTAGATCATAAAGCACTTGCAGACATTGTAAACTTTAATATAGATAACGGAACAGATTACCTTGTTATCAGTGGTACAACAGGAGAAAGTGTTACCATTACTAAAAAGGAAAAAAAGGATATTATTAATACAATTCATAAAGCAAATGGTAGTAGAGTGCCAATGGTTTTAGGTATTGGAGGCAATAATACAGCAGAAGTAATTGAAGAGATTAATACTACAGATTTAAGTTATATAGATGCCATTTTATCTGTATCGCCTTATTACAGTAAGCCAACTCAAGAAGGTGTATATCAGCATTTTAAGGCTATTGCAGAAATATCTCCAGTTCCAATTATACTTTATAATGTACCTGGACGTACATCATCTAATATGTTGCCAGCAACAACATTAAGATTGGCAAACGATTTTAAAAACATTATTGCAGTTAAAGAAGCTTCAAATAATGTTGCACAATATTTACAATTGATAAAAAATAAACCAAAAGATTTTTTAATCATTTCTGGTGATGACGATTTAGCTTTAGGTGTAGTGTTGGCAGGAGGAGCAGGAGTAATTTCAGTAATTGGTCAGGCGTTTCCGAAGCAATTTTCTAAAATGATAAAATTAGGTTTAGAAGGAAAAGCAAAAGAAGCCTATGATATACATTACAAGTTAATGGACGTTACAAGTGCTATTTTTGAAGAAAATAATCCAGCAGGAATTAAAGGAGTATTAGCTGAATTAAAAAAATGTAAATCAGCAGTAAGGTTGCCATTAGTAGAGGCTTCAGAGCCATTAAAAGCTAAAATAAAAACTTTAGTTAAGCAGTTAAATTAGCTTTATAAAAGTTAAAAAATACTTAAACCTAAACAAAGCCTAATAGCAATAGGTATTTTAGCGTAATATTTTTGTTTCATAATACGTTATAAATACTTACTTTTGCAATCTGTTTTTTAAATATGAAGAAATTTTTTTACTTACTATTAATAGTTATAATATTTTCATCTTGTAGTGAATATCAAAAGGCTTTAAAGTCTGAAGATATTGCAGTAAAGTTCAAATTAGGAACCGAATTGTATGATGCAGGTAAATATGGAAAAGCCAATCGTTTATTTGCTCAAATTGTTCCTGGTTATAGAGGAAAACCTCAAGCTGAAAAATTAATGTTTATGTATTCTAATTCATTTTATATGATGAAAGACTACTATTTGGCGGCTTATCAGTTTGAACGTTTTGAAGATGCTTATTCAAATAGTGAAAAAGCTGAAGAGGCTTTGTTTTTGTCTGCAAAAAGCTATTATCAATTATCACCAGTATATAGTAAAGAGCAGAAGGAAACTATTCAGGCAATAGAAAAATTACAATTATTCATAAATAAATATCCAGAATCTCAATATCTAGCTGATGCTAATGCATTAATAAAAGAATTAGATTATAAGCTAGAGAAAAAAGCATTCGAAATAGCAAAGCAATACAACAAAATAGCAAATTATGAATCTTCAGATTTTGAAGCAGCTATAAAATCTTTTGATTTATTTTTAATTGAATATCCAGGTTCTGTTTTTAGAGAAGATGCTATGTTTTACAGATTAGATTCTGCTTACAAACTAGGCGTTAATAGTATTAAATCTAAAAAAGAAACTAGATTAAATTCAGCTATAACATATTACAATTCATTCGCAAAAGCATATCCTAATTCAAAACATAAGGAAACTGCAGATGCTATGAATGCTGAACTAACAGCACAATTATCACAATTAAGTATTTAAAAATAAAAGTTAATTTTATATAACGATGGATTTAAAAAAGACCAATGCTCCAGTAAGTTCTGTAACTTATGACAGAAATGAGATTGATGCTACTACAGGTAATATCTATGAAGCTATTTCTGTTATCTCTAGAAGAGCAGAGCAAATTAACACTGACATACGTAGAGAGTTAGTTGACAAACTAGAAGAATTTGCTACGTACAACGACAGTCTTGAAGAAATCTTTGAAAACAAAGAGCAAATTGAGGTATCTAAATTTTATGAAAAATTACCAAAACCTCATGCACTAGCTATTCAAGAATGGTTGAATGACAAGATTTACTACAGAAACACTGACGACGACGTTCAAGAATAAAAAATAAGATGTCAATTTTAAGCGGCAAAAACATACTACTAGGCATTACTGCTGGTATTGCTGCTTATAAATCAGCAAACCTAGTTAGGTTATTTATAAAAGCAGGCGCTAACGTAAAGGTCGTTATGACGCCTGCTTCTAAAGATTTTATTACACCTTTAACACTTTCAACCTTATCTAAAAACCCAGTTCATTCTTCATTTACTAATGAAGAAGATGATAACGCTGTTTGGAACAATCATGTAGAGTTCGGACTTTGGGCAGACTACTTTATTATTGCGCCTGCTACAGCAAATTCATTATCTAAAATGGCTAATGGTGTTTGTGATAATCTATTAATGGCTACATACTTGTCTGCTAAATGCCCTGTATATTTTGCTCCAGCTATGGATTTAGATATGTATAAGCATAAAAGTACAAAGCGCTCTTTTGATTTGCTTAAAAGCTTTGGTAATGTTATGATTCCTGCTACAAGTGGAGAGTTAGCAAGCGGATTAGTTGGTGAAGGTCGTATGGCTGAACCTGAAGACATAGTTAGTTTTATTGAAAAAGATATTTTAAATAAGCTGCCACTTAAAGATAAAAAGTTTCTAATTACAGCAGGACCAACTTATGAAGCTATAGATCCTGTTCGTTTTATTGGAAATCATTCTAGTGGTAAAATGGGGTTTGAAATAGCTAAAGCTGCTGCAAATTTAGGCGCTCAGGTTATTTTAATCACTGGTCCAACAAAAGAGAGTGTATCACATAGTCTAATCGATATTATCCATGTTACTAGTGCTCTTCAAATGTATGATGAGGTACATAAACAATACAAATCAGTAGACATAGCAATACTTTCTGCAGCTGTTGCAGATTATAAACCAAAAAATGTATCAGATACAAAAATAAAAAAGAAAGATAGCACGTTAACTATAGAGTTAGAAAAGACAAAAGATATTTTAGCATCATTAGGAAAGGTTAAAAAATCACAGTTTTTAGTAGGTTTTGCTTTAGAAACAAATAACGAACTTGAGCATGCAATGGGAAAGTTAAATGCTAAAAATTTAAATTTAATTGTCTTAAATTCATTAAATGATAGAGGTGCTGGTTTTGGAGGTTCGACAAATAAGGTTACATTTATAACTGATAAAGGTGATGTTATTGAACATTCATTAAAGTCAAAAGAAGACGTTGCTAACGATTTATTAAATCAAATTTTAAAACAAATACATGCGTAACACAATACTTTATATTGCACTATTTTTTGTTTCTCAGGCATATACACAAGAACTTAATTGTAATGTTGTAGTTAATGCACAACAAACAGGAAATGAGAATGTTCAAGTTTTTAAAACATTAGAAAGGCAATTAAAAGAGTTTGTTAACAATACGCAATGGACAAATAAAACCTTTAAACCACAAGAGCGAATAGATTGTAGTATGGTAATTAATATACAAGACTATAATAGCGATTCGTTTAAAGCTAGTATCCAAATACAGTCATCACGACCAGTATTTAATTCATCTTATTTAACACCAGTTTATAATTTTAATGATAAAAATTTTGATTTTCAATATTTAGAATTTCAAAACCTTGTATACAATCCAAGTCAGTATGATTCTAATTTAGTTTCAGTTATAACGTTTCATGTATTTATGATTCTTGGTATAGATGCTGATACTTTTGAGTTAAATGGAGGAGATGAATACTTTAAACAAGCGCAAAATATTGTAAACTATTCTCAACAAAGTAATTTTAAAGGATGGAATTTAGTAGATGGACAACAAACACGATTTATTCTAATTGATAATATTTTGTCTCCTACATTTAAAGAATATAGAAGCGTAATGTACGATTACCATATAAAAGGATTAGATATTATGTCAGATAATGCTAAAGGAGGTAAGGAGAAAATCGCCAATACAGTTTCTGATTTAAATACAATGAATTTAAGACGTCCAAACTCTTTTTTGTTACGTGTATTTTTTGATACCAAAGCAGACGAAATAGAGCAGATTTTTAGTTCTGGACCAAGTGTAAATATTACTAATGTTATAGAAACGCTTAATAAAGTTGCTCCAACTTATGCTGCAAAATGGAGAAACATTAATTTTTAGTATGCAATCCTAATTGTGAGTTGAAATTATTGTATAAACTTTGTACTTTTACCTAGTACTTTTAATCTAATAAATGCTCACAACCCTCTCAATAAAAAACTATGCGCTTATCGACCAATTACAGGTCAATTTTACTAATGGTTTAACAATAATTACTGGTGAAACAGGTGCAGGTAAATCTATACTTTTAGGAGGTTTGTCATTAATTCTAGGTAAACGTGCCGATTTGAGTAGCGTTAAAAATCAATCTGAGAAGTGTGTTATTGAAGCAACTTTTGATATTGCTAATTATAATTTAAAACCGCTTTTTAAAGCTGAAGATTTAGATTATGAGCCTTTAACAATAATACGTAGAGAGATTTTGCCTTCAAGTAAATCTAGAGCTTTTATTAATGATACTCCAGTAAACTTAGATAGTTTGCAAATCCTTGGCGAACATCTTTTAGATATTCATTCTCAGCATCAAACGTTGCAATTAACTAATGACGATTTTCAGTTTCAGGTTATTGATGCATTGGCTGAAAACGGGAATTTACTGCAAGGATATTCTAGTAATTTAAGTGAGTTTAAATCACTTCAAGCTGAATTAAAAGTACTTCAGACTAAAAAAGCAGAAGCGATAAAAGAACAAGATTATAACTCTTTTTTATTGAATGAACTTATAGAAGCTAAACTAATAGTTGGTGAGTTTGAAACTTTAGAAGAAGAATACGAAACACTTAATAATATTGAAGATATAAAAGAGAAATTATCTTTTTCTCATGAATTATTAATTAATGAAGACGCTGGAGTTTTAACAAACTTAACAGAAATAAAAAACCAACTTTCTAAATTATCTAATTATAAACAGGCTTATAAAGATATATTTGAAAGATTAAATAGTAGTTTAATTGAGTTGAATGATGTTTTTAGGGAAGTAGAAAGCTTACAAGACCAGTTAGAAGCCGATCCTAATAGGTTAGAAGTAGTAAATAATAAACTACAGGTACTTCATAATTTAATGCTTAAACATTCAGCTTCAAGCGAAACAGAATTAATTGCTATTAGAGAATCGTTAGCGACCAAAGTTTCCGAATCAGAACATTTAGAAGAGCGAATTCTACAAATAGAAAATCAAATAAAATCAATAGAACTACAACTTAATAACGACGCTAAAACAATTCATGATAACAGAGTTAAAATAATCCCAAAACTTATAAGTCAGTTAGAAAATTTACTAGCTACGTTAGGAATGGTTAATGCTAAATTTAATATAGAGTTATCTGTGAGTGATTCGTTTTATAGTAACGGAAAAGATGATTTAGCCTTTTTGTTTTCGGCTAATAAAGGAGGCAATTTTAATGAGCTTAAAAAAGCCGCATCAGGAGGAGAGTTATCTAGAATTATGTTGGCAATAAAATCTATTTTATCTAAATATATACAATTGCCAACCATTATGTTTGATGAAATTGACACTGGTGTTTCTGGAGAAATCTCTAACAAAATGGCTACTATAATGCAACAAATGAGTAAAAGCATGCAAGTATTTACCATAACACATTTACCTCAAATTGCAGCAAAAGGCGATACACATTATAAAGTATTTAAAGAAGATATAAATGAGGTTACCCAAACTCAATTAAAAAAATTAAACCCAGATGAGCGTATTGTTGAAATAGCACAAATGCTAGGAGGATCAGAAATTTCAAGTTCTGCAATTGCTCATGCTAAACAATTACTTAATTAATGCTATCTTTGAATTAACGATTAATAAATCTATATATACAACTAAACAAGAAGACTATGTCATATAACTTACTAAAAGGAAAACGAGGAATTATTTTTGGAGCATTAGATCCTAATTCTATTGCATGGAAAACAGCAGAACGTGTTCATGAAGAAGGAGGAACTTTTGTACTTACAAATGCTCCAATTGCTATGCGTATGGGACAAATAAATGAGCTAGCTGAAAAAACAGGATCACAAATTATTCCTGCAGACGCAACATCTATCGAAGATTTAGAAAATTTAGTTGCTCAATCAATGGAAATTTTAGGTGGTAAATTAGATTTTGTATTGCATTCAATAGGAATGTCTATTAATGTTAGAAAAGGAAAACATTATACAGACCAAAATTACGAATGGACACAAAAAGGAACAGATGTTTCAGCAATGTCTTTTCATAAAGTAATGCAAACATTATATAAAGCAGATGCAATGAACGAATGGGGAAGTATTGTAGCATTAACTTACATGGCTGCACAACGAGTATTCCCAGATTATAATGATATGGCAGATAATAAAGCATATTTAGAAAGTATAGCTCGTAGTTTTGGTTATTTCTTTGGAAAGGACAAAAAAGTAAGAGTTAATACTATTTCTCAATCACCAACTCCTACAACAGCAGGACAAGGTGTTAAGGGTTTTGATGGCTTTATAGCATATGCTGATAGAATGTCTCCATTAGGTAATGCAACTGCTCTAGACTGCGCAAATTATACTGTAACACTGTTTAGTGATTTAACTAAACGAGTTACACTTCAAAATTTATTTAATGATGGAGGATTTAGTAACATGGGAGTTAGTGATTCTGTAATGGCAGAATTTGTAAAAGAATAAAATTATATAAATAATTATAAATGAAGACCTTGTCAATATTTGGCAAGGTTTTTTGTTTTATCGACTTTTAAAGTAGTCTACCAAAATTATATGATTAATACTTTTATTTTATTTAAATTAAGGCGTTAATTAATTTACATATGAATAAATACTACTTTTTGTTTTTTGCTTTTTTTGTTTGCATTAGTGGTATTAATGCACAAATATATTTTCAAGATACCTCTAGCACAATAGGTTTAAATTTTTCAGCTGGAAGCACTTATTTAGGGAATGGTGTATCGTTTTACGATGCAGATAATGATGGATGGGACGATTTAACTTTTGCAACAGGAGCAGGTTTACCAGTTTTATTTTTTAAAAATGTAAATGGCACATTTATAAATCAGCCTTTTAACTTCACAGATCCATTATATCAAACAAAACAAGTTAATTGGGTAGATTACGATAATGATGGAGATAAAGATATGTTTGTAACTAGTAATACAAACAGAAATATACTTTACAATAATGATGGAAGCTTTAATTTTCAAGATGTAACTGCATCAGCTGGTTTCCCAATGACTAATTTAAAAAGTTATGGTGCTTCTTGGGGAGATTATAATAACGACGGGTTTCTAGATGTTTTTATTTGCAATAGGGATGAAAATTTTATTGAACCAAATTATCTATTTAAAAATAATGGAGATGGCACGTTTACAGATATAAGTGCAGCAGCTGGAATTCATAATACAAGTAAGTTGTCTTTTTGTGCTGCTTTTTTTGACTTTAATAATGATGGATGGCAAGACATATATGTATCTAATGATAAGCCTAACAATTTAAATGTATTATACAAAAACAAAGGTGATGGAACATTTTCTGACGTTAGTCAATCATCAGGTACTGATATCGGAATAGACGCAATGACTGTAACTATTGATGATTTTAATAGCGATGGTTATTTAGATATTTATGTTACCAATGGGCCTGCAGGTAATGTTTTTTTGAAAAACAACGGAAACGAAACCTTTACTGATATTGCAGCATCTTCAGGAACCAAATTTAATAGTTTAGGTTGGGGAGCGGTTTTTTTAGATGCCGAAAATGATACAGATTTAGATTTGTATGTAAGCGGATCGTTAAATGGCTCAATACCTAGTTTATTGTCGGCAGCTTTTTATAAAAATCAAGGGAATGGTACATTTATAATTCCTAATAATGCTGGTTTTGCAAATGACAACAGAGAAAGCTATTCTAATGCTATTGGCGATTTTAATAACGATGGCTTTTTAGAAATTGTGGTTAATAATTCAAATAATCAAAATTTATCTTTTTGGCATAATCAAACAGTATCAAATAATAAGTGGTTAAAAGTTAAGCTAAACGGGATTAATAGCAATAAAGACGGAGTAGGGTCAGTTATTGAAATTGCAATTAATAGCGCTAAGCAATATAGATATGTGTTATGTGGAGAAGGATATTTAAGTCAAAATTCATCTACAGAGGTTTTTGGACTTGGAAATAATACACAAGTAGATTATGTAAAAGTCAAATGGTTAAGTGGTATTGAAGATATTATTTACAACGTAAATTCTAATCAGTTAATTGAAATTACAGAAGGTAATCATCCTTTGTCATTAAGCTCTAATCAACAAGACCTGTTTGAATATTATCCAAACCCAGTAAAAAACAAACTTAATTTCAAATCTTCTGAACCTATTACTAAAATTACAATTTTTACCATTTTAGGACATTATTTAAAAACAATTAATTTTAGTGATACTACTACAAATAGTATAGATTTATCTGACTTCACAAAAGGATTATATCTTATCAAAGTTGAGACTCAATCTCAAGTAAAAAATTTAAAAATCATTAAAGATTAGACTATTTATTCTAGCTTTTTTGAATTTTTATTCAATATATTTAACTACTTAGAAACATGTATTTTAGCGACATTAAATGTATTTTATCGATTTGAAAATATATTAACTTATTTGTTAAAAGATTATTAATAAATTGGGCTTTATAACTATATTATTAACTAATTTAAATCAATTTTAAACATGAAAAAAATTACTTTACTAATTGCATTTTTATTTGCAATTTCCGCATCAACTTATGCGCAAGTTAGTGCTTATTCTTTTTCACAAAATAATGGTACTTATACGGCTATTACAGGTGGAACAGTATTAGGTGATACTGCTAGTGATGACCAAAGGTTTGTTGATCCAGCAGTTCCACTTGGAGGTACTGTAAATACAGGAGTTGGTTTTCCAATTGGATTTAATTTTACTTTTAATGGATTTGTTTACGACAGGTTTGCTGTAAACACCAATGGTTGGATTTCTTTAGGGACATCTTCTCAAACACCTTCAGTTAATGTTAATACAACAAGTGCTTACAACTCATTATCAACTACATCTACAACTGTTACTAATGATTTAGTTGCTAGAGTTGCTGGGTTTTCTAGAGACTTACAAATGCAAGCAGGTGGTGAAATACGTTATGAGTTAATTGGTACATCACCTAATCAAACTCTAGTGGTTCAATGGACTAATGCAAGGAAGTTTAATGCAACCGGAGACTCTTTTAATTTTCAAATTAGATTAAATGAAAACGGTAATACGGTTGAGGTAGTATATGGTGCAATGACAAATAACGCTACAACTGGCACAGTTATGGCTGGGTTGAGAGCTAATCCTAATACTCCTGCTTCTAACTTCAATAGTAGAACAACAACGGCAGATTGGAGTGCAACAACAGCCTCAACTGCAGCTACGAATACATTGTCTATTTCAAGTACTATTGTGCCAACATCTGGCTTAACATTTACTTGGACTCCACCAGCTGCATGTACTGGTACACCAACAGCAGGAACAGTTAGCCCAACATCTCAAACTTTATTAGCAGGACAAACACCTGCAGCTTTAGTAGGAACAGGTTATTCAACAGGAGTTAGTGGTTTAACTTTTCAATGGGAAGAATCTGCTGATGATGTAACTTATGTTAACGCAGTTGGTGGTACAGGTGCTACAACACCTTCTTATACGCCTCCTGCTTTTGCTGGTACTACTATTTATTATAGATTAAGAGTTACATGTACAAACTCGACTTTATCTGCAACAACATCTGGTGTGGTTTTAAATCCATGTCCTGTATTAACAGTACCTTCATTAGAAGATTTTACGACTTATGTTCCTTCATGCTGGCAAGAAGCCGATAATGGAGATTTAGTTGCTGGACCTGCTACTTTTGGATCAAGTTCATGGTCAGCTGATGGTTTTGGAAATAATGGGTCAACAGGTTCAGCTAGGATTAATATTTATACTACTGGTACAAATGATTGGATATTATCTCCATTATATAATATTCCTGCTGTTGGTTATGAGCTAAAATTTGATGCAGCACTAACACAATTTGCATCAATAAACTCACCAACATCTCCTTGGGAAGCAGATGATTTTATTGAAGTCTTAGTATCTACTGGAACAACTAATTGGACAGTCCTTTTTACATATAATAATACTAATATGCCTTCAAACACTGGTTCAACCAATATTATAGATTTAGATGCTTATGCTGGCCAAACAGTGCGTTTTGCATTTAGAGGAGTAGAAGGAGCAACTAATGGTCCTGCAGATACAGATTTCTTTGTTGATAATTTTGAAATTAGAATGACTCCTGCTTGTCCTGATATTGCTGGTTTAGCTGCTAATAATGTTACTGACGTATCTGCAGATATATCATGGACTGCCTCTACAGGGAACTATGAATATGTTTTAGACCAAGTTAATACCGATCCAGCAGGATCTGGTACAGCAACAACTAGTGCATCTTACGATGCAATGGGATTAACTGAATTAACAACTTATTATTTCCATGTGCGTACAGTTTGTGCAGGTCCTACATATAGTGCATGGACAACAGTATCATTTACTACTTCAGCTACACCTCCAGCAAATGATGACTTTGCTAATGCCATTGCATTAAATTGCAACGATAACGTAACAGGTGATACTTCATTAGCAACTTTAGATGAAGATAACGCTCCAGATGGTTTTGGAGCTGATTTAGATGCACCAAACGTTTGGTATTCTTACACTGGATCAGGTACAGCTGAAGTTATTACTATAGATATGTGTCCTTCTAGTTATGATACTTCGTTTTTAGTATACACAGGAACATCTGGAAACCTAACTTTAGTAGGAGGTAATGACGATGGCGGAACTACTAACTGCCCTGGAGCTGGAACACGTTCTTATGGAAGTTTTACTTCAGATGGAACAACAACTTATTACATTACAGTTGAAGGTTGGAATTCAACTAGTGTTGGTCTTTTTGACTTAACATTAACTTGTGCGCCAGCTTGCTCACCTGCTCAAACAAACCAAGACTGTGCAACAGCAACTGGTTTGTCTGTTGATGGAAATGCAACTACTGTAGATAATACTTGTTCAACTGTTAATTCAGTTCAACCTACTTGCGATCAATTTACTGCAATTGCAGATGTTTGGTATACATTTGTAGCTCCTGCTAGTGGAGAAGTAGATGTTACTGCTGTGTTAGGTACTGCTACTGCTGTTCATATGGCAGCATATAGTGGATCTTGTGGTACATTAACAAGTATAGGTTGTAGTAATGCAGATCCAGTAGCAACTTTATCTTTAACAGCTCTTACTGAAGGGAATACTTATTATTTACAATTATGGAATAACGGAGTTGAAGAAGGAACTTTTGATGTTACTTTATCTGACCCAGCATTATCTATAGGAGAATTTGATGATAATCAATTTACTTACTTCCCTAATCCAGTTAAAAATACATTTTCATTAAGAGCTCAAAATGAGATTCAAAATGTATCTGTATTTAACATGTTAGGACAAGAAGTAATTAGAATTTCTCCTAATGAAATGTCTAATGAATTAGATATGTCTTCTTTACAGACTGGTACATATTTTGTGAAAGTGACAATTAATGATAATACTGAAACTATCAGAATTATTAAACAATAAACGGTATTTAATTTTATTTTAAAGCCTTACTAATTTCTAGTAAGGCTTTTTTTGTTTATATATTAATAGGTAATTATAGCGACTAAACGCAAACAGCATTTTCACTTATCGTGTTTTTTTGTTGTTTAATCGAATTAATAAGTTATTGAATATCAAATCAATATAATATTGATATTTTTATGTTTAACTATAAACAAAATAACACCAAATCATATGAAAAAAATTACACTTTTATTCATTATTTTATTTACCTCTTATTCTTTTGCTCAAGTTACCATTGGCACAGGAACTGATGAAGCTCAAAGCATGCCTTTTGATCCATATTGGGGATATACTTATTCTCAAAGTATCTACACAGCAGCAGAGATAAATGCAGCAGCTGGAAATATTACTGGCTTACAATGGTATTATAGTGGGCCTACAGTTGGCTCATTAACAACTAGTTTAACTATATATATAGCAAATACCTCTAAATCTTCATTTGCGAGCAATACAGATTGGACAGCAGTTGGAACATTAACCCAAGTATATAATGGAGGACTATCAGTAACAGGTCAAGGATATGTTAATATCACATTTGATACACCTTTTGCTTATGATGGTACAAGTAATTTAATTATTGCAGTTGATGAAAATGATTCAGGTTTGTTAGGAAGTACAGAAGATTTTAGGAACTCTCCAGTGTCTACAGGACGAAGTATTGTTTACAGAAGTGATTCTACCAATCCTGATCCAGCAGCTCCTCCAACTGCATCATTTACCCCTAGGTTATTTATTCCTAATGTAATATTAAATGGAATAAGTTCTAACTCAACACCTGGATGTACAACACTTACTCAAAGTACGTCAATAAATCCAAATGGAAATTTAGCATGGAATGCTGCTTCTGGTGGGCCAACAGGATACAATTTATCTATTGGAACAACTTCTGGTGCTTCTGATGTTTTAGCTGTTACTAACGTTGGCAATGTTACAACCTATAATTTAAGTTCATTAGGTTTATCTAATTCTACAACTTATTATGCAACGATAGTACCTTATAATGGTGCAGGTTCAGCTTCAGGGTGTGCTTCATTATCTTTTACTACAAGACCTCCTTCGGTATCCAACGATTTATGTGCTAATGCAATTTCAGTATTACATCAAACTAGTATTGTAGATGCAGCTTCTGCAACACCTACAGCTGGCACGATAATTAATGCATTTGATACTAATAGAGCAGCTGAAGTTTGTAATGGTTTTACAGGGAATGCTAATGATGATGTTTGGTATAGTTTCGTTGCAACTGCTGCAGACGTAAATATCACTTATGACTTAAATTTTGATGGTGTAGCTACTTTGTATTCTGGAACATGCGGAGCATTAACTTATATCTCTTGTGCAGATAATACTGTTACAACGGCACCAATTGTTGAGACAATTACTTATTCAGGATTATCTATAGGACAAACTTATTACACAAGAATTTATAGTTATGGTACGGCAGTGCCAGCAAACGGTAATTTTAACATTAAAGTTTGGACATCTTCTACTTTAAGTATTGATGACATAGAAGATCAAAACGGATTTACGTATTTCCCTAATCCTGTAAAAAACACGTTAAATTTAAAAGCACATAATAATATTCAAAATGTGTCTATTTATAATATGTTAGGTCAGGAAGTTGTAAGAACTTCTCCTAATTCAGTAAATAATGAAGTAGATATGTCTTCATTACAAGTTGGAACATATATAGTAAGAGTAACGATAAATGATAATACTAAAACAATACGTATTATTAAACAATAATAACAGAAAAATAGAGTTTTCAAAAGCCACCAATTTGGTGGCTTTTGTGTTTTGTTTATTTACCTTTGTGATATATGAATACACTATCACTTTCATTTATAATACCAGTTTATAATAGACCAGATGAGGTTGACGAGCTTTTAGAGAGTTTTGTTAATCTTGATGGTGAATTTGATTATGAAATAATAATTGTTGAAGACGGATCCAATATAACCTCTAAAGAGGTTGTAGATAGTTATAGTGAAGTATTGAATATTTCATATTATTTTAAAGCAAATTCTGGGCCTGGAGACTCTAGAAATTTTGGGATGAAAAAAGCAAAAGGAAATTATTTCATCATATTAGATTCTGATTGTTTGCTTCCTAATCAATACTTAAAAACTGTATTCAATAACTTAAAAACCAATTATGCAGATTGCTTTGGTGGTCCAGATGCAGCCCACAAATCGTTTACATCGCTTCAGAAAGCAATAAATTTTGCAATGACATCTTTTATTACTACTGGAGGTATTAGAGGAGGTAAAGCTTCTGATAAAAAGTTTCAACCTCGAAGTTTTAATATGGGAATTTCTAAAGAGGCATTTGAAGCCTCAAAAGGGTTTGGAGTTATTCATCCAGGAGAAGATCCAGATTTATCTATTAGATTAAACAAGCTTGGATTTACCACTAAATTATATAATGATGCATTTGTATATCATAAAAGAAGGATTTCATGGTCTAAATTTTATACACAAGTACATAAATTTGGATTAGTAAGACCTATTTTAAACCATTGGCATCCCAGCACTAACAGGTTAGTATTTTGGTTGCCTACCTTATTTTGTTTGTTGTTTATTGCATCTATTATTTTTGCTATCTTAGGATATAAACTATTTATATTATTGTTTGGATTATATTTTTTAACCGCTTTTTTATTAGCTTTTTTTACCACTAAAAGTTTTATAGTAGCCATACAATCTATATTAGCTATCTACGTTCAATTTTTTGGTTACGGATATGGATTTTTAAAGTCTACTGTTGCGATAAAAGTATTTAATAAAGAGCCTGAAAAACAGTTTCCTAAATTATTTTTTAAGCATGTTGAATAAATTAAAAGGTAAGATTGTAAAATCTATTAGAAGCAGAAAGCTAAATGTGTTTGGCTTATTCTTTCTATTGGCCTTTTTGTTTTTAATTATAACAAAACTATCTAAAGTTTATACAGAAACATTAGTATTAAATATTGAATATGTTAACTTACCTGAAGAACACTCTTTAATTTCTAATAATGATACAATTAATGTTGTAGTAAAGGCCTATGGTTTTAATTTATTGAGATATTATTTGTTTGATCATTCATTAAAAATTGACTTCAAAAGAGATGTAAGCTTACAAAGTGATTCTTATTTATGGGATGCAAAAGTGAATAAAGGAAGTTTAGAAAAGGAGTTCAAAAATTCTTTGGAGATTGTATCTGTTAAGCCAAGCGCTTTAACTTTTCCATTTCAATCTATGGCTGTAAAAAAGGTGCCTATTAAACCTAATATTAATTTGACATTTGCAGCTGGATATGATGTTGTTGGCACAATTAAATATGAGCCTGATTCTGTAAGAATTATTGGGCCAAGTCAGCTAATTTCAAATATTGAGTTTGTTAAAACAAAAAACATTAAGCTTAATGAGGTTAATAATGACATTGATAAAGAAATAGAACTAGACTTCAAAGCCAAAACTAAAAATGTTCATATTACCAATACTACTGTAAATATGATTGCCAAGGTTGGCAAATTTACTGAAGGAACTCTAGAAATTCCAATATCTGTTATTAACTTACCTGTAAACACAAATATTAATTTTTTTCCAAAAACTGTTACAGTTGCTTATTATGTGAATCTTAATGATTATAACAGTGTAAAAGCTTTAGATTTTAAAGTAGAATGTGATTATTCAGAAATTAGTAACACAAACAGTCCGTTTTTATTTCCTAAGCTAATAAAAATGCCAGAGGTAGTAAAAAACGCTAGAATAAAGCAAAACAAAGTAGAATATATACTTATACAATGATTATAGTTGGACTTACAGGTGGAATAGGGAGTGGTAAAACTACAGTAGCAAAAATGTTTAGTGAGTTAGGTATAGCTATATATATTGCAGATACTGAAGCAAAACGTTTAATGGATACTTCAAAAGTTATAAAACGTAAGTTAATAGCTTTATTTGGTAGTGATGCCTATAATTCAAATGGACTGAATAAAACTTTTATAGCTTCAAAAATATTTCATGATAAAGCATATTTAGAACAAATGAATGCAATTGTACACCCAAAAGTTGCCATGCATTTTAAAAGATGGTTAAAGAAACAAACATCACCTTATATAATTAAAGAAGCTGCAATAATTTTTGAACACAATATGCAATCTCAATATGATTCTATAATTACTGTTACAGCTAAAAAGCAAGATAAAATATCAAGGGTTATTAATAGAGATGATACTTCAAGAGATAAAATAGAAGCAATTATGAATAATCAAATGTCTGATGAAGAGAAAATCTCAAAGTCAGATTTTGTTATTGTTAATGATACTTTAGAGCATGCAAAAGCTCAAGTTTTAGAAATCCATAGAAGAATACTTAAAACAATTGAAAAACGTAAATTTTAACATTTTTGTTAATGTAAGGTTAAAGGGTACAAGTAGTAAATGTTAAAATATTAAATTTGAATGATGGGCAAAAAAGGGCTATTCGTCATGTTAGTGATTTTAATGAGTTTATCGCTCATAGGAATCATTTTTGTTCAAGTGTTTTTTATAAACAATAGTTTACAAAATGAAAAAAAGCAATTTACATTAAATGTAAAGCGCTCATTAAGTTTTGTTTCTAATGCTATTGAAGATAGAGAGTTTAATAACTATGCAACAAAAATTCATGAGTTAATTGCTAGAGGCGAAGTTGCAGATTCAATTAGTTTAAAAGAGTTAACAGTATTAACTCAAGATGAAGTAGCAAACCAAACTATTATTTATAGAAACGCAATACTTGAAGAAAGCTTTAAAGTACCATCAATGTTCTTTGACATTGGTTTAGATAGTATTAACGTAAGTCGATTTTTTAATCAGAGAGAAACTAGGGTTTATGACAATAATTCTTTAGATGGAAACTTAAGAATTAGTCCTCAAAAAACAATACGAGAATTTAGCAGCTTGCCAGAAGTTGAAAAGAAACTGTATGAATTAAATTATAGAGATGTTTTTAAAAATTATCCTATATATAAACGAGTTTCAGCAGATGATGTGCAAGAGTTGTTAGCAAAACAATTAAAAATTGATGGTATTGAAACTGACTTTGAGTTTGCCATTTATGATAAAGATTTGGCTACAAAAGTGCAGTCTAATAATTTTGAGCTAGTAAAATCATCAACATATGGTGTGCCTATTTTTTTAGACAACCATAATGAAAGTAATTATAAGCTATATCTTAATTTTCCTGATAGAAATAAGTATTTATTTTCTTCAATATTAGGAATGACAATATTGTCGATAATTTTTACGTCAATCATCATAATTACTTTTGCTAGCGCAATACATCAATTAATAAAACAACGTCAGATATCACAGATTAAGACTGATTTTATTAATAACATGACGCATGAGTTTAAAACACCAATAGCTACTATTAATTTAGCTTTAGATTCTATTAAGAATCCAAAGATTATTGGAGATCAAGAAAAAGTATTACGATACTTAAAAATGATTAAAGATGAAAACAAACGCATGCATGCACAAGTAGAAAACGTACTTAGAATATCTAAACTAGAAAAAAACGAACTTAATATAAGTAAGGAAAGAGTAAAATTACACGACTTAATCGAAGATGCCATAACTCATGTTGAACTAATGGTTGAAGATAGGCAAGGTTACGTGAAAACACATTTAGAAGCTGATAAATCTTCAGTTTTAGCAAATGAAACTCACTTTACTAATGTTTTAGTAAATGTTTTAGATAATGCCATTAAATATTCTGATGATGCACCAAAAATAGATGTACATACAGAAAATGTTGGAAATCATATTTTAGTGAAGATTTCTGATCAAGGAAATGGAATGTCTAAGCAAGTACAAAAAAAGATATTTGAAAAATTTTATAGAGAGCACACAGGAAATGTGCATAACGTAAAAGGTCATGGTTTAGGTTTGGCCTATGTAAAACGAATAGTAGAAGACCATCAAGGTCATATATCAGTAGAAAGTGAAAAAGGAAAGGGTAGTACTTTTATTATAAAGCTACCATTAATAACATAATAATTATGGAAGAGCAAAATAAGAAAATTTTATTAGTAGAGGACGATCCAAATTTTGGAACAGTTTTAAAAGACTATTTAAACATGAATGACTATGATGTTGTACATGCAAAAAATGGTATGGAAGGTTTCGAAAAATTTAAAAAGGATGATTATGATTTATGCATTTTAGATGTTATGATGCCTTATAAAGATGGATTTACATTAGCTAAAGAAATTAGAGAGAAAAATGCTGAGGTGCCAATTATATTTCTTACTGCAAAAGCGATGAAAGAAGACGTTTTAAAAGGATATAAAGTAGGAGCTGACGATTATCTTAATAAACCTTTTGATAGTGAAGTGTTATTAATGAAAATTAAAGCTATAATTAATCGAAAAGCTACTGATACTGTTGCAGATAGTAAACAATTTGAATTTAAAATTGGAGGTTTCGACTTAAACTCAAAACTTAGATTTTTAAAATATAAAGGAGGTGATGCAGTAAAATTATCGCCTAAAGAAAATGAGTTATTACGTTTATTAGCATTACATGAAAACGATTTAATGCCTAGAGAATTAGCATTAACAAAAATATGGAGAGACGATAATTACTTCACGTCTAGAAGTATGGATGTATATATTGCAAAATTGAGAAAATATTTAAAATTAGATGAAAATGTTGAGATTTTAAATATACATGGAGAAGGATTCAGGTTAGTAGTAAACGACCAAACAAAGTAGAAATAAAAAAAGCCTATCAAATTTTGATAGGCTTTTTACTTTTTAAAAAGTTTAAGCGAAATATTAAATAACTTTAACGTTTACTGCGTTCAATCCTTTTTTTCCTTCTGTTAATTCGAATTCTACTTCATCACCTTCACGAATCTCATCAATTAAACCAGAAATGTGCACAAAATGCTCTTTGTTGTTTCCTTCTTCTGTAATGAAACCAAAACCTTTAGCATCATTGAAGAATTTTACTGTACCTTTATTCATAATAAATATTAAAAAATTAATTAGCGACAAATGTAGTGTTAATTAATTCAAATACAGGCTTTTTTTAATTATTTTTGAATTTACTACCAATTTGTTATACGATTTTACTTACTGTAATTTTCTATAACTTTCACAATATCATTAGTATTTGTTGTGTAGTCAAACCAAATAGTGTTTTTATTTTTTTTAAACCAAGTTAGCTGGCGCTTTGCAAATCGACGTGTATTTTTTTTAATTTCAGATATTGCAAAATCTAATATCCATTCATTATTTAAGTATTTAAATAACTCTTTGTAACCCACAGTATTTAAAGCGTTTAATTGCTGTTTTGGTAATAATTGCTTTACTTCTTCTAAAAGCCCATCATCTAGCATTAAATCAACTCGTTTATTTATGCGATTATATATAATCTCTCTATCTGCAGTTAAACCAATAGATATTGTTGTAAAATTGCGTTCGGTTTTCTTATTATTAAGAAATGAAGAGTATGGTTTATTTGTTCCTATACAAACCTCTAAAGCTCTAATAACTCTATGTGGATTATCAATTGCTATTGAGTTGTAAGTTTTTTGGTCTAGTTTTTTAAGCTGATTTTGAAGATGCTCTAGCCCTTCGCTTTGTAGTTGTTTGTTTAGTGTTAGTCTAATACTTGAATCGATTTCAGGAAAATCATCTAAGCCTTTTGTAACAGCATCTGTATATAAACCAGAACCACCAACCATTATAACTATGTTTGTGGTTTTAAACAACTCGTTTAATAAAGAAATGGCTTCTTTTTCAAAAGCACCTACATTATAATCATCTTCAATTGATTTATGATGAATAAAATGATGTTTTGCTGAAGCAAGTTCAGTAGGAGTAGGAGCAGCTGTCCCAATAGTCATCTCCTTAAAAAACTGTCTAGAATCTGCCGAAATTATTTCGGTATTGAAGTGATTAGCTAATTTAATACTCAACGCTGTTTTTCCAATAGCAGTTGGACCTACAATACTTATTAAATACTTATTACTCATCTAAGTTATGTCCACATTTACTACAAAATTTTGCATCAGGACTATGATTGTCAAACAAGCAATTTGAGCAAGAATCTATTTCATTTGTATGTTGTTGATGATCATTTTTAGCCATTTGAGCCGATACTATTCCTGTTGGTATTGCAATAATTCCATAACCTAATATCATTATTGCTGAAGCTATTAGTTGACCTAATGGTGTAGCAGGTGAAATATCACCATATCCTACTGTTGTTAAGGTAACTATAGACCAATACACACTAACTGGAATGCTTGTAAATCCACTTTCTGGTGATTCTACTAGATACATGATGGTACCTAAAATAATACAGACAATAACTACAAAGGATATAAATACTGCAATTTTTGCACGACTCTCTTTTAATGCAATTACAAAATTAGTCGACTCTCCAATGTAACGTGTTAATTTTAAAATTCTAAAAACACGTAACAATCTTAAAGCTCGTAAAGCTACCAATGAATGAGTACCTGCTATAAAAAATGATAAATACATTGGAATGGTTGATAATAAATCTATAATTCCGTAAAAACTAAAAACGTACCTTCTTGGATTTTTTATAGTAATGATTCGAGCTATATATTCTACTGTAAATAAAACTGTAATTGTCCATTCTAATATTTTAAATAATAGATTGTATTTTGCATCTAATTCTTGAACACTTTCTAGCATTACTAATACAATGCTAGCAATAATAACATAAAATAGAACTATATCAAATAACTTTCCTAATCGAGTATCTGCACCAAAAATTATTTCGTGTAGTTTTTTTTGCCAGGGCTTTAACTCACGTTTTTTTAAAAACAGAAGATCTATTAATTTTAGAAAATTAATTTTCACTTTTAGAAAAAACCATTTGATTTTTTTTGAAGTAGTAATATTTGATTTGTTTTCGCCCATATACTCAAATGTACTAAAAGATTAGCTATTTTAATACTTTCTTATTAAGCTGAATAATTTTAAGGTTTTTATTCTTTCTAATATAATTTTGAATGATGTGTTGAGTATCTCTGTTGTTTTCCATTGGAGTTATTAAATTTTCTAAGACTTCAATATTAGTAATTTGATAATTCAAATTGAAAAATCCTAAACCTTTAAAAACACCATTCTCAATAAGTAACACACTACGTTCATCAACTTCTCGACCTCTGTCAATAATAGCCATGTGCTGATTTTCATAACTATTTTTTTCAATTAATTTATGTACACGTTCGTTATATAGCTCAGGATCTTCTTCATTAACACAGGCTCCAAAACATTCTTTGATGTCATATTTAAAACAGCTCGTTTTTGTATTATATAGTCCAGTTAGTTTTTGGCATAATTGATAATCATCTACCGCTTTAAACATAAAACTCTTACTGCTCTGCTTATTTGCAAAGGTTGTAATAGCTTTTTTTCTACCATCGGCTTTATCAATCTTTAAATTAATATATCCATTTTCATCAACAAAACTATATAGTGCATGAGTAAATAATGTTCTTCGTAATGCTCTATTATGTATAGGCTTGTTACGCTTTATTTCTTCACTTTCCTTTAATAATGCAACTAATTCACTACCTGTTGTTTCATAGGTTACTGCTGCAACCTGTAGTTGAATTTTTTTTGATTTGTTATTTGTATTTGTGAAGTGTTGATTAACTCTACTTCTAATATTTTTACTTTTACCAATATAAATTATATTGCCATAGCTATCATGCATATAATAAATGCCTGTTAAAGCTGGAAGCTCCTCAACTATGGTTTTTAAATTTGGAGCCATTTTATATTTTGGCTCAGATTTAATTGAGTCTTGTACAATAGTTTTATTCAAATCTTTATCAAGCAGCATTTTAAATAACTTAACTGTTGCCATAGCATCTCCTGCTGCTCTGTGTCTATCACTCACAGGAATGCCTAAAGCACGTGTTAGTTTACCTAAACTATAAGAATCTTGACCAGGAATAAGTTCTTTAGCTAAATCGACAGTACATAAGGTTTTACGTTTAAATTCAAAACCTAAACGTCTAAATTCTGTACGTAATATTCTGTAGTCAAATTGTGAGTTATGTGCAACAACAATACAATCTTCAGTAATTTCAACTATACGTTTAGCAACCTCAAAAAACTTAGGTGCATTACGAAGCATATTACTATTTATACCAGTAAGATTAACTACAAAGGGTTGAATTTCGCGTTCTGGATTAACAAGGCTTATAAATTGATCAACAACTTTGTGTCCATCAAATTTATAGACTGCAATTTCAGTAATTCCTTCTTCATTGTACTTTCCGCCAGTGGTTTCTATGTCGAGTATTGCGTAAATAAAAGTGTAATTTTATAATTTAATAATTTCGTTCACCAAAAATACTGCTTCCAACACGTACCATTGTGCTTCCAAATTCTATAGCTAAAGGATAGTCTCCACTCATTCCCATACTAATAGTTTGTAATTTGCAGTTTTCTGTTTGTATTGCTTTTAATTCATCAAAAGTAGACTTAAGTAACTTAAATTCTCTTTCTATTTGCTTTTGGTCTTCTGTAAATGTAGCCATTCCCATAACACCTACTACACAAACGTTTTTTAATTCTGAAAATTCTTTAGATTGAATAATTTTTGAAGCATCAGTAGCGGACATTCCAAATTTACTGTCTTCATCAGCTATTTTTATTTGAAGTAAGCAATTTATTATTCTATTGTTTTTAAGTGCCTGTTTGTTTATTTCCTTAAGTAATTTAAAGCTATCTACGCCATGTATTAAACTTACAAAGCTTGCCATATACTTTATTTTGTTGGTTTGTACATGACCAATCATGTGCCAATCTATATCTTTAGGCATAGCTTCAAACTTCTCAGTCATTTCTTGGATTTTGTTCTCTCCAAAAATGCGATGACCAGCTGAATAAGCTTCCATAATCTGGCTTACAGGTTTGGTTTTAGATACAGCAACTAATGTAACATGCTCTGGTAAGGTAGATTTTATTTGGTTAAGGTTTTGTTGAATAGACATTTTAAAATTCATAAATAGTTACTCCACTTCGCAATTTAGGTTCAATAAAAGTGCTCTTAGGAGGCATTTTTAAGCCATCGTCTGCGATTTGCTTCATTTCTTCTATATCAACAGGAACCATACCAAAACCTACTACATATTCACCAGAATCAACACTACTTTTAATATTAACAATATCTTTCTTTCCATTTATGTACGATATTCGGTGATCGTTACGCAAATCTTCAATTCCTAAAATGGGTTTTAAAATGGTTTTGTAGAGTATTTGAGAGTCTAAAGCATCTAAGGATGTTTCAATATAATAGCTTGTTTTACGAAGATAAAGTGAATAAAATTCTCCATCTAAATACATGCTAAAATGATGCTTTTTCGATGGTTTGTATGGATGTAATCCTCTATTTTCAATTCTGTAAATGGTATCTAATTGAATTAAAAACTCTTCTTTACTTAATCCATTTAAATCTTTAACAATTCTATTAAACTCATGAATTCTTAAATCAGATTCAGGAAGAAGATAGCTCATAAAAAAATTATAGTTTTCATCTCCATGATGATCTGGATTTGCGTCTTTTAAATCTATATAAAGTAAATATGAAGAAGCAGAACGATGATGACCATCAGCTATATAGATAGTTTTCATTTTTTCAAACTCAGCTGATATGGTTGCTATAGTTTTTTTATCTTCAACTTTCCATAGATAATGAGTGTCTCTATAAGTAGTTGTAAACTCAAATTCGGCTCTATGTTTTTGAGTATTCTCAATTATTTTTGCAATAATATTATTATCAGGATAGGTGAGAAGTACAGGTTCAGCATTAAAGCCTACTGTTTTTAAATACTCTTTAAAAATGATTTCACGATACTCAATTGTATCTTCATGTTTTTTAATAATATCCTTTTCATAATCTTCAGCACTTGCCGCAGCTACAATACCGTTAAATTCTTGTTTATCTCTATCTACAATTTTATAAACGTAAAAACAAGCAGTATTATCTTGCACAAAAATATCATCTTCTTTAAACTCTAAATATCTATTTCGGACTAAATTATAACGAGCTTCACCAGAAATCTCTTTATCATATCTATAACCTGGATTTACTATTTGTAAAAAAGAAAATGGATTATCCCTCAATCTAGATTCTAACTGCTCTTTAGTATAACTTTGATACGAACGAGCTGCCACAAGACTTACTTTATCTCTTGTAGGACGAACTGCTTTAAATGGGATTATTTTTGCCATGAATTAAGTGTTAAGGAATTAGGCAGATGGCATTAGTTATTATATTTTGCTAATTGCTTTTTCCTTATTTTTAACTAAGAAAATTGTTTCGCTACTTTTTCAGCTTTTTTGCTTTGAGAATAGTCATAAAAACCTTCACCAGATTTAACACCTAATTTACCTGCTCGTACCATATTTACTAGTAAAGGACAAGGTGCATATTTTGGGTTTTTAAATCCTTCATACATTACATTTAATATAGAAAGGCAAATGTCTAAGCCAATAAAATCGGCTAGCTGTAATGGTCCCATTGGATGAGCCATTCCTAACTTCATAACTGTATCTATCTCTTCAACACCTGCAACACCATTGTAAAGCGTTTCAATAGATTCGTTAAGCATTGGCATTAAAATACGATTAGCTACAAACCCAGGATAATCATTAACCTCAACAGGAATTTTTCCTAAAGATTTTGACATGTCCATTATGATTTTGGTAACTTCATCACTTGTATTATAACCACGAATAATTTCTACCAGTTTCATAATTGGTACTGGATTCATAAAATGCATTCCAATAACCATACTCGGTCTTGAAGTAGCAGCTGCAATTTGTGTTATTGAAATTGAAGACGTATTAGTTGCTAAAATGGTATCATCTGGGCAATCTTTATCTAATTGCTTAAATATTTTTAGTTTTAAATCGATGTTTTCGGTAGCTGCTTCAACAACTAGACTAGCATATTCTACACCTTCAGTAACATCTGTAAAAGTGGTTATATTGTTTAATGTTTCTTGCTTTTGAGCTTCTGTAATAGCTTCTTTAGCGACCATTCTGTCTAAATTTTTAGAAATGGTATCCATTCCTTTCTTTAGAGATGCTTCACTTATATCAATAAGTTGTACTTTAAATCCGCTTTGTGCAAAGGTATGCGCAATACCATTTCCCATAGTTCCTGCTCCTATAACTGCGACGTTTTTCATTGAAATTTTGTTTTTTTATTTCCTTGTAGATGGAAATCTGTTAATATTATAATGTATTTAAAATTGATCAATTATCATTGTTGCTACACGTAATGCTTCTGTACCATCATGCAGTGTAACAATTGGCTTTGTGTTTGTGTTAATAGCATCTGCAAAAGTTTCTAGCTCGTCTAAAATAGCATTGTTATTTGCTACTTCTGGATTATCAAAATAAATCTGCTTTTTCACACCTTCCGCATTTTGTAAAACCATATCAAAATCACCAGGATTTTCAGGAGCATCTTTCATTTTAACTACTTCACATTTCTTTTCTAGGAAGTCAACAGAAATGTATGCGTCTTTTTGAAAAAATCTTGTTTTACGCATGTTTTTTAAAGAAATACGACTTGCTGTTAAGTTAGCTACACAACCGTTTACAAACTCAATACGTGCATTGGCAATATCTGGAGTGTCACTTATTACCGAAACTCCACTTGCTGATATATGTTTAACTTTCGATTTTACGACGCTTAAGATAATATCTATATCGTGTATCATTAAATCTAAAACCACAGGAACATCAGTGCCACGAGGATTAAACTCTGCCAAACGATGTGTTTCTATAAACATCGGGTTTATAATTTGATCTCTTACTGCTTTAAACGCAGGATTAAATCGTTCAACATGTCCTACTTGTCCTTTTACATTATGTTCTGCAACTAAAGTTCTAATAGCTTCAGCTTCTTCAACGGTATTTGTAATAGGTTTTTCAATAAATATATGTTTACCTTTTAAAATGGCTTGCTTTGCACAATCATAGTGAGAAAGTGTAGGTGTTACAATATCTACAACATCTACAGCATCAATTAAAGCTTCAATGGTATTAAAATATTTGTAACCAAACTCAGCTTCAACTTTTTTTGCATTAACTTCATCAGCATCATAAAACCCGATGAGGTTATATTTATTAGATTGATTAAGAAGTCTTAAATGAATTTTTCCTAGATGACCAGCACCAAGTACACCAGCTTTTAGCATTATATATCGTTTTCAACAAAAATAAGATTTTAGTTTTATAAAATTGAAAATACTCCAAACTTTGAGCATTAAAATTTGTACTTAATAATGTTTGAATTAATTTAGCAACAAATCTAACTAACCATTGAAAGACACGTTTAAACATAAAGGATTAAGGCAGCAACTTGTAGCTGTTGTTAAAGATAAAGGGATAAAAGACGAACAGGTTTTAAAAGCAATAGGTAAAATTCCTCGTCATTTATTTATGGATTCGGGTTTTTTAGATCATGCCTACCAAGATAAAGCGTTTCCAATAGCTGCAAATCAAACAATTTCTCAACCTTATACTGTAGCTTTTCAATCGGAGTTATTGAACATAAAAAATGGTGATAAAGTTTTAGAAATAGGAACAGGTAGTGGTTATCAAACTGCTGTACTATGTGAACTTGGTGCAAAAGTCTATAGTATTGAAAGGCAATTAGAACTATTTAAAATTACGAGTAAATTTCTGCCAAAATTAGGGTATAGAGCTAAAAAACTCATTTTTGGTGATGGTTACAAGGGACTAAAAGAAGAAGCGCCTTTTGATAGTATTATAGTAACCGCAGGAGCTCCTTTTGTGCCAAAACCATTATTGAGTCAGCTTAAGGTTGGAGGGCGTTTGGTAATTCCTGTTGGTGAAGATGTACAAATAATGACACTTTTTATTAGAAAAGGAGCTAAAGAATTTGAAAAACACGAGTTTGGTGAATTTCGATTTGTACCTTTACTTGAAGATAAAAATTAATTGAATAGTATATGAAAAAAATAATATCGATTTTCATTTTATGTTTTTATGTTTTAAATATACAGGCTCAAAAAAGAAACAATGTAAATTTAGACAAGCTAGCTTTACAATATGCAAAAGCATCTTTTGATGAATTGTATCAATTTTTTAGTCTACCAAATGATTCGCATTTTTTAGATGATATTGAAGCTAATGTTAAATGGTGTGAAACCGCTTTTAATAAAAGGGGTTTTGTTACAAAAAGATTAAATACAAAAGCGGCACCTTTCTTATTTGCAACTAGAAATTATCCTAACGCAAAAAAAACAGTTTTAATTTATTTACAAATAGATGGCCAGCCAGTAGACTCTACAAAATGGCACCAACCAAACCCTTACACACCTGTATTAAAGGAAAAAAATACTAATGGGAAATGGGAAATAATAGATTGGAACCTATTACAATCAGAAATAAATCCAGATTGGAGAATCTTTTCTAGATCAGCATCAGATGCTAGAGGTCCAGACATGATGTTTTTAAAAGCTATGGATGTTATTAATGATTTAGGATATCAACCAAATTATAATTTAAAAGTTATAATGGATTTTGAAGAAGAATTAGGGTCACCAAATTTATCACAAGCAGTAATTGATTATAAGAAAGAACTTAGCGCAGATATGTTAGTAATTTTTGATGGTCCTAGGCACTTGTCTAACCAGCCAACACTTTCTTATGGTGCAAGAGGTATTGCTACTATTTCATTAGAAGTTTTTGGTCCTAGAGTGCCTTTACATAGTGGTAATTATGGTAACTATGTACCAAATCCTGCTTTAAAATTATCAAAATTATTGGCTTCAATGATGCATGATGATGGTAGAGTCGCTATTGAAGGTTGGTACGATGGAATTTCTATTACAGATGATGTAAAAGAGATATTAAAACAAGTTCCAGATGATGAAGTACAAATAAGAAAAGAATTTGGAATTTCATCTGCAGATAAAATTGCTGATAATTTTCAAGAAGCTATTCAATATCCAGCTTTAGGAATTTTAGGGTTAGAATCAGCTTGGGTTGGATCCAAAACAAGAACGATTATTCCAGCATCTGCAATTGCAGAAATGAATATTAGACTTGTTAAAGAAACTAAAGGGGAACGCATGGTGCAATTGGTAAAAGACCACATTATTAGCCAAGGATATTATTTAGTTGACAATGAGCCTACTGAAGAAGAAAGAATGAAATATGATAAAATTGTAAGATTTAATGCTGAATTAGCATATGAAGCTTTTAGAACAGATTTTAATACTGAAATAGGTGAGTGGTTAAGAAAATCTATGATTAGAGCTTTTGGTAGTAAACCTATTGAAATAAGAACAATGGGTGGATCAATTCCAATTTCTCCATTTGTAACAACATTAAATATACCTGCAGTTGGTGTGCCAACAGTTAATCCTGATAACAATCAGCATAGTCCTAATGAAAATATTAGATTAGGTAATTATATTGATGGGATTAAAACCATAGTAGCCATTTTAATGCAACCTTTATAAAAGTTTAAATCCAAAAATAATAGCATCGCTTTGAAATCCGCTTTGGTATGAGCGTAAATAATCTATACGTAAAAATCTAAATTTCCCCCAACCAATATTGTCAATCCCAATTGTGTATTCTTGATAAGGCTTGTTATCTGGCGTTGATAGAAAATGAGCTCCAGCAATAAGGTTAAAATTAAGCTTATTGATAAGTGGAATTTTTCCTAATAAAAACCCATTAAAATCATGCTCTGCATGAAGCTCTACATACGATTTATTTGTACTCATAGAGTAATATGGGAGATTATTAAAAACATCTAGATATGAACCTTCACCAAAGTGTGTTTGGTTACCATTAAAATGATGGTAATCCATAAAAGCAATATTATCGGCATTAAAAAACTGTCCAGCTTTTAAGTTGTATTGAAAACGACCTTTGTCTCTAATATTAAAGCTTTGTGTTAATCTGCCCTTAATCTGATCGAAATTATAATCTGAAATAGATGATGAGAATCCTTTTTCATAACCTAAAATTAGAGTTGGATACTTACCATTTGGAATATTAAACTTGCTATCAGGATAGCTCATATAATCCTGATCAAAATTAATTCGACCACTAATATCTAATTTAAAAATAGTGTGATTATTAAATGGAGCAATACCATATGCTGTATCATCTAATGGGTTATTGCTTGTATATTCTCTGTTGTCTTTTGGATACCAAGCTTGATCTGTAGTATTAAATAACGCTTTTCTGTTTTGATAACTAATACTAGAGTTTAATCGGAAGCCATTAAATAATTCATTAGAATAGGCAATTTGAGCAAAACTATTTTCATATATTTTCATGTAGTTCTGTTCTGAGAATAAAGAAAAACCACTATTTAGAGATCTTGATATTGGCTCGCTTGCATTAAATTGTTGTGTAGTTATACCTCCAGAAATAGTTAAAAAAGGTCTACTAATATTATTAAATTTATAAGTAGCGGCAAGGGTTCCTCTTAACCTATCATCACTAAAGCCATAGTTTACTGTTCCACTAAGAGAAAAATAGCGTTTGTATTCGTCATAGTTTTTACGATAGTAAGCACTAATATTAGCATTCCAGCCTTGTACTGTATTGAATGTGAAAGTTGAAATTGGAGATGTTATGCCTGCATTCCAGTTTTTATAAGTATTACTGTAATTATAACCAGAAAAGAGCTTGCCAATTTTAAACTTATTATTTACTCCATCAATAGAATCTTTATAGGTTTTAGAGTCGCGTACCACCTGAATACTATCTTTTTTTATGTAATCTGTAATCTCTTCATCTGTTAATGGTACAGGACGAATAGCTTGCCAAAATGTTGAATCTTTTTTATTGGCATTGTCTTCAAAAGCCACTATTTCTCTACCAAACTCTTTTTTTGTTATTTCTGGATTAAAAATGTAGTTGCTATAAACTGCTGTAAAACGACCATCACCTTTAATACCAAAAATAGCATATTTAAAATCTATTTTTTGAGATATTTTAGCCCAAACTTTATCTGTTTCTGAATATGAGAAGTCTTGTTTTATAGTTATAACGTCTGCAGCTGGTATTCGAGCCTGTGTGCCTGTTATATCAAGTTCTAGAGCATAAATAGTCCATTGATTTTCTACAATGTATATGGTTCCTGCAAAAATAGGGTCGTTTTCTCTTTTAGGAATTACTGTAACTTTATTGATGAGGTTACCTTTATCATCATAAAAAATACCATCTAATTTATAATTGTAGTAACTAAAAGCATTGTTTGCAATTGGAGATATAATCTGATTGCCAAGTTCTATAGTATTGTCGTAAAAATTATAATCTACATCTATAGCAGTATTAAAACTAAAACCACTATCATCACCACTTACTTTAGAGCCTGTTATCTTTTCCTTAAGTTTGTCTGGTCTTAAAAATTCAATTTTTGAAATCGTTTCAGATAAGTAAATAACACCACTTCTCGTTGAGTCTAATCCTCCTCCAAGATCACCAATATCTTGACCAAATATTTTTTCAGGTGCATTTTTAATTCTTATTAATCCTCGAGAATAAAAATCGGCTTTATACGAATTTATTTTTTCAAGATTAGACTTTCTAAACTCTATAGCTTTTCTAATTATTTTATTAGCTGGATTCTCGTTAGAGTTAACTACTACTTCATTAAGTGAAATTTCTTCTTCAGCTAAAATTGCATCTAAAGTATATGGAAATGTTTCAATTTTAACAGTTTTCTTTACGGTTTTATATCCTAAAAACTGAAAAACTATAGTGTAAGTATCAGCTTTCCTAATGTTTAACTCATAATTACCTTCTTCATTACTAGTAGTGCCTATATATGTATTTTCTACATATATATTTACAAAAGGAAGTGTTTGGTTTTTATTGTCTTTAACGATTCCGTTAATTTGAGAGAACGATGAGAAGCTAATTAAGCCAATAAGAATAATTAATAAAGATTTCGTCATAATTGTATGGTTATATATCTATAGACGCATTTTTTTGACAAATAGTTGCCTAAGATTAATCAAACATAATTATAAAAAATCTTACAAGTTGTTATAGCAATCTTAAAATTACTTGTATATTTTTTTAATCCTATCAAGATTACGTTTGTTGTCTCTATCTTTAATAGTGTCTCTTTTGTCGAAAAGTTTTTTTCCTTTTGCTAAAGCAATTTCTAATTTGGCATATCCATTTTCATTAATATATAATCGCAACGGAATTATGGCCAAGCCTTTGGTTTGTATATCTTTATGAAGACTTTTTAGCTCCTTTTTATTGAGGAGTAATTTACGTTCTGCTTTTGGTCTGTGATTGTAATAGTTACCAAATGCATACTCTTCAATAGTCATGTTTATTACAAACAACTCACCTTTATCATTAAACTCACAAAAACTTTCGGCAATTGAAGCTTTACTACTTCTAATCGATTTAATTTCTGTTCCTGTAAGTACAATGCCAGCAGTATATTTGTCTAATATTTCATAGGCAAAACGTGCTTTTTTGTTTAGTATATTGATGTTTTTTTGCATGGAGGTCAAAGGTAAATAAATTAAGATAACTTTTTAAATGGAAACGAAAAGTAATTGATAGTTTTACGACTATATTCAGAAAAACAATAAACATGAAATATTTTATTACTCTACTTTTATCTTTTTTACTGTTTAACTGCAATGACAACAAAACTGAAGTTATTGATGCTAATAAAATTATAGATGAATCTATTCAGGCTTCAGGAGGTCATAAAATAGATACTTCAGTTATAGAATTTAACTTTAGAGATATTAATTATAAGGCAACACGACTAGGTGGAAAATTTAAGTTAGAGCGTGTTTTTTTAGACTCAATAGGTGAAATCAGAGATGTTTTGAGTAATAATGGGTTAGATAGGTATATTAATGAAAGTTTAGTAAATCTTCCAGATTCAATGGCTACAAAATATTCTGCATCAGTAAATTCTGTGCATTATTTTGCTGTTTTACCTTATGGTTTGGATGGAAAGGCTGTAAATAAAACTTATGTTAATAAGGTTGATATAAAAGGCAAGTCGTATCATAAAATAAAAGTCACATTTAATGAAGAAGGTGGAGGAGAAGATTTTGAAGATGTTTTTATGTATTGGGTTAATACAGTAACAAGTAAAGTTGATTATCTAGCCTATTCTTATAATGAAGATGATGGTAAAGGATTACGATTTAGAGAAGCCTATAATGAACGCTATGTTAAAGGCATTAGATTTGTAGATTATAACAATTACAAACCAAAAGACAACACTTCAAAACTTGAAGAGTTAGACAAGCAGTTTATTGATAATAAGCTTGAATTATTATCTAAAATTGAGCTTAAAGAAGTAACTGTCAATTAATAGTTAAAACAGTATCAGAAATTTTGCCATCAATAATTGTAACAATGTATATATTACCATTATTATTGTCATCGATATCTTGATATTTTTTTTGCTTAATAACAGCATTTACAAAGGCTGGAGTTGTATTACTATGTCCAACAACAAGAACCGTTTTTCCTTTAGTATCATTCAAAAATCCTTCAGCATTATCTATACCTCTTGGATCGTAAAGTGTTATCTCAAGATTATTTTTTGTGGCTGTAGGCTGCGCAGTTTCTTTTGTTCTGTTGTAGTTAGTAGAGTAAACAAAATCAAACTTAATATTTGCTAGAATAGCATTCCATTTTTCAGCTCTCTCTAATCCAATGTCTATTAAGTGTGGATCTCTATCGGTTTTATCTGTCCTGTCTTTTTCTGCATGACGAATAAAATAATACGTTGTTACTGTAGTTTCACTATTGTTTTTAGCTTTTTCTTGTGCATTTACATTAAAAACAAAGAGTAATGCAATGGCGAGTATTTGTAAGTGTTTCATTTTGATTGATAATTAAAAAAATAAATATACAGAATTATTTATGGTCTAGAAATTTATATAAAATATTCATTCCTCTTAAGTGTTTGTGTATGAGTTCAAAATCTAAAACAGTTGTATTGCTAATAGAAAACCCATTTTTTTCATAAAAGCGTAGTGCCTGCGATTGTGTATCCATAGCTTTAAGCCAAATAAGTTCACTACCTTTTAGTTTTGCGCTAGATTCTGTCCAATCCATAATTTGTTTAGCAACACCTTTGCCTTGAGCTTCTTCGCCAAGATATATTCGATGTAAATAAGTTGCTTTTTTATCAGGGAAGTCTACTAAAGGTTTATCTTGTTGCAACCTTAAAATGCCAACTTTTTTTGAATTGTATATGATAAAATAATAATGGCTGTTTTGTTCTGAAAATTCAAGTGAAAAATTCTCTATATCATACATTTTATTGAGGTACCAACTGCAGTCTTCATTGTTCCAAAATGATTTATATGCAGGAGGATAAATACGTTTCATCAACAATTTTAGTTCAGGTTGATGCTTTATCTCTATATTTTGCAGTTGAATTAAATCAGAGATGTTTATCATATAGTCTAAGCTAATTCTAGAGCTATTCGTATCATATCTTTAAAAGTGGTCTCTCGTTCTTTACTCGTAGTGCGCTCGCCAGTTACCAAAGAGTCTGAAATGGTAAGGATGCTTAAAGCACTTACATTATGTTTTGCTGCAACAGTATATAATCCTGCAGTTTCCATTTCTACGCAAAGCACACCAAATTTGCTCCATTTTTTGTAAGATTCAAACTCATCAGCATAAAACTCGTCGCTTGTTAGTACATTTCCTCCTTTAAGTTCAATTTTTTTAGATTTTGCTATTTCAACAGCTTTTAAAAATAAATTGAAGTCTGCAGTAGGAGCGAAGTCAGCTCCTCCAAAGCGTAATTCGTTAACACCAGAAGTTGAAGAAGCAGCCATAGCTAGCACAATATCTCTAACTTTTACATGGCTTTGGTAAGAACCAGAACTACCAACTCTTATAAGGTTTTTTACTCCAAATTCGGTGATTAATTCGTGTGCATAAATTGAAATGCTTGGAACTCCCATTCCTGTTCCCATAGCTGAAATTTGTTTGCCATTATAAGTACCTGTATAGCCATACATGCCTCTAACTTCATTAAAACAAACTGGGTTCTCAAAAAATGTTTCTGCTATCCATTTGGCTCTTAAAGGGTCGCCAGGAAGTAAAATAGTTTCAGCGATATCGCCTTTTTTGGCATTAATATGTACACTCATACTAATAAATTAATTTATCATAAAGATAAAAATTAATATTTAGCAACAGATGTTTTATTAGTTACTATAGCAACACCAGATGAAGTGCCTATTCGGCTTACGCCTGCATCAATATATTTTTGAGCTGTTTCAAGGTCTTTAATGCCTCCAGAAGCCTTTATTTTAGCTCTGTCTCTTACTGTTTTCTTTATAATTTTTACAGCAGTTAAAGTTGCACCACTTTTAGAAAAACCAGTAGAGGTTTTAATAAAATCGACTTTGGCATCTAAGCAAATTTCACAAGCTTTAACAATTTCGTTTTTAGAGAGTTCACTTATTTCTAAAATAACTTTTAGAGGTATTCTGCCAATAGCTATTTTAACGTCTGTAATATCTTTTAGTACAGCCACGTGGTTTTTACTTTTTAAGAAGCCTATATTAATCACCATATCTATCTCATCTGCACCATCATGTACAGCTTTTTGAGCTTCAAAAACTTTAGATGCAGTAGACATTGCTCCTAGAGGAAAACCAACTACAGAACAAATTTTTACTGATGATTTTGATAATAATTGTTTAGCTAAAGGAATATAGCTACTATTAACACAGACAGAATAAAATTGAAATCTTTTTGCTTCATTACATAAATCGATTATATCTCTTTCTGTTGTGGTGGGTTTTAATAGGGTATGGTCTATATATGTGTTAATATTCATAATAAATGTAGGTTAAGATGTATCAAAAATACGACAAACGGTTTGTTTTAAAAAATGAAATGCAATTATTTGGGGTGCATTTTATCGAAAAGAAACCATTATTTTTTTAATTGCTTAAATGTGAGAATTTTAATATCTCATTAATTTAATGAAAAAACGCTCATTTATTGTTTTTATTTGATTTTTAACACCAAAAAAGCCTCATTTTAAGAGGCTTTTAACTTTTTAAGATATATTGTAATTTTTATAAAACAGCTTTTACTGTATATCCTTTTTTACGTAATAAATTAATCACACCATTATCTCCAGGTAAATGAGCAGCTCCAACACCAAAAAAAGTGGGTTGTTTTTTTGAAAAATCTTCAATTTTTTCAATCCAGTTTTCATTTCTATTGTCTAACATAACATCTTTATGCTTAGTTGTGCTTAAGTTTTCGTCTTCCATCATCATTGTGTTAAGTCCTTCTAAATCTTTAGCATCATATAATTCTAGCATTTTTTGAAATGTTTCTTTATCGTAAGCCATATTATCTTTAGCTGAACGCAATAAATCTGTTACTTGATCTTCATAAGGAATAGCTTCAAACACATTTAGCTGCTCTTCAATAGTTTCTAAACCTAAAACTTCTTCTTCTTGTTCGTGTGCTACTTTCATAAGCTCATTTTCAAATGATTGAACAGTACAGTTAAGCAGTTTTGGGTACATCATAGCTGTTAAAAAGAATGGTTTGATATTTCCTACCATAGTTATTGGCATTCCAATTTCTTCTTTTAAAAATGCCTCTAAAAGCTGGTATTCTTCTTCATTAACCAGATCTTTTATGGTTTTTCCATCTTTCATGTAAATACCTTTCATCATTTCCGTTTGCATTTTGGGATCATCCATATCTAATTCTAAAACCAAAAGCGATGTATTGTCTAATGCCATTTTGATATTATCATCTAAAGATGCGTCGCACGTCATATGAATTGTTCCAAATAAGTATGAAGATTTTTCTAAACCACTACCTGAAATTTCCCAAAGCAATGATTTTTCTAATTCTTGCGCTTGCATTTGAAAAAGTGATGTGACACTTAAAGCAAAAATGTAAAGTAATTTTCTCATAATTTGTTTTTAGTTTTTATATAGGTGAGTAATATTATAAAAATGTTACAAAAAAAAGCAGCGATTATCTTAAAAAGACTCTCGCTGCCCTCAAACTAACTAACCAACTACACTAATTATTTAGTCACCAAATCACTTTGGTTTCTAAACACTAGGTTATCATTAAACTCATCAAGTAATATTATACTATCTGTTGTAACTTTACCTGATAGTATTTCTTTACTTAAGGCGTTAAGTACTTCTTTTTGTATTACTCGTTTTACTGGCCTTGCTCCATATTCTGGATTATAGCCTTTTTTTGCTAAATACTCAATTGCTTCTTTAGTTGCATCGAATGTAATGTTTTGCTGTGCTAACATTTTGGTTACTCCTTTTAATTGTAAGCCTACAATAGCAGTAATATTTGCTTGGTTTAAAGGTGTAAACATTATAGTATCATCAATTCTGTTTAAAAATTCTGGTCTTACACTTTGTTTTAATAGTGCAAGGACATCTACTTTCGCAGCTTCAATTGCAGACTCAATATTTTTAGTAGCTTCAAAACGCTCTTGTATTATTTGGCTTCCCATATTAGAAGTCATAATAATAATTGTGTTTTTAAAGTCTGCAACACGACCTTTATTATCGGTTAAGCGACCTTCGTCTAGTACTTGTAATAGAATATTAAACGTATCTGGATGAGCTTTTTCAATTTCATCTAATAAAACAACTGAATATGGTTTTCTTCGAACTGCTTCAGTGAGTTGACCTCCTTCATCATAACCAACATATCCTGGAGGTGCACCAACTAATCTGCTAACTGCATGTCGTTCTTGGTATTCACTCATATCTATTCTGGTCATTGCGTTTTCATCATCAAATAAATACTCTGCCAACGCTTTAGCAAGCTCTGTTTTACCAACGCCAGTTGTTCCTAAGAATAAAAATGTACCAATAGGTTTTTGTGGGTTTTGTAATCCTGCTCTAGAACGTCTTACAGCATCACTTACAGCTGCAATAGCTTCTTCTTGACCTACTACGCGTTTGTGCAACTCATCTTCAAGTTTTAAAAGCTTCTCACGTTCGCTTTGTATCATTTTGGTTACAGGTATTCCTGTCCATTTTGCAACTACTTCAGCGATATCTTCATAAGTTACTTCTTCTTTTATTAAAGAGCTTTCATTTTGATTTTTTTGCAACTCTTTTTGAAGTTTTTCTAAATGCTCTTGCGCTTCTTTAATCTTCCCATAGCGTAACTCCGCTACTTTGCCGTAATCACCTTCTCGTTCAGCACGTTCTGCTTCAAGTTTATAATCTTCAATATTTGCTTTTGCAGTTTGAATATTATCTACAACTTCTTTCTCACTTTTCCACTTTGCATTAATCTCATTACGTTCTTCTTTTAAATTTGCTAAATCCGAACGAAGCGATTTCAGTTTTGTTTCATCTTTTTCTCTTTTTATAGCCTCAATCTCTATTTCCAATTGCATAATTTTTCTATCCAAAACGTCTAATTCTTCAGGTTTTGAATTGATTTCCATTCGTAATTTAGAAGCTGCTTCATCCATTAAGTCAATAGCTTTATCTGGTAAAAAACGATTGGTTATATATCGCTCGGAAAGTTCAACAGCACCAATGATAGCTTCGTCTTTTATGCGAACTTTATGATGTGTTTCGTATTTTTCTTTAATTCCACGAAGTATAGAAATCGCACTTTCGGTATCTGGTTCATTGACCATTACTTTTTGGAAACGACGCTCTAGTGCTTTATCTTTTTCAAAATATTTTTGATACTCATCTAAGGTTGTAGCACCAATTGCACGAAGTTCGCCACGAGCTAATGCAGGTTTTAAAATATTTGCTGCATCCATTGCGCCTTGTCCACCACCAGCTCCAACAAGTGTATGAATTTCATCAATAAAGAGTACAATGTCACCATTACTTTCGGTAACTTCTTTTATAACTGCTTTTAAACGTTCTTCAAACTCGCCTTTGTATTTTGCTCCAGCGATTAACGCTCCCATATCTAGTGCGAAAATTTGTTTATCAACTAAATTTTCAGGGACATCGCCATCAACAATTCTATGCGCTAAACCCTCAGCAATAGCAGTTTTACCTGTACCTGGCTCACCAACTAGTATTGGGTTGTTTTTTGTTCTACGCGATAAAATTTGAAGTATTCTACGAATTTCTTCATCACGACCAATTACAGGATCTAGTTTTCCGTCTTTTGCTAATTGGTTTAGGTTTTTTGCATACTTATTAAGTGAGTTGTAAGTTTCTTCTTGATTTTGTGAAGTAACTCTATCACCTTTGCGTAATTCATTAATACTAGCTTTTAAATCTTTTTCAGTTACACCTTGATCTTTTAACATTTGTGCAATTTTACTATTAGACTTTAATACAGCAAGAATTAAATGTTCAATAGACACATAATCATCGTTCATTTTTTTTGCTATAATTGAAGCTTCGTTTAGCGTTTTGCCAGCTTCGCGTGAGAGCATGATGTCTCCACCAGACACTTTTGAAAAACTTTCTAGTTGCTTATCTAATGCTTGTTGTAATACTAATTCGTTTACATTTAGTTTTTTAAGAATAAATGGTAATACGTTTTCATCAACTTCAGAAATAGCCTTAAAGAGGTGTTCGTTTTCTATTTGTTGATGACCATAACTTTGAGCAAGCTGTTGTGCTTGCTGTATGGCTTCTTGCGATTTTATAGTATAATTATTAAAATTCATATGATTTTATTTACGTTATTTCCTTGTAAGAGGAAATCAATTTCTTTTTCTTTACATAAAGGTTAAGTCAATTATCTTACCAATACATTTTTAAAGACAAAATGTCGTTAAATCACTGCAATAGAGTGACTTTTTGTCTTATTGTAAGATTTTAATGATTGTGCGACTTAAATAAATAAAATACGAATTATGGGTTTTTTAAACAAGATATTTAACAGCAATACAACGCCAAAAGAAGAGAAGGTATTACCTTGGATTGCTTTAACTAGTATAGATCAATTAAGTGATATAGAACAAAAATCGAAAGATAAAACTCAAACGATATTTAAGCACTCTACACGTTGTGGAATTAGTAGAATGGTTATGAGTCAGTTTGTAGACGCTTTTGATATTGATGCTAATATAGATTTATATTATTTGGATTTGTTAAACTACAGAGAGGTGTCTAACGAAACTGGTTATAAGTTTCAAGTACTACATGAATCACCTCAATTGTTAATTATTAAAAATGGAGTAGTGGTTACACATGCAAGTCATGGAGCAATTAATGAGGTAGATTTAAGTAAGTTTGTTTAACTTAGATATATTTTAGAATAAAAAAAACTCCCAAATTTGTTTTGGAAGTTTTTAATTTTTTTAAGATAATGATTGCTTATGCTTTACCCATTATTCTGAACATTCCTGTTCCACAAGTTGGGCATTTACCTTTCATAGCTTTTCTACCATTTTTCATTGTAGTTTCTTTAGCATCTTTCATCTCTTTTTTTGACTTACATTTTACGCAATATCCTTCCATGTTTTTGTTTTTTTATTAAATGTTATTCATAAAAGTAAGTTTTATGTTGTTAACACACAAATTACTTTGCGAGTTTTTATTTTTTATCCTCTCCGCATTCGATAAGATGTTATAATATTTTTGAGTTTTATCTTTAAATCTTCGCCTGTATCATACACCATTTGTTCGTTGGATGGGAATGGAACTCGACGATTTCTAACTATGTTTAAATCTTCATTGGTTAAAGCACGTTCATCTCCTCTAACTGTTGCAAATCTGTTTTCAAACACAAATTCACTATCTATTGGAAAAGCATCTAAAACCTGATTAGTTTTTAGATCTACATAAACTACATTTGCAATTACCTGAGTTGATTTAAATTGGTTAAATTCAAAATACCGAGCTCTTACATTTACTATATTATCGATTTTAATATCGTTACCTAAGCTATCTTTCATCACATTTCCTGCATCGTCCAACTGATATTTCCAACCATCAACAATTTGTTTTTCTCTTAATAATTGCTTTTCGTGCAATTCTTCAGGCGAAATATTAATACGCTTTAGTTGCAATTGCATGGCATAATCATAATCTATTTGTGGGTTTGAGTTTGCATGATATACAATCCAAAACTGATTTAATCCATAGGTATCAAAATTTAATAAATCATCTTCCAAACGACGTGGAATTATTTGATTTGTCTGATTCTCTATAGTAACAATAACAAACTCAGTACCACGCTCATGTGCTTCTTGTAAAAGACTTCTGGTGTCTTCATAGTTAGGGTTTATTCGCTCTATATATTTAAATACATCATAAGCTTGTCTAATAGTATATTTATCATCAGATTCTAATAAATCCAACCCTTTATCGTACATATAGTCTGATACTTTTTCTCGTGATTCAACTATAGCATCTGTATAATCGTTTAGCTTAATTTTTATGTCTCTACCATTAATTTGTAAAGGCAATACAGCTTTTACAACTTCCTGACGAGCATTTAAATTTAAATACAAATCGTAAATAGTTTTGTAATGCTCTGGATTACCATCTTTTTTTAGGTGCTTAATATTAAGCAAATCGCGCTCATTTGCTTTTGCGTAAGCATCTTCTAACAATATAACATAATCTTGTTTACGCTTTTTGTCTTTGTTGTTTTCTAGTTTTTTTAAAGCATCTTGTATTGCTTGGTTGTAATTACCAGAATGCAGTGCTTTTTCAATTTGTTTTCTTCCACTACAGGATACCAATACTGAAAGAAAGACTGTAAAGAGTAGAAATTTTTTCATAAGTTCTGGTTTTTAAAAATTTAATTATAGTATAAAATCCAATTAGTGTGCCAAATCAAAAAAATAACCCTCAATTTTAAAAATCTGAGGGTTAATATTTTGATAATTAGATAATTAATTATTTTTTCTTTTTCGGATTATAAATTGGTAACAGTTGTGTGGAGACTTCACCAAACCCAATTCGAGTTCCGTCTTTTTCACAATGACCTCTCATTATTACTGTATCGTAATCGTTAATAAACTTTCGCTCTGTGCCATCTTTCATTTTAATTGGTTTTTCTCCTCTCCAAGTTAATTCTAGCATTGAGCCATATGAATCTGGTGTTGGTCCTGAAATAGTTCCGCTTCCCATCATATCTCCAGAGTTTACTGGGCAACCATTAACTGTATGATGAGCTAATTGTTGAGACATGTTCCAATACATGTATTTAAAGTTAGATTTACTAACGATAGTTTCTTTAGCATCTTTTGGTCTAATTGCCACTTCAAGATTAATATCGTAACTCTTTTTACCTTTACTCTGTAAATAAGGTAATACAGGTTTTATTGGTTTAGGACTTTCTACTTTAAAAGGTTCTAATGCATCTAGAGTAACAATCCAAGGAGACATTGATGAAGCAAAGTTTTTAGCTAAAAATGGTCCTAATGGTACATATTCCCATTTCTGTATATCTCGTGCAGACCAATCATTAAATAAAACTAATCCGAAGATATATTCTTCAGCTTCTGAAACAGGAATAGGTTCTCCTAAATCGTTAGCATCTGTAGTTATAAAAGCCATTTCTAATTCAAAATCTATCAACTTTGAAGGTCCAAAAACTGGGTCTGTCGCACCATTTGGTAATGTTTGTCCTTGAGGTCTGTGTACTGGAATTCCTGATGGAATAATAGAACTACTACGTCCATGATAACCAACTGGAATGTGTAACCAATTTGGTAATAAAGCATTATCAGGATCTCTAAACATAGTCCCTACATTAGTTGCATGCTCTATACTTGAATAAAAATCTGTGTAATCACCAATTTGTACAGGTAATTGCATTTCAATTTCATCTAATCTAAAACAAACTCTTTCTTTATGTTTAATGTTGTTTTTTAAAGCTGTATTGTTACTATCAAAAATTTGAGCAATTCTATTTCTAACAGCTCTCCAGGTTTTTCTACCATCTGCAATAAAATCATTTAAAGTATCCTGAAGAAAAATATCTTCTGTTAAAGGAATTCCATCAAAATAACCCAATTGATGCAAAGCACCAAGATCAATTGCAGTATCACCAATTCTAGTTCCTATAGTAATAATGTCATCTCGAGTTAAAAAGACACCAAATGGAATATTTTGTATTGGGAAATCCGAATTTTTTCCAACGTGTAACCACGAAGTTCTATCTGGATTATTTGCTGATAATGGCATAGTTGTATTGTTAATTAGTTGTTTATTAAATTCTATATCAAATATATGTTTTTTGGTCAATTTAACTAATGTATTTGTTATTTTTGATAAATTTTTAACTTAAAAATCAATTCATCCCAATTTTAAGGGATTTACAGAAATATACTAAATAAATTTATATGCAACGCGACCAACAAATTTTTGAATTAATTGAAGCTGAAAAAGAAAGACAACTACATGGACTAGAACTAATTGCATCGGAAAACTTTGTTAGCGAGCAAGTTATGGAAGCTGCAGGTTCTGTTTTAACTAACAAATATGCTGAAGGTTATCCTGGTAAACGTTATTATGGTGGTTGTGAAGTTGTTGATGAAGTTGAACAAATTGCAATTGATAGAGCAAAAACATTATTTGGTGCATCTTATGTTAATGTGCAGCCACATTCTGGAAGTCAGGCAAATACAGCAGTATATTCGATGTGTTTAAAACCTGGAGATAAAATTCTTGGTTTTGATTTATCACATGGAGGACATTTAACACATGGCTCGCCTGTTAATTTTTCTGGTAAGTTATATAATCCTTCATTTTATGGAGTTGATAAAGCTACAGGTCGTATAGATTACAATCAATTAGAAAGTACAGCAAAAAAAGAACAGCCAAAGCTAATTATTGCAGGTGCTTCTGCATATTCTCGTGATATGGACTTTAAAGCTTTCCGTCAAATAGCTGATAGTGTTGGAGCTATTTTAATGGCAGATATTTCGCATCCTGCTGGTTTAATTGCAAAAGGTATTTTAAATGATCCAATTCCGCATTGCCATATCGTTACAACTACAACACACAAAACATTGCGTGGGCCAAGAGGAGGAATGATTATGATGGGTGAAGATTTTGAAAATCCTTTCGGTTTAAAAACGCCAAAAGGTGAAGCAAGAATGATGTCGTCACTTCTAGATTCAGGAGTTTTTCCTGGAAATCAAGGAGGTCCTTTAGAACATATTATTGCAGCTAAAGCAATTGCTTTCGGAGAAGCTTTAACAGACGATTTTATGCATTATATGTTGCAAGTAAAGCATAATGCTGATGCTATGGCTAAGGCATTTGTAGATCGAGGATATCATATTATTTCTGATGGAACAGATAATCATATGATGCTTATAGATTTAAGAAATAAAAACATTACTGGTAAAGATGCTGAACAAGCTTTAGTTAAAGCGGAAATTACAGTAAATAAAAATATGGTACCTTTTGATGATAAATCTCCATTTGTTACTTCTGGAATTCGAGTAGGAACTCCTGCTATAACAACAAGAGGATTGAAAGAGGTTGATATGGATGCTATTGTTGGATTAATTGATGAAGTTATTAATAACTATCAAGATGAAGCTAAATTAGAAGCTATAGGAGAAAAGGTAAATGAAATGATGAAGGGGAAACCTTTGTTTTCTTAAATGATGTAATTATATAAAAAAACCCAACTAATTCAGTTGGGTTTTTTTTTATTTTTTAGCAAAAAGGATTCATATTAAATAGCCCTAATACACCAAGTATTAAAGCAGCGTCTCCAACAATAACTTTAAATGGCATTAACCAGTTAGAAGCTTTAAGTAGTGAATTTCCAATACCAGGGATTTTTGTGAGCTGTTGAGGTAAAAGTAGTAAGCCACAAGCAATACCAACGACTCCAAATATGATACATTCAATTTTTAAAATATAAACTATACCAATAATTAATGTTGCAAAACCAATTACAGCATTAAATGGTTTTAATTTAGCTGCAATATTGTTAAAAAAGTTGCTTTTACCATCTAATCGGTCTAAAGCAGTTATAGCAAGTAAAATTCCAGCACAAATACAGGCAATTTCAAAAATAAGATTAATCATAAATTATTTATTTGATGATATAAATATAATGATTTTAATCTTCAAAAGTGATGTGCTGATAAGCACCTAAATCTGGAGATGCAGTTCTATTTACGTTTAAAATATCTAAAGGTACCTGACTTGCAAAAGATGCATTTCCCTGTCCATTTGCAGCAGATGCATCACCAATAATTAGCATATCATTAAACTCATCTAAAAAGTCTGGGTCTTGATTTAGTATAATATTTGTATAATGTAATGAATCTGTAAAATCAATTGGATTATTATTTACCTGATACCTTATTAAACAACTATTAAAAAAGTAATTAAAAGCGCTTCCGCTTTCTTCATCTAAAATCAATTCAGGATTATCATTTCCGTATATTATGCAGTTGCTAAAATTAGCTTCAACTAAATCGTTTGTAAAGGTGGTGTCATTCTCATCAACAATATAATTATTGAGTAAAAGTGCAGGAAATTGCCTAAAGCTATTATTCCAATAATTAGCAATAGTACAATGTGTAAAATTATATTTGCCGCCATAAGTACCAGCAAACGAAGATTGTCCAGCGTCATTTAATACTACATTTTCTGCCGTAATTGATGTAGCTCTACCTAAAATTCCGAAATTACTTGAGTTGAATATTTTAGAATTAGTAATTGTAAGCTTGTCTATTGGAGCATTTTGATTGTTTTCAACAAGCAAACCAACTGTAGCATTTTTTATAGTTGCAAAGTGAATTTCATTTTCAATACTTCCGCTAAACAACCATATGGTTCCCCATTGCCCAGGAATGTCTTCAAATAAAGGTTCTAATCTATCACCTTCAAAAATAACTTCATTTTCTAATATATCTTGGTCTGTACTTAATTGTCCATTTACTTTTAATGATGCATTATTGGTTATTAATAGTCCAGAATTTGCATGAAAATGTACTCTTGCTCCAGCATCAATATTTAACGTTTTACCTTCATCAACAGCTGCATAGCCATAAATAACATAAGGTTTTTCGTTTGTAAATGTGAGTTCGCTATCAGTTAAAAATCGACCTTGTATAGAAGTTTCGTCATCATTACCATCTCCATCAACATCAAAAGTTAAAGTCTCTATTACACCTTCACTATCTCTGTTTGGATATATAAAAACAGCATCTTTAACAAGTGTTACTAATTCAACTTTTTGTAGGTTGGAGCCACTATCAAACTCAATAGCATCAGTATATAAAAACTGATTATTAGCAGCAACAACCGTTTGAATATCGAAAGTGGTTTCTATAAAAATATACATGCTATCTTTTGCAAGAAGTTCAATATTTTGAAACTCTTTTCCTGGCATTCCATCTACATTTAAGCGATAATTTGATGCTTGACCTTGTGATAATCGAATTGTTGGAATAACAATATCAGAATTACTTCTGTTATAAACTTTTAGATTATAAGTGCTTGAACCAATATTTGTAAATACTGTATCTAAATAGACTGTGTCTTTTGAAAATTGAAGATCTCCAGTACTTGGTGAAAACTCAAAGTCTTTTCGACAAGAGCTCCAAAGCACTAAAATTGAAATGGTAAATAAAAAGTATAAACTTCTTTTCATTGGTATAAGTTTAATTTTTGATGGCCAATAATTGGTTAAAAATATAACTTTTGAATCAATGAATTAGTATGTGAACAGTATTTTAATTAAATAAATTTATTATTTCTGGAGTAACTCGCGAAGGTCGTTTTGTTTCTTTAGATATAAGACACCAAGTGGTTTGTGAGGCTACTAAAAGCTTATTAGTGTTTTTATTAATTATTTCTACCTGACGAATTGAGGTAAAACCTTCAGATTTTTCAACAAAGGTTTTTACTGTTAGCACATCGTTTAAAAGTGCTTCACCTTTATACTCAATAGTGTGCTTTAGTAATACCCAAAAATAAGAGTCACTTATATGTTTTGTTACTTTAGAATTCCAATGTTCGGCAGCAATATCTTGAACCCATTGTACATAACGCACATTATTAACATGGTTTAGTTGGTCTAAATCGTCTGCGGTTACTGTAATGTTTTTTTCGAAGGTTTGCATATTACTTTATAAAAACTTCAACCTCAAACAATTTGTCCCAACGCTTTCCAGTAACAAATATGGTTTTGGTTTCTGGATTGTAAGCAATGCCATTTAATACATCTAAACCAGGATGCTGCTTTACTTTTTCTTTTAAAGCAGAAAAATCCAATACACCTTCAACAGCACCATTTTCTGGATTTACGATAACAACACCATTGCGTTGGTAAATGTTAGCATAAATTTTGCCATTTATCCACTCTAACTCATTAAGGCTTGGTATTTTTCCGTTGTTTGTATACACTTGTATATAACTTTCCTCTGCTAGAGTTGTAGCATTTAATGTCCATATATCCTCTGTTCCGTCAGATTTATAAATTGCTTTTCCATCGTTGCAGAGTCCCCAACCTTCTTTGCTTTTTCCATATTTAAAACTGCTTGTTTTTTCAAACGTTTCAACATTATAAACAAAGCCAATCTGCTCTTGCCATGTAAGTTGGTAAATGTTATTCTTTAAAATGGTTAAACCTTCACCAAAATACTGATTCGCGAGATTTACGTTTTTTAGAACTTCAGCCGATTTGTAATCTAGCTTTCTTAATTTAGATTCTCCATACTGTCCAGTACTTTCATATAATATACCATTATGAAACTCTAAACCTTGTGTGTATGAGGTAATATCATGTGAATATTCGTTTATAATTTTATAATCATAAATTTTAGGGGCTTCATTATTAAGAACAGTAATAGTAGAAGTGATTTCCTCTGAAGTGTCATCATATTTTACTACTGCAGTAACTATTTGCTTGCCAAGATTTATGTTTTCAAGAACTGAAGATGGATTAACAATACGATCACTTAATTTATAAGTAACAGAGTTTATAGTAAGGTTTTTAGAATTTTTAAGTGTTAAATTTAGAGTTTCACCTAAAGCAATAGTATTGTTTTTCGCATTGGTTTCTATAGAAAAATTATTTTTTTTTGAACCTGAAGTATCACCACAATTCAATAAAAAAACTGATAATAAGGTGATTATAAAAAGTTTAATTGACGACATGAGAACTGTAATTTTTTGAGCAAGTTATTTAATTAAATTCAGTTTAAAAAATCATTGCACAACTATTAAAAGATTGTATCTTTGCACTCGGCAAGTCCTACACAACCAGCTCCTGTTGAATCCTCCAGGTCGGGAACGAAGCAAAGGTAAATGGTCGTAGCGGTGTGATGTAGGTAGCTTGCCTTTTTTTGTACCTAATACTTTCCTATTATTATTGTATTTTTATCTCATCAAATTTTTAAGTATTTATGTCTAAAGTTGTATTAATTACAGGTGGATCTTCTGGAATTGGAAAATCAATGGGTGAGTTTTTAAGTGAAAAAGGATTTACTGTTTATGGAACTAGCAGAACACCAGAAAAATATACTGATAGCAAATTTAAATTAGTGCAATTAGATGTTTCTGATACCACATCAATACAAAATGCAATTCAAGCTATTATTAAAGAAACAGGTCGCTTAGATGTTGTTGTAAATAATGCAGGAGCAGGTATAACAGGACCAATTGAAGAAATTCCTGAAGCAGAAATAAAACGCAATTTCGAAACCAATTTTTTTGGACCAATAAACGTCATCAAAGCTGTTTTGCCACAAATGCGAGTTCAAAATTCTGGGCTTATTATTAATATTACATCTATAGCTGGTTATATGGGGTTGCCTTATAGAGGAATTTATAGTGCGAGTAAAGGTGCTTTAGAGTTAGTAACAGAAGCCTTTAGGATGGAGATTAAAGACTTTAATATACAAATGGCCAATGTTGCTCCAGGAGATTTTGCAACCAATATTGCTGCAGGTCGTTATCATGCACCAGTAAAAGACGATTCGCCTTATAAAACACCTTACGGAAACACTTTAAAAATGATGGATGAGCATGTTGATGCTGGTAAAGACCCTCAGCTAATGGCTAAAGCAATTTTTAATGTTATAAATACGCCAAACCCTAAAATTCATTATAAAGTAGGCGAGTTTATGCAGAAATTTTCTATTGTTTTAAAACGAATACTACCAGATAAAGTGTACGAAAAAATGCTTATGAAGCATTATAAGTTGTAGTGTTTGTTACTGAATAATTTGTTAATATGTTTTAACCAAAATACAACTTTAAAGTTTTTGATTAATTGTAAATTTGCAAAACTTTATAACACAACAAATAAATTAAATAGATGAAATTTTTTATTGATACTGCAAATTTAGCTCAAATTAAAGAGGCACAAGAGTTAGGTATTTTAGATGGTGTAACAACAAACCCATCGCTAATGGCAAAAGAAGGTATTACTGGAGTTAATAATATAATGAAACACTATGTTGATATTTGCAATATTGTAGATGGAGATGTTAGTGCCGAAGTTATTGCTACTGACTACGAAGGTATGATTAGAGAAGGTGAAGCTCTTGCTGATTTGCACGAACAAATAGTTGTGAAACTTCCGATGATTAAAGACGGAATTAAAGCATGTAAGTATTTTTCTGATAAAGGCGTAAAAACTAATGTAACGTTGGTGTTTTCTCCAGGACAAGCATTATTGGCCGCTAAAGCAGGAGCAACTTATGTGTCGCCTTTTATAGGTCGTTTAGATGATATCTCTACAGATGGTTTAAACCTTATTGCTGAAATTAGAATGATTTACGATAATTATGGTTTTGATACCGAAATTCTAGCAGCTTCTGTGCGTCATACAATGCATGTTATTGATTGTGCTAAACTAGGAGCCGATGTTATGACTGGACCTTTAAGTTCTATTACAGGATTATTAAATCACCCACTAACTGATATTGGTTTAGCAAAGTTTTTAGAAGATTATAAAAAAGGAAACTAAATTTCCTTAATAGATAAAAAAAAGGCAACTCATTTGAGTTGCCTTTTTTGTTAATGTTTTTTATGAGTTAAATGCTCTAGCTGTTCTTCAAATTCTGAACTAAAAAGCAGAACGTTAGAGTTTATAATTTTAGAGTCCTTATCAATTAAAATAGATTTGTTTACTGAGCTAATTGCTAAAGCGTTTAAGGCTTCATTAGGATCTTTAAACTGATATTCATTAGTAATAGGAAATTTATAAAGTGTTAATGTACTTTTCCAATGCGATTTATCATCATCATTAATATTTATTCCTATAAAATCAATATTTGGGTATTTAGCTTTTAACTGACTTACTTTATAATGACTGTTTCTTAATAAAAGAGGTAAACTTGTAGACCAGAAATATATTACTGTAGGTCGTTTTATTAAAGTGTCTATACTAACTTCAATATCGTTATAATCTATTAAAGCTACATTAGGTAGCTGTTTGCCACGCTTTAGGTTTTTTAAAGAAAATGCTAATTCATTTATATAAGCTTTATCTTTTTCACTTGTACTCTTTTTAATAAACGAACTTAACATTTCTTGAGTTTCTAAACTATCTTGACTTACAGTTATAAAATCTCTAGTTGTATATTTTAATAGATTGTTTTTTATTAAGCTACTAGTAATTAAACTATCCATTAGCTCTAACTTTTCTAAATTATAAACAACAGATTTGTTATCAAAAACTACATTATGGGTTGCAGTTTTGTAATATTCTTGTAATGCAATATTATTAAAGTGAGAAAACAGAAATTTATTATATGTATAATAATCGCTTAAGTCTTCAAGATTGTAATCTACTTCTTTTCTAAAATTATAAAAATCAGTAGGTAAATCTTTATGATGTATTAAGTTGCTATAACCATAATAACCAAAAGGATACATCTCTTTATTGGCATAATAATTATAATTTATGCTCGTTTTTGCAATAGTCTTAAATAAATCGGAGTATTCTTTTTCTTCTAAAAACTCGCTCAATTCATTAAGTTTTAATTTTCTAATAGAATCTAAAACACGCTCAAATTTTTCAGGTTCCATTTGGCATAAGTGCATAAATTTTTGATTATCATCTTCATTTTCTAAAAATGTCTTAATCAAATAATTGTTTTTTCTTGCACCATTACCAGTAAAAACTAAAGATTCATCAAAATCAATTGTGTTTAATCGTAATAATAAGCTGTCTTTTGGTTCTATTAAAACCCATTGAAATTCTCCTCCATGAGAAAAAGTATACAGTCCAGGTTTAAAGTTTGTAATTTTATGAAGGAATCGATTGTCATGGTCTAGATAAAGTGTATCTGACTCATCTTCAGAGTTAAATAGCAATACATAGTCGTTGGTAGGATTAATAATTTCACCACCAAAATAAGCATATTCACCTTTGTCAATACTTTTATTTTTGCAACTAAATAAACTTATTGATACAAATAAAATAATGATGTAATACTTCATATAACTGATGTAGGCTAATATTTTCAATTCTTAACAAAAATAGAGTTTGTAAGCATATACAGTTGTTAATGCGCTGTTAAATGTTTATTTGTGCTTAATGTATGAAGCATTTTAACTACTTTTGCAAAAAATTTAAAGACACATTATGTTATCAGTTTCTAATCTTTCAGTTCAATTTGGTAAACGCATACTATTTGATGAAGTTAATACAACGTTCAATCAAGGTAATTGCTATGGTATTATTGGTGCCAATGGAGCAGGAAAATCTACTTTTTTAAAGATTTTAGCACGAAAAATGGATCCTACATCTGGACATATTCATTTAGAGCCAGGAAAACGTATGTCGGTTTTAGAACAAAATCACAACCTTTATGACGAGCATACAGTTTTAGAAACCATAATTATGGGTAACAAGCCTTTATTTGATTTGAAAGCTCAAATAGATGCGCTTTATGCAGATTATACTGATGAAAATGCAGAAAAAATAGGAGAACTTCAAGTACAATTTGAAGAAATGAATGGTTGGAATGCAGATAGTGATGCGGCTGCAATGTTATCTAACTTGGGTATAAAAGAAGAGTTTCATTATACATTAATGAAAGATTTAGATGGTAAGCAAAAAGTACGAGTGTTATTAGCTCAAGCACTTTTTGGAAATCCAGATGTATTAATTATGGATGAGCCAACCAACGACTTGGATTATGAAACGATTAGTTGGTTAGAAAACTTTTTGGCAAACTATGATAATTGTGTTATTGTTGTGTCTCACGACAGACACTTTTTAGATTCTGTTTGTACTCATATTTCAGATATCGATTTTGGTAAAATCAATCATTACTCAGGTAATTATACGTTTTGGTATGAATCTTCGCAATTAGCAGCAAGACAGCGTGCACAACAAAACAAGAAAGCTGAAGAAAAGAAAAAAGAATTAGAAGAATTTATCAGACGATTTTCTGCAAACGTTGCAAAGTCAAAACAAGCAACAAGTAGAAAGAAAATGATTGAAAAACTGAATATTTCTGATATAAAACCATCAAGCAGACGTTATCCAGCTATTATTTTTGAGCGTGATAGAGAAGCAGGTGATCAAATTTTTCATGTTGAAGGATTAGCAGCATCTACAGAAGGAGATATATTATTTCAAAATATAGATATTAATTTAGCTAAAGGAGATAAGGTAGTTGTGTATTCTAGAGACTCGAGAGCAACAACTGCATTTTATCAGATAATTAATGGTAACATAAAAGCTGATGCAGGAACTTACAATTGGGGAATTACTACAACTCAATCTTATTTGCCTTTAGATAATAGCAGTTTTTTCAATAACAAATTAACTTTGGTAGATTGGTTGCGTCAATGGGCTACAACTGAAGAAGAAAGAGAAGAAGTTCATATTAGAGGGTTTCTTGGAAAAATGATTTTTAGTGGAGAAGAAGCTTTAAAAACATCTGATGTGCTTTCTGGAGGAGAAAAAGTACGTTGTATGTTGAGTCGTATGATGATGATGAGAGCTAATGTATTAATGTTAGACGAACCTACAAACCATTTAGACCTTGAGAGTATTACTGCATTTAACAATTCATTAAAGAATTTTAAAGGTACAGTAATGTTTACTACACATGATCACGAATTTGCTCAAACTGTTGCTAATAGAGTTATAGAATTAACTCCTAATGGTGTTATTGACAGATATATGACTTTTGATGAATATATGGACGATAAGAAAATAAAAGAGCAACGCGATAAAATGTATGCTGTAACAGCATAATAAAAAAGGTCTTGAGAAATCAAGACCTTTTTTTATGCTTCTAATTCTTCTTTAACAGACTCAATAATAGGAATAGCATAATCTAACTCATCCTTGTTTACATAAAGTTCTTGAAATCCAGCTGTTGTTGAGGCAAATCCAGCTAATCTCCCAGATTCTGTTTCATCTTTTACAATACCATTTATTCCTGCACTTTCCAATCGATCAACAACCAGTTGAACGATTATAAAACTACCAGAAAACACTTTAATATAATTGCTGTCTAACATAAGTTAATAGTATAAGTTTCTGTTATTAATATACGAAAAAAATACGCTTATACACTTAACAAAGAGTTAATTGTAATAAAAATAATGCTTTTTTAAAACCCAAGTTATGGTATTGTCGTATGTAGTGTGAATTCGAAAATAATATTCAATTAAAAATTAAAACTATGAAAACAACAAAATTATTCAGTATTGCATTTTTAGTAGGTTCAATGTTTATTGGGCAAAATCTTTTTTCACAAGATAAGATGATGAAAGAAGACACAAAAATGGTTGGAGGAGCAGCTATGTATCCATCAAAAAATATTGTAGAAAATGCGGTTAATTCTAAAGATCATACAACTTTAGTTGCAGCAGTAAAAGCAGCAGATTTGGTAGATGTACTAATGAGTGAAGGTCCTTTTACAGTATTTGCACCAACTAATAATGCTTTTGATAAATTACCAAAAGGAACAGTAGAAACATTAGTTATGGCAGAAAACAAAGCAACTTTACAAACCATATTAAAATACCATGTTGTATCTGGAAAATGGAATGCAAAAGATGTTGCTAAACTAATTAAAGAAGGAAAAGGGAAAGCTACAATCACAACAGTTTCTGGTGGTACATTAACAGCTTGGATGAAAGGCAAAGATATTTATATAACAGACGAGAATGGTAATTCAGCTAAAGTAACCATTGCAGATGTAAACCAATCAAATGGTGTTATTCATGTAATTGACACAGTGCTTTTGCCAAAATCATAATTTAGTGGAGTTTTTAGGTTGATTGAAAAAAAGTCTTTGCATTAATTTGCAAGGGCTTTTTTATTTATTTATGCTATTAAAATTTTTGTTTTAATAGATTATATCAATCAAAGTATAATTTATAAAAATTAAATAATGCAGTTTTTTTGATTAGTAATTTTTAACTTTATAGAATACAGAATCTTATAAAACTCAAAATAATGGAAAATAACAATCATTCAAGTAAATCACCTTACAATATTAATGGTGAAAGTAAATGTCCTTTTTCTAGTGGAGCAGTAAAACAAAGTGCTGGAGGAGGAACTTCTAACAGAGATTGGTGGCCAAATCAATTAAAGCTAAATATACTTCGCCAAAACACATCTAAATCTAATCCAATGGATAAAGGTTTTAATTATGCTAAAGAGTTTAAAAAACTAGACTTAAAAGCGGTTAAAAAAGATCTTTACGATTTAATGACAGACTCACAAGATTGGTGGCCTGCAGATTATGGTCATTATGGGCCATTTTTTATTCGTATGGCATGGCACAGTGCAGGTACTTATCGTATAGCAGATGGAAGAGGAGGAAGTGGCTCTGGAAGTCAACGTTTTGCGCCATTAAATAGTTGGCCAGATAATGGAAATTTAGATAAAGCACGATTATTGTTGTGGCCAATTAAACAAAAATATGGTAACAAATTATCTTGGGCAGATTTAATGATACTAGCTGGTAATTGCGCAATTGAGTCTATGGGATTACCAACTTTCGGATTTGCTGGAGGTCGTGAAGATATTTGGGAGCCTGAAGAAGATATTTACTGGGGAAATGAAACGGAATGGTTAGGAGATAAACGTTATACAGGAGATAGAGAATTAGAAAATCCATTAGGAGCTGTACAAATGGGATTAATTTATGTTAATCCAGAAGGTCCAAATGGTAATCCAGACCCATTAAAATCTGCTATAGATATTAGAGAGACATTTGCTCGTATGGCAATGAATGATTATGAAACTGTAGCGCTTGTTGCTGGTGGACATACATTTGGAAAAGCTCATGGAGCAGCAGATCCAAACAAATATGTTGGTAGAGAACCTGCTGGAGCGCCAATTGAAGAAATGAGTATGGGTTGGAAAAACACTTATAAATCTGGTGTTTTAGATGATGCCATAACTAGTGGTATTGAAGGTGCCTGGACGCCAAACCCAACACAATGGGATAACGATTATTTTAATGTATTGTTAGGATATGAATGGGAATTAACTAAAAGTCCTGCAGGTGCGCATCAATGGACGCCTACAGCTGCATCAAATGCAAAAAAAGCACCAGCAGCTGGTGATGCTTCAAAAACTCAAGCATTAATGATGACGACAGCAGATATGGCTCTAAAAATGGACCCAATATATGCGCCAATTTCTAAGCATTTTCATGAAAATCCAAAAGAGTTTGCTGATGCATTTGCCAGAGCTTGGTTTAAATTAACGCATCGTGATATGGGACCAACATCGCTTTACTTGGGTTCTGAAGTTCCTAAAGAAGAATTGATTTGGCAAGACCCAATTCCGAAAGTCACTCATGAGCTTGTTAACGACAAAGACATATCAGATTTAAAGACTAAAATCCTTAATTCTGGATTATCTGTCTCTGAGTTAGTATCTACTGCTTGGGCTTCAGCTTCAACATATAGAGGTTCTGATAAAAGAGGTGGAGCTAATGGAGGACGTATTAGATTGGCACCACAAAAATATTGGGAAGTAAACAATCCTGCTCAATTAGCTAAAGTATTAGAGGTATTTGAATCCATTAAGAAAGAGTTTAACTCAAATTCAGGAAGCAAGAAAGTTTCAATAGCAGATTTAATAGTTTTAGGAGGAAGTGCTGCAATAGAAAAAGCTGCAAAAAATGCAGGACATAACCTTACTGTACCTTTTGCACCAGGAAGAGCAGATGCGTCTTTAGAGCAAACAGATGTTGAATCGTTTGCGGCATTAGAACCAAAAGCAGATGGCTTCCGAAATTATTATGGACCAAAACATACTGCTTCAGCTGAAGAAATGTTAGTTGATAGAGCACAATTATTAACGCTTACAGCACCAGAAATGACTGTGTTAGTTGGTGGTTTAAGAGTGCTTGGAGCTAATTATGATCATTCAAAACATGGTGTATTTACTAAGCAAGAACAAACTTTAACAAATGATTTCTTTGTTAATGTACTTGATTTAAGCACATCTTGGAAAGCTACTTCAGATTCACAAAATGTTTTTGTTGGTAGCGATCGTAAAACTGGAAATGTAAAATGGACAGGTACTCGTGCTGATTTAATTTTTGGTTCAAACTCTGAGCTTCGTGCAATTGCTGAAGTATATGCTTGTAAAGATTCTAAAGAGAAATTTGTGAAAGATTTTATTGCTGCTTGGACTAAAGTGATGAATCTTGATAGATTTGATTTAGCGTAATAAATTTTAGTATTAAAAAAGCCACTTCAATTGAAGTGGCTTTTTTTTTTAATAGAACTATAATTTATTTATCAATAGCTCCAAGTACTCGAGACATAAATGCATTTAATGCTTCTTTTTTTGGAGTTCCTTCTTTAATCATTTTATTCACTTCCAAAGCGCCATACATATTAGAGATTAGTTCTCCAATAACATCTAGCTCTTCGTCTTTTAAAGAAGGTAATTCAGTAAGATTTTCTAAAGTTTCAATAGTTTCAACAACAAAATCTTCATCGTTTTCTTCAATAAATTGAGTCAAATGCTTAATTACTGGTAACTTCATCAATCAAATCTTTTAAAGCTTCAAACTTGTTTGTTTGAACTTGATTTACAAAAACACCATTTTTAAAAACAGCAAACGTTGGAAGGTTGTCGACTGTAGCTAATTTTCTTGATTCAGGAAATTTTTCAGCATCAGCCATTACAAAAGTCATGCTTTCATTTTCAGTGGCAAGCTTTTTAAATTTAGGCTTCATTATTCTACAATTACCACACCAGCTAGCAGAATACTGAACTACCACAGTATCATTTTCAGATACTAATTGTGTTAAGTTGTCCTGTTCTAATTCCTTAATCATATTATTTAGTTTAAGTGTGCTTTTAAATACTCTGCAGTACCTTTAGCGTTAGCTTGCATTGCATCTTTACCTTCTTCCCAGTTTGCAGGACATACTTCACCTTTTTGTTGTACGTGAGTGTATGCATCAATTAAGCGTAAAAATTCGTTTACGTTTCTTCCTAATGGCATATGGTTAATACTTTCATGAACAACAGTTCCTTCTTCATCTATAATGTATGTAGCTCTGTAAGTTACGTTGTCACCTTCAACAGTTACAACGCCAGTTTCTTCGTTATAAGTTTCATTTGTGATATCTAAAATACCTAGAGTAGAAGCAAGGTTTCTGTTAGAGTCTGCTATAATTGGGTAAGTAATACCTTCAATTCCTCCATTGTTTTTTGGAGTATTTAACCATGCGAAGTGAACTTCGGCAGTATCACATGATGCTCCAATTACCATTGTGTTTCTTTTTTCAAATTCAGCTAAAGCTGATTGAAAGGCATGCAATTCTGTTGGGCACACAAAAGTAAAATCTTTTGGGTACCAAAATAAAAGTACTTTTTTGTTATTGTTTTTAGCTTCTTCAAGAACGTTTAGTTTGAATGTGTCTCCCATTTCGTTCATTGCGTTTACGCTTAAATCTGGAAATTTTTTTCCTACAAATGCCATGTGTTTTAAATATTTTTTAAGATTAATAATTTTATGAGGTGCAAATATAAAACACATAAAAAAATCTATAGTGATAAGAAATTTTTATTTCATATTACACTATAGATTTTATAAATAGAAATATTTTTTATAAATAGTTTTTTGCTATTTGACTTTTGAAGCTAACATTCTAATTTTTATTCTGAAGGCAGCATAAATTAATGTTGTAATTGGGCTTAACCAGTTAAAAATGGCATACATGAAATAATCACCAGTATGTACTCCTAAAACTCCAGCTTGGTAGGCACCACAAGTGTTCCAAGGAATTAATACTGAAGTAACCGTTCCTGAATCTTCGAGTGTTCGACTTAAATTTTCTGGTGCTAACTCTTTATCTTCATACGCTTTCTTAAACATTTTACCAGGAATAACAATTGCCAAGTATTGATCTGAAGCAATAGCATTTAAACCTAAACAGCTTACTACAGTACTTGCAAATAATCCGAAAACACTACTTGCAAAAGACAATAAGGATTTTGTGATTTTTGCTAGTGCTCCAATTGCATCCATAATACCACCAAAAACCATTGCACAGCAAATTAAAAAGATAGTCCATAGCATTCCTTTCATTCCGCCAGAACTGAATAAATCATTCAATTTTTCATTATCTGTTATTATTTGAGTATCTGTAAATATTGAATTTATTATTGCAGATGATTTTGATTTTGAAATACTATCCAATATTTCAGGTTGAAAAATAAAAGCAAAAATTGCTGCTAATACAACTCCACTTCCTAATGCAACAAGTGGTTTAGTTTTTAATAGTATAAGAGCTATTACTGCCAATGGAACAATAAATAGATATGGTGTTATATTGAATGTAGATTTTATTGTATTTAAAAATCCACTAACATCTGTTGTTCCGTTGGTTTCAATTGTTAAACTAATAATAGTAAATGCAATTAAGGTTATTATTAATGTTGGAACAGTTGTAAACGCCATATATTTTATGTGCGTAAATAAATCGGTTCCAGCCATTGCTGGAGCAAGATTTGTTGTATCGCTTAATGGTGACATTTTATCTCCAAAATAGGCTCCAGATATAATAGCACCTGCAACTATTCCTGGCGACATGCCTAAAGCACTTGTACCAATACCTATTAGCGCAACACCAACCGTTGCCGATGTGGTCCAGCTACTTCCTGTTGCTACTGAAATTATTGCGGCAATTATAACAGATGCTGGTAAAAATATTTCAGGACTCAAGACTTGCAATCCATAATACACCATAGCTGGAATTACTCCACTAACAAGCCAAGTTCCTGCTAAAGCTCCAACGAGTAATAAAATCATTAAAGGAATAAAAACACTCTTTAAGTTTTCCCAAACCTCTTTAATCATTATAGAAACTCTCACCTTATTAAAAAAACCAACAATAGCTGCAATACCACCACCAATTAATAAAATAAATTGATTAGAATATTCACCAAGAGCTTCTCCATCAGCATAAAAAATATTATATGCTAGCATAAGCATTAAAAGAACAACAGGAACGAGTGCTTCCCAAATATTTAATTCTTTATTGTCTTTTATTTTTTGATTTTGAATATCAATATCGGAAAGGTTATTATTGTCTTGCATTACTGTTTTTAATTTTTGGAATGTAATGTTACGATTTTAGAATAAGCTTTGCAAATGGAATATAAAAAGCCTGAAGACAACTTCAGGCTATATATAAATTAAAATTCGACTGAATCTTTATAGAATATTTAACTCTTGCATGCAAGCTTTCATCATTTGATAAGTACGCTCAATATCAGCATCTAATCCGATAGAAAAACGAATCAATCCATCACTTAAGCCCATTTCTTTTTGTTCTTCTTCTGGTATTTCAGAAGATGTTGAACTTCCTGGAGCGCTAAATAATGTTTTATAAAATCCTAAACTTACAGCTAGATAACCTAAATTTTTCTTCTGCATTAACTCCATTAGCTCATTAGCTTTTTCTAAAGAACCAACATCAATAGTTAACATACCACCAAAGCCATATTGCGGATTCATCATGCTTTTAAACAACTCATGAGAAGGATGTGATGGTAAACCAGGATAAACAGTTTTTAAACCATCTGCTTCAAATTTATGAGCTAAAAACAATCCGTTTTTACTGTGTTGTTGCATTCTTATGTGCAGTGTTCTTAAGTTCTTTAAAACTGATGCAGCACGTAAGCTATCCATAGTTGAACCTAATAACATACAAGCACCATCATTAACATTTCTTAAATCATTAATGAATTCTTGTGTTCCACAAATAACTCCAGCAACTGTGTCGCTACTTCCATTAATAAACTTCGTTAAACTATGTATAATAATATCTGCGCCTAAAGTTTTAGGGGAAATTGATAAAGGTGAAAAAGTATTATCTACAACTAGTTTTAAGTTGTGTTTTTTTGCCAGTTTAGCTAGACCTGAAATATCTGCAACTTCTAAAAGTGGGTTACTTACAGATTCACAGTAAAGAATTTTAGTATTTGGGGTAATCGCAGCTTCAACTACATCTAATTTTGTGATATCTACAAAAGTAGTTTTGATACCTAAACGAGGTGTAAAATTCTTTAAAAAGGCATAAGTACCTCCATAAATAGTTCTGCTACTTACAACATGGTCTCCAGATCCGCATAACTGTAATATTACAGGAGTAATTGCTCCCATTCCTGAAGCAGTAACATTAGCTGTTTCTGTGCCTTCCATAGCAGCTAATGCCTCACCTAAATATAAATTTGAAGGTGTTGAATGACGAGAGTAAAGGTAACATCCATCAGCATTACCTTCAAAAGTATCGAACATTGTTTTTGCTGATAAAAATGTGTAGGTAGATGAATCTGAAATAGAAGGGTTAACGCCTCCAAATTCTCCAAAGTATTGTAAATCCTGAATATTATTTGCTGGTTTAAATGCCATTGTATTATTTTTTAAGTTTTTGATACATCAAATATTGTATAAATAAGATAATATATCAATAGATATGTGTTTAATTAGAAAATAAATCTATAAATTTATGTTTTAATAGATTATTATATATTTATGTGTTTGTTTGTTGAATACAAACAGAAAAATTTTCAATTATGATTTTAGATGCTATAGACAAAAAGTTGTTAGACTTACTTCAAAAGGATAGTAAACGAACAAATAAGGAGCTTTCAAATAGACTTAATCTTTCTGTAACTGCAGTTTATGAACGAATAAAGAAGTTAGAGAAAGAAGGTGTTATATCAAAATACGTCACTCTTGTAAAAAAGGAAAAAGTAGAAAAAACATTTGTTGCTTTTTGCCATATTAAGTTAGTGCAACATACTCAGGATTACGTTATTAAATTTGAAAAAGAGGTAGCAAATCTTGTAGAAGTGTTAGAATGTTATCATATTAGTGGAGATTATGATTACCTACTTAAAGTTATAGTTAAAGATATGGATGCTTTTAGAGAATTTATGGTTAATAAACTTACATCTATAAACCATATAGGAAGTACACATAGTATGTTTGTAATTAATGAGGTTAAACACACCACAGCAATAAATATTTAGTAATGGAACCTGTAAGATATAAGTTAATAGAGTTTTTTATAATATTTATAGTATTACCTGTAAGCTTTGCGATTCCTTACCCAGTTATATTAAAATTTATTTTAGGTATAATAGGGTTTGTGTATGTAATTTATGTATTGCTAAAAATTGAAAACAATAGATTTAAAATAGCTCCAAATTTAAATTGGAAACGCTTTTGGACTGAGACTAGTATTAAATTGTTAATAATAGCCATATTAACTTCTGTGTTTGTTTGGTTTACTGACAGAGAAATGTTTTTTGAGGTAGTTATAAATAAGCCTTTGCTTTGGTTAGTTATTTTAATTGTTTATAGTTTGTTTTCAGTTTACCCTCAAGAACTTGTTTACAGAACGTTGTATTTTCAGAGATACGAACAATTATTTAAAAGTAAAAAACTATTTATTTTTATTAATGCTGTAGTGTTTTCATTAGCGCATACTATGTTTAGAAATCCACTAGTTCATATAATTACTTTTTTAGGAGGTATACTTTTTGCATTAACCTATAATAAAACAAAATCTACATTATTAGTATCAATTGAGCACGCAATTTATGGTAGTTGGTTGTTTACAGTTGGTATGGGAAATATGTTAGGGTTTCCATCTTAAAATTAATAAGTTTTACAGTAATTTTTACTTTTTATTTGAAGCTTACATTCTGTTTTAGTTTGATTACTTATATTTACAATTATCAACCAGACTAACAGCTACTTTTGAGAAAAAAAATTATATTCTTTTTTATTGTAATTTCAGTAAATATTATTTTTTCACAACAAAAACAATTTACAGTTAAATTTACTCAAAGCGAATTTGAAATTGATGGGGTTTTAAATGAACTAGCTTGGACTGAAGCAGAAAGCGTAGGTCATTTTAATCAGTATTTTCCGTCTGATTCTATTTTAGCAAATAAACAAACTGACATAAAAATGTTATTTAATGACAATACTTTATTTATTGGAATTAAATTATATACAGATGGTAGAGATTTCGTTATTCCTTCTTTAAAAAGAGATTTTAGAGCTGGTGGTAATGATAATATTAGTTTACTGTTTGACACCTTTAATGATGGTACTAATGCATTCCTTTTTGGTATGAATCCATTAGGCGTTATGCGTGAGGCTCTAATTTCTGGAGGAGGTTCAGATCTTAGAGGATTTAATACAACTTGGGATGTTAAATGGACAGGAGAAGCTGCTATTTTTGATGATTATTATTCATTAGAGATTGCTATTCCATTAACTTCATTAAAGTTTAAAGATGGCACTACTAAATTCAGATTTAATAGTTATCGTTTTAATACTTCAGAAAACGAACAAAGTACATCTGCAGTTGTTCCACAAAATCAGCTAATATTCAATTTAGCATTTATGGATGATATGGTTTTTGAAAAACCACTAGGTAAGTCTAAAGCTCCAATAGCTATTATTCCTTATGTAAACCTTTTAAGTAGTGAAGATTATGTAAATGATATTTCTGAAACTAAATTAAAAGTAGGAGGAGATGTAAAAGTTGCCGTTGGTAATGGAATGAATTTAGATATAACTGTAAATCCAGATTTTTCTAATGTTGAAGTAGATAATCTAGTTACTAACTTAACTCGATTTGAAATTGGGCTACCAGAGAGAAGGCAATTTTTTATAGATAATAGTGACTTATTTGCAGATTTTGGTGATTCCAGATCAGCAAATCCGTTTTTTTCAAGAAGAATCGGGATTGCTAAAGATATTGATGATAATAATATTGAAAATGAAATTATAGGAGGAGTTAGATTAAGTGGAAAACTTAATGAAGATTGGCGATTAGGGTTTTTAAGCATGCAAACAGAAAAAGATGAAGCTAACGAAATACCAAGTAATAATAATACAGTATTTGTACTTCAAAAAAAGATGTTCTCTCGTTCTAATTTAAGCTTTCTATTTATAAATCGCGAGACCTTTGGAGATAATGATTTTTTAGTGGATGGTGATCGTTTTAATCGTGTTGTAGGTATAGATTATAATTTGGCTACTTCAGATAATACATGGCAGGGAAAGTTTTTTACTCATCATTCTTTTGGTGAAAAAAATATTGGTAATGATTTATCTTTGGGAGGAAACATTAATTATAATTCAAGACTGTATAGGTTTGGTGTTCAAGGTCTTTATGTAGGTGATGATTTTAGATCAGATTTAGGGTTTATTAGACGCACAGATATTATAAATTTAAAATCAGATTTAGAACGTTTGTTTTGGCCAAATAGCAGTATTATTAATAAACACAGTATTAAACTATCGCCTAGTTTTGTATGGCGTCCAGAGTTAGATTATCAAAACACAGATTATGATATTGAAGCTGAATGGGAAGCTGAGTTTAAAAACACTGCTCAATTAAATTCTCAAATTAAAAATCAATATGTGTTTTTAACAGATAGCTTTGATCCTACACATACAGATGGAGCTTTAGAATTGCCAGGTGATATAGGTTATCATTTTACACAATATGCTATTTCATTTCGTTCTGATAGAAGAAAAATGTTATCCTACAGTTTTAAACCTTCATTTGGTTCTTTTTTTAATGGAAATATCTATTCAATAGAAGGGCAAATTGATTTTAGATTGCAACCTCGTTTTTCTACAACTTTTAAAGCTGAATTTAATAAAATATCATTGCCAGACCCTTACCCAAGCGCATCAATATGGAATGTAACTCAAAACTTCGATATCACATTCAGTAAATCTCTATTTTGGTCTACAATATTTCAATTTAGTAGTCAAGATGAAAATTTAGGAATAAATACAAGACTACAATGGCGTTTTGCGCCTTTATCAGATTTATTTATCGTATATAACGATAATTATTATACAGATAGATTTTCGCCAGTAAATAGATCAATAAATCTAAAATTCTCATATTGGCTTAATATGTAGTACCAATATTCAGTAAGTATTTAAAATCACATAAATTTCAGATTAAGTCATTCGTAAAAACGAATTCAAAATCGTACTTTTGTACTCGTTTTAACACACTCAATTAAAAATTATTTTTATGAATTCATACGAAGTAGCCATTATTGGTTCTGGTCCTGGAGGATATGTAGCAGCAATTCGTTGCGCGCAATTAGGCATGAAAACTGCAATTATAGAAAAATATTCTACGCTTGGTGGAACATGTTTAAATGTAGGATGCATTCCAAGTAAAGCACTTTTAGATTCTTCACATCATTATGAAGATGCTGTTAAGCATTTTGAAGAACATGGAATTGATATTCCTGGAGATATTAAGGTGAATTTAAAACAAATGATAGCTCGCAAGCAGTCTGTTGTTGACCAAACTACAGGTGGAATAGACTTCTTGATGAAGAAAAATAAGATTGATGTGTATGAAGGATTAGGATCTTTTAAAGATGCTACTCACATAACTATCAAAGGAAAAGAAACGACTGAAATTGAAGCTAAAAACATAATTATAGCTACAGGAAGTAAACCTTCAAGTTTGCCTTTTATCACTTTAGACAAAGAACGTGTTATAACTTCAACTGAAGCATTAAAACTTACTGAAATCCCTAAACATTTAGTTGTAATTGGAGGAGGAGTAATTGGATTAGAGCTTGGGCAAGTTTATAAGCGACTAGGCTCAGAAGTTACTGTTGTAGAGTATATGGATAGAATTATCCCAACGATGGATTCTGGTTTATCTAAAGAATTAAACAAGGTTCTCAAAAAACAAAAATTCACTATTAATACATCGCACAAAGTTAAATCTGTTGAGCGCAAAGGCAAAGAAGTCATTATTAAGGCAGATAATAAAAAAGGTGAAGAAGTTATTATAAAAGGCGATTATTGTTTAGTATCTGTAGGACGTCGTCCTTACACTGATGGTTTAAATACTGAAGCAGCAGGAGTGAAGTTAACAGACAGAGGACAAATTGAAGTTAACGACCATTTGCAAACTAATGTAAAAAACATTTATGCAATTGGTGATGTTGTAAAAGGTGCTATGTTAGCTCATAAAGCTGAAGAAGAAGGTGTTTTTGTTGCTGAAATTTTAGCAGGACAAAAACCACATATCGATTATAACTTAATTCCTGGAGTTGTTTACACGTGGCCAGAAGTTGCATCTGTTGGTAAAACAGAAGAACAATTACAAGAAGAAAAAGTAGATTATAAAGTTGGTCAATTTCCAATGAGAGCTTTAGGTAGAAGTAGAGCGAGTATGGATTTAGACGGATTTGTAAAAATACTTGCAGATAAAAAGACAGATGAAATTTTAGGAGTTCACATGGTTGGTGCTCGTGCAGCAGATATGATTGCAGAAGCAGTTGTAGCTATGGAGTTTAGAGCAAGTGCTGAAGATGTGTCTCGTATGAGTCATGCACATCCTACATTTACTGAAGCTATTAAAGAAGCAGCTTTAGCGGCAACTGAAGATAGAGCGTTACACATATAATATTAAATCCTTTATAGACAAAAAAGCAACCAATTTGGTTGCTTTTTTTATTTTCTTTTATTCCGTTTATTATAATTTTTGTCGCCTCTTGTTTTTGGCTTCTTGTATTTTGCAGCAATTTTAAACTTATAAGAACCTCCTTGATTTTCTTTTTTGTTTTTATCTTTCTTTTCGTGAAAAGCTGGTCCAGGAGCATCTTCATCTTTTCGTTTTATAGGATTATTACGCTCTTTAATTTGCGGACGTTCTTCTTCTAATAAATCTTTAGAAATCTCAACCGAATCTGGAAACTCAACATAAGGAATTTTCATTTGCATTAAACTTTCAATACTTTTTATATAATCTTGTTCGGCTGCAGTTGAAAATAATAGAGATTGCCCTTTACGTTCTGCACGACCAGTTCTACCAATTCTGTGCATATAGTTTTCTGGGTAGTGAGGTGTATCAAAATTAATAACATGACTTACATTATCAATATCTAATCCACGAGCCATAACATCTGTGGCTATTAATATTCTATTTTCACCACTTCTAAATTGCTCAATACTACGTAATCTATAATTTTGTGTTTTGTTAGAGTGAATAACACAAAGTTCTTCTTTAAAGTTTTCATCTAGTTTGTCAAACAAGGTGTCTGCCATTTTTTTGAAAGCCACAAAAATTAAAACTTTATTAAACTCCTCTTCGTTTTGTAATAAGTGTTTTAGTAGGTTTACTTTAGTATAAAAATTTTCAACATTATAGCGTTGTTGACTAATATTTTCTAGAGGTGTTCCTGAAACAGCAATAGTAACTCGCTCTGGTTTTTTGAAGAATCCTGTAATTAATTCATCAACATCTTCAGTCATTGTTGCCGAAAACATGATGTTTTGTCTTTTTTCAGGTAGTATATCAAATATATTTAGCAATTGATGTCTGAACCCTAAATCGAGCATCACATCAACTTCATCAATAACTAATTTTTGAATCGATTTTAATTTTAATACATGACTTACTGCCAAATCGAATAATCGTCCTGGTGTAGCCACAATAATATCTAACCCTTCAGCAACTGCTTGTTTTTGAGTATTTATATTTACACCTCCATAAACACCTAATACACGAGTGTTGATGTATTTTGTTAGCTTTTCAATTTCATCAACAACTTGAACAACTAACTCTCTTGTAGGAACTAGAACTAAAACTCTTGGGTTTGCCTGGTTTGAGTATTTTAATTCTCGCAAAATAGGAAGCATATAGGCAAACGTCTTTCCAGTACCAGTTTGGGCTATACCAACAACATCTCTTCCAGAAGCAACTACGTTAAACGCTTCGGCTTGTATTGGTGTAGGATTAGTGAACCCTAAATCATCAAGTGCGTTATATAATGGTGTGTTTAATTTTAAGTCTCTAAAGCTCACAACTATGTTTTAAGTTGCAAAGTTAAGGCTAATAATCATATTAAACTAAATGGTTAAGGTCTATTTCAATACTGTAAATGGCTTGGTAGCTAGTATTTTCATCTAGTTTTACAATGCCTTCTTTCGTGACAATATCTTGGTTAGTATCTTCATGATCTGCTATTCCTTGCCAAGGTTCAATGCAAACATAATTTGCATTAGGTTTTGCCCAAATTCCTAAATAAGGAAAATCATTAAACTTCATAGTTAAAATATCGCCTCTAGTTTTGCTGTTTAATGTTACTTTTCGCGACTTCAAATCTTTAAAAATAAGCGCGTCGTTATTAAATAAATTGTGTTGTAATTGTATTTTGTTGCCACCATTAAAAACAGGTTTTGTTTTTGATGTGAGTAATCCGTTTGACATATTTAGTAAGTATGTTTCGGCAGATTCGTTTTGTTCAAATACCAAATGATAATCAGAATATACTTCGTCACTAAAAACAGGGCATTTAAAAGCAGGATGTCCTCCTAAAGAAAAGAACATAGGTTTGTTATCAATATTTTTGATAAGATGTTTTAAATATAAAGTGTTGTCAATAAGCTCATATGTAATATAAAATTCAAACTTAAAGGGAAATAATTTATATAAATCATCATTATATGCAAGCTTAAAGGTTAAGCTGTTATTAGTGTTTTCAATAAGTTTTACATCTGCATTGTGCCTTAAAAATCCATGCTTTGGCATTTTATAAGTACTGTTGTTATATATATAACTATCATTTTTCATTGAACCAATTATAGGAAATAGGTTAGGAGCGAAGCTTCCCCAAACATCAGGATTTGCTTTCCACATAAAATCAGTTTTGTGTTTTACTGATGATATTTCGCAAAGTTCTGCTCCAGTTTGTTTTATGGCAATTTTAAGTAAATCGTTTTGTAATGTATACATTCAGAATAATTTTAAACTAATGTACAAAACTTGTACTTTTTTAAGGATTCTCATTAACTTTACGCTTAATTTTTTTTATTGAGAACAACCTCTAAACATAAATTAAAATCAATTTCAACTTTCAAGAGACAATTATTGGCTTGGAGTCAACAATTTGATGATGTGTTATGGTTAGATTCTAACGACTATCCACAAAAAGAGTCTAGTTATGATGCTATTTTAGCTGTAGATGCCTTTACAAGTATAAAGACAGATTATTTTAATGCCTTTGAAAAGCTAAAAGAATATCAAACAGTTACTAACGACTGGATTTTTGGGTACTTGACTTATGATTTAAAAAATGATTTAGAAGATCTAAAATCTGAAAATTTTGATGGGTTGCACTTTCCTGATTTATTCTTTTTTCAGCCAAAAAAATTATTTCTATTAAAAGGAAATATGCTGGAAATTCAATATTTGAAAATGGTTGACGATGAGGTAAATAATGATTTGAATGAGATACACCAAATACCTGATTATACTCCTTCAAATATTAGGAGTGCTGTAAAAATAAAATTACGAATTCATAAAGACGAGTATTTTGAAAAGTTAAACAGTATGTTGGCTCATATACATCGAGGTGATATTTATGAGGCTAATTTTTGTCAAGAGTTTTATGCCGAGTATACAACAATTGAGCCTGTAGAAACTTATAATAAGCTCAATCAGATTTCGCATCCACCATTTGCTACTTTTTTAAAACTCAATGATAAATATTTGTTATCAGCCTCACCTGAACGATATATTAAAAAGGAAGGAAATACTATAATTTCTCAGCCTATTAAAGGAACAGCAAAGCGGTCAGATAATATTATTGAAGACCAACAACTAAAAAAAGAATTGGAAAATAGTGAGAAAGAGCGAAGTGAAAACATCATGATTGTTGATTTGGTACGTAACGATTTGTCACAAACAGCATTAAAAGGAAGTGTAAAGGTTGAAGAACTTTGTAAAGTTTACACCTTTAATCAAGTGCATCAAATGATATCTACTATAACATCGCAAGTAAGTGATAAAACACATCCAGTTGATGTAATTTCTTCTACATTTCCTATGGGAAGTATGACAGGTGCACCAAAAATATCTGCCATGAAAATTATAGAGGTACTAGAAGAAACCAAACGTGGCTTATATTCTGGAGCTGTTGGATATTTTACACCAAATAATGATTTCGATTTTAATGTTGTTATACGTAGCATTTTATATAATGCAACTAATAAATATGTGTCTTATTCTGTTGGAGGTGCAATTACAGCTAAAAGTGATCCTTTAAGTGAATACGAAGAGTGTTTGGTTAAAGCTAAAGCTATGCGTGAGGTTTTAGAAAACTAAGTTAAAAGTTTAAAGGCAAAAGGCATAAGTAAATATTGTAAATTTGAAAACATGAAAAGTTATAGAGATTTAATAGTTTGGCAGAAATCTGTAGAAATGGTAACTCATGTTTATAAATTACTTAATGCATTTCCTGAGGATGAAAAATTTGGATTAACTTCACAAATAAAAAGAAGCTCTATTTCTATTTCGTCAAATATTGCAGAAGGTTATGGTAGGAATTACACTAAAGATTATTCAAGATTTTTAAATATAGCTAGAGGTTCATTATTCGAAATGCAAACACAATTTCTAATAGCACAGAATTTAAATTTTATTAATGAAAATGATTTAACAACTATTAACGATTTATCTGTTGAAATTGAGAAAATGCTTAATTCTTTAATTAATAAACTAAATAAATAACTACAAATTACTAATGCCTTTTTACTAATCACTAATCTCTAAAAGTGTTAAATAACTTCCAAAATCATATCAACCAAAATCTTTCTTTTCTAAACAAAAGCCGACTTCTAATTGCAATTTCTGGTGGATTAGATAGCGTAGTATTAACACATTTATGTCACCAATTAAAGTTAAATATAGCATTAGCACATTGTAATTTTAATTTAAGAGGAGATGAAAGCAATGGTGATGAAGAGTTTGTTTTACAACTAGCTGAAGATTTAGATTTAGAAGTTTTTATTGAAAGTTTTGAAACTGAAGATTATGCCAAAACATATAAATTATCTACTCAAATGGCAGCTCGTGAGTTGCGTTATAACTGGTTTGAAGAATTGGCAGAACAGTTAAATTTCGATTTTATTTTAACTGCTCATCATGCTGATGATAACTTAGAAACCTTTCTAATAAACCTATCAAGAGGAACTGGTTTAGATGGTTTAATGGGTATCCCAGAAGTTAATAATAAAATTGTAAGACCACTTTTGACTTTTTCTAGAGAAGACATTGAAACGTATGCAAAAGACAATAAACTAAAATGGAGAGAAGATAGTAGCAACGCATCAAACAAATACTTGCGTAATAAATTACGCCATGATGTGATACCTGTTCTAAAGGAAATTAATCCTTTTTTACTTCAAAATTTTGAAAGTACTCAAAACCATTTACAAGATTCTAAACAAATTATAGAAGATACAATTGTTAGAATTCAGAAAAAAGCAGTTTATGTAGATAATGATAATGTAATTAGGTTAAGTATTAAAAAGCTTAAAAAATTATCAAATCCAAAAGCCTATTTGTTTGAATTGTTGAAAGATTTCAATTTTACCGAATGGGATGATGTTACAAATTTGCTTGATGCACAATCAGGTAAACAAGTTTTTTCATCAACACATCGCTTGTTAAAAGATAGAGATTACTTAATGCTAATAGAGAATAATTCAGAAGAAACACTAGAATCTATAAGTATTTCGGAGGATAAAAAGCAATTAAAAACATCATTTGGTACATTGTTTTTTGACGAAGCAGATGCAATTTTTGATGCGCAAACAAATGTAATTTATGTTGATAAAGCCAAGCTAAAACACCCACTTATGCTACGTAAATGGGAAGAAGGAGACTTTTTTTATCCTTCAGGAATGACAGGAAAAAAGAAATTGAGCAAATATTTTAAAGACGAAAAAATGTCTTTAATTGAAAAAGAGAACACATGGCTATTATGTTCAGAAAAAGATATTGTTTGGGTAATTGGACGAAGAGTAGATAATAGGTTTTTAGCAACAGAAAACACCAAGCAAATTTTAAAGATTGAATTAAATAAATGATACTACAAGGGCAAATAGTCGATATTCTAAACAATCGCATCTACAAAGGTGAAATCACTATTAAAGATGGAAAAATAGCATCAATAATTAAAAAAAAACATAATGTAAATACGTTTATCCTTCCAGGGTTTGTAGATGCTCATATTCATATAGAAAGCTCAATGTTAGTACCAAGTGAATTTGCTAGATTGGCAGTAACTCATGGTACAGTTGCAACGGTTTCCGATCCTCACGAAATTGCCAATGTACTTGGTGTTAAAGGTGTAGAATTTATGATTAATAACGGAAAAGAAACTCCCTTTAAATTTAATTTTGGAGCACCTTCTTGCGTACCAGCTACTAGTTTTGAATCTGCTGGAGCCATCATAAATTCTGACGATATTAAATCCTTAATGGCTAATCCTGATATTAAGTATCTAGCCGAGATGATGAATTATCCTGGTGTTTTATTTAATGATGATGAGGTAATGAAAAAGATAGCTTGGGCTAAACATTACAACAAACCTATTGATGGTCATGCTCCTGGATTAAGAGGCGATGACATTTCAAAATATATAGCTGCAGGAATTTCAACCGATCATGAGTGTTTTACTTATGATGAAGCTTTAGAAAAGCTACAAAAAGGCATGAAAGTTTTGATTAGAGAAGGAAGTGCTGCCAAAAACTTTGAAGCACTAATTGATTTACTTCCAGAGCATTTTGAAAACATTATGTTTTGTAGTGACGATAAGCATCCTGACGATTTAATTGTCGATCATATTAACAGACTTTGTGCTCGTGCAGTTGCTAAACAAATTGATGTGTTTAAAGTCCTTCAAGCAGCATGTATTAATCCTGTAAATCATTATAATTTAGATGTTGGTTTGCTTAATGTTGGTGACGCTGCAGATTGTATTGTGGTTGAAGATTTAAAGGCATTTAAAACATTGCAAACTTATATTAATGGAGAATTAGTATATGATGCAGGAATTTCAAAAATTGAATCAATTCCATTTGAGATTTTAAATAATTTTAATTGTGACAAGAAAGAGATTTCAGATTTTAAGTTTGAATCTAATTCAAAACAAATACGAGTTATAGAGGCCTTAGAAGGTCAGTTGGTTACTAACGAAGTCATAGCAGATAGTTTGCTCAAAAACGGAAATTTAGTCTCAAATATTGAAAAAGACATCCTGAAAATGACAGTTGTTAATCGTTATCAAAATCAGCAACCAGCAATTGCATTTATAAAGAATTTTGGATTAAAAGAAGGCGCAATTGCAAGTTCTGTTGGTCACGATTCACATAATATTATTGCAGTTGGTGTTTCAGACGAAGCTATTTGTAAAGCAGTCAATTTAATTATTGAAAATAAAGGTGGAATCTGTGCTGTCTCAAATTCAGAACAAAAAATTGTATCACTTCCAATAGCAGGTATTATGAGTGATAAAGATGGTAAAACTATAGGTTTGCAATATGCTGAGTTAGATAAAATGGCAAAACAATTAGGAAGTTCACTTCATGCACCTTACATGACTTTGTCATTTATGGCTTTATTAGTAATTCCATCATTAAAACTAAGTGATAAAGGCTTGTTTAATGGTTCAACATTTAAATTCACACCTCTAGAAGTTAACTAATTATGCCAATAGTACAATCTACCTACAAAGCACCATATTTTTTTAGAAAAGGATTTGTTTCAACAGTATATTCTGGACTTTTTAGAAATGTAAATGGTTTACAACAAGAAAGAGAAAGAATAGAACTTACTGATGGTGATTTTTTAGATTTAGATTGGAGTTTTGCAAAAGCAAAAACTAATAAGTTAATTATTGTATTACATGGTTTAGAAGGTAATGCGCAAAGACCATACATGACAGGAACAGCAAAATTGTTTACTGAAAATAATATAGATGCAGTTTGTGTAAATTTTAGAGGTTGTAGTGGTGAGCCAAATCGAAAATATTATTCATATCATTCAGGTGCTACTCAAGATTTACATGAGGTGGTTCAGCATATAATAGAATCAAAACACTATTCAGAAATATATATAAAAGGATTTAGTCTTGGTGGAAATGTGACTTTAAAATATTTAGGTGAACGAGATAATGTTCCATCTCAAATTAAAGCTGGAATTGCAGTTTCAGTACCTTGTTTTTTAAAGGGTTCAGCTTTAGAACTACATACTTTTAAAAATATATTATTTCATGATAGGTTTAAAAGGTATTTAGTTGAAAGATTAAAACTAAAACAAAAGCAATATCCTGATAAACTGAAGATTGAAGATATTAATTCTATTAAAACTTTAAATGATTTTGATAATATTTATACTTCAAAAGCACATGGTTTTATTGATGCACAAGATTATTATGAGAAGAGTAGTAGTCTACAATTTTTAAATAATATAAAAACACCAACACTTATTATAAATGCTTTAAACGATTCGTTTTTATCTCCAGAGTGTTATCCTGTTAAAGAGGCCAAAAATAATTCTAATCTACATTTAGAAATGCCAAATTATGGAGGTCATGTTGGCTTTGTAAAACTAAATAAGTTTTATTATAACGAAACCAGAGCTTTAGATTTCATTACAAATATCTAGCCTTTAAGTGCCTCAGGAAAACCATTTACAGTAATATCCCATAATTCAGGAAGCACAAAATACACAAATAGTGTTAGAATAATTATCGATATAATATTCATTACAATTCCTTTGCTAACCATATCAGGTATAGTTAAATAACCAGAACCAAACACTACTGCATTAGGAGGTGTCGCTACTGGTAACATAAACGCACAAGATGCTGCAACAGCTGCTCCAACCATCAAAATAAATGGATGTATATCTACAATAATTGCCATTGGAGCCAAAACAGGTAAAAGCATTGCTGTGGTTGCTAAATTAGAAGTGATTTCAGTAAAAAAGTTAACAGCTGTAATAAGTAAAATTACTAACAAAATAGTTGTTAATCCTGCTAATAAAGTCATTTGGTTACCAATCCAAAGTGCTAATCCGCTACTTTCAAATCCGTTTGCTAATGCCATTCCACCACCAAAAAGCAAGATAATTCCCCAAGGTAATTTTACAGCATCATCCCACGACATTAGTTTTTCTTTTTTGTTTTTAGATGGAATTAAAAAGAGCACAATAGAAAACACGATTGCTATAATAGTATCATCAATTGCAGGTAATAATTTATCAAATAATAATGATCGTGTTATCCAAAAGAAAGCAGTAGTAAAAAACACTAAAGCCACAATTTTCTCTTCAAAACTAATTTTACCTAACGATTTTAGTAAACGTTTAATTTCTTGTTTTCCACCAGGAAATTCTTTTTGTTTAAATTTAAAAGCATAGCTTGTTAAGTATTTCCAGCATATAAAAAGTAATAACATTGAAATTGGAAATCCAAACATAAACCATTGTAAAAAGGTTATTTCATAACCATAAGTATCTAAAACAACGCCAGCTAAAACGAGGTTTGGAGGTGTGCCAATAAGTGTTGCAATTCCTCCAATAGAAGCGCTATAAGCAATAGCTAGCATTAATGATTTGCCAAAAATTTGGTTTTCATCTTCAATGGTATTTGGGTTGTCTTTAAGTTGTGTTATAATAGCAATACCAATAGGTAACATCATAACAGCAGTTGCAGTGTTGCTAATCCACATCGATAAAAAAGCAGTGGCAAGCATAAACCCCAAAATTATCTTTTTAACGTCTGAGCCTATTAAATTGATAATATTAAGCGCAATACGTTTATGTAAATTCCATTTCTCAATCGCAATAGCTATAATAAATCCTCCCATAAATAGGAATATGTATTTATGTCCAAAAGCACTTGTGGTTGTATTTAAATCTAATCCACCAGAAAGCGGAAATAACACAATTGGGAGTAAAGCAGTTATTGCAATTGGGATTGCTTCTGTAATCCACCAAACAGCAATCCATGCTGAAGAAGCTAATACAGCTCTAGCTTCATCAGACAAGCCCTCTGGTTTAAAAAACAATAATATTAAAATAAAAAATAAAGGGCCTAAAATGAAGCCAATTTGCTTAGTTCTACTCATGTGAATTTTGAATTACTCAACTAAAGTAATCAATTTTTAAATGTAATTGATTGTGTATTTTTTTGCTATTTTTAACAAAACAATAATTTATGCTCAAAAAAGTATTCGGAAGCGCTGTATTTGGTGTAGAAGCAACAACTATTACTGTAGAAGTTAATGTAGATGCAGGTGTTGGTTATCATTTAGTGGGACTTCCAGATAATGCCATTAAAGAAAGTAATTTTAGAATAGCTGCTGCACTTCAAAATAATGGTTATAAAATTCCAGGTAAAAAGATAATTATAAATATGTCTCCAGCCGATTTACGTAAAGAAGGTTCGGCTTACGATTTAACTTTAGCAGTTGGAATTCTTGTGGCTTCAAAGCAAATTAAAGCTGATGATTTAGAGAAATATCTAATTATGGGAGAATTGTCTCTCGATGGGAATTTACAACCCATAAAAGGCGCTTTACCAATAGCAGTAAAGGCAAGAGAAGAAGGGTTTAAAGGCTTTATTTTGCCAAGTCAGAACGCTAAAGAAGCTGCAATAGTTGATGGATTGGAAGTTTATGGAATTGATAACATAACACAGGTTGTTAATTACTTTGATAAAGATGAAAAACTCGAGCAAACTATTATAAATACAAGAGAAGAGTTTAATAAAAGTCTAAATTTCCCAGAATTCGATTTTGCAGATGTAAAAGGTCAAGAAGGTATAAAACGCTGTATGGAAATTGCAGCAGCTGGAGGACATAATATAATTTTAATTGGTCCACCAGGAGCAGGAAAAACCATGTTGGCAAAGCGTTTACCATCAATATTGCCACCTATGACATTGCATGAAGCTTTAGAAACTACTAAAATACATTCGGTTGTTGGTCGTGTAAAAGAAAACACAGGACTTATGGCACAACGACCTTTTAGGAGTCCACATCACACAATATCTAATGTTGCACTTGTTGGAGGAGGCAGTTATCCACAACCAGGAGAAATTTCATTATCGCATAATGGCGTTTTGTTTTTAGACGAATTACCTGAGTTTAAGCGTGAAGTTTTAGAAGTAATGCGTCAGCCATTAGAAGATAGAGAAGTTACTATTTCTAGAGCAAAATTTACAGTAACCTATCCGAGTAGTTTTATGTTGGTTGCAAGTATGAATCCGAGTCCTGGAGGATATTTTAACGATCCTAATGCACCAGTAACATCATCGCCAGCTGAAATGCAGCGTTATTTAAGTAAAATTTCTGGTCCTTTACTAGATAGAATTGATATACATATTGAAGTGACTCCAGTGCCTTTTGAAAAACTTTCTGACAAAAGAAAAGGAGAGTCTTCAGTTGAAATTAGAAATAGGGTTACAGCAGCAAGAGCTTTACAAACTAAGCGTTTTCAAGATTCTAAAAGTGTACACTATAATGCTCAAATGAATACCAAACAGATACGTAAGTATTGCGAACTTGATGATGCTTCAATGCAATTGCTAAAAACAGCAATGGAGCGCTTAAACCTTTCTGCGAGAGCTTACGATAGAATTTTAAAAGTATCCAGAACAATTGCCGATTTAGAGGGTTCTGAATCTATAAAAGGCTCGCATATAAGTGAAGCCATTCAATACAGAAGTATGGATAGAGAAGGTTGGTTAGGGTAATTTTACACTAAAACCAATTTTATATTAAGAATGATATTATAAAAATTAATTAAACATAATTTAAAATGAATAAAATTATCTCAATTCTCCTTTTATTTTTTATTTGCAGTTGTAATTCAATTAATGATAAAAAAGAAGAGGTTTCAATAGAACAAGCAACTATTCCAGTTCTAAATATTGTTGAAGCTAATAGGTTAGCAGAACTACCTTTACATTGTATGGAAATAGAATATCCAAACAAACTTAACCAAGTTATTGGTGGTGATGAAGATTTACAATCCCCAAAAACATTACATCCAGCATTTTATGGTTGTTTTGATTGGCACTCAGCGGTTCATGGGCATTGGAGTTTAGTTAGTTTGTTAAAACAATTCCCAAATCTCGATAAAGCTGAACTAATTAAAACAAAACTGATTCATAATATTTCTAAAGAGAATATTCTTATTGAAGTTGAATATTTTCTAGAAAAGCATAATTCATCTTATGAACGAACTTATGGTTGGGCTTGGCTATTAAAGTTAGCCGAAGAACTTCATACTTGGAACGATCCAATTGCCAGAGAGTTAGAAAATAATATGCAACCATTAACCAATTTAATAGTTGAAAAGTATATAGAGTTTTTACCAAAATTAAATTATCCAATTCGAGTGGGTGAACATCCAAATACAGCATTCGGATTATCTTTTGCTTACGATTATGCAGTAGTTGTAAATAATGTCGAATTAAAAGGGTTAATTGAAAAACGTGCTAAAGATTTCTTTAATAATGACAAGGGTTGTCCATTATCATGGGAGCCAAGTGGTTTTGATTTTTTATCACCATGTTTAGAGGAAGCAGCCATTATGAAACGAATTCTAACTAAGGAAGAGTTTAAAACGTGGCTTGCTAATTTTTTACCTCAATTAATTGACAAAAAGTTTCAGTTGCAAACTGGTAAAGTTTCAGATAGAACAGACGGAAAATTAGTTCATTTAGATGGAGTTAATTTTTCAAGAGCCTGGAGCCTAAACACTATAGCAGACGAGTTGCCAGAATATAGCCATCTTAAGAACATTGCAAATCAACATATAAATTATTCATTGCCAAACATTGTTGGAGATAGTTATGAAGGAGGACATTGGCTAGGGAGTTTTGCTATTTATGCTTTAAATACTGTGAAAAATGATTAAAAAATGGTTTCAAAATATTGGGCCAGGACCATTAATTGCTGCTGCTTTTATAGGTCCAGGAACAGTTACTGTTTGTACTCTTGCTGGAGTTAATTATGGTTTTGCCTTGCTTTGGGCAATGGTGTTTTCGATAATTGCAACAGTTGTATTACAAGAAATGTCTGCTCGATTAGGAATAATATCTCAAAAAGGATTATCTGAAATTGTTAGAACAGAAATTAAAAATCCTTTAATAAGAGGCTTTATCGTTATATTAATTTTATCAGCAATCGTTATTGGTAATGCAGCGTATGAAGCTGGTAACATAAGTGGAGGAGTTTTGGGATTAGAAACCATTTTAGGTAATCCAAGTTTTAAAATGGGTAATTTTACTGTAAACATTTTAAGCTTAATTATTGGTGCTTTAGCATTTTTGTTATTATATATTGGCAATTATAAAATGCTTGAAAGGGTTCTTGTTACTTTAGTAATATTAATGAGTTTGGCTTTTTTAGTTACTGCAATTATGACAAAACCTGATTTTAGCGCTATTTTTTCGGGGATTTTTAAATTTAAAACTCCAGAAAATAGTTTAATTACTATAATTGGTTTAATTGGTACTACTGTTGTGCCATACAATTTGTTTTTGCACGCTTCATTAGTTAAGGAGAAGTGGAAGCATGAAAGCGATTTGAAGTACGCAAAAAAAGATACTATAATTGCTATTGTTTTAGGAGGTATTGTATCTATGTGTATTATTATATCTGCAGCTGCTATACAGTCACAAGCAGTAAATGATGCATCAGACTTAGCCAAAGGACTAGAGCCATTATTCGGAAGTTTTTCAAAGTATTTTCTTGCTGTAGGCTTATTTGCTGCAGGAATTACTAGCGCTATAACAGCTCCTTTAGCGGCTGCTTATGTTGCAACTGGTTGTTTGGGTTGGAATACGAACTTAAAATCAATACATTTTAGAGTAGTTTGGATGTTTATATTGTTTTTAGGAATTATTTTTTCCTCAATTGGATTTAAATCTATAGAAATTATAAAATTTGCTCAGTTTACCAATGGGTTATTATTACCTGTTATTGCAGGATTACTTCTTTGGATAGTAAATAAATCATCAATACTTGGTCGATATAAAAACACTTTATTCCAGAATATACTAGGATTTATTATAGTAGCAACTACTATCTTTTTAGGAGTAAAAAGTATTTTAAAAGTTTTTAATATTTTCTAATGATTACTAGAATAGTAGATATTAACGTAGATGTTGGAGAAGGATTGAATAACGAATTTAAGTTATTGCCTTATGTTTCTTCTTGTAATATTGCTTGTGGAGGTCATGCAGGTGATATAGATACGATGCGAAGTGTTGTTAGGTTAGCTCTAGAAAATAACGTTAAAATTGGTGCTCACCCATCATTTCCTGATAAAGCTAATTTTGGTAGAAAGGAAATAGAAATATCATGTGCAGATTTATATACATCCTTAAGACAACAAATACGAGGTTTGATTAATGTTTTAAGAGATGAACATGCAGTATTACATCATATAAAGCCTCATGGTGCTTTATATAATTTAGCTGCAATAGACAAAACTACAGCAAAAGTTATTATTGAAGTGATGAAAAGCATAGCTATGCCTATAAAGTTATATGTGCCATACAAATCAGTTATTGAAAAGCTTGCAAAAAAAGAACGAATTTCTGTACTAGTTGAAGCTTTTGCAGATAGAAATTATAATGACGATTTAACACTGGTTTCTAGAACACAAAAAAAGGCTATTATTTCAGATTATGACGAGGTATTTAAGCATGTTTATAAAATGATTATAAGTCAAAAAGTAAAAACTATTAATGGCATAGAAGTAGATATTAAAGCAGATACCTTTTGTGTTCATGGAGATCATCCAAATTCAGATATGTTGCTAAAAAATCTTGTTTCTAAACTGAAGGAAAATCATATTAGTATTATGTAACAATTTGAGCAATTTTAAATTAACATATAAACCTTTTGGAGAGCGTTCAATTTTAATTGAATGGCCTTCAAAAATTGATAAAAATATACTTTATGATATACTCTCGTTTAAGAATTCGATTGAAACAAATTCTAATTCTATACTAGAAATAAAACACGCATATTGCTCTTTATTAATAAGTTATAATTTTTTTATCGAAGATTATGGACAACGAGTAGAGAAGCTAAAGTTATTATACTCAGAAAAAAATAATTTTAAACAACCTTCAAAAGCACTATGGAAAATTCCTGTTTGTTATGATTCAGAATTTGCTACAGATTTAAATGAGCTATCTATAAGTTTAAACCTTACAGAACAAGAAATTATAAGTATTCATACCAAACCAACATACTTAGTTTATTTTGTTGGGTTTTTACCTGGTTTTTTATACTTAGGAGGTTTAAACAAAAAGCTTCATTACCCAAGAAAGAGTAGTCCCAGACTTCAAATTACAAAAGGAGCAGTAGCAATTGGAGGTAATCAAACAGGAGTATATCCAAATGAAAGTCCTGGAGGATGGAACATTATTGGTAATTCACCAATACATTTTTTTAATGTTAATCTAAAGCTGCCTTGTTTCGCTAAAGCAGGAGACAAAATTCAATTTTACTCAATAAGCAAAAATGAATATACCAATATAAAAGCTTTAGTAGAAGCAGGAGTATATCAATTAGAAAGCGAGGTGATAAATGATTAAGGTCATAAAAGCTGGTTTTTACGATACTATACAAGATTTAGGGAGGCTAGGCTATCAAAACTATGGTGTTCCAATTTCTGGAGTTATGGATATGTATTCTGCAAAACAGGCTAACGCAATATTAAATAACAATTTAAATGATGCAGTTTTAGAAATCACAATAATTGGTCCTAAACTTCAATTTAGCGCTGATACAACTATTTGTATCACTGGAGCAGATATTTCTCCAAAAATCAATTCGAAAGATGTAAAAAACAATCACATTATCAACGTTAAAAAAGGCGATGTTTTAACATTCGAGAGACTTAATTATGGCATAAGATGTTATTTAGCTGTCTCTGGAGGCTTACAATCACAGCTGATTTTTGGTAGTCGAAGTATGTATAAAAACATTACTTATACAGAAAAACTTAAAGTGAATGACGAATTGCAAATTTTAGAACCTGCAAACACGTTTAGAAAAACAAATTCAACGATAAAAATAAATACATATCACTTTAGTGATAAAGTAATTGAAGTATCTAAAGGGCCAGAATTTGACTTATTAACTAAACAGCAGAAAGAAATACTGTTTAGTAAGGAATTTTTAATTTCAAAAGACAATAATAGAATGGCATTTCAGTTACAAGATGTATTAGAAAATAATTTGAAGCCAATTATTACCTCGCTAGTTCTACCAGGAACTGTTCAATTAACACCTTCAGGTAAATTAATAATTTTAATGAAAGATTGCCAAACAACTGGAGGTTATCCACGTATATTACAACTCAAGGAATCTTCAATAAATATAATGGCGCAAAAAAGCACAAATCACAAAATATATTTTAGACTTACTTAATACAATAGTAGGAAAACACTTAATAAAATAGAGTTGTCTTTTTAAAGTTAAAAGAAATCAATACTTTAGACATACTTTAATTAATTAAACTATAAAAAATGAAAAAATTTGGATTATTAGTATTAGGAATTATTGTTGGTGCTGCTGCAATGTATTTTTATTGCTGCAATGAAACAATTGAAGAGTTTTTACCACCAAAGGGTATTATTACTCCAGAACAAGCAAAAGTTTTAGATGAGGCTTTTAACTCAAGACATCAATTAATTAGCGACTCTATTGTAAAACGACCAGATAATCGTTCATCATGGTATTCGTTATCTGATATGAGAGCTTATTTAGATTTTGCTGAAAGCGAGGCTAAAGGATTAGGTTATACTATGGATGGTGTTCGTGTATATCTTGGAGCACATCCTGATGAAAAAGAAGTAGGCTACACAACTATGTTTTTTATACCTACAGGAACTAAAAGTTTATCTGAAGGCAGTATGATTAACTTGTCTTTACAAAAAAGTGGTGATGTAATTGGTGGTAGTGGATTGAATGGTGGAGAGCCTGGAAATCCGCCAAGTGCTAATTATCCACAATAAATAGTTCAGTGAAAGACTTAATTATAGATTATTCAACGCAATTAAATGACATAGTAATAATTTTGGCTGCAGCTATTGGTGTTTTTTATTTTAAAAAATTTAAAAATAGTGATAGTAGAATTTTTATTTATTATTTAGTTTATGTTGCATTTGTAGACTTTATTGGTAGCTATCCTACTTATTTTGTTGAGTATGATATATTTAATGTTTTAAAAGAAAAACTTTCTACAACACCTTTTAAGCGTAATTATTGGTGGTTTACTACCTTCTGGAATGTAGGTAGCGCTTTGTTTATGTCTTATTATTATCAAAAAATAATAAAATCAAAAATATCTATTAAAATTATAAGGTATTTAGGTTTTGTTTTTTTTATAAGTAGCTGTATTTATATCTTATATGATCTAGATGCATTTTTTAATTCGCAATTAAAGTTTATAAATATTTTTGGAGCTATAGTAATTTTAAACTGTATAGCCTTATACTTTGTTGAAGTATTAAATAGTGATAAAATACTAGTTTTTTATAAATCTTTAAATTCAATAATTAGTGCAGTATTACTTATTTGGTGGTTAATTATCACACCATTATTATTTTATGAAGTTTATTTTTCAACAGCTGATAGCGGATATCTATTGTTAAGAAAATATGTTTATTTGTTTTCAAATATTTTTATGTATTCAACTTTTATATTTGCTATAATTTATTGTAAACCAGAACATAAATAATATTTTAAATTGGGTGTACTATGGAAGAGTTCTTTAGACAGAATTTTAGATTATTGACTCATTCAGTAGAGTTTATAGCAGCAGTAACTGATTTGCTTTGTTTAAAGAAGTATAAAACTACTGCTGCTAAATATTTTATTTATTTTTTAGTTTATGCATTTTTTGTTGATTTACTAGGAGGTTACCCAAGGTTTTTAAGAACATTTAATCTTAGTTATTTAATAGAAAACTCTGTAATTAAAGCTAATTATTGGTAGTTTACAATTTTTTGGAATATTGGAGCAGTGCTCTTTTATTCTTTTTTGTTTAGAAAAATTATTTCAAAAGAGATAAGCAATAAGGTTATTAAATATTCAACGTTTGTTTTTTTACTTTTTAGTATTTGTAGTATAGCACTAAATTATAATTCGTTTTTTAATGAGTCTCTGCGTATTATAAATGTTTTTGGAACAATTATTATTTTAATGAGTGTAATATTATATTTTATAGAAATGTTAAAATCAGAGAGCGTTTTAAATTTCTATAAATCGCTGTATTTTTATATAGGAGCTGTTATTTTTATTTGGTGGCTTATTATTACTCCTATTGTTTTTTATGAAATATATTTTTCAACTTCAGATTGGAATTTTGTGTTCCTAAAATGGCAAATATTTTTATTTGCAAACGTATTTATGTACTTAACCTTTACATTTGCACTTATCTACTGTAAACCTGAATTTAAAAATGATTAATTTTTTGAATATTTTATTACAAGAACGAGCAGTTTCAACTGCTGCAGAGCGCTATTTATTGGTATATATGCTCGCTGTTTTAATTATAGTAACCACGTTAGTTATTGTATTTTTTATTGTCTTTCAGAAACGTAAAAACAAGTTGTTATTAGATAAAATTAAACAACAACAAGAGTTTGATGAGGAAATATCTAGAACTCAAACCGAAATACAAGAACAAACACTTAAGCATATTGGTTGGGAGCTACATGATAATGTAGGCCAATTATTAGCTTATGCTAGTATGCAAATGAATATGATTTCTGCTAAAGCTAGTAGCGATATTAAAGAAAGTATTGATGCAACTTCAGATGTTATAAAAGAGAGTTTAAAAGAGGTTCGCTCACTTTCAAAATCATTAAACAATGAAGTAATTTTAAACATTGGTTTTGAAGAATCAATTAATAATGAGCTTAACAGATTAAAACGAATGAAGTTTGCTTCAGCTAAGCTTCATATTAAAGGAGAAAAAGTACCATTTAATGATAAAAAGCATGAAATAATTATTTTTAGAATTTTACAAGAGTTTTTCTCAAACTCTGTTAAGTATTCTGAGGCTGAAAACCTAAGTGTATTTTTAAATTATCAGCCTAACATGTTAGTAATTGAAGCCTCTGATGATGGAAAAGGATTTGATATGGAAACTGTTGAAAAAGGATCTGGACTTATAAACATGAAGAGCAGAGCAGAACTTATCAACGCGACTTTTAATATGTACTCAAAACCTAATGAAGGTGTAAAAATTATTATAGATTACCCATTAAGTTAATCATCACAAGCCTCCCAAACGGCATCTGTTGGTAAAGGAGCAATAACATGAATAGTTTCGTTAGATACAGGATGTATAAACTTTAGCTCTCTTGCATGAAGGTGTATACTTGCATCGGGATTACTTCTGTCAAAGCCATATTTTAAATCACCTTTTATAGGACAACCAATACTGGCTAATTGCGAACGAATTTGATGATGACGACCAGTTTCTAATTCAACTTCTAGTAAATTATAATTATCTAACGATTTAATGTGTGTGTAATGTAAAACAGCCTTTTTTCCTTCAGATATTTCTTTAATATATGCAGTTGACTTATTGTTCTTTGGATTTTTTTTCAACCAATGCACTAAAGTATCTTTGGTTTTTGGAGGTAGATTTTTAACAATAGCCCAATACGTTTTTTTAGCCTCTTTTTCTGAAAATAACTTGTTAAGTCTTGGTAGTGCTTTACTGGTTTTTGCAAACATAACAACTCCAGTCGTTGGCCTGTCTAAGCGATGTACAACACCTAAATAAACATTACCAGGTTTATTGTATTTATCTTTTATATACGATTTAACAACGTCGCTTAAAGGCTTATCACCAGTTTTATCACCTTGTACAATATCTCCTGCACGTTTATTAACAATAATAATGTGATTGTCTTCGTATATTACTTGAAGGTTGTTTTTATTAGATAATATTTTGAATTTTTGGATCACTCGATTATTTGATTGTTAGATTTAATTTAGTGTTGATTTGAATTTTGATGTCATTTTAATGATTGATTCTAAATCTTCAAGTAATTTATTTAATTCATTTTCAGTCATAAACTTTAAATCGAAAGCAATTAATAATTGTGTTTCAATTTCATAAGCTGATCCTAATGCAATTTGAAGAAACCTTGAAAAATCTTTATTAGTTTTTCTTGAAGAACCTTCTGCTATGTTTGAAGGAATAGATACAGATGCACGCCTTAATTGGTTTGTAAGACCAAATTTTTCAGATTCAGGGAAATTAGACGTGATTTCATAAATAGAAGAACAAAAAACTCTACTCTTTTTCCAAATTTCTAAGTCTTTAAATCGATGCATTTATTGGATTATTAAATTGTTTGTATATTTTAATTGTTTACTATCAAAGTGTCTAACAATCTAAATATCCAAGAAGTCTAAACTAATATTTAATATTGCTCATTATCATTAGGAAAATCCTTAGATTTTACGTCTGTTACATATTGAGAAATGGCAGTTGTCATATCTTCAAATAAGTTCATATAACGACGTAAAAAACGTGGATGAAATTCGTGAGTCATACCAATCATATCGTGCAAAACAAGTACTTGTCCATCAACACCATTTCCAGCACCAATTCCAATTACAGGAATACTAACACTCTCGGCAACTTCTTGAGCTAATTTTGCAGGTATTTTTTCCAAAACAATAGCAAAGCAACCAGATTTTTCGAGCATTAATGCATCTTCTTTTAGTTTTATAGCCTCTTCTTCTTCTTTAGCTCTTACAGTATAAGTACCAAATTTATATATAGATTGTGGAGTTAATCCCAAATGTCCCATAACAGGAATTCCAGCATTTAAAATTCGCTTTATCGACTCTTTTACTTCTTTTCCTCCTTCTAACTTTACAGCATGTCCACCTGACTCTTTCATAATTCTAATAGCAGAACGTAAGGCTTCTTTAGGGTCACTTTGGTAGCTTCCAAAAGGTAAATCGACAACAACGAGTGCTCTGTCTATTGCTCTTACTACAGAAGATGCATGATAAATCATTTGATCTAATGTAATTGGTAAAGTAGTTTCATGACCAGCCATAACATTACTTGCAGAATCCCCTACAAGTATAACATCTATTCCTGCGCCATCAACAATTTTTGCCATTGTATAATCATAAGCAGTAAGCATAGAGATTTTTTCCCCATTGGCTTTCATATCTACTAATGTTTTTACAGTAATTCTCTTATATTCTTTTTTTGCTACAGACATGCTTTTAGTATATGTTTTCCAGATTGTAAAAGTAATAAATTAACTAGATAATGTTAAACTTAGCTCAATACAATTCAAATTTAGATTTATAAATTAAATTAGTAAAAACAATTAATGGTATGACTAAAGCAGTAATTATTATTTTAATGTTTTGTTCGCTTAAAGCTCTTGCACAAAACAATGAACAGGAAAACGTGAGAACAACCATCGAAACTTTTTTTGAAGGATTTCATAAACAGGATAGCACAGTTATAAAGCAAGTAGTTGCAGATAACATTATTCTTCAATCTATAGGAAGAGATAAAAATGGCAATACCATTATTAAGTCTGATGAATTTAGTCAGTTCTTAAAATCGATAGTTTCTATTCCAAGTACAGTAACGTTTGAAGAAAAGATTTTAGACTATAATATTCAAATTGATGGTAATATGGCAAATGTTTGGACGCCATATGAGTTTTGGCTAAATGACCAATTTAGCCATTGTGGAGTTAATTCTTTTCAATTAGTTAAAATGAATGATGCCTGGAAAATTATCTATTTAATAGACACAAGACGAAAAGAAGGTTGTGATTACTAACACAAATTATAGAAATCAATACTTACAATTTTTCCATTTTTAAAAGTAAAATTATAACCACCAGAATCAGTTTGGATTGTATAAATATGTAGATTGGCAATTCCTGTAACAATGTGTTGCGCATACTTAATAAGAAAATCTCTTTCAGAAGTATTATGTGTTATAATATGGTCATCATCAATTTTAAAACTATTATTAGGATTAATAAAAACAGTATATAAATCTGCTAAATTTTCTTCTTTATTAACTGACAAAACCATATTTGGATACGTGTAGAAAGTTTCACTATAATAAACACCACATTCGTCACTAATTAAATTTATTTTGGTAGGTTCTCCATAGACTTTAACTAACTCATTAAGTTTTATAAAATGATTTTCAACGTTTACACCTCTAATTATAAAATCAGCATTCTCAATAAAAGCTTCTGTTTCTTGATACGGTTTTTTAGTTGTTAAACCATTGACTAAAATGAGTTTAGTTTCAATATCTTCAATTAAAGCACTGTCTTTTAATTGTTTTGCAACATTATAATATATGTTGTAAGCCTGAGGTAAGTTCTCTGTTTCTCCATTCCAAGCTAATTGTACTAGACGTTCAGCAATTTTTTTTCTGTCATTAATATTGTCAGTTTCAAAACTGTCAAAAAGTTTGAGCAATTCACTAAAAACAGGTCTTTCTCCAAGATATTTTTTTTGTACATACCTTCCGCTAGAAATAAAAACCCAATCGTCTTCATTAAGAGGTATATATTTTACAGGTACTGCTTCACCAGTAGTTAATATGCTAACAATAGGCCCAGTTGCGTTAGGTAATCCTCTAGCTCTTAATGATGCAACATTTATAAACATATGATAGCTTCCGTAATACTGATCACCTCTAAGAATTGGGTTTTCTTTGTCTTCTGCTTCAGTAGGATTTGATGTGTATTTGTCAGAAAGATATTTTGTAAGCACATAACCTGTATTATTGTTGTCAGCTTTAACAAAATACCAGTTATCATTATATTTAGATATAAGTTGTACTTGAGCGTTTACTTTAAAAAAGCCTATAAATTCTGAATCTGAATTAGCTTTGGTGTATAACCGTGTATCATTATTTAAATACTTCTGTTCTTGAGAAAATAAAAGCGTAGTAAAAACAAAAAGGAATAAGAATATTTTTAATTTCATAATATTAACAATCTGCCATATTTACACCAACGGCTAAGCCACCTTCACTGGTTTCTTTATATTTAGAATTCATATCTTTTGCAGTTTCCCACATGGTTTGTACCACCTTATCCAAAGGTACTTTTACATTTTCAGGATCAGTATCTAAAGCCAATTCAGCAGCATTTATAGCTTTTATGGCTCCCATTGCATTACGTTCAATGCATGGTATTTGTACCAATCCACCAATAGGATCACAAGTCATGCCAAGGTGATGTTCCATAGCAATTTCTGCAGCTACTAAAACTTGTTCTGGTGATCCACCTAATAACTCACATAATGCACCTGCAGCCATAGCAGAAGACACACCAATTTCGGCTTGACATCCACCCATTGCTGCAGATATTGTTGCTCCTTTTTTAAATATGCTACCAATTTCACCAGCTACTAATAAAAATTTCTTAATATGCTCAAAATCGGCATCATGATTTTCAATCACCATATAATACATTAATACAGCAGGAATTACTCCAGCACTTCCATTTGTTGGTGCAGTTACAACTCGACCTAAAGAAGCATTTACTTCATTTACTGACAAAGCAAAGCAGCTTACCCATTTTAGTATCTGTCTAAACTTAACCTCAGTTAATCTGATTGTGTCTAACCATTCTTGTGGAGAATTATAAGGCAAATTACCTTTTAAGTTTTGATGCATATCGTAAGCACGTCGTCTTACATTTAAACCACCAGGAAGATTACCTTCGGTATGGCAGCCAATATACATACACTCAAGCATGGTACTCCAAATTCTTTTGAGTTCAAAATCTATAGTTTCAATTGGTCTAATTGATTTTTCGTTTTCTAAAACAACACTAGAAATTGGCATATTAAGCTCTTTGCAATATGCTAAAAGTTCTGTTCCTAATGCAATCGGATAAGGAAAGGTATTGGCAAAAATATCTTTGTTTTTCTTGGCATTTTTTCGTTCTTCTTTTACAACAAATCCGCCACCAATAGAGTAGAAGGTAGAGCCTATTTTTTTTCCATCAATGGTTGCAGAAAATTTAATGCCATTTGAATGAAATGGTAAAAATTTCTTGTTAAAAACTATATCTGTAGCTGGATTAAAAGTTAGTTTAACTTCATTATTTAACATTAGAGAGTGCGAGTTTTTAATATTGGCAATAATCTCACCTATTTTTTCTGTCGGAATTGTTTCAGGATCATAACCACATAATCCAAGCATAACAGCATAGTCTGTTGCATGACCTTTTCCTGTTAAAGATAAAGAGCCATATAAATCGACGGTAATTTTTTCAACTTTATTAAACTTATCATTTGCTTTTAATTCTTTAATCCATCGTTCAGCAGCTCTCCAAGGACCTAAAGTATGGGAACTCGAAGGACCAACACCAATCTTTAGCATATCAAAAACAGAAATACATTCCATATTACTCAATCGTTTTAGTAAAGCAAATATAAAGGGTTTTTAAAGGAATCCATTATCTTTTAATTATAAAGTTTATGACAAAAAATGACAGCTTGTCAGTATTCATTCCTTGGCATAATCATTGACTTAAACAAAAGGAATTTAAAAATGAACATTCAACACAATAAATAAGTATTATGAGTAAAATTATTGGAATCGATTTAGGAACAACCAACTCTTGCGTCTCGGTAATGGAAGGTAGCGAGCCAGTTGTAATCCCAAACGCGGAAGGTAAACGTACTACACCATCTGTAATTGCTTTTGTAGAAGGAGGCGAAATTAAAGTTGGTGACCCAGCAAAACGTCAAGCAGTAACAAACCCAACAAAAACGGTTTATTCTATTAAACGTTTTATGGGAAATAAATATTCTGAGTCTAAAAAAGAAGCAGAACGTGTACCATACAAAGTGGTAAAAGGTGACAACGATACGCCAAGAGTAGATATCGATGGTCGTTTATATACACCACAAGAATTGTCGGCTATGATTCTTCAAAAAATGAAGAAAACAGCTGAAGATTATTTAGGAACTACAGTAACTGAAGCAGTAATTACTGTTCCAGCTTACTTTAATGACTCTCAACGTCAAGCTACAAAAGAAGCTGGAGAAATAGCAGGTTTAAAAGTGCGTCGTATTATTAACGAGCCTACAGCTGCTGCTTTAGCTTACGGATTAGACAAAAAAGGAAAAGATCAAAAAATTGTTGTTTTTGACTTTGGTGGAGGAACACATGACGTGTCTATTTTAGAATTAGGTGATGGTGTATTTGAAGTATTATCTACAGATGGAGATACTCACTTAGGTGGAGATGATGTTGACCAAAAAATTATTGATTGGTTAGCTGATGAGTTTAATACTGAAGAAAGCATCGATTTACGTAAAGACCCAATGGCTTTGCAACGTTTAAAAGAAGCTGCTGAAAAAGCTAAGATTGAGTTATCATCTTCTGCACAAACAGAAATTAACTTGCCTTATGTTACAGCAACAGCTAGTGGACCAAAGCACTTAGTACGTACATTAACAAGAGCTAAATTTGAGCAATTAATTGACGATTTAGTAAAACGTACAATAGAACCTTGCCAAACAGCATTAAAAGCTGCAGGTTTAACAACTAAAGATATTGATGAAGTTATTTTAGTTGGTGGTTCTACACGTATACCAGCTGTACAAACTGCAGTAGAAAAATTCTTCGGAAAAGCGCCAAGTAAAGGTGTAAATCCTGATGAAGTTGTAGCAGTAGGAGCAGGAATACAAGGAGGAGTTTTAACAGGAGATGTAAAAGACGTATTACTTTTAGATGTAACACCTTTATCTCTTGGTATTGAAACAATGGGTAATGTAATGACAAAGCTAATTGAAGCTAACACTACAATTCCTACTAAAAAATCGCAAGTATTCTCAACAGCAGCAGATAATCAACCTTCAGTAGAAATTCACGTTTTACAAGGAGAGAGAGCAATGGCTGCAGATAATAAAACTATTGGGCGTTTCCATTTAGATGGTATTCCACCAGCAAGACGTGGTACTCCTCAAATTGAAGTAACGTTTGATATTGATGCTAATGGTATCATTAAAGTTTCAGCAACAGATAAAGCGACAAACAAAACACAAGATATTCGTATTGAAGCCTCTTCGGGATTAACTGAAGAAGAAATTCAAAAAATGAAAGCTGATGCTGAAGCAAATGCTGAAGCAGATAAATTAGCTAAAGAAAAAGCAGACAAATTAAATGCTGCTGATGCAATGATTTTCCAAACAGAGAGTCAGCTTAAAGAATTTGGTGATAAATTATCTGATGATAAAAAGAAACCAATTGAAGAAGCCCTTGAAGAATTGAAAACAGCTTTTGAAACAAAAGATTTAGCAGTTATCGATCCAGCTTTAGAGAAAATCAACGAAGCTTGGAAAGTTGCTAGTGAAGAAATGTACAAAGCTCAAGCTGATGCTCAACAAGGTGGAGCCCAGCCAGGACCAGATGCTAGCCAGAACGGACAAGCAGAAGGAAGTGATGTTGAAGACGTAGACTTCGAAGAAGTGAAATAAAAGATTTGTCATTCTGAACTTGATTCAGAATCTCAAGAAATAAAATTGCTTATATTTTAAAAAAGCGTAACCAGAGTTGGTTACGCTTTTTTACTTTTTTGATGAATATAATTAACACTAATATGTAGAAACTATAGCTGCATTATTTACTATATCTACTTTTAAGTTCTTTTTTTCTCCATCTTTTCTAACTTGTATTTTATACAATTTTTTTACATTTCTGTTTTCAGAATAACTAACATGATAGCTGTTTTTGTGAATTGTCCAACCAGGATACTCTTTGTAAAGTGCTTGTCTTACAGTATGAGGCATTAACACATCTTTAAATTTCTCATTAGAAGATAAAATCGTTCCATCAGAGTTATAAACTGTATTAATGGCTGTCTTATCATTTCTAAAGTTTACCAAGTAGCTATCAAATTCCGAACTATAAGTGCTTGTGTTTTTTATTTTAAAACTGGCTACTATTTGTTCTAAATTTTTAATAGTATTAGAAGCATTCTCATCATAGGCCTTGTTCATGTATTTGCTGTTCGCAGATATAACAAGGTTGTTTAGTTCTACATTGTTGATTTCATCGTCAACATTAATGTCATCTGCACTAGTTTGTGCTGTCATTAGGCTGGTTAGTCCTAAAAATAATAAACCAATTACTTGTGTTCTCATAATATTAGAATTTTTAAAGTTTACATATTAAAAAGCCTAATCTTAAAAGATGGTTACAGTGTAAAGCAATTAAAACACAAAATTGATGGTAGTGATGATTTTGATGATTTTGATTTTTTTTGATTGATGAATTAAAAGTTTTACTCTTTTTAAAATTATACTTAAATGTAATCATCAATTATTAATTTAGGATGCTCATTAAGAATGTTTTATGATAAATTTGTGATTGATTTAAGACTTGTAGCAATTGCCTTATATTTTTCAAATAATTAAATCTAGCGACATGTATTATGCATGCATAATAATTTATTATATTTGCTAAAATCAATTTAAAGACATGCAAACTAAACTCACTCAACTATTAAATATTAAGTATCCAATTATACAAGCTCCAATGTTTTTAGTCTCAAATACTGCAATGGTAATAGAGGCAATGAAAGGCGGAATAGCTGGTTGTATTCCTGCACTTAATTACAGAACACTAGATGAATTGAGAGCAGCAATTAAAGAACTTAAAGCTGCAAAAGTTGAAGGAGGATCGTTTGGGTTTAATTTAATAGTCAATAAATCTAACATAAAATACAAAGGTCAGTTAGAGGTGTTGTGTGAAGAAGGTTGCGATTTTATTATAACCTCATTAGGAAGTCCTGAAGAGACCATTAGGCAAGCACATGCAGTTGGTATAAAAGTATTTTGTGATGTAACCGATTTAAAATTTGCTCAAAAAGTTGAAAGTCTAGGTGCTGATGCTGCTATAGCAGTAAATAATGAAGCAGGAGGACATAGAGGAAATTACTCACCAGAAGAATTAATAAAACTATTAACCTCTAATTTAAAAATTCCTGTTATTTCTGCTGGTGGAGTAGGTTGTAAAGCAGATATCGATAAAATGATTGGTTATGGAGCAGAAGGTGTTTCGGTTGGAAGTCCATTTATTGCTTCTGTTGAAGCCAATGTAACCGACGAGTATAAACAAGCTTGTGTTGATTATGGTGCAAAAGATATTGTAATGACACAGCGAATTTCTGGCACGCCTTGTACAGTAATAAACACACCTTATGTGCAAAAAATTGGCACTAAAGAATCTTGGTTAGAATCTGTTTTAAATAAAAACAAAAAGCTTAAAAAGTGGGTGAAAATGATACGTTTTGGTATTGGTATGCGCGCTACCGAAAAAGCTGCAACAAAAGCAACTTATAAAACCGTTTGGGTTGCAGGACCAAGTATAGAATACACTAAAGCAATATTACCAACTAAAGATATTATTGCTAAATTAGTAAACTAAACTATTTAAGTCAGTTCGAGTATTTTGCAAAGCAAAATGTATCGAGAACTTTATATTTATCACTTCTCGATACAATACATTTTATGAATTACTCGAAGTGACATTAAACTTTAATGTATTAAGATGAAAACTACTGAAGCACCAGTTATCGCAGAGCAGTTGTTTAATAAAACCAGAGCTCAAGTTTGGCAAGCTATTACAGATATTGACCAAATGAAGCTTTGGTATTTTGATAATATACCAACTTTTAAAGCTGAGGTTGACTTTACTACACGTTTTAATGTAAAAGCACCAAGCAGAGATTTTCTTCATATTTGGAAGGTAACTGAAGTAATACCACAGCAAAAAATAACTTATAATTGGACGTTTAAAGATTGCAAAGGTAGTGCAGACACTAGCTTTGAACTTTTTGAGCAAGATAATAAAACACTACTACGACTTACTAATACTATTATTGAAGATTTTGACGATACAATACCTGAGTTTAAAAGAGAAAGCTGTCAAGCAGGCTGGAATTACTTTATTAATGACAGGTTAAAATCATTCTTTAAATAGATGCTATTTTAAAACCCTTCAAAAACGGTTCTTTTAATATCTAGCCATTCTTCTTTTAAAATTCCGTAACAGCAAGTACTACGTTTAAAACCATCAATCATTAAGGTGTCTTTTCGTAAAATGCCTTCTAATGTAGCACCAAGCTTTTCAACAGCTTTACGTGAGCGAATATTACGTTCATCTATACGAAATTCAACCTTATCAAAACCAAGGTTTTCAAAAGCATATTGCAGCATTAAAAACTTTATGTGTTTATTTAATCCAGAGCCTTGAAATTCTTTTCCAATCCACGTCCAGCCAATATGCAATACTTTATTGTGCCAATTAATAAGTCCAAAACGCGTACTACCAGCAAAAGCTTGTTTGGTTTTGTCATAAATTATAAAAGGTATTGTAGTTTTATGGTAGTAGCCATCAACAGCAATTTGCACATAGTCTTTTAGCTTTTCTTCTGTAGAAATATCGCTAGGCGAATAATAGATGAGGTCTTTTGTTTTTGCAATTTCAGATAAGTGTTTATAGTTACTTAAATCTAAAAGCGTCAGTTTTACAAACTCGTTTTCTAAATGTGGTGCTGTCATAAATTAAACCAAACTATTAACAATCTCTTTTTTTACTTCATGCTTGCCATCAAAAGCCGTAATTGTTATCGAATTACCAAACAACTCAAACGCTCTGTTTTTTTCATAGAGCATTCGGTCTTCATCCATATATTCGTCATTTTTTCCATAAATGAGCGATACTTTTGCGTTTAAAAACTTAAAATCGTTAGCAACTAACTCCTTTGGTATTCCACCAGACAAAGCTATTATTTGTGAGCATTGTAACTGTCGTTTTGCAATATATCGTAAAGCAACACTAACACCTTGTGAGTAGCCTAAAACTATAAGATTAATATGCTTTGGAATGTTTTCGGCTTCAAAAACTGCATCAAAATAGCGCATTACATTTTCGGTTTCTTTTATAGTATTTTCTTTTGTTAGCCAACTTGCTCCTACATGCTTAAAAGTAGGAGGAATATAATACTTACTTTGTGCTTGTGGTGCAATAATGTAATTTTCGTTAGTATCAAGTTCATCAAAATACCTTAAAAAATAACGACTTAAATAACCCATGCCATGACAAACAAACCATACGTTTTTAGTTTTATCTGTTAGTGTATTTAAAGTTGAATAACTATTGGTAGTTGTGTATGATATTTCTTTGTCTTCTAAATTCATTTTGTACTTTTACATTCGACATTAAAAATACATTATTTCTATGCAATTATCTAAAGAAGATGTTTTAGCAAAAGCGAATTTAGCGAGTAAAAATACCTTAATGGAAACCCTTAATATTGAGATAATAGATTTTGGTAATGACTATTTGGTTGCCAGAATGCCTGTTAACTCTAGAGTTTATCAACCAGATGGTGTTTTACATGGTGGAGCAACTGCTGCATTAGCCGAAAGTGTAGGGAGTTTTGCATCGCATATTTTTATAGATACAGAGAAAATGTTTGTTCGTGGATTAGAAATTACTGCCAACCATTTAAAGAGTGTTACCGAAGGTTATATCTATGCTAAAGCTACATTTTTACATAAAGGTAGAACAACACAATTGTTAGATATAAGAGTTACTGACGATCATGACAATTTAGTGTCTATTTGCCGATTGTCAACCATTTCATTGCCTAAAAACAAGTAATGACTTCTGAAGCTTTTTTTGAACACATAACCAATCAGCTTGCTTCTCAATCACCTTTTGTTGCTTACAGAAAACCTAATGAGCAAGAGGTTAAGGCTTTGCTTCAAAAAAATAGTAATGTGTATACAACATCTGAATTCACTGAAAGTGGATTTGTATTTGCTCCTTTTAATGATAAAGAGAAAACAATTTTAATTCCTTTGGAGCAATCTGAATTTGTAAGCAGTGCTTATAATATTTCTGAAGAAAACTTAAAAGAAACTACACCAAATGATTCATCATCTGATGAAAAACAGAAGCATATTACTCTAGTTCAAAAAGGAATCGAAGCAATTCATAAAAGTAACCTTCAAAAAGTTGTCTTATCGAGATGTGAATCTATCTCTAGCAAACAACATCCTATAGCTATTTTTAAAAAACTATTAAATACATATCATACTGCTTTTGTGTATTGTTGGTATCATCCAAAAATAGGGTTGTGGTTAGGAGCAACTCCTGAAACATTATTAAAAACCGAAGGGAATAGGTTTTCTACAATGGCTTTGGCTGGAACCCAAAATTATAGTGGAACTTTAAATGTTAATTGGCAAAGTAAAGAACAAGACGAGCAGCAATATGTTACCGATTTTATTGTTAAGAATTTAAAGGCTTCAGTTGATAGTATAAACCAATCAAAACCAGCAACTATAAAAGCTGGTAATTTACTTCACCTACAAACTAAAATTACAGGATTATTTAACAAGCAATCTAGTTTTAAAAGCGTTTTAAAGACCTTGCATCCAACTCCTGCTGTCTGTGGCTTACCAAAAGAAGATGCCAAACAATTTATTTTGCAAAACGAAACTTATAATCGTGAGTTTTATACAGGATTTTTAGGTGAATTGAATCTTAAAGAAAAAAGTACCAGAAACACAAACAAGCGTAATGTTGAAAACAATGCTTATGCAACTGTAAAAACGGTGTCTAATTTATATGTAAACTTACGTTGTATGCAGTTAAATAATTCAGCAGCAATAATTTATGTTGGAGGCGGAATTACAAAAGACTCAAATTCAGAGGCAGAATGGCAAGAAACTGTTTATAAGTCATTGATAATGAAAAAGGTGTTGCAATAGTTTTATTTCGTTTGCCGATTCATTACTTTTGCCTCAATATTAACCATTTTATGAATTATCCTAATATACCGCTTGCACAAACAGTAATTCAACTCTTTAAATTAAAAAAAGTAAAACACATCATTATTTCACCAGGAAGCAGAAATGCTCCTTTAACAATAGGCTTTACTAACGATCCGTTTTTTAAGTGTTATAGTATTGTTGATGAACGTTGTGCTGCTTTTTTTGCTATAGGTATTGCTCAACAATTAGATGAAGCAGTAGCTGTTGTTTGTACTTCTGGAAGCGCTTTACTTAATTATTATCCTGCAGTTGCAGAAGCTTTTTACAGCGATGTACCTTTAATTGTATTATCGGCAGACAGACCAAACTATTTGATAGGTATTGGTGACGGACAAACGATTAATCAGAAGAACGTTTTTGAGAATCATATTTTATATTCAGCAAACCTTAAGCTAGATTTAAAAGATGAACACAAAATTCCAGAAAACGAAGAACTTCCAATTTTAAAGAGTATAGAAGGCAAGTTAGAGCGTTTTTTAGGGTTTCAGCAAAGCATTCAATCGCATAACGAAGAAGAAATAAATAATGCCATAAATAAGGCTAATTTTAAAAAAGGGCCTGTACATATAAATGTTCCTTTTGATGAGCCTTTATATGAATTAACAAATAAACTTTCAGTAAAACCAAAAGTTATTGAGGCTGAAGCTAGAAAGAAAAAAATTGAAAATTTCGAACTTCAACATTGTATTGAAGATTGGAACGATGCCTCAAAAAAGATGATTTTAGTTGGTGTTAATCCACCAAACCAGATTGAGCAACGTTGGTTAAATGATTTGGCAATGGATGATAGTGTTGTGGTATTTACCGAAACAACATCTAATTTACATCATAAAGACTTTTTTGCGAGCATCGATAAAATGATTGCTCCTCTTACTGATGAAGAGTTTAAACAATTACAACCAGATATTTTAATCACCTTTGGAGGCTTAATTATCTCAAAAAAAGTAAAAGCGTTTTTAAGACAATATCAACCAAAACAACATTGGCATATTGATGACAATAAGGCAAACAATACTTTTTTCTGTTTAGAGAAACACATTGAAGTACATCCAAACATATTTTTTACAGACTTTTTGCCTAAAATCACACATTTTGTAAAGAGTGATTACAAAACCTATTGGGAATCGATAAAGCAAATGCGTAATAAAAAACATGACGAGTTTACTAAAGATGCCGTTTTTAGTGATTTTAAAGTTTTTGATACACTTTTAAAATCTTTACCAAACGACTCGATTTTACAAGTAGGAAACAGTTCTGCTGTTCGTTATGTACAATTGTTTGATGTAAATCCGTCTGTTGAGGTATTTTGTAATAGAGGTACAAGTGGAATTGATGGTTCAACATCTACAGCAATTGGTTGTGCTACAGTTAGAGACAAACAAACCATATTGGTTACAGGCGATTTGAGTTTCTTTTATGATAGTAATGCGCTTTGGAACAATTATATACCAAAAAACTTTAGAATTGTTGTTATAAATAATGGAGGAGGAGGTATCTTCAGAATTCTTCCAGGACATAAAAACACTGACAATTTTGATTACTATTTTGAAACTAAACATGAGCTTTCTGCAAAGCAGTTAAGCAAAATGTATAATTTTGAATATTCGCAAACCGATTCAGACAAACAATTAAAATTAAAACTCAAAACATTTTTTGCAGAGTCTGATACTCCAAAATTGTTAGAAATTTTCACGCCAAGATTAATAAACGATGAAGAGTTGTTAAATTATTTTAATGCAATTAAGTAATTGTTAAAATATTGACTACTAGACTTTTTAACTATTTAAAAAATAGTTATATTTATAGAGAATAAATATTTTAACTTAAAAACACATTAAAAATGAGTAAAAGAGATGAATTAATTGCTAAGTACGCTGCGGATTTAAAAGACAAGTGTGGCGTAACGGCTGACATGGCTTTATTGACTAAAGTAACTATTGGTTGCGGACCTTCAATTTATAATGCTGATGCTGCTACAGTTTCTGGTTCTGACGAAAAAGAATTAGCAACAGTTAAAAATAACTTCTTAATTAAAAAATTAGGACTTAAAAATGGTCCAGATTTAGATAAAGGCATTGATGCTGTAATTGATAAATATGGTCGTTCTAACCGTAACAAATACAGAGCAGTAGTATATTATTTGCTTACTAAACACTTTAAAAAAGAAGCTGTATACAAATAAAATTCAGTTTACAACATAAATTTATAGAGCGTTACTAATTTGTAGCGCTTTTTTTATATTCAAAAACACTAATATCACTACCTTTGCAGCATGATAAAAATAGGAGATTACAATACACTCGAAATTATTAGAGAAACTGAGCAAGGTTTATACCTTGCAGATGAAGAAGGTAATGAAGTATTATTGCCAAACAGATATGTGCCTGAAGCGTTCAAAATTTGGGAAAAACTTGAAGTGTTTGTTTATTTAGATAATGAAGAACGACCTGTTGCTGTAACAGATAAACCTCATATAAAAGTTGGTGAATTTGCTGTATTAAGATGTAGCCAAGTATCAGATTATGGTGCATTTTTAGATTGGGGACTTTTAAAAGAGTTGTTCTGCCCATTTAAAGAACAAGCCTTTAAAATGAAACGCGGTGGATGGTATTTAGTGTACTGTTATGTTGATGAAAAAACAGGACGATTAGCAGCGTCAAGTAAAACCAATCATTTTTTAAGTAATAAAGAATTAACTGTTCAGCAGTTTGATGAGGTAGATATTATTGTGTCACACCCTTCAGATATTGGTATGAATGTTATTGTTAATAATATACATTCAGGATTAATTTTTAAAGATGATATTTTTCAAGATTTAAGTATTGGAGATCGATTAAAAGGAATCGTTAAAAAAGTACGTCCAGATAACAAACTAGATATTTCTTTAGGACAAATAGGATATCGAAATATAGAGCCTAATGCAGAAGCAATAATGCACGAACTTGAAGATAACGGAGGCTATTTAAACTTAACTGATAAATCAGATCCAGAAACGATTAAAGAAGTTTTACAAATGAGTAAAAAGAACTTTAAAAAGGCAGTTGGTTCTTTATACAAACAGCGTTTAATTGAAATTAAAGACGATGGTATTTATTTGGTTTAATTTTAACGCTTAACAGATTCATTGTTTGAGTAATCTTTAACCCAATAGTAAGCATCTTCTATAGTATCAAAAGCTTTATAAGGTTTATCCACGCAAAACATACTTTCAACTTCGGTGTTTATTCTATCGAACTCACTATAACAAACAATACAAAAGGCAGTTAAGTTGTTCAACGCTTTGTTGAATTTTGAAAAATCCAGTGGATAAACAGAAAATTTATCAATCCTATTGCATATATAACCAAAAGGTTTGCTTTTATAAAAATCTAAAATTAAGTCAATGTGTTCTCGAGATGCTTGGTAATCAATATGTACACCTTCATTAAATTCTACAACCAAAACATCTTCAAAAAAATAGATAAAACCTAACTCGGTTTTATTTTTTTTAATGATAAGATTTGCAATTTTTGACTCTATTACTTTCATGGTATTTTTTAGTAAAAAAGGATAATTTCTTATTTAATATACTATTTTTCTTTCAATTTGGACTTTTTCTTTGAATTTTTCTTATTAAAAGCTTTTAATTTAAAAGAATAATAGTGTTTTTAATACTAATTCGAAAAGATGTATTTTTACACTGTTAAATAATTACCAATGAGTGAAATTAAATGGGTCACAGCAAAAACTTATGAAGACATTACATACAAAAAGTGTAATGGAGTAGCAAGAATTGCTTTTAACAGACCAAATGTGCGTAATGCGTTTAGACCAAAAACAACTAAAGAACTTTATGATGCTTTTTATGATGCTAGTGAAGATGTAAATATTGGTGTTGTATTGCTTTCAGCTGAAGGACCATCAACAAAAGATGGGATTTGGAGCTTTTGTAGTGGTGGAGATCAAAAAGCACGTGGTCATCAAGGCTATGTAGGAGAAGATGGTTATCATCGTTTAAACATTTTAGAAGTACAAAGGCTTATACGTTTTATGCCAAAAGCTGTTATTGCAGTAGTTCCTGGTTGGGCAGTTGGTGGTGGACATAGTTTGCATGTAGTTTGCGATTTAACACTAGCAAGTAAAGAACACGCTATTTTTAAACAAACAGATGCTGATGTTACAAGTTTTGATGGTGGTTATGGTTCAGCTTATTTAGCAAAAATGGTTGGACAAAAGAAAGCTAGAGAAATCTTTTTCTTAGGCAGAAATTATTCAGCACAAGATGCATTTGAAATGGGAATGGTAAATGCTGTTATTCCTCATGACGAACTAGAAGCTACAGCTTATGAGTGGGCTCAAGAAATATTAGCAAAATCGCCTACGTCTATAAAAATGTTAAAATTCGCTATGAATTTAACCGACGATGGTATGGTTGGTCAGCAAGTTTTTGCTGGTGAAGCTACCAGATTGGCATACATGACAGACGAAGCAATTGAAGGTAGAAATGCGTTTTTAGAAAAACGTAAACCAAATTTTGTAAAAAAATGGATTCCTTAACGACTCGTTAATAGTTATGATTAAAGACATAAAACCTTGGCTTTCTGCCTTTCGTTTAAGAACTCTACCATTATCAGTATCTGGAATCATTTTAGGAAGTTGTTTTGCTTATTATAATGGATTTTTTAATTGGATAGTTTTTTTACTAGCCATTTTAACAACCATTGCACTCCAAATTTTATCTAACCTTGCTAACGATTTAGGCGATAGTGAAAAAGGAACAGACAACGAGCATAGAGTAGGACCAGAACGTGCTGTACAAAGCGGAAAGATTACTTCAGATCAAATGTTTGAGGCAGTAAAAATGAACATTATTATTGTTATTATTTTAGCATTTTTGCTTGTTTATTGCGCATTTGGAGTACGACATTTTCTTTATGCAGTTCTGTTTTTAGCTTTAGCAGGAATCTCAATTTACTCTGCAGTAAGTTATACTATGGGAAACTCCGCTTATGGTTATAAAGGATTAGGCGACCTTTTTGTATTAATTTTCTTTGGCTTTGTTAGTGTTGTAGGTACTTATTTTTTACATACAATGCAGCTCGATCATGTATTAGTACTACCAGCTTTAACTTTAGGTTTATTAAGTGTAGGTGTTTTAAATCTTAATAACATGAGAGATATAGACTCTGATAAAATGTCTAACAAAATGACATTAGCAGTAAAAATGGGCAAAAAAGGTGCTAAAATTTATCATGTTATACTAATTGCTGGTGCTATTATTATATCATTGATATTTTCAATATTGTATTACACCTCATTATGGAACTTTTTGTTTTTAGTAACATACATTCCATTAATACTACATATAAAGCATATCATAAAAGCAAAACAACCAAATGATTTTGATTCGCAATTAAAAGTATTAGCACTTACTACTTTTGTATTTTCACTGCTTTTAGGGATTGGTTATATTTTGTAAAAATTATCATAAATGTTTGCAAATCAAATAATTAATAGTTATATTTAGATTATAATTTTTCAGCCAACACTTCTTGCTATCACGTTGGCATTAAAATTTGGGGCTTGAAAACTCAGACAAATTTTCTTAATTCTGTCTGAGTTTTTTTGTATTTTCATCTTCTAAAATTAATCCTATTTTAAAACACATGAAAAAACTTACTTTTATTATAATTCTTGTTTGTAATTTATCATTTTCTCAAAGCACTACAAAACTAACAGTTTTAGAAAGTGCTGAATATGTTGACGAAGTTAAAGCAGATAATATTTTATCTATACATACAACTGATTCTGGATTAACAGGTATTGTTCGTGATAGTAAAAGAGATATTTTATTTGATGTATTTGATGAAAATCTTAATAAGATATATTCAAAAGTTATTGAAAGCGATAAAAATGAAACTTTTGTTGGTGAATTGTTTTATGGCACTGAAATAAAGTTCTTTACAGTTTTTTCTCCAGACAAATATAAAAGAACAATTTACTGTCATATTTTTAATTTGAGTGATAAAAGCCATAAAAAAATAGCCCTTTTTGAGACTGATGTAGAAAAAAATCAAAGTTTATTTTCTAGTAATAATAAAAGACAAACAAATTTTGCTATTTCACCCAATGGTAATTATTTGGCAGTTACAACAGATAACATAAAAAAGAATTCTAATTCTTATACCATAAGAGTTTTTGATGCCTCTAATCTTGATTTAGTTTTCTCAAAAGCTTACCAAGAGCATGAGGAAAGATATTATCAACACAACGACTTATCTATAACTAATGAAGCCACAGTATTTGCCTTGGGCAAACTATTTAAAGAGGGTCGCTCACAAAAGAAAGGTGGCGAAGCTAACTATGAGTTTATATTAAACAAAATTTCTAAAGATTCTAGTAAAGATTTATCTATTACTTTAGCTGATGAACATATTCAATCACTTACAATATCAAGTATTGAAGGTCAATTGCATTTATTAGGTTTTTATTCTGAAAAAAATGTTAGCAGAATTAAAGGTGGATGCAATTTTATTATAGATGGGGAACAAATGGTAATCAATGACAAAAAAACTTATAAGCTACCAGTTGAAGTGTATGAAGATTTATATGGTGAAAATAGAGCAGATAATAAAAAAGATAAAGAACTCTCAAGTTTTTATGTAGATTATATTTTGCATGACAAAAACAATAACACTTATATTCTGGCAGAAGAGTTTTATGTTACCCAAACCTATGTGTCAACTGGTACAGGTGGATATTTTGTAACTACACCTCATTACGATGATATTTTAATTTTAAAATTCAACAAAAAAGGTGAATTAGAGTGGGGAAGAAGTGTATTTAAAAAAGCAACGCTGCCTTCATATAATGCTTTTATAAAAAACGATGAGTTGCATGTTATTTTAAATTCGGGTAAAAATCTAACAGAAAAAAGTGATGGAAGAACAAAAGTATCGAAAGGCTTTTTTGAGTCGACTTCATTGTATGATTTTGTATACTCTAAAGAAGGTGAAGTTTCATACGATAAAATTCAAGATAATAAAGATAATACCGATTATGTTCCTTTTTATGGCACATTTGAAAATAATACATTTATAATGGCAAGTGATGGTAGAAAGAAGAAACAGTTTATGATATTAAAATAGGCAATATAAATACTCATAAAAAATAAATAACTACAATAAATGAAAATAACATTTTACGGTCACGCAAGTTTAGGAATTAAAGTAGATGATGTTAATATACTTGTCGATCCTTTTATCTCTGGTAATCCTAAAGCTTCACATATAGATATACATAGTATAAAAGCAGATTATATTTTACTTACACATGCGCACCAAGATCATATACTAGATGTTGAAGCTATTGCAAAACGCACCAATGCAGTTATTGTTTCTAATTATGAAATTGTGTCTTACTTTGAAAAACTTGGCTTAGAAGGTCATCCAATGAACCTTGGAGGTTCGTGGGATTTTGAGTTTGGTAATGTAAAGTATGTAAATGCCATACACACATCGTCATTTCCTGATGGTAGCTATGGAGGCCAACCAGGTGGTTTTGTAATAGAAGGCGAACATAAAAACATTTATATAGCTGGAGATACAGCTTTAACTATGGATATGAAACTTATACCGTTACAGATAAAGCTAGATTTAGCCATTTTACCTATTGGAGATAATTTTACAATGGGAATTGATGATGCTATTTTGGCTAGCGACTTTGTACAATGCGATAAAGTGTTAGGCTACCATTTTGATACTTTTGGTTATATAGAAATTGACCACGAAGAAGCTAAACGCAAGTTTTTTGATAAAAATAAAGATTTAATGCTGTTGGAAATTGGTGATAGTATAGAATTATAATTTAACTTCGCTTATAGTATGATGCAGATTGTTATGCTTTTATATGTTATATAGTTAGGAAAAACGGATATGAGATACACTTTAATATTTTTTCTTTTAATGACAAGTTTGAGTTATGCTCAACAAAAGGAAATTAAAACTGATAATGAAATTTCTTTGGAACTGTGTGATGAGTTCTCAAAACACTATTCTAAAAGGAATAGTTATCAAATTAACCGAATGATTTATATTAAAACCATTCAAATTAAACTCGTGAATTACGATACTGAAAGAGAAGAAAGTATTTCAAGAAAACTTCACGAATTATGCCCTTCATTTTTAGAATATTCAACTGTTGGAAGTAAACTAAAAGCTAAAAGCAAAGGACGACAAGATGCTTTTAAACTATGGGATATTTATATAATGAGTGAAAACGACATTCCTTGGACTGAAAATGAAAAAAAACAATTTCTAGACATTTGTAATTATGCTCTATCTAAAAAGAAGAATAGCGAAAAATTATGTGAATGTACTATTGAGAAAATTTCTGAACGATTAAGCGCCGAATTTTTTCTTGGATTATCTACGAACGAACAAGGATATTTAGGAGGACAAGTTGGATATGTTTATTGCTCGGAATAAAACAACTGCATCTAACAATGTATAGTAGTAATACTATATTATTGAGAGTATAATTGTAATTTTACTTTACTTACTGTTTGATATTGAGTATTTAAACGATTGTATTTCATAAAGTTGGTATCAATCAGAAAAATGAAAACTAAGATAATCCCATTAATAACTTTAATTTTATTTACTTCTTGCTTTAAAGAACGTAAAATAGGACAACTAAAAGTTAACGGAATTGAAAATGTGTTTGTGAATATCTATCAAGAAGATGAGTTCGATTTTGTAACCGCTTTAAAATATGAAATAGTTGATTCTGAAAAAAATCTGATTTTAGTAAAATCTCAATTAGTTGGAACAGAAGATCACATTACGAATTTAAATGATTTTAGAGCTAGTTCATTTGACAGTATTATGTATTTGACCTGGGGAAATGAAAATGAAATTTACGCTGTATATGATTTGAAATCTGGAAAAGGATATCCAAAAAGTAAACTAAATGAAGATTGGAAATTGAAATTTCAAAATGCAGATAATTTAGTAAATGAATTGAAAAAAAATAATCCGAATTTAATTGCTAATTGGAATAAATAACTGGCGCCAATATCATTTATAGTTCATTGCTATTTCTCACTTACTTACAAAAACCCTTTATTAAATAAGTTGCTTAAACATCCAACCAAATAGTTTTACCTCACAGTACTTCTCAGTACATACCAATGTAAAAACCTTGGGAAGAATCTCTTGAGGTATACACCTAACACTTCTTTTCTGCCAATATAAGCTTCAAATTTTTGTTTTTGTATGGCTTTTATCATGCGTTTTGCAAACACATTAACAGGTAATCCGTTTTGGGTAGCAGTATCTTGAGTGTTTTGTTTTGTTCCGTCGCCAACCAATGCATTTTTAGCAACATCTGTATTTACAAATCCAGGGCAAATAAGAGTCACTTTTATGTTGTCTTTATCATGCTCCATACGTAAAGCATCAAAAAAACCATGTAGTGCATGTTTGGCACCACAATAACCAGAACGATATGGTGACGAAAATTTTCCCATTAAACTAGTAACCGTTACAAATTGCCCAGATTTACGTTCTACAAAATGTGGTAACACAGCTTTAGTTAGTGCAACTGTACCTAAATAATCTATTTCCATTAGTTTTTTATCGACACTTATATCAGTATCAATAACCAAAGAACGTTGGCTAATACCTCCATTATTAATTAAAATATCAATGTGTCCAAAACATTTTTTTGCATCATTAGTAACGACAAACATATTACCATAGTTAGCCAAATCGAAAGGTAAAATAGCAACAAGATCTGGAGTTTTGCATAGTTGTTTTACCTCTTGTAAAGCATGTTCTCGTCTTGCAGACAATATAAGTTTACAATCGTGTTTAGAAAGTTCTAACGCTAATGCTTTACCAATACCACTGGAAGCTCCTGTTATCCAAATTACTTTATTATTGAATGACATATTAATTAATTTTAGTATTTACAGAAGACTGCGACTGAATACTGCTAACTTTTTTCTTCCATTCTTCACGTAAATCGTCGCTTACTTTTCCTGTGCCATCGTGTCTCCAACCTGGTGGCTTTATGAGGTATAACAATCGGTTTTTTAAAGATTTTTCACCAGAAAACACATCTATAATCATATAATACCATTCAATAAAAGCAACTTTTACAGGATTGTAAGTGTTTATATTTTTTACCAAACCATATACTACTTTCTCATCTTTAAGTTCTGGCTGAAAGGTTCCAAACCATTTATCCCAAATTATTAAAATTCCTGCATGATTTCTATCTAAATACAACGGATTACTACCATGATGTACTCTATGGTGAGAAGGTGTATTCATTATGGCTTCAAACCATTTAGGCATTTTATCAATAGCTTCAGTATGTATCCAAAATTGATATAATAAACTCACCGACATTTGTAGTAAAATCATAGCTGGATGAAATCCTAAAAGAGGTAACCACAACCAAAAAATAAAAGTGTAAAAGCCTCCAGACCATGTTTGGCGCAATGCTGTACTTAAATTATAGTGTTGTGACGAATGATGCACAACATGCGAAGCCCAAAACAAGCGCGATTGATGTGAGATACGATGAAACCAATAGTATGAAAAATCATCAGCAAAAAACAACAAAACAAAGCTCCACCAAGCTATTGGTATTGTAAACAATCTGAAGTTGTTGTAAATCCAATAAAAGAATAAAAGGACTAATGTTTTACTAATAATACCCAAAAACACATTGCCTAAACCCATAGCTATAGATGTAAAAGCATCTTTAGGCTCATAAGATTTAATTTCCCTTTTTTTAGTGATGTAAAGTTCTAATAACATCGATAGAATAAAAAAAGGAATTGCAAAGTGAATAAGATTTGGGAATTGTGGCATAAACAATGATTTTTTGAAGCTTAAAAATACAAAAATATCTAATTGTAAGGTTGAGCGCAGTCGAAACCTTTTTACATAGATAAATTGCAAAATTATTTAAGTATTTTTGACGCTCGTATGAAAGCAACTTACCATAAGTATATATTAGAATTTAAGCAACCTAGCGGAACATCTCGTGGTGTGTTAAAAACCAAGGAAACATGGTTTATTGTTATATCACAAAATGGCAAAAAAGGCATTGGCGAATGTGGTATTTTACGAGGTTTAAGTATAGATGATAAGCCTGATTATGAAGATAGGTTACGTTGGACTTGTGATAATATAGAATTAGGTTTAGAAGTATTGTTAGAAAAACTTATTGAATTTCCTAGTATTCAGTTTGGATTAGAAATGGCTTTTAAATCTTTAGAAAGTAACAATGAATTTGAATTATTTCCTTCAAAATTTACAAAAGGTAACGATAGCATTGCCATAAACGGATTAATTTGGATGGGAAGTGAAGCATTTATGAAACAGCAGATAAAAGACAAGATAGAAAGCGGTTTTAAGTGCATAAAAATGAAGATTGGAGCCATCGATTTTAATACTGAAATTACTTTGCTAAAATCGATACGTAAAACATTCACCTCTAAAGATATTGAGTTGCGTGTTGATGCTAATGGAGCATTTAAACCATTTGATGCCTTAGAGAAGCTAAAAACACTATCAGATTTAGACTTACATTCTATAGAACAACCAATAAAAGCAGGTCAGGTACAAGAGATGGCAAGACTATGTGAAGCTACACCATTACCTATTGCTTTAGATGAAGAGTTAATAGGTGTGTTTTCTGTAACAGATAAGGAAAAACTCCTACAAACCATAAATCCGCAATACATTATTTTAAAGCCAAGTTTTGTTGGTGGTTTTGCTGGCTCTCAACACTGGATAGATATTGCAAATAGCAATAAAACAGGTTGGTGGATTACTAGTGCTTTAGAAAGTAATGTAGGATTAAATGCCATTTCGCAATGGACGTATACATTGCAAAACACAATGTATCAAGGACTTGGAACAGGAGGTTTGTTTACAAACAATTTTGAGAGTCCATTACAAGTAAAAAATGGTAAATTGCATTATAATAACGAACTTAATTGGAATTTTAATTTATAATATTTTAGTATGTATATAGCTCAAGCTTATAACGTTTTGCATGATTGGTGGCGCTACATTGTTGGTGTATTAATTTCGATAGTTGGAATTTTTGTGTTTTCGATGCCTCATCTTATAGGTATAACAGTAAAAACTTTAGATGGAACTGTTGACCAAAGTAAGTTAGAAGATACAAATTATTTAATGACCTTATTTGAACCAAACGTAAATTTAGTGTTCATTTTATTGCCTTTTGCTGGAGGACTCATTTTTTTATTAGGCGCAGCAAAACTACTACACAAGCAAAGCTTTACATCGTTAACAACATCTAGACCTAAAATAGATTGGAAACGTTTTTGGTTTTCGTTTATATTTTGGGGAATAGTATCATCTAGCATGGTGTTATTAGATTATTACTTGTCGCCAGAAGATTATGTATTTAACTTTAATCTCGTTCCTTTTTTAATACTATGTGTTATTGCTATTGCTTTAGTGCCACTACAAACCAGTTTTGAAGAGTATTTGTTTAGAGGATACTTAATGCAAGGAATAGGAACATTTACCAAAACAAAATGGATTCCGTTGTTGATAACATCTTTTGTTTTTGGAATGCTTCATATAGCTAATCCTGAAGTTGAAAAACTAGGCTACATTATTATGGTGTATTACATTGGTACTGGATTGTTTTTAGGTATAATGACACTTATGGATGAAGGTTTAGAACTAGCACTTGGTTTTCATGCTGCTAATAATTTGTTTACTGCATTATTGGTTACTGCAGATTGGACAGCTTTCCAAACACATTCGGTATTAAAAGATATGTCTGACCCAAAAGCAGCTGAATTTTTAGATATTTTTATGCCAGTTTTTGTTATTTTCCCAATACTGCTTTTCATTTTTGCAAAGAAGTACAATTGGACCAATTGGAAAGAAAAATTATTTGGTAGAGTAGAACAGCCACCAAAAGAAGATTATAAAATTCTTGAAGATTTATAAAAAAAATGAGGCTATCTAAAAAGGCAATGTTTTGTCAATCTGAACTTGTTTCAGATTCTATAAGATACTTAAAACCAAACAAGTAAGATTCTGAAATAAATTCAGAATGACAGGTTTTTAAACTTTTTAGTCAGCCTATTTTTTTTTGTTTTTATTTAGTCTTAAAGACTATTGATGCTTTATTAAAATCGGAAGCAGCATTAATAACACTTCTAAATTCTTCATATCTGTTTAAATCATATTCATTAGATTTATAAAACTCCTGAATAGTAATTATAAGCTTATTGCCTTCTAATTTGTAACTAGATTCAAACTTGCAAATTTTCTCACCTGTAGAGTTAGATTTGTAGCTTTTATCAATATTTAAACTGTTTAAACCTTCAACAGTGTAACCATCAGGAATGTTAACTGTAATTGTATAGTCATACTGATTTGGATATGTCATTTCAATAGGATTTACACGTTCAGTTTCTTGGTATAACTCACTTTGCGTACCAATAACTTTTCCAATTTGAAATAAATAACTATCTCCAGCATCTTCAATAATAGACTCAGAACTAATAGTGCTTTTAGTAATAAAAGGTTTGTTGTATTCAGTTTGATTCATATCGCCATTTTCAACCTCATAGCTTTCAATAACTTTATCTTCAATTCCTGAGCCTGTTAAGTAGTCTTTAAATTCTTTTATTCCTTGATCTGACGATAAGCTTAAAACAGCTCTGTTGGTTATAGACCAATGTCCTGTATACTCTTGGTGTTGTTTAAGCGTTGCGCTTTCAAAATCATCATTAAAAGTAATGTCTGTATTTCTTTTTATGGTGCTAAAATTTGGGTCTGATTGCACAATTTTACTAAAATAGTAGCCAAATTCTTCGTTTATAAATAAGCCATAATTTCCTAAAATATTAAAAGGAGCTTCACCAACTCTGTATTCAACTCTGTCAGGTGAAATATATTTATCTTCAGACGGAATATAAATTAAGAAATCACGAAGCATATTTGGGATAAAGAAATCTGGATCAAATTTATAAGTAAATCTATTTGCAGTAATTACCAACTCGTAAGCTACATCTAATGCTTTAAAATAGTTTGCATACACTTTTAAGATTCCGAAATCACTAGATGATCTATTTTTAAGCACATAGTCTAAATCTGATAACTCTTCATTATTGTTTTTAACAACAGTGAAATTTGATTTCACAAAGTTATCTACCAAAACTATTTTCTGATAGGTAGTTAAATCTTTCTGTCCTTTTGTAATAGTTTGAATATCTGCATCAACTTTTGGATTGACAGTCTCTGGAATAATTTTATTACCAACGTTAGTAACTACATTGTTCCAAAACATTTCTTGAGTAATATTTTGCCCTTTAGGAAAGCATTGGTAAACAACAGCAATTTTATTGGCATCTGGAGTTGCATATTCTTCTTCAATCATTGCTGGAATATTTTTTATTTCTAACAATTTTGAAGCTTTTCCGTCTGTTGTAACGCTTTCAAATTTTGAAGCAGTTCTATACGCTTTAATTTCAGAGTTTAAATCTCCAGTGATGTATAAAAACTGTGCAGTTTTAATCTTGTAATTGCTTTGTAATGTTTCGCTACCAAATAAGTCAGCATTTTTTTCAACAGTATAAAGTACTTCTATTTCAGAGTTTTTCTCAACACCTTCAATAGCAAAGATTTTAAAATCACCATACTCCTCAACATTTTTTACTTCCTTAATATTGTCTTTGTTAAGTAAAGTAATTTTTCCTTTAGAGTTTATGGTTCTGGCTTTAATGTCTATTACATTTTTTACATCATACATAGGAATATAAACTGTATTGTGTTGTCCAATGCCTTTTTCGTCGTTAACACGAGTAATAGTATGAAAGGTTTCGTAAGCTTTTAAATCTGATGTTAATGCAGCTGTTGTGTACTCTACAATATTCTTCTTTAAAATACCAATAGAGTGTTCTTTTTGTTCATCTGCAGTAATAGTATGTAGTTTTGGCTTTTCGCTCCAATCGTACGATTTGTAGTATTGTGAAAAGCAATTTGTACTTGCAATAAGTAGGACGAATAAAATCTGTTTTGTCATTATTTTTGTTCTAGTATTATACTTTTTTTATAGGCTTTTATTAGACTTTTTATAAACTCGTTCCAAGATTCAAAATCTTGTTTTTTTACGCTTAACGTATTTACAAAAATGTTTTTGTGTTGTATTATGGTATTGTCTTTTTGAGTGTAAGTTATTTTATAGCCATAATTTTCATTCTCAAACGATAAATCTTCAGGAATAAAACTTGCTGTATATCCTTCTGGAATAGTTAATGTTGTTACATAATTTTTTGTGTAGGTATGATCAATTTTTTTATCATACTTTTTGTCTTCAATATCTACCTTACTTTTTGATAATACTCTGTCAATATCTAAATTTATATAAAGTTTTGTTCCAACTTTTTTTACATAATTATCTATTGTTAGATTGTAAGATAACTCTAAAGGGTTTCTCTTATTATCAAAATTCTGTTTAGTAATGTTATTATAGCTTGTTTTGTTATTTCCAAGAGCAAGTGTAGTATTTAAAAACTCTTCTTCAGTTTTAGTTGCCTTTTTATATAAATAGTCAGTAATAAACTCAACTTTTTCGTAACCAGAAAGCAGTCGTTTTTCAGAAACTATAAACATATCATCTTTAATGTGTATTGCTGTATTAACATCAGTAACACTCTGTTCGGCTTTTTGAACAGGAACTGTTATAAGCTTAAATGTAGTATTGTTAATACCTAAAAGGGCTTCTTTGGTTTGTGTAAAAGCACTTGGCATACCAAAAGGCACATAACTATCTGTACCATCTAAAAAAATGGTTTCACCATCTATAATTGCAGTAGTAATCATGTGATTATCTACCATAGGTGTTGGAACTTGTGAATAAGTATAAGGTCTGTCTCTTGTGCCAATCCAAGTTCTGTAAGCTTCAATACCAACATGATTTAGCATTTCGTAGAGTAAGTTTGCCATGTCTTTACAATCACCATAGCGTTTATCACAAACACTTGCTGCTCCTCTAGGAATAAAACCTCCTAAACCATCTTCGAAGGCAACATAGTTTATATTATTTTGTACCCAATGAAAAATTGCTTCAGCTTTTTCACGTTTAGTAGGAAGCGATTTTGTAATATCATTGGCAATTTTATACACCTTTTGAAGATCATTTGTGTCTATTTGGTCTACTAAAGATGCATACCATTTGTATAAGTCGTTAACATCGTTTAAAACATTATAACGCTCGCCTTTATATTCGTAACTTTTTATATACACTATAATATGTGGAACAAAATATAAAACAGACTCACCATCATCTTCACTTTGGTAACCTTTTGTGTTGTTCGCTGTCCATGTGTAAGTTGTAATATCTTTAGAAGTTTCTTGTTTAAAATCGACTGAAATATCTTTAGTATTAAAATCGATATAACCTATTGATACATTACTAGGAAACTCAATAGATAACTGAGCACTTTTTGTAGGCACATAAGTTCCAAAACGAAATAAGCCTAAAAAATGAGGATCCTTGATAACCTCTTTATAATTTAAATTAGTAATAGCGCCTTTAGTAACAGCAGGAAAAGTAAAAATTTTAGACTCTTGGTCGCTATAAAATATTCCATTATCAAACTCGCGCTTGGTTTCAATATAATCTACTTTAATATTTTTATTACTACTTGGTAAGTAGGTGTATGCATCAATATCTTCAATAGAAGTAAAGCTATCAAAACTCATGCTTTCATTAGCAAAATATAACTTATTAGCACTTAAATATTCAGCTTGTTCAGAAACAAGTTTAGTGATTTCAAAACTTTGTTTTGCTAGCCCTATTTTAATATGTTCGTGACGTTTTAGATATATAAAATCTTCATTTAAAAAATCCTGAGAATATCCCAAGAAAGATACTAGCAGAAAAAGGACCAAGAGGTATCGCATATAATTTAGGTTTATAATCAAATATATAGATATTTATTTTTAATAATTACTAAAGAACCTTTAAAAATATTATAATATTGCATATCTAATATTATACCAAACATGATTCCTTCTTTTGATAAAATTCATTTAAAATTTAAACTTAATGGCAATAATTACGATTTTAACGAATTAAAAGAGGTCGCCTATAGTCTTATAAAAGAAGGTGAAGCCTATGAAAAAATTACAGGAAAGTTTTTATTAGATTGGCTTGATGAGAAGGATTATATTCTTGTAAAAACTTCAGGTTCTACTGGCAAGCCCAAAACTATAAAATTGAGTAAGCAAGCAATGGTTAACTCTTGCATAGCAACAGGGAATTATTTAAAACTTACACCAGGAAAAACAGCATTACATTGTTTGCCAACCAATTTCATTGCTGGAAAAATGATGCTTGTGAGAGCAATGATATTAGGTTTGGAAATGGATTTGGTAGAACCAACATCGCAACCAATTTTCGATTACGATAAGGTGTACCATTTTTGTGCAATGTTACCAATGCAATTAGAATCTACAATGGGTTATTTGCATAATGTTAGAAATATTATTGTTGGTGGTTCGTCTGTATCAACACATTTAATCGAGCTAACACAAACGCTCAAAACAAAAGTGTTTGCTACATACGGAATGACAGAAACGGCTACGCATATTGCTTTAAAACCCTTAAATAATCAAGCGCAAGAACCATATTTTAAAACACTTCCAGGAGTATCTATCTCGCAAGACGAAAGAGGGTGTTTGGTTGTAAATGCTCCAGAGGTTTCAAAAGAGATAGTAGTTACTAACGATATAGTAAAGTTGCATTCTGATACCGAATTTGAATGGTTAGGACGTATTGACAATGTAATAAATTCAGGTGGAGTTAAATTGTTTCCTGAGCAAATTGAAGAAAAACTAAAAGGAAAAATAAAACAACAGTTTTTTGTGGCTTCATTACCAGATACCAAGCTTAGCGAAAAACTTATTTTGGTTTTAGAGAGCGAGTCAAACTTGATTGAAACTTCCGTTTTTGAAGGGTTGAATAAATTTGAAATTCCAAAAGCAATATATTCAGTTGCTAAATTCATAATGACATCTAACGGAAAAATTAAGCGTACAGAAACCCTAAAATTGATAAAATAACTAGTTTCCTCATTTAAAAGGTTACTTCACTCATTGTAGGTTTTATAAATTTAATGTTGGTTATAGTTTTACTGTAAACTAAAATCAATTATTATGAAACAATTACTACACATCGTTTTTGTATTGTTCATTTCAATACAATTACAAGCACAACAAAAAAAAATCACTGGAAACGTAACCGCATTATCAGATGGTTATCCATTACCAGGTGTAAATGTTATTGTAAAAGGCACTACAACAGGGACGCAAACAGATTTTGATGGTAATTATACCATTTTGGCAAATATTGGAGATAAACTAGTTTTTACTTTTGTAGGTATGAAATCCACAGAAGTTAAAGTGGGAAACAATAATGTAATAAATGTAGTTCTAGAAGATGATTCTGCAGCATTAGATGAAGTTGTTGTTGTAGGTTATGGTTACAGCAATGGCTATATTAGAAATAGCGGACCAACAGCAAGTCAAATTAAAAGACAAAAACAGAAAGCATATCATAATAAAATATCTAATCAACTTCAAGGTAAAGTTGTAGGTGTAAATGTAAAAGGAGTGACAGCTATTTCAGCTAACAAACAACCTCTGTATATTGTTGATGGGATACCTGTTGAAACTCATTATAATGAGGTTATTAAGAATATAGATACTGATGATATTGAGCACATAAACACATTTAAACCAGCTGATGCAAAATCTCATTTTGGAGATGCCGCAAAATATGGATGTATAGTAATTACTACTAAGCAAGGAAATTATAGAATAGAGAATGATGAAACATATGCAAACATCAATGAAAACAATTTTGAAAGAACAACACTTTCACCTTTGTCAACATTTTCAATTGATGTAGATAAGGCATCATATAGTAACATCAGAAGGATGTTAAATAATGGTCAGCAAATCCCTGTAGATGCAGTAAAGATTGAAGAAATGATTAATTACTTCAATTATAATTATCCACAACCAACTGGTAAGCATCCCTTTTCTATAAATACAGATGTAGCCAAAACGCCTTGGAACAATGATACTAAAATTGTAAAAATAGGATTGCAAGGTAAAACTTATGAAAATGAAGAGTTACCTGCTTCAAACCTAACCTTTTTGATAGATGTTTCAGGTTCAATGGGTTCAGAAAATAAGTTGCCATTACTAAAGTCTGCCTTTAAATTATTGGTTAATCAGTTAAGAGAAAAAGATAAAGTAGCCATAGTAGTTTATGCAGGAGCAGCAGGAATGGTCCTGTCGCCAACAAATGGAGTTAATAAAGAAAAAATCATTCAAGCATTAGATAATCTTAATGCTGGAGGATCAACAGCTGGTGGAGCAGGAATTGAATTAGCTTACAAAATAGCTCAAGAAAATTTCATTAAAAACGGGAATAATAGAGTTATTCTGGCTACTGATGGCGATTTTAATGTTGGTGCATCTAGTGACAAAGCAATGGAAACATTGATTGAAGAAAAACGTAAATCAGGCGTATTTTTATCAGTATTAGGGTTTGGGTATGGAAATTATAAAGACTCAAAATTAGAAACTTTAGCAGATAAAGGGAATGGAAACCACGCATATATAGATACTATGCAAGAAGCTCAAAAAGTATTTGGGAAAGAGTTTGGTGGTACACTATTTACAATTGCAAAAGATGTTAAAATTCAAATTGAATTTAACCCTAAAAAAGTTCAAGCATATCGATTAATCGGTTATGAGAACAGGTTATTGGCAGATGAAGATTTTATTGACGACACTAAAGATGCTGGAGAACTTGGTAGTGGTCATACAGTTACTGCACTTTATGAAATTATTCCAGTTGGTATTAAAAGTGAATTTATTAAAGATGTTGATAATTTAAAATATACAAACACTGCAATTTCCGATAATTATTCAGATGAGTTGTTTACTGTGAAGTTTAGATATAAAAAACCTGATGAAGACAAAAGTATTGAAATGATTCATATTCAAAAAGATGAATTAACAGAGTTATCTGAAGATTTAAAATTTGCTTCTGCTGTAGCTTTATTTGGAATGCAGTTAAGACATTCAAAATATCATAATAAATCTACAATACAAGATGTAATAAAACTTGCAACTCAAGGTAGAGGAGAAGATAATGATGGTTATAGAGCTGAGTTTGTAAGATTAGTAGAATCTTTTCAGAGTTTATAAAAGAGAAAGCTAGAGCGACTAACTAGTCGCTCTAGCTTTATTTATTGTTGCATTTTAAAGTAATAATCTGCTGAATGTTTTCCTGAGCCATAAAATAAAAAGAAAACACAAATTAGTAATGTTACTGCTGCAGTTGTAAAATTATAAGCGTGCATTTCTCCAAAAACATTTATCATAACAGCACCAATTAATATGGGAAGTTGAGAAATTATTGCCCAACGTGTTAGTAGGCCAAATGCAATTAAAATCCCACCTATAAAATGAGCTGGTAATACATAATGTAGCCAAATCATTCCTCCAGGGATATTTTTAATAGGTTCAAAAAGTTCAATGAGTGAATTCATGTTATTCATAAAGAAAATACCTTTAATAAATAAAAAAACACCTAATGCAATTCTTAAAAGATCAAGAGGTAAATACGTATGAGCATTTGCCCATTTATTGAGTGATTTTATTGTTCCCATGATTAAAAGTGTTGAATTTCAACCATTAAGATACAAAAAATAACTTTATTTATAACATGAGTTTTTCCTTTTTAAACCTGCTTAATATTCCATACTTTTATGTTCTAAATTATTTTATTATGAAATATATCTGGCTTGTTTTATGCTTTGTTACATTTAATAATTATTCTCAACAAGTTTTATCTGAAAAAGATCAAGCAATTGTTATAGATGAAATTTTAGCAGACCGATTTAATAATTTACTTCCAAAACTAATGGATAGAGCAGGAATCGATATGTGGGTTTTAATTTCTAGAGAGTATAACGAAGATCCTGTTTTAAAAACGATGTTGCCTGCAACTTGGCTTAATGCAAGACGAAGAACTATAATTGTTTTTTTTAGAAATCAAAAAGACGACACAATAGAAAAACTAGCTGTAGCGCGTTATAATTTTGGTGAAAATATTGTTTCTGCTTGGGATAAAGAAAAAGAGCCTAGCCAATGGAAAGCATTAATGAATATCATACAAGAACGTAAACCAAATAAAATAGGGCTCAATTATTCAACCCATTTTAATATTGCAGATGGGCTTGTTAAAACAGACTATGAAGAATTTATTCAATATTTGCCTAAAGACTACACCTCAAAAGTTGTTTCTGCAGAAAAACTTGCTATAGCATGGATAGAAACGCGTACAGAACGCGAAATGATTATTTATAACCAGCTAGTTGATATAACGCACGATATAATTTCTGAAGCATTTTCAGAAAAAGTTATTACTCCAGGCATAACAACAACTTCTGATGTTGAATGGTGGATGCGACAAAAAGTTACTGATTTAGGTTTAGAAACTTGGTTTCACCCAACAGTAGATGTTCAACGCTCTAATGACAATTTAAAAGGACATTTATACTCTTTCTCTGACAGACCTGATAAGACAATTATTTTGCCAGGAGATTTGTTGCATTGCGATTTTGGCATCACTTATTTACGATTAAATACAGATTGTCAAGAGCTAGCGTATGTGTTAAAACCAAACGAAAAGTCTCCTCCAAAATTTTTGGAAAAAGCATTATCGGATGGCAATAAATTACAAGATTTTTTGACTAATAATTTTGTTGAAGGAAAGACAGGGAATCAAATTTTATTAAAAGCATTAGAAGATGCTAAAAATGTAGGGTTAAAACCTTCAATTTATACACATCCTTTAGGTAGTTATGGTCACTCGTCTGGGCCAACAATTGGTATGTGGGATTCTCAAGAGGGAATTGTTGGTAATGGAGATTATACTATGTTTAAAAACACAGTTTATGCTATAGAATTAAATACAATTGTAACAATTCCAGAGTGGAAGCGTGACATTAGAGTTATGTTAGAAGAAGCTGGTTTTTTTGGTGAAGAAGGATTTAGATATGTTAATGGCAGACAAACTAAATTACTTACGATTCCACGTCAAAAAGAAACACTTGGCAATTAATTACACTTGTAGCACTCCTAAATTAAATTTCTTTTCAATAGGAGCGTGGTCAGCAGCTTCAATTCCCATACTAATCCATGTTCTGGTATCTAAAGGGTCTATAATAGCATCTGTCCAAATACGAGCAGCAGCATAGTAAGGAGATACTTGTGCATCGTAACGATCTTTTATCTTATTAAAAAGTTCTTCTTCTTTTTCTTTAGTAATAGTTTCACCTTTCTTTTTAAGCGAAGCTGTTTCAATTTGTAATAATACTTTAGCAGCACTATTACCACTCATTACTGCAAGTTCAGCACTTGGCCAAGCTACGATAAGCCTTGGGTCGTAAGCTTTACCACACATTGCATAATTTCCAGCGCCATAGCTATTTCCAATTACAATAGTAAATTTTGGTACAACAGAATTACTTACAGCATTTACCATTTTGGCTCCATCTTTAATAATTCCACCATGTTCACTTTTACTACCAACCATAAAACCAGTAACATCTTGTAAAAATACTAACGGAATTTTTTTCTGATTACAATTGGCAATAAATCGGGTAGCTTTATCAGCACTATCATTATATATAACACCACCAAATTGCATTTCGCCTTTTGTAGTTTTTACTAGCTGACGTTGGTTTGCAACGATACCAACTGCCCAACCATCAATTCTTGCGTATGCTGTAATTATTGTTTTACCATAACCTGCTTTATATTCATCAAATTCAGAGTTGTCAACTAAGCGTTTAATAATTTCATACATATCGTATTGATCAGTACGACTTCTTGGAATAATTCCATAAATATCTTGAGGGTCTTCTTTTGGTTTTACAGATTTAACTCTGTTAAAACCAGCTTTATCATAATCACCAATTTTATCTATAATGTTCTTAATAGTGTCTAAAGCATCTTTATCGTCTTTAGCTTTATAATCAGTAACACCACTAATTTCACAATGTGTTGTTGCTCCACCAAGAGTTTCGTTGTCAATCGTTTCGCCAATAGCAGCTTTCACTAAATAGCTTCCAGCTAGAAAAATACTTCCAGTTTTATCAACAATTAAAGCTTCATCACTCATAATTGGCAAATAAGCTCCACCAGCAACGCAGCTACCCATAACTGCAGCTATTTGAGTAATTCCCATACTACTCATTATAGCGTTATTACGAAAAATGCGACCAAAATGCTCTTTATCAGGAAAAATTTCATCTTGCATTGGTAAATACACACCAGCACTATCTACCAAATATATTATTGGTAATTTATTTTCTATGGCAATTTCTTGAGCTCTTAAATTCTTTTTTCCAGTTATAGGAAACCAAGCACCAGCTTTTACTGTTGCATCATTTGCTACGACCATGCATTGTTTTCCTTTAACATAACCTATCTTTACAACAACACCTCCAGAAGGACAGCCACCATGAGATTCGTACATGCCTTCGCCTGCAAAACCACCTATTTCAATACTTTCCGATTTGGAATCTAATAAATAATCTATACGCTCTCTGGCAGTCATTTTGCCTTTTGCATGATGTTTATCTATACTTTTTTGTCCACCACCAAGTTTTACTTTAGCAAAACGTCTTTTTAAGTCAGATAATAGTAATTTATTGTGATCTTCGTTTTTATTGAAGTTTAAGTCCATATTCAAAAATTATTTGCCACGAATTTACGAAACAAGTTGATGTTTAAAAAGTGAATACTTTGTTAAAATAAATAACATGGAAATATATTCCTTGGAAAATAAAAATATTTATTATATATTTGCCATGGAAAATAAATTAAAAAGAATGAAAAAAATTATAGCATTTGCAGGTAGCAATAGTAAAAAATCAATAAATAAGCAGTTAGTCACTTATGCGTCTGAACTTGCAGAAAATGTAGAAGTAGAAGTGTTAGACTTAAATGATTTTGATGTACCATTATTTAGTGTCGATTTAGAATCTGAAATGGGCCATCCAGAAAATGCTAAACGATTAGTCGATAAGATAAAACAAGTTGATGGTGTTATGGTTTCTTTAGCAGAACATAATGGAGCTTATGCAGCTGTTTTCAAGAATATATTTGATTGGATGTCTAGAATTGAGCAAAAAACATTTCAAGATAAACCAATGCTATTAATGGCAACGTCGCCTGGAGGTAGAGGAGGAGCTTCTGTTATAGCAATAGCAAAAGATAGGTTTCCAAGGCATAATGCAAACATTGTTGCTGAGTTTTCTTTGCCAATGTTTAACACAAACTTTTCTGAAGGGAAAATTATTGATAAGGAACTTAATTATGAATTAATAAATAGAGTTGAACAATTTAAAAACGCTTTATGATAATGAATATTAAACAAGAAGATAATGGTAAAAAAGGAAAGTTTTTTGTTGAATTAGATGGTAAACAAGAAGCTGAAATGACATATACTTATGCTGGAAGTGATAAAATAATAATTGATCATACCGAAGTAAGCGAAAAATTAAAAGGACAAGGTGTAGGCTATAAATTAGTTGAAGCAGCTGTAGATTTTATGCGAGATAAAGGGTTGAAAGTTATTCCACTTTGTCCTTTTGCAGCAGCAGTTTTTAAAAAGAAACACGAATATTCAGACAGATTAGCTTAAACTATAAAAAATGGGAGATATTTCTAAAGATGTAAATTCAAAATTTGTAAACAATAAGGTTAAAGCATTAATCAATATCCTATATACAGCAAATTGGATTACAAGTTATCAAAACACTTTTTTTAAACCGTATGGCATTTCGCCACAACAGTATAATATTTTAAGAATTTTGAGAGGTGCTAATGAAGCTTTAAAAGTTCAAACTATTAAAGAGAGAATGATAGATAGAGCACCAAATGCAACTCGGTTAATGGATAAATTATGCGCCAAAGATTTAATTGAACGTATACCATGTCCAGATGATAGACGTGTAGTGCATATAGAAATAACAACTAAAGGAAGAAAATTATTGGATGACATAGCTGATAATTTTAATGAAGATTTATTAAAAAATATAACAGAAAATGAAGCAGCACAACTAAGTGACTTGCTTGATAAATTAAGATAAAGAAAGGATTTATAAAATGAAAACAATAGTGCATAAAGCAGATAGCAGAGGATTTGCTAATCATGGTTGGCTACAAGCTAATCACTCTTTTAGTTTTGCGAATTATTTTAACCAAGAAAAAATGCAATTTGGTGCATTAAGAGTGTTAAATGATGATATAATAGCACCAAAAATGGGATTTGGAACTCATCCACATTATAATATGGAAATTATAACAATTCCATTAAGTGGAAGTTTAAAACATCGTGATTCAATGCATAATGAGTGGCAAACAATCGAAGCAGGAGAAGTACAAATAATGTCAGCAGGTAAAGGTTTACAGCATTCTGAGATTAATGGTTCTGATAAAGCTTACTTGAGTTTGTTTCAAATTTGGGTAATACCAAATAAAACAGATGTTGAGCCACGTTATGGTCAAAAACACTATAATGCAGATGACCGAAAAAATAAACTTCAAACATTAGTAACATCAATAGATGAAAATCATGAAGGGAGTTTAAAAATTCATCAAGACGCAATTATATCAAGAATAGATTTGGATAAGGATAAATCTTTCGATTATAAACTTAAAAGTAATAGTCATGGTGTATATGTAATGAATATTCATGGAACTATAACTGTTGAAACCAATGAACTACAAACTCGTGATGCAATAGGTGTTTCACAAACTGATAATTTTAAAATCTCAGCAAATGAAGATTCAGAATTATTATTGATAGAAGTGCCTATGTAGTTAAATAAAAAAAGCTCCGAAATATTTCGGAGCTTTTTTAGGTTAAGTTTAGTGATTTGAGGAATTTATTTAACTAAAACCTGTTTAGATACCGAACCGCTTTCAGTATATAATTTAATGATATAACTTCCTGTACTTAAGTTTTCAATTTTGTATTCAGAATATTCTTCTTGAGAAATGTTATCCATTGTGTGTATAGATTGCCCTAACAAGTTAAATAATTCAATACTCTTTATCTCATGTAATTTTGGATTTACTAATACTATACTTTTTATATTATTTGCATAATATACTTCAAATGATTTTAAGTCATTTTCTTCAATATTTAAAACATCAACACTAGCATCTCTAAAAACAATTTCATATCTATTTAAATATTCACCGGATGGTAAATTAAAAACATAATTACTTACTCTTAAGTTGTGGTATATATTTAAATCTTTATCATGAACAAAAATGTTTATATTATCAGGCACATTTTCTAAATGATCAATCATAATTGTATTTTGACCAGAGTTATCAACGTGTAAACCTAATGGTATACTGCTGTCTTTATCGATTGGGTTTCTTGCTTGTATATTATACTTTTCTCCATTAATCATCCAATACATATCATCCATTTGGTCTTCATTTAATTTTGCATCATACGCCCAATCATAACCAGTTGTTGTATTATCATCTATAGTTAATAATAATTGTCTGTGAATTGTATTAACAGAGTTAAAACCAATTCTAAATTTCATTCTTGCATCTACTGTTTCTGGATCAGAATCATAATTTGTTGTTTGATTCGATCTTACAAAAACTGAAGTGCCTGCACTTTCTTTTCTATATATACGTTGACCGTTATTAAAGTTAATTGTTCCAGTGTTTTCTGCTACTACAAAGAATCCTTGGCTTACAGGTATATATCTTTGAGGCACTTTTGTAGGTGTACCTCCTGTTCCAACGTCAGGATGATTAGTTCCGAATGAGGCTGAAGGTGTACCACCAGAAAGGTTGTAAGTTGCATAACCACCTTGATAATCGCCTAGATTATGAGAGTTTCCTCCCCAATGTTCCCAGAAATATAAAGTTCCTGTTGTTGCACCAGCTCCAGCAATAGTAGGACCATTATCCAATATAAATTGATTTGCATCAATTGCTGATGAGTATGGATTTCCAACTAAATAGTCATTCCCTGCTGTTATGTTTAGACTTATATTACCATTATTTGGTTTTCCAACAAAAGTATAGTTTTGTCTATCCACTATTGTCCCAGAACCAGGACCTTTCATTGTAAATCCTTCACCAGCTAATAAACTTCCTGTACTTCTTACGTGTTGCCATGAAGCATAGCTCCCATCAGGCTGATTAGCAAATTTCCATATCCAATAATCTGCTATTCTTTTTGGTGTTCCTGTAGAACCATTATAGCCAGAAGTTAAGAATATTAGCGGAATTGGTGTAGTTGGTGTTGATCCATCACGTAATACTGTAGGAAGAGTATAACTATTATTATTTGTCGTTATATTGCTTAAACCAACTGGTGATGACCAATAGTTGTAAGTGTATCTGTCAGCTGTACCTTGTTGATCTTTTTCAAGTACACCAGATGAAGTTATATCTAAATCACTACCAGTTGTTTGTACTAATTGTGATTCTCCATCTAAATCCAACTTACCATTTAATCTTAAATAATGTGTTACCGTTAATCCGTTTCCAGTATCACCATCAAATTGACTTCCATCGATTGTAAGAGTATTTGAATTAACCATTAATCCTAATACAGCTCTAGTACGACCTAAAATATTGTCTTTATCAATTTTTACATTGTGACTAGTTTCTACTATATTCCAATCAATTGGAGTTACACCATCAATTATAGAAAGGGCATTAGGGAATGTTTGTACAGTGTTATTTAACCAAGTTGAACTTGCAGTCCAATCACCATTTGCGCTAGATCTATATGGTAGAGGCGCTGTTTGTCTATCTACAGTATCTAAGTTTCTTAAGGCACCTTGATTACCATTACCAGAAGCATCTTCAACATTTGTATATGTGTATGTAGACATTGGGTAATATCCTGCTAAATTATTCCATGGAATTGTACCAACATCATTTTTGGTTATAGAAACAGGTAAAATTTTACCTGACACAAAAGTAGCATTTGCTTGAATTTCTTGATTCATAATGAATCGCAATTGTGCATTTGTTAATGCTCTATTCCAAACTCTAACCTCATCAATATTTCCTCTAAAGAAAGAAGTTGTCCCAACTTTACCTGCTGCTGCAATATTAAAAGATTGAGTAGTATTTACTGGAGCTAGCCTAATGCCTGAGGTATCTGCAACACCATCTATATATAAGGTTGCAACTCCAGAGTTGAATACTACAGCTAAGTGATGCCATTTATTTTCTGGAATTACTACAGAAGACGTTAGAGTTTGAGGCACAACATTTATCCAAGTTACTTCAAATCGTCCAGCGCTATTAATTTTAAAATCATAACCTTCAGTGAATGCTGCATCTCTTTTTGATAATATAGATCTATTTGTAGATCCTGTATCCCTTTTCACCCAAGCAGAAATTGTAAAGTTTGTAGTATTTAAGTTCAATCTATCACCTACATCTACATAGTCAGAAGTTCCATCAAAATATACTGAACGTTCAACTACTACTTGAGGTGCATAACCAAATGTTACATATTTTGTTCCATCGAAATCGTATTCTGTGGTTAAGTTACCAAATCCATCAGGAGTCATTACTCTATAATCAGCTGTTGGGTCAAAAATACCTGTATTAGATATAAACATGTAATAACTTCCAGGAGGTGATATATTTCTAATAGCATTTTGAGGAATAGAAATTTTTACTGATGGGATGTCTCCACCATTTTCAACAAACTTCCAAATACGTTGCATACCTGTAAATGTAACATTAGTAGTAAGTGCAGGAGCAATACCAGCACTCATATTAACACTTATTGTAGCAGCAGCTAAATTTAAGTTAGCTCCATTGTCTCCCCAAACAAGATATTGTTTATTAGCTAAAGTTGTTGGATTTGAGCTTATATTTTGATTATTTGTTGTATAAAGATCAGTTAAACCAACTGATAGCAAACCTTGTGTTCTTCCTGTTCCATCAGTAGCATTATTAACACTTCTAGATTGCTTTTGGTTTAATTCTGAAGCATCATCTCTACCGATACCAGCAATGTCATAATTGTAACCTGCATTTGCAGCCTGATTCCAAATAACGGTTCCATCACTATTAACATAGTTTTGAGATGTACCATTAACACCAAGTGTTATACCATATTTAATTGCTAAATATGATTGAATTCTATTACGTTCTTGTGTTAAAGTAGCGTCAGTTTTTCTAGCTTTATAAGAGATAACCTCAGCAACCCTTGCATTTAAAGAAGCTCTCCAGCCTTCACTACGACCAATCCAAAAACGTGAATCATTAGTATTCATATATTCGGCAATATCATTTTGAACATTACCAATATTTCTTGCATTATAAAATAATTCTTGTTGTGTATTTGCACTATTATTTCTTGTATTAATAATACCAACATTTGTATAGCTTGATCCAGTACCAATTTCTGCTACAGCATATCCATCTCCAGCTTCCGCTGAAGTATATGAATCATGTGCATAACAAATAATTTCACCCGAAACACGACCAGTATATGCTCCAAAGCCTATTCCTGTTGCATCTTCAGCATTAGTTTCTAAATGCGCATCACCACAAAATACATCCATAAATCCGAATGAATTATTGATAGGTGTATCATCAGGTATTACAACAATAAACATTTCTTGAGTATACAAACCATAATCTCCTTCTAAAAAGTCTCTAGAGGTGTCATTGTATAGATAGGTATTATCAACAGTGAATGTAGAGAAAGGGTTATCAAACTCTACCACTGGATTAAAGTTTACATTACTAGTAGTATTATCTCTAAATGTTGGTGCCTGTGCTGCTAGATGTGGTCTTGCGTCACTCGCAATACCTTGATCTTGCCAAAGTGTTACGCTTTGACCATCAGTATAGCTTAAACCATCATTAGCTTTCAGCCACATTGATAAGTCTGCTGTTACGCCACCAGGAGCAAATATTGGATTTACTCTTGTTGTTAATCTAATATTATCAATTGAAATATCACTATTATTTCCTGCACCAACCACACCTTGAAATCTTAATCTTATAGTTTGTCCAATATAAGCACTTAAATCGATACTAATTGGAATCCAAGCTGAATTTGTATTTTGTTGTACACTTGCTGTTCTAGTCCAAATTGTTGTAGGATAAGAAGCACCATTATCAGTACTTAACTGCAATCTTAAAGTTCCAATATTAGAGCCATACATATGATGAACAAAAGTAAAACGTGGATTTGTAGTTCCTGTTAAATTAAAACAAGGACTAATTAGGTTTGCTGTATTGTTATTATTACCATCTGCTTCAGTGTGCATGTAAAATGAACCTGAACCTGCACCAAATGGGCCAGTTGCTCCAGTAGGTGTTGTTCCAGTACGTCTTGTCCAATCAAAATTATCGCCAGTATCTTGTATCCATGCTCCTATACCAGTTTCAAAATCTTCAGTGTAAGGATATGTTGTTATTGTTGTTAAACAAACTCCACCAGTTGTTCCAGTTCCAGTAATATCAAAATTATATGGATTTTCATCGGCATCATTGTTTGCTATTGTAAGTGTTGCAAATCTTGCTCCAATTAGGCTTGGATTGAATCGAATACTAAATGTTGTACTACCAGCAGCAGCTATAGGTGTTGTAGGGATTAATGTAACTGAAAAATCAGCAGCATGTAAACCAGAAATTGTAATATGTGGTGATGCTGCAGTTAGGTTTAAGTTTGCAGTACCTAAATTTTGAATCGTAAATGTTTTAGTAATTGGTGTGCCTACAGGACTTGAACCAAAGTTAGTATCATCAGCCGTTGTAGGTGTTGTATCATTATCAGCAATAGTTACTCCATTTCCTAAAATATTCATTTCTGGAGCAGGCGCTACACCAGTTCCTCTTATAGCAAAATCATAAGGGTTTTCATCACTATCGTTATTTGCAATAGTTAATGTAGCATTTTTAACTCCAGCAGTTGCAGGATTAAATCGAATTGTAAAGGTAGTGCTATTAGATGCAGTAATGGGTGTAGCAGGAATTACTGTTACAGAAAAATCTGCAGCATTTGCACCAGATATAACTACATATGGAGAAGCACTAGTTAGATTAAGATTTGCTGTGCCTGTATTTTGAATAGTAAAAGATCTAGTTATAGGAGTTGCTATTGCAGTAGAACCAAAATCGGTAAAATCTGCTGTTGTTGGAGTTGTATCTCCATCAACTATTGTAGTAGCATTTCCTAAAATATTAATTTCTGGAGCTGGTACAAATCCTGTTCCTCGAATTGCAAAATCATAAGGGTTTTCATCACTATCATTATTTGCAATTGTTAGTGTTGCGTTTCTTACACCAGCAGCACTAGGTGTAAACCTAATATTAAATGTAGTACTACCAGATCCAGCTATTGGTGTGCTTGGTATAGCAGTAACAGAAAAATCAGCGGCATTGGCTCCAGATATTACTACATATGGAGAAGCACTAGTTAAGTTTAAGTTAGCAGTACCTAAATTTTGTATTGTAAATGTTCTAGTTAAAGACGAGGCTACAGCTACAGACCCAAAGTCAGTAAAATCTGTAGTAGTTGGTGTTGTATCACCATCAACAATAGTTGTTGAATTACCTTGTATGTTAATTTCTGGCACAGAAGGTGCTATTATGTTTATTGTATAATCTTCAACTTCGCCATAAGAAAACGTTTCACAAGATGTTGGTATGCCGTTATATTTCATGCTTACACGCATTCTTGTATTTCCTGCCAAGGCTGTTCCTGGAACAGTAAATGAACCTGAAACTGGAGTGGCTGTTGTGGCAGCTTGAGTAAACACTTGTTCGCCAGCATCCAAAAAGTCATTATCCTGGTTATAGTCAATCCATACTGAGTAGCCTTCAGCATATGTAGTACCTGTCCAAGTTGGAGTAATTGTTATTGTATAAGAAGTACTAGTATTTAAACTTGTTGAAATCCCAGTAAAGTTTGAATACCCTGTACTTGTTGTACCAACACCAGATGTGTTGTTAATTGTGTTTAATTGCACTCTACTAATATACTCGTCATTAGTATTATTTCCATTTGATCCACAATATTGAGCAAATGAATTTGTGCTAACTGTAAATATCAGGATAAGAATAGCATTTCTAATACCTGAAATAGTATAATTTTTCATAAGCGGTTAAATTTTAGTTTTGGGACTAATTAATTATTTGGGTCAAATATATAATAATATTCCATGAAATGCAAATAAAATCGATGAAATGCATTTTGTAATTTTAAAACATTGATTATCAAGTTTTTGAAAAAATGATTTTTTGTTAAAATCATTTATAATGTAAATTTTATTATGATTGATAATCAACTTGTTAATGTTTCTTTGCAATCCCAAACATATACGATAAAATGATTTATTTGGTTTTATTATCAAGACGATGATTAATAATATTGAATAAAAAAAGGCTGAAATTATTTTCAGCCTTTTTAAAATATTATATATAAAACTTATTGTTTAACTAATTGTTTAACAATAGAATTAGAATTTAGGTTGTCTATAATCTTAATGAAATAGGTACCATTTGATAAATCACTCATGTTGCTTAATATTAAAGTTCCATTTACTGGACTTTGCTCGTCAAATTTAGCAATTGTTCTTCCACTAATATCATATAATTGTAACCCAAAAGAGTTACTATTAAACTGAGTTGGAAGTTTAATGGTTATCTCATTATTAAATGGGTTAGGATAGATGCTCAATCCTTCAAAAACATTTTCATTTTCACCTAATGTATCTACTGTAACAGTAACAGGTTTAACAATAACATTATTACCACAGTTAACATTTGTTGATGTTAGCTCAACATTATAAGTTCCAGATGCAGCAAAGGTATATACTGGGTTTGCAGCATTAGATGTTCCAATAATGTCTCCAAAATTCCATGAGTATGTAGTTGCGTTTGTTGAGGTGTTAGTAAAAGTTACTTCACCATTATTTGAAGGGTTAACTACAAATGTAAAATTGGCAACGGCTTTAGGGTTTACAGTAACTACAACTTCTCTCCTAGCACTTTTAAGAGATGCAATTTTCCAATTATAGAAGTAGTAATAAAATCCTGTTCCGGCACTACTATCTGTTATAGAAATTCCGCCACTAGTATATGGAAAACTCACTCCAGTATTGTTTCTCCATAAATTTAAACCACTTGATAGTCGTTTTGCAACCAATCTTAAGTTATTTGCTACAGGAATAATAAAGTTTAAATCTATTGTTTGTACTCCTGTTGAAGTAATTCTTATAATTCTTGAATCTAAAACGTTTCCAGAAGCATCTTGCAATTCAACATCCATTTCTCCAATTTGAGCTGGATTTATGGTAACCTGATTGAGTCTTACTGATTCTGTACAGTTAAATATTAAATATCTACCATCTCCACCTAATGCACTACCATTAGTGTTTGATTGTGTATGACCTGCATCAGGTTTTGAAATAACACGTTCTACAAAATATGAGCGAGTACTTGTTAATGCTGGAGTAACAAACGGGCTTCCTGTTGCTAATGGAGTACTGCTTGTTGCTGTATCATACCAATTTAAAGTTCCTGTTCCTGTTGCTGTTAAAGTTGCAGTTTCATTAGTACATGTTGAAACGTTATTAGCTGTAGGTCTTGCATTTAAAGCAACTAGTGTTACATTTTGAATAGTTTTTACTTTGTCAACAACAGTTACTGATATTGTTTGGGAAGCATAACCAGGTGCTGAATAAGTTACATTGTATGTCCCAGCTTTAACCAGTTTTTGATATTCACCTAATCCAGCTTCAGACATTCTGAATGTGTTTAATTTGTCGTGTCCAACAATTTCTATTCTTGCTACTATAGGATTGCCAGATTCATCTTTTACCGTTCCTTGTATACCATAATTTGCTTGCTTCATATAGTCTAGGAATGCTTGTCTGTTATAATTCCAATGAGCAGGTAAATTTGCACCACTTACCCATTTTACATCAGATAACTCTAATGTTACTTCTTTAACACCTAGATAATAGTTCATATAATCTTGTCTTCCACCAAATACTCTATACCACTCAGCTCCATGAGTAACACCAGGACTAGGATAAACATTTGAATCGTCATCATCAACCATATATCCAGCTGGACTATTATTTTGAGCATTAGTAGCATACTCTACACCTATATATTCAAAGTAGTTACCATCTGAATGTGTATACTGACTTACATAAGCATTATCATAAGGATAGTTTACTAGTTCAGTTCCTCCATGTAAATTTGCAGATAGAACAAAGTTTTTTGACTTAGCAAAGTTTATAAATGCTAATGTCTCAGGTTGGTATGTAAAACCATCTGTATGTAATCCTCCGCCAGATATTGCATTGTCTGGATAGTTTCTGTTTAAATCAACATTATTGTCGTTAGCTCTTCTTGGATTATCAATATTATTTGTATTTCCTAGTCTATAAGATCCATCAGGATTAGCGCTAGGGTTTATATAAATTTCAGTAGAATTGACAAGGTTAGTTACTTCTGAATTTGTTCCATAATTTGTAAGTAAATAGTCTATTAATCTCATCATTAACGGAAAACCTACTAATTCGTCACCATGCATTGATGAAGTATAGAAAAATTCTGGCTCACCTTCATTTACTGACACATTATCAGTAATTTTTAAAACTAATAATTGTCTACCACTAACAGTTGTTCCAATATTTTGTAAAGAACACAAGTTAGGATATGTTGTTGCATAGTAATTCATTTTTGCAACATATTCGGTATAAGTTGGATAAGCATCCCAAGTTGTATCCCAGGCAGCAGGAGCAGCAGGAGTATCTTGATTAGAAGATCTAGCCATTATCGCTTCAGGCGACATACCAGCTTGATGAGCATCAAAAGGTAATTCGTTATCATCTTTATTTATAGTATATGGTAAACCATATTCTAAAAATTGTGCAAATGTATTTTCATTAGCGAAAGCTTCGGCAATTAATTCATTTTTATCTACATGCTTATGGCCAATAGTAAGAAATTCAGAGATTTCTTTAAATTGATCAATACTGTTTGCTTTAAATGTGAAACAAACTTCGCCATTAGTAGCAAGATAATTTTCGGCTTTTTGCTTTTCAGTAATTTGTGCAATACTACTAGATATAGTAAGCAAAAATATTACAAATAGAAGGGTAATTTTTTTCATTAGGTTAAGATTTTATACGATTTGGCAATAATATTTTCGGCTAATATATAATTATTTTTTTAAAATCATCCATAAAATGCAAAAAAATCCGATTAAGTGTAAAAATTTTAATTTTACTGTAAGATGATTACTTCATTGTAGCATAAAACAAAAAAAGGACTAATAAAAAATTAGTCCTTTTTTTCTTGTAGCGAGAACGAGATTTGAACTCGTGACCTCCGGGTTATGAATCCGACGCTCTAACCAACTGAGCTACCTCGCCTTTTTTAAGGCTGCAAATATAAAAACAAAATTATTGTCTGCAAACAATAACTTGCTTAAATTATTTTTTATAAAATTAGTTTTTAAACTCAACAATTAATGTATATATTGGCATTGTAACAAAATACACTTATGGAAGAAAAAATTAAGTTCGAAATGGAGTTTCCAATACATGCTTCACCACAGCTTTTATTTCAATATATATCAACACCTTCAGGTTTATCTGAATGGTTTGCAGATAATGTAAACTCAAGAGGTGAAGTTTTTACATTTATTTGGAATGATAGTGAAGAAAAGGCCAAACTTTTAAGTAAAAAAAGTGGTGAGCGTATTAAATTTAGATGGATGAGTGATGAAGAAGAAGGTGAGTCTTATTATTTTGAGATTAGAATTCAAGTAGATGAAATAACAAAAGACGTATCTATTATAGTAACTGATTATATTGATGAAGATGAAGTAGACGAAGCAAAAATGCTTTGGGAAAACCAAATTTCAGATTTAAAGCAGGTTTTAGGTTCAGCATAAGCTAACACTAATATTAAGTTATATCTTTGTCTCGATTTTAAAACATCGAGACTTTTTTTATGATAAATTTTAACGGAATCCTTCAAGATAATTCTTCAAATTTACTTTCTATAGATAATCGCGGTTATGCTTATGGTGATGCACTTTTTGAAACCATAAAAGTACTTAATGGTAAAATTCTATTTTGGGAAGATCATTATTTCAGATTAATGGCATCTATGCGAATTTTGCGTATGGAAATTCCAATGAATTTTACAATGGAGTTTTTACAAGATGAGATTATTAAAACTTTAGAAGCTAATAATGAGACTGGTAATTCTGTTAGGGTTAAGTTGTTGGTAAATAGAGTGGTAGGAGGTAAGTATTTGCCAGTTTCTAATAATATCGATTATGTTATTACTACCGAAGTATTGCCAACAGACTTATATCAAATCACTGATTCTTCTTATATAATAGATCTGTATAAAGATTTTTTTATTGCTCCAGGGTTACTCTCTACATTAAAAACTAATAATAAAATCACTAATGTTTTAGGTAGTATTTATGCTAAAGAGAATGGATTTGATAATTGTTTACTGCTTAATACTAACAAGAATATTGTTGAAGCTTTAAATGGAAATATTTTTGTAGTAAAAGATAATGTTATTAAGACACCTCCTTTAGAAGATGGTTGTTTGAAAGGAATTATGAGAAAACAAGTAATAGAACTATTAAAGGCAAACGATGAGTTTGAATTTGTTGAAGATTCAGTGTCTCCTTTTGAACTTCAAAAAGCAGATGAGCTATTTATTACTAATGTGATTGTTGGAATTCTACCAATTACTAATTATAGGAAGAAAGAATTTTCGAGTGAGGTTTCTAAATCACTTCTACAAAAGTTAAATATAAAGATAAGATTAGCTTAATTATAGCTAGGGTTTTCTGGGGCGTTAGACCATATTGAATAATCTCCTCCAAACTCTAACATTTTTTCTTTCCAGAAAGAGTCGTAGCTTTTTTCAATAATAGCTTTTTTATAGATGTTTTGAGTTACTACCCAAGCATTAGATTGTAATTCGTTTTCCAATTGTGAAGATTCCCAACCAGAGTATCCTAAAAAGAAGCGAACATCTGTATCTACAATTTTGCCTTCATTAATTAATTGAAGCGCAACATCAAAATCGCCTCCCCAAAAAATACCTAAAGAAATTTCAATACTTTCAGGAATTAAGTGAGGTACTTTGTGTATAAAGTAAAGGTTGTCTTGCTCTACTGGTCCACCATTATAAACCTTAAAAGTTGCTTCTGTGTTTGGAACTAAATCAGTAAGTGTATATTCTAGAGGTTTATTAAGTATAAAGCCTATTGAACCCTCAGTAGTATAGTCTGCCAACAATATAACAGACCTGTTAAATGAGTTGTCACCTAAAATTGATGGTTCTGCAATGAGTAAATATCCTTTTTTGGGCTTGATAGTAATCATAGCGATGATTATTTGATATTAAAACTAAAAAATATTTTAATAAAAACCTAACTATTTTAAGTTTAAGGTCTTTTAAAATAAAAAGCCTGCTTTATTTAAGCAGGCTTTTAAATTCTATTGTTATACTGTATTAGTTTACAGCTTTACCTAAATCAGAACCAGCTTTAAACTTTACTACGTTTTTAGCTTTGATTTTTATAGTTTTTCCAGTTTGTGGGTTTCTTCCTTCTCTTGCAGCTCTTTTAGATACTGACCAAGAACCAAATCCTACTAAAGAAACTCTGTTTCCTTTTTGTAAAGATCCTTCGATATCAATTAATAATGAATCTAATGCTTTTTTAGCAGCTGCTTTAGTAATTCCAGCGTTTTCTGCCATTCCATTGATTAAATCTGTTTTGTTCATAAAATTAAATTTTAAATTATTATTAAATAGTTGGGTTAAACAATAAATGCTTAATTCCTCTACAAATTTATACGGATAATCCATTCACGCAAGTAATAGCAAGGGAAATACGAGTTTTTGTTGATAACTTTGAACATTTGTTAATAAAGACTATGCATTTTATCGGATATTTTGAAATATCAATGAGAATAAGGGTTTAGAGCATTTTTGAGTCTTCAGAAAAATGATATCCATTTAAAAGCGACTTTATATCCATTTTTCGTTTGCCTGGAAGTTGTATTTCTTTAATAAAAATGTAACCTCCTTTAACTGCGATCTTTAGGTCGTCTTTTGAGCTAATTATTGTTCCGAAGGGTTTTGAATGTGTTGCAGGGTCTTTTTCAACTTTAAAAAGTTTTACAGCTAGTGTATCTTCACCATTTTCTAAATAACACCAAGCAGAAGGAAATGGATTCAATCCTCTTATCTTATTATAAATATTATCTAAACTTTCATTCCAATCAATTTTACAATTGTCTTTATTTAGTTTATATGCAGTTTTTATTTCGGTTTGAGGCTGAATGGTTGTTGATACTTCACCTGTTTCAATAAGTTTAACAGTGTCAATTACAAGCTCACTACCAATATTCATTAGTTTATCATGCAAGCTTCCTACAGTTTCATCATTTTTAATATCAGCTTCTTTTTGAAGTATAATTGCACCTGTATCAATTTTTTCGTCAATAAAAAAAGTGGTGACTCCAGTTTTTGTTTCTCCATTAATAATTGCCCAATGTATTGGTGCAGCACCTCTGTAATTTGGCAATAAAGAGGCATGTAAGTTAAAAGTTCCATATTCTGGCATTTGCCAAACCACTTCTGGTAACATTCTAAAAGCAACGACAATTTGTAAATTGGCTTTTAAAGCTTTAAGATCATTAATAAAACTTTCGTCTTTTAAGTTTGTTGGTTGTAAAACGTTTAAGTTTTGAGCCACTGCATACTTTTTTACATCAGACTCATGTAATTTTTGTCCACGACCAGCAGGTTTGTCTGGTGCAGTAATAACACCAACAACATTATAGTTATGTTCAACCAGAGTTTTTAAAGTTGTTACTGCAAACTCTGGAGTTCCCATAAATACAATTCTCATATTCTTTTTCATGTGTTTTAATTTTTTTTTCGGACTACTTATAATCAGTTTTATGTTGCCAATTGGTATTTGTTTACTAAATGCTCATTATGGCTTTTATGTATGCTTTATTTTGTAAGTGTTTGTCGCTGTTATTATTAATATATTGTTTTCTACCATGAGTTTTAAAACGTCTAAAATATGTTGTTCAGCAAATGGCAAAGTTTCAACAATTTTTCTAGAATTAAGTGGTTTCTCTTCTAATAGTAATATAATGTTATGTGTAATAGCCTTAACATCTATAGCGTTTGAGCTTTTTTTATTTGAAATACAATATGAGCACATACCACAGTTTTTCGTGGTTTTCTCACCAAAATAATTTAAAAGTATTTTGTTTTTACATTCATGGTCATTATTAACATAATCAATTACAGCTTTAATTTGTAATTCTTTTAAATCATTTTGCTGCTGGACAATTCTAGAGATTCTATTAATGGTTTTATCATCTTCTCTTGGTTGTAGAAAAATTATTTCAGAATCGGTATTAGAAAACTGAAAATTTACAATCTCATCTTTATTTAACTGCTGCAATACTTTTATAACGTTTTCTTCTGTTGTACTTGCTTTTTCGGCAATAAGCGTTGTGTTGATTTTTAAAAGATGTTCTAGTATTCCTCCATAAGTTCGTAGTATGGATTTTATAATTACATCGATATGTTTTCGTGTTTCTAAATAATTAAATAATGCCTGATTGGTAACAATAAACTGTAATTTGGTTTGGTAACGAAACTGTTGCGACAATGATAAAATACTATTTCTATCTAAAACCTGTAACGCATTAAAAGTTATAACCGAATTAAAATCGTAAGTCTTGCAAAAGCTATTAAAGTTAAATTGATGAGTGGATAACTCGCCTTCACCATAAGACACTTGAAAGTAGTTACACAGCTTTCTGTAAACTGTTTTTAGAAAATCTATAGCAGGTAAAGCGTTTAAAAACTGATGTTTTAACTTTTGCTCATCGGTTTTGTTTTTTAATACAACAGCAAACGCTTTTTCACCGTTTCTGCCAGCACGACCTGCTTCTTGGTAGTAACTTTCTAAACTTTCGGGTAAATTTATATGAATAATTGTTTTTACATCTGGTTTATCAATTCCCATTCCAAAAGCGGTTGTAGCAACCATTATCTCCTTTTGGTTGTTAGCCCATTGGTGTAATCGCTCTTCCTTTTCTTTAGAATTGATTCCACCATGATAAAACGTACTAGAAAACCCTTTATTCTCAAGAAACGAATGTGTTTCTATTGTTGCTTTTCTGTTTCTAACGTATATGATAGACGAGCCTTTATGCTTTTTTAAAATCTGCTCAATTTTATAAAGTTTATCATCAGTTTCTAAAACCATATAAGCAATATTTGGTCTAGCAAACGAGGCTTTAAAAATTTTTGGAGCTATAAAATCTAATTCGCTTGAAACATCTTCAACTACTTTAGGTTTTGCAGTTGCTGTAAGTGCAATAATATTTACTGTAGGATGTAATTGCCTTAATACTGTAATATTTTTATAAGCAGGTCTAAAATCGTTTCCCCATTGCGATATACAGTGAGCTTCATCAACAGCAATTAAATTAACATTCATTTGCTGAATTCTATCTCTAACTAAGTCTTGTTGTAAACGTTCAGGAGATACATATAAAAACTTATAGTTTCCGTAGATGCAATTATCTAACATTGTGTCTAGATCTGAATACGAAATTCCGCTAGTAATTGCCATAGCTTTAATACCTTTTTGATTAAGCGTATTTACTTGATCTTTCATTAAAGCGATTAAAGGCGATACAACTATGCAAATACCATCTTTTATAAGCGCAGGAATTTGAAAACAAACCGATTTTCCTCCTCCAGTTGGTAATAAAGCAAAAACATCTTCATTATTTAAAACAGCATTGATGATGTCTTCTTGCAATGGGCGAAAAGAGGTATGATTCCAATAGCGTTCTAAAATTTGAATAGGATGTTGCATCGCTATAAATTTAAAACATCTAAAATAAAATCTGTGCGTTTTTCAATAGATTCAAAAGGAACGTCTAATAAAGTATAGTTGAATTTTTTATAGGTATTTAATAAGTGCTGATGTATAAGTTCGGCTTGTTCAAAACTTTCATATCTCTCACTATCACTCTGAAAAATATCTTGCCAAGGCGCTAAAATAAACACAATGTCGTAAGTATTATTAGTGCAGGAGTCAATAAAATGCTGAGGGTAATCACTGCCAAAATAATCCATGTATGCCAAAACGTCTGGAATTCCTCGATCTAAAAAAACAGTAGTGTTTTTATGGTTATTAGCTTCGGCAAACTGTTTTGCTCTACCTTCTAACAGCATTTGGCTAAACAATAAAGGTTCAGTTAAAAACAACTGCTCAATACCTTTTTTTCTGGCTTCTAAAGTCACTTGACGAGAAATTTCATCAAAACAAATGTGTCCTCTTTTCTTTAATTCGTTAATAATTGATGACTTTCCAGTTCCTGGTCCACCAGTAATGACAATTTTTCTAGTATTCAATTTGGCAAGGTTTTGGAAGCAAAAATCGTAATTTTAAAAGGAATTAAAAAATGTAAAGTAAAATGTATCTTTGCATGAGAAAGAATTAATATGAATAACGAGAAAAAAACAGAAGAGTTTTATAATAAATTAAGAAGTCAGTTATACGATACAGCCTTATGGCCATCAGAATATCTTTATAAATTTATTGTAGTTACTGACGATGCTAAAATAGCAAAAGTAGAAGCCTTATTTGATAATCTAGGCGCTGTAATTAATACCATAGAATCTAAAAATGGTAAATACACTAGTGTATCTATAAATGTTAGAATGGATTCGCCAGAAACTGTTATTGAAAAATATAAAGAAGTTGCAGAAAAAATAGAAGGCGTAATTTCGTTATAAAACAAATACGTTTTATAATTTTTTTTGTATTTTGCACTCGTACATAAACACTACGTGTACATAAATTAAACACTACACATTATATTTTGACAATAGACGATTTAGAGTACAATACAGAACGTGAGCATCTCATTATTCCAGAGTATGGAAGACATATGCAGAAAATGATACAATATGCAAAAGAGCGTTCTACAAAAGAAGAGCGTGATAAAGTTGCAAAAGCTATTATTTCAGTAATGGGAAACATGCAACCTCATTTGCGTGATGTTCCAGATTTTCAGCATAAACTTTGGGATCAGTTATTTATTATGGCTGATTTTGATTTAGATGTTGACTCACCTTATCCAATTCCTTCAAGAGAAGAACTTTATGCTAGACCAGAACGATTAAAATACCCTCAAAATCATCCTAAATATCGTTTTTATGGGAATAACATAAAAACAATGATAGATGTAGCAAATACTTGGGAAGAAGGAGAACTTAAAGAGGCTTTAATTTTCACCATTGCAAACCATATGAAAAAGTGTTTCTTAAACTGGAATAAAGACACAGTTGAAGATGATGTTATTTTTAAGCACTTATACGAGTTATCTGGAGGTAAAATAAACTTAAAAGGAGCTGATGAAGATTTATCAGATGCTACAAGCTTAATGCGTACTAAGAAAAAGTACTCTTCAAACAAAAAATCACATCATAAAAAAAGCAATTCAAACAATAATCGTCAACGCAAACGCTACTAATATTTCATGGGTACATTTATAATTGAAGGAGGTCACCAACTAAAAGGAAGCATACAACCTCAAGGAGCAAAAAACGAAGCATTACAAATACTTTGTGCTGTTTTGCTTACACCAGAACTTGTAACAATTCATAACATTCCAGACATTGTAGATGTCAATAAACTTATTGAGTTGCTTAAAAAATTAGGCGTTAAAATCAATAAAATTGGTTCTGGTTCATATACGTTTCAGGCTGATGATGTTAATATGAAATATCTTGAATCTGCCGAATTTAAAGAAGATGGTAGAGGTTTAAGAGGTTCAATTATGATAGTAGGACCACTTTTAGGACGTTTTGGTAAAGGTTATATACCAAAGCCAGGAGGTGATAAAATAGGTCGTCGTAGATTAGATACACATTTTGAAGGATTTATTAATCTTGGAGCAAAATTTAGATACAATCGTGAAGAGTATTTTTATGGAGTAGAAGCCGACAGATTAAAAGGTGCTTATATGTTGCTTGATGAAGCTTCAGTTACAGGAACTGCAAATATTGTAATGGCTGCAGTATTAGCTGAAGGTACTACAACAATTTATAATGCTGCTTGTGAGCCTTATTTACAACAATTATGTAAGATGCTTAACCGAATGGGAGCAAAGATTAGTGGTGTAGGTTCTAATATGTTAATTATAGAAGGTGTTGATGCATTAGGAGGAACAGACCACAGAATGCTACCAGATATGATTGAAATTGGTAGCTGGATTGGTCTTGCTGCTATGACAAAAAGCGAATTGACTATTAAAAATGTGAGTTGGGATGATTTAGGTCAAATACCAAATGTGTTTAGAAAACTTGGTATTACAGTTGAAAAACAAGGTGATGATATTCATATTCCAGCACATACTGATGGTTACGAAATACAAAGTTATATTGATGGTTCTATCCTTACAGTTGCAGATGCACCTTGGCCAGGATTTACGCCAGATTTATTAAGTATTGTTTTGGTTGTGGCTACACAAGCAAGAGGAAGTGCTTTAATACATCAAAAAATGTTTGAAAGCCGTTTGTTCTTCGTTGATAAGTTAATTGATATGGGAGCAAAAATTATACTTTGCGATCCGCATAGAGCAACTGTTATTGGTCACGATTTTAAATCGTCGTTAAAAGCAACAACTATGACCTCGCCAGATATTAGAGCAGGAGTATCGTTACTTATAGCTGCATTATCTGCAAAAGGGACATCTACTATACATAATATAGAGCAGATTGATAGAGGTTACGAAAACATTGATACGCGATTACGTGCTATTGGAGCTAAGATTACGAGAGTAAGTTAGAGAGGTTACGCTTATCGTTTGTGTATATGATTTGTTGTGTGGTTTAAGCACCTAATTTAGAAATAAAAACCGAATAGAAAATCCGTTAGGATTTTTGTAAGTAAACCAAAACTAGCAATTAATTTTGTACGGTGTTAGGAACAGTTTTTTGTTTTCAGTCAATTCTTTTCAATTCTAAATTTATTTTCTTTTCTGCCAAATAGAATTCAAATTTTTTCAAGTCACTAAATTCAATTCGGTTTTTTATTACAGTTTCAGAATTGGGTAAACTTTTATAATTATTTTTAATAACCCAATATTTGAAATCAGAGTTTTTTCTTTTGTCTCCAGATTTAGCAATAATCCATTCAGAATTGTGAGATATTTCCAAAATTGTCATAGGTACTATTTCAATTCCAGAAGTAGCACAACTATATTCTTGATATAAAATTCGTATGTCATAATTATCGTATTCAGATAAGTAAATATTGTTTCCTAAATATTCCTCTTTTACACCTAAACAACAAGAGTTAAGTGAAATAAATAAAATCAGAAATGTAAATAAATATTCAGTTCTTTTTTTCATTGTAAAGCTAACCAACTAAAAAAGATTAATATTAAAACACATTGAATAACCCAATTTTTATTAGTAGAAAATAACTTGGTTAGGATTAAGTCTAAAATGCTAGCAATTAAAACAAGAGTTCCATACGCAATCATTATTAGACCACCCATTCCAGGGTCTTTTTTTGAATTGATATAGATTACTATTTCTCCAATTAATAAGATTAGGAAAACTATCCAAAAAATTCGCAAAGGGGTTAAATATTTCAAGATAGTCTTTTTCATATTGTGCCTAACGTGTTTGTATATGATTTGTTGCGTGGTTAAGCAACTAATTTAGCAAATAAATCACAGATAGAAAATCCGCGAGACACAAGCAAAGCGAACTGGCTCAAGCAATTTTCGTAAGTAGGCTAGAACTAGCAATAAATTATATATGGTGTTGGCAACAGTAATTTTTAACAGTCATTGACATCATATAAAGTTAGAAACCACTCGTTGTCTTTTTTCTCAAATCCTAGCATTCTATAAGTTCCGACCTCTTTTAAAATATATTGGCAGAAAAAAATAGAATCGGAAAAATAAAAGGTATTTTCCACTTCTTCATCAATTCCAAGATATGTAACAAATTCCCAATTATCAAACACCCAATTTTCATCATTTAGCACAAATGTTTCATCGCAAGAACCAATTACAGCAATTAGATTGTTAAAATCGATATGTTGTTTTTGAAATAAACTATCAGATATAAATTTTTTTGAGAAATCTAAAAAATCATTTGGTATTTTATCATGTTCTGAATGTTTTGAAGAAACAGTTCTATATTTTTCAGCTTTATTGAAAACTAAATTCCAATCGAATGACTCCACCTTTCCACTCATATATTTTTCATAGGCAGATTCTGTTTGTATTTCAATCGATTGTTTTACTGATTTTTCAGTTTTCTTTTCAACTGTAGAATTCTTTTGATTATTACAGGATGATAAGATTAATAGCAAAAAAAATATTCTAATTATTTTCATTTGTCTTATTGTTGTCAACTATTTGATATGTAATTGTTTAAATGATCTATATCAGACGATAAGCGAAGTTAATTTTTTTAATTTTAAAATAAAAGATTTATTCTTCTAAAACAGACGTAATAATACTAGTAAACATTTTTATTCCTGTTTCAATTAGTTCTTCAGGAAAATCATAATTATTGTGATGTAAAGCAGGCGTGTTAATGCCTGCTCCTAATCCGAACATTGCTGTTTTGTAGGATTTAGAAAACCAACCAAAATCTTCTCCAAACTTAAAAGGGAAAGGTCTTTCTATTACTGTCAACTTATTTGTAATAGCAGCATTATTTACTAAAGTGTTACAATCTGTAGTATTCTTGCTAGATGGAAAATATTCAAACCAATCTATAGTGTAGTTTAGATTATGAGTTTTACATATTTTATTTGTAACATCTTCAATATTACGTTTTACAGTATTCATTATGGTTTCGTTCCAAGTTCGTAAAGTATAATGTAGTTCGCCATGACTAGGCGATATACCATACGACTTTTCTCCCATATTAATGTGTATTGGTGTTAAAATAGAAAAGTTGTCCTTGTGTGGCTCTAAAACATTAAGTTTTGACAGTTCAGTAACTATAGTTGAAATTCCTAAAGCAGGATTAATAGCATTTTCAGGTTCAGATGCATGAGCTTCTTTACCTGTTAGATAAATTGCAAGACTTTGTACTTCGGCAGAAAACTCCTTTTTCATAGTAATTACACTATGTAAAGGCTCTCCAGGAATATTATGTAATGCAAAAATATAATCAGACTTTAGGTTTTTAAATCTTTCATCATTCAATACATTAAATGCTCCTTTTCCTGTTTCTTCAGCTGGTTGAAATAGCAAAACAATTTTTCCTGTTTTAAATTTTTGATTTTTTATCCATAACGCAAGTCCAGCTACAATTGCCATATGACCATCATGTCCACATTTATGAGAGACACCTTCAATAAGCGATTTATGACTAAATGTATTGCTCTCAACAATAGGTAATGCATCTAATTCGCATCGAATAGTTATTGTTGGACCTTTTTTAGAGAACTCAAATATTGCTAAAAGTCCATTGCCACCAACATTTTCAATTATTTTAGTTGGATTATGGGTTAATATAAACTCTTTTATTCTTTTAGCTGTATTAATTTCTTTACCAGACAATTCAGGATTCTGATGAAGTTCTTTTCTTAATTTTAGAATTTCTTTACTAATCAATGTTGTAGTTGTTACTTTAGATGGCTCTAAATTAGACTGAATGTATGTAATGCTAAAGTAAATTTAGTTTTTATCTTCTAAACCAAGAATAAATTTAAAAAAGAAAAAAAGTGACTAGAACTTAATTCTCAAACTAGCATTTGGTGTAAAGCCAAGTGATACATTGTCTATTTGTATGGCTTTAGAGTTGTCGTTAGGATCTACTTTATAATATCTGTTTATGATATTGGCTTCGTTGGTAACGTTTCTAACGCCTAAGTTTAAAGTGATTTTGGTTTTATCTGTTAGGCTTAAATTATAGTTTAACGAAATGTCTAAGCGCTTAAACTCTTCTAAATTTTCACTATTAGGTGTATCGTAGTTTACAAATGTTAGGTTTCCGTTTTGCACTGTTTCGTTGCCTTCAACAGGTTTTGTGTACGGAATTCCAGAATGCCAAATACCTCCAACAGATATTTCTAAATTGTCTAAAATATTATAGTTAAAAGCAAGTGATACAGAATGACGTATATCTGCATTATTAGGAAACTCTGATGGTGTAAACGTTTCAAACTTGTAATCGTTTTTGCTAAATGTATAACTAACCCAAGTACTGTATTTGTTATGGGTTTTGTTAGCCAAAAACTCAACACCTTTAGCTGTATAATTTCCTGTTGCATTTAGGTATTGAAAATTGTTGTAAAATCCTTGGTTAGAAGCTGTAATACCTTCAACAAGTTTATAAAAACCTGTAACATCTACAATAAAATTGTTTTGATTATACTCAATGCCAAAAGAGCCTTGTTTACTTGTTGAAATAGGAATATTGTTATTGTTGGCTAAAATCCAACGTCTGTTTTCGACACCTAAAAAATCGTCTTGGAAATCGACAATTTGTGTAGCAGATTGGTTTTTAAACTCTCCTTCTAATTTTAAAGCAAATTGTTGATTTAGTTTTTGTCTTATATTTAATCTAGGCTCAATTAAAAGTTTTTCAAACTTCTGAAAGTAATTAACTCTAACACCAGCTCTTAAATAGGTGCCATTTTTTTTGAATTCTGCCTCAGTAAACACAGCATGATTTAAGAGCACATCTTTTTTTGTGCGCTCATAAGATGGAGCACTAACAGTAGTTTCGTTTAAAATACCTGTTTCATTTACTTGGTAACCTAATAACAAATTTAAATTACTACTAGCTTTAAAATGAGTGTTTAGTTTAGCTCCAGTTTCTAAAACTTCGTTTGCTTGTGTTAGTAGCTGATTGGTTTCTACTCGCAAATCGTTAGCATCAACATTATATTTTGAATAATAGGCTATAAGTTTTGTACTAAATTTATCAGACCATTGTGCTTGCCAATGACCTCCAAAACCTAAGTTTTCTTGTGATAAGTTACTCGATTTAGAATTGGTTTGATTAGAGCTGTTTGTAACACTTTCGGCATAATCTAGATTATTGCTAATACCAATAACATTGGCTCTAAGCTTGTGATTTTCATTCAAATCGAAGAGTAATTTTGCAGTGTAATCATAAAAAACAAAATCTGATGACGATGTGCTATTTTCTATATCTTCATTGGTGTTTATTTCACTATCCTGAAAACTACGATCAAAATAATTATCATAAGTTGGTGTGCTTAAAACATCTGTAAAAGAACGTCTTCCTGAAACGTGAAGTTCTAATGTTTTTGTAATTGGAATTTCTAAAAAAGCATCTCCACTTATTAAATTTAAACCTGCTCCACCAGAAAATTTTGAACTTAACTCATCTTTGGTAAACATATTTATGGTACTAGAAACACCATCGCTATACTCACTGCTAGTTCCATTTTTGCTGACAATTACTTTGTTAGTAAGGTTTGGATTATATGCAGATATGAGTCCGAAAAAATGTCCAGAATGATACATTTTAATATCATCCCAAAGCATTAAATTCTGGTCATTTGTACCACCTCTAACATTAATGTTTGCAATACTCTCGTTAGTGCTTTCAACACCTGGTAATGCTTGAATAGACTGCAAAATGTCTGGTTCAATAAGTCCTGGTAAAATGCCAAATTTTTCAGTGTTTAGCACAACACTTCCATCTAATCTTTTTTGTAAGCCTACCGTTAAGAATTTTGTAATTAGTATTTGATTGAGTTCTTCATTGTTTTCCGATAGGATAATATCTGAACAAGTATTTGCTTCATTAAACAGTAATGAAGCCTTTATTTGCTTGCTTTTATAGCCTAAATATGAAATAGTAATTGTGGCATTTAAAGGTATTTCTTTAAAGCTAAAAACACCTTCAGTATTACTAAAAGTGCCATTATTTGTATTGTTTACTACAATAGAGGCTCCAAAAAGAGGCGACTTATCATTTTCTGTTATAATCGTTCCACAAATTGAAATCATTTTATTAATGACCGAAACGGTTATATAGCGATCATCAAGTACCTTAAAATTTAAAAGTGTTTTAGAGTTGAGATACTCAATAGTTTCAGAAAGATTCAAGTTAGGATTTGGTGCTTCAATAAAAATAGTATTTACATCATCAAAAGCATAAGAAAACTTAACATTAAATTGTTTTTCTATACTTGTAAGCACTTCAATTAATGGTAGCTTAGATGAGTTATCTTGACCATAACCAAAACCACTAATAAATAACAAAATGTAAATTATAGATTTATTGACCTTCATAGTTGTAAAATACGACTTTTTTGCCATCTATCTTATAACTTAATTTTAATGGAATTGTTACCGATTGCAATGCAATATTTTTATCACTATGCGTAAATGTACCTGTGAATAATTGAGTTGTGTCGATATTTTCTGTAGAAATTTTTATGTCATATTGACGTTGTAACTCATCAATAACTTGAACTAACGGAACTTTAGCAAAGCTAGACTCTTTTTGCATCCAAGAAGGACTGTTAGAGCTAAAATCATCATTAATTTCAGCAGAATTATTTATAACTCTAAAAGTTTTTCCAGGAGGTAATTTTATAGTTTCATTATTAAATGTTACACTAACCAAACCTTCATAGCAATGCACTTCAAAATAGTTGTCACGTTCTTTTACATTAAACTGTGTTCCTAAAACGTGTACAACTCCTGCATCTGTAATAACACTAAATTTCTGACCTTTACTTACTTTAAAGAAAGCCTCACCATCAAGGTTTAAATCGCGTTTATTTTTCCAGTTTTTCTTATTGTAAGTAAGTTTAGATTGCGCATTTAAAATTACTTCAGAATTGTCTGGAAGTAATAATGTTTCAGTTTGTGCAATTTCAGTTTCAAAAGATTTTACAGTATTAAAAAATAAAAAATATGAAGAGGTTAACATAACAACCAATACAGCTGCAACTTTATAAAAAGTACTAAGGTTAAGTGATCTAACTTTAGTTTCCTTTTTATTAAGTTTTCTGGTTTTAAATTCTTCAAGTGCTTTTTGCACATCAACTTGTGGTGCTTGCATTTGTGATGCATAATGAGCTATTTTGTCTAAAGTTTCAAGATTTTCAGTTTGTTTTAAATCTTCAATTTCTTTAGGCGAAAGTTCATTATTAAACCATTTTAATATGTCTTTTTCGTTTTTCATTTTTTATCACTCTATAGATAAGACACCTATAATATATTTTACCCTACTTAATTATATATTTTCTATTTGTTCTCTTAATATTTTTAAAGCACCAGACATTCTTTTTTCAACAGCTTTTTGCGAAATATCTAAAATCTCAGCAATCTCTCTGTACTTTTTTCCATCAATTCTATTCATTAAAAAGACCTCACGTTGTATATCACTTAAAGATGCAATGGCATTTTGTAATTTTTTTTTGAACTCTTCTTCTTCTAAAATATATTCAGGACTCTCATTATTTGTATCAATATATGGAGCCGCTTTAGCATAGTTCATTACAACTTTTTGATGCTTTACTGTATTTAAAAATAAGTTATTTACAGTTGTAAAGAGGTATGTTTTTGCTTTAGTAAAGTCTATTGAAGAACAATTTTCCCAAATTTTTGAAAAAGCATCTTGTACCAAATCTAAAGCACTAGCCTGATCACCACACTTATAATAAGCGAAATTATTAGCTGACTGAAAATGGTCTTTATAAAAGGTATTAAAATAGGCTTCTTCGCAGAGGCTTTCTTTATTGCTATCCATTAATTTTATGCTTTATTTAAAAACAAAAGTAGGGTAAATTAAAATGTGTTTGTCTTATTTCTACATTAATCCCAAAATTACAAAAATATGGACTCAGACAAAATTTTTGAAGCTGTACAAATTGCATTGATGATTGCAGTTGTAATACTTTTAATAGCATCAATTAATATAATTAATGATTTAAAATAAAAAAAAAGTAGGGTAAATTTGAAACAAATTGTCTTACTAGTATAAAGGCGAAAAAATCGCTATGAAAAAGTTAAAACCCAAATTACAAAAATTAAGAATTATGAAAAAGTTTAAATTTATTTCCGCAGTTGTTTTAATGTCATTTCTAAGTTTCTCTTGTCAAGACGAAATTAATAATGAAAATGGACAGAACCCAAACACTAACTCAGCAAATTCACAAACCGCTAGTAATTTAGAACGTACATCTATGTATGATGGTTCTTTTGATGACTTTTTAGATGGTATGTCGTGTTCTTCAATTTTACTGCCAGTCACAGCAACAGTAAATGGAACGCAAGTAACAGTTGTTAGTCAGTCAGATTACCAACAAGTTATCAATATTTTAGCTCAATATACAAATGATGCAGATACTGTTGTATTACAATTTCCATTAACAGTAAGATTAAGTAATTATACAGAAGTAGTTGTAACTAATCAGGCTCAATACAATGCTCTTATAGACGCATGTGAGGAAGCAGAAGCAACAGCTCAAGACGCAATTTCGTGCATTGATATAGATTTTCCTATAACTATTCTTACTTATAGTTTAAATTTTGATCAAACAGGAAGTGTTGTTATTGAATCTGAGCAACAATTATATAACTACATGAATAACTTTGGAAGTGACGAGTTGTTTGCGATAAACTATCCAATTGGTATTACATTTAGTAATGGTACATCTGCAACAGTTAATAGTGATGTAGTATTACAGTCTAGTATTAATGAGTGTATTTCTGAAGAAGATGCTATGGATGATGCTGAAGAAAGTGCTGATTTACTAGAAGATATTCTTGTTGATGGATTATTTAGAGTTAACTCTTTCGTTAATTCTGGTGTAGATACAGCTAATAATTATGCTGAGTTTACTATTAATTTTGCAAATGATTTAACTGTAGTTGCAGATAATACAGTAAATGCAACAGTACAAGATGTACAAGGAACATACGCTGTAGCATCACAATTAGAGGTGTATTTAAGTTTAAACTTTACAGGTAACGCAACGTTTAGTTTATTAAACCACACATGGGAAGTTACAAGTTTTAATAGCACATCTATTTCATTACAAAGTACTACCAATGCCGCAATTACATTAGTTTTGACCCAAATCTAGTATAAATTCTTTGTCCCAAAACTATCATGATTTTGAGGGTTAGTTTATTTAGTTGTTATGGTGAAACAGCTGTTAGGAAACTAACAGCTGTTTACTTAATTTAAAAGAAGACATGAAAAAAATAGCATTAGTAATTTTGATATTGACTTTTGTAGCTTGCACAAAAGATAATGATGTAGATAATGCAAATAATAATTCAGGTTCTGCTGCTACGGCAAATCAACAACCAGTTGGTACTTCGGCTAACGATTTATTAGCTGATGATACTTTTACGAGCATGGTAATAGAGGTTGCCTATATAGATGGATACGAGCCTTCTCAAACTTCTATAAATAACCTTGTTGCCTTTTTAGAAGCAAGAACATACAAACCAAATGGAATTACTGTAGAGATTAGGCCTATAATTTCAACGCAAGATTCACCTTATACAAATCAAGATATTGTTGCAATTGAAGATGCTAACAGAACAAAATTTAATACATCAAACCGAATTGCAGTTTGGGCATTTTTTGCTGATGGCGAATCTGCAAGTAATTCAAATTCGGGAGTAGTATTAGGAACCGCATACAGAAATACTTCATTTGTAATTTATGAAGAAACTATTCACGGATTAAGTGATAGTCCATTAGAGCCAAGTAGAAGTCTTTTAGAGACAACAGTAATAATGCATGAATTTGGTCACATACTCGGACTTACAAATTTAGGATCAGATTTACAAAGTAACCATGAAGATGCATCGCATCCAAAACACTGTAATGTTGAGAGTTGTTTAATGTATTGGGCTGCTGAAACAGGAAGCGGAATTGGAAATATGATTTCTAATGGTTCTGCTCCTCAACTTGACGCTCAATGCATAGCAGACTTGCAAGCAAACGGAGGAAAATAATTAATAACAAATAAAAACAACAACTATGAAAACAAAATTTTTATCAGTACTAATGCTATTATTAGCAATTAATATGCAATCACAAGATGACAATAAGAAAGAATCTAATACAGGACTTAAAGGTGGATATAACCTTGCAGCTGTGTCTTTTGATGGAGATGGAGAAACAGGACAGCGACATAGCTTTCATATTGGGTTTTATTCTGAGTCATTTTTAAATGATAATGTTTCTTTACAAATAGAATTGCTTTATTCGCAACAAGGATATGAACTTAGTGATGGAGGAGGAACATATACTCAAAAACTTAACTATATTAATTTGCCTTTAATGTTAAAGGCTTATCCAAGTGATAATTTCTTTTTAGAAGCAGGACCTCAAGTTGGCTATGCAATAACACATAAAGAAGAATTTGATAGTAGTTTTAGTTTGTTTGATACTTCACAAGAGTTTAACCCAAGCAGTTTTGATTGGGGAGTTAATTTTGGAGGAGGATTTAAAACAGATACAGGTGTAAGCTTTGGAGTACGTTATCATTTAGGTTTAGGAGATATTTACGATGAAGGAAAGCCTAAAAACAGGGTTTGGCAATTCTCTATAGGATTTGATTTTTAATTATTATTATCTTAACAAAAAAAGGCTTCAATATAATTTGAAGCCTTTTTTATTTTTTTAAATGTATAATTTAGTCTTTCACCACTTTATGAACATAACGTTTGTTATTTTCATATAGATTTAAGAAGTAGATTCCGCTTTGTAAATGACTAATATTTATATTCATATTTGTTAAAGGTAATAGTGTTTTTGTTTGTACTATTTTACCTGTAATATCATATAATTCATAATTTACATTAGCTGATGATTGTAATCCTTCAATAGTAATATTTCCTCTTGTTGGATTAGGATACACCTTAAACTTAGATTCTGAAGTTTCATTTGTGCTTAAGGTAATACCTTCAACAATAGTAATAGATTCATTAATATTTGGGTTGAATAATTCATCAACAGTACCAGATGGCCATTTCACTACAATTTTTGTGATACTAGTATTTGTTCCTAGTCCAAAATGCGTCATCATAGAATTCATAATTCCGTAGCTTTCACCAGAACGCACTTCTCTAATTTGTTTTCCCCAAGCACCATAAATTTCTATACGAGCACCAATTCCGTTTATATTACTTGGTGATCCTTGTAGTGTAATTTTGCTCCAATTATTAGCGTTTCCTGAATTAATAAAAAGTTTATCAGAAATTGAAGATGATGGTCCATTGTAACCATTACCAAAAGCAGCAATAACATCGAGAAATCCATTGTTATCTAAATCTCCAACAGCTGCTGTTTGAATTCTTGTACTAGTTGGAAATGGATTTGTCACAGGTGAAAATGTATTACTACCTGTGTTTTTAAAAAGATAGTGATTACCACCTCTTACAGTAATAAATATATCTACTAAAGTGTCATTGTCAAAATCTTCCATAATTACCTGAATACCATTCCCTCCAATACTAGCCAATTCTGTTGCTATACCAGTTGACGCTGTAATATCAGTGAAAGTTCCATTTCCGTTATTAACATAAATCATATTTGTAACGTCATGATTTATAAGTACACAGTCTAAATCACCATCATTATCAATGTCTTCAAAGTTCGCAGACCAAGATTGAGCATAAGGGACTAAACCTGCAGCTACACCAACTTCAGTATAATTATTATTACCATCATTTTGGTATAAAATATTTACACGTCTTCCATCTAATGGATTGTTTACACCTAATCTGCATTTAGAAATATATAAGTCTAAGTCACCATCATTATCATAATCTGTCCAAATGCTACCATAATTTCCTGAATCATCATCATTTGGGTCTGGAGAAATAGCGTTAATTAATCCTGCATTGTTGATAGTGAATGTTCCTGTTCCATTATTTGAATAAGCAGAAGAAACACCTTCATCATGACAAGCAAAAATATCAATGGTTCCATTATTATCTATATCTGCAAAATTTATATTCTGTAGAAATATACTTGGACCTCCAAGAGTTGTAGTAGTATAGTTGGTCCCTGTGCTATTTGCGGTTAATAGTTTTAATCCGTTATATGCACCACCAACAATTATGTCATTAAAACCATTTTTGTCAACATCAGCAATTGCCATTCCCCATTCTGATCCATTTCCTGGTAAGTTGCCATAGTTTAATCTCGTAAAAACTCCTGTAGGAGATTGGTATTCAATTTGAAGACTTGTAGCACTGGATAAACGTATAATATCATCTAGTTTGTCACCATTCATATCACAAACACCTATTGCAACTCCACTTTTTAATGTTGAGTTAACTAATGAAGAGCTTTCATCTGTAAAAGTAATTTGTGAAAATGAAAAAAATGGTAATACAAATAAAACTGTAGCGAGTAGATTTTTAATCATATTTGGTAGGTTTTTAAGTTTAGAATTTCAAATATAATCTAAAAAATAAAAATAGCCACTTTATTATAAGTGATTTATTGACAGATTGTTACGTTAGTTGTTTAGTGCTGATTTATAAGTTTCTAGACAACGTTCTCTAGCTTCTTTATGATTTACTATCTTATTAGGGTAAGTAAGCTCATTTAAATTTTTTACCCATGTGTTGATATATTTTAATTCTTTATCAAATTTTTCAATTTGTGTAGTTGGATTAAATATTCTGAAATATGGAGCAGCATCTACACCACAACCTGCAACCCATTGCCAATTACCAATATTACTCGCCATTTCATAATCGTGCAATTTTTCTGCAAAATAAGCTTCTCCCCAACGCCAATCTATCAATAAATGTTTACATAGAAAGCTACCTACTAACATTCGTACTCTATTATGCATAAAACCTGTTTGGTTTAATTGTCGCATTCCAGCATCAACCAAAGGATAGCCTGTTTTGCCTTCACACCAAAGTTTAAATTCTTCTTCATTATTTCGCCATTTAATGCTATCGTATTTCGGTTTAAAACTTTTAGTTACTGTATAAGGGAAGTGCCATAATATTTGCATAAAAAACTCTCTCCAAATTAACTCTTGCCAGAAAATTTCATTTTTCTCTGCAATAGCTTTTTTTACCACTTTACGAATACTTACTGTTCCAAAACGAAGATGTGGTCCAAGCCTTGAAGTTGTATCTTTAGCTGGGAAATTTCTTGTTTTTTCATAATCTTGAATAAGCGTAGGAGCGAGGTTATAATTTGCTATTTTCTGTGATGATTTTTTAAAACCAATATCTGATAAACTTAAATTAGGTAAGTGTTTGTTTTTAATAAAATTCTCGAAATAGTTATCAGTATTTATAATTTCTAATTCAATACTTTTAAATTTCTCCTTCCATGTTTTCATGTAAGGTGTATAAACCAAATATGGTTTACCATCATTTTTTATAACTTCATCCTTTTCAAAAATGACCTGGTCTTTATAGGTTTTGAATAAAACATTATTTTTTGAAAGTAGATTTTTTATTTCTGCATCACGCTCTGTTGCATAAGGCTCATAATCGTGATTGGTAAAAACGATATCTATATTATAATCTTCAATAAGTTTATTGTAAATATCCATTGGTTTTCCATAATAGATTGCCAGACTGCTATCATGTTCTTCTTGGAGTGTTTTTCTTAATTTCTGAAGTGTTTCAAATATAAAAGTGACACGAGCATCGTCTTCTGGAAGATTATCAAGAATTTCTGTGTCAAAAATAAAAATAGGCAGTACAGAATGTTTTTCACTTAAAGCTTGATATAATCCAATATTATCATCTAGTCTTAAATCGCGTCTAAACCAAAAAATATTTATAGCCTGCTTCATTTAGTATTTACCAAATAATTCTTCTAACTTTTTTGTTCTATGATTAAATATTTCTTCCAATTTTGGTTTCACTAGGATAGGATGAACAAGCTGACCTAACCATCCAAAAGGAACTTTATAATCTATAATATCTTCCATTTCAACTCCACCATCTATTTCTTTAATAAAATGCTTGTGATGCCATAATGCATAAGGTCCAAAACGTTGTTCATCAACAAAATAATGTTTATCAATACAATGCGTAATTTCTGTAACCCATTTAGTTTTAATGCCTAAAACAGGAGTTACAATATATTGTATTATTTGTCCAGCATACATTGGCCTATCTGCTCCAGATAGGATATTAAATCCCATATAATCTGGAGTTATTGTTTTAAGATTTTTCGGATTAGATAAAAACTCCCAAGCTTCTTCCAAAGTTATTGGTAAATTTTGCTTTTTATGAAGCGTATATATTTTCATTGAAATTAATTATATAGATAGATGTATGAGTTAAGTGAAGTTGCAATACAAAGCCAAACAAAATATGGTAAAATAAAGAGTGTTTTTGCTTTAAGTTCAGATTTAAATTTAAATAAAAATGTCGCTACAACTATAGTTAATGCAACAATAGTTATAAGACCAAAAGCAATTAAATGTTGATTAAAAAACAAATAATTCCAAATAACATTTAGTATAAATTGAACGCTAAATAAAGCAGCAAATTTAGAGATAGGCAGTTTTAAATAAAGATAAGTCATATAAATAGAAAAACATACCATAATGGTTGTCCAAGCTACACCAAAAACCCAGCCTGCAGGTGTCCAAGGTGCTTGATTTAAGGATGTATACCATTCTGTTTGTGGTCCATTATTCATTAACCAACTTCCTAAAACTAATGCTCCAAAATTTATAATTAAAAATAATACTAATGGTTTAATAAATTTCATTACTTTTCTTTAATTCTGCCATTATTGGAATTAATTTTTGTGCTTCAGCATATTTAGCATCACTTTTAGATCTGTTAATACTTGATAACTGGTGCCATTCATTCATTAATTTTTTGAACTTTATTTCTAATTTTTCTATTTCTGATTTTTTTCTGAACAGTTTAAACATAACTTTTTATTTTAAATGTTTTATAATTTTTTTATTCATCGGGTTGGTTGTTGAATAATAATAATCAACAAACTTACCTTCTTCACTAACAAGATATTTTTGAAAATTCCACTTTACAGTAGAATTGGAAACTCCATTTTCAGTTTTATTGGTAAGCCATTTATAAATTGGGTGCTGATTTTTACCTTTAACGTCAATCTTTTCTGTTATTAAAAAACTTACACCATAATTTACTTCGCAGAAGGATTCAATTTCATTAGCATTTCCAGGTTCTTGTGCTCCAAACTGATTACATGGTAAGCCAATAACCCTAAGTCTGTTTCCATAGGCTTCATGAAGATTCTGTAAATCTTTGTATTGTGGAGTAAACCCACATTTTGAAGCTACATTAACAAATAAGATAAACTTACCTTTAAATTGTTTTAAATCAATTGGTCTTCCCTGTAGGCTATTTATTTTGATGTCATAAACAGACTTTAAATTCATAGTTTCTTTTACTTTAGGAGTAAATAATGTGGCTATAAAAATTTTAAATGGATTCATACTTATATTTTAAAAGATACGATTCCACAATCCATTTCAAAAACTTGACCAGAAATTGATGAAGCTTTTTCTGATAATAAAAACTCTGCCATAACAGCAACATCGTTTGGTTTTAAAAACTTTTTTAATGGATGACGTTCTGTAATGTTTTCTATCATTTTGTCATTACGTAATAGTTTACTAGCTAATTCAGTATCTGTTACAGTAGGAGCTATAGCATTAACACGAATTGTAGGAGCTAATTCGGCACCAAGAGATTTTACCAATCCTTCTATACCAGATTTTGAGGTTGCTATACTAGCATGATATGGCATTCCTAATTTTGATGCAACAGTACTAAATAGTAAAATTGAAGGTTGATTTCCTTTTTTTAGCGCATCTAAATATTTTTGAATTGCTTTTACAGCACCTATAACATTAATTTCAAAATCTTCTCTAAAATCATTTAAAGTCAATCTACTTACTGGTTTTAAATTTATGCTTCCAGGGCAATATACTAAACCGTCAATGTTTTCAATTATTGGTAATTCGTCTTTTAAAATATCACAATTGTGGTGTGTGAAATTGTCATGAGAAAAATCAGGAGTAGTTCGACTTATATTTATGACCTTTTTAGTTTCAACCAAAGTTTTTACAATAGCATTACCTATTCCTTTGCTTCCACCTACTATAACTATTGTTTCCATGTTTTTATATGTTAGATACCAACGCTCTACCTTTTAATCGTTTTTCTACTTTTCTTTTGATAGCAGTTAAACGTTTCATGATATCCATGATTTGTTCATCTTTTTTTCGTTTGTAAATTTCATTTAATGCCAAAATCAAACTTTTTGCTTTTCTTGAAATTTCTATCCTATCACTGGTAGATAATGATTTTAGTTTTTGTTGTTCAAATTTAAGTGCTTCGTTAATGATATCCATAGTTTTAATCTTTTAGATAGTTTTGTAATTCAGCTATTTTTTGAGAAATATTAAATTGTCCTCCATAAAAGGATGTTACTGTTGCAGAAGATTCGTCTTTTATACCACGAGATGACACACATAAATGCTTCGCATCTATTATAACAGCAACATCATCAGTTTGTAAAACAGATTTTAATTCCTCAGCTATTTGATTAGTTAAACGTTCTTGTACTTGTGGTCGTTTGGCATAATACTGTACTATTCTGTTTAGCTTAGACAGTCCTATTACCTTACCAGAAGATATATATGCAACGTGAGCTTTTCCTATAATAGGTACAAAATGATGCTCACAATTAGAATAAAAGGTGATATTCTTTTCAACAAGCATTTGATTGTATTGATATTTATTATCAAACAATGCAATTTTAGGTTTATTTGCAGGATTTAATCCTGAGAAAATTTCATCAATGTACATTTTTGCTACACGCTCTGGAGTGCCTTTTAATGAATCGTCAGTTAAATCTAAGCCCATAACATCCATAATTTCTTCAAATAGCAAAGCTATACGTTGTTTTTTTTCAGTATCTGAAAGTTTAAATGCGTCACTTTTCATGGGTGTTTCTATACCTGTGTATAGATGGTCATCACCAATGTCTTGAATAGAAAATCCATTTAATTTGTGACCATTACTTACTTTTACTTCTAATGTTTCGGTATTCATATTGTCTTTTTTATGTGCTGTCATTTAAGTACTCATCTCTTAAAGCAAAGCAACGTTATCGTTTTGATATTGAGTTATGTGTAATTTGTTTCTGTCTTGAACATTTAAAACGCCCTTTGCTGAACGCTCTCAATTTTTCATGCTTTGTTTTTCGCCCTTGAACACGTTTCCGCCACATTTTGAAACTACTCGGTTTCATTTCTCGTCTCATTAATTCTATAATTTCTTGCTCTTTTAAGTTGAACTGATATGTTATAGCTTCAAAAGGTGTGCGGTCTTCCCAGGCCATTTCAATGATACGATCTATATGATCATTACTTAATATCATTGAGGAATTGAATATTGAGATTCATATTTTACTTTTTCATTAAGTAGCTTGTTAAAAAATGTCTTATTTTCTTTAAAAGTAATGTTGTTTCTGAAATGCATAAATCGACCTTGAGCATGTATACTACTTCCATTTGTTTTATAAATTACTAATTGATAGTATGGGATTACCCAAGTAAATGTTTTTAGTGCTTTATTTATTCTAATTAGAATTCCAATAGGGCGTAATTCAATATTGGCATAATTAACGTCTTCTATTTTATTAAGATATTGTTGCATATTCGGACTAACGTCTTCAATAATCATTCGTTTAGAACCAATTCCTTTCATTTTAATCGATTGGAGTAATCCAAATGGTTTTCCAACTAAGTCGTTGATAAGCTCTATTTGTTCCTTATTATAATATGTAGTATTCAATACCATAGGTTAAAGATACTTAAAAATTATTAATGTTTAACAATAACTAAAAAAGATTAAACAAAAATTAACATATTTATAGAAACTTATTGAATTCTAGTTGTTAAGAAGATTTCATTTTAGGTACTGTGTGTTTTTTTAGAATTCGTTCAGTTTCTCTTTTTACAACTTTATTCTTACGAAGGTTCCAGAGGGTGTCGCTAGCTTTTTTTCTTGTTTCGTCTATATCAATAATTGGAACCGGATAATTTACTCCTAATCTAAAATTATAGAATCCTTGCTCCATTTCGGTCATCAAGTAAGGTTCATGAATAAACTTAAGATCTAAACTGTTCAATTCGGGAACCCATTTTTTAATAAAAATACCATCAGGATCATGCTCATAGCTGTTTTTAATAGGGTTATATATGCGAAGTATGTTAGTTCCAGTTTCACCAGCTTGCATTTGTAATTGAGGAAAATGGATTCCTGGTTCAAAATCGAGAAACATTTGAGATAAATGTGTTGTTGCTTCTTGCCATGGCTGCCATAAATTATGTGTAAAAAACGAAACAACTAAGGCACGCATTCTAAAGTTTAAATAGCCTGTTTCGTTTAAACAACGCATGCAGGCATCAATTAATGGAAATCCTGTTTGTCCTGTTTTCCAGGCTATCTGATATTGTTTTGAAATTTCTTTTTTTAATTTGTGAAAGCCTTTATTAATACTGGCTTCTTCCATAGTATGTTCCATTTCAAACTTCTGAATGAAATGACTTTGCCATCTAAGTCGCGACATAAAAGCTTCTATTGCCTTTTTATTTTGTACTATTTTTTTTTGCTGATAAGCACGATGGTATACTTCTCTAATAGATAGGTTTCCCCAAGCAATATATGGTGATATTCTACTGCAGCTAGTTCTAGCTAGTTCTGGTTTTGAAATATTAAATAAATAATTTTCAAAGCGATTATTTAGAAATGAATCTAAATATTTTAACCCTGTTGTTCTACCTCCTTTTTGGAAAGGTGTTTCAAAATTTGTCTCTAAATCAATTAGTTTAAAACAAGTTTCTAAATTTTTAATTTCCTTTACGCTGAATAACTGGCCTTTTTTAGGTTGAAATGTTAATGGTTCTATTTCAAAATAGCTATTACATTTTTCAATCCATTGGTCACGATTTTTAAGACCTCTCTGTACACCATTGCTAATACTTTCACTCCAGTTAATTTGATTGTTTTTACAAAAGCGAGAGAATAACTTATCTCGTTCATAGGTTATTAATATTCCTGTTTCTTGATGCGAAAAAATATTAGTAATGTGATAATAATTTAATAATTGGTTAATAACCACAATCATGTCTGATTTTACAACTAACACTTTCGATTTGTGAGTTTCTAATTGTTTGTTTAAATCAACTAAAGATTGCTTTATAAAATTCCAATGACGTTCACTATAGTGCTCATCATCCATTAATATTTGTTCAAAAACATAGAGCAGAAGTACTGGTTTTCCAGAATTTAAAGCATTTACAATAGCTTCGTTGTCCTGTAATCGTAGATCACGTTTTAACCAAACAAGACTTATTTGTTTTTTATCAGTAGGCATTTTGATTTTTTATAATATGTTGAGCTCTATTTTTTAATGAGTATATTTCTTCAGGTGACATTTTATCTAAAACTGCATACATCATTTTCATCCTATAGTTATCACTTAAAAACTCACGTTTATCATCTAAAAAATTCCAATATAGACTATTAAATGGGCAAGCATCTTCTTCAGTTTTTTTGTTTTTATTATAGTAACAAGTATCACAATAGTTACTCATTTTATGAATATAGGAACCAGATGATACGTAAGGTTTTGTTGCTATTTTTCCGGCATCAGCCCACTGGCTCATTCCTCTAGTATTTGGAAGCTGAACCCATTCAATAGCATCTACATAAATTCCGAGATACCAAGCATCAACTTCATCTGGATGAGTTTGTGTTAAGAGAGCATAGTTACCAGTTATCATTAATCGCTGTATATGATGTGCATAACCATTATTTAAAGAGTTATTAATTGATTGGCTTAAACAATTCATTTTTGTATTTCCAGTCCAAAAAAAGTCAGCGAGTTTATTAGTGTTTTCAAGTTTGTTTTCAGATTTAAACTTTGGCATTCTTGCCCAATACATTCCTCGCATGTATTCACGCCAACCAATGATTTGACGTACAAATCCTTCCACTTGTGAAATGGCAATTTTTTTTTGATACTTGTGATAAAAATTTAGTACTGTATTAACAACATCTTTAGGAGAAATCAATTTTAAATTGATTGCAAAAGACAATCGTGAATGAAACAAATATATTTCATTAGTATGCATAGCATCTTGGTAATCACCAAAGTGAGCTAATAATTCTTCACAGAAATATTTCAATTGGTCGAGAGACTGTGTTCTTGTTATGGGATATGCAAAAGTTTTTGTTTCAAAAACACCTATGGTTTTAATATTCGCATTATTAATATCATTAACGACATCTTCAACATTATTTTTGAAGTATTTATAGGTTGGAACTTTAAAATCTCCTTTCCATTTATTGCGATTATTTTTATCGTAATTCCATGTTCCACCTTCGGGTTGGTCACCTATCATTAAGATATTATGCTTTTTTCTCATGGCTCTATAAAAACTTTCCATGAGATAGATTTTTTTACCTTCAAAGAACTTTTTTACATCATTACGTTTGGTATAAAAATGTTCTGATGAATACACTTTGGTATTTATTGTTATTGCTTCGCAAAATTTTTTGAGCTGTTGGTCTAATCGGTATTCATCTGGCTCTTGATATTCTAAGGCTTCAATATTATAGTCTTTAATTACTAGTTTGAGATTATCTACTAGACTTTGCGTATTTTTTTTATTATTAATTTTAAAGTAGACTACTTTATGATTTTGCTTAATTAAATCATCAGAAAATTGGCGCATAGCGGCAAAAAAACCAATCACTTTTTGAATATGATGTGCTACATAATCTGTTTCTTGACGCATCTCAAATAGGCAGTAAACAACATTATTATCAGTTTCTTTAAACCATGAATGCTTTATATTGAGTTGGTCGCCTAAAATGAGTCTTAATGTTTTCATTCAAATAATGTATTTTGTAGCCATGTTTTTTGATACTTCCCATTATTATAATAACGTTCTGCTTGCAGCTTGATATTAAATTTTCGATCTCGTGGGTCATTTCCAACGCCAGAGACATACATCCAATTACCATAATTACTATGTACATCGTAATCAATTAATAAAGATTCGAAATAAGCTGCACCAATTCGCCAATCAATTTCTAGTTCTTTTGCAAAATATGAAGCCACGTTTTGCCTCCCTCTGTTACTCATCCATCCGGTTTTGTTAAGTTCAATCATATTAGCATTTACAAAGGGTTCAGTAGTTTGGCCATTAATCCATTGCTTTATGGCTTTGGTGTTTCTGTTCCAATGATAATCTTTTTGTAAAATGCCACCTTTTGTAAAAATTTTATTTTGATGTTTTAACGATATGTATTTGAAATAATCTCTCCATATTAATTCAAAAATTAACCAATAAGTAGAGTCGTTTTTATAATATTGTGATTCAAAATGTTTTATTTCCCAGTAAATAGTTCTGGCAGACAAGCTTCCATTAGCTAGCCAAGGAGAAAATTTTGAACTATAATCTACTCCAATCAATCCGTTTCGTGTTTTTTTGTAAAGGCCTATTTTTTTTGTTTCAAAAAGGTAGTTTCTTAAACGGTTTAAAGCTTCAGTTTCGCCTCCTTTAAATGGAAAAGCTGATTTGTTGTGTGTTTCAAAATCAGTGAAGCCTAAATCTTCTAATGTTGGAATATTCGTATTTTCTGTGAATATATAAATTTGATTTTTATTGATGCTTTTAGTTTTGGTTCTAACATTTATAGACTTCTCGACATATTGTCTAAAATTTGTAAATACATTAGGTATATCTGAAGTATTTATATTAATATCTTCAGGATGATATAAAAACTGGTTGTAAACTTCATAGAATTTTATGTGATTAGGTAGAAGTTTTTTTAAATTTATTACAACAGTAGTCTCTTCATGTGTCCATTCTTTTTGAAAGTATATGTCATCAATTTTGTAATCTTCAACTAATCTTGGAATTACCGATTCTGGTTTTTTGAAGAATGTGAGCAGGTTTATATTTTGTTTTGTTAGGTTTTGTTTTAAATCAGAAACTGTTTGTAAAAGAAATTTTGCTCTATATTTTTCCGTTTTCTTAAATCCAAATTGTGTGACTTCAAAATGTCTTGGATCAAAACAATAAAGTGCAATTACATTGTTATGGTTTTCTTTAGCTAATTCTAAAACAGAGTTATCTTGAACACGAAGGTCATTTGTAAACCATGCTAAAACTATTTTATTTTGTTTCTGCTGCATTTTTCACTACAATATTTTACATTTTCCCAATTCAATTTCCATTTTTTTCGCCATAAAAATGGTCTTTTGCAAACTATGCAAATTTTTTGTGGGAGGTATTGTTTCTTCAATTCTACTATTTTGCTTCTACCAATTTATTTATCATACCTCTAAAAATGAATCCATGAAATGGTAATACAGTATACCAGTATAGTCTTCCCCAAAGACCTCGAGGTCTAAATGTAGCAGTTTGCTTTAATAAGTTATCTTCTATTTTAAATTCTAACCAAGCTTCTCCAGGGAGTTTCATTTCGGCGTAAAGCAATAATTTTTTTTCTTTTTTATCGCTAAAAATAACTCTCCAAAAGTCTAAAGCATCTCCAGTATCTAATTCTGACACATGTGTGCGTCCACGTCTTAATCCAATTCCTCCAAATAATTTATCGATATAACCTCTTATTTTCCATAGGTAATTACCGTAATACCAACCTGTAGTTCCTCCAATTGACCAAATACGATTAATAGTTATTTTTTCGTTTACGACCTTGCGTTCTTTATAGTCTTTAAAACAACCATATTTTGGAACATTTATATATTTATGAAAATTACTCTTTAATCGACCGCTACTAATCATTGAGTCTTTCCAGCTAGATACAATACTATTTTGCTCAATTTTTTCAAATGCTAATTCTACGGCTTCTTTATATGAGATTGGTTCAACATCCAGAATGGTATTTATGTTACTTGTTTTCCCAATAATTTGAACTCCCATACTATCTACTAATGATGATGCCAATTTATATGATGTTGAGGTGACAAAATAGAGCCAATAGGAGGAAAGTTTTGGCGTCATTACTGGAACAGTTAAAATATAACGCTTTAACCCTCTAATTTTAGCAAATTTGAGTAACATTTCTTTGTAGGTTAATATTTCTGGACCAAATACATCATAACTTTTATTATAAAGTTCTTCTTTACATTTTGCTTTGGTTAAAAATGCTAAGACATCTCTTACTGCAAGAGGTTGAGTTTTAGTATGTAGCCATTTTGGGGCAATCATTATTGGTAATTTTTCTACTAAATCTCTAATAATTTCAAAAGAAGAACTTCCAGAGCCTACAATGATACCTGCTTTAAAGATAGTGAGTGCATAAAATTCTGATTTTAGTATTTCTTCAACATTTTTTCTAGATTGTAAATGTTTTGAAAGTTTGTCTTCGTTTGTTATACCACTTAAATAAATGACTTGTTTTATTTGTGTTCCTTCAATATATAATTTAAAATTTTCAGCACATTGAGCTTCTAATGTTTCAAAATCTTTAGACGTGTTAGACATTGAATGAATTAAATAATATGCTATATCAATATCTTTTGGTATGTTTTTTAAAGTGCTCCATTTTAAAAAATCGGCTTCTACTATAGTAATGTTTTCATCATTAATATAGGTTTTATCTGCTCTTAATTTGTCTCTTACAGCACAAACTACATGGTGGCCTTCATTAATTAGTATTGGTATTAATCGTTTTCCAATATAGCCTGTAGAGCCTGTAACAAGAATTTTCATTATTTAATTATATTTTCAGTTTCTTTGGTCTTTGATATTCAAATCTGTTTTTCAATTTAGGAATTGTGTATCCATCTAGACCATTTATAGCAGCAACATTTGCTTCAGATAAGTTTATAAACCCATCATTTTGAAGTAAGTTGTCTATAATATACAAATCTTTAATTTGTCCTATTAATAAAATTGTATTGTTAGATTTTATATCGTATTCTTCAACATAAGTCATTGCTAATTGTATTGGAGCATCCTTAACAAATGGCGCTGAAAAGCTATCTTTATATTGTTCTATTAAATTCGTCATTTCAAACTCTGAAATATCACTATCATACTTTGCTGATGTATGATGTGCGTCTTCTAATATGGACTCATGTACATGGTTTATTGTAAATACACCTGTTTCTTTAATATTATTGTAGGTGTTTCTAATAACTGTTGTAGGTCTTAAAAAAAAACCTAATAAAGCAGGATTTGAACCTATATGTGTTACTGAACTAAAAATTGCTACGTTTGTAATACCATCTACAGATTTTGTTCCAATAAGGTTTGCCGATTTATATCCGGAGCAACTATTTATAAGATTAATTCTATATAAATGATGCATTTGACTGAAATCATCTGTATTAAAATGAGTCACTTTACAGGGTTTTAAAATTATTTATTTTAATGTCTTTGGCCTTAAGGTCAAACATTAGATTATATAGTCCAAAAAATGTTCTATTCATATATATAAAATGCTTTGATCCTCTATTACCATTCATTTTTCGGAGTTCTGTGTTTTTTGAATATCGTTGTCCCAATTCTGTAATTTTTCCAAAGAATTCAGCGTCTGAAAAATCAAATGTCTTAGCATGAAATGGTTGTGTAAAAAGGCTTAATAATTCATGAAACATTTCTGTGAAAAATTTAGCTTCATCTTCATTATCATCTAGACGTAAAATTTCTAATTCGTAAAGTTTTTTTACAAAAAAATCTTGATTGGTAATGTTTTCTGGTTTGGCTAACTCAAAATATGGATTGTAAAAATCTTGAGGTATAGTTTTCATACAACCAAAATCTAGAGCAATTAATTGGGCTTTTGATGAAACTAAAAAATTTCCCGGATGTGGATCAGCATGTACTTTTTTTAATTTATGTATTTGATACATGTAAAAATCCCATAGTGCTTGACCTAGTTGATTCGCTTTTTGTTGGTTATTATTATAAGCTGTAAATTCTGAAAGATGTTCACCTTGCATATAATCCATAGTTATAATTCTATCAGAAGATAATTCTTCATAATATTGAGGAAACAAAAGGTTAGGAATATGTGAGCATGCTTCAGACACTTCCTTACTTTGAGCTACTTCTAGCACATAATTTGTTTCCTCAATTAGCTTTCCTTCAACTTCTTTAAAGTATTTGTCCGAATCTTTCCCTTTTATATTAAACATTTTCATAGCAATTGGCTTAACAAGAGCCAAATCGGAGGCAATACTTTGTGCAACTCCAGGATATTGGATTTTCACAGCAAGTTTTTTCCCATTTTTTTCTGCCAAATGTACTTGACCAATACTGGCAGCATTTACTGAAGTTGAGTTGAAGGAATCATATAATTCATTTGGCAATTTGCCAAAGTAGTTTTTAAAAGTTTTTATAACCAAAGGAGGTGATAATGGTGGGACTGAAAATTGTGCTAATGAAAATTTTTCTACATAAGCTTGTGGTAGAATGCTTTTTTCCATACTCAACATTTGTGCTACTTTTAGGGCGCTTCCTTTGAGCTGTTTTTAAACTGTCATAAATATCTTCAGCATTGCTTTCATTTAGTTTTAACCTAGCTTCATTTTCAGTTTTAGTTAGTTTATCACCATAATATTTAAGGTAATTAACACCAACTTTTGCACCAGTTGTTACTAATTTAGATGCACGACTTATTTTTGATGTTGGAATAGAATCTATAGTTTTCATGTATTATTTTTAGTTCATGTGCATTTTTTCTTTAAAAAGAAACTTTCCAAAGTCAATAACACTTTTTAGTGGTGCGATATTAATAACATCAAAGCTAGTATTTACTGATTTTTCAATATAGATATCTGTCTTTTCAAAAGATGCAGATGTGTCTTCAATCCAAAACTTCATAGTTAGCAACAATTGTAGCCACGCGGATTCTTGTAGAGCACTTTGTTGTATTTTGTTTATGCGATCTTCCTTTATATCTAGGGTTTCAATATCTAAATTATCAATATAGTTGGTAAAGCTTTTTTTTAATTGCGACAAAATTTGTAATCCCTTCATGCTATTTTTATGTTTATGAAGTGTATATACAACAAAACTTCTGTTCGCTGTTAAAATTTCAAAAAAAGTGAAGTAAAAACTTAACAGTTTATGTCGAGCATCGAAAGATTGATACTCCTCGCTTTTGTTTAGTACTTTTAATGTATTGTCGAAAAACGTCTTAAATACTTGTTTCTCAATAGCTTCAAACGAACCAAAATACTCATAGAATTTTGTTTCTTCAAAATTGTTTGCTTTTGCAAACGAGTAAACTGATTTTGGTAGGTGGTTATTTTCTAAGACATAATCCATATAATATGATATAATGTCCTGATCTGAAATTGATTTCTTTTTTGCCATAATTGATTTAATTATGGTAAAGATATAAAATGTTTAATGTTTTTTGAAATATATTAAACAAAATTTAACAAAGAATAAACACTTCGTTTAGCAACATTGCTCATCTTTAACCAGTTTGCAACTAAAAACGGCTAAAAAAGAACCGATGAAAGGAGCTGTAAGATATAACCATAAATGTTGAAGATTACCTGAAACCAAAGCAGGAGCAAGTGAACGAATAGGGTTCATAGAAGCTTTTGTCATTGGGCCAGCAAACATAGCTTCTAATAAAATAACTCCACCAACAGCAATTGCTGCCATAGTGCCTATTTCTTTACTACCTGTTGATACATTTATAATAACGACCATTAAAAAGAAGGTGAGCATTAACTCTAGAACAAAAGCTTTATAAGGTTCAAAACCATCTGCAGGTAATGAGCTGCCTAGTGTTGTGCTTTCAGGAAACAAAAAGAATAATAACAAACAAGCTAAAAATGCACCTATACTTTGTGCTATTATATATTTAGGGACTTCTTTCCAATCAAATTTCTTTGCAATTGCAAATCCAAATGTTACTGCAGGATTAAAATGTGCTCCAGAAATTTCCCCAAAGGCATAAATCATTGCCATTACAATTAATCCCCAAGTTGCTGCTACACCAACATGACCAATACTTCCGTTGGTTATTTCGTTAATCGCTATTGCTCCACAACCACAAAAAATCATGGCGAATGTTCCTATTATTTCAGCGTAATATTTTTTCATTGATGAAATTTTTACAAATATACAACGTCTTAATTTAAGGTTTTGTTAACAAACTATGGATTTTGTAATTCGTAATTTTATAAAATTATAAACTAATCATTAAAACTATATTATAACATGAAAAAATTACTCTTAATTCTTTTTGTATTTGCAGTCTCAATGAATGTAAATGCACAAATTGAAACACCAGCACCAAGTCCGTTTGCTAAAATGGAGCAAAAAGTTGGTCTTACTGATGTTACTTTAGAATATTCTCGCCCAAATATGAGAGGCAGAACTATTTTTGGTGATTTAGTACCTTATGATAAAGTGTGGAGAACTGGAGCAAATGCTAGAACTAAAATAACATTTAGTGATGATGTTGCTGTAAACGGTCAAACATTAAAAGCTGGTACTTATGCAATTTTCACAAAACCAGGTAAGCAATCTTGGGAAGTTTATTTCTATACTGATTATAATGGTGGAGGAACGCCTCAAGAATGGGATGATAGTAAAGTGGCTGCAAAAGTAACAGCTGAAGTTTACCCAATGCCAATGCAAATAGAAACGTTTACTATGACTTTTGATGACTTAACAAGTAGTTCTGCTACAATTGGAATACTTTGGTCTGATGTTTATGTAGGTGTAAAGTTTGATGTGCCTACTGATAAAGCAGTATCTGCATCTATAGATAAAGTAATGAAAGGTCCAAGTGCTGGAGACTATTATGCAGCTGCAGTATATTATTTACAAGAAGGTAAAGATATTAATCAAGCTAAAACTTGGATTGATAAAGCTATTGCCATGGCTGGAGATAAAGCTCCTTTTTGGCAGTTAAGACAACAATCATTGATTTATGCAAAAGCAGGAGATAAAAAAGGTGCTATTGCTGCTGCAAAAAAATCATTAGCAGCTGCAGAAGCGGCTGGAAATGATGATTATGTAAAAATGAATAAGGACTCTCTTAAAGAATGGGGAGGAATGTAATCTCAATAACTTATTAAAAAAAGCGCAACTAAATCTAGTTGCGCTTTTTTTATTTTATTTTTTCAGGTGAATTATTATTAAGACTAATTACTTGAATAAAATAGGCGATTAACACAACTAAAGCGCATCCAAATAAATTGAGCCATAAATAAGGCATCCAATCATACCACCAACCAATAATAACAATTGCTTGAGTAATAAGCGCTGCAATAAAAACGGCATTAGCTTTCACGTATTTAAAGAAGAAGGCTAGCAAGAAAATCCCTAGCACATTTCCGTAAAAGATGGATCCAATAATATTAACTAATTGAATAAGGTTATCTGCTAAATAGGCAATACAGGCTATGAGAATTGCTAAAACTCCCCATCCGAACGTAAACCATTTTGATGCTTTAAGGTAATGTGTGTCATCTTTATCTTTTACAATAGATCGCTTGTATAAATCCATTGTTGTGGTTGATGATAGTGCATTTAATTCGCTTGCAGTACTAGACATTGCAGCACTCAAAATTACAGCTAGCAGTAGCCCAATTAAACCACGAGGTAAATTATTAAGAATAAAGTGAATAAAAACGTAATCTTTGTCATTAGTTTCTACAGATAATTTTTTCTCATCTGAAGCTTTTTTTATAATCACTTTAGCGGCTTCTCTATTTTCTCTATCTTTTTTATTTGCAGCATTAATCAGTTCAGAATATTTTTCGTCTTGAGTCTCTGTATATAATTTAATTAGCTCTTGTTTGTCATTAAATATAACAGCCTGTTCAGCCTCAATAGTTTGGTACTCTTGCGCATATGAAGAACTTAATACCGTTTTTGAAGAATCAGGATTAAAACTTACAGGTGAGGCATTAAACTGATAAAACACAAATACCATAACACCAACTAATAGAATAAAAAATTGCATTGGAACTTTTAATAGACCGTTAAAAATTAAGCCCATCTGCATTTCTTTAATTGATTTTCCTGATAAATAACGCTGAACTTGGCTTTGATCTGTTCCGAAATAGGAGAGGGCTAAAAATGTTCCTCCAATAATACCACTCCAAAATGTATAGCGATTATTAAAATCGAATGATAAATCTAAAATATCCATTTTCCCACTTGCTCCAGCAATATCTAAAGCTTTAGTGAATGTAATATCAGCTGGTAACTTGCTAACTATGATGAAAAAAGCAACAAACATTCCAGTAAAAATTACTGCCATTTGATGCTTTTGTGTAATACTAACAGCTTTGGTGCCACCAGAAACAGTATATATAATAACCAAAATACCAATAATAACAATTAGCAAGTTTAAGTTCCAGCCCAATACAGCAGATAGAATAATTGCAGGAGCATAAATAGTAATTCCTGCTGCTAAACCACGTTGTATTAAAAATAACATAGCTGTTAAGCTTCTAGTTTTTAAGTCGAATCGGTTTTCTAAAAATTCATAAGCTGTATAAACTTTTAGTCGATGATAAAGCGGAATAAAAACCAAGCAAATAACTACCATAGCAATTGGTACTCCGAAGTAGAATTGAACAAATCCCATTCCGTCATGAAATGCCTGTCCTGGAGTTGATAAAAATGTTATTGCGCTAGCTTGAGTAGCCATTACAGACAAACCAATTGTCCACCATTTGGCTTCGTTGCCACCTTTTATGTAGTCATCTACATTTTTGCTTCCTCTTGTTTTCCATGTGCCATAAGCTACAATGGTTAAAAGTGTTCCTAATAATACAATCCAGTCTAATATTTCCATAGCTTAAAAGGATTGCATTATGAAGTAAAACAATAATATATATATGGCATTAACTATCAATACTAAAGAATAAAGCTTTAACCATGGTTGTTTTTGTGATGTGTTTTCGTTCATGGTTAATCGTTTAATTTTTTATCTGTATTAATATTGTCTTTACCAATAGATAGCATGTTTGCAAAAAGGCGGTAAGCACCAGAAACGCCTTCAGGAAATTCTCTAAAGAAGCTTAACCCTGTGTAGATATAATATCCTTTACCATGTTTGGCAACCAATAAGCTACCATCTTTCGGAGTTTCACCTTTATCATTCATCGATAGAAGTGGAGTGAACTCTGACGACCATTGGTCTGGAAAATATAAACCACGTTCTTGTGTCCAACCCTCAAAATCTTTCTCAGTTATTTTATTCGGATAATTTAACAAAGGATGATTAGGATTTAAAAATCGAACTTCTGCATTTTCATCAGTAACTCTGTCGCGTGATAATTCTAACTTGTAAGGCGCAAGTTCATCAACAATAGTTTCTCTACTTGTATTATATTGTACTATTAAGTTTCCGCCTTGCTCAACAAAATTAAAAAGTAACTGCTGTTTATATTTTAACGCTTCAACCACATTATAAGCTCTGATACCAACAACAATAGCATCAAAACGATTAAGAGTTTCTGCATTAATTTCTTCAGGTTTAATAACAACAACATTATAGCCAATTTGCTTTAGGCTTTCTGGAACTACATCACCAGCGCCTTCAATATAACCTATATTTTCACCTCTCTTTTTTATGTCTAATCGAACTACTTTGCTTTCGCTTGGTAATAAAACAGTTTGAAAAGGAATATGGTCGTAATTGATTTCAACTAATTTTTTGGTATAAACTTCGTTACCAACTGTTACCATAGGAGTTATTAATCCTTCACTTTGGTTTTTTGGAGGAATAACAGTAAAAATTAGTGTTTGGTCTTCGCCTTTATGCGTAATTGATACTTTTTGCCTTTCTGGGTAAACATTCCATTCCTTCGGATGAGCTATTTGCACAAATCCTTCAAGATTATCTCTTCCAGCTTTTACAATTACTACAATATCTTTTTGCTTGTCGTTTTCGAATATGATAACATCTTCGGCTACTTTTGCAGAGGCTTCTGGAATAATCTCGAACGGTTTATAAACCTCACCTTTTACGTCATCATTAGTTTTGTAGACTATTGGTTTGGAGTAAGAAATTGATGTTTTGCCAAATGTTAAGTTGAAAGTTACTAGTTGATTTCTTGGCGTTTCAGGTTGTCCAATTAAATTTTTATCATCTACTGTATACATTCCTAAACTCCCTTTTTTTGTTAACCAATAAGGTGTTGTAGGTTGTTGTTTTGAATCTATTTTTAAAACGTCTTTAAAGTCGTAACTAATATTATTTTTAAGCTCAATATTTTTAACAACATCTAAAGTGTTAATTGCATACGAGTTAAGTGTTATTTGGTAATCACTTCTATTTATTGACTCAATTTTTAAATTAATTGATGAATTAGCAGTTGCCTGATTTGTTTCTGCGACGGCTTCTAAATATAAACCTGAGCAAGCAGCAATTACATTTTTAATATCTTCTAATTTGATTGCTTTCCAATGTTGGTCTTCTAAATTTTGAATCAATTTATAGGCTTCTAACAATTGCGGAATAGAAGCAGAAGGGTTCTTAAAATCGTAATTAGTTTCAACCTCTTTTAAAATATTTCCAATCTCTTTTCCTTCTTTTACACGATTCCAAGAGGTATCAATTCCATCAAAAATATTAGATTTATCAGCAGGTAAATCACCTTTAATCAGTTCAATATATTCAATTTGTTCGCCTCTGCTTCCAGTGCTTCCAAAACCTTGCGATTTATGTGAACTTCTACTTAATGCAGCTATTTCAGGATTACTTAATCCGCTTGATGGGAAGAAAACTCCTGTATCAACACTCAATAAGTTTGTTTTATCAGCTTTATCAAAATTTTCTTGGCTTCCATAAAACCACCACGAAGTATTAAAAAACTCACGCTTTGGTTGCCATGTTCCGTATTGTTTAACTTGTTCTGGAAAGGCATTTTTATCGTTAGCTAAATCAAAAGCTTCATAACTTAACATAGCAGAACTTGTATGATGTCCATGTGTACTTCCTGGACTTCTATGGTCAAAACGATTAATAATGACGTCTGGCTTAAATTGTCTGATAGCTAATACCACATCACTTAATACTTCTTTTTTATTCCAAATGGCTAAGGTTTCATCAGGATGCTTAGAGTAGCCAAAATCGTTTGCTCTTGTAAAGCGTTGCTCACCACCATCAATTCGTCTTGCAGCTAGTAATTCTTGCGTGCGGATAACACCAAGAAGTTCTCTAAGCTCTGGACCAATTAAATTCTGACCTCCATCACCTCGAGTTAATGACAAATATGCTGTTCTTGCTTTTACGTTATTTGACATGTATGAGATAAGTCTTGTATTCTCATCATCAGGATGTGCTGCAATATATAATACTGAACCTAAGAAATTTAATTTCTTAATGGATTCGAAAATGTCAGAACTATTAGGTTTTTTAGGTTGTTGTGCCTGTGTTGATAAGCAAAAAAATGAGAAAAACAGAAGTAGTAAGTAGCGTTTTAGCATAATAATTTTGTTGGCTTTAGTTTCAAATATAAAAAAGAAACCAGCCTCAAGGACTGGTTTTAATGTTTATTTAACGTAAAATTATATTAAATCTGTGCCATCATCAAACTCGTCTTCTATAGCATCTTTTTCAATTAAGGTTACAGCTTTTTGTAGCATTAAATTATTTGGGTAGGTTACCAAGTCGCCATCATCTAATCTTAAATGTAATTGAAAAGCTCTAATATCTTCAATAATACCTTCAATAGGGAAGTCTTTATCATGAATTTGAATTTTGTCTCCTACTTTGTATGGAAACGAAAAAAACATAATAATTCCAGAAGTTATATTACTTAAGATTGACCAAATAGCAAATAAACCTATACCTATTACAGCGAAAATGGAAGAGAAAACTACTGCTAAATCTTTAAATTGACTCCCAAAAATAAAAGGAATGATTAGCATTGCTAGTAAAAATAAAGCCACAGATATATAGCGATTCATTAAATGAATACGAGCTAGGTTAATTCCGTTTTTACGTGAAATTTTGGTAACAAGTGTTATTAGTATAAACCTAACAACTAATAGGAAGAGTAATAAAAATCCTGTTGTTATAAGTTCTAATTGATATTTTTCAAAAAACATAAGCTGTATTAATATGTTTAACAAAGATAAACTTACGATTTAACAACAAACCCACTTTTTAGAATTACTTAACAAAATCTAATAATGTTTTGTAAACAAGATGTGTTGGTAAACCCATAACATTAAAGTATGAACCTTCTATTTTGGTAACTCCAATTTGTCCTATCCACTCTTGTATACCATAAGCACCTGCTTTGTCAAATGGTTTACAAGTATTAATGTAATAGTTAATTTCATCATCAGTAAACGCCTTAAATGTTACTTTGGTAGTACTGTTAACTGTTTTTTGAAATGTTTTTGATGTAAAACAAACAGAAGTAATAACCTCATGTGTTGCATTACTTAAAGATTTAATCATTTGAAATGCCTCTACTGAATCTTTCGGTTTACCTAATGCTTTATTATTATGCCACACAATTGTGTCGCTTGTTATTAAAATATCATTGTCTTTAAGTTCATTTTGAAAAGGAAGCGCTTTTAATTGGGCCAGATAGTCGCTAATTTCAAAATGAGACAATCGTTGAGGATATTCTTCTTTTACTGGTTTTAATCTAATGTCAACAGTAATGCCTAATTCTTTAAAAAACTGTTGTCGCCTTGGTGAACCAGACGCTAAAATAATAGTGTAGTTTTTTAGTTTTTCGTTAAGCATTTTTGATAGTTTATTTTTTTAAAATAAAAACGTATAACAATAAAGATAACATACCTAAAAACATAACAATTTTAAGGATAGTACTAATATGACGAACATCTTTTTTTGTTTTAGCACTAAACGATTTTATTGTAATATATAGCAAAGGCGCAACTAAAAAGAGTAGAAAATAACCAACTGCAATTTGCTGTTTGTATAAATAGGTTAGCATGTAATATACTACACCAAATAAAGGTAAAAGAGTTAGTGCAAATAGAACTTTTGTTGCACGTTCACGACCAATAGCAATTGGTAATGTATTCATTCCTGCTTTATAATCTCCATCTATATCTTCAATATCTTTAGCAACTTCTCTTACTAGGTTTATAATAAAGGCAAACAAGGCATAATCAAGTAATATTTTAAAAAATGTTAATTGAGTTGCTTGATTTTGTGCGGTAACCACAGGAAGTAGCTCGAATAGGCCAACAATTAAAATACTCATAGCGACTAAAACAGAAATTACAATATTACCAACAAGAAGTGTTTGTTTTAAATAGGTTGCGTATATATATAATAAAGCTGAAATAATCACAAAAATGGCAAAAAAGCCGCTTCTGCCTACTAGATTTGATAAATAAAAGCCCAATCCAACTCCAATGACGTTTAAGATAATAAATAAATTATATGCTGTTTTTTCAGTGACTTTCTTACCAATTATTACCTTTTCAGGTCTGTTTACAATATCAGTATCAACATCTTGAATGTCATTAATAATATTTCCAGCAGCTGCAATACAAAGTGTAGACAAGATTAGTAGCAAAAAGCCAAACCAATTGAGTGTTATATCAACATTAAAAGGTTTAAATAATGCATATTTAATGAGTAATTGCACAAAAGCAATCATTAATAAGTTTTTCCAGCGAATGAGGTTAAGAATATTCAATGTATCTGTTGTTTATTTTTTTACTAATATTATTAATTAATGTCTAATCAAAACTCGCATCAAAATTACCATTCCATTTGCTCTGTACTTTCATTACTTGTTCAATAACATCTCTAACAGCACCTTTCCCTCCGTTTTTATGTGAAACATATTTTGATATAGCTTTTATTTCTGGAACAGCATCTTGAGGGCATGTAGGTAATCCAACTAGTCTCATTACAGGATGATCAGGTATGTCATCTCCCATATACAAAACATTTTCAGCTTTAATATTGTGTTTTGTTAAATACTCATTAAGCTGAACAATCTTATCATGAGCACCAAGATATATGTCTTTTACGCCAAGCCCTTTTAATCTCGCTCTTACACCTTCGTTTGTGCCTCCTGAAATTATACAAACATTATAATTAGCTTCTAAAGCACATTTAAGCGCATAGCCATCTTTAATGTTCATTGTTCGTAAGAGTTCGCCAGTAGTTGTAATAGTAACTGTTCCATCAGTAAGTACACCATCTACGTCAAAAATAAAAGTTGTAATATGATTTAAATATTCTTTATAGCTTTTTTCTTCCATGAGTTTTTTGAATAGATGTTGTTAAAAGTTCATAAATGTCTTTATGATGTTGATTTTCTAATAATTTTAAATGCTTTCTTATCGTTTTTTTATCATTACGTTTTGCAGGACCAGTTTGAGCCATGTAAGGCGATAAATCTTGTACTTTTTTTGCAGTCTCTAAAATTAAAGGTTTAAGAATATTAAACTCAACGCCTTTAGATTCTGTAATTTCGTGAGCAATTCTATAAAGTTGGTTAGCAAAGTTATTTACAAACACAGCTGCCAAATGTAATGCTTTACGTTGTTCAGTATTTACTTTATGACTTTCACTTCCTAAAGCTTCAGATAAAGATTTTAGTGTTTTAAGATTATTTTTTTTAATAACCTCAATACAAATAGGAACTTGTTTAAAATCTACTTCAGCATTTTTGCTAAATGTTTGAAGCGGATAAAAAACACCTCTTTCATTTTTTTTGTCTAATTCGTAAATACCTACACTACCTGATGTATGAACAACTAATCTGTTTTCAAATGGTAATTGAGAAGAGAGGTTGCTAATAGCATCATCACTTACTGCAATTATATATACATCGACTTTTTTAAGTTTGTTGATGTCATCAATAACTTCAACCTCATTTTTATAAGTTTGAATAGGTTCTAAATTTCTGTTATACCATTGACTAACAGATACATCTTTAGATTTAATAAAAGCTTTATATAAGTGTGTGGCAACATTACCAGCACCAAGTAATACTACTGAAATCATAATGCTAAAATAAGTAAGTTAACTATGAAATAAAAGCCTTAAGGTTTATCTTTGTAAACAATGGAAAAAAAAGATATTCAAAATAGAGAAGACGTTTTTTTATTAGTCTCAGAATTCTATAAAAAAGTTAGAATAGATAGTGTTTTAGGGCCTTTTTTTAATACTGTAATTTCTGATTGGGATGAGCACATACAGCGACTAACTACATTTTGGGAATCGAGCTTGTTTTTAAAAACACGATATACTGGTAACCCTTTACAATCACATATAAAGGTTGATAAAGACAACAATAATTCAATAACAGAATTGCACTTTGGACTTTGGTTAAATTTGTGGTATCAAACTATAGATGAGCTTTTTGTAGGTGATTATGCAGAAAACGCAAAGCGTCGTGCACGTAAAATGGGAACCTTTTTGTATTTGAATATTTTTCAATCAAGAAACCAAAATTAATTTATATATCAAGGAGTTTAGATAAATTTTAACAGCTTTTAATCCAACTCAAACCAACAAAAAACATTAAATTTGCCAAGTCCAAAAATCAGGCACTTTATCATGCAAAATAAACTCGCTAAAATTCTCTTTTCTACTCGACTTACTGCTATTTTATTTATTGTTTTTGCTTTTGCAATGGCTACAGGAACAATACTAGACAGAAACATGGATACTTCTCCAACACCATATACACGAACATTAATTTACAATGCATGGTGGTTTGAAGCAATAATGGTTGTTTTTGTTATCAATTTTGTTGGTAATATTTTTAGGTATCGATTGTTAAGAAAAGAAAAGTGGGCAACATTACTTATTCACCTATCCTTCATTTTTATAATTGTAGGTGCAGCCATTACAAGATATATTGGGTTTGAAGGTATGATGGCTATTCGTGAAGGAGCTACCGAAACACAATTTTTATCTCAAAAAACATATCTCACAGCGTATATAGATGGTGATTATGTTGTTAATGGAGTTGCACAACGAAAAGTTGTTGAAAAAGAAGTAGACTTTTCACCTCGATTAGATAACGATTTTAAGGTAAATACAGAATATAACAATCAGCCAGTTATAATAGAATTAGAAAAATTTATTGCTGGAGCCGAAAAAGACATTGTTCCAAATGATAATGGTGAAGAGTATCTTAAAATTGTTGAAGCAGGAGAAGGGCAGTCGCACAATCACTTTTTAAAAGCAGGACAAGTACAAAGTATTCATAATGTTTTAATTTCATTAGATAATAAAGTTGATGGCGCTATAAATATTACCAATTCACCTGAAGGTTTAACCATACAGTCACCATACGAAGGCGAATACATGACAATGGCTACAGGAGCAACAGGATTGCTTGTTAAAGATAGTATTCAGCCACTTATTTTGCGTTCACGTTACTTAATTGGTAATATGGCAATGGTTTTTCCTAAACCTGTTGTTAAAGGTAATTTTGATATTGTAAAAAAACCACAAATCCTTAAAGGAGATGAAGATGGTGTTGTAATGAAAGTTACAGTAAATGGAGTTACAGAACGAGTAAAACTACTTGGAGGAAAAGGCATGAATAATGCTTTTGAACAAGTTAAAGTTGGTAATTTAGATATTGCAATGCGATATGGCTCTAAAGTTTTAGAGTTACCATTTGGAGTTAAATTAAACGATTTTATTGCCAAACGTTATCCTGGTACTGAAAACAGCTATTCATCTTACGAAAGTAAAGTTACTGTTGTAGATAAAGAAAAAGGCGATTTTGACTACCATATTTATATGAATCATATTTTAGATCATAGAGGTTATCGTTTTTTTCAGGCTAGTTTCGATCCAGATGAAAAAGGAACCATTCTTTCTGTAAATCATGATTTTTGGGGAACTTGGGTAACTTATATTGGATATTTCTTACTATATATTTCATTGTTAGCTATTCTTTTTGATAAAAATACTCGCTTTGCAGACCTTAAACGAATGCTAGAAAAGGTGAAAAAGCAAAAGCAAAAAGCAGCAACTATACTATTATTATTTATATCTACTGTTGGTTTTTCACAAACACATTCTGCAAATGATGGAAATGCTCATAGTAGACCAACTAAGGCTCAAATTGATTCTGTTTTAAAAGCAAATATTACACCAAAGGAGCATGCTGATAAGTTTGGTCACATGGTTGTACAAGACTATAGCGGAAGAATGATGCCAATGAATACTTATGCCTCAGAAATGTTGCGTAAGCTTAGTAAAAGTGATGTTTATGAAGATTTTGATGCTAATCAAGTGTTTTTATCTATTCATGAAAGCCCATTGCTTTGGTACAATGTGCCAATTATCTATTTAAAACCTCAAAAGGCAGATACGATTAGAAGTATTATTGGTGTGCCTACAAGTCAAAAATATGTTGCACTAATCGACTTTTTTACTGAAGATGGACGATATAAATTAGCACCTTATATTCAAGAAGCATCTGGTGTACAAGTTTTAAATGGTACACAGAAAGAAATAAAAGAAGCAGAAAATAGAGTTAACTTATTATACAATGTAATTGAAGGTAGAGCTCTTAAAATTTTCCCTGTTCCGAATGATGATAATAACAAATGGATTTCAGGACTAGAGTTTAGAGAAGATGGATATAGAGAAAAGATAGAAGATTCACTTTATGGAAATTTTATAAATAACGGATTTAGTGCGTATTTATTAATGCTAAATAATGCTAAAAAATCTGGTGATTATTCAAAAGCCGAAGAAATGCTTGCAGGTATTAAAAAAACGCAAGTAAAATATGGTAGTGAAGTAATGTTGTCTGATAATAAGATTGATGCAGAAATAAAATATAACAAATACGACATTTTCAAAAAGCTATTCAGCTGGTATATGTATGCAGGAACGTTGATGTTTATTGTATTAATTATGCAGATTTTTAATGATAAAAACAAGATAATTAATGTTACTGTAAAAGTATTTGGTTTTATCATTTTAGGTTTATTTATACTTCACACATTAGGCTTAATTGCACGTTGGTATATTTCTGGTCATGCACCTTGGAGTGATGCTTATGAGTCGATGATTTACGTAGCTTGGGCTACAATGTTCTTTGGTTTAGCTTTTGGACGAAAAAGCCAATTAACTATTGCTTCAGTTGCTTTTGTAACCTCAATAATATTAATGGTTGCACATTGGAATTGGATGGATCCTGCTATTGCTAATTTACAACCTGTATTAGATAGTTATTGGTTAATGATACACGTTGCGGTTATTGTAATGAGTTATGGTCCATTTACTATAGGTATGATATTAGGAGTTGTGTCTCTATTATTAATGATTTTTACCAATGAAAAGAATAAAGACAAAATGCTACTTAACATAAAAGAGTTGACCATTATTAATGAAATGGCGTTAACTACTGGATTAATTTTGTTGACTATTGGTAACTTCCTTGGAGGTATGTGGGCAAATGAAAGTTGGGGAAGATATTGGGGATGGGATCCAAAAGAAACTTGGGCTTTAATTAGTATTATGGTGTATGCCTTTGTAATACACATGAGGTTGGTTCCTGGGCTTCGTGGTCGTTTTGGTTTTAATCTTTTGTCAATAATTGCTTTTGCTAGCATTATGATGACTTACTTTGGTGTTAACTTCTATCTTTCAGGGTTACATGCTTATGCAAGTGGAGATCAAATAGTGAGTTTTCAATTTATTGCCATAGCTATACTAATTGTTGCAATTTTAGGATTTTTGGCTTACAGAAAGTATAAAGTTCACTACAAAAAGAAATAAACTGTGCCAAAAAAGGGTAGTGCAAAGAATACTAAAAATAAAGCGAAGCACAGTAAGTTAATGTCTCAAAAAAAGAAAAAGAAAACTACTGAAACTTTATTAAGAAAAGAACGATTAAAAGAAATTGTTGCTAAAGCAAATAATCAAAAATGATTATTTAGCTATTTCTAAAAACCGACTTGCAACGTTTTCAAAATAAATATCTTTAAAATCGCTAACAACAATATCAGCAAGTGAGTAGTCTTGGTTTTTAGAGTTTAAACTATCATATCCAATACAAAATATTCCAGCATCCTTTGCTGCTTTAATCCCATTTGTTGAATCTTCAATAACAACACATTCTTGAGGTTTAAAACCTGAAGCAATAGCAGCTTTTTCAAAAATTTCTGGATGAGGTTTAGATGCTTTTAAGTCAGCTCCACTAAGTTTAGCTATAAAATATTGGTCTAAATCAAAGCGCTTAAAAATATTATTAATGTTAGGCATAGATGCAGATGAAGCTAAAACCAACGTTAATCCATTAGAGTGATAATCTTTTATTAAATCCAATACACCATCTATAAGAGCTAATTCGGTGTCATTTTCAAATAAATATTTAAAGTGGTCACGTTTAATTTCTACTAATGTTTCAGGTGCAAGAGGTAAATTAAATTGCTTGCATAGCTCTTTACAAATTGCCATTGTTGATTGTCCAGTAAACGATGCATATAAGTTATCAGAAACTTCAATATTTACATCAGAAAACATGTGGTAATAGGCTTTGTGGTGAAGTGGTTCAGTGTTTACGATAACACCATCCATGTCAAAAAGAATAGCTTTAAGCATTTATAAATAATTAATTAATAGCAGCTACGAATATAAAAGAATTTAAATGATTAGTAGTTTTTTTTTTCTGGCAAGTACGAATACATTTTGTAATTTTATACATTATAACTTAATAAATCATGTTAAAGCAAAAATTAGGATTAAATACTATTTGTACTCATGTTGGCGAAATTATTGACGAACAGTTTAAAGGTTCAGTATCGCCAATTTATATGTCTACATCTTATCAATTTGATGATGTAGATGTTAAGAGATATCCTCGCTATTTTAATACTCCAAATCAAGAGCATTTATCAAAGAAAATTGCAGCTTTAGAGCATACAGAGGCAGGAATGATTTTTGGAAGCGGAATGGCTGCTGTAAGTACTGTGTTTTTAGCTTTTTTAAAAGCTGGTGACCATATTGTGGTTCAAAACAATCTGTACGGAGGAACAAGTAACTTTATAAGAGAAGAGTTTCCTAAATATGGTATTGAATTTACGTTTACTGATGGTTATGAAGTTTCAGATTTTGAATCAGCAATACAACCAAACACAAAGCTAATTCATATTGAAACACCATCAAATCCATTATTAACTATTACAGATATAAAAGGAGTGGCAGACTTAGCAAAATCTAAAGGCATATTAACAACAATAGATAATACTTTTGCATCTCCTGTGAATCAAAACCCTTTAGATTTTGGTATCGATATTGTTATTCATTCTGCTACAAAATACCTTGGAGGTCATTCAGATATTTTGGCTGGAGCAGTAGCTTGTAGCAATACACATATGGAAGTAATATGGAATGTTGCTAAAAACTTGGGAGGTAGTTTGAGTGATTTTACTGTTTGGATGTTAGAGCGAAGCATGAAAACACTAGCACTTCGTATAAAAGCACAGAATAGAAATGCGAAAAAAATGGCCAAATTTCTATCTCAACATCAAGATGTAAAAAAAGTATTTTATCCAGGATTAAAAACTCATCCTCAGTATGAGTTGGCAAAATCGCAAATGAAAGGCTTTGGAGGTATGCTATCTTTTGAATTGGTAGACGGATTAGATGCTATGCAATTTCAAAAGGAGCTAAAACTTATAAAATCATCAATGAGTTTAGCAGGTGTTGAGAGTACTGTACTATCACCACATAAAACATCACATTCTTTATTAACACAAAAAGAGCGTGATAATATTGGAGTTACTGATAATTTAATTCGCTTTTCAGTTGGAATTGAATCTAAAAAAGATTTGATTAATGATATTGAACAGGCAATTTTAAAAGTAAAAGATAAAACACTTATTAAAGAAAATAACATATGAAACTAGATATACTCGCTTTTGGTGCACATCCAGATGATGTTGAATTGGGCTGTAGTGCTACACTTGCGAAAGAAATTTCAAAAGGTAAAAAAGTTGGAATTATCGATTTAACACGAGGAGAATTAGGAACGCGTGGTACAGCAGAAACTAGAGATGAAGAATCGGAAAATGCGGCCAAAATTCTTGGAGTTGCTTTAAGAACTAATATGGAATTTGCTGATGGATTTTTTGTAAATGATAAGGTTCATCAATTAGAGTTAATTAAAATGATTCGAAAATATAAGCCAGAAGTTGTTTTTTGCAATGCAGTTGAAGATAGACATATAGATCACTCTAAAGGGAGTAAACTAGTTAGTGATGCTTGCTTTTTAAGCGGATTACTTAAAATAGATACAAAACATGAAGATGACGAAAGCTGGCAAGAGCCTTGGAGACCAAAACAAGTATATCACTATATACAATGGAAAAATATTGAACCAGATGTGGTTGTTGATGTTACTGGTTTTATGGATACAAAAATGAAAGCTGTTTTAGCTTATAAAACACAGTTTTATGATCCTAATAGCAACTTACCACAGACACCCATATCTAGCAAAAATTTTACTGATAGTGTAGATTATAGAGCCAGAGATTTAGGTAGAATAATAGGAGTAGAGCATGCTGAAGGTTTTACTGTTGAGAGATATTTAGCAGTTGATAGTATCTTTAATTTAATTTAATTTTTTTCAAAAAAAATCTTTGTAGAAACTACTAAATAAATTACATTTGCACACGCATTTAAAAATGCAGCTACATGGTGGTTGTAGCTCAGTTGGTTAGAGCATCGGTTTGTGGTACCGAGGGTCGCCGGTTCGAGCCCGGTCTTCCACCCAAAAGCAAAAAGCTTCTCAGAAATGAGAAGCTTTTTTTGTTTAATTATAATAGTAAATCAAGTCAGATATAATAATTAAATAAAAAATCTAATAATTTATAAGTCTATTGACCATTATAGTTAGTAGCTAAAGTTTTTTCAATTTTTATTTACGATATTTGCTCTTCCAATAATAATAACTAATTAATATGGCAATGAATAAAAATACTGTGTTAGCTTGGGCTACCACAATAATGATTTTAGTAGGTTTAGGATTAATGGCTCTAGGAGCATTTAGGTATGATGATGTAGCTGGATGGGGTTTTGCAGCTGTTGGCTTAGGTTTTTTTGCAATAGCTTGGGTTTTTAATGCATTAAAAGGTAGAGTATAATATGAGTGACGATAAAAAAGTGATTTTTTCAATGTCTGGTCTAACCAAGACATTTAAAGGAGCAGACACACCTGTTTTAAAAAATATATATTTAAGTTTCTTCTATGGAGCTAAAATAGGTATTCTAGGTCTTAATGGTTCTGGTAAATCTACATTACTTAAAATTATTGCTGGAGTAGATAAAAATTACCAAGGTGACGTTACATTTTTGCAAGATTATTCAGTAGGTTATCTTGAACAAGAGCCACAACTAGATGAAAGCAAAACAGTAATGGAAGTTGTTCGTGAAGGTGCTGCAGAAACTGTAGCTATTCTTGATGAATACAATAAAATAAACGATATGTTTGGCTTAGAAGAGGTTTATAGCAATCCAGAAAAAATGGAAAAGCTAATGAATCGTCAAGCCGAATTACAAGATAAGATAGACGCTTCAGATGCTTGGGAACTTGATACTAAGCTCGAAATTGCTATGGATGCATTACGTACTCCTGATGGAGACAAAAAAATAGAAGTACTTTCTGGAGGTGAACGCCGTCGAGTAGCATTATGCAGATTACTTTTGCAAGAACCTGATGTATTATTGTTAGATGAGCCAACAAACCATTTAGATGCAGAATCTGTACATTGGTTAGAGCAACATTTAGCACAATATAAAGGAACAGTTATAGCCGTAACGCATGATAGATACTTTTTAGATAATGTTGCTGGTTGGATTTTAGAACTTGATAGAGGAGAAGGTATTCCTTGGAAAGGAAATTACTCTTCTTGGCTAGATCAGAAATCTAAGCGTATGGCTCAAGAAAGTAAGGTTGCATCTAAAAGACAAAAAACATTAGAACGTGAGTTAGAATGGGTTCGTCAAGGTGCAAAAGGTCGTCAGACGAAACAAAAAGCACGTTTGAATAATTATGATAAATTAATGAGTCAAGATCAAAAACAACTTGACGAAAAACTTGAAATTTACATCCCTAATGGACCACGTTTAGGAACAAATGTTATCGAAGCTATTGGTGTAAGTAAAGGGTATGATGACAAGTTGTTATATGACAATTTAAATTTTAATCTTCCACAAGCAGGAATTGTTGGTGTTATTGGTCCTAATGGAGCAGGTAAAACCACTATTTTTAGAATGATAATGGGAGAAGAAACCTCAGATAAAGGAGAATTTAAAGTTGGAGATACAGCAAAAATCGCTTATGTAGATCAAAAGCACTCTAATATAGATCCTGAAAAATCAATTTGGCAAAACTTTAGTGATGAGCAAGAGTTAGTTTTAATGGGAGGAAAACAAGTAAACTCTCGTGCTTATTTAAGTCGATTTAATTTTTCTGGAAGCGAGCAAAACAAGAAGGTTAAGTTGTTATCTGGAGGTGAGCGAAACCGCTTGCATTTAGCAATGACTCTTAAAGAAGAAGGTAACGTATTACTTTTGGATGAGCCAACTAACGACTTAGATGTTAATACATTAAGAGCTTTAGAGGAAGGTCTTGAAAATTTTGCAGGATGTGCAGTTGTTATTAGCCACGACAGATGGTTTTTAGACAGAATTTGTACACACATTCTAGCTTTTGAAGGGAACTCTGAGGTATATTTCTTCGAAGGTAGTTTTAGTGACTATGAAGAAAACAGAAAAAAACGTTTAGGTGATGTAGCTCCAAAACGTATTAAATACAAAAAACTAGTTAGATAATAACAGTCAATAAAAAAGCCAGCATAATTGCTGGCTTTTTTTATATATCTGAAATCATTTTTTTTGTTCTAAAAGTTTTACTTTTTCTTTTAACTTATAAACTTTTACCAAACTTATAATTAGTAAAATGAGCATAGTTATTATACCAATTGATAAGATGTTTACAACTCTTTCTGTATCTTTTATTTGTATTAATGATAAATAATTAATCAATTTTGCTAAAACCATAGTCTCTACTTATTATCATATAAATGTCCTTCTGTAAAATCTTTATAACTTTCATCAACATCAAACTTAAAAGCATCACTATCTAAAAGACGTTTGTTTTCAGCTTTTAATTTGTACATTTTTATAATTGCAAGAACAATAAAAAATAAGAAGACTGCAGCGGTAATTATTAGGACAATAGTAAGCTGCATTGTGCTGACTACGAGGTTTAGGTTAATTAAATTAAGCATAACTTAAGTATTTAAAAGATTTGGTTTGGAAATCAAATATACAATATTATTTGAATTGGTAACTATTTCATAATAAAATTGTTGTACTTTTTTTACTATGAGTTATTAACATTAATCATGTAATCAGCTCACAATAAAATACTTTGTGTTTTGTTTGTTGTAACATTTTGGTAACATATTATACCAATAAATTAAGCAGTAATAATTTTAAAACTAATATTTTTTTAACGAAATTGCTACTTATTAAAAATTTGTTCAACGCAATTAAACACACTACGCACTATGTCTGATGATTTTGATTTATTAGAAACCAATTCTAACGAAAAAACAGGAAAAGTAGATGTCAATTGGGGAAAAGCCATTGATACTATGAAATCTAAACTAGCACAAGAAGATGACCCTGAGGTTCGTCAAAAAATATTAAATGCAACGTTAGATGATGTTGTAGGTATGGCTGAAAAAGATAGAACTACACTTCTTGATGCCATAAAAGATTTAACAGATTACCAAGATGAAGTTGGAATTATATTTGAAAAATTCTCTTCATTAAATGCTAACGAACAAAAAGTTATTGATGACGCTCAAAAAGCATTAGAACGTGCAAAAATTGAATTAGAAGATGCACAAAACAAACCAGACACTTGGTGGAATAACCTTTGGGGAAGAAAAAGCAAAATTAAAAAAGCAGAGCAAGATTTAGTTGAAGCAGAGAAGATACGTGCTGCTGCTGATAATAAAGCAAAAGCAATGTTTCAAGAGCGTATTGAAACTGCAGATGTGCAAACACTTTTAAGTGAATTATCATTCAAATCGCAAGCAGCAGTAACACGATTAAAAAATCGTGAAGTTGAGATTAAAGAAGTAGAAGATAAGTTACAGGATGCTATAGTTGAAGCAACAAAAAATCACACTAAAGCACTTGAAAAAAAGAAGGAAGTAGAAGCAAAGCTTGAAGAAAATTATGCGCTACTTAAACAAGCACGTCAAGAGTTAGAAGAAATTGTTGATAAGCAATCAGCCGATTATGCACAAGCTATAGGTAAAGTAACAACATTAGAGCAAAAAGTTGAAGAGTTAGAAGGACTTAAAAATGCTTATACAACATTGGCAGCAAGTAAAGATAGCTTTGTGCATAAGCACAATCTAACTATAAAAGTATTAACATCTTTACGTAGTAATTTACAAACTCATCGCGCAAAATTAAAGTCAGACACTGAAGAACGTCTTAAATATTATGATGGTTATGTAGTAGCTTTAAAAGCGAGAACAGATCAAGAATTTGCTGCAATTTTAGAGCATTTAGGTGTTAAAACAGATGAGCATATTGGAGAAACTTTAGCAGCAATGCATACTGCAAGTGCAAAAGCACGTCAGGAAATGATGGACAATATTCCAGTTCATGAAAAAGTAATGCAAGGCGTTTATAGTAGCTATGCTGAAGCATTACAAGAAATTCGTATTAAAGATGCTGATATACAAAAGAATTTCGCAGAACGCTATGGGATAGACATGAAAGAAATTTTTGAAGACTATTATAAAGCTGAAGCTAATAAACCTTCAGGTGATGATGCAGGCAAACCATCAGGTACTCCTAAACCAGAAGCTGGAGCAGACGATTTGTTATCATAAATATTTTTAGCGCTTCTTCATGAAGCGCTTCTTTTCTAAACTAATATTAAACGTTTCATTTTTAATAAAAAATGTCAATCAATCATATTGTAACACCATTAGATTCAGCAGTTCTAGACTCAAAAGAGCAATACGTATTTTACCATAAAATGGTAGACTTTGCTTTAAAAGAGTTAATTGTTAGTGCACAGCAAAATCAAATATGTACTCAAAAAGAGATTGTGTTTTTTAAGCAGTACTGTGATTTGTTATTATATTCAATCGAGGCAATGCGTGTTAAATATATGTATGATGCTGAAGATAATATGAAAGTCGATTTAACCGACTCTGGATTTCCTAATTATTTAGAATTTAGGTATTTGTTTAACGACTTATCACTTCGCGACAATTACATTAATAAACTTAAAGATGTTAATGAATTACAAGACGAATTCCTTGATCAAATTTTACGCAAAAAAGAGCCAGTAAGTAAAGACAAATTGTTTCAAGCAGCATCAATAGTATATTATACTTCTGTTGAGCAAAAATTTATTTTCAATCGTTTTGTACAAGGTAAAATTATAGAAGCACCACAAGGAATGTCTGCACAATATATGACCAGCTGGAGCTTTTATGATGTTGCTAATAATAGGCCATATGTTTGTTTCATGTACTTTGATTATGAAGGTAAATATATTGACAGTTATAAAGATGAAATTTATGAAGTTTTAAAGAATAATGCTGATAGAGATATGAGTCTAGATACTATGGCTTATGGTATTGACAGAAAATTACCTGATGTAAAACCAAAACATATAAAGCGTATCGATTTAGGCCCATTTCATAATGTATTTGCAAAAGATGAAAACGAAATAACACATTCAATTTTAGAGAGTATTGCCAAAAAAGAAATTCCATTAGAGTCTTACGCTTTATCTCTTAAAGTTGACGAAGTTTTTTCTGGAAGTGAATTTACTGAAGGAGGCTATTTTTCAAAACAAACATTACAAAAATGGAGTGATACTGTGAATCAAAATTATGTATTTGCGCCACACCGAATTATTCAATTATTATATAGTAAAACACCAGAAATTATGAATAAACTAGCAAAGCCACCTATTCAAATTTCTGAATTAAAAATTGATAACATATAATCATGGAACACAACTCAACCTTTCCTATAAAACAGTCTGAACTCGATATGCTTCGTGATGAAGCTACATCGTATCTAAAAAGTGTGCAATGGGAACAAGGGCAACGTGCTAAAAATAAAGATAAAGATGCTAAAGATGAATCTATCTTATTGTATTTATCTCGAGCAAATAATGGAACTAATACATCAGAAATTACATCTGTCTCTAAAACTATTTTAGAGCTTAAAAAACGATTGTTGCCAGAATCTATAGCAATTCCTGTATTGTTAAATCAAACACTTTTTGCAGTACAAGAAGGGATTACTTTAGGTATTTGGATTAAAGATAGTTATTATGATGCGTCAGGTTTATCGAGTCTTAATGAGCGTAAATCTACTTTAGACGACTCAGGAAAGCGAGAGTATGAAAGTAAAATGCATACGTCAACAGCATTTATGTTGTTCTCAACGGCTTATAATATTCTTCATAACCTTAAAAATGTAGCTTCAGACGATTTAAGTGTGATGAAGCAAAAGTTTGCTGGCATACCAGAAGTATCTTTTATGTCGCCTCTAAAAGGGATTGCTTGTATGTTGTTTTATTATGACAAGTATTTGAGCCATCCAGATATTATTAAAAGTGATAAAGATGTAGCAGATTTTACTGTGGTGTATTTTGAAGCTTTAATCGCTGAAATTCAAATGCGAAAAAGCTCATTAGAATATCAAGAAACAATATTAGACAGGACTTATAAACTCGAAAAATCAGAGTTTGCAATTTCTGGTTGGAATAATGTGTTTGCAGGAGCAGCAAAGAGTGTTGAGTTTAATAAAATAAGATTTGAACAAATAGTTGGTAACAGAGATGCAAAGCATTTTGCACGTCGTTTAACCGAACGTTTGTTGAGTTATGATTTTACAGCCAAAAAGAATCCATTTCAAGAGCTTGGTGGCTTTATGCCAGTGTTTATGGGTTATGGAATTCCAGGAACAGGTAAAAGTATGTTAATTGCTGCCATAGCAACAAGACTTAAAGAACATTGCGATACATTAGAAATACCATTTTTATTTCATCCAATGCCTGATACTTTAATTAGTACTTTTCAAGGTGGTTCTGCAGAAAAAATGGTGGAGTGGATGAAGCCTTTGCAAGATCCTTCAAAATTAATTTTTGCACCTATTGATGATGCTGAGAATAATTTGCAAGAGCGTACTGCTCAAGGAGTTTCTGCTGGTGTAAAAGAGGTTATTGGTGTGTTTTTAAGATATACTGAAGGCGCTTATGCAGTTAATTATGGTAACAGTTCAATTGGGCTTTTTACAAACCTTCCTGAAATGTTAGATAAAGCTGTAATTTCTCGTGTGCAAGGTCGATTTAAAATTGATGGAGCTCGAACAGAACATGATTTTTTAGATCAAGATCATTTATGGTGGCGAAAGTTGGACGATACTATGCCAGATTTTGTTAATATGAAAAACCCAGACAATTATCAATATCTTCAAGATCAAGGTTTGGCAAAAAACATGGGAGAAATCCTTAATAAAGTTGATAAGCCTTCCGAAGAACGTGTACATGCTATTTATGATAAAGTAGAGAAGCAATTTAAAACTAGCGAACACTTGTTTTATGCTAATTTGTATAAAGACATGCAAAAGGTGTTTCCATTCTTTTCATCACGTGATGTAAGGAATATTCAATCTGCCATTTCGTTGCGTTTAACAGATTTTGATTTAGAGCAAAGCTGGTTTGAAAACCCAGAAGTGTACTTTAAGAAAGATTATCAAACTAAGTTTAATATGCTTCAAGAATTAATGCGAGCTAATATGAAAGGTTTAGATTTTTCTGAAATTAGACGACAAGAAGTAGTAAGATATATCGATAACGTGGCTACTATTGCAGATACTGACTTTAAACGAAAAGTAGACGCTCGAGTTGACCAATTGCATATAGAAACTGAAGCTAGAGAGAAGTTTGATAAAGAATATGATGATTAATGCAAAAACTTAAAGCAGCAAATTTATATAGAAGCGAACTTATTCCTATTAGCGGAAAGCTTGTTGAGCGTTATAATCAATGCTTAACTAAGTTAGGATTTACGCCTACTAAGCTTACTAATTTTTCTATTGACGGAATTGGCTGGAGCCCTGAAATTGCCGAAGAAAAAAAAGAGGTTTATTATTTGAATAATGGAGATGCCAATCCGCATGGCATCATTATTTCGCCTCTACAAAAAGGAAAACCTGTATATAATCCGTTTCATACATTTGATAGAGACATGATGCAACATGTTTTTAGAACACATGGTGATAAGATAAACGATATTACTCGCGATTGTGCTATCTGTATTGATTTTGATCAGCATATCGATGCATTTTATGAACCCTTAGATGTTTTAAAATATAATGATGTTGCAATTAGATTTCATTTAATAAACGATTTAGATAAAATACAAAAACAACAACTACAATTAGTTGAGAAATTTAAAGTAGAGCATAATTTTATAGATGAAGACTTACATGAGCAATTGTTAGCTTCAGCTAAAGCACATGGAGATTTACGTAATCGTGATTTAAATTTACATGAACTTCATTTTACAACCGATTCATTTTATACTAAAGCATTCAACGGAGTTTATGTGTTAAGAGATTTTATTACTCCAATTATAGTTTTTGAAGACGAAAAATGGTATAAAGAAGCAATAAAAGATACAATACATGAAGTTATAATTTTTCATATGTCACAGCCAGAACTTATGGAAAAACTTCGTGACCATGTTATTATTGAGTACGATTTAGAAGAAGTTGTAAAAACCAAACGATATGAACGTATTAAAAAGTTTATGTTATCACAGTGTTTAAAAGATACACAACATCCAATTAAAGACATTTTGAATGATAATGTATTGTTTAAAAGCTACCTCAATAAATTGGATATAGACACTCGTAAAAAGGTGATGAGCGTTGAGCTGTATCTTGAGAAATTAGAAGTTAGTAATCAATATAAAATAGCAGATATTGTTGATGTAAAACTGTTTAATGCCTTGCATGAGCCACATTCGTCACTAGATGCAAAACACCAAGATTTAATTTGGAAATTGCTCGTTAATATTTCTCCAATGGATGTGTTGTTTTTGTATTGGTATGATAAAGAGCAGTTTTATGTGACTTATAATACTTGGGATGAATCACTTAAAGACTGGGTAATTGAAACCATAAGTAACAATATTTGAGAATTTTAGACTAATTTTATAAAGACATCAAATCATAAAAAATAAATCATGGGAATAGAATTAGTAATTTTTATCGCATCAATATTATTCGGTATTCTTTTGTATTGGAGAGAGTCTAATAGTAATGCTACTTACCGATTTGTAAACAAATTAGTAAATAGTAAAGAGTTACAAATGAAACCAACAGATAAAAGAGGGTTTATTTTTCAACAAGCCTTTTTACCAAGATTAGTTTTTGTAGCTGCATCTTTTTTAGTGATAGCGGTTATTCTTCAGTTTTTAACGCCAATAAATATATTTGGTAGCTATAATGGTATTTCAATATTTTGTTCGATAATTGTTGGGACTCTTGTAGGCACATATCTTGCAAATTTTGTAATAAAATCAACTAAAGTTATTGAAGAACAAAGTGATTCATTAGAAGATAAAATCCAAGACACTATCGAAAAGGGCAAAGATTTTATTGAAGATTTAAAAACTAAAGAATCTGACATTAAAGAAGCAGCAAATGAAGTAAAAGAAGAGCCAAAAACTCAAGAGAAAAGTGCTCGTGAGCGATTAAAGGATAAAGGATTGATGTAAGCCTGTCATTCCTCACTTGATGTGGAATCCAAAAACAAAAAGAATAGATTCTGCGTCGTAGCGCAGAATGACAAATGATAAATTATGATAAAAAACTACTGGAATAGAGGCAAAAGGCAAAAAACAATTACAATTATTGTAAGTATTATACTATTGATTGCTTTGTTTTTTCTACGTGATGATTATCAACCATTTTTGTTATTCATCAGAAAATACATTTTTATTATTCTTGTTAGTGCATTAGTATTGTTTTTGCTCATGCAAAAATTTAGAAGTACGCCTAGTACAGGAAAACGAATTGCATTGCTTGGTACTGTAGCGGCTTATTTTGGGTTACTATATCTTGTAGGTTGGCATTATAAAATGTATGATTATATGAAAACATATAACGTTTTCAACAACCTTAATAGAGTTGAAATTAATGAATTGCCTTTAACCCAAAACGAACGAATTCAGCCGTTACGAAATATTTTCTCAATGGCAAATGAGTCTGTTGGAGAAACCAAAGATGTATCGTTACCACATTTAGTAAGAGTAGATGGAGAGAACAAATGGACAATGGCCATACAACCTTCAGAAAAATATACGTTACAACAAATAAGTGAAAATACTGAAGAAGTATTCGCAGTATCTAGTACATCGCCTTTTCCTCGTTTTTCAAGTGAAAATCGAATTCCAGTAACCTTTTCAATAGGAGAATCTTTAAAATTTAGTCGTAATACATACAATGCAGTAGTGCAACGATTTAATTTCTTTCAGCTGTTTTCTTTAGAACCTAGTGATACGTTTTATATGAAAAATGATTCAGGTAGTTGGGTAGAAGTTGTTAGCTTAATTAAATGGAAGGGCTTTTTATTTCCTTATCCAACTTTTGGAGGTGTAATGGTTATTGATAATGGTGAGCACGATTTTAATGATTATATGGAGCGTGTACTTATTGGTAAAGGAACTTATATAAGTCCAGAGGAAATGCATAAATATCCTTATCTCACAAAACAGAATACATTATCAGAGAAAGTATCTCGTTTGCAGGCAGAATCGTTGAAATTTTTAGGAGGATTTACAGACCCATTACCTTGGAAAATGCAAACAGCTGTAAAAATACCAGATTTACCAGACGACCAGAATCAGCAACCATTTGTTACCGATTTTGATTTTAAGGATACAGATTCTGATGCTTTTAACGGATTATACCATTGGTTTGGATTAGAGCCAGTAGGCGATGAGCGAACCAGTTTAACTTATAGTGTATTTATTCCTGCAGATGGAACAGATAAGCTTTATTATTATGACCATGCAGCTAAAAAGCAAGGTTATGCTGGAGTTTCGGCAATGCCATTAAAAATGATAGAGTCTCGTAAAGAGTTTGATTGGTCAGTAAATAAACCTGTTGAGTTTAGACCTTATATTAAAGACATAGCAGGCCGCAGACGTATGTTCTTTTTAGGAACAGTATCTGCCATAAAAGACGACTCTAAAAAATTTGATGGTTCTGCAACACCAGATTTAGCACTTATTGATAGTGAATACAGAGATGTAATTTGGATAGATGTAAAACACCCAAGTCAATGGGATAAAACAGTTTATGATCAATTAAATGAAGCTTGGAGAGCAAGTGAAGGTATTGGTTATTATTTTGTTGAAGAAACTAAAGATATTGATGTAGTGCAACAAGCAATAGATTCAATTTTAACAATGCCTAGAGTTAATGAAAATGCTGATGAAATTGAACAATTACAGCGTAAAATTGATTCGTTAAAAAGCCAAAATTAGAAGTGAAATTAAAACTCATTCATTTTATAAAATTTTTCATTCTAATTCTATTTTTAAGTTCACTACTTTTTGAACTTCATAAAGTTTTAGATTATATAGATGTAACAGGAGAAAGTTTTTCTTGGAGAGTAATTGTAATTACAAAAGCTTTCCAAACAACACTATTTCTAATTTTACCATTAATAGGAATATTTATAAAAAACTTTTTGGGTTGGGTTTTAGTATGTCAATATTTTTATTTTTTTCTTATTAATTTCTTATTAATTTTTAATGAAGGTTTAATTGTTTATTCTGTCATATCAATACCCTTGTCATTAATTCTTTTAATGAATTATAAAAAGGTGAGTTTTGATTATTTTAAGATTGAAAAAGAAAAATTATTGAAATTTAATATTTTCGCTTTTGTAGTAGGTTTTTGTTTAGCAATTTCTTTAAAAATATTTAATAATTTCTATTATTTTGATATGATATAATATTTTAAAATTTAGTTGTGTTTGCCATTTTGACAACGAAACAGAATGACAGAAAAAGCTAAATTAATAATAGGATTCCTGTTTTCACAGGAATTTTAACTCCATTTTAATATTACTACGTTTATAAGGTGAGTTTGCTTCAACAGGAATCTCAATAAAGCCATACTTTTTATAAATATAAATAGCATTTTCTAGTAACGTGTTAGAGTAGAGCATTAGCCCTTTGTAATGACTTTGTTTAGCGAAATCTATACAATGTTGCATAAGTTGTTGGCCAATTTTATAACCTCTATGGTTAGGCGATACAGCCATTTTTGTAAGTTCAAAAACACCGTCAGCTTTTGTAGGCATTAAAGCAACAGTGCCAACAATTTCATTATCAAGCTTTGCAAAGAAAATATGACCTCCTTTATTAATAATATAGTGTTCTGGTTTGCTTAATACTTCTTCGTCAAATGGCTCAACATAAAAATAAGTTTTAAGCCATTCTATATTTAATTCGTAAAAGTCTTTAGAATATTGTTTATTAAAAGAAATAATATTTATCATACTATTGGTAAAAAGTTAAGTATGCAATAACAGCCATTGTCATTAATGAAAAAAACATTGATAATATAGCTAGAGATCTGTTTTGTGCCTTATTAGTAATCAATCTATAGATAACTACAATTGGTATAATGCAACCTATAAATAGCATTGGAATGGTCGTTAGTTCTGTAATAACTCCCCAAGCAGTATTATCCCACTTATTTACAACTGCATAATCCATAAAAAGTAAATACAAAAAAACTATAGCGCTGCTAATAAACAACCACAAATCAATACTATATTGTTTATCTTGTTTCATTTGGATTGATTTGCTCTCATAAAATCGGTTACTAAATAGGTAATAAGTTTTCCAACTTTAGTTTCGGTTTCAGGTGTTGGTGCAGCTTCACAGATATGTAAATATTGTGCGTTTTTATGCTTTCCAAAAAAGTTAACAAAAGCTCTAGCTTTTTTTACACTAAAACCACTTGGTGTCATGGCACTACTTGGTATGTTTTTTATTGCATCACAATCTAATTCAATACCAAAAGGTTTGTCACTTATAAAATCTGAGGCACGTTCTAGTTCAGATTTAAACGAAAGTTCATTTCTTATAGAAATGGCTTCAAACGTGTTGTATTGTATAGATTTAAACTTATTTAAAACCTGAAATATATTATCAGAAGTGTAGTTTTCATGCAATCCGAAAATGAAGTAATTTTTCATAAAACCTTCGGTATATGCATAGCTAAAACCATTACCACTATGTCTGCCTTCTTCACGTCTAAAATCGGAATGTGCATCAAAATTAACAACATTAATAGGTTTTTTATAAGCCAATGATGTGCCTTTAATATTTCCGTAAGCATTGTTATGTCCACCACCAATTATAATTGGTGTTTTTCCAGCTTTTACTATCTGATATACTAAATCGGTAACGTATTTATCTATTTTGGCTACTTTTTTTCGGGCTTTAGTAATATCTTTTTTGTTGTTTTGGTCTAGTAATTTTACTTTTTCCATCATATCAGAAAAGTCTAAATGACCAAGAATTAGAACTTTACTTGGGTTTGTAAACTCGTTACTCTGTATATTTAACAAAACTTTTAGAGTGGCATCCCAAGCCTTTGAAGTACCAGTATTTCCGTAGTTTGCGAATACTCCTACATCTTCTTTTATACCAAAAATAACATAGTCAACGTCCAAAGTTAAAAGTGAATCGTATATAGTATTGAAGTCGGGAAGTAATTGGACATGATTTCCAAACTTGGATTCGCTAGGACGATTTTTTAAAAGATTTTTTAAATCGTTATTATTAAAGAGAATAAGTTTATCCATGTAGGAATTTGTTTAATTTTACTAAAAAATAAAAATACAGTTTTATTTATTTCCTTCATCAAAAATAAATTATTTAAAATAGAATTAACGTTAAATACAACAAACACTTATGGAAAGTACAAACAAAGGCACAGGATTAAAAATTGCATTAGGAATTTTATTAGCGCTGTTTTTAGGAACAGGATTTTACACTTCAAAATTGTATAATGACAGTAAAAAAGTACAAGCTGAATTAACAGAAGAGAAACAACAAGTTATGACAGACTTGAGTAACATGGCAAAACAATATGATATTGCTATTGGAGAGAATGAAGCTGCAAATGCAGATTTAGTAGAAGCAAGAAATCGTATTCAAGGTTTAATGGATTCATTAAAAATTTCTCAAGCATCAGTTAAAGGATTATGGAGCTATAAAAAGAAATTTTTAGCGTTACAAGAAGAAATGGATGCGTTATTGACTGAAAATGATAGATTAAAAATTGAAAACTCATTATTAGCAACATCTTTAGATAGTACTAACGTTAGATTAGCTGAGCGTACAATGTTCTCTGATTCATTATTAGTACAAAACAACGAATTAGCTAATGTTGTTGAAAATGCTGCTGTACTTCAAACTGTTGATTTAAAGAGTTATGGTGTTATTGAAAGAAGTTCTGGTAAATTAATTCCTACTGAAAGAGCTTCAAGAAGTGATAAAATTAGAATTTGCTTTACTGTAGCAAAAACACTTTAGTTGGTGCTGGAGATAAAGAATTATATGTACAAGTATTAGATCCTAGAAGTAATGTTTTAGGTGTAAATGAGCAAATTCAATTTGGTGATAAATCATTAAATTATAGCTTAATAAGTAAATTTAACTACGAAAACAGAAGCATAAACATTTGTGAGTTTGTTTCACCTAGTGGAGAGTTTTCTGAAGGACGTTACACAGTTAATGTTTACAACAAAAAAGAATTAGTGTCTTCTACACAGTTTACACTTAAGTAATAGATATAAATTAATTAGTTCATTATGAAAAACCCGAAAGTATAGCTTTCGGGTTTTTTATTTATAAAACTATTCGTCCATTAATTATTACCTTATCAATCAGATTATCTCCAAAGGCATAAGGTAAATAATGATAACTAGGAATTTCTTTAGTTATAATTAGGTTCGCTTTTTTACCTCTGCAAATACTTCCGTACTGATTGGAAATTCCCATAGCATAAGCACCATTAATTGTAGCTGCGTTTATAGCTTCTTCAGGAGTCATTTTCATTTTTATACAAGCAGTGCTTACCACAAAATTCATATTACCACTAGGAGTAGAGCCAGGATTATAGTCTGTTGCTAGTGCAATAGGTAAACCTGCATCAATAATTTGACGAGCTGGAGTATAAGGAATACTTAAAAAGTATGAACAAGAAGGCAATGCAACTGGCATTGTTTTGTTGTTTTTTAAAGCATCAATATCTTCATTATTTAATTCTTCTAGATGGTCAACAGAAAGTGCATTGTATTTCACACCAAGTGCTACACCACCAAATGCATTAAACTGATTAACATGTATTTTTGGAATTAATCCATGCTCCACACCTGCATTTAAAATGCGTTCGGTATCTTCTAGAGAAAAATAACCCTTTTCGCAAAATACATCAATGTATTCGGCTAAACGCTCTTTGCTTACTTTAGGAATCATTTCGTTTATAACAAGGTCTACAAAAGCGCTTTTATTGTCTTTATATTCTTTAGGTAGAGCATGTGCACCTAAAAGTGTTGCTTTTATTTTTACTTGCGACTCTTTGCTTAATCGTTTAATAACTCGTAACATTTTTAGTTCGGCATCAACTGTTAATCCATAGCCAGATTTAATTTCAATAGCTCCTGTTCCTAATTTTATAACAGCATTTAAACGTTTTAAAGATTGCTCGTAAAGTTCATCTTCGCTTGTGTTTTGCAGTTTTTCAGCAGAATTTAAAATACCTCCACCACGAGCTGCAATTTCTTCATAGGTTAAACCATTAATCCTATCAACAAACTCTTGAGATCTGTCTCCAGCAAAAACAAGATGCGTATGTGAGTCACACCAAGCTGGAAGTACTATTTTACCTTTAGCATCAATAACTTCATCAGCTTCAATATTTTCATAATCATCCATACTGCCATATTCTACAATTGTATCATAATCTATTAGCACGTAAGCATTTTTAATAGTTGGAAGGATTTTCATATCATTACCTTTTACAATGGTAACGTTGGTTTCTCTTACTTGAAGTAGTTCCTTGATGTTTATAATAAGTAAAGACATAAATAGAGTTTAGATTCTAAATTTAGGAATTTAAATGATAAAAAAAAGTGCTAGATGAATGAATCATTAGCACTTTATCTGTTTATACTTTGGTTTTCGGTTTATTTGAGTCCACCAACCATATCTTCAGGTTTTACCCAAGCATCATAATCTTCTGCTGTAACATACCCTAAATTAATAGCTTCTTCTTTAAGAGTTGTTCCATTTTTATGAGCAGTATTTGCTATTTCAGCAGCTTTATAATAACCAATTTTAGTGTTTAAAGCTGTAACCAACATTAGAGAATTATTTAATAATTTTTTGATAACATCGTGATTAGGCTCAATTCCTTGCGCACAATGTTCATCAAAGCTTATACATGCATCACCAAGCAATTGAGCAGAGTGTAATACATTGGCAGCCATCATTGGTTTAAACACATTTAGCTCATAATGACCTTGCATTCCACCAACTGAAACAGCTACATCGTTACCCATTACTTGAGCACAAACCATAGTTAATGCTTCACATTGAGTTGGGTTAACTTTTCCTGGCATAATAGAACTTCCTGGTTCATTTGCAGGAATGATTATCTCACCAATTCCACTACGAGGACCAGAAGCCATCATACGAATATCGTTAGCTATTTTATTTAAACTTACTGCAAGTTGTTTTAATGCACCATGAGTTTCTACTAAAGCATCGTGAGCTGCTAGAGCTTCAAACTTGTTTGGAGCCGTTATAAAAGGTAACTCGGTGAATTTTGCAATATACTCAGCTACTCTTTTACTATAACCTTTAGGTGTGTTTAAACCTGTTCCAACTGCAGTGCCACCAAGTGCAAGTTCGCTTAAGTGTGACAATGTGTTTTGCAAAGCTTTTATACCATGATCTAATTGAGCTACATATCCAGAAAGTTCTTGTCCTAATGTAAGTGGTGTAGCATCCATTAAATGTGTACGACCAATTTTTACAACATCTTTGTAAGCTAAAGCTTTTTTATGAAGTGTATTACGCAATTGTATAACACTTGGAATAGTAGTTTCTACCACTTTTTTATAAGCCGCAATATGCATTCCTGTTGGAAAAGTGTCATTAGATGATTGAGATTTATTAACATCGTCGTTAGCTTTTATTACAGCTTCTCCTTCACCAATTACTTTCCCAGCAAGTTGTTGAGCTCTGTTAGCAATAACTTCATTTACATTCATGTTACTTTGTGTTCCAGAACCTGTTTGCCAAATTACTAAAGGAAACTGATCATCGTGTTTTCCTTCAAGGATTTCATCGCATACTTGAGCAATTAAATCTCTTTTTTCTATAGCTAGTACACCTAATTCACAATTAGTAAATGCAGCAGCTTTTTTAAGGTAAGCGAATCCATACACTATTTCTAAAGGCATAGATGCTGGTGTTCCTATTTTAAAGTTATTACGTGAACGTTCAGTTTGTGCTCCCCAAAGTTTATCTGCAGGCACTTTAACTTCTCCCATTGTATCTTTTTCTATTCTATATTCCATAGCTTTTTTTAGATGATTTTTTACTGTAGCAAAGTTAAGGTTTTTAGAGGTTATTTATAAATAGAAAGTAGGATTAGTTTTTAAGAATAAAAAACTCATTTAATAAATCTTAAATTTGGTATTGTATAACAAAATGGTTTGACTTATCTTTGCCATAGTTATAAAAAAGAACACCACATGTTTGAATTTGATCAATATTTAGGATTTTTAGCGTTTTTAACCATATTAACTATTGGTTTTTGGTTAATGATATTTTTAATAACTTTTGTAATTCCTTATTGGATTGGTGGTTCATTAATTGAACGTCTTAAAGAAATAAGAGAGGAAAAGAAAGCTAAACGTGATGCTGCAACACATTAATTGTGTTTAAATAATATAAAAAAAGGAAGCTTAATAGCTTCCTTTTTATTTTTATAATGTTTTGTTTTTTTATCCTTCAAACTCAAAATCGTCTCCACCACCATTATTATTTTGACCTCTATCTCTTTGTTGTTTCTTTTGTTGATTAAAACGGTAAGTAAACGACAAATTAAAGCTACGTTGTCTCCATTGAAACTCAGAATAGCTATCAAAAGTATCAGTAAATGAATCTGTAATTCTTTTTCGTGAGTTAAAAACATCATTAACATTAAACGCTAATGAAGCACGATCATTAAATAAATCTTTGCTAAATGCTAGATCTGTTGAGAACATACCTTTGCTTTTATTTTGTGCATCTTCACGTGGTCCCATATAAAATAAACGTGTTTGCCAATCTATATTACCTGGCAATGTGTATTTGTTATTAAGCCTAACAAACCAACTTAAGTTTTCAGCTCCAAAATCAGTACCGTTATAAAATCCTTCTGTAATAGATTGAAACAAGTTGAAATTACCATTAATATTCCAAACTTTTGTTGGTCTGTATGTTAATGTAAACTCAAACCCGTATCGATCATTAGTAGCTAGGTTAATTGGAGAGCGGCGAATAACAGGCACTTCTGTATCTCCAATTATTACTGTTTCACCAGTGTCTTCAGTTATAAATGTAAATACGTCAGTAGCATGAGAAAAATATATGGAAGAATTTAATGTTACTTTTCCAAATTTATTTAGATAACCAAAATCTATTTGATTAGAGTAACTTGGGTCAATGTCAGGATTTCCCTGAAACAGGTTTGAGGCACTACTTCTTGAAGGAAATGGATTTATAAATCGAGAACGTGGTCGGCTAATTCTACGATTATATCCTAATTGTAAACTCTGATTTGAATTAATCTCGTAGCCTAAATTAATAGTAGGGAATAGCCCAACATAATCTTTTTTCTGAAAATCATTGGATGTAATTTGGTCTATACTTATTCGAGTAGATTCCATTCTTAAACCTAATAAGTAAGAAAATTTACTTTTAATTTTACTTCCAAATTGAGAGTATAATGCATTAACATGCTGTTTAAATATAAGATTATTACTCACATCTGTGTCTAAAACAAATTCACCATCTTCATCAAATTCTAGAGAATAATCTGTATCTAATTCGCTAAATTCTCCTCTATAACCTACCTCAAATTGACTATTCTCACCAATTGGTAAAACATAATCTGTTTGTAATAAAACTTCTTCTTGAGACTCAATAGTTTGAACACGTTCAGGTGTTGAATCTAAAATTAATGATCTTTCGCTCTCATCGCTTTTTTCAAACTGAAAATCGAGAGTAAATTTGTGTTGACTATTATCTCCAAACTGCTTATCAAAATTGAGTGCATATTGAATGGTTTTGTCTTCTTCTTTTTCAGGATCGATACGTAATGATCTTGAAATTAAACTTCCATCAGAATTTATTCTATCAATAGTGTTTATGGTAGTGTTTTCTTCGTCACTGTTTCTGTATACTAAAGAGCTGGTTATTGAAGAAGTTTCATTAACATACCATTCTACTCCAACGTTAGTAGTAAAACCTAAATTTTCACGTTCGGTTTCCCTATATTCATTTAAAAATGTACTTGGGTCACTTCCATTAAAATATTCTGTTTCTGTTAATGACCTTCCTGGAGATTCACGATAGTTATAACTAGAGGTGTTAAAAAAATTAAAATCACCAGTTCTATAGTTAATATTTCCAGAGATACCAGCCGTAGTTGGATAACCTGCATTCGCTGTAATTGCACCATTTAATCCTTGTAACTTACTTCTACGAAGAATAATGTTTAAAATACCTGCAGTACCTGAGGCATCATACCTAGCAGAAGGAGAAGTGATTACTTCAACACGTTCAATTGATTCTGCTGGTAATTGGCGTAATGCGTCTGAAGAATTTAAGCCAACTAAACCAGAAGGTTTTCCATTGATTAATATTGTTACATTCTCATTTCCTCTAAGAGATACATTACCTTCAACATCAACTGAAACAGAAGGCACATTATCTAGTACATCACTTACTGTACCACCACGAACAGTTAAATCTTTGCCAACGTTATATATTTTTTTGTCTAGTTTAATTTCTACAGTAGTTCGTTCTGCAATAACTTGAACTTCACCTAGCGATTCAACATCTATAGCTATTCCTAATATACCTAAATCAGTATCTTTAGTAATTACTTTATTTGGTATTGATTTCGTTTTATATGAAATATACTCTACACTAACATCATAAGTGCCAGAAGGAACAACAATACTAAAATTACCTGATGCATCTGTAATACCTCCAGTTACAATTCTGTTTTCTTTTTTACTAAAAAAGACAATAGTAGCATATTCTAGAGGTTGGTTTACATCTTTATCTAAAACAGTTCCAGTAACTGTAACTTCAGTTTGTGCAAAAGTAAAACTTGTAAATAGTGATAATATAATGGTTAATATAAATGGATTCTTCATAGTAATTAGTTAGATTTTTTATTTCTTTTCTTTTTCTGTTTTTTTATTTCTGAATTGTTATTCTGGGTGAAGTTTTTAATTGATATCATAGTATCTTCCGACACAATATCTTTTATATCAGCAAAATGATTAATGTCTAAAGATTTTAATTGTTCTTCTTTTTCAAAATATTTTAACTCAGTTGTTTCTATAGCCTTTTTTTCTTGATAATATGATTGGATTTTTTGCTTAATAATTTCTTTTTGAAAATCGTCGGCATTTAATTGCTTCACAAATTCTAGTATACGATCATTTTGATCTTCTAAAAATTTTTTTTCAAGACGCTCTCTTTGTTTTTCTTGCTCAGACTTACTTTGAGCATAACCTTGCGAAATTGTTATCAAAAAAAATGTACTAATAATAGCTATGAGTTTTATAGACATAAATCTTATATTGATTTTATATTAAAAGATAAGACTACAAAAATAGAGCTTGGTTTAATGCCTATTGGTTAAAGTTCTGTTAAAGAAAAAACTTATAAAATGTCTAAAATCTTTTCTGTAGGACGACCTATAACTGCCTGATTACCATTGATAACAATTGGTCGCTCAATAAGTTTAGGGTATTTGGTCATTAAAGTGATTAGTTTGGCATCAGAAAGATTGAGGTGTTTGTAATTTTCTTTCCAAAGCGCTTCATTAGTTCTAATAAGCTCAATTGGCTTTAGTTTTAGAAGTTTTAAGAGATTTTTGAGTTCATCTCTTGTTGGTACATCATCAAGATAGTTGATAATTGTATAAGGTTTTCCAGAATTTTCAAGTAATTCTAAAGCACATCTCGATTTGCTGCACCTATTATTATGGTAAATAGTAATCATAAATTGTTATTATCTTCTTCTTTTTGCCCCATCATCATTAAATATGCTTTCAAAAACTCGTCAATATAACCATCCATAACATCATCAACATTACCAGTCTCTTGACCAGTTCTTACATCTTTTACTAATTTATATGGATGCATCACATAATTACGAATTTGACTTCCCCATTCAATTTTCATCTTACTAGCTTCAATGTCATCACGTTGTGCTAATTGCTTTTGTAGTTCAATCTCATACAATTGTGATTTTAACATTTGTAAAGCTCTTGCTCTATTGTCATGTTGTGAGCGTGTTTCTGAACATGAAATTTGAATACCAGTTGGTTTATGTGTTAACTGCACTTTAGTTTCTACCTTGTTTACATTTTGTCCACCAGCTCCACTAGAACGAGCTGTAGTAATTTCAATATCAGCAGGATTGATTTCTATTTCAATTGTATCGTCAACTAAAGGATACACATAAACAGATGCAAAACTTGTATGACGTTTTGCATTACTATCAAAAGGAGAAATACGTACCAATCTGTGTACTCCATTTTCGCCTTTAAGCCAACCAAAAGCAAAATCGCCTTCAATTTCTAATGTTACCGTTTTTATACCTGCAACATCGCCTTCTTGAAAGTTAAGCTCTTTAACCTTAAATCCACTTTTTTCAGCATACATTAAGTACATACGCATAAGCATACTTGCCCAATCGCAACTTTCGGTTCCGCCAGCACCAGCAGTAATTTGCAAAACAGCACTCAATTTATCACCTTCATCAGAAAGCATGTTTTTGAATTCTAGCTTTTCAATTTGGTCTGAAGCTTTATTGTATTGTGTGTCGACTTCTTCAGCTGAAACATCATCAGCCTTATAAAACTCATAAAAAACTTCTAATTCTTCAATTAGAGTTTTTGCAGTAGTGTAATCTTCAACCCATTTTTTCTTCTCTCTAAGCGATTGCATAATAAATTCAGCTTGCTTAGAATCGTTCCAGAAATTTGGGTCAAATGTTTTTTCTTCTTCGTTAGATATTTCAATAGTTTTGGCATCTATGTCAAAGATACCTCCTCAACGCTCCAAGGCGTTCTACAAGATCCTTTATTTGATCAGATGTAGTCATAGTAGTTTAAATTTTAAGCAAATGTAAAGCTTAATGTTTCATTGTAAAACCATTTTTCATTAAATTTTTAAAGGAATTTATGTAGATTTATAAATTAATTATCCATTATGAAAAAAGTCACAAGCATCCTCGTATTTTTTATTATTGTAAGTAATTCATTTTCACAAGTTTTAAAAGATAAAAAACTTCAAAATTATAAAGGTTACTTTAATTTTTATTATGAAGAATCTCAAGATAAAATTTACCTTGAAGTTGATAAATTAGACCAAGAGTTTCTATATATAAGTTCTTTAGCAAGTGGTGTTGGCTCTAATGATATTGGATTAGATAGAGGTCAACTAGGAGCAGAGCGAATTGTAAAGTTTATAAAAGCTGGAAATAAGCTTTTATTAGTTCAGCCAAATCAAGACTATAGAGCTATAACAGATAATGCTTTAGAGAAAAAAAGTGTAGAACAAGCGTTTGCAAAATCAGTTCTATTTGGATTTAAGATTGAAGAGCAAAGTGAAGGTAAGTATATTATTGATTTTACGCCATTTTTAATGGTCGATAGACATGAAGTTGCAAACAGACTTAAAGCGCAAAATGAAGGTGTTTATAAATTAGACTTAAGCAAAAGTGCATTATCATTAGAACGAACTAAAGCATTCCCTAAAAATGTAGAGTTTGAAGCTTTATTAACGTTTGAAGGTGAGCCTAAAGGTAGAAATATTAGAAGTGTTACACCTACATCATCTTTAGTAAGTGTTATTCAACATCATTCGTTTATTGAATTGCCAGATAGTAATTATAAGCCAAGAGAATTTGATACGCGTAGTGGTGCAATTTCTATTTCATATATGGATTATGCTACACCAATTCAAGAATCAATTACCAAACGTTATGTGACACGTCATCGATTGGAAAAGAAAAACCCTGAATTAGCTATTAGTGAAGCTGTTGAGCCTATTATTTATTATCTCGATCCAGGAACTCCAGAACCTGTGCGTTCTGCTTTATTAGAAGGTGCGCGTTGGTGGAATCAGGCTTATGAAGCGATAGGTTTTAAAAATGCGTTTCAGGTGCAAATGCTGCCTGATGATGCAGATCCAATGGATTGCAGATATAATGTGATACAATGGGTGCATCGCTCTACAAGAGGTTGGAGTTATGGTGGTAGTGTTACAGATCCACGAACAGGTGAAATTATTAAAGGTCATGTAAGTTTAGGAAGTTTACGAATACGTCAAGATTTTTTAATTGCTCAAGCGTTGCTTAACAAACCATTTGCTGATCAAGACGATAATTATCAACCAATGTTAGAGATGGCTTTGGCTAGAATTCGCCAATTAAGTGCTCATGAAGTTGGTCATACAATAGGTTTTGCTCATAATTTTGCAGCAAGTAAAAATAGCAGAGCATCTGTTATGGATTATCCACATCCTTTAGTGAGTTTAACTAATGGCAATATCGATTTAAGTAACGCTTATGCTACAGGAATTGGCAATTGGGATAAAGTCACTGTTGCCTATACTTATACACAGTTTGATAAGAATACAAACGAAAAAGAAGCGCTAAATTCTATTTTAGAGAAAGCACAACAAGACGGATTACGATTTATATCAGATTCTGATGCTCGACCAGAAGGCGGAGCACATGCTTACGCTCATTTATGGGATAATGGTAAAAGTGCTTCAGAAGAATTGGAAAATGTATTAAAGGTCAGAGAAAAAGCAATTTCTAATTTTTCAAAAGACAATATTCGTACAAATGAGCCTTATTCAGTTTTAGAAGATGTGTTTGTGCCTTTGTATTTCTTTCATCGTTATCAAACAGAAGCTGCAGCAAAAGTTGTTGGTGGTTTAGATTATAATTATGCAGTTAAAGGAGACAATCAATTTACCACTAGAGTTGTTGATGTTAATTTACAGAAAGCGGCTTTAAATGCGCTTTTAAAAACCATTTCGGCTGAAACATTAGTTATTCCAAAGGAAAAACTCAATTTATTTCCTCCTAGAGCTTTTAATTATTCGCGTACTCGTGAGTCGTTTGCAAGTAAAACAGGTGTTGCTTTCGACCCTTTAAGCGCTGTATCAACATCTAGCGATATGACATTAGGTTTATTGCTTCATCCTCAACGCGCAAACAGATTAATTCAACAAAAAAGTTTGGATAACACTCAAATTGGATTGGATGATGTTTTTAAAAGTATAATAGACAATTCATTCAAAAAAGCATATAAAGATGATTATTTAAACGAAGCACAACAGATGATTAATACTAATGTGCTTAAATATATAATGAATTTGGCTGTTAATGATAATGCATTCTTACAAGTAAAAGCTTTGGCAAACGATGCTATTTATGAAATTTCACAAAGTTTATATGCTAAAGATAAAAAGTATGAGAATAAATATGCTTCACAATATGGACGCTTAATTTCAGAATTTAGAGAGCATCCTGAAAAATTTAAACTTGAAGAATCACCTAAAATTCCTGATGGTTCACCAATTGGAACTGATATATGTAGTTATACCTCAAATTAAAAATAAAATGATAATAGATTTAAGAAGCGATACGCTTACAAAACCAACACAAGGCATGTTAGATGCTATGATGAGTGCCAAAGTTGGTGATGATGTATATAAAGAAGATCCAACAGTAAATGAGTTAGAAGAGCGCATTGCTGATATGTTTGGCAAACCTAAAGCACTGTTTTTTCCAACTGGGACAATGGCAAACCAAACAGCAATTAAATTACATACTAATCCTGGAGATCAAGTTATTTGCGATTCTAATGCACATATTTACCATTATGAAGGAGGTGGTGCTTCATTTAATAGTGGTGTGTCTTGTAAATTGCTTCAAGGTGAAAGAGGTATGTTTACAGCAGAGCAGGTTATTGAAGCTATTAATCCACCAGATTTTTATCATAGTCCGCTAACAGCTTTGGTTGAAATTGAAAACACAGCTAATAGAGGAGGAGGTTCATGTTGGGATTTTGAAGAACTTAAAAAAATAAGAACCGTTTGTAATGAACACGAATTAGGATACCACCTCGATGGAGCTCGTATTTGGAATGCTTTAGTAGCAAAACCAGAAACAGGTAAAGATTACGGACAAATATTTGATACTATGTCGGTTTGTTTAAGCAAAGGTTTAGGTTGCCCAATTGGTTCAGTATTAGTTGGAGATGAAGACATTATGGAAAATGCTATTAGAATTCGTAAAATACTAGGAGGTGGAATGCGCCAAGTTGGATTTTTAGCAGCTGCAGGATTATATGCATTAGACAATCATATAGATAGATTAGCTGAAGATCATCAAAAAGCTAAAGAAATTGGGCAAGAGCTATTTGCTTTAGATTTTATAAAAAGAGTTGAGCAAGTTGAAACCAACATCATCATTTTTGAGTTAGAAAACAAAGCTGATGAGTCTAAATTTTTAAAAACACTTGCTGATAAAAATATACGTTTAAGTGGTATGGGAAATGGAAAACTTCGTATTGTAACCCATTTAGATTATACTAATGATATGCACGAATATTTTTTAAATGAATTGAAAGGTTTAAAATTTTAAATAATAAAAAAGAAGCTTAAGAGCTTCTTTTTTTATTTAAACATATCCAATCCAGGAATATTAGGCATTCCATCTTTAGCAACAGCAGCTAATTCAGTTTCATTAACTCTAGTTGCTTTTTCAATGGCTTTATTTAATGTAAGAATTAAATAATCTTCCAGCATATCTTTATCTTTCAATAAGTCATCATCAATTGATATTGACTTGATGGTTCTATTGGCTGTCAAAGTGACTTTCAGTTTATCGTCGTTGCTTTTTTCGTCAACTAGTACATGATTTAAGCGCTCTTTAGTTTCTTCAACTTTCTTTTGGGTTTCTTTGAGTTTATTCATCATTCCCATCATATCTCCAAACATAATCTTGCTGTTTTAAAATTAGATGTCAAAATTAATAAAAGATTGAAAATATATTTGTCTTTTTCTACCTATTCTTTATTCTGAATAAAACCCTATTTTTGCAAACTTCTTAATGGGATTAATACAATGACAAAAACAGTGGTTTTGCCTCCAAAAGCAAAAAAAATACCTAAAGAACTTATAGCACATAACGATGTTAGAGTTGATGATTACTTTTGGTTGAACGATAGAAAAAACAAAGAGGTTATTAAATACTTGAATGACGAAAACGAGTATTATGATGCAATGACTTCTAAATACAGAGATTTTGAGAGTTCTCTTTTTGAAGAAATGAAGGCTCGCATAAAGGAAGATGATGAGTCTGTACCATATAAATATAATGGCTATTGGTATATTGTTAAGTACGAAACAGGCAAAGATTACCCGATTTATATTCGTAAAAAAGATACTTTAAAAAATCCTGATGAGTTGTTATTTGACTGCAATGAAATGGCTAAAGGTCATGATTATTTTAAGTTAGTAGGATTGAGTGTTAGTCCAGATAACTCTATGATTTCGTTTGCAATTGATTTAACAGGACGACGAAACTATACATTACAAGTTAAGAATTTGGTTACTGGTAATATTATGCTTGATGCCATTAAGAATACAACAGGTTCTTCAACTTGGGCTAACGACAACAAAACCCTATTTTATACTAAAAAGGACTTAAAGACATTACGTTCAGACAAAATTTACAAACATAAACTTGGTACAACCTCAAGAAAAGATACTGTTGTTTTTCATGAAGAAGATGACACGTTTGGAGTGGCAGTATATAAATCGAAATCAAGAAAATATTTAGTTATTGCTTGCTATAGCACTCTTACAAACGAATATCATGTTTTAAATGCAGATACTCCAGATGAACCATTTAAAGTATTTCAAGAGCGTGTTAGAGGATTAGAATACAGTATTTCACACTATAATAATCATTTTTATATAGTTACAAACCTGAATAACGCAACTAACTTTAAATTAATGAAAACTCCAGAAACAGCAACCCAACTTGCTAATTGGACAGATGTTATTCCTCATAGAGACAATGTATTGTTAGAAGATATTGATATTTTTAAAGACTTCCTTGTTATTAGTGAAAGAACTAATGGATTAAATCTCATAAGAATTAAAAGTTGGGATAATTCTGAAGATTACTATTTACCATTCGATAACGAAACATATTCGGCTTATACATCTACAAATGTAGATTTCGATACAGTTATTTTACGTTATGGTTATAATTCCATGACAACACCTTCATCAACTATCGATTTTAATATGGTTACCAAAGAAAAAACTGTATTAAAAGAACAAGAAGTACTAGGAGGTAAGTTTGATAAAAACAATTATGAATCTGAGCGTGTTTGGGCAACTGCTGATGATGGTACAAAAATTCCAATATCAATGGTTTATAAAAAAGGAATGCAGCACGATAGTAACAATCCTACATTGCTTTATGCTTATGGTTCATATGGTCATACAGTCGATCCTTATTTTTCAAGCATCAGATTAAGTTTGTTAGATAGAGGCTTTATTTATGCCATTGCACATGTTAGAGGAGGAGAATACCTTGGTAGAAATTGGTATGAAGATGGAAAATTACTTAAAAAGAAAAACACATTTTCAGATTTTATAGCTTGTTCAAAGTTTTTAATCAATGAAAAATATACTTCATCAAAGCATTTGTATGCATTAGGAGGTAGTGCTGGAGGTTTACTTATTGGAGCAGTCATAAACCAAGCACCAGAATTATACAATGGAGTTATTGCTGCTGTTCCTTTTGTTGATGTGGTAACTACAATGTTAGATGACAGTATTCCGCTTACTACAGGAGAATATGACGAATGGGGAAATCCTAACGACAAAACATATTATGAGTATATGAAATCATATTCACCATATGATAATGTAAAGCGTCAAAACTATCCACATATATTAGTAACTACAGGATTGCACGATTCGCAAGTACAATATTGGGAACCAGCAAAATGGGTTGCTAAACTTCGTGACTATAAAACAGATAGTAATAAATTGCTTTTAAAAACCAATATGAAAGCAGGACATGGTGGTGCTTCAGGGCGATTTGAAGCTTTAAAAGAAGATGCTGAAGAGTATGCTTTTTTATTAGACTTGGAGAATGTTAATACTTAATTAAAAAAAATCTTGTATTTTTGCGAGGTTTTAGGTTACATTTTTATAAATTGGAACTGGTAAATAGCATTTATGAAAGAAAATATTCAGGTATTTGATAACGTTTTACAGTTAATAGGTAAAACTCCACTTATCAAATTAAATAGTATGACTTCTGGGTTTAATGGTGAATTTTACGCAAAAGTAGAAGGATTTAATCCAGGTCATTCATCAAAAGATAGAATAGCATTACACATTATTGAAGAAGCTGAACGTCAAGGTATTTTAAAACCAGGCGACACTATTATTGAAACTACTTCAGGTAATACTGGTTTTAGTATAGCTATGGTAAGTATTATCAAAGGTTATGAATGCATTTTAGCTGTAAGCTCAAAATCGTCAGCAGATAAAATAGATATGTTAAAATCTATGGGAGCAAAAGTTTATGTGTGCCCAGCACATGTTAGCGCAGACGATCCAAGATCTTATTATCAAGTAGCAAAACGATTACACGAAGAACTTAAAGGTTCCATATATATAAATCAATATTTTAATCAATTAAATATTGATGCACATTATAGCTCTACTGGTCCTGAAATATGGAAACAAACCGAAGGAGAGATTACACATTTAGTAGCTTGTAGTGGCACAGGAGGAACAATTTCTGGAACAGCAAAATTCTTAAAAGAGCAAAACCCAAATATTAAAGTAATTGGAGTTGATGCATTTGGTTCTGTATTGAAAAAATATCATGAAACAAGAGAGTTTGATGAAGCAGAGATTTATCCTTACAGAATAGAAGGTTTAGGTAAAAACTTAATTCCTACTGCAACAGATTTCGATCTTATAGATAAGTTTATTAAAGTAACAGACGAAGAAAGTGCACATACTGCAAGAGAAATCTCAAAATCGGAAGGTTTATTTGTAGGTTACACAAGTGGAGCAGCAATGCAAGCACTTAAGCAGCTAAATGAAGAAGGAGAATTTAAAAAAGGAGATAAAATTGTTGTTATTTTTCCAGATCATGGTTCACGTTATATGAGTAAAATATATAGTGATAAGTGGATGGAAAAGCAAGGCTTTTTTGATAGCGAAAACGAAGCTACAGTAGAAGCAATTCAATATATAAAATAGCAAAATGATAAATAAAAATGTCCTATTGCATTGTATAATGCGGTAGGATTTTTTTGTGATGAAAATGTTATAAACTGATGTTTATAATTAAATTATGCTATGAAAAGATATTTATTTAATTTTGTCCCAACTAACAAAGACTAATTTAAGTTAAATGGAAACCCTAATGATTGAATATGTTCCAATTTGTTCAATACTTATAGTTACATCTGACCGCTAAAAACAATTGATTGATTTATGAAAGATTTATTTGAGAAAATATACAAGGATAAAGGTCCTCTTGGCAAATGGGCTGCTCAAGCAGAAGGTTATTTTGTCTTTCCAAAATTGGAAGGTCAAATTTCTAACAGAATGCAATTTCAAGGCAAAGATGTTATTACTTGGAGTATTAATGATTATTTAGGTTTGGCAAACCATCCAGAAGTTCGTAAAACAGATGCTCAGGCAGCAGCAGATTATGGTTCTGCTTATCCTATGGGAGCACGTATGATGTCTGGTCACACAAACCTACACGAAACTTTACAAAAAGAGTTAGCTGAATTTGTTAATAAAGAAGCGGCTTACTTATTAAATTTTGGTTACCAAGGAATGGTGTCTACTATAGATGCATTGGTAAGCAAAGACGATATTATAGTTTATGACGTAGATGCTCACGCTTGTATTATTGATGGTGTGCGTTTACATATGGGAAAACGCTTTACTTACAAGCATAATGATGTTGAAAGTTTAGAGAAAAACCTTGAGAGAGCTACCAAAATGGCTGAACAAACTGGAGGAGGAATTTTAGTGATTTCTGAAGGTGTATTTGGAATGCGTGGTGAACAAGGAAAACTTAAAGAAATTGTAGCACTTAAGAAAAAATACAATTTCAGATTTTTAGTTGATGATGCTCATGGTTTTGGTACATTAGGTAAAACTGGTGCAGGTGCAGGAGAAGAACAAGGTGTTCAAGATGATATTGATGTGTACTTTGCAACATTTGCTAAATCATTAGCTAGTACTGGTGCTTTTATTGCAGGTGATAAAGAGATTATGGATTATTTAAAGTATAATTTACGTTCTCAAATGTTTGCAAAATCACTACAAATGCAATTGGTAGTTGGTGCTCGTAAGCGTTTAGAAATGCTTAAAACTATGCCAGAACTTAAAGATAAGCTTTGGGAAAACGTAAATGCACTTCAATCTGGTCTTAAAAAACGTGGATTTGATATTGGAACTACGCAAAGTTGTGTAACTCCTGTGTATTTAAAAGGTAGTATTCCAGAAGCCATGGCTTTAGTTAAAGATTTACGTGAAAACTACGGAATATTCTGTTCGATAGTTGTTTATCCAGTGATACCAAAAGGATTAATTTTATTACGTTTAATTCCTACTGCTACACATACTATGGAAGATATTAATGAGACACTTAATGCTTTTGATGGAATTAGAAGCAGATTAGAAAATGGTACCTATAAACGTCTTTCAGCTGCAGTTGCTGCTGCTATGGGTGAATAAGAATACCATATATTTATAAATAAAAATCCGATGCTAAAACATCGGATTTTTTTTTATATAATATCTTTCTTTACAGTTTTTCGTCGCTTAAAAACTTCTGGAGAAAAATGCTTCCATATTTGGTGAATCGCATAATTATCTTCTAACTCAGGAGTTCTAATACAATTCTGAATGCCTTTTTTTGTAAATATATTGTAGTATTCATTAAAAATTACTGCATGAACGCCTTTGTTTTGATATTCTGGATGCACACCTATTAAGTAAAACACTACATCTTTACTGTTCTTTTTTGCACTTATAATATGTCTAAATCCAAACGGAAATAATTTTCCTTTCGTTTTTTGTAATGCTTTTGAGAAAGATGGCATAACTATAGCAAATGCCACTAAATTATCTTCTTTGTCAACAACAAACTTGATATACTCAGGATTTATAAAACTGATAAACTTCTTTTTAAAATATTCTTTTTGAATATCTGTAATAGCCACAAACGATGATAAAGAGGCATATGAAGCATTAAATAAATCAAACATTTTATCAGCATAAGGCATAACTTCCGAAGTCTTTTTAAAATCTAACGCTCTTAATTCATAGCGTTTTTTAATAAGCTCTTGTGCTTTTAAGAAAAATTCTGGTTTTACATTTTTAAAAGGGAACCTGCTTTCAGAGTATAGTTTTTCATCTTTAAAACCCAGCTCTGCAAAATGATCAACATAATATGGATAGTTATACCAAGTAATCATATTACCTAGATGCTCATATCCTTCGGTCATTAAACCAACTTTATCTAAATTGGAAAACCCAACAGGACCTTCTACATACTCAAGATTATTGGCTTTACCTATTTCAAAAACTTTATCTAAAAGCGCTTTAGTAACCTCTACATTATCAATAACATCAAACCATCCAAAACGCATTTTTTTCTGACTCTGATTTTTTACCTCCAACCAATTAATTATAGCAGCAACACGACCAACAACTTCATTGTTCTTGTAAGCTAAAAAGAAACGAGCCTCTGCATCATTAAAAATTGGATTTTTCTTCTTGTCAAAAGTATCTAACTCTTGTGATATAATGGGAGGAACCCAATATTTAGAATCTTTATATAAGTTAAAAGGAAACTTAACAAACGTAAGCATATCCTTTTTGGTTACTGCTTCTTTAATTTCAATCATAAAGTGCCATCATCTTTAAAATCAACATCTTTTTTATTCTTTTTATTTCTAGATTGACGTTTTCCTTCTTCTTTAGCTGAATTACCATTATCAACTTCTTTATCTCTATGAAAATCCAGTCTATAAGAAGCACCAAAATTAACACTAAATACAGAAGGAGTATCTTTTGTATTAAATGTTAAAGCAGTATCTAATTGAAAATCTTTACTCCATAAATAAGCGCCTCCAAAACGGAATAAATTATCGGCATAAAAATCACTTTTAATTCCTTGTGCTTCTCCAAAAATCACCCATTTAGGATTAAATGAATGTGTAAGTGTTAATATATATTGAAAGTCTGAATAATCAGAACCAATTCTGTCTTTAACTAAATTCATAACAAAAACCCATCCACCATTAAAATTATTTTGTGTAATAATAGCAACTTTAGGGCTAAAGCCTTCTACATCTGGAGCCACATAAGGATTGTTTTTAGTATCATAATTTGCACCAGCATAAACCGCTACAGCAGGAATTAAACTTTTCCATTTAAACTTTTGATTTGCTTTCCAGCTGTATATATTTGGTTTATCCTCACCAGCTTTTCTATATGGATCGTATACCATGTATTTTGCTCCAAGTGTAAAGTTTTTAAAATTAGAGCGTTTATCTTCAAACGGAATAGATGAACTATTATAAGTTTTAGTATCATTCTGGTAAGTTCCTTGAAGATTTATTTCTAATTCTTCTAATAAAAGACCATATCGCGCTGCAAAATCAATTCCAAAACCAGATACGTCATACCTTAATGGTGTATGCTCTTCCTTTAGTATGTATGGTCCTGCTTCAAATTGAATTACTCCTGGTCCAACAGCAAATGCACTTTGCGAGACTCCTGGTCTGTTAGAATTAATAACCTCTGTATACTGGCTATAAGCAGAGTAGGTTGCTACTAAAAAAAGTAATGTTAAATAAGGTTTAATTGAATTCATAGTGCTTCAGATTAAGTTCAAATATAGAGATTTTATATTTTTTTTAAGAATATATAACTGTTTTTAAATAGCGATAATTGTATTTTTGAAAAAATATTTTTTTCATGTTACAAATGGCATCCTTTACAGGTTTTTTAAGAACCATTTTAATTATTTTATTAATCTATTACGGATTAAAAATATTAATGCGAATTTTTGCTCCTTTTTTAGTTCGTTATATGTCTAAAAAAATGCAGGAACGCTTTGGAGATCAGTTTCAACAGCAGCAACATGCTAATGACAGAAACCGTCCAAAAGAAGGTGAAACAGTAATTGATAAAATGCCTAACAAAGCCAAAACTTCAGATAAAAAAGTTGGTGAGTACATAGATTACGAAGAAATTGATTAATTTTCACATCAATTTTACATCATAAACATTCATGCAAGCATCCTTAAAAAAGCTATTACCTCATATTTTAGTAAGTATTGGGTTTATCGTTATTTCTTTATTATACTTTAATCCTGTTTTGAGTGGAAAGCAGATATTTCAGAGTGATATAATGCACTATATTGGGATGTCTAAACAACAAAACGATTTTAGAGCCAATAATCAGGAAGAAACTTATTGGACCAATAGTGCTTTTGGTGGTATGCCAACGTATCAATTAGGTGCAAAATATCCTCATAATTATATAAAAAGTTTAGATTCTGCATTACGTTTTTTACCAAGACCAGCTGATTATCTGTTTCTATATTTTATAGGGTTTTATATTCTATTGTTAACGTTAAAAGTAGATTTTAAACTCGCTGCACTTGGTGCATTAGCCTTTGGTTTTTCTACATATCTTATTATTATTCTTGGTGTAGGTCATAACAGTAAAGCGCATGCTATTGCTTATATGCCTTTAGTGTTAAGCGGAATATTACTCACTTTTCAACAAAAATATGTATTAGGTTTTTTGCTCACAGCTGTAGCTATGGCTTTAGAAATTGGTGCAAATCATTTTCAAATGACCTATTATTTAATGCTATTGGTTATTGTATTAGGAATTGTATACTTAATTGATGCTTACAAAAAGAAAGTATTACCTCATTTTTTTAAGGCTGTAGGTTTATTGGTTGTTGCTGTAATTATTTCGGTAGGATTGAATGCTACAAATATTATGGCTACACAAGAGTATGTTAAAGAAAGTACTCGTGGCAAAAGCGAAATTACAATTAATCCAGACGGAACAGCGAAAGAAGTTACAACAGGATTAGATAAAGATTATATTACAGAATACAGTTACGGAATATTAGAGACTTTTAACTTGTACATTCCTAGATTTATGGGTGGAGGAAATGGTGAAGATGTTGGTAAAGATTCTGAGATTTATAAATTTTATACAAATATTGGAGCTAGTCCAGTTGAAGCGCTTAACGAATCGAAAAGCACACCTACATATTGGGGAAAACAGCCTATAGTTGAAGCTCCTGCGTATATTGGAGCAGTTGTTTTATTCTTGTTTGTGTTTGCTTTGTTCTTAGTAAAAGGTCGTTTAAAATGGTGGCTTGTAGGTGGAACAATTTTATCACTTCTTTTGTCTTACGGAAAGAATTTAGATTTCTTAACCAATTTCTTTATCGATTATGTGCCTTTATATAATAAGTTTAGAGCTGTAAGTTCTATTCAAGTTATTTTGGAATTATGTATTCCAATACTAGCAATCTTTGGGCTAGTGAGGTTATTTAATGATTTTGAAGGTGATGACAAAAAACTAAAAGCACTAAAATATACAGCAATAATTACAGGTGGATTAGCTGTTCTTTTCATATTGTTTAAATCGTCATTTAGCTTTGTTGGAGCAAATGATGGCTATTACAGACAAGTTTATGGTGAGTATGGTGAAAGTTTTGTTAGAGCATTAAAAGACGATAGAAAAGCAATGTTTACTACAGATACGCTTCGAACTTTAGTGCTGGTATTACTTTCGGCAGGAACAATTTTTATGTTTTTGAAGAAAAAACTATCTGAAAAATTAGTAGTCGTAGTTTTTGCAGTATTGATTGTATTCGATTTAGTTAGTGTAGACAGACGATATGTAAATGAAGACAACTTTGTGTCGTCTATTCAAGTTAGTAAACCATATTCTGCTAATGCAGCAGATTTAGAGATTATGAAAGACACAACACACTTTAGAGTGTTTGATGTTACTTCTGGAGCAGCAAGAGCATCTTATTTTCATAACTCATTAACAGGATATCACGCAGCCAAATTAGGTCGTTATAATGAATTGTTCGATTTTCATATTGCCAGAAACAATATAAATGTACTGAATATGCTAAATACAAAGTACATTATTGCTGATGACGATAAAGGCAATATATTTCCTTATGAAAATGAAGACACTAATGGTAATGCTTGGTTTGTAAGTGAAGTAAAACAAGTAGGTTCTGCCAATGAAGAGTTAACAGGTTTAGAGAGTTTAGATAATAAAAATATTGCTATTACTACACAATCTATATCTAAACGTAATTTTACAGTAGATTCAACTGCAAGTATCAGTATTACAGAATATAAACCTAATTACTTAAAGTATAAGTCTAATAATAATAACGATGGATTTGCAGTGTTTTCTGAAATTTATTATGCTGATGGTTGGCAAGCTTTTATTGATGGAAAAGCAGTTCCTCATTACAGAGTTAACTATGTTTTAAGAGCTTTAGAAATACCAAAAGGTAATCATACTATAGAATTTAAATTTGAACCTAAAGTTATTCAAACAGGAAGCAGCATTGCACTTGCAAGTTCTATTTTACTAGGCTTATTAATTTTAGGAGGATTGTTTTACGAGTTTAAGTATAAAGCCAAAGAAAGTGCATAAAAAAGCACTCATCATAACGTATTATTGGCCACCAGCTGGTGGTCCTGGTGTACAACGTTGGTTAAAATTTGTAAAATATTTACCAGATTACAATATTCAACCAATTGTTTATTGCCCAAAAAATCCAAGCTATCCTATCGTAGATGAGAGTTTAACTAAAGAACTACCAAAAGACATTGTAGTATTAAAGCAACCTATTAAAGAACCTTATAAACTTGCTAGATTGTTTTCAAAAAAGGCAGCTTCAACTATTAGTTCTGGTGTTATTCCAAAAGAGAAAAAGCAGTCTGTTATTGAAAAAGTAATGCTTTTTGTTAGAGGTAACTTTTTTATTCCAGATGCTCGTAAAAACTGGGTTAAACCATCTGTAGATTTTCTAACAGATTATATTCAAAAAGAGAATATTGAGACCATAATTACAACTGGTCCTCCACACAGTTTACATCTTATAGGTTTACAATTAAAACAAAAGCTAGATGTAAAGTGGATTGCCGACTTTAGAGATCCTTGGACAACAATAGGTTATCACAAAAAACTTAAGCTCACAAAGGCATCGCAACTAAAGCATCAGGATTTAGAACTTAAAGTATTAAATTCTGCTGATCAACTTATTGTAACTAGTGAGAATACAAAGCGCGAATTTGAATTTAAAACAAATCAGCCAATTACAGTCATTACTAATGGTTATGATACAACAATTTCAGAAAAGCCTAAAAAGGATTCAAAATTTACAATAGCGCATATTGGCTCCTTATTATCAGAACGAAACCCTAAACATCTATGGGAAGCTTTGAGTGAGCTTATAAATGAAAATGAAGTGTTTAAGGCTGATTTTGAATTGAAATTAATTGGTGTTGTAAGCGACGATGTATTGCAAGAGATATATTCGCATAATCTTAAAGATTATACTAATGTTGTAGGTTATGTTAGTCACGACGATGCTATTAAAGCTCAAATGCAATCGCAAGTATTGTTATTAATTGAAATTGATTCAGAAGATACTAAAGCAATTATTCCTGGAAAGCTATTTGAATATATGATTTCTAACACACCAATATTAGCTATTGGTCCAAAAGATTCAGATGTTGAACGTATAATAAAATCAACAAACACAGGAACTTACTTTTTTTATGAAGCGAATAACACTTTAAAATCGCAAATTTTAGCGTATTTTAATGCCTATAAAGAAAACACATTGGTTACTCAACCAATAGGTTTGAAGCCATATAGTAGAAAAGAATTAACAAAAACCTTGTCAGAACTCATCTAATGGGAATAGTTACAAGTCAATCGTTTAAAAACACAATTACTACCTATTTAGGTTTTGGTATTGGAGCCCTAAACACGTTGTTTTTGTACACGTATTTTATTTCAGACCAATATTATGGTTTAGTGGCTTTTATTCTTTCTACAGCTAATATTATGATGCCATTAATGGCGTTTGGAGTTCATAATACCATTATAAAATTCTACTCAACATTTAAAACAAAAAACTCACTCAATAGTTTTTTAACCTTGATGTTGTTTTTGCCTCTTTTACTTATTATTCCTATTGGTTTAATAGGTTGTTTTACTTATGAGGCAATTGGCGAACTTATCTCACAAAAAAATCCTATTGTAAAAGATTATGTGTGGTACATTTATGTTACTGCAATTGCAATGGCTTATTTTGAAGTCTTTTTTGCGTGGTCTAAAACACAATTGCAAACGGTGTTTGGTAACTTTATGAAAGAAGTATTTCATAGAGTAGGTGTGATGCTTCTTTTGTTTGCAGTATATTTTCAGTGGATTAACGTCGATGAATTTATTTTAGGCGTTATTGGCGTTTATATTTTAAGAATGATAATCATGAAGCTTTATGCTTATAGCGTGAAGTTTCCTGTGCTTAAATTTTATAAGATTGAAAATATTGGTGCCATCTTAAAATACTCGTCTTTAATAATTATTGCAGGTTCAATTGCTACTGTTATTTTAGATATCGATTCTTTTATGTTAGGGCTTTATATTCCTATTGAAAAAGTGGCGTATTATGGTGTTGCAATTTACATCGCAACAGTAATTGTAGTGCCTTCACGCTCAATGCAGCAAATACTTCAACCTTTAACTGCTCAATATCTTAATGATAATAATAAAGTCGCGCTTAAAGATTTGTATGTAAGAAGCTCGCAAACACTATTTGTAATTGGTGGCTTCATATTTTTAATTATTGTATTAAATATCAATCAATTGTACGAACTAATTCCTGAAGAGTTTAGTGGTGGACTTATTGTTGTATTTTTAGTTGGAGTTGCCAAATTGTACGATTGCTTAATGGGTTGTAATAACGTTGTATTATTTAATAGCGATTATTATAGAGTTGTATTGCTATTCGGAGTACTATTAACAATACTTACTGTGTTTTTAAATATGCTGTTTATACCAATGTTTGGAATTAACGGTTCAGCTTTTGCGACGTTTTTAGCTATTTCAATCTATAATACTATAAAAATATACTTTGTAAAGAAGAAGTTTAATATGATGCCTTTTACTATAGATACAGGCAAAGTATGTGTTTTAATAATTGTAAGTATAGTATTGTTTTACTTCTGGGAATTTCCTTTTCATCCCATTATTAATATTGCATTAAAAACAATGTTAGTGACTTTACTTTATGTTTTAGTGATTTTAAAACTTAATGTGTCTGAAGATATTTCACTTGTAATTAAGAAGTATTTACGACTTAAATAAAAAGGGAAAATCCCGCAAGGTGCTTTGAGGCATACGACATGCAGGACTTTCCAACTAACCAACCAAAAAAATATGTATGTTTTTAGTTGCCTCTTTTAGAACGTGAGCTAGAGCTTCTTTGTTGTGTTGCTCCTTTTGAGTTATTTCTACCCGTTCTTTGTGAGGCACTGTTTTTACTTTTTTCTTTACGTACTGTATTAGATGTACGAGTTTTTGAGCTATTTGGTTTTCTTTCATTCGAGTTTTTATTAACATTTACTCTTGTGTTAGAATTTACCGAACGTGTTTCTCTTCTTGGAGATGTTGTTCTAACACGTTCATTAGTTCTTGTTCGTGTTTCACCATTCACTCTAGTATTACTATTAGTTCTTATATTTTGATTATCTCTAGTAGAACTCGATCTTACTCTTTCGTTACCACGAGTATTGCTATTAGATCTCACGCTTCCATTATCTATATTTTGTCTAACACGAGTATTACCTTGAGTTGCATTTAAATCTCTAGTATCTCTTCTGTTTTCTGCTACACTTCTTCTAGGTGTTGCTTCTTGTCTGTATCGATCACTAATACGAGATGTGTTGTTTGCTACATTACCACGACGACCATTGTTATAATTTGTTGTACGACGTGTACTGTTATAACTTACAGCTTGTCTGTAGTTGTTAGCATAAGGTCTGTAATAGTGGTGACGTACAGGAGTATAATATTGTCTGTAAGGTCTGTTATAAACTATGCAGTAATTACGTGCTGGAACAGCATAATACACATGCCAAGGTCTGTACACATAACTTCTGTTGTATATGTTTATAAAACCAGTGCAGTGACTAAAAGCTCTGTTTCTATTGTAGTGTACATATAATCCACCAACTCTAGTAACATAACCATAACTGTTATAACGTATATTAACATTACCAGCTTGAGTAATACGACCATAATAATCGTAATAAATAGGTACGTTTTCTATTTGAATAATAGCTCCAAAATCGTCATATTGTACATAAGGATTATAATCGTATCCAGTATTAAAACTTATTGATACGTTTGGAGAGCTAAAACCAACATTTACGTTTGGGCCATAATTAGGCATGTAAAAGTCGAATTGACCATCAGGAAACACAGAAAACTCAATACCACCTTCGGTAAAAATAAACGAATTGCCATAATTATAACCATAAAGATTAAGTGAAGCATTAACTTCTGATGCGTTGGTGGTTTTTGCGTTTACTGTAGTTCCTATTAGGAACACTGCAGTAAAAAATAAAGCTAATTTTTTCATGAGTGTTTGTTTTAAGTTTAACATATCTTATGATATTCAAACAACGTGCCAAAAAATGTTAATAGCATTTAAGTACTTGATAATGAGGTAATAATTATTTTGAAGTTTTTAAAAAATGCGTAGAACTACGTATAGGATATTTGAAATGGATAATCTAATTTTAAAGCTAAATAAATTTTAATTTGAAAATAAGCATTTATGAAATTAGAGAAGATATTAGATAAGCTTGGTTCGTTAGAGAAAAACTCATTTATAAAAATTATTGATAATATAATTTCCAAAAACCCAAAAAACGGAAAAGAAATAGAAAAAATTTTAAGTTCAACTGACAAAGGATTAAAATCTGTTGATAGTCAAAACATTACTAATATTTTTAATTTGATTTCAGCTGAATTTGAAGAGTATATAATTTGCGAATTCCAAGAAGCTAACTCTCAACTTGATATTTTAATTGATATTATTATTAGGGATGGAAATTGTATAATGAAACAAGATTGGTTTTCAAGGTTATATGAAAATGAAATAAAAAATTTGAAGAATAAAATTAAAACTTTGAATAGTGAATTAGAAAATGAAAAATCAGAATTAAGCGAAAATAGAAAAAGAGATTTTAGAATTTATAAAGCTTGTTTAACTACAGCATATACTAATGATGTTGGTAACAATAGAGAGGCAAAAATTACTTCAGATGAATTATCAATAATTTTAACTCTGTCTAAACAATTAGGATTATCTCAGGAAGATGTTAAACTAATTAATTATTCAATTTTGCCAATAAGAAAAGATGACATTCAAGATGTTATTAATAATTTAAAAAATATTGGAGTTGTGTTTTTTTCCAAAAAAGAGAACACTATCTATGTTGCTGATGAAATGGTGAGAATATTGCGAAAAGTTAGAAAAAAAGAAGTCGCAGATAAGTTTTTTAGAAGAACTTTGAAATTATTAAGAGAGCCAATTATAAATCAAATTGCTAAAGAGCACAATATTGATAAAAAGTTATCAAATTCTCATAAAATAGAAGAAATCATAAAAGAAGGAATTTCGTTTTCTGATTTGCTAACTTATGAAATTCATAAAGATGGAATCACATTAACAGAAAAGAAAAAATCTCTAAATGAGCTTTGTGAAAAAGGCTTAAATATTTCTAGTCTTAAAGGAAGTACTTTAGAAGAAAAAATATCTAGTCTAATTGATTACTTTGAAAACATTGAAAAGGATGAAAAAGTAGGTATATCAATCGATGGTTTTTCAAAAATGCTTTCAGAGTTAAATGATTCATTACCAAAATTGAATAGAGAATTAAAAATTCAATTTGAGCTCCAAGAGGAATTCGTTTTAAATGCAGAATTATTACTTGATTATAATATTAAGCCTAGAGATATTTTAGATTTAATTCCAAAACATGATTTAATTAAATTCATTAAAGAAAATGGAATTAAACAACGTGGTGAAGACATATTAAATATTTTAGAACATTATAAAGATGTAGAAAATTTATACTTGGAAAACTATGTAAATGTTGGTTATAGAAACTTAAATTTATTGAAGGAAAATGGCATTTCAATTAAAGAAAGTGAACTAGGTTTAAAATTTGAGGAGCTTACTGAAACTATTTTTAAAGCGTTGGGTTTTAATGTTGATAATAATTTAAAAAAGCAACTTAATACTCAAAAGGATATGATGGATATTCTCTTAAATTTAGGTAATAATGAAATAATAATTGTAGAATGTAAAACAATTAAAGAAAAGGGATATAATAAATTTAGTACAGTATCAAGACAGCTCAAATCATATCAAAATGTAGCATTAAAAAATAATTTTAGGATAGTAAAAATATTACTTATAGCTCCAGAGTTTAGTGATGATTTTGTTTCTGATTGCGGAATGGATACTGAAATGAATATTTCTCTATTAACAGCTTCAACTTTATCTAAAATTAATGAAAGTTTTAAAACTTCTAAATATCAAGAATTTCCCCATGTTCTATTTAGAGACATTGTAATTAATGAAGAACGAATTGTAAAAGCATTAAGTAAATAATCATTAAAAAAATCCCGAGGTTTGGGGAAACCATCGGGATTTATATCATCTAACTATATATATTCTAGTAGACTATCAACCAATAAAAATGTAGATTAAATTGTATTTTTATTTTCGTTTAATTTTCTTTTGTTTTTTTACTTTATCTCCTTGTTTATAGTAGTAGTAATCGTCGTCGTCATCCCAATCATCATCATCTCCATAGTTTCCTCCATGTCCATTACCAACTCCACAGTTTAAAGTTGCGTTATTGTAGTTTACAATTCCAGAAATATTAACTATTTCTCCCCAACGGTTATACGTTACTCGTAAACCACCAACTTGAGATAATCGCCCAAATCTATCATAACTAATATATACAGATCCTGCACGTTTTATTTTACCAGCTCTGTCGTAGTTGATAAACACGTTACCAATACGTCTTACCTTACCATCAAAATCGTGTTGTATTAGTACACCTCCAGATCTTGGCGCAGAATAACGAACTCTACTTACAGTTCCTGGAGCACCAACGGTTACATTTACTGAGCCTCGTCTTGTATTGGTACCTCTGTAGTACACATTATCATCATAATGAGAGTCTCCAATGTTTGTATTGAAATCAAAACTTCCATCAGGAAAGATTAAAAACTCAACACCTCGCTCCACAAACATAATTGGTTCGGCATAACGATAGCGTGTTGTATTTTTAAAATCTTCACCTTGTAGTACAGCAGCTTTTGCTGTAGTTGTTGCAGATGTTAATCCCATTAACACCATCGCACTTAGTAATAACTTTTTCATAATAAAAGGATTTAAGATTTTGCCTACTCATTAGCTTTTCGGCTTACGCTATACTTTTTGAGATATTCAATTTGCGTGCCAAAAATTTCAACTATTTGATTTGCAAATAATTAAATATCAATTAGAATATGCTTGTTACTACTGGTAATTTCTTTTTAAAGAAAACTGAAATAAAATTTTACTACATTTATGCTAATCAATCACAATTTTCAATGCCAAGAAAACTAACCGAATGCAGTAATTGTTCCAATCATTTTGAAGCACACTATCCTTATTGTCCTTATTGTGGACAAAAAGCTAATGATGATTTAACACTTGGTGTGTTATTTAATAACACTATTAATAATTACTTTTCTGTAGATGCTCGCTTTTTTAGAAGTTTTATTCCTTTAATGTTAAAACCAGGTTATTTAGCGAAGCGTTTTGTAGAAGGAAAACGATTACTATATCTGCATCCTGCTCAAATGTATTTGTTTGTTTCTGTAGTGTTTTTCTTTTTGTTTTCGTTTATTTCCAGACAGCAAGTACAAAGTATAGATTCTGCATTAAAGAGTGATATTGAGAGGTCTAGAGCTATTAAAGATTCTATAGACCAAAAAAAACAAGACTCAATAATTCTACAAGAAGCCATAAAGCCTTTTAAAGATAATCAGCAACAGCTTGGTATTTCTGATGAAGACATGAAAGTAATTGATTCTACAATTACAAATAACAAGGTAAAAAACACTGGTTTTAATGGTAAAATTGGTGGTGTTAACTTTAATGAGACAGCAATAGATTCTATGATTCAAACTGGAGCTTCAGATGTTGAGATTTATAAGTTTATGGGAATGAATGACGATGATGGCATTTTCACCAAACGCATGTACAAACAAGTGCTTAAGTTTTTTAAGAACAAAAGTGGTGGCTCAATTTTGCAAGCTTTTTATGATAGTATTCCTTTAGCTATGTTTATACTGTTGCCAATTTTTGCTTTTTTACTTAAGATTTTTTACTTCAACAAAGGACGTTTTGCGTACCATTTGGTATTTACCTTTTACTTTTTTGCCTTCTTATTTATTGTTTTTGGCTGGTTGGTTTTTGCAACTTTAGTTTGGAAAGATTTTCCAACCTCGATTATTGCTTTAGTCATGTTGTCGACCTATTTCTACTTGTTTTTAGGTGTCAAACGATTTTATGAGCAAGGTTATTTTTTAAGCTTTATAAAGAGTGGTGTTATAACATCGTTATTTTTAATGATGGTATTGCCATTTGCAGCCATTATTGTTGGACTTATGGCGTTTTTGTTTTATTAGAAGTTTTTAAGAATAAAGAACCAAATTTAGTTTGTCATACTGAACTCGTTTCAGTATCTAAAGGATTCCAAAGGTTTTCCCAATTTGGGTTTATGCTTTCAATTAAATTAATTTTCCACTGTCTATGCCAATTTTTTAATTGCTTCTCTCTTAAAATAGCATCATTGATATATTGAAATTCTTCAAAATACACTAATCGTTTAAGTTTGTATTTTGAAGCAAATAGACTACCTATTTCACTTGTATGTTTCTCCATTCTATCATCAATTCCACCAGTTACGCCTATATATAAAGTTCCTTTCGGTTTGTTTGTTATGATATAAACCCAATAATTATGGTAAACTCGTCTTGGCATTTTTGAATTCTTTATGTAATAGTGGTAGATGCTGAAACAAGTTCAGCATGACAAAGATAATAGGATTATTACTAGAACCATAACTGGTTCAAGATCTACTATTATAGTTTACCTTTTAAGAATGTTCCTGTAATAGAGTTTTTATTTTTCACTAATTCTTCAGGAGTACCTTGAGCTACTAATTGTCCACCACGTTCACCACCTTCAGGACCAAGATCAATTATATAGTCAGCACATTTTATAAGTTCTAAATTATGCTCAATAACTATTATAGAATGTCCTTGTTCTATTAACGCTTGAAAAGATTTTAGTAATTTTTTGATGTCGTGAAAATGCAATCCTGTAGTAGGCTCATCAAAAATAAATAAGGCATTATCGCTTTTTGTTCCTTTACCTAAAAACGTAGCTAGTTTAATACGTTGAGCTTCACCACCAGAAAGGGTAGAAGAGCTTTGTCCAAGTGTTACATAACCTAAACCAACATCTTGAAGTGGTTGTAACTTGCTTTGTATTTTGGTTTGACCATGCATATCAAAAAACGCAATAGCATCATCGATAGTCATATTTAGAATATCGTCAATGCTTTTATCTTGAAAAGTAACTTCTAGCACTTCCTTTTTAAAACGCTTTCCATTACAGGTTTCACAAGTTAAATGCACATCTGCCATAAACTGCATTTCAATAGTAACTTCGCCATCTCCTTTACAGGTTTCACAACGTCCACCATCGACATTAAAAGAGAAATGTTTAGCTTGATAATTACGTATTTTACTTAATTTTTGATTGGCATACAAAGCTCTAATATCGTCGTAAGCTTTAACATACGTCACAGGATTGGAACGTGATGAACGACCTATTGGATTTTGGTCAACAAACTCGATATGTTTTATGTTTTTAAAATTGCCTTTTAGCTCGGTAAATTGTCCTGCTTTATCACCAAAGCCAGTCAATTGCTTTTGAATTGTTGGAAAAAGAATTTTTTTAACCAATGTACTTTTACCACTTCCTGAAACTCCAGTAATAACTGTTAGCATTTCTAAAGGGAAAGTGACATCTATGTTTTGAAGGTTATGCTCACGAGCGCCAACTATATCTATTTGATATTTTGATGTTCTTCGTTTTTTAGGCACTTCAATTTCTAAGCTTCCATTCAAATACTTAGCAGTAAGTGAATCTGAAATTAAAATATCATTATAAGTTCCTGCAGCTACAACTTCACCACCAAAAGTACCAGCTTCAGGACCAATATCTATAATTTCGTCTGCTGCTTGCATGATATCTTCATCATGTTCAACCACAATAACTGTGTTTCCTAAATCGCGTAAAGCTTTTAAAACAACAATTAGTTTTTCGGTATCTTTTGGATGCAAACCAATACTTGGTTCATCTAATATATACATTGAGCCTACTAAGCTACTACCTAACGATGTTGCTAAGTTTATACGTTGGCTTTCTCCACCAGATAAAGTATTTGAGCGTCTGTTTAGAGTTAAATAATCTAATCCTACGTTTGATAAAAAAGAAAGTCTGTTGGTGATTTCTTTTAATAAACGTTCAGCAATTTTGCTATCGTAATCATTAAGTTCTAATTGCTTGAAGAAATTTATAAGCTTATCAATAGGCATTTCAACTAATTCTGTAATGGTAACACCAGCAATTTTCACATAATTGGCTTCTTCACGCAAACGTTTACCATGACATGTATTGCACTTTGTTTTACCTCTGTAACGTGATAACATTACTCTATTCTGAATTTTATATGCTTTAGATTCTAATTCAGCAAAAAGAGAATTTAAGCCTTCAAAATATTGATTACCATCCCAAACGAGTTGTTTTTGTGCAGCACTTAACTGAAAGTAAGGCTTGTGAATAGGGAAATCGAACTTATGTGAATTGTTTACTAATTGATCTCTATACCAACTCATGCTTTCTCCTCGCCAAGGAAAAATTGCATTTTCATAGATTGATAACCCTGTATTTGGAATAACTAAATCTTCATCAATACCAATAACATCACCATAACCTTCGCACTTTGGGCAAGCTCCATAAGGATTATTAAAACTAAACAGATGCACATTAGGCTCTAAAAACGTAATGTTATCTAATTCAAATTTATTATTAAAAGTATCTTGTTTGTTATCTGATAAAGATTCTATTATTGTTGTTCCTTTTCCTTCAAAAAAGGCAGTTTCAATAGCATCAGCCAATCTGTTATAAAAATCCTCTTCATGCTTAACAACTATTCTGTCTACAACTAAAAACACATCTTTTTTAAGTCCTTTTTCGATGGCATCTTCAATTCGTAAAACATCATCTTTATATTTTACTCTCGCATAACCTTGTTGCTGTAATACTTTTAGTTTGTCTTCCATTGTTCTGTCTTTCTCCAAAGTAATAGGAGAGAGGAGCAATAGTTTTTCGGCATCTTTAAAGGACTTTACTAAGTTTAATACATCAGCAGTTGTATGTTTTTTTACCAAATTACCTGATACTGGAGAGTATGTTTTACCAATACGAGCAAATAGTAATTTTAGATAATCATAAATTTCAGTCGTTGTGCCAACAGTAGAACGTGGATTGGTAGAATTTACTTTTTGTTCTATCGCAATTGCTGGAGCTATACCTTTAATATAATCAACTTTAGGCTTGTTTAAACGCCCTAAAAACTGACGAGCATAACTTGATAAACTCTCAACATAACGACGTTGACCTTCTGCATATAAAGTATCAAAAGCTAAACTAGACTTTCCTGAACCAGATAATCCTGTTATTACAACTAGCTTGTTTCTTGGAATAACAACATCTATATTTTTAAGGTTGTGAAGATTAGCACCTTTTATAATAATATTCTGTTTTGGATTAACTTCGGAAAGGTTAATTTTCATATGCTTTTTGTATCTAAGAACGCAAAGATACATTAACTATTTATGTCTTTAAAAAAACTTATTGTGCAATAAAATGTTAAAATTTAACACGAAATCTTGCTTTTTAGGAATGATTGTTGTTATATTTGGAACATAAACATCTAAAACATAGTTGCCTATATCATAATTTTACTTTAAAAAAAATTAACCCCAAGCTAAGAAGTTTTCTTCTTTGCCTTAAAGTAAAAATTATGAAACAAGAACTTATCACTGACGCTGTTTTAGTAAGTAATTATCTGCAAGGAGACGAAAGTGCTCTATCGGTTTTAATTACCAGACACAAACAAAAAATTTACAGTTTTATTTATTCAAAAGTATATGATAGAGATATTACAGAAGATATCTTTCAGGATACTTTTATTAAAGTTATTAGAACTTTAAAACTAGGAAAATACAATGAAGAAGGTAAATTTTTACCTTGGGTAATGCGTATTTCACACAATTTGGTTATTGATCATTTTAGAAAAAATAATCGTATGCCAAAATTTGATAATACTGGTGAATTTAGCATTTTTTCTGTACTAAGCGATTCATCATTAAATGCTGAGAAACAAATAATAAAAGAGCAAGTTGAAAGCGACTTAAGGCGTTTAATTGAAGAGTTACCAGACGATCAAAAAGACGTGTTAATGATGCGTATGTATCAAGATATGAGTTTTAAAGAAATATCAGATAAAACTGGTGTAAGTATTAATACTGCACTAGGAAGAATGCGTTATGCTTTAATTAACTTAAGAAAGGTAATCGATCAAAAAAATATAATTTTAACGAATTGATATAATAAATAAAGTTTTGATGCGTTATTAGGTTTATAATTAACTAAAAATCTAAAAATGGCAAAACTTTACTCTGAAAAAACTCCCCAAATTAAAAACGATTTGAACCCAAAAGAGGAAACAGTAAATTTTCTTCTTAATTATTCTAAGGCTTTAAGTGTTATTGATTATAATAAATTGAAGTTTGAAGCACTTCTAAACTAAACTTGGAAAAGTCCTGAAAGTTAGCTCATCAGGACTTTTTTTTATTGTATTCATTTATAACGGAAGTTCTACCAATGGTTTTGGTAATAATATCTTTATCCAAATCCCAACCTCTTGCTGGAGAATATTCGCGTCCATACCATATAATTTGAAGATGTAAATCGTTCCATAATTCTTTTGGAAATAGACGTTTAGCATCTTTTTCAGTTTGAACAACATTTTTCCCATTAGAAAGATTCCAACGATACATAAGTCTGTGAATGTGTGTGTCGACAGGAAAAGCAGGAATACCAAAAGCTTGAGATAAAACAACAGCTGCAGTTTTATGACCAACAGCAGGTAATTCTTCTAAATCTTCATACGTTTTAGGCACTTTACCATTGTGTTTTTCGATTAAAATTTTTGATAGACCATAAATACCTTTACTTTTCATAGGTGATAAGCCTACAGGTTTTATAATTTCTCTTATTTCTTCAACAGATAGTTTAATCATGTCATAAGGATTATCTGCTTTCGCAAATAGCAATGGTGTTATTTGGTTTACACGTACATCTGTGCTTTGAGCTGACATTAAAACAGCAATTAATAATGTATATGGATCTTTATGTTCTAAAGGAATAGGAATTGTTGGATATAACTCATTTAACGTAGTTATAACAAAGTCTACCTTTTCTTGTTTGGTCATATGTTGTATTTTTACAAAAAATCAAAGTTAAACTAAATATGACCAAATTAAAAGTAGGAGATAAGGCTCCAGATTTTTCAGCTAACGATGAACAAGGAAACACAGTTTCACTATCAGATTATAAAGGAAAAAAATTAGTGGTTTTTTTCTATCCTAAAGCGAATACACCAACTTGTACTGTTGAGGCTTGCAACTTAAGAGATAATTATAAAGATTTAAGTGATAAAGGTTATGAAATTATAGGTGTTAGTGCAGATAGCCAGAAAAAGCAATCAAACTTTAAAAAGAAATATGGTTTTCCTTATCCTTTATTAGCAGATGAAGACAAAGCTGTAATAAAAGCTTTTGATGTTTGGGGAGAAAAAAAGTTTATGGGACGAACGTTTGATGGTATACATCGTTTAACCTTTGTTATAGACGAAAATGGAGTTATTGAAAAAATTATTGATGATGTGAAGGCTAAAATTCACGCAGAACAAATTTTATCTTAATAAAAAAGCGACCAATTGGTCGCTTTTCTTTTATTCTTTATGAATCACTTCTTCCGATTCACAGCCAAATAGGCTTTTCTCTTTTATGATATTTGCAACTCCTTTTGGTAACATAGATTCCCAACCAACTTTTCCATCTGAAATAGCTTTTAAAACTGTACGTGAGAAGATTGATAAAATGGATCTATCATAATCCGTTATATCTACAACTTTACCATTGTATTTAAAGAATTTATATAATTCTTTCATACGTGGATGAACTTTTAAGTTTTCGCTATTAGTGATTGTTCCATCTTCATTTTCCATTGGGTAAAGATAAACGCGTAAATCTTTAAAGAACAGTTTACCAAATGCTTCTAAAATACCTCCACTTAAGTGACGATAGTATTTTTCATCAAAAATGTCAACTAAATTATTTACTCCCATAGCCAATCCCATACGAGCTTTTGAGTATTGAGAGAAATATTCAACGAGTTTATAATATTCCTGGAAATTAGAAATAAGAACTGTATGTCCTAAAGAACATAACAATTCAGCTCTATCCATGAAATCTTGTTCATCAATTTCGCCTTCAGCACGTAAGTTAGATAATGTAATTTCAAATACTACTTGAGTGTTCTCTACATCAACCTTGTTTTCTTTAACAAACATATCATATGATTTTTCAAACATATCAATGTTTACTTTAGTTACAGGTCTAAAACTACCACGAAGCGCTAAAATATTCTTTTTATAAAGTACTCTTGCTGGTAATACATTATTACCATCAGGAGCAAACATTACGGCATCTGTCATTCCGTTTTTAACAAGTTGTAAACTCATTAAACGATTATCAACATCTTTAAATACAGGACCAGAGAAGTTAATAGTATCAATCTCTATTTGGTCTTTATCTAAATGGTCATATAAATAACGAAGTAATTTTTTTGGAACATCATATTTATAAAAAGCACCATAAATAAGGTTTGTTCCTAAAATACCAAGTGTTTCTTGTTGTAAACGCGCGTCGTTTTCTTTAAAACGTAAGTGTAAAATAATCTCGTTATAGTCTTGGTCTGGCTCAATTTGATATTTTATACCAACCCAACCATGTCCTTTATATTTTTTTGCAAAATCTATTGTAGCTACAGTATTAGCAAACGAAAAGAACATTTTGTTAGGATGTTTATCTCTAGTAATACGCTCTTCAATCAAATCGATTTCATGAGTTAGCATTTTGCGTAATCGAGCTTCAGTTACGTAACGACCATCATCTTCAATACCATAAATAGCATCACTAAAATCTTTGTCATAAGCAGACATAGCTTTTGCAATTGTCCCAGAAGCACCACCAGCTCTAAAGAAATGACGTACAGTTTCTTGACCTGCACCAATTTCGGCAAAGGTTCCATAAATGTTTTCATTTAGATTTATTCGGAGTGCTTTAGTTTTTAGAGAAGGAATTTCATCAAATTCTTTATCTCCTTTTAGGGTAATTTCCATTTTATAGCTTGAGATTAATACAGTACAAAGGTATTAATTTGCTTACTTAAACAAAAAAATAAACTTACTTTTGTTGTAAACTTAACACTCTTGAAAATTACATTTTTAGGCACAGGAACATCTCAAGGAATTCCAGTTATAGGAAGCTCTCATCCTGTATGTTTAAGTTCTAACCCAAAAGACAAGCGTTTAAGAGTATCTGTGCTTATAGAGTGGGACAATTATGTGTATGTAATTGATTGTGGTCCTGATTTTAGACAACAGATGCTAAATGCTAAATGCACTAAGCTAGATGGCATTGTTTATACACACGAACATGCCGATCACACAGCTGGTTTAGATGATATTAGACCATTTTATTTTAAGCAAGGAGATATTCCTGTTTATGCACATAAAAGAGTGATAAAAGCCCTTGAAGACCGATTTGAATATATTTTTGAAACAGAAAATAAATATGCTGGTGCTCCAGGAGTTACAACTCATCAAATAGAAAATAAACCATTTACACTTGGTGGTATTAATGTTATTCCAATTAATGGTATGCATTATAAGCTACAGGTTTTTGGTTTTAGATTTAATGATTTTGCTTATCTAACAGATATGAAAACTGTAGAGGATAAGGAAATTGAAAAATTAAAAGGTGTAAAAGTGTTAGTTGTTAATGCTTTAAGAGAAGAGCAGCATGTGTCGCACTTTAATCTAGATGAAGCACTTGCTTTTATTGATAAAGTAAAGCCAGAAAAAGCATATTTAACGCATATTAGCCACTTATTAGGATTCCACGACGAAGTACAACAAAGGCTTCCTAAAAACGTTTTTTTAGCATACGATAACCTCCAAATAACTTTATAATTATGAAGAATAAAATTTTCATGTATTTGTTCATTTTTTCAGTCTTACTATTGATTTTTCAATTCGTTAATTCGAAGAACATTTTTGAATCTTACGAGACTAAATTCACAAAATTTGAACAGCGAGAACAATCATATAAAGATTCTATTGCTAGTCTGCAAAATGAAAACTCTGATTTAAAGCTTTTTAATTTAGAATACAATGATGATGCATTAAGCTATTTTGATGATAAAGGTTATAACTCGTTAGAATTGATTCCTTTTATAAAAGACGAGCTATATAAGCTTAACAACTATAAAGGAGACGATCACCCAATTGTTCCTTATGTATCTATGACAGATGGTAAAATGCTAATAAACAATGTAAGATTGCTTAATCACAAATGGATAATTGCTAATTTTAGTGATGGTAAACATTGGGGAGAACTATTTATCACTTACGAATTAATAGAAGGGAATGAGCTTAAATTTAAGTTGGTTGAGTATTTTTTATATCCAATAAACTAAATTTTATCTTCTAACCAATTTCTGAATTCATAAAAATTTTGTGGTGCTACACCATGTCCAACAGGAAATTCAGAGTATTTGTGTTTTATATTTAAGTTATCTAAAAATTGAGGTGTTTTCCTTGCCCAATCTACAGGTATTACTTGATCAACACTTCCATGCGAGCAATAAAAATTTAGATGCGAGTAACTTTTTGAGTCTAGATGTTCTGGCAATATATCTTTATTTATATAACCACTTAAAGCTATTACATTTTTAATCTTTTCAGGATATGTAAGTGCAACAGCATAGCTTAATATAGTGCCTTGGCTAAAGCCTAAAAGTGTAACGTTATTAGGATTTACTGGGTGGTTATGGCAAGCTTCATCTATAAACTTAGCTATTAAATCTCTAGATGCTTTTGCTTGTTCATCGTCACTCCATTTATTCATTTCTGCATCAAAATTAATAGCATACCAAGCATTGCCATAAGGCTGCATTGCATGAGGTGCTCTTACAGAAATAATAAAAAGTTCTTCAGGTAACTCAGTTGCAAAAGAAAACAAATCGTTTTCATCACTACCATAACCATGAAACATAATGAGTAGTGGTGCGTTTTCTTTTAAAGTTGAAGGTCTTGTAATGTGGTGTAATGAACTATTCATTCTATTGGCCTATATTTTTAAATAATTTTTGAAAAAAATCACCTAATAAAGGCACAGAGTATAACTTTCCAGTAATTGCTCCAAAAATTGCATACAAAAATAAAACGGCAATAAATATCCAAAAAGAGTAAGTAATCATCCAGTTATCAAAACCGCTAACAACAAATCCTAAAATCATTTCTAATAGCCATAAACCTAAAGCTTGTCTTGTATGAAAAGCCGTAAATTGGTTTCTTTTTTCATTATTCATAAAAAAAGCTATAAGTGTCCCTATTAGTGTAAAATAGCTAACAATTGCTAAGGTTTTTCCTTCTTGAATCGTTTGATCTGTCATTATAATTAGTTTAATATAAGTTGATTATTTGATAGTATTCCATAAACTCTTCCTTTAAGTTTATGTTGTTCAAAAATTGAATTTTTTGAAGCTGAATATATATTTTCTTTAGTAAAACTATACTCAATATTTGGATTAAAAAGTGTTACATCTGCCTTGTTTCCAACAGATATACTGTGAGATGAAATCCCGAATCTTTCTTTACCTTTAGTTAGCAAATCAATGGTTTTTTTAATTGTAAACACTGTATTTAAAGCTCCAAAGGCAGATTCCAGCCCAACGGTTCCGTATTTAGCATAATCAAACTCTATTTTTTTGTGCTCAATATCTATTGGATTATGGTCGCTTGTAACCATATCTATAGTACCATCTTTTAAACCTTCAATAAGTGCGTTGCAATCATCTTTAGTTCGTAAAGGTGGTAATACTTTTAAGTTTGTATTAAAGGTGTGCAATTCGTCGTCAGTGAGTACTAGGTTATGTATTGCAACACTACAACTAACATTTAATTTTTTCTGTTTTGCTTCTCTAATCAATTCTACAGATTTAGCTGTTGAAATTGTTGGAATATGAAGTTTTCCACCTGTATATTCTAGAAGAAACAAGTCTCTGACAATTTGTAATTCTTCGGCCAGAGTTGGGTTTCCTTTTAATCCAAGAGAGGTACTTGTTACATTCTCGTTCATTACTCCGAGTCCAGAAATTCTAGATTCTTGCGGAAAAGAATAGACTAATCCTTCAAAATTACTAGCATATTGTAATGCAAGTTTCATTAGGTTAGGATTGCAAATTGGTTTTTGGTAGTCTCCAAAAGCTATTGCGCCAGCGTTTTTCATATCAAACAGCTCCGCTAAATCCTCTCCTTTACTTTCTTTTGTGAGTGCTCCAATAGGGTAGAGTGCAACTGCGTTTCCATTCGCTTTTCCCTTTAAAAATGAAACATCTGAATTACTATCAATTACTGGATTAGTATTTGGGTTGACTGCTACAGACGTAAATCCTGATAAAGCAGCTGTTTTAAGTCCGTTTTCAATAGTTTCGCGTTCTTCATAACCTGGTTCTCCAAAACTAACACTACTATCAAACCAACCTTGCGAAATATGAAGATTGTCGAGTTTTATTTCCTTGTAATTTTTAGGGTTTTTTATCTGCTTTGAAATTTGAGTAATAACTCCTCTTTCAATTAAAATGTCTAAAGTTTGATTGTGAAAATCACTTTTGGAATCAACTATAGTTGCAGATTTTATGAGTACGTTCATTTAAAATATTTTAAGATGAGCATTTCAATAATTAAAAAAGCTAGTGCAAAAATAACAAACCATTTCCATAGCTCGTTAACATTAGTAACACTTTTTATATCATCAATAGTTGTTGCTATAGATGAATTGACATCAATATTGTTATTTGAAGCCATATCATAGTAACTCAATTGGCTTTCGCTTCTATTAAAATTAAAACTCAAATTTTGCAAGTTATTGTTCTTGTTTTTTACTTCAAAAACACCAGCAATATCAGGCGATTCGTTAGTTTTTAACTCTACTTTATTAGTATAGGTTTGTTGTAAAGGCACAACAGATATATCATTAATTGTAAGTGTTAGAATATCGTCTTGTAACAGCTTGGTGTTTATATCTATAGTATTTTCTTGAGCTATGTTATAATAAAGCTTAGGGAGCTTTAAACTTTGCTTTCCAATATTATAAATAACTGGAACAATTAAAGGCGAGTTTTTAAAATTTGAATTCTCTTCATTTATTGGAGCAGAAAATGCGTAAGCATTATTAGATTGGGTTAAAAATGAAGAACCATCTTCATAATTAAGAATTGTAGAACCATTTGAACTTCCAAAAGGATAAAAAGAATTCACCTTTGGGTACTGAAAATTATTTACTTTTTTATCAAAAACATTCGCTAATAATGGATGAGAAAAATTTATAGATGTAATTTGCTTTTCAATTGGATTAATTGAATTATAATTTGGTAAATTATAATTTATAAGCAATTGATTGTAAGATGACAAACTAATATTATTTGAAGGAATTATTAATATATTTCCTCCATCATCAGTAAATGATTTTAGTGCTGTGATTAACGACACAGGAACATCTTTAAGTTCATTTAATACTATTAAATTTTGGTTATCGATAGTATTATAATTTAATTCATTAAATAGGTTAGTGGTATAAACAAACTCATCGTCAGTAAATATTTTTTTTAAGAAGGTGTCATCAGATTCATTAATCGATAACACTCTAATTTTATCTCGTTTATTAATATTAAAATATAATACATTGTCATATTGAAGTCCTAAATCCTCAACTATAATTTTACCATTAAACGATGTGTTAGCAGGAATTGTAAAAATTGTAGAAGCATCATTTTTAATAGACACCGAACTTTTAGCCATTAAATTATCGTTTTTATATAGCGAAACAGGAAGCGTTTCTATTTCATCGCCATAATTTTTAAGATTTACTGTTAATTCAATGTTTTCTATATCAACTTTCGAAATAAAAACAGAATCTACAACTATGTTATTTACTGATTCTGGTTTTAATTGAACAAGTTTGAAGTTTACTAAACTATCTTTTTCAATAGTTATCGACTTTTTATTTTGCTGAAAATCTGATATTAACATTAAGTTTTTAATGCTGTTTTTATCTTTTGAAAACGCCTTCTTTCCTTTTAAGATAACAGCTTCATAAGCTAATTGATTAGGTGAATGTTTTAATTGGATTAATTCATTTTTAATAGCCTTGGTAGTAGTATTTATAAACGAATTGTCGTTAGTAAACAATGTAATTTGCTCATTTTCATCAACGTTTTCTAAAAGGTCTTGTATTGCTTTATTTAAAAGTGTTCCATTTGTGCTTTTAGCTTGCATACTAAACGAATTATCTAAATAGATAACTGTTTCATTTTTAGCGTTAAAAACACCTGAATTAGCCAAAAAAGGCTGTGCAAAAGCTATGATTGCACAAGCAAGTAATAACATTCTTGTAATTAGAGTAAGCCATTTTTTAAGTTGAGAGCTTTTACGAGTTTGTAAAGTGATATTCTTTAAAAACTGAACATTAGTAAATTCAACCTTCTGAAAACGACGTAGCTGAAACAGATGTATAATAATAGGAATGATGAGCAGAAATAGTGCGTAAAGTAATTCTGGGTGTTTAAACTGCATTCTTATCTGTTTTGTAGCATTTTTAAGTATTCAAATATAGAAAATGATAAGAGATTAAGACTTGTAGATTTTGAGAATTTTAACTAAATGAGTATTCTGTTCTGTTATTATATGCTATTAGAATGTTTTTTAACAAAATCTTTGCTTTTATACTTGTAACAGATTGTAGTTTTGTGCTACTTATTTAAGAATTTTAAAAACAAATTATAATAATGAAGAACATTTTAAGTATTGTTTTAGTTGGATCTATTCTACTTAGTTGTGGCACAACTAAAAAAACAACTAACGATTTAGCAATTAGCAATCCAATAGTTACCTCAATGGACCTTACTAAAGTTGTAGATGATAAAGTACCTGTGATTATAAATCCTGGTCGTTTTACAACAGAAACAGTAACATACCATTTACCTAAAGTTGTACAAGGAACATATAGCGTAAGTAGTTTTGGTCGTTTTGTAGATGATTTTAAAGCTATTGATTATAATGGTAAAGAGTTAACTGTTACACATCCAGATGAAAACACTTGGGTTATTGCAAATGCAGCACAATTAGATAAACTTATTTATAATGTTAATGATACGTTTGATATTGAAACTGTTGGCGGAATTGGAGGCGAAATGCCTTTTTCACCTTCAGGAACTAATATAGACTCAGAAGTTTATGTATTAAACTTACATGGTTTTATTGGCTTTTTTGATAACTTAAAAACCAATCAATATGAGTTAGATGTTACTGCTCCAGCAACTTTTAAGCGTTCTTCTGCTTTACAAAATGTTGGTACCAAATCAAGTCCTGATGGAAGATCAATAACTACAAGTTATGTTGCTCCTCGTTATTTTGATATTACAGACAATCCGATGATGTATGGTAAACTAGATGTAGAAGAGTTTATGGTTGGCGATATTAAAATTGTATTAAGTGTTTACTCACCAAATAAAGTGCACACAGCAGCTAGCTTAAAAGAAACTATGTACAAAATGATGGAAGGTCAAAAAGCTTATTTAGGCGATGTTGATAGTACACCACGTTATGACATCTTTTTATATTTAGCAGATAGAGGAGAAACAGCTCCTAAAGGTTTTGGTGCTTTAGAGCATCACACATCTACTGTTGTAGTACTTCAAGAAGCTATGCCTAAAGAAGCATTAGCAAAATCGATGGTCGATGTAGTAGCACATGAGTTTTTTCATATTGTAACACCATTATCAGTACACTCTGAAGATGTTCATTACTTTGATTATATAAATCCTACATTCTCTAAACACTTATGGATGTATGAAGGTGTAACTGAATATTTTGCACAGCATTTTCAAGTGTATGAAGGATTAGTTACTCCAGATGAGTTTTATAAAGAAATAATGAGTAAAATCAGAACCTCAAATTATTTTGATGATACGATGAGTTTTACTGTAATGAGCGAAAACATTTTAGAAAAACCTTACGCAGATAATTATATTAATGTGTATTCAAAAGGTGCATTAATAGGTATGTGTATTGATATTTTAATGCGAGAAGAAAGTAATGGACAAAGAAGTATGCTATCGTTAATGAAGGAATTGTCAACAAAATATGGCAAAAACAAACCATTTAATGATGACGATTTAATTAGAGAAATTTCAATAATGACTTATCCAACTGTTAGTCAATTTTTAGAAACTTATGTTGAAGGTACTACACCAATTGATTATAGCGAGTTTTTCAAAAAAGTTGGTTTAACATTAAAATCATCGCGAGTAGAAACTAACTACATCCAAAGTGGAGCTGGTTTTATTTTTGATGGCGACCAAGAAAAAGGTACAATTTTCTTTTCTGCAGGTGTAAAAGACAACAGTTTTTGGGCAGAACAAGGTGTTTTACCAAACGATGTTATTAAAGAAGTAAACGGAACTATTTTAACTCTAGAGAACGTAAGAATGGTTTTAGGACAAATGTATCAATGGAAACCAGGTCAGGAAATAGATGTGAAGTTAGAGCGTGATGGAAACCCAATTGAAATTAAAACAACATTAAAGCAATCATACACAACAAGTGAGACTTTAATGGAAGATGAAAATGCTAATGAATTGCAAATTAACTTAAGAAAAGCTTGGTTAAAAGGTTAATAACCAAATTTAAACTATAAACAAAAAGCGATTGATGAATTATATTTGTCAATCGTTTTTTTTGCTTAAAATCCTTCAAAAACACCTAAACCAAACAGAGCAAAATCATACTTTACAGGATCATTTTTATCTAGCTGTCGTAACGCACTATCTAGTTCAAACAAAGCTTTAGCATCGTTTTGTTTTCGTTTTAATAAACCTAGTTTTCTGGCAACATTACCTGAATGCACATCTAAAGGACAAGAGAGTTGAGCAGGAGTGAGGCTCTTCCAAATTCCAAAATCAACACCATTATTGTCATGTCTAACCATCCATCGTAAAAACATATTAATGCGCTTAGCTGCTGAATTTTTTAAAGGATCACTAATATGTTTTTGAGTTCTTGGCAAATGTTCTATTTCAAAAAAATGATTTTTAAAGTGATGTATTGACTCTTGTAACGAATCTGGTTTGGCATATTTTGAGAATACAGATTCTAATCCGTTGTGGTTTTTATATATATGCTGTAAACAAGCAATAAACTGAATAAAATCGTCTCCATTAAATGTTCTGTGTACAAAAGATAGTAAAGCTTCTAAATCTGATTCTTGATGCTGCATAACAAACTCATGTGGCGCATTATCTAGAAGCAACATCATACACTTTGCATTATTAATTATACTCTTTCTATTTCCCCAAGCAATAGTGGCAGTTAAAAATGCAGCAATTTCAATATCTTCCTTTTTACTGAATTGATGCGGAATTTGTATAGGATCACTCTCAATAAATTGAGGATGATTGTATTGTTCAACTTTGTTGTCGAGAAAATCTTTGAGTTGTTGTTTACTTAATTTAGTTGACAATTTAAGAATTGTTTAATATTTTCAAATATATAAACTAATTTATAGTTTTACATTAAACCTATTTTAATTGAATTATTAAGTATGGAAACTAAAATCAAAAAAGAGCTTTCAAAAAACCAGCAAAAAGAACTTCTTAAAGTATTAGGAACTCGCTTTGAAAAATTTAACAATCGCCATAAAGACATAAAATGGAATGATATAAAGGAAAAATTGGAGGCTAATCCAGAAAAGTTGTGGTCACTTAATGAAATGGAAATAACAGGAGGCGAACCAGATGTTGTAGGTTTTGATAAAACTACTAATGAATATATTTTTTATGATTGCTCTGCCGAAAGCCCAAAAGGGCGTAGAAGTGTTTGTTACGATAGAGAAGGACTTGAGTCTAGAAAGGAACACAAACCAAAAAACAATGCCATAGATATGGCAGCTGCTATGAATATTGAGTTACTAAATGAAGAGCAATATAAAGCATTGCAAAACTTAGGAAATTTTGATGCTAAAACTTCAAGTTGGTTAAAAACTCCTTCAGATATTAGAAAACTTGGAGGTGCTATTTTTGCAGATTTTCGTTATGGAAATGTGTTTATTTACCATAATGGAGCTCAATCGTATTACTCTGCAAGAGGTTTTAGAGGAGTATTAAAGGTTTAGACAACAATGTTACCGTCAACCATAACCAATTTTCTGTCAGCCATGTCTGCTAATTCTTCGTTATGAGTAACTATAACAAAGGTTTGCCCAAATTCATCACGAAGTTTAAAAAATAGGTTATGTAAATTTTCGGCACTTTCACTATCAAGGTTTCCCGAAGGCTCATCAGCGAAAATTAAATCAGGATTATTTACTAAAGCTCTAGCAACAGCAACTCGTTGTTGTTCTCCACCAGATAATTCATTTGGCTTGTGATCATAACGATTTTTTAAACCAAGAAAATCTAATAATTCTTTTGCACGCTTTTCAGCATCAGATTTTGATGTGTTTTTTATAAATGCTGGAATGCAAACGTTCTCAAGAGCAGTAAACTCGGGTAATAACTGATGAAATTGAAAAATAAAGCCTATATGTTCATTTCTAAATTTAGCAAGATACTTATCATTTAACGAATTGATGTCTATGTCATTAATTAACAAAGAACTATCTTCTTTTGAGTTTGCTCTGTCGAGTGTTCCTAAAATTTGTAATAATGTTGTTTTTCCTGCTCCAGATGCACCAACAATAGATACTATTTCGCCTTTTGTAATGTTTAAATCTACACCTTTTAAAACGTGTAAATCGTTATAATATTTATGAATATTTCTTGCTTTTATCATGCACACAATTTAAGACTTTAAGCTGTCATTGGCAATATTCAACTCGATTTCTTATTAAAGACATTTTTTATATTGTTATAATCTATAAAATAGACTAAACGTAATGAAAATGTATGCTGAATAGGCTGTTCAAACAAAGAGCTTAAACTATCAAAATAATCATCTGATGAAGCATTAGAAAAATTAAATAATTGATTTCTGTATAATGCTGATAATTGACTTCCTGGGGCAAATTGCCATGAGTAAGAAAAATCTAAATTCCATGTATTAAAATTTACATTTGGATCATCTATATCTGCAACAGTGTAACCTTCGTCTTTTGTTAGTCTACCATTATTTTGAAGGGTGAACAACTCATTATCATACATTACTGTAGACCAATAATTTCGAAAAGTTAATGATAAACCATGAAATGAATTAAAATTATAGTTTCCAGAAATACTGTTAACAATTGTTTTTTGGTTGCGCTCACCAAAAATAATATCATCATTTTGTATTGTAGTAAAACCTCTATCATTAAAAGCAATATTATAATCAAATGAGTAACTCAATACAAACTTATCACTAAATCTTACTCTTGGGCTTAAACCAAACCAAAATTCGTCTGTATTTCTGCTTTTTTCAAAAAAAGTCGCTCCTCCCAGATTAGCGTCAAAAGCGAAGACTTTATTATAATTTGTAGATAGCCAAAAATTGGTATTTACCCTGTTTTCAAATATAAAATAACGGCCTTCAACTCTAGGTTCAAAATAATCAAATTGTTTACCGAATTGATAGTTGATATTACCTCCAAAATTGTGTAGTGTTTTAGTTTGAGCATTGTAGTTAAATCCCCAGTTTCCTCCAGTATAAGTACTTGGGTTTGCTAATCTTCTGTAATTTATCCAAGTACCAATATAATAGTTATTCAGTTTTTTTGTAGGCTCAAAAGTCCTGTAAGATGCATCTACACCAAAATTATTAAAATTGTTTCTAAACTGAAGCCCCAAATCGTTTATGTTATATTTAGTATCTGCGTAGCTATGGTCGAAACTGTATCTGTAATTCCCATGTACCTTTCTAGCAGCAAAAAATGTGCTTAATCCGGTTTTAGTTCCAACTAAAGTATTAACATTACTCATTTTTACTTGGCCTTCAATATTATAAGTGTTTTTCTTATTGGTTATATCAGCCAAAAGACCTGTAACGTTTGCATCCCTAAAATGTCCATCACGAGTAACATTAGTGTTAATTAAACTAACAGACGAATTTCCATTAAACTGCTGATCTAAAACAAGGATATTATAATTAGATAATGGTTCAACAACTTCTTCTCGTATTTCTCCCGTTTGAGTATTGCGAATGCTTGCTTTTGTTTTCTCTGTGATGGCATTAAAAACACCAATACCAAGTCCTTTTTTAGTTCTTCCAGATACTTTTGCAGCATTTAAAACTTTTACTGTATTAGGAAATTTTGCAATCTCTTCATTTGCACCTAGTTCAACACGTCCTGAAGGCCCATTACCAACGCGTCTGGAAAAGAATAAATTACCTTTATTGAACAAGTCTACACCTTCAGTAAAAAACTGACGCTGCTCAGAAAATGTTTGCTCAAAAGGACCTAAATTTAAAGTTAAATTATCAAAGCCTGCCTGACTAAAATCAGGTATAAGTGTCATATCTAGAGTGAAGTTTTCACTGATACCATATTTAACATCTAGCCCTAAGGTATAATCATCTGTGGTTTCACCATCAAAGGTGTTAATTAAAGTAGAAGCAAATGGGTAAAAACTTAATCGAGTAGGAGGTTCAATATCTTTTAGCCCTTTTAACTCTCCATGATACAGCCCAATATTCCCTTTTGTAATATCTAGTGGATTCCATGTGTATTGCTCACGAGTTTGTCTAAACTGCCTATGAAACTGTAGTCCCCAAGTTGGTTCTTCTTGATTTGAAAATCTTAAAACAGCATAAGGTATTTTCATTTCTACAATCCATCCATCATCAACAATTTTTACTGCACTATCCCAAACAGCATTCCATCCAAAATCTTCTCCATTACTAGGAGTTGCTATGGCATCAGCTTGTGTTCCTGTTGGAAAAACTACTAGTTCAGTATCATTTTGAGCATCATTATTAGGATTTAGGACTACTAGAAAAAAATCATTCTGCCCAAAATTATCTCTACCTGTAACTTGCTTCATTATAAGCTCTGGCTTGTCATATAAATAAGCTCCTATATAAATTGCTTCGTCATCATAGGTCATTTTTACTACAGTTTTCTGAAAATCTTTTTCAGCAACACCCATTGTAGGTCTAAATTGTGTAAAATCTTTAGCTTCCATGGCGTTTTCCCAAGCAGCGTCATCTAATACACCATCAATTTTTGGTGGATTATCAGTTCGTGAAATTTGTAGTGTTTTTTTTTCTTGCGCTAGAATTGATGAGAGACATAGCATAAAAACAAGAATGAAATTTAAGCGGTTTTTCATGTTTTTTTGATTGATGATTATTTATTGTGTTTTTAAAAGACAATAAAAAAAATAGTTTGTTACAGTTAATCACAAAACTAACTATGCATTTTGTGTGATTATCATAAGTAAACGTTAAAAACCTAAATAGATTGTTAATGTTTTTTGAAAGGTAGATACCATTAACTAAACAAATAAATTTTGTTTATTTTTATAACTACTTAACTAAAATTATAAAATGCCATATAAATATTTTGAAGAATACAACGAGCAGGTAACAGAAGATATTAAAGCTCGTTACAAAAGTATAATTGAAGATTTAGGTGAAGATGTTTCACGAGACGGATTACTTAAAACTCCAGAAAGAGCTTCAAAAGCTATGCAGTTTTTAACTCAAGGGTATAATCAAGATGCCGCTGAGATTCTCAAAAGCGCAATGTTTAAAGAATCTTATAATGAAATGGTAATTGTTAAAGATATTGAGGTGTATTCTTTATGTGAGCACCACATTCTCCCTTTTTTTGGAAAAGCACACATAGCTTATATTCCTAATGGTCATATAGTTGGATTAAGCAAATTACCTAGAATTGTTGATGTTTTTTCTCGTAGATTGCAAGTACAAGAACGTTTAACACAACAAATACTAGATTGTATTAATGATACTTTAAAGCCTCAAGGTGTAGCCGTTGTTATAGAAGCCTCACATATGTGTATGATGATGCGAGGTGTTCAAAAACAAAACTCAGTAACTACAACTTCTGGTTTTAGAGGACAATTTGAAAAAATTGAAACTCGTAATGAGTTTTTAAAGCTTATAAGTAATACTTTTTCTTAGTCTAATTTTTGGTATGTTTCTTGTTTATAACAGATTATAAATTAAAATTATTAAATGAGTAAATACAAAAAATTAGCATTAGGAATCGTTTTTGATGCTTTAGGTTATACGAGTTTTATTATTCCAGGAATAGGAGAGTTTGCCGATATTATTTGGGCTCCTGTTTCAGCATGGTTAATGACTAAAATGTACAAAGGCAAAACTGGTAAGGTTGCAGCAATTATAAATTTTGTTGAAGAAGCACTTCCTGGGTTTGATGTTATTCCTACCTTTACTTTAATGTGGTTATACACTTATGTTTTTAGTAATGAAGAGAAAACTATTCAAGTAAAACAATAAAAAAATCCCTTCCGTTTTCTGGAAGGGATTTTGTTTTTAAAGTGTGTATGTAAGACCAATATTAAAATTGCGTCCCATATTGTAAATGCCTTCAGGTTTTAATCTAGATAAATGATTAATATATTCTTTATCAGTTAAATTACTACCAGATATAGCTATGCTCAATTCATTATCAAAAAGTTTAACAATGCCACCAAATCCAACACTTAATAAGTCATAACCACTAGTTGTAGTTTCAAAACCACTAACATTGTTTTGTTTAAAAGTAGAATTTAATTTTATAAAGGCATATCCTTTATCAAGCCATTTAGTATTATATTCAACTCTAACTGTGTTATTCAAACTATTTGCAGGAATTAGAGGTAAATAGCTGTTATTGTTATTTTGTTTACCTGTAACGGTTTCAAAGCTGCTTTCAAAATGTAACCAATCTAATGGGTGAGGATGTAAATGAAATCCGATTTCGCCACCATATAACTTAGCATCATCTTGAAGATAAAGATAAACATCTGTATTATCTATAACATCGCCATTTGGTGACAGAAAAATGTAATCATTTACAATATTGTAAAAACCATTTGCAAAAAGCTCTAAATGCTCATTTTTGTATTCTAATGCTAAATCGATTTGAAAATTTTGTTCATTGTTTAGGTTTGGATTTCCAATTTCATAACGATTAGTACCTTCATGAGTTCCATCTGAAGTTAATTCAGCTAAATTTGGAGCTCTAAACCCTGAAGCTAAGTTTAATCGTGCTGTGATTTGATTTGCAATATTTGTTTTCACTCCAATAGCACCATTAAAACTATTAAATTTTTTGTTTAAACCGTCAACGACACTTATGGTTCTATTATCAAAGCGTGCACCTAGTTGTATATCTGCTTTTTCAAAATGAATATGTGATGTTGCTAAAATCCCAATATCATTTGTAGTTGCATTAGGAATTAATTCTTCTTCACCATAATTAGCGTTATTTTGACTCATACCTTGAACACCTACAATAGTTTCAAACTTACCAAGTTTTGGAAGATTGTATTTTATATCATAGTTAAACGTTTTTAGCTTCATGTGAAGCGCTGCATCTAAGGCTTCTTCTTCATGCTCTTCATGCTCATCTTCTTCATCTTCATCATCATGATGATGTTCTTCTTCAAATTCTTTTCTGTCGTTATATAATAAGCCTAAATTGATATCTAGACTCGAATTATTAAAAAACACTGTAGATTTTGAACTTAAAATATGATTAGTAATATCCTGATAAGGTAATAATGGTGCTCTGTTAGTAGATTGTTCTCCAATTTCTTCTGGAATACCAAGTTTAGAGCTATTTAAATTATAACGCAGTTCTGTTTTAAAGTTATTTACTTGGTATCCTAAAGCAGCTTTAAAATCTTGCTCTCTAAAGCGTGTGTTTGTTACTCTATAACTGTTAGTTTTATAATCTGAATGTTCTGCTAAACTTCCTCTAAAAATGTATTTAAATTTGTCACCAGAAGATTTAAAACCTGCATTAGTATTGTAGCCTTGAGTATTTGAATAGTAATTTGCACTAATATCACCACTGGATGTGTTGTTTTGTGCAAATCGTTCTGGATTAAAATACAATACTCCACCAAGCGCATCACTACCATAGAGTAGAGAAGCAGGCCCTTTAATTACTTCAACACTTTCTATACCAGCATCATTAAGTCCAAGACCATGTTCATCGCCAAATTGTTGATTTTCTAATCTAACGCCTTGAGTGTAAACTAAAACTCGATTAGAACTTAAACCTCTAATTACAGGCTTACCAATACTCACACCAGTTGTTACAGTTTCTACACCAGCAATATTCGATAATCCGTCTGCAAGTGTAACTGCACCTTTAGATTTTAAATCGGATATTTTTTCTTGCTCAACTTTCATTACATTTTCACTCTGTAATTTGTGAAAAGGAGTTGATACAATAACCTCTTCCATTTCAATTGCTGAAGGGTTTAGTTGTACATTTAAAATGTCTGTATATGGGAATGTGATGTTTTGAGATAAAGTTTCATAACCAATTATGGAAACAACAATTTTGTATGTTCCAGTTGGAATGTTTGTAAGACTAAAAGATCCGTTTTCGTCTGTAGTCGCGCCTTTTTCTAATTGCGGAAAATAAACATTTGCAAAAATGATAGCCTCGTTAGTAGTTTTGTCAGTAATAACTCCGTTTAAGTTATTCTGAGAATATAAAGATGGCATTGCTATTAATAGCAATACACTAAAAATAATTTTCATATGATTTAATTTATTTAATAGTTTAAACTGCCGAATTGATTTCGGTCTAAAATGAAGTATTAAATAAATTGAGGTGGACCTCTAAGGGAAAAGTGTAGGTGCTGATACTCACTCAACATTGTGTATTCTGAAGCAATAATTTTATAATTATCTTCAGCAATAACAATTGTTGTAGTGTAATTTGGAACAGAAAAAGGAGTACTTAATTTAAATTTATAAAACTTACAGTCTATATCTAACTTGTGAAGATGTGCTTTATATTCTCCTTTACATATTTCATGTTGATGATGACTAAATGCGTGAGATAATTTCACTAAAGAAGGAACTAATAAAGCAATTGCTAAGATTAGTGTTACTAGTTTAAAAATTATATGTTGCCTTATTTTGTGCATCAATTAATGAATCGTTTTAGACCAAATCTTCTTAGCATCTTCTTTTCAAATTCCCAAAAAAATTGAAACTGACCAAAAAGCCATCCAAAGAATACTAATAAAATTTGATAAAATATAAGCCCAATAATAATATATAAAAACCAATACACAAAAGGGTTTAAGTTTTCTTTAGTAATTCCTAAAAGTGTAATTATTGGTTTTCCTATTAATACAGATGATGAGCCAGTTATTGCAAAAACAATAAAAATGCGAATAATTTCCCATCTATAAGTAACAATCCATTTTTTTTCTAACAGTTTAAATAAAAAAAGGAAAAATTTTAATAATAAGTAGAATAGTACTAAGATTATTAATGGAGTGAAAACAATGTGAAACTCGGTAATGATTAAAAAAGCTAATTTATAAGCACTATAAATGAGTCCAATTATACCAATTAAAGGAAATATAAGTTGCCAGTTTTTTTGTATTTGCCAGTTTTTCTTAAATTTTTTCATAGCATATTTTGCAGTGCAAATATACTTTAAATTCTAGGAATAAAACCTGACAATTGTTGTTTGTATGTAAGTTGAAAGTAAATAAAATAATTATAAAGTTTGTAATTTACCTCGTATCCATAATCTATAGTAGGATCATAGTCTATTCGCATTTCGTAAAGATTTGGATTGAATTTTAATGGTTGCATTACCCTTTGATTCCATTCCATCACATAAATTCTATTTCTACCTTCTAAAAAATCTTGAGAATAATAACCTTCAGGTCTTGCAATGCTTTCTAGCCACGGATTAAACCCTGGTTCAATGATAAGTATTTCATATTCAATATCATCATTAGCTATTCTAACAGTATCTTGCTTATGTAAATTGGTAATATCATTAGTGTTTTTTATTGCTGTGCCTGATGTGTTACAGCCTACCAATAAACCACAAGCCACAAGGATGTAAACAAATGTTTTCATAAGAACTTCTTTTCTACTAAAGTTACAAAAATAATGCCTTAACTACTTATTTTTAAGGGTTTTTAACAAAAAAGCCGAGCAATAATGTTCGGCTATAATAAATATATTTTGGTAAATATTATTTTTTTCCAAAAAGACCTCCTAAAAGACCAGCTAGTCCGCCTTTCTTTTTATTGCTTCCACCAAGCACCATACCAGCAACATCATCAATTATGCTTCCGTCTCCATCAGCATCAAGTATAGATTCTAAAAAGCTTTGCTCATTCTGAGGAGAATTGCCTTTAAGCAAACCACCTAATAATCCTTCAAGACCGCCTTGACTATTTACATTTTGTTGTTTAGCTTGATTACCAAGAACACCCATTAAAATTGGAGCAGCTACTTTAAGTATTTGTGCTACAGATCCTGCATCAATTCCAGATTTCTGACTTAAAGCATTTTCAACATTTTTTTGCTTACCACCTAAAACGTGACCAAGTATTTTACCACCATCATCAAGTACATTTGAGTCTACACCTCCAGAAAATAATCCGCCTAGGTTTTCTAAAATGCTTCCGTCATGCTTGCTATTTAAAGCGCCAAGCAACCCTTCTGCGCCTTGAGGTGTAGATGCATTTCTTTTCATTGCTTGCATTAATACAGGCAATGCCATAGTTAGCACATCTTGTGTTTTGTTTTCAGGTTGTTTAGTTTGGCCAGCTACACCGCTTACAATTGTTTTTCCTAAATCACTGTTTAATAGGTCTAAAATTCCAGACATTTTTTATTATTTAAAGTTAGGTTTTCAAAATACAAAAAAAGCTTACAACTTATTAAGTAGTAAGCTTTTTTGTACTTTAATGTTAATAACTTTTATGCTTCTTCAGTTTTTAAAAGACTGATAATTTGTGAAGCTAATTCAGTTCCAATTCTATCTTGTGCTTCATTTGTTGCAGCACCAATATGTGGTGTTAATGATATTTTACCATTCATTAAAACTGGTATTGCTGGAGTTGGTTCTTCTTCAAATGTATCAAGACCAGCAAAGGCTACTTTTCCACTCTCAATAGCTTTTATAAGTGCAACTTCATCAATTACTCCTCCACGTGCAGCATTAACAATACCAACACCATTTTTCATAAGGTCAAAATGCTTTTCTGAAATTACATATTCTTTTTGAGCTGGAACATGTAATGTGATAAAATCTGCATGTTGTAAAATCTCTTTCATAGGCTGAGTTTCAATTTCTACATTTATAAACTGACCATTATAAAACTCAACTTTAATATCTGCCTTACCAACAAATTTGTCGCTAGCAATTACTTTCATGCCTACACCTAAAGCAATTTTTGCGACTTCACGTCCAATTTTTCCAAAACCAATAATACCAAGAGTTTTACCTCTCAATTCCATTCCTTTAGCATAATTTTTTTTAAGAGCATTAAATTGAGTGTCGCCATCTAGAGGCATATTTCTATTTGAATCGTGTAAAAATCTAACACCACCAAATAAATGAGCAAATACTAGCTCAGCAACAGATTGTGAAGATGCTGCTGGAGTGTTAATAACATGAATACCTTTACTGCGAGCATATTCAACATCTATATTATCCATACCAACACCACCACGACCAATAATTTTTATACTTGGACAAGCATCTATTAAATTTTGTCTAACAGTTGTAGCGCTTCTAACTAAAAGTACATCAATATGATTTTGGTTTATGTAGTTTTCTAATTGCTCTTGCGCAACTGTAGTCGTAATAACTTGAAAACCTGCCTTTTCTAGTGCTTCAATTCCGCTTTTTGAAATTCCGTCGTTTGCTAATACTTTCATTGTAAATTTTTATGCTTTTGTTTCTAATTCGCTCATTACTTCTACAAGAGCTTTTACACTATCTAATGGTAATGCATTATACATTGATGCTCTATAGCCACCAACACTTCTATGACCATTTAAGCCGCTTATTCCTGCTTCTTTTAACATCGTGTCAAAAGTTTCTTTTAAATCATCATTTACTAGGTTAAAAGTAGCATTCATATTAGAGCGGTCTTCTTTTACAGAATATCCTTTAAATAATGGATTTAAATCAATTTCTGAATAGATAACTCTAGCTTTCATTTCATTAACCTTTTCTATTGCAGGAATTCCACCTAAATTTTTTAACCACTCTAAAGTTAACATTGAAACATAAACCGCAAATACAGGAGGAGTATTGAACATACTACTCTTATCGATATGAACTTTGTAATCCATTACAGAAGGAATTTTACGAGATACTTTTCCTAAAATATCTTCTTTTATAACTACAAGTGTTGTACCTGCAGGACCCATATTTTTTTGAGCTCCAGCATATATTAAATCAAATTTTGTAAAATCTAGCTGACGTGAAAAAATATCACTACTCATATCACAAACCATAGGAATTGGAGAGTCTGGAAACGATTTCATTTGTGTTCCAAATATGGTGTTGTTTGATGTACAGTGAAAATAATCGTAATCTTCAGGAATACTATACCCTTTAGGAATATAGTTGTAACCAGCTTCTTTTGAAGATGCTACTTCATAAACATCATCATAAATACGCGCTTCTTTAATTGCATTATTAGACCAAGTACCAGTATTTAAGTAGCCAGCTCTTTTTTCTAATAAGTTTAATGCAACCATTAAAAACTGTGTGCTAGCTCCACCTTGTAAAAACAGTGCTTTATATCCTTTTCCTTCTAATCCTAAAAGCTCTAAAGCTAGAGAACGAGCGTTTTCCATAACATCTACAAAAGGCTTGCTTCTGTGAGATATTTCTAATAAAGATAAACCTGAATTATTGAAATCCATTACTGCCTCTGAAGATTTTAAAAGCACTTCTTGAGGTAAAATGCATGGACCAGCACTAAAATTATGTATTTTCATGATGTAGTTTTTTAACACTTGCAAAGGTGCTAATTTCTAATAAAATAGATGTTATAAATATGATAATTTATCAACTATATTTTTAACAAAAACGCAATTGTGTCAACATTATCTGCATAATCCCATAACATTGGTTTTTGTGTTTCACCAAATTGAATTTCATTTTCTGTAAATCCATCAGAAACTATGCATTGTATTTGCTCTGCTTCAGTTTCTAGTTTTTCTTTTAATGATTCTATAGTTTCATAATACTCATAAAACATTGTAGCTATAGGAGATGAGTAACTGTTATCTTCTTTAATCATTAGAAAGCCATTTTCTAACATTTGAAACTCACTCATTAAATAAACAGCTTTATTATAATCATAATTATTAGCATATTTATTTTGGTTGATTATAGGGTTCCAATGATACATAGCTTTGAAGAAGGCTTCAAAATTATAGTCTTTAGGAACAAATAGCTTAGATACGTTTCTGCAACCTAATCCATAATATCTGAATATATCTTCAGATAAGTTTAAAAGTTGATTTTCGTTTTCATTTCCAGTTAAAACAGCAACAGAATTTCTGTTTTTTCTTATTATTGAAGGCTTATTTTTGAAGTAAAATTCAAAATAGCGTGCAGTATTATCACTTCCTGTTGCAATAACAGCATCAAATTGAGTTAGCTTTTCTTCAGTAAATTCAATTTTATCTTTAAACTCTGGTTCAATATGTTCTAAATACTTAGCTAAAAAGGGAAGAAGGTGTTTATCGTTTGACGATTGCTTAACTACAACACTGTGACCAGAAATTAAAACCGAAATAAAGTCATGAAATCCCACCAAAGGAATATTTCCTGCCATAATAATGGCTACTTTTTTAGATTCAACAGCATTAAAGTTATACTTTTCTATCCATTTATTAATATTGCTGTTGTTTAATGACTTAGACCATCCATCTAAGGAAAATAAAACGTTTTCTTTATTAAACCAAGCATTGTGCTCTTCTGCTAATTTAATCTGGTGTTTAAACCCATCAAAAAACAAATCATTTTTCTCAATTGTATCTTTTTTATGAATACCATCTGGCGAAAATTGACTTAAAAAATCTCCTAACTTAACAAAAGCGTTAATTCTTTGTTGTAAATTCATTCTGTATTTGGTTATGAATGGTTTTGGCTTTATTTTTGCTCCGCAAAGTTAGAAAAGAAAAATGCTATGGCAATAATAATAACAGATGAATGTATAAATTGTGGTGCTTGTGAGCCAGAATGTCCTAATACAGCAATATATGAAGGTGCAGATGATTGGAGATATAAGGATGGAACAAGCTTGTCTGGACGTGTGGTTTTACCTGATGGGAAAGAAGTAGATGCTGATGAAGCTCAAGAACCTGTAAGCGATGAAATTTACTATATAGTGCCTGATAAATGTACTGAGTGTAAAGGGTTTCATGAAGAACCTCAATGCGCTGCTGTTTGCCCTGTAGATTGTTGTGTTCCTGATGATAGTCATGTAGAAACAGAAGAAGCTTTATTAGGTAAACAACGTTTTATGCATCCTGAAGAATAAGGACTTAAATAGTTTGTATAAAAAAACCGAGCGATATCGCTCGGTTTTTTTATGCTTATTATTAAGTATTAAAATTTATAATTCATTTTTAAGTAGTAGTAAGCACCACCAAATCCCATTTGTACAGAATCCCAGTAACCACCACCTTCAGTCCAATCGTCTTGTTGATCTGGATATACATTAAATAGATTATTACTACCAGCATTTAGTTTTAAATTTTCAGAAAGTCTAAATCCTAAATTTAGGTCAGTAACCATTTTCGCTTCATAAGTATCTGTTGCAGCGATAATTTGTTGGTTAAATCCACCATAATCTGCTGGATCTTCAAACATTTGGAAATCTAATAATTGTACTTCACTAAAACGAGTAAATGTTAATCCAGCATCAAACCAGTTTTTATTATAATTAAGGTTTAAACTCAATTTACTGTCTGGAGCAGAAGCTAATAAGAATGCTTTGTCTCGTTCTCCAAAGAAAGTTTGTTCATCTAGAGAACCATTAAGAACTTTGTCTATTTTCATATCATTAAAGTTTCCTAAAAAAGTTGCTCCAAACGAACTGTCTTCGCCTATGTTTGTTTTCCAAGATAAAATAACATCTAAACCAGTGGTTTTTGTGTCAGCACCATTAGCAAAGAACTGTGCAGCTTCAACATTTGGAATTTGAGGCGCATCAAAATTACCTGTTAATACAATTCTGTCTTTAACAGCAATATAGTAACCATCAATAGTAGCAGTAAACTGACCAAATTTAGCAGTAAACCCAAGTGCAGCGTTAAATGCTTTTTCTTCTTTTAGTGGACCAATTCCAAATGAAGCAGTCACAGGACTATTGTTTGGAGATAATAACGACTCTAAAGCCTGTCCTCCAACAAAGTTTGTAAACTTTAAATTGTAATAAATCTGTGCTAAAGAAGGTGCTCTAAAGCCAGTACTTAGCGAACCTCTAATATTAACATTGTCTGATGCTTTTAAACGCGCAGCTAACTTCCCATTTAGTGTACTTCCGAAGTCACTAAAGTTTTCAAAACGTGCAGCAGCACTCAGTAAGAACTTTTCTGATAAATCAAATTCTGCATCTGCATACAATGATAAATTGCTTCTGCTTCTATCAACTTCGTTAGCTGGACTATAGCCAGGAAAACCTTGTGAGCCACCTGGACGTGGATTACCAAAATCGTCTTCTGCTTGTGTTTGAGTTGATGGATCTGTAATTAGTAATCCGTCTTCAGTATAAGTTCCGTATGAGCCTTCTTCACCAGCAAAAATGATAAAGTTTTCAGTTCTGTACTCAGCACCAAAAGCTAAATTCATTCCGCTTAAAACATTGTCATAATATTTAGAAAAATCCAAATTAACAGTATTTTGACTTAAACTATGTCCACCAGCATCAAAATCAGTTGGTGACACATCTTCTAAAGAGGCATTAAGTGTTCCTTTAATATAGTAATGGAAAAAATTCTTTCCCCAAGTATTGCTAATATCTACTTTCCAGCCGCTTCCAGTTTCTGTTCTAACACCAGCTGATATAGAATTATCGATGATATTTGATGTAATACGAGGTGTAAATCCGTCAGGATAAATAGATTCTACAACGCGCTCACCACCATTTCTGGTAAATGCATATGCATCAGTATCTCTATAGTTACGACCACCAAAAGCATATACTTCAGTTTTATCTGAAACAGGAATTGCCATATTTCCAAAGAAATTGAATCCATCAATAGCTGCTTCACCAAATCCTTTTCTAAAGTCGAAAGCAGGACGTAATGTTTTGTTTTTGCTTAAATATTCAGTAGTAAAATTAGCATAACCACCTTTTTCACCTATTTTAAAACCATAGTTAGCAGTTACTTTTACAGAACCACCATCAAAATTTTTGTCTTTTCCAATAGCATTTCCATCACGTTCTGTATCTAATCTGTATCCATCAGTATTCCATGCACCATATTCACCAAATGCACTTGTGTCTACATCTGCATTAGTGCTATAAAACCCATAGTTTACACTTCCTGAAAATTCATCAACATTATCTTTTAGTACAATGTTTATAACACCAGCAATAGCATCTGAACCATATTGCGCTGATGCACCATCACGTAAAATCTCAATTCTTTTAATTGCAGATGCAGGAATAGCATTTAAGTCAGTTCCTGTATTACCACGACCTCTAGTACCAAAAATATTTATTAATGAAGATTGGTGTCTTCTTTTTCCGTTAATCAATACTAATGTTTGATCTGGTCCCAATCCTCTTAACGATGCTGGATCGATATGGTCAGCACCATCTGATCCTGATTGCTTATTAGCATTAAAAGAAGGTGCAGCATATTGTAATAATTCATTTATTTCAACTTTACCAACTTGAGTGGTAACTTCTGATACATCTATAACATCAATTGCTACAGCTGTATCTACAGATGTTCTTTTAGGGCTACGTGAACCAACCAAAACGACTTCATCAAGACTAACGCCATCTTCAAGTGTAACATTAATAGTAGTTCGGTTGTTAACGGCAATTTCTTGTGTATTTGAACCAACATAGCTGAATACTAAAGTTGCATTACCATCAACAGCAATACTATATTTTCCGTCAAAATCTGTAACTACACCATTGGTAGTTCCTTTTTCAACGACATTAACTCCAGCTATTGGAGTACCAGATGCATCTGTTACTAAGCCAGTAACGTTTTGCGCAAAAGAAAAATTGATGCTAAATATTGTAAACATCAAGAGTAGAAAGTGTTTCATATTTTAATTATTTTAGGAGATTAGTTTTATAAATATACTAGATTTTTTAAATATTCATTATGTATGAATAACATTTAAGCACTTATTTATAATTTATACTAAAATAAATAAGTCTATCAATTATATTTGCACTCTGAAAAAAATATAATCAATGAAAGCTGGAATTGTAGGATTACCAAACGTAGGAAAATCAACCTTATTTAACTGTTTATCTAACGCAAAGGCACAAAGTGCAAACTTTCCTTTTTGTACTATAGAACCTAATATTGGAATTGTAAACGTGCCTGATCCAAGACTAGAAAAACTAGAAGCATTAGTAAAACCGCTTAGAGTGCAACCAGCAACAGTTGAAATTGTTGATATTGCAGGCTTGGTTAAAGGAGCAAGTAAAGGTGAAGGTCTTGGTAACCAATTCTTGGCTAATATTAGAGAAACTGATGCAATTTTGCATGTATTGCGTTGTTTTGATAATGATAATATTGTTCATGTTGATGGTAATGTAAATCCTATTAGAGATAAAGAGACTATCGATATGGAATTGCAGTTAAAAGACCTAGAAACCGTAGATAAAAAACTTGAAAAAGTTAAACGTGCAGCCAAAACAGGAAATAAAGAAGCGCAGAAAGAAGAGGCTGTATTATTAAAAATAAAATCTGCTTTAGAAGCAGGAACTTCTGTTAGAGCGCTTGAGTTTTCTAAAGAAGATTATGAGGAGTTTGTGAGTCCAGCTCAATTTATAACCGACAAACCTGTAATGTATGTTTGTAATGTTGATGAAGCATCTGCGGCTACAGGTAATGCATATGTTGAAAAGGTAAGAGAAGCTGTTAAAGATGAAAATGCTGAAATTTTAGTTCTTGCAGTTGGTACAGAGGCAGATATTAATGAATTAGACGATTACGAAGAGCGTAAAATGTTCTTACAAGATATTGGATTAGACGAACCAGGTTCTTCAAAATTAATCAGATCGGCTTATAAGTTATTAAATCAGCAAACCTATTTTACGGCAGGAGTAAAAGAAGTTAGAGCTTGGACGATTGATGTTGGCGCTACTGCACCACAAGCAGCAGGAGTAATACATACAGATTTTGAAAAAGGTTTTATTAGAGCAGAAGTTATTGGATATGAGGATTTTGCTTCTTTTGGTAGTGAGGCTAAAGTAAAAGAGGCTGGTAAAATGAGAGTTGAAGGTAAAAATTATATTGTAAAAGATGGTGATGTGATGCATTTCTTGTTTAATGTATAATGCTACTAATTCAACTACATACTTATATTAATTCCGACATAAAAACCTGTTTCGATTTAGCTCGAAATATCGATTTTCATCAAGAGTCTCTTAAACATTCTAATGAAAAGGCTATTGCAGGTAAAACTTCAGGGCTAATAGCATTTGGAGAATCTGTTACTTGGGATGCGACTCACTTTGGAATTAAGCAACAACTGACATCAAAAATAACTGCTTTTGATGCTCCTAATTATTTTGTAGACGAAATGGTTTCTGGAGTTTTCAAATCTTTTAAACATGAGCACATTTTTAAAAATGAAGGTAATCAGACCTTGATGATTGATAAGTTTTATTTTGAAAGCCCATTTGGTATTTTTGGAAAATTGGCAAATAAACTTTTCCTTAAAAACTACATGATAAAATTGTTGGCGACAAGAAATTCTCTTTTAAAAGAAAAAGCTGAACTTTAATATAGTTTTCTCAACAAACAAGCTAAAAACATTGTTAATTACTTTACTGTAATGCGGTTTCATTTTTTATCTCGAAATGTTATATTAGCAACTTGTCAAAAAATCGCACCTTAATTTATGTCTCAAGAAACCAAATATACTGAAGATAATATACGCTCACTCGATTGGAAAGAACACATCCGAATGCGACCAGGAATGTATATTGGTAAACTTGGTGATGGTTCATCTCCAGACGATGGTATTTATATTCTTTTAAAAGAAGTTTTAGACAACTCTATTGACGAATACGTTATGGGAGCTGGTAAAACTATCGAGATTTCAATTCAAGGTAATAAAGTTATTGTGCGAGATTTTGGTCGTGGTATTCCTTTAGGTAAAGTGGTTGATGTTGTGTCTAAAATGAATACAGGTGGAAAGTATGATTCAAAAGCTTTTAAGAAATCTGTAGGGTTAAATGGAGTAGGTACAAAGGCTGTTAATGCATTATCTTCTTTTTTTAGAGTTGAATCGACTAGGGATGGAAAATCTGCTTCTGCTGAGTTTGAACAAGGAAACCTAATTAATCAAGATTTACTGGATGATACATCAAGACGAAAAGGTACTAAGGTGTCTTTTATTCCAGATGATATAATCTTTAAAAACTATAAGTATCGTAATGAGTATGTTGAGAAAATGCTCAAAAACTATGTGTATCTCAACACAGGGCTTACCATTATGTTTAATGGTGAAAAATATTTTAGCGAAAATGGATTAAAAGATTTATTGGAAGAAAACATCAATGAATCTGACATGGCTTATCCAATTATTCATTTAAAAGGAGATGATATTGAAGTAGCTATAACTCATAGTAAAACACAGTACAGCGAAGAGTACCATTCTTTCGTTAACGGACAAAACACCACGCAAGGAGGAACGCATTTAGCAGCATTTAGAGAGGCATTAGTAAAAACCATAAGAGAGTTTTATGGTAAAAACTACGAGGCATCAGATGTTCGTAAATCAATTGTTTCTGCAATCGCAATTAAAGTTACAGAGCCAGTTTTTGAAAGCCAGACAAAAACTAAATTAGGTTCTACAGATATGGGTGGAGATTTGCCAACTGTTAGAACCTTTGTTAATGACTTTCTAAAAACCAATCTAGATAATTTTTTACATAAAAACCCTGAAACTGCTGATAAAATTCAGCGTAAAATACTTCAAGCAGAACGTGAGCGTAAAGAGTTATCAGGAATTAGAAAATTAGCAAAAGATAGAGCTAAAAAGGCTAGCCTTCATAATAAAAAATTGCGTGATTGTCGCGTACATTTTGGGGACACTAAAAACGATAGAAACTTAGAATCAACTCTATTTATCACAGAGGGAGATTCAGCATCTGGTAGTATTACAAAATCTAGAGATGTAAACACACAAGCTGTATTTAGTTTGCGTGGTAAACCGCTTAATTCTTATGGAATGAGCAAAAAAATTGTTTACGAAAACGAAGAGTTTAATCTTTTACAAGCAGCTTTAAATATAGAAGAGTCAATTGAAGACTTACGTTATAACAACATTGTTATTGCTACAGATGCTGACGTTGATGGAATGCATATTCGATTATTGCTTATTACTTTTTTCTTGCAATTTTTTCCTGAACTAATAAAGGAAGGGCATTTGTATATTCTGCAAACACCTTTGTTTAGAGTTAGAAATAAAAAAGAAACAATATATTGTTACTCAGACCAAGAACGTCGAGACGCAATAGAAAAGCTGAAACCAAAACCAGAAATTACCAGATTTAAAGGACTTGGTGAGATTTCGCCAGATGAATTTGTTAATTTTATAGGAGAGAATATTCGCTTAGATCCAGTAATGCTAGATAAAGATATGTCTATTGAAAATTTACTTGAGTTTTATATGGGTAAAAACACACCAGATAGGCAGGAGTTTATTATAAACAATCTAAAAGTAGAGCTTGATATCGTAGAAGAAATTAATGAGAACTAGTAATATAAAGGTTAAGAATAAAATTGTTTCAGTATATTTTTTACTGTTCATTTTTGTTGTTTATCTATTGGTTGTGTTTAATGTTTTTACTGATTTTGGAAATATAGCATCACATACATTTTTATTATTGGTTTTTGGAGTAGCTTTTTTGTTCTTTTTAATTTATATTATTTCAAAATATTTTGAATATAATAGCGACGGATTAAATTTAATCCTAATTAACAGAGGGTTTATCCTCTCTGAGTATTTTAATTATAGAGAGCATGTTGTAGAGTTTGATAAAACCGATTTGGTTGCTTTTAAGTTTCAAAATTATATTGTTTATCAACGATTAGTATTGTATTATAAAACTAAAAGCGGAAATAAAATTAAGAGTTGTTTTAATGTAACTCTTTTAGCAAAAAAAAAACAAAATTATATAAGTCAATCATTAAAAAAAACACTTAAGAATAACCTTCAAAATAATTAAAACCTTTAATGAGTTTAGATACTGAAAATTCACATAACGAAAACGGAGAGCATCAAGAATCTGCGAGCCAAGAAACTATTACCAGAGTTACTGGTATGTATAAAGACTGGTTTTTAGATTATGCATCGTATGTAATTTTAGAAAGAGCAGTTCCTGCTATCGAAGATGGTTTTAAACCTGTGCAACGACGCATAATGCAGTCTATGAAAGATTTAGATGATGGTCGTTACAATAAAGTAGCCAATATTGTTGGTCATACTATGCAATATCATCCTCATGGAGATGCAAGTATTGGAGATGCAATGGTGCAAATTGGTCAGAAAGACTTACTAATTGATATGCAAGGTAACTGGGGAAACATCCTTACAGGTGACAGTGCTGCAGCATCACGTTATATTGAAGCTCGTTTATCTAAGTTTGCCTTAGATGTAGTATATAATCCAAAAATCACAGAATGGCAATCATCTTATGATGGTCGTCGTAAAGAGCCAGTAAATCTCCCTGTAATGTTTCCGTTACTATTAGCACAAGGAGGAGAAGGTATTGCTGTAGGTTTATCAACAAAAATACTACCACATAATTTTATCGAACTTATCGATGCTTCTATTAAGCATCTTAAAGGAAAAAACTTTACTATTCTACCAGATTTTCCAACAGCTGGAATTGCAGATTGTAGTGATTATCGTGATGGAGTGCGTGGTGGTAAAATTAGAGTAAGAGCAAAAATTTCTCAAATAGATAAAGTCACATTAGCAATAACTGAAATTCCATACGGAACCACAACAACGTCGTTAATAGATTCAATTCTTAAAGCAAATGACAAAGGGAAAATAAAAATTAAGAAAATTGAAGACAATACTGCTGCCGAAGTTGAAATTTTAGTACATCTACCTTCTGGAATTTCACCAGATAAAACTATTGACGCTTTATACGCATTTACAAATTGCGAAAATTCAATTTCACCTTTAGGTTGTGTAATTGAAGACAACAAGCCTTTGTTTATTGGTGTTACAGAAATGTTACGTCGTTCAACAGATCATACTGTACAGTTACTTAAATCTAACTTAGAAATTAAATTAGATGAATTTGAGGAGCAGTGGCATTTTGCGTCTTTAGAACGTATTTTTATTGAAAACAGAATTTATCGCGATATTGAGGAAGAAGAAACATGGGAAGGTGTTATAGCTGCCATAGACAAAGGTTTGCAACCTCATATAAAACATTTAAAACGTGCAATTACAGAAGAAGATATTGTGCGATTAACCGAAATCCGTATTAAACGTATTTCTAAATTTGATATTGATAAAGCACAACAAAAAATAGATGCTTTAGAAGAGCAAATTGCACAAGTAAAACATGATTTAGAGCATTTAACAGATTATGCTATAGCTTATTTTACACGTCTTAAAAACGATTATGGTAAAGGAAGAGAGCGATTAACAGAATTGCGATTGTTTGATGATGTAGATGCTACCAAAGTAGTTATTCGTAACACTAAACTCTATGTTAATAGAGAAGAGGGCTTTATTGGTACATCACTCAAAAAGGATGAGTATGTGTGCGATTGTAGTGATATTGACGATATAATTGTTTTTACCAAAGAAGGTAAAATGATGGTTACTAAAGTGGATGATAAAAAGTTTATTGGTAAAGATATCATTCATGTTGCTGTGTTTAAGAAAAAAGACAAACGTACCATTTACAATATGATTTATCGTGATGGAGCAAAAGGTCCATCTTATGTAAAGCGATTTGCAGTAACAGGAACAACAAGAGATAAAGAGTACGATTTAACTAATGAAACCAAAGGCTCATCTATGTTGTATTTTTCAGCTAATCCAAACGGAGAAGCTGAGGTTATTACTATTTATTTGCGTCAGGTTGGTAGCATTAAAAAACTAAAATGGGATTTAGATTTTGCCGATATTCTTATTAAAGGAAGAAACTCAAAAGGTAATGTTGTTACCAAATATGCAGTTAAAAAAATTGAGCTTAAAGAAAAAGGTTTATCTACATTAAAACCTCGTAAAATCTGGTTTGATGACGCTGTGCAAAGGCTTAATGTAGATGGTAGAGGTGAACTTATTGGTGAGTTTAGAGGAGAAGATAGATTATTAGTTATTACACAATCTGGGCTTATAAAAACTATTTTACCTGAATTGACCACGCATTTTGACGATGATATGATTGTGTTGGAAAAATGGGTGCCTAAAAAGCCTATTTCTGCTTTGTATTATGATGGTGAAAAGGAGCGCTATTTTGTTAAGCGTTTTTTAATTGAAAATGAGAACAAAGAAGAGTTGTTTATTTCTGATCATGGTAAATCTCAATTAGAAATTGTATCAACAGACTGGAGGCCAATTGCAGAAATTGTATTTAATAAAGAAAGAGGCAAAGATCAGAGAGATAATTTAGAGCTAAACTTTGAAGATTTTATAGCTGTAAAAGGAATAAAAGCACTTGGTAATCAGTTAACTACAGGCAGAATAAAGCAAGTGAATTTATTAGAGTCGTTACCTTATGAAGCTCCAGAAGAAGTACCTGCTGAAGAAATTGATGTTATTGATGAGGAAGAAGTGGAAGTAGATGATGTTGTAAGTGACACATCTAATGATGATGATGATGAGTTAGATGAAAATGGCCAAGTAAAACTATTTTAAAATAAACTAAAACTTAATATTATGGGTAGAATCATCATAATAGTATTGCTAGCTTTAATAGCCTATTATTTATACCGAATTGCAACAAAGAATAACAATAGATAAAACTAAAAAGGTGTAATTTTTTAATTACACCTTTTTTTTATTTTTTATGTTTTTTCTGTATTCTAAAGTTGAGAAACTCAACAAATAGAGAAAATGCAATAGCAAAATACAAATACCCTTTTGGTATTGCACCAACTTCATTACCAAGAAACTTGGTATGCGATAAATGAGCTGCTTCAGTAATAAGCATAAATCCAATTAAAATTAAAAATGCTAGACCTAATAGCTGCATACTTGGATGCTCGTTTATAAATTTACGTATCGGATTTGCAAAGCCAATCATAACACCAATAGATATTACTACAGCAATAATCATTAGTACAAGTGTGTAATTATGGTTTGGATGTAAACCATTTGTCATTCCAACAGCAGTAAGTATAGAGTCTACTGAAAATATAAAATCTATTATTAGTATTTGAGTAATAGCATGTGAAAGCGATTTAATTTTTTTACCCTTCAATTCATTTTCGTCATGCAAAGGCATTTCTACTTTTTCATGAATTTCTGATGTGCTTTTATAAATTAAAAACAATCCACCAACAAATAAAATTACAGCTTGCCAGCTTATTGCTACATGCAGCCATGAAGTATCAATAGTATAAAAAGGTTCTTTAAGTCCAATTAAAAAAGACACAAAAAAAAGCAATATAATACGTTGTACCATAGCTAAAATGAGCCCAATAGTAGTAGCCTTAGACTGTTGATGTTCTGGTAGTTTATTTGCAGCTATAGATATAAAAACAATATTGTCAATACCTAAAATTATTTCTAAAAAAGTTAGCGTTAGTAAAGCCATTATGGCATCGCTGGTAAGTAAAAAATCTAACATATTATTTTATTCTTTTTGCTGTTCCTTGTTCTACGCGTGCTTTTTGGTTTGCTTTTTTTACAGCTAATTTATATTCAAAAGTGTAAGTGCTGTCTGTCGTTGATAATATCTTAAAATGAATGGCATTTTCTTCGGCCATATTTTTTGGATTAATTGTTTTCTGAATAAACTCGCAATCATTTATCCATCGTACAGAAGCAGAATCTATTTTATTTTCGTAATAATCTATATTTAACGAATCAGTTCTAATAAATCTCCCAGATTTTTCAACACCATCAACTATGTAAGTAAATTCAAAAGTACCAGTTTTATAATCTCTACAATTACGCTCTTTGTTATAGCAGCTAACAAAGACAATACAAATGAGTAAATAAGTAAAAAATTTCATCAATTAAGTTTGAAACACAAAATTAGTAAAAGAAAGCTATTCTTTATTAAAATTTTTAAATGTTCCATCAGTATAAAAAATGACGATTCTTTCTATCGTTTTGTTGTTTGCTGGAGGAGTTATATTTTTTGGAACTTCAATTTTTTCCTCAAAAGGAATTTCTGGAGTTTTAGTTTCAGGTATATCTGAAGATGTAGTGGAAGGAAAATTTCCTTTACCATTTAGTAGCCAATATAATTCTACTTCAGGAAAAGTGTCTAAAATTTTCATAACGAAATCTAAACTCGGTTTATTTCTGCCAGATAAAATATGAGAAATACTAGAGCGCTGTACACCAATTTTTTCAGAGAAAGAAGATGCCGATTCTCCATAAAAATCGATGACTTTTTGTAGTCTTTTAGCAAAATCATCACTGTTTACCATTGTAAACTTTAAAATTTAGATTACTATGCTACAAATGTAAATATTATACATGAATTTGTAAACATATTTAACATATAAATCGCATTAATATTAAATTAAAGCTACATATAACGATTATTAAACAACTGAAAAACAACAATATAAATACTTAATAATCATCATTAAAAATTTCAGGTATAAAAACATGTTTAATTAGCGTGAAGTCGTTTACATAAGTATACATAATTATTAAATTTTAATGTTTACAATTGTAAATTCTTAATTGTTTACATTTGTATAACAACTTTAATACATGAATTTACAACTCCTACAAAATCTCTACAAAACACATAAAGAAACAGCGCTTTATGGTCGTTATATTTTTAGTCAACATCTTAAGCCGTTAATTAAAAAACATAGTGATAATTTTTTAATAGAAACTATTGGTCAATCCGTTTTAGGTGAAAATATTTCTGTTATAAAAATTGGTTCTGGTAAAACTAAAATCTTAATGTGGTCGCAAATGCATGGAAACGAAAGCACAACCACAAAAGCAGTTTTAGATTTATGTAATCTTTTTAATGATTCATCAGAAAATGAAATTAAATCGATTTTAAAAGCTTGTACAATTGCTATTATTCCAATGCTTAATCCAGATGGCGCAAAGGCTTATACGCGCTTAAATGCTAACGAAATTGATTTAAATAGAGATGCTCAAGATCTTTCGCAGCCAGAAAGCGTTACGTTGCGTACTTTTTTTAATAAGTTTAAGCCAGACTTCTGTTTTAATTTGCATGGTCAGCGTACTATTTTTAGTGCAGGAAACATAAATAAACCTGCTACAGTGTCTTTTCTTGCTCCAGCACAAGATGAAGCTTGTACAGTAACTGATAATCGTAAAATTGCAATGGCGATTATAGTTAAAATGAATAAAAACCTGCAATTACAGATACCAAAGCAAGTAGGTATTTACGATGATGCTTTTAATATAAATTGTGTTGGTGATACATTTCAGAACTATAATGTACCAACTGTTTTGTTTGAAGCTGGTCATTTTGAAGGTGATTATAATAGGGAAGTAGTAAGAGAGTATATTTTTCAATCTTTGCTAATTGCAATTTATTATATAGCTTCTAATCAGCTAGATGGAGAGGATTATGAAGATTATTTTAAAATTCCAGAAAATGAAAAGCGCTTTTATGATATAATTATCCGTAATGCTAAGGTGAAATTGGATAATAAAGAGCAGATTTTAGACATTGCTATACAATACCAAGAGACTTTATTTGATAATGAGCTAAAATTTATACCTAAAGTTGAACAAATTTCAGATTTGAAACATTTTTTCGGACATAATGAAATAGATGCTGAAGAAAAAACGGTTCTAAATTCTAATAAAAAAAATATAGCTGAAGGAAACGAAAACGATTTCGTTTACATTGGCAATGAAATATTCTCAATTATTTTGTAAAATTTTGCTTTTTACGTGCAATATTATCAGTGGAATTGCATTATTTTTGTGTATAATTTTACAAATAGACAAAAAATGGGGAAATTTAAGTTAGACGAAATCGATCATCAAATATTAGATATGTTGATTGATAATACAAGAGTTCCGTTTACAGATATCGCAAAAAAACTGTTGATTTCTGCTGGAACTGTTCATGTTAGAGTAAAAAAGATGGAAGAAGCTGGAATTATAAAGGGTTCTTCTTTAACATTAGACTATAAGAAGTTAGGATATTCATTTATAGCCTATGTTGGTATCTTTTTACAAAACACTTCACAAACGAAGTTTGTTTTAGCTCGTATAAATGAAATTCCTTTTGTTACTGTTGCGCATATCACCACAGGTAAGTTTAATATATTTTGTAAAATTAGGGCTAAAAGCACAACACATGCTAAAGACATTATTTTTATGTTAGACGATATAGAAGGTGTTTACAGAACAGAAACTATGATCTCTCTTGAAGAGAGTATTAATGATAAAAAGCGATTAATGCATAATATTTTTAGCGATTTATAAGCAATATAAACGCAAAAACTAACTAAACCCTTTATTGATTATTTGATAAAGGGTTTTTTGTACATTTATGTTTTTAAACTCATAAAATGACTACAAGCAATCTTTCTCCAGAAGAATATAATCCGTATTACGGAACTTATATAGCTAAAGCGGCTAATCTAAACCTAAAGGAAGGTTTAAAATCTAATCACGCAATTACCGAAGCATTTTTAAATGCTATACCTAAAGATAAACTAGAATACAGATATGCTGAGGGTAAGTGGACAGTAAAAGATATTATACAGCATATTATAGACACAGAGCGCATATTTGCTTACAGAGCTTTGCGTATTGCAAGAAATGACAAAACAGCTTTGCCAGGATTTGAAGAAAATGATTATGCTTTAACTGGTAATGCTAACGCAAGAACATTAGAAAGTTTGCTTGCAGAATATAAAGCTGTTAGGCAAGCTACAATTGCTTTATTTAATAGCTTCTCTGATGATATGCTAAAACATATAGGAACTGCAAGTAACAGTCCAATTTCAGCTAGAGCGATTGGGTTTATTATTATTGGTCATGAAACACATCATTGTAGTGTGATTAAGGAAAGGTATTTGTAGTTTTAAAATAATTTGTATACAATACCGAGGAAAAATAAAATGAAGAAAAAAATATTAATAATAATCGGTTCTGTTGGGATTCTGTATTTTCTCTTATCGTATATTTTACCAGCTTTTGTTGCTGTTCCTTTTGCAGCTTACAATTCAAAAAAAGCCTGGGCTGAACATGAAAAAGAATACTCTGAAACTAAATCTGACTTGGTTTTAGACAGTATTGGTGATTTCCCATTTCCGATTGGTTCTGTGTCAGACTATGAAAAAATTTTTAATGATGTTCAAATTTCAAATCTGACAAAAATAATTTCTGAATATGAGGAAAAAACAACTCGTGAAATTGCAATTGTTACGGTAAACTCAATTGAACCATATGAGAATATTAGTGATTATTCAACGGATTTAGCAAATGAATGGGGAATTGGGAATTCAGAAACGGATAATGGACTTTTAATTCTATTCAGTAAAAATCTTCGAGAAATTAGAATTTCGACAGGTTATGGGACTGAAAAAATTCTGACAGATGAGCTTTGTAAAAAAGTTATTGATGAAACAATTATTCCCGAGTTTAAAAAAGGAGATTATTATAGTGGAATTGAAAAAGGAATGACAGAATTAATAAAAAAATGGAAATAAAAGTACTGTGTATAACAACATGTATAATTAATTGCGGTAAAATTTCTTTTCAGAAACTCAACCGCAATAAGTCGTCTTTTATTTAGTGCTGAAAATTATAGCAGATTTCACACAGCTAATCACAGAAAAACAGGTTATCCACCCATTTTTTGTTGAAATTCTTCCATAGTTACCTTTTCAAAACCAGATGGCACAATAAAACTACCTGAAGGAAGATTTTTTGAAACCTCTGTAGCTATTATTTTTACAATGCCTTCTTCAGAAGTAATTTCCATTTCTAAAGGGTATCCTTCAAGCTGTACTTTTTGATTAGGATTTTGCATTGCCTTTTGGCTAATTTTATTAGTGATATAAAACACAGCAGTTTTTCCATCACTATATTTTATTTCTGCTTTATGGCATTTATACCCAGAAATTTCTTTTGTGTCTTTTTTGTCGTATTTAACAGACTCAATATTATCTAGTTGTCCAAAAGCATTACCTGTGGCATCTTTATCTTTAATTTCGGTTATTTCATATTTCTGACCCATAGCATCCATGGTCATTATTAAGTCATTTGGGTTTGAATATTTAGTGTACACTTTTGTTATCATTAATCCACCCATCATGCTAATTTCAACTGCAGATTGATTTTCATCAAAATAATTAATCATTGTTATGGCTCCAATCATAGCCATATCTTCATCATCACTAATCATTTTGTATTTAACAAAACCTTTGTTTAACGTTTGGCTTATAGTACTAGTTGAAACAAATAGGAGTAATAAAATTGTAAGGTGTTTTATTGTTTTCATTTTGATGAATTTAATGTTTTTAGATTTATTTATGTTACTAATGTACACTATATTTTTAATTATTTTCAAGCTCTAAATTATTTTTATAGTACTCAAAGGCTTTAAATATGAGTTCGTTGTCTACAATGCAATCAATTTTAGGTTTCCCAATAGCTTCTAATAAAACAAAATTGATATTACCATGTTCGTTCTTCTTATCATATTTTAAAAGCTCTATAATTGGGTTGTAATTAGATGGTTTTATATCAACTGTTTTAAACATCTTTTTTATAACCAGATTTATATGTTCTAAATCTTCTTTTGGAAATTTTAATAATTCAGCAGATAAATAGCACTCTAAAATCATTCCAATAGCTATAGCTTCGCCATGTAGTAGTTCTTCTTTATTGTCTTCACTTAAAAAGTAAGATTCAATAGCGTGACCTAAAGTGTGTCCAAAATTAAGGTGTTTACGCTCGTTAGTTTCTAAAGGGTCTTTAGTTACTATGTCTTTTTTTATGATTACAGATTCGTAAATAAGTTCGTCTAAATCTTTCATTGTTAGTTTAGATAAGTCAATTAACTTATTCCAGTACTTTAAGTCATATATTAAACCATGTTTTAACATTTCAGCAAATCCAGACTTTAAATGGTTTTGTGGCAAAGTGTCTAAAAATGCTGTGTCAATCAACACCATGTCACCTGAATTTATAACACCAATCTGATTTTTTAAAGCACCTAAATCGACACCAGTTTTTCCGCCAACAGAAGCATCAACCATGGCAAGAAGCGAGGTTGGAACGTTTATGTATTTTATACCACGTTTAAAAGTGCATGCAACAAAACCACCCAAATCGGTTACAACTCCACCACCAAGATTTATCATTAAGCTTTTTCGGTCTGCACCAAGTTCTGATAAAGCATTCCATACACCAACACAAGTGTCGATAGTTTTGTTTTCTTCACCAGATTCAATTTCAATAACTTCTATTGGAGTGGCAGTATTTAGATTTGACATAAAACTAGATAAACAATAATTATGCGTATTGGTGTCTACTAATATGAATATTTTCGAAAAATGATGTGCATCTAAATAGCTGTTTAACTCAGTATAACAGTTTGAATTAAAGTGAATTGAATATGATTTTGTGTGTATTGACTTCATGTATCTAACGTTCCTTTTTACAGACAATGAAAATAAGCAGTTTTTACTAAAATAATAGCCTATGAATATTTATTTTTGTTATTATTTTTAACAATGACTACAAAACGACTTTTTGATAATACCGAAGTTGCTTTTCAATTAAAAAGTGACTCAGAGCTTGAAAGAGCCTACTTTTTGTTTAAGATGATATCTCATCAACCTTTAGTTAGAATTGGCACTGCTGCTACAAATTTTGCACTTAAAGCGCATTTACCTGTTGAAGGTTTAATACGTTCTACAGTGTTTGATCACTTTTGTGGAGGTGTAAACGAAGACGATTGTATTAATGTTATTGACAAAATGTACACTAAAGGTGTATGCTCAGTACTAGACTTTTCGGTAGAAGGAAAGGAAGAAGAGCAGAGTTTTGATGATGCAATGCAAAAAATTGTAAAAATCATTAATTTTTCTGATGAAAAGGAAGCCATGCCAATTGTGGTTTTTAAGCCTACAGGTTTTGGACGTTTTCATCTCTATCAGAAAAAAGGAGAAGGAAAACCTTTTAGTGATGAAGAAACTCAAGAGTGGAATAGAGTAGTAGCACGTTTTAATACAGTGTGCAAGTTGGCTAAAGAGAAAGATGTTGAAATATTGATTGATGCTGAAGAAAGTTGGATGCAAGATGCTGCAGACGATTTGTGTGAAGATATGATGCGTTTGTATAATAAAGATATTCCTATTGTATATAACACCTTGCAACTTTACAGATGTGGAAGATTAGAATATTTGAAACAGTTACACGAGCGTGCAAAACGTGATGGTTTTAAAATAGGTCTTAAAATAGTTAGAGGTGCTTACATGGAAAAAGAGCGCGAAAGAGCTGAAGATAAAGGCTATGAGTCTCCAATATGTGTAACAAAAGAGGCAACAGATATTAACTTTAATGAAACATTAGATTACATTTTAAAGAATTTAAATGAAATCTCACTTTTTATAGGAACTCATAATGAAGAAAGTTGTTATTTGGCAATGGAGTTGATGAATAAGCTGAATATTTCTAAAAGTGATAACAGAGTTTGGTTTGGGCAATTATATGGTATGAGTGATCATATAAGCTTTAACTTAGCTGCCAATGGTTATAATGTTGCTAAATATGTGCCTTTTGGACCTGTTAAAGATGTTATGCCTTATTTAATTAGACGAGCTGAAGAGAATACTTCAGTTGCTGGACAAACAAGTAGAGAGCTTAATTTACTAAAACAAGAAAAAGCACGACGTAAGTTGTAATTTTAAATCAATCAAAAAAAGATATGTTAAACAACCCTTTTGCATCAAAAACCTACGAAACTATCTGGTTAAAGCATTTTAGTAATGGTGCAGAAGCTACTACTTTTGGTTCTGTTAAAGGGGTTAAATTTGTTAAGCACAGTAAGTTACCTTATTATGAAAATATAGGGAGAAACTTAACCAATGGCATGACATATCAGCTAGATTTAAAAGCTGACGATTTAAAGGGTAGAGTTGTAGTTGTTTACGATGTTCCAGATTATTTTTCGACTGAAAACTATGATAATTCATCAAATATTAAGGTTAATAAGATAAAACAGTACAAAGGCTTGTCTTCTAATTTAGATGAATTTGAAAGCTTGGAAGATGTGTTGCAGTCTTGTTTTGGGTCTAAAAGCAAAAGCAGATTTAAAGGTCGAGTAAGACAAATAGAGTCTAGTTTTAATATTTCACAAAAAGTATATTTCGGTTCGATTTCTAAAGAGGAGTATAAAAACGACATGCAAACTCTTAAAGAGCTACTTTTTAAGCGTTTTGATCAACGAAACGAGCATAATACAGTATTGCCAATTTGGAGTTTTTATGAAGAATTAATTTATGATTTGATTCTGGAAAAAAAAGTTGTTTTTAACGTAATTTATGATGAAAGCAAACCAATTGCCATGTCAATTAACTATGTATATGATCATATTGTAGTAGTTGCAATAAGAACTTTTGATATTGAATATTATAAATATAACATTGGTAATTACGAAGTTTATAAACTTTTTGATTGGTCTTTACAAAATGGCATTTCTGAGTTAGACTTCTCTAAAGGTGAAGTAGATTATAAAAGACGTTGGTCGAATAGAGAATATACCTATGAGCACCATATAATTTATGATTCTAAATCGATAAAGGCTGTTTTAATTGGAAAAAGCTTGTCTAACTTATTAAAGTTTAAGCAGTATTTACGAGATAAGAAGGTAAATACTATGTATGTAAAACTAAAGCATTTAAAGAAAAAGATTCTTTTCCAGAAGTAGGAAAAGAATCTTTTTCTTATTGTATTTAATAGCGTTTTCTATTTTTTATAAAATTGCCACCATTTCTTTTTCTTTTTGTGAGGATTGTTTCCATAACCATAGCCATAACCTCTAGATTTATCATTAGTTCCATTTAATAAAATAGTCATATGTGGTAATCTGTTTTCATCGTAAAGCGTCTGTGCAATATGTAATTGTCGTTTATCAACATTATTTGCGCTAACCACATAAATAAACAAATCTGCATAATTACTAATTAGTAAAGTATCAGTAACCAAGCCAACAGCAGCAGTATCAACAACTATATAGTCATAATCGTCTTGTGCTACATCAAAAAGCGTACTAACACGATCATTCATTAATAATTCAGCAGGATTTGGTGGAATAGTGCCTGATGGAATTATCTTTAAAAACTTATTAGTGCTTACAGAAGTAGTAACATCATCTATAGTTAGTTCTGGGTCAGATATATAATCTGTTAAACCTTTATCTGCTTTAATCTCTAGATACTCATTTACTTTTGGTACTCTAATATCAGTTTCAATAAGTAAAACTCTTTTTTCAGAATACGCTAAAGATGATGCTAGATTTATTGATGTATGTGATTTTCCTTCTTGTGCTTTAGTTGACGTTACAAAAAGTGTTTTGCACTTCTTTTTATTGCCTTTTAAAATAAAATCTATATTAGATCTTATTATTCTAAATGCTTCAGCTTTTGGAGAATAATCTACCTTTTTTATCAGTCTTCGTTTAGGGTCTGATTTTGGAATATCTCCTAAGAAAGGTATTGTTAAAACTTTCGCTAAATCGTTTTTATTATGAATTTTTGTGTCTAAAATACTAGATAGATAAATAAACATCGACGGAATCATAATTCCAAAAATAAGCGCAGCTAAATACACAAATAAACGTTTAGGGCTTATTGGAATAGCTGAAGTATAAGCTTTGTCAATAATTTTTGCATTAGGAGACGATAGTCCTAATTGTATTGCTGTTTCTTCACGTTTTTGTAATAAATATAAATACAATGACTCTTTAATATCTTGCTGACGTTTAATATCTCTAAACTGACGTTCTTTACCAGGAGCCGAATAAATTTGACCTCTAATGCGTTCGTCTTCTTGGCTTAAAGCATCCAAAGTAATTTTACTTGTAGATCTCATATTATCTAAACTAGATACCAAGCTAGATTTTAACGCATTAATTTGATTGTTTAGGTTTATTACTGTTGGGTTTTTTTCGCTCGAATTTTTTAAAATTCTATCTCTTTGCAACACTAACTCGTTATGGCTTTTTGTAAGTTGAGAAACAGAATTATCAGCAATACCAATATCTGCTGGTAAAATATCAGATTCTTTATTATTGCTAGTAATTTGTTCTTTTACATAGTCAATTAACTGAATTTGATTTGCAGTATTAATAAGCTTTGTTTCATTTTCTCTTTCACTTTCTAAAAAAATATTTGATTGAGATGCTAAAGCAGTTAATCTATTACTCTTTTGAAGTGTTTCAGCAGTAAAATCGACCTCTTCTAATTCTTTTGATACAAGTTGAAGTCTATTTGAAATAAAATCTGATGTCGCCTGAACGATTAATTGTTTGTCATTGATGACATCTTCATTATATTTTTCAATTATTTTATCTAAAATTAAACTTGCTTTATCCTTTAGATTTTCATTAACTGAAATACTAATAATGTCTGAACCAATGTTATTAGACACATTTATTTTAGCTTGATAACCTTCAACAACTCTATCTACAGAGCTCATTACAACTTTTATACTGGCACCAACTTTAACTGAGTCTTTTTCAATATTAGGAGTGAAAATAATATTTCCAAAACCAGTTTTTATTTTATCACCAAAAGCATAAACTCTTGCATCGTCTGCTTCTAAATTTAAAAGTTCGTTACTCTCTGTACTTGTTAAGCTAAACTTTGTAGGAGTAAGTATTTTAACATACAGTGTTGTGTCTATTTTATTTATTATTGAGTCGTTCGCAAGAAAATTTATACTAATAGGAGGGTTTAAATAATCTTCTACTTCTTTAATACGACCTCTAACAATATATTTAATATTTAAATCAAGTTCTTCTACAACTTTTCTTAAGAGAGTTCTAGATTTAATAACTTCCATTTCGTCAGTAATATTACTGAAATCGGAAGAAAATAGACCATAAGTTTCTAGTGATGATATTTCTGGTAGCTTGCTACTATTCTTATCATTATTAATTTTGATTGATGCTGTAGCTTGGTACTCGTAAGTTGCATATCTTAAATACAAAAATGCTAAAATAAAAGCCAGTATTACACATACTAAAATTAGCTTCCATTTAGAAATGAATAAATCTAATTTTTCTCTTAATTCACTATTTGATTCTTGGGCCTGTTGTTTCATTTTGGATTATAGAATATTATTTTATCAAAATAGCAGCAATTGTAGCTAGAGTTGCCACAGCTGATATGATTACACCATTGTTTTGGTTGTAAGACGATTGTCTAATTCTTGCTTTATTTGGCTCAACATAAATAACATCGTTTTGAGCTAAATAATAATTAGGCGATTGTAAAACTCTTATAGACGTTAAATCGAATTTGGTGTATTGTTTTTTACCATCTCTTTCTCTTATTAAAAACACATTATCTCTTTTTCCATAAATAGTTAAATCACCAGCTAAACCTAATGCTTCTGTAAGTGATACTCTTTCATCTTGTATTGTATATGTTCCTGGTTTATTTACCTCTCCAAGAACTGTGATAGTAAAGTTTGCAAGTCGTATATTTACTATAGGATTTTTAACATACTCTAATAGCTGCTCTTTTAAATAATCATTAGCTCCAGAGCGAGTTAATCCTTCCATTTTTATTGTTCCAAGAACTGGAAACTCAATATTACCATTATTATCTATTAAATAAGTTTGCATTCTTAATGTACCTTGAGCACTAATTACAGTAGAATTGTAAGAAACAGGAGGTAGGTTAAATGGTTTAACTACTTCTGGGTCTAATGCTGATACATCTATAGTTAACAAATCACCAACCATAAAAGTTAATTCAGAATCTTGAGTATAATTTAAATCAGCCTCAGTAAGAACTTCATCTTGAAAATAAACAAGATCTTTTCTTGTGCCACAAGATGTTATTATTAATATTGACAAAAATGCAAATGCATTTATAAGCTTATTTGGTTGAATTTTTGTAGTCATTTTATTTTTAGTTAGGTTAAATTATTTTAAGAATCTAAAACTTCATATTTAGAATTATTTGACACATACTCTGGTATAATTTCCTTCATTAAAGATACTATTTCCAAATTTTGCATTTTTATGTTAGCAGAGCATAATCTTTCTATTTTAAGTTCAATGTCGTTAATATCTAGTTGCTTTGTTTTAGCAATCATTATTTTTTCATGATATGTTGGTTTAGTGTTTTCACCATCAGCCAACAACTCCTCATATATTTTCTCTCCAGGTCGCAATCCTGTTATTTTTATGTCTATATCTTCAGGATATCTTAAACCTGATAAGATTATCATGTTTACAGCCAAATCGAATATTTTAACTGTTTTTCCCATATCAAACACAAAAATTTCTCCACCATTACCCATAGTTGCTGCTTCCAGTACTAATTGACAAGCTTCTGGAATTGTCATAAAATAGCGTGTAATATCTTTGTGAGTAACAGTTAAAGGTCCACCATTTTCAATTTGCTTTTTAAATAAAGGTATTACTGAACCATTTGAACCAAGTACATTTCCAAATCGAGTGGTAATAAACTTTGTTTGTCTTTGCCCTTGTAAGCAGTTAACATAAAGTTCAGCTATACGTTTAGTTGCTCCCATTACATTTGTTGGGTTTACAGCTTTATCAGTTGATATAAATACAAACTTATTTACATTGTATTTTACTGATAAACTTGCAATATTTTTTGTGCCAATAACATTAACACTTACAGCTTCATATGGGTTGTTTTCCATTAACGGAACATGCTTATAGGCTGCAGCATGGAATACAATTTTTGGTTTGTATAAATCAAACAACTGTTCCATTCTGTTATGATCTCTAATATCGCCAACAATGGCATCAAAATTTACTTTTCCGTTTCGGTTAAATTCTTGCTCTATATTGTAAAGTGAAGATTCAGCTGAATCAATAAGTATTAGTTTTTTGTAACGATATTCTGAAACTTTACGTGCTAATTCGCTTCCAATAGATCCAGCTGCACCTGTAATGAATATAATTTGATTATCGTACTCATCAATCAATGCGCTGTTTTTAATTGAGATTTGCTGTCTGCCTAGTAAATCTTCTATATTTACTTCTTTAATCTGGCCTAAACTTAAATCGCCATCTATCCAATGTTGAACAGGAGGTACAATTTTTACTTTTAAGCCAAGCGAAAATAACTGTCCCGTAATTTGTAATAATCTTGACGACTCAATGTTTTGAACCGAAATAATAACCTCTTCTACATCGTTGTTTGTTACAAATTTCTTATTTATCTTATTAAGACTATAAACCTTTAATAGGTTGATTTTTTTGCCAACTTTTTGCTCATTATCATCAATAAAACCAATAACCTCATAACCGTTTTTTGAGTCATTATTAATAGCGTCGTAGGTAATCATTCCTGCATTACCAGCGCCAAAAATTAATACTCTTTTGGTAGTTTTAAAGTCTTGCATTAAGTTATTATACAACGATTTAATAAATAATTTAAACCCAGTGAGAAAAAGAATATTTAATAATAAGTGTATATAAATTATTGACCCTGAAATATTAAAAATGTCATCGAAATTTAATTTTCTACTCAAAAATGTAGAAATAATCAGTATTGTTGCCAGTATATTAACACCAATAATAATATTGATTATGTCTTTATAACCTGTAAAACGAACAACACCTTTGTGAGAACCTACACTTAAAAAACTAATAAATGCTGCTAATGCTACAAACGGAAGTTGATTAAGTAAGAGTTTTATATCGAAATCAATACTAAAGTTAAAACGAATGAGATACGCTATAAAAAAAGTAAAAAGCACAACAAGTAAGTCTAATAGCATTATAAGCCATTTAGATGCATACTTTTGCGATATTTTATGTAGTATTTCAATCATTAGTTATCAAAGTAGGCTTGTATAGTTGATAAAACTCTATTTTTCTCATTATCAGTTAGGTTAGAGCCACTAGGTAAACATAATCCTTTTTTAAATAAGTCATCAGATACACCGTTTAAATATTTTGGACATTCCAAAAATACTGGTTGCTGGTGCATTGGTTTCCAAAGTGGTCTACTTTCAATGTTTTCTTTTTCTAAAGCAATTCTTAATCCTTCTCTTGTTTTTTCAGAATTAGTTAAAATACAAGACAGCCATCTGTTAGAAAAGTGCCCTTTAGGCTCGCTTAAAAAAGCAATCTCATTTATGTTCTTTAAATGGCTCTCATAAAAATTATAGTTTTGTCGTCTTAACTCAACTCGATTGTCTATAACTTGCATTTGCCCTCTACCAATTCCTGCTATAACATTAGACATTCTGTAATTATAACCAATATGAGAATGTAAATACTCTACAGCATTATCTCTAGCTTGCGTGGCAAGAAACACGGCTTTATCTTTTATACTTTTGTCTTTAGTAACTAAAGCTCCACCACCAGAAGTGGTAATGATTTTGTTACCATTAAATGACAAAATGGATATTGTACCAAATGTACCACATTTTTCATTGCTATATGTGCTACCAAGCGCTTCGGCACTATCTTCCAATACAGGAATACTGTAAGCCTCTGCAACACGATTAATTTCAGACACTTTATAAGGCATTCCGTATAGATGAACTGCAATAATTGCTTTAGGTTTTTTGCCTTTTGCTATTCGGTCTTTTATTGCTATTTCTAGCTGTTCAGGACAAATATTCCATGTGTCGCTTTCGCTATCAACAAAAACAGGAGTTGCACCTAAATATGCTATTGGGTTTGCAGATGCAGAAAATGTTTTACTTTGGCAAATAACTTCATCACCTTTTGCAACGCCTAGTAAAACCAATCCTAAATGTATGGCTGCTGTTCCAGAGCTTAATACAGCTACATTACTACCTTCTCCTAAATAACTTTGAATATCGCTTTCAAAACCAGTTACATTTGGCCCTAAAGGAGCAATCCAGTTAGATTTAAAAGCATCGTCTATATATTGCTGCTCTTTACCACTCATGTGTGGAGAAGATAACCATATTTTAGTATTCATAAGTTACTATTAAGTAAGTTTATTACTATTCAATTTTCATGTCTAGTGAGGGAGCTTGGGACATAAAACCTAACTATTAATTCCATAATAAACACATATTAAAGTTACTAAATATGTGAATGCAATACATCTAAAACAGATAAATTTTGATTAAATATCAGCTAATTAGACAAGAACAACCAAATAAACACGACCAAAAACAGTTTTTGTCGTTAATGTATTTAGTTAATGTTTAGCTGTTATTTTGTTAGTAAGCCCAGTCATTGTTTCACTTTTAAAGCCGTATTTTTTGTTTAGCTCTTTGTAGTGTTTAAAAATCATTTCTAAATTTTTGAAGTTTTTGTCTGTATGAGTGCCAAAGTTATGAGGATGAAACCAAATATGGAACATCTCATTGTGTCTAGCGGCATATTTCATACCTCTCTTAATTCGTTTGATCTTTAATGGCTCTAGAAACGATAATAGGCTTGAGTAATTTCGAAGTAAAATGGAAGCAGGTAAATTGAGTATCTTATTTTTTTTATAGAATTTTTCTACTCTATAAGTGTTGATTCCTGAAACATTCAAATAAGCATCAGTAATCCTTAATAATTTAAAAATATACCAACTGTGATAAAATTTTGTTGAGTGAACATTATACATATACGCTTTTTTTTTGCCTCTAAATGATTTGATTCCTTTTTTATAGCAAACATCTATATATGGTTTGTCAATAGGGTCGTCTGAATTTATCATATTTCTTGGAAACACAATACTCTCTAGAGTAATATCCATTTCTTTTGCTATTGCAATTGCTGAATTTAAATCGTCTTCAAACTGTTCAACGGTTTGTCCCAATCCGTGACAATAATAATGACTAAAAGTATGAGTGCCAATTTCATGATTTCCATTTTGTTTAATCTCATTGATAACCGATTTTGCATAATGAAATGGGTCTTCATTTTCAGTATCAGCTATTGAGTCGAGTAGAGGGTAAGGTGATAATTTTTGGTTTTTATAGGTAGGCTTGTTTTTAGGTAGGTATTTTTTAAGTTCTTCTTTGTTTTCAGCAAATAAAAAGCCAACAGTTGAGAATGTTAATTTAACATCATAAGCGTCAGCTAACCCTATCATTCTGGTAATCACTGGTCGTACTTGCAATAAGTTGTTTTTATAGCTTTCAACGGTTCGCACATCAAAAACTCCCCAATGAAGTTCAAAGTCTAAAGAGATTACTAGATGTCCGTCGTTAATCATAATAGGGCTGTATTTAAGTGGTTCGTAGTTTTAAACAAAAGTATAATATTAATTTCATTTCCTGTATAAAGGAAAAAAAGTATCATTAGTATTTGGTGTTTCTTCTGTTATATTGGAAAGCTGGTTATAAATGTTCTTGTTAACTATTTTTCTACCTGTATAAAATATTGCTACATCATTTGGAAAAAATGTTTTCTTGAAATTATAAATTCCATCATTACTTCCATAGCCACCACCTAAAATATAGTGCTTGAACCCATTGGTATAAGCCCAATTAATTAACTTATCTTTTAGTAAATCGTTGGGGCGTAACTTAAAATAATCTGATCGCGTACCTCCTAAAAAGGAATACATATTTGATTTTGATAATAACACTAATTCTGATGCTATAGGTGTTGATTCTTTATACGCAATTGCTATTGCACAATTATCTTTAAGAGAGCCAATGAAAGATTCAATTTTTTGTTTTGAAAAATAATATTCTTTAGAAGCATTTGCTCTATCCATAGTTTCAATGTAGATATTATAAAAATGTTCGAATATAATAGGAGTTATATTTCTATAATAAATGTCAATTCTTAAACCATGTTTAATAGCTTTATTTACATTTTTTCTAACTTTTCTATCATAATTTTCCCATTGAGTATTTGGCTCTAAAAGATTTCCTTTTATATTTAATAATGTTGGATTACAAGTGCCAGAATAATATAAATGATTGTTACCTAAATTGAATCGAATAAATTCTGAAACAATATTATTTTGGGCATACCATTCATCAACTTTGCTCCAAAATTGTTTTATGCTTGTATCAGTGACAGTGTCATTAAATAATGGACCACTATAACCATAAGTTGATATTACATCATAATATTTTGTAGTGTCATGATACTCAATTTCACGAAGATGAAATGGCATTATGATCATGTGGTTAGAACCATCGCTAAATAAAAAAGAGTAGGTGTTTTTTAATCCTAAAGAAAAAGTATCAATAAATTCAGCTCTGTAATAAGGTATTTTCTCTTTAATGGAGTTATATACTTCATTATAAAGATGAACATCATTAGTATTGCTTAAATCTAAAATTTTTAATTGCATCTAACCGTTGTTTAATACTAGTTTAAAATTTTTAATCATATCAACTAAATCAGCCTCTTCACAGTCTTGATGGACAGGAAGGTTAATTATATGTTTTGATGTGTAAATTGCTGATTCGAAGGTCGAATTTTCTAACTGCTCTATCATAGTATGATATAAACTCACAAATCCGAATCCTCTTTTGTTCATTTCAAAATAAATAGCATCTCTATTAGTGTCATGAATTAAAACAGGTAAAGTTTGTGGACAAACACCTTCTTTCAACTCTGGGTACAGAATAGTTATTCCATTAATGTCTTTTAGGTGATTTATTAGAAGTTTATAGTTAGTTATTCTTTTATCATAAATTGATTTGAAATCGTATTCAAGACTATGGGTATTAGTTAGGCTTGAAGGATTTCTGCCTATTTCGAGATTCTGTTTTAGGTTGTCGACTAATAAGCCGCCTGTCTCTAATGGCAATATTTTATGGAGTGCAAATAAATTGTAAGCAGCTTTTCTGCCACAAATTCCACCAATTAAATCGGTAAGCATTGCATGTGCAGAATCTTCTACATAAAACACATTCTCTTCATCTAACCAATTAGCAATTTCATCATAGTTAGAGTCTGGAAACCCAAAATAATGAACTAATAAAACAATTGGGTTGGTATTTGTCTTGACTTTTTTTTTGAAGTCTTCAAAATCAATTTGCAAATGTTTGTTTAAGCCATAAAATGCGAATGGAATGTTAGTATTGTCTACTGGATCAAAAATTCCACTACCTTCGTTTTTTGACCATCCAATATATGCAGGTAGAATGACAGTAGCATCTGTATTTTGCTTTATAAACTTCTCTATTATAGAGCTCCACGCATCTCTTGCTCTATTGAAAGACGTGAGTTTTCGCTTATATTGGTAAGGATTATTTGCTTGTTTAGTTACTCTGTCCATAATTTTTTTGATTCCAATTATTGATGGTTTCTACTATAAATTTCATATCATCTAAACTATACCTAAAATCTACGTGTATGTTGAAAAGATGTTTCCAATTACTTTTTAAATCATTTTGAGGCCATAAATTTGCTGGATATATGTTGTTTAAAATCATATAAGATTTAAATGAATAAAATAGATTTTCATCTTTAAATACTAATAAAAGCCCAAATGCTATGTATCCTCTTCGTTTAATGACCTTAAAATGGTCAGACTGTTTTAAATGTTTATATACATATTGTAAATTGTTTTTTTTACAAATGTTAGGATCTAAATCGATGAAATGTTTTATATAGTTTGTGATAGAATCATTTGGTTTTGTATATGAATTTGATTTGGAAACGAATGATTCACCTTCTTCTAAAAGCGATAAATAAATTTTATTAAAATTTTCAGAGTTACCCTTTATAAAGTTTCTCTTTTGCGACATTGATTCATTAAGCTTTTCCCAGGCTTTTATAGCAAATTTATCAGTTGTGTTTTCATAAAAGTTGAGGGGGAAATTTGAGTTAGGTTGCCAAGTGATTCCTCCTAAAGGGATTGGGTAGGTTTTACGAATAGAACTAATACAATAATCGGCTTTGCTTTTGATGCATTGTTTGCTTAACCATCCGTGAGAATGGTCTTCAATTATAATAGGTTTATCATTTGGGTTTAGGTTATAAGAATAAGTAGTTAATCCCCAAAAGTTATTTAAAATTACAACATCCTCTTGATTGGCAAATTGCTCAATATTAAGCTTGGCATTTAATCTGAAGGGGTTTATATAGTAAAAGTCAACATTATTAAAATTATTTGAAATATTGTTTATCACATTGTGGCAAAAATAACTTGGTAACCAGATTTTATTTATTTTTTGCTTATTTGAAATTTCCTTTAATAATGCTAGATATGCATTTCTACCTGTATGATAAATAGTGAATTTATCAAACGACATAGGTATCTTGTTTTGCTTTAATGCTATTAATTCATTATCGCAATCATCCAGTAAATAAAAACTTGATCCAATTTCTTTATTCAACATCTGCTCCTTTAAATGCAGGCATATTAGCACTGACAGAATTATTAATATCTTTCTTTTTAATAACTTTATAGAAGGTCAAAAACAAAATTTTTATATCCAATACAAATGATTGATTGTCAACATACCAAACATCGTGATTGAATTTTTGTTCCCAACTTATTGTGTTTCGCCCATTTACTTGTGCCCATCCAGTAATTCCTGGCATCACTTCATGTCGCCTAGCTTGTACTTTGTTGTATAAAGGTAAATATTCTGGATGCAAAGGTCTTGGGCCAATTAAACTCATATCTCCTTTAATGATATTAATAAGTTGAGGGATTTCATCAAGCGAATATTTGCGAATAAATGCACCTATTTTTGTAACTCTCTCATTGAATGGCAACAATTTTCCGTGTATGTCCTTTTTGTCATTCATTGTTTTTATCTTTATGATACTAAAAGTCTTACCATTTTTGCCAGCTCTTTTTTGAAAAAAGAAAGGTTTTCCGTTATTAACGATAACTAAAATGATAATAAGTGTAATGAATATTGGGGAGCTAATAATTAAACTAATTATCGCAATAACGAAATCAAAAATTGGTTTTAATATGTTTTTATATGGAGCCATTTTTATTATCTATTTATCTTGAATTTTTTAACATTCTATCACATTTAGAATACATAACCTCGCTTTTATAATTATTAAATTTAGAAATGTTAATTCTATTATTTATCCATTCTATATATATAGCAGCTATATTAATCCCAGCCTCATGTGAAAATGGATAACCACCACCAAATCTTGGGTTTAGTTCGAGTACGTAAATTTTATTATTACTAACAAACACATCACAATCTAAATTGCCATAGTGTTTTAAGTGTGTTGAAATGATTTTACCTAAATCATTAAATTTTTCATCTATTACAGATACCGCTCGGTCTGTTTCACCAGATCGCATATTTAATTTTTCTCTAACAAATGTTCCAACATAGTTGCCTTCAAAATCATTTAATATGTCTATTCCGTATTCTTTTCCAATTATTTTTTCTTGAATTATTAAAGGAATGTTAGTTTCATCTTTATTTGCTAAGGCATTGGTTGAGTTTTTTAGTCTTAAATACAAATACTTGTATATCAATTCCAGTTCTTCAATATTTTCGGCATAATTAATATTCATTGATGCACTTCCCCAGCGATCCTTTACAACTAATGGAAATGTTAGGTTTTCTTTTTTTATCTCTGATATCGCTAATTCTAGACTATCGAATGTTTTTGGAGTATTAAGTCCAATGTTTTTTAGAAAATTAGCTGTTTTCAGTTTATCAAAGGCTAAATCAATCACAGCTTCGCTAGAAATAATAATTTTTGCTCCAGTTTGAGTTTCTATCGATTTTTTATGTTTTGAAAGTATTGGTAATTCAAAATCATTTAAAGATATTACTGCGTTAATATTATGTGTCTTGATTAAATTTATAATCGTTGGTATATAGCTAGCGTCATAGATATTTGGAACGACAAGAGCCACATCAGCATCTATCATTGCGGGAGCATTAACATCAACATCTGAAGCAAATATTTTGCCTTGATTATTTAATGCTTCTTTAAAGTAATTAATCAAATAGTTACGGCGTCCTACGCATGTGAATAACATATTGGTGCTCATCTGTTTTCGTTTTTAGTATGCGTTCCCATAAAATCTGGTACAATATCATTATCAATACTAGAAACCCCGTCTTTTTTAAAAACTGTATAAAAGGTTAAAAAAATAATTTTAATATCTAAAAGTAGCGATATATTTTTTACATACCACACATCAAACTCAAATTTTTGCTCCCAACTAATTGCATTTCTGCCATTTACTTGAGCCCAACCTGTAATTCCTGGCCTTATATTGTGTCGCTGTTTTTGAAAATCGTTATAACGAGGTAAATATCTTATGCGTAATGGTCTTGGTCCAATTAAACTCATATCACCTTTAATAACGTTTAATAACTGCGGAATTTCATCAAGTGAATATTTTCTAACAAAATTCCCTGTTCTAGTCAATCGATCTGATGGCGGAAGCAATTCTCCATGTTCATCAGTTTTATCATTCATGGTTTTGAACTTTATAATTCTAAATACACGTTCGTTTTTACCAGGTCTTTCTTGATAAAAAAATGCTTTTCCGTTGTTTTTTATAAGTAATACACACCAAACAATTAAAAACAAAGGCAGTAAGATAATAAAGCCAATTGATGCTAATATTAAATCGAAAAATCGTTTAAAAAAATGACTGTAAATCTTCATTTATTCAAGGCTTTTATAAAGTTTTAATAGTTTATTCCAAATATATTCTTGTTGGTAACGTTCAACAATTCTCACTCGAGACTGATTTGCCATTTCTGTTCGTTTATCAGGATTATCTATCATAAACTGCATAGCATCTTGTATAGCTGTTTCACTTTTTACAGGAATAATCAATCCGTTTACATTGTGCTCAATTATTTCATTGCATCCATTAATATCTGATACTATGCAAGGTAAATTCATACAACTAGCTTGCAAGACAACATTAGGAAATCCTTCACGATAGCTTGGGAAAGTTAATACGTGTGAAATGGCTACATAAGGTCTAATATCTTTTTGCATGCCAACAGCAAGTATTTGCTTATTGTGTTCTATTAGTTTTTCGGTTTCTGGCAATAATGGATCTAAATGATTTTCATGAGGACCAACTAAAATAAGTTTGTAATTTTTATTTGATTTTGAAAGCTTATCAAAAGCAGAAACAAGTTCGTTTAAGCCTTTGTCTTTAACCATTCTGCCAATAAAAATAAATACAACATCTGTGTCAGAAATATGTAACTCTTTCTTTAAATCTATTTTTGTTTGCTCTGAAACTAATTTTGAATCGTAATGTGCTACATCAATACCGTTTGAACTTCCTTTACCAATTACTTTAAGTTTTGAAGGGTTGGTGTATTTATTTTGTAAAATAATGGATTCTAATCCATAAGAATTTGGCAAAATTTGTGTAGCACAAGCATAAGTAAAGGTTTCTACTGTGTCTAATAATTTTCGTTTAGCACCTCTAGCTTCTAATAATGGTAAACCTGCAATAGTATGTAATCTGTGAGGAACGCCTGCCAATTTTGCTGCCAACATACCAACAGTACCTGCTTTTGGTGTATGTGTATGTACAATAAAAGGCTTTTCTTTTTTGAAGAATTTGTAAAGTTTGTAAGCAGCTTTTAAATCTTTAATAAGTGTAATTGAGCGTGTCATTTCAACTATATAGGTTTCAATGCCTTCATCGTTTTTTACTTCCTCAAGTTCTTTACCACTACTAGAAATACCAATCACTTTGTAATGTTGATTCATAAATCTGTGCTGTCCCTTTAAGAGGGTTCTTAAAGAGGAAGGAACAGTAGTTATGCGGATTAGTTTTTTCAAAACACTATAGTTTATATGTTTTTGTATACCACTTTTGAAAACAGAAAAATGCCCAAACTTTAAAAGTATTATCCTTTTTTCCTGTTAAATGATTATCTACTAACTCAATAATAGCTTGTACACTAAAAATATTTTGTTTTATCAAGAAAGTAGAGTCTATATAACCTAAAAGTTCTTGTTTTAAACCTTGGCGAAGCCAGTCGCCAACAGGAACTCCAAATCCTTGTTTAGACTTTTCTAAAAAGCCACTTGGAAATACATCTTTAAATGATTCTTTTAGAATGTGCTTTTTGCTCCATTTTTTTAGAAGATAGTTCTCTGGTAAGCTCATTGTAAATTCAAACAGCTCTCTGTTTAAAAAAGGCGCTCTACATTCTAGTGAGTTGAGCATGCTTGTCCTGTCAACTTTTACAAGCATATCACCTTCAAGACTTAAATGTCTGTCAATAGTTCTGAAATCGTTTAAAGATTTTGGGCTCGATATATTTGTCTTTTCTTTGTAATAATTAAAGATGTTTGGCTTTTGATATTCTGGACTCAAAAGGGTATTGATGTCGTTAGTTTCAAAACCTAAAGAGATAATATCCCAATAGTAGCCATCACTATAATCTATAGCATTTAACATCTTGTTTAACTTATACTTAATACCTCTATTGTCATCTTTTCGTTTGAGTAAATTTGAAGCTATTTTATTAACTTGATTATGTGCAAATTCTGGTACAAAACTTGTATAACGACTATTAATTTTCCCAATATAATACTTGTTATAACCTCCAAAAACTTCATCACCACCATCTCCAGTTAAAGCTACTTTTACGTGTGCTTTAGTTTTGTTTGATACCAAATAGGTTGGGAGTGATGACGAATCTGCAAAAGGCTCGTCAAAGTTAAAAAGTATGTCGTCTATATTATGTTTTAAATCTGATTCGCTTATAACAAACTCATGATGGTTACTATTAATAAGCTTTGCAACAACACGAGATTTATCTGTTTCATCATACGAAGCTTTTTCAAAACCAATAGAAAATGTATCAATTTTGCTGTCGCTCATATCAGCTAAACAATAAGATACGACTGATGAATCTACTCCTCCTGAAAGGAATGTACCTAATGGAACATCTGAAATTGAACGGCTTTCAACACTTTTGTATACTTTATTTTTTACTTCTTTTTTTGCTGCCTCAAATGATAATCTTGATTTTGGCAGAGGAGTAGTATCATAAATCGAATTGATTTTAAACTCAAATGTTTTTAAATCATATTCTATATAATTATTTGGCTCTAGCTTATTAATACCTTCATAAATTGTGTAAGGTGCAGGAATATATGTAAGCCTAAAAAAAAGATTTAATCCTTCTCTACATATATCTGGCTTAGTTGTAAGGCTTTTTATTATTGATTTTAATTCTGATGCCCAATAAAACTGATTTCCACTATTAGTATAATACAAAGGTTTTTCGCCAAAAAAGTCTCGAGCTATAAATACTTTACCTTTATTATAATCATATATACTAAAACCAAACATTCCGTCTAGTTTACTAAAACCATCTGTTCCAAAAGTTTCATAAAGTTTTAAAATCACTTCAGTATCACTATGAGTTGTAAAGCTTACACCTTGTTGTTCTAGCTCTTCACGAATGATTTTAAAATTATAGATTTCGCCATTAAAAACAATTGCAACGGAGTTGTCATTAGAGTACATTGGTTGGTTTCCTGTGCTCAAATCAATAATAGATAAACGACGCATAGCCATTCCAACAGCATAAGAATCAGTACTTTTTGCAAAAGTGCCATCAGCATCAGGACCACGATGAACAATTAAATCATTCATTACTGTAAGTTGTTGTCTTACAGCAGTGTTGTCTGTTTTTGTTTTATATATTACACCATTAATTCCGCACATAAAATTAATGAGTTTTATTTATTAAAACTTTTAAATCTTCGTATACTTTAGGTAAACTATATTCTTTTGCTTTTATAAATGCTTTATTGCTGTAATACTTTCTTAATTTTTCATTTTCAGAATAGTATAATAACGCTTTATGAAGAGCAAATAAATCGTCAGGATTAATTAATAAGCCATATTTTGCTTCTATAAATTCTCCTTTTTTAATTATTACAGGAATATTGTCGTTTAATAATTCTAATGGACCTGACATACAATTGGTAGATATAACAGGAACGCCTATAGCCATAGCTTCAAGTAGTGCATTTGGAAAACCCTCATTATTCGAGGACAATACAAAGCAATGATGCTTCAATAAATAATCGTTGACGTTATTTACTACTCCTACTAAATTGACTCGCTTATCTAAATTATTAGTTTTAATATAGTTTTGAATCTTTTGTCTGTAAATGCCATCACCTAACAGTGTTAGGCTAAATTTAGAATCTAATTTATAAAGTACATTTAAAAGTAATTGTTGATTTTTAGAGAGACTAAAACTTGCCACATTTATAACTTTAAATTTATCACTAACTTTAAAGTTACAAAACTGATTAAATTCTGAAATTTCTATGGGATTGTAAATAACACTTTTTTTTATGCTAACGTTAAATTGTTCAGTTAAGTCTCTATTAATATGAATAGAATTAGAAAATAAAGCATTATTATAATTGTAAAAAAGAGGATAAAATATTTTAGCGAGCCTCATTGATGACTTACTTGAAGAATACATTAAAGAAGGATAACAACGTTCACTAATAATTGTTTTGATTTTTGGATTAAGTAATTTAATAATACTATTAATAATGTTTGGTAGAGCTAGAAACGAAATTGAAACTTCTATTTTATTATTTTTAATAACTCGATTATAATTTCTAATAAAATTAAATAAATATTTTAACTTATGAAAAGTAGAAGTATGTTTTAATAAATTTTGTTCTCCAAACATAACTACATTTAAGTCTTTAGGAATTTTATATTCAATATTATTTGCTAGCATAACTAAAGTTACATTAAAATCATAAATTAAATACTTGCAAAAATTAGCAATCACACGTTCAGTACCTCCTTTTGAAAGACTGATACAAAGAATAGATAAATTTATTTTTTTTTTCATATGAATTTTTAATTTTCCTAAACTAATTATAAATGAGTTTTGATAATTTTTTAATATCTGAGCCACGATGAACAATTAAATCATTCATTACTGTAAGTTGTTGTCTTACAGCAGTGTTGTCTGTTTTTGTTTTATATATTACACCATTAATTCCGCACATGGTATTTAATTGTTTAATAAGCTTTTAACTTGTTCATAAATCTTTGGTAAACCGTAAGTTTTAGCTCTTTCAAAGCCAAGTTGACTATAGCGTTGACGTTCTTCAGGATTATTTTTAAGATAAAGCATAGCCTTATTTAGGCCTTCTTTATCATCTACATTAACCAAAATTCCATATTTAGCCTTATAAAAATCACCTGATTCTATTGTAACTGCCTCATTATCATTTAACATTTCTTGAGGTCCTGATAAACAATTGGTTGAAATTGAAGGTAACCCAACAGACAAGGCTTCTAATAATACATTAGGAAAACCTTCGGTGTTAGATGATAACACAAAGCAATCACTATTAAGAAGGTACTCTTTTACATTACTCACTTTGCCTTCTAAAATTAAGTGATTTGAAATGTTTAATTGCTCTGATAATGTAATCAAATCTTCTTTTAGTTCGCCATTACCAAGAATAGTTAATTTAAACTCTCCCGAAGGCGATAAGCCCATTGCTTCAAGAATTAGCTTTTGGTTTTTGGCACTATAAATTGTGCCTGCATTAATAATGTTTAGTGTTTTGCTACCTTTTATAGTTTCAGAATCTATTTTTTCGTTTTCGTTTGTTGTGATAGGATTATAGATAACTTTTGTTGGAATTTTTACGCCAAAATTTTCTTTTAAATCTTTATTTATATATTCAGAATTTGAAAACAATACATTAGTTCTGTTATATAATAAGGGGAAGAATACTTTTGCTAAAAACATTTGTAAACGACTTCCTTTATACATTAATGAAGGATAGCAACGCTCACTAATAACTGTTCTAACTTTTTTATTGCCAATAGCTACAAAACTGTTTATAATGTTGGGTATTGGTAATAGAGAGAATGAAATGTCAATTCCTTCCTTTTTAATAAATCTCTTGTATTGAATAAAAAGGTTAGTGAAATTTTTGAGTTTAAATATATATGATTTTGATTTTTTAGTATCTGGTTTTAAGATGATTAGATTGACTTCTTTTGGAATATCAAAATGAATATAATTATAAAATATAACAAGAGTAACTTCAAAATCTTTTATCAATTCAGGTAATAAAAGGCTAATGAAACGTTCAGTTCCGCCCATTCCAAAGTCTATGGTAAATATACTTAATTTAGGTTTGTTAGTTTTATTAATCATTCTTCTAATTCATCAAGCTCAAAAATACATCTTCATATTTTTTGATAATAATTTCTTTGCTATATTTTTTCATTACACAATCACTTACTTTTTCAGGCTTAAAAGGATAGTTTTTATTGATTTCATTTAAACGATTTATAAAATCATTTTCGTTATCAACAATAAAGCCATTAGTGCCTTCTTCTATAATTTCATTAATTCCACCTGGAGCATTAAATGCTAGTATTGGTGTGCCAACTGCAGAGCTTTCTATAACTGCATTTGGGAAGCCTTCAATGTAAGCTGCTTGTAAGTACACATCATTTTCATTTAGGTATTTATGTACTTCTGTAGTGCTTTTAACATGAGTTATATTGTCTGTTAAATTGGCTTCTTTTACTAGGTTGAAAATGGTATCTCTCTCTGGTCCATCACCAATTATAGTATAGTGGAAAGGGAAATCTATTTTTTTTAGTGCTTGTATAATTCGTTCGTGTCCTTTTTGTTTTTTTAATCGAGCAACTGTTATAAAACGGATAGTATTGCTTTTCGTTCTAGCGGATTCGTTATAATAAAAATTATCTGTAATAGGATTATTTACCACTACAAGCTTGTTTTTATTTACGTTGTAGTTTGATAATAAATCAGCTTTCATGTCTAAAGACTGACACACAATTTTATCAAAATAGTTAAACCTACGTTTACTAATATATGAACCTATGGGATTACTTTTTGTACTGTAATTTTCCAATACACTTAAAATATTTACCTCTCTGGATATAAACTTTGTTTTAGGAGCAAAAACCGAGATATAAGCCATAACTGTGTTTAGGTGACCTATTGCGCTAATAACAATATCTGGTTTTTGTTTTATAATGTATTTGAACAATGCTGGAATAGCCTTTAAAACTCTGTTTTTATTTAAAAATATGGTATTAACATTATCAATTTTATATACAGCATTTTTCTCAAAATCTGTGACTAAAAGTGTGGTATTAAATTTAGATTTATCGATATTTAGAGCTACAAAAGACATAACTCTTTCGGCTCCACCAGCAGCTAATGAAGGAAGTATAAATGTGATATTTATCTTTTTGTTGTTCATTTATTTTATACTATAGTTTTTTCCATTAGTATTTAACCATTGCTTAAGTACTAAAAGTTTCCAAATTAATGGATATCTGTTCCAGCTTCCATCCATATGTTGTTGTATTCTTTTTGTAACTTCTGTTTGGTTGATAAGTGGTATATTTTTCAATTCAGAAGGGCTTAATTCTTCTAAAACATAATCTTTAAGATTGTCTCTAAACCATTCAGAAAATGGCATTGTAAAACCAGCTTTTGGTCTATTAAAATACGCTTCAGGGACATACTTAAAAAGGATGTCTTTTAAGATGCGTTTTTGGTTTCCGTTTTCCATCTTAAAGTTTGATGGTAATGAGTTTGCAAATTCTACAGTACGATAGTCCATTATTGGAGAACGTGCTTCTAATGAAAATGCCATAGATGCTCTGTCAACTTTTGTGTTTATATCCCAATTAAGATATGTTTTGAGGTCGAAATTAGACATGCGCTCGTAAATATCTTTTTTATCATGAAATAAATATTTTCGCTCAGGAAAATCGAATACATCACTGTTTTTATCAAACCAATCGTGATCTATGCCAATTAGTGAATTAAGGTAATAGGTTTCAACATCTTTAAGTTTTAAAGCTTTCCCAACTACATTCATTTTATAATTTGGTAGCGCGCTTAATGCTTGCCCTGTTATAGATCGCAAGGGTAGAGGTAGTTTAAAAAGACGTTTCCCAAAATTATTCTGATACCTGCTATAGCCAATATAATTTTCGTCTCCAGCATCACCTGATAAAGCTACTGTAACATGTTTTCTGGTGTGTTTTGAGAGTAACATAGACGGAATTGCAGATGAATCGGCAAATGGCTCATCATAGTATGTAGAAAAATTGTGAATTAAATCAATACCTTCATCAGAATTGCAATGTATTTCATGATGTTCGGTTTGTAAGTGTGTCGCAACTTTTTTAGCATATACACTCTCATCAAATCCTTTTTCATCAAATTTCACCGAAAAGGTTTTAATTTTATTTGAAGACGATTTAGCTGCTAATGCTGCAATTAGCGATGAATCTATTCCGCCAGATAAAAATACACCAACAGGAACATCGGCAAACATGCGTATAGATGTTGCGTCAGTTAACAAGTCATCAAGCTCATTAACAGCTTGATTGTAACTCCCTTTATATTTATTGTTGCCTAAATAATCTATATCCCAATATTGGTTAGTTGAAAAATCACCAGTGTTTAAACTAAATTTAAAAGTATAACCAGCTTTAAGCTTCTTAATTTCATTAAAAATTGAGTTAGGGTCTGGAATATTTCCCCAAGCTAGATAATTACCAATAGATTTTTCAGAAATTGTTAGATTAGAATTGTGGAGTTGAATAGAAGAAATTTGGCTAGCAAATTCAAAATCTTTTCCGTTATGATAATAATAAAAAGGTTTTTGTCCTAAACGGTCTCTAGCTCCAAAAAACGTATTGGTTTCTGTATCATAAATAACGAAAGCAAACATACCGTTAAAATGTCTAACACAATCTTCTTTATAAGCTAAATAAGCTGCGCACACGACTTCTGTATCACTTGTAGTATGAAATTCGAAACCTAGTTTTATAAGGTCTTCTCGCAATGTTTTAAAGTTGAAAATTTCACCATTAAAAACAATATGAATGTTTTTATAGGTAAATGGCTGGTTTGAACGTTTATCTAAATCGACAATAGCAAGTCTGTTATGACCAAAAACAACCTTATCATTTACATACTTAAAATCGAGCTTATCTGGACCTCTAAAACTTGTTCTTTTAAGTTTAGAAGTCACTTCGCTTTCATTATATAGTATAGTTGAACCGTATATTCCGCACATAATTAAGCTTCAATTTCGTTATTAAAATAAAGTCTACTATCCATAAATGCGATAACAACAATTATAGCTTTTTCCATAAAAAGACCATGAGAAATTAAGCATTCAAACATGAGCATAAGTATAAATACCAGATAGTAAAAATTATTATGTTTTTTAGATAATCTAATGGAGTAAAATAGAAATATTAAAAGAACAAATATTCCAAATATTCCAAAATCTACAGCGGCTTTAAGATAGTAGTTATGAGTGTCTTTATAGTTTATTGTCTTGTCAGATGTATAGCCTGTTCCGCTACCAAAAGGTTTGCTCATAAATGTGTTTAGATACCTTATGGCAATTTGTTTTCTTCCATACTGATTGTCGTCACCAGTATTTACTTTTTGCTTACTTGAGGTTTTTCCTAGTAATAAATCTATTCTTTGTCCAGCTTCACCTTGATTAAATTCTGGTATTTCTTTTTGAATGAATAAAGCAAGATTTACCAATACAAAATAAGTGATGGTTAATATAGCAGCACCTTTGGCAATAGTAAAAAAGAAGGATTGAATTTTGAAATTGTAATAAGATTTCCATTCGTTAACCAGCAATAAAAGCGTGAGTATTAATACACCAATAATACCACTTCTAGAGAAGGTTAAAAAGATAGAACTTACTAAAACTATTAGTAAAAACAAGCGTATTTGCTTATTATCACGATATAGGTATAGAAGGCACAAACCAACAAATTTCATAGCTGAAGCTGCAGTGTTTGGGTTTTCTGCAAAACCTCCCTTTCTTAATTCTTCATTGAGTTTGTCGAGTCCAACAAACATGTCATACCACAAGCTTAAAGACAATAATAATAATGAAATTAGAAGAAAAATTTTAACAACTCTAACATCTGACTTAATAAAAAGCAGTAATGTAAATGCATATAACAATAATGTAATGACACTATTAACTATATCTGTCATAACTGCTTCTCTTTTTGTATAACCTTGAGTAGCATATATAGTTGCAAGAAGTGCAAAAACCAGAAAGAATTTAAATGTATGTGTTTTAAAAACTTTTAAGTAATCTCTTGGGTGAAAGCTAATAACAGCTAACCCAACAAATGCAGGAATTAATAACTCAGATGGTCTAAAAGGAAAGAGTTGTTGTCTAAATAGATAGATATCTAAATTAGAAACAAAAAGAATTAATATGATGTATAAAAAGTATTTCATTAAAAAATCTTTTTAATATTAAAAGGTACTAAAAAGGACTTTAAATTTAGTTGTACTAAACGCTTCATATCTTTATTAAAAATTGATAATGCGATCCATGACACAAATGAAGATATTAATAGCGAATAAGCGGCTACTTCTACACCAAAATTAGCCAGAAATATTACATTAAGTACAATATTTACAATAACACTTACTAATTTTATTTTAAACAGGTATTTTTCATTCCCTTCAATAATCATAACGCTGGTCGTTAAATGACTTTGAAACAGTATTAATAGATTGATAATTAGTATTTTGAGTATAAAAACACTCTCTATATATTCTGAGCCGTAAAGCGTAGCAATTATCCATTTTCCAAAAATGAACATCATAAGAATAATTCCTATCGCTGAATAATTCAGCAAACTATAAAGACCAAGCAAAACAGAGTTATACTTTTTAGAATTATCTAAATTTTTAAACTCCGCAATTTTTGGGAAAACAATAGGAATAATAAGACTAGGTACTATAAGCCATATCTGTGTTAAAATAATCCCAGTACCATAAATACCTAACTCTTTAGTGTCAAGAAAATACTTTATTAAAAACTGATCAAAACGAGCGTATAAAGCAGTAAGTATTGCACCAAGTAATAATGGCCAAGCTTGAAAAAATATGGTTTTGAATAATGAATTACTAAATTGAAGCGACTTTAGTTTTAGGTCATTTTTATTAAAAACATACAATATGCCAATAAATATAAATACACGTTCAAGTGTGTAAACGATAATAAAATAGAATAAATCAAACTTAAAATATAATCCTATAAGTAGAAGCACAGCTTCAATCATTAAAGAAATACCGTTAACCGTTACGTAAACTTTTGCTTTGAGTTTCCATTGATAGTAGGAGTAGACTATTTCAGATATTTGAAAAAATATAGATATAGATGCAATGAACAACACCCAATAGTTAACTTCAGAAGTAAAGAAAAACACCCATAAGGCAAGTAAAAGCAAAATAAGTAAAGACCAAATTCCTCTAGATATTAAAGTAGTTCCAATAATAGACTCTTTACTATACTCGCCATTTACTAGATATTTTATAACAAAAGAAGGATTAAAGCCTAAACTTGAAACAGCAAATAATACAGTAAATAATGATATACCTAAATTATACCAACCAAAATTCTCTGTACCAATATGATTGGCAATACGAGACACTATAAAAATAGTAATTAGTGTTCTGGTTATCAGACCTAAAACTACCCAAGCAGAGTTTTCAATATATATTCTAAATCGATTAAATAAGTATCTTAATTGATTCATTTAGGTTAAGTTTAATAATATTAATGCAATAATATTTTAATTTAATTTACTTAGCTAATAATATTGTTGAAATACATAATATAAGGATTAATGAGAGTTGTTAACAATTTAAACTACAATTGTTTATAACTAATTTCTGCTTCAATAATCCAAAATATGATTACGTCCGTAAATAGTCTGTGAGCAGTTTTATAAAAAAAAGTTTTTGTTTTTATCAGAGGTTGTTTTTTTAATTTTTTAAAAGAGATATAAACACAATTTTCATCGTCATAAATACAAAAAAATCCTACAAAAGGAGATATTTATAGAAAATTCTTACAAAAAAAGATGTGTTTCATCGAAAAAACAGAATATTTTAATTGTCAGTTTGAATATTTTTTTAGTTTCGTCTGAAACCCAATCAATTGCAAGAAGAAAATAATTAATAGCAAGATTAAATAATTCATGCCCTAAATTAATAGCAAAACATGAACATCCCTACATTCTCGTTCTTTTTAAAGAACAACAATATTTTTGTTTTAAATTTTAAACAAATAATAGCAACTATATTGTGTTTGACATTATACACTAACTCTGTTAATGCGCAACAATATCCTCCATCTCAAACTGGAGCTTATCCAGACACAAGACCTTATCAATCACCAACTACATACCCAAACATGTTGGCGCCATTTACTGAACCAGTAAATAACTTAACAGTTACAAGAATTACTGATAAGAATATGAGTAGTAATCCTGTTGGATATCAAATGCGACATGATTATTCAAAAGATCAATGTTGGAATGCTGACGGAACAGAAATCATGCTTTCTGCATATAATGGTCAAGCTCAAATTCTAGATGGAGATACTTACCAGTTTAAAAGATGGGCAACTAATATTCCTAGTAGACAACGATGGAGTTATACAAATCCAGATATTATGTATGGTGTTTCGGGTAATAGGTTAGTGAGTGTTCATGCAACTACTGGAGTAGTTACAACAATACATACATTTACAGGTTATTCATCTATCGATTTAGGATTAGGAGAAGGTAACCAATCTAATGATGATAGATATTGGGCTGTACTTGGAAAAGTTAATGGTGATTGGAATAATGTAGACTTTATTTGTTATGATAGACAAACAGATACTGTTTTAGGGACTTTGCCTCAAGGAAACCTATCAGGATTAATTGATTGGGCTTCTATGACTCAAAATGGAGAATATTTTGTGGTACGTTATAATGCATATGGAAGCGGAAACAAACAAGGTATAAAGCGTTGGAATAAAAACTTTACAGGCCAGTTTAATGTTTGGAGTAATCCTCAGCATGGAGATATTGGAGTAGCACAAAACGGCAACCCTGTATGGGTAACTATTGGCAGTGGCGTAGGTTATTACTTACATATGACAGATATGGTAACTGGAGTTACGACTGGTTTAGTTTGGCAAGAATCATATGGTATTGAAGGAGCACATGTAAGTTGTAGAAATGTAAATAGACCAGGTTGGGCATATATTTCTGTCGAGCCACCTGTAAGTAATGTAAATGCAAACAGAATGACAAGAGAAATGTTTGCAGTAAAATTAGACAACTCTAATACGTTTGAGCGATGGGGATTTCATAATGCATCAAGCAGAGTATATTGGCAACAACCACATGTTACACCAAATCATGATGGAACAAAAGTAATGTTTGCTAGTAGTTGGGGGAATAGTAGTGTTGATAGTGACAATTATGCACCTTCATTTGTTGTTGAAAAAGAACAAGATCCAAATGGTATTACTGCAAACGCTGGAACAGATGTATCAATTTGTAATGGTAGTAGTACAACCTTAACAGCAACAGGAGGCTCTACATATTTATGGAGCACTGGAGCAACAACAGCAAGTATATCAGTAAGTCCAACAACGACAACAACATACACAGTAACAGCATATGATGCAACAGGAACAAATTCAGATACAGATGATGTTACAGTAACCGTCAACGCAATACCTGTTGCAAATGCAGGAGCTGATGTTTCTACATGTCAAGGAACAAGTGTAACATTATCAGCATCAGGAGGAAGTAGTTATTTGTGGAGTACAGGAGCAACAACACAAACTATAAATGTTAACCCAAATAGTACTACCACTTATTCTGTACAAGTTACTCAAAATGGTTGTTCAAGTTTAGACACAGTTATGGTAACAGTAAATCCATCACCAACAATTAATGCAGGATCAGATGTAACTATTAATTTAGGAGAAAGTACAACATTAACAGCAACAGGAGGAAATACTTACTTATGGAGTACAGGTTCAACTAGTTCAAGTATCACAGTAAGTCCAACCGTAACCACAACATATACAGTTACTGGATATTTAAACGGATGCGAAAGTACAGATACCGTCACCGTTTTTTTGGTAGATAACAGCGTTACTGCAAACGCTGGAACAGATGTATCAATTTGTAATGGTAGTAGTACAACCTTAACAGCAACAGGAGGCTCTACATATTTATGGAGCACTGGAGCAACAACAGCAAGTATATCAGTAAGTCCAACAACGACAACAACATACACAGTAACAGCATATGATGCAACAGGAACAAATTCAGATACAGATGATGTTACAGTAACCGTCAACGCAATACCTGTTGCAAATGCAGGAGCTGATGTTTCTACATGTCAAGGAACAAGTGTAACATTATCAGCATCAGGAGGAAGTAGTTATTTGTGGAGTACAGGAGCAACAACACAAACTATAAATGTTAACCCAAATAGTACTACCACTTATTCTGTACAAGTTACTCAAAATGGTTGTTCAAGTTCTGACACAGTTACGGTAACAGTAAATCCATCGCCAACAATTAATGCAGGATCAGATGTAACTATTAATTTAGGAGAAAGTACAACATTAACAGCAACAGGAGGAAATACTTACTTATGGAGTACAGGTTCAACTAGTTCAAGTATTACAGTAAGTCCAACGGTAACCACAACATATACAGTTACTGGATATTTAAACGGATGTCAGAATACTAATTCAGTTACTGTTTTTGTTAACTCTGCAAATGCGAATGCAGGACAAGATCAAACTATTTGTAATGGCTACAGTGCAACACTAACTGCAACAGGTGGAGATACTTACTTGTGGAGTACTGGTGCTACAACTCAAAGTATAACTGTAAACCCGACATCGACAAGTACATATACTGTTACTGCGTATGTAGGCAATTCACAAGATACTGATTCAGTAATTGTAACAGTTAACCCAAACCCAAATGTAGTAATAGCTAACGGAAGTGAAGTTTCAATTTTAGAAGGTGAATATGTAACCTTATCAGTATCTGGCGCTAATACATATTTATGGAATAATGGAGCTACACAACCAAATATTGCAGTAAGCCCAAATACGACAACCACTTATTCGGTTACTGGATACATAAATAATTGTTCAGATACCAAACAAGTTACAGTTAATGTATTTGAATCTGTATCAGCTAATGCTGGCGAGGATGTAACTGTTTGTTTAGATGATAATACTGTAACATTAACAGCAGCAGCGAGTAGTGGAGGCGATCAATTTTTATGGAGTACAGGGGAAACTACATCAAGTATTATTGTTAGTCCTGAGGTTGATACTGAATATACAGTAACTGTGTATAATGAATTAGATTATGATACTGATGAAGTCATGGTTTTTGTAAATGATTGTATTGATACCGAAGTACCTGATGATTCTGAAAGCTTAGAATTCTTAGTATATCCAAACCCAACTTTTGGAGATTTGAATATAAAAATTACAGGATTATTAAATGTTTCGAGTATACATTTATATGATCTTTCAGGAAAAGCATTATATAGTGAAACTATATCTGATGGTGAAGAACATACTTATTTTAAAACGTTAAACTTATCAAACTTTGCCGCTGGAATATATCTTTTAAAGCTAGTAGATAATCGAAATGTTATTACCAAAAAGATTGTTCTGAGATAAAAAAATTAAGTAATAAACTCGGTCTTTGGCCGAGTTTATTGTTTAAAAGCTATAGTTTTTACAGTCGCTATGCTGTCACAATTTTCAACACTTAATATAACTTCTTGGTCTTTATAGGTGTTTTCAATTAAATAAACCTTGCATCCTTCTGATTTAGTATCGCTATTAGAAAAATCAACATTTCCATATCTAATAATATTAGAAATAGTTAAAGTGTCTAATTGATGTTTTTGCATTATCAATTGTGCTTCGCCTGAATAGTGTTTCTTTTTGTTTGCTATATTTTTTGTTGTTCTTGCATTTGGACCATAATCACAAGATGTTTTTTTACCTTGAAGAAAAAAAGCTAAAAGAATAAGTCCAATAGAAAAGCCACCAAGATAATAGCCTAAACGATGAATAAATTTCATTTCAATTAAAAAATTAATAGGTTGACATCACTAAATTTTAAATCAAACCAATCTGCAACAGATTTATTTGTTAAAATTCCGTGGTAAAAGTACAACCCATTTTTTAAACCTCTGTCAAAACGAAGCGCATTTTCTATTCCACCATTTTCTGCAATATTTAAAAGATAAGGCGTAAATATGTTACTTATTGATACTGAGGCTGAACGAGAATATCTTGCAGGAATGTTAGGAACACAATAATGTATAATGCCGTTATGTTCAAAAGTAGGATGATCATGACTAGTAATTTCACTTGTTTCGAAACATCCGCCCATATCAATACTAACATCTATAATTACTGCACCAGACTTCATGGTATTGACCATGGCTTCAGTAACAACAATTGGAGCTCTGTTTAAACCTCTTACAGCTCCAATGGCTACATCACAACGTTTTAAAGCTTTTACAAGATTTTTTGGTTGTAAAGTAGAAGTGTATAATGTTTGTCCAAGGTTAGATTGAACACTACGTAGCTTGGTAATTGAATTATCAAATATTTTTACGTTTGCACCTAAACCAATAGCAGAGCGTGCTGCAAATTCGCCAACAGTACCAGCTCCAATAATTACAACTTCTGTTGGAGGAACTCCGCTAATGTTTCCAAACATAAGCCCATTGCCTCCATTTACATTAGATAATAACTCTGATGCAATTAATATTGAAGCGGTTCCAGCAATCTCACTTAAAGCTCTAACTGCAGGATAAGCTCCATCTTCATCTTTTATGAATTCAAAAGCTAAAGCAGTAATCCTTTTAGAAGCTAATGCTTCAAAGTATTTTTTGTTTTGAGTTTTTAATTGAAGTGCAGAAATTAGTAATGTCTGCGGATTTATGAGTTGAATCTCATCAAGAGAAGGTGGTTCAACTTTTAATATAATAGGGCAAGAGTATACTTTTGAAGTGTCTTTTGTAACTTCTGCGCCAGCTTCACTATAGTTTTTGTCTTTAAAATTTGCGCCTTCACCAGCACCAGATTCAATCATAACTCTATGTCCATTAGATACTAATGCAGATACAGCATCTGGAGTTAGGCAAACACGCTTTTCTTGAAAATAGGTTTCTTTAGGAATCCCTATAAATAAGTCGCCTTTCTTTTTGTAAACTTCTAGAGTTTCTTCTTGAGGAAGTAATTGTGCCTTGGTAAATGGTGATAATTGTTTGCTCATTTAAGTTTAAATTGAAAACTCAAATTACAAATAATTATTTAATTAATGTTTATGATTGATGATTAAAAATACTGCCTAATTTTCCCCCAAAGTCCTGTTGGTTTAATTCTGAATTCATCTTCAAGCTCTTGCAAAGATTTATCAGCATCATTTAACTTACTAAACATTTGTGCTCTAATTAGATAAATTGAAGGGACAATAATTGCCATCACTGGAACAAGATAAATTAATTGAAACTCATCAACCTTAAATATATCTTCATTAAATAAAGTAATAATTTGATATATGTACATTGAGATTGGAACTAACAATGTATGATACCACCAATGTCGGCAGGTAAAAAACCAAATTAATAAAAAAATTAGTGGAATTGCTTTTCCTGTTAGTATCCACATTGATAAATTAGCATCTCCCCAGCCTTGACTATCATATGTAAACAAAAAAGTGTTCCAAACTTGCGTTTGTGGAACACTTTCGTATAAATAAAACAAATACGGAGAAGTAGCTATAAATGTTGCAATTATACTTCCAACAATTAAGTTTCTTCTACCTAAGTTCTTAACCGTGCGTTGGTACTTTGAACTTTTCTCTGTCAATTTGTGTTGTTGTTTGATCATTTAGGTCAATTAAATTTGTAGCTTCTGCTGCAAATAACATTCCACCAAATAATGCAATCGCGATGATGTACTTTTTAGTTTTCATAATTTCAAGGGATTTAATTAATTAATTGTTCAAATATAACATCATTAGCAACTATATATATTATAAGCAAATGTTAAAAACAATCATTAAATCCACAAGAACGTTACGGTTTTACCGTACTCTTTAGGAATACTCTATGGTTTCAGGTTATTTTTTTTACTCTGTTTTTTGCAGTTTTATAGCATTTTGTTGGGTTAAACTTATATTATGGCTCAATTTGAGGGTCCTTGAGTTATCTTTATTTTGGGTAATAGTGATTGTATTTGCATTATTTGGATATAAATTTTCTATTCTATCTGGCCATTCTATAATAATCCAATTATTAGAATACAAATAATCTTCTATACCAAATTGTAATGCTTCATTTTCATCTTTAATTCTGTATAAATCAAAATGAAAAACTTTATCAGAAGGTGTTACATATTCGTTCACAATTGAAAACGTTGGACTTGTAACATCGTCATCACTTTTTAAAGCTTTAACAAACGATTTTATAAATGTAGTTTTGCCAACTCCCATATCTCCATACATTAAAATAGTTTTAGAAGTCAATTGTTTTATAACTGCTTCAGCAACTGTAGTTATGTCTTGTATGTTATAGGTTATTTCCATAAAAGCTATTCAAAAATAAAGTTTTGAACAGCAATTATAGGAATAAAAAATGAGAAAAACTAGAAAAATATGTATTTCGTCGGATTTTTTTGCATTACAAGGATATTATTTAGGATTCATGACCACAAATGGAATAATCATTTCTTCTAATGAAACACCTCCATGCTGATAAGTGTTTCTGTAGTAACTTACATAATGATTAAAGTTATTTGGGTAAGCTAAAAACATGTCTCCTTTTGCGAAAATAAATGAGCTACTCATAGTTATTGAAGGTAAATGAATAGCTTTAGGGTCTTTTGCTACCACAACATCTTTATCTTCATAAGTTAGACTACGTCCTGTTTTGTAGCGCAGGTTTAAGCTTGTGTCTCTGTCGCCAATAACTTTTGAAGGGTTTTTTACATTTATAGTACCATGATCTGTAGTAAGAATTAGTTTAAACCCTAATTGCTGTGCTTGTTGAATCATTTCAAGTAATGGCGAATTTTTAAACCAGCTAACTGTTAATGATCTGTATGCTTTGTCATTAGACGCCAATTCTTTAACAACTTCCATTTCTGTTTTAGAGTGCGATAGCATATCAACAAAATTATATACAACAACAGTTAAATCGTTGTTTTTAAGAGATTTGAAGTTTTCTACTAGTTTTTTTCCTGATTTCAGGTTTGTTATTTTATGATATTCAGTTTTTAAATTTTGAAGCCCTAAACGTTTCAATTGTGTGTTTAAAAAATCTTCTTCATGTAAATTTTTTCCGCCATCATCTGTATCATTTTTCCAGTATTGTGGAAATAGCTTTTCCATATCACTTGGCATTAATCCTGAAAAAATAGCATTACGAGCATATTGTGTGGCAGTTGGTAAAATACTATAAAAAGCAGATTCAGAAGTTTTTTTATAGTAATTATTAACTATGGGCTCAAAAGCTTTCCACTGATCATAACGTAAATTATCAATAACAACTAGTATTGTTGGTTGTTTATCACTTATCTCTGGCACAATTTTATCTTTAAATAAAGTGTGCGACATTGTTGGCGCATCTTCATTTCCATTAAACCATTTTGGGTAAACTTTTTCTATAAATTTACCAAACTGAAGATTAGCTTCATTTTTTTGAGATTCTAATATCTCAGTCATTCCAACATCTTCAATATCTTCAAGTTGTAATTCCCAGTAAATAAGTTTTTGATATAAATCTACCCATTCTTCATAGCTATTTACCATAGCTAAATCCATTGCTATTTTTCTGAATTCTTGCTGATAGTTAGAGGTTGTTTTTTCAGAAACTAATCTGGAATGATCTAAATTTTTCTTTAAACTCAATAAAATCTGATTAGGATTTACAGGTTTTATCAAATAATCGGCAATTTTATTACCTATTGCTTCTTCCATAATATATTCTTCTTCACTCTTAGTAATCATTACTATAGGAAGGTTGGCGCGTTTTTCTTTAATTTCGTTTAAAGTTTCTAAACCTGTAAGCCCAGGCATATTCTCATCTAGAAAAACAATATCAAAATTTGTATCATTAATAATTTCAAGAGCTTCGGTGCCACTTTTACAAGTTGTTACCTTATATTGTTTTTGCTCTAAAAAGAGAATATGAGGCTTTAACAAATCAATTTCATCGTCAACCCAAAGAATATTTATAGTGTTCATGTATATTTGTTTAAAATTAATGTAAACGTTTAAAGTTTGAAGACAAGTAACAAACTCAAGATATTTAACGACCCAATTTACGGATTTATTACTATTCCTAATGCCTTAATTTTTGATTTGATTGAACATCGTTACTTTCAAAGATTACGCAGAATTTCACAAATGGGAATGTCTTATCTAGTGTATCCTGGAGCGCATCACACTCGTTTTCATCATGCGCTTGGTTGTATGCATTTAATGCAAAAAGCTGTCAATGTACTTCGTTTTAAAGGAGTTACCATATCTGAAGATGAAGAAAATGCACTTTATATTGCAATTTTGTTACACGATATTGGTCATGGTCCATTTAGTCATGCTATGGAACATAGTATAGTAAATGGAGTGTCTCATGAGGCTATTTCGCTTCGTTTTATGGAGAAATTGAATGCCGAATTTAACTCAAGTTTAACGCTTTCTATTCAAATTTTTAAAGGAGAATATCATCGTAAGTTTATGTGTCAGCTAATATCAAGTCAATTAGATATGGATAGAGCAGACTATTTAAAACGTGATAGTTTTTATACTGGAGTAGCAGAAGGAAACATTAACAGCGAACGAATTATCACGATGCTTAATGTTGTTGATGAAGAATTGGTTATAGAAGAAAAAGGGATTTATAGTGTTGAGAAATTTTTGGTGGCAAGACGATTAATGTATTGGCAAGTATATTTACACAAAACAAGTTTGGTTGCTGAGCAATTATTAACACGGATGCTAAAAAGAGCAAAAGAGCTTGTTAATAATGGTGTTGAATTGAAAGCGAGTAGAGCATTAAGTTACTTTTTAAATAATGAAGTAAGTTTAGATAATTTTAATAACGATACGCTTGAAATATTCTCAAAATTAGATGATTATGATATTATTTCGGCAATGAAAGAATGGCAAACTCATGATGATTTTGTACTTCGAAATTTATCAGATATGATAATTAATAGAGATTTATTAAAAATCAAATTAAAAAATAAGAAGATTAAAAAAGAAGAACTCCAAAAACATACTGAAGCTTTAATTAATAAGTATAAAATAACTAAACATGAGGCAGATTACTTTGTGTTTATGGGAGATATTTCTAATCAAGCATATCAACTTAAAAATCAGCATATAAACATTTTACTTAAAACAGGAAAAATAGAAGATATTGTAAAAGCTTCAGATCAGTTGAACTTAAAAGCGCTTTCTAAAACAGTGACAAAATATTATATATGCTATCCTAAAGATAAAATGTGATACATTTTTTCTATTTTTGCTCTTAATGAAATTTACAGCAACACAAATAGCAGGAATTTTAGAAGGCGACATTGTTGGTAATCCAGATGTTGAAGTTTCTAATCTTTCTAAAATTGAAGAGGGAACAGAAGGTTCTTTAACCTTTTTGGCTAACCCTAAATATAAGCCGTTTATATATTCAACTAAGGCATCAATAACAATAGTTAATAAAAATTTTGAGCCTGAAAATAATATATCTACAACTCTTATTAAGGTTGAAGACGCTTATAAAGCTTTTTCTAAATTGTTAGAATATTACAACCAAATAAAGCTAAACAAATCAGGAATTGAGCAGCCTTCATTTATAGCTAAATCGTCAAAACATGGCGATAATATATATATTGGAGCATTTACATATATTGGAGAGAATGTAAGCATTGGTGAGAATGTTAAAATTTTTCCTAATTGTTATATTGGTGACAATGTAGCAATTGATGATAATACTATACTTTTTGCAGGTGCAAAAGTATATTCAGAATGTATTATAGGTAAAAATTGCGTGGTGAATTCGGGAGCTATTATTGGTGCAGACGGATTTGGTTTTGTTCCAGATGAAAAAGGAGAGTATAGCAAAGTTCCACAAATAGGAAACGTTATTCTTGAAGATTTTGTTGATATTGGTGCAGCAACCACAATTGATAGAGCTACATTAGGCTCAACAATTATTAGAAGAGGAGTAAAGCTAGATAACCAAATACAAATAGCACACAATGTTGAGATTGGTAAAAATACAGTTATAGCAGCTCAAACAGGTGTAGCAGGTTCTACTAAAATTGGTGAAAGTTGCCAAATTGGAGGACAAGTAGGTATTGTTGGGCATATTACAATTGGTAATAATGTAAAAATACAAGCACAATCAGGAATAGGTAGAAATATTAAAGATGACGAAGTATTGCAAGGCTCTCCAGCGTTTAGTTATGGAGATTTCAACAAGTCTTATGTGTACTTTAAAAATCTGCCTAAAATCATGAAAGAAATTAATGAAATTGATAAAAAAGTAAATGGGAATAGTTAAGACAGATACTAAACAAAAGACTATATTAAATAAAGTCTCATTAAAAGGTGTTGGATTGCATACTGGTAAAGATGTAACACTTACGTTTTGCCCAGCATCTGAAAACACTGGTTTTGCTTTTAAAAGAATTGATTTAGAAGGAAGCCCAACTATAGAAGCAGATGCTAATTATGTTACCAACACTCAACGAGGCACTTGCCTTGAAAAAAACGGTGTAGTTATACAAACCTCTGAGCATGTTTTGGCTGCTTTAGTAGGAATGGATATAGATAACGCAATTATCGAACTAGATGCTTCAGAGCCTCCAATTATGGATGGTTCATCAAAGTTTTTTGTTGAAGCGTTAGAAAAAGCAGGAGTTGTAGAACAAGATGATTTTAGAGAAGAATATGTGGTAACAGATGTTGTTTCTTATGCTGATGAAGATTCTGGTAGTGAAGTTATTGTTATGCCTGCAAAAGAGTATCAAATTACTACAATGGTAGATTTTGGTACTAAAGTATTAGGGACCCAAAACGCAACGTTAAACCATTTATTAGATTTTAAAGAAGATATATCTAATGCCAGAACATTTAGTTTTTTGCATGAAATAGAAATGCTTTTAGAAAATGGATTGATAAAAGGAGGCGATTTAAATAATGCTATAGTTTATGTAGATAAGGAATTGTCTCCAAACACTATGGAAAAACTTAAAGTTGCTTTTAAAAAAGATGCCATTGCAGTTAAACCTAATGGTATTTTAGATAATCTCACTTTGCATCATCCAAACGAAGCTGCACGACATAAATTATTAGATGTAGTTGGTGATTTAGCATTAATAGGAATTCGTATTAGAGGTAAAATTATTGCTAATAAACCAGGGCATTTTATTAATACTCAATTTGCAAAAAAAATGTCTAAGTTGATTAAAAACGAAAGACGTAATAATGTTCCAAATGTTGATTTAAATCAAGAACCATTAATGGATGTGAATCAAATTATGGATATGCTGCCACACAGACAGCCATTTTTGCTATTAGATAAGGTTTTTGAATTAACTGAGACTGGAGTAATAGGAATGAAAAATGTCACAATGAACGAACCGTTTTTTGCTGGCCATTTCCCTGGAGCACCTGTAATGCCTGGAGTTTTAATTGTTGAAGCTATGGCACAAACAGGAGGTATTTTAGTACTAAGTACAGTTCCAGATCCAGAAAACTATTTAACATTCTTCATGAAAATTGATAATGTAAAGTTCAAACAAAAAGTAGTTCCTGGCGATACATTAATATTTAAATGTGATTTAATCACGCCAATTCGTCGTGGTATTTGTCATATGCAAGGCTATGCTTATGCTAATGGTAAACTATGCGCAGAAGCTGAATTAATGGCACAAATCTCAAAAGTAAAATAATATGAATCGAGCTAAGTCAATTTTTTTATCAATAAGAATGAATTGCATAGCGAGAACATTTTTACTTCATTATCAATATTAAAATTATAAAAATGAATCAACCTTTAGCATACGTCCATCCTGGAGCTAAAATTGCAAAAAATGTAGTAATAGAACCATTCACAACAATTTATAACAATGTAACCATTGGTGAAGGTACCTGGATAGGGAGTAACGTTACTATTATGGAAGGAGCACGTATTGGAAAAAATTGTAATATTTTTCCTGGCTCAGTAATTTCGGCAGTTCCTCAAGATTTAAAATATAAAGATGAAGACACACTAACAGTTATTGGAGACAATGTAACTATTAGAGAATGTGTTACTATTAATAGAGGAACAACAGACAGAATGAAAACCGTAATTGGCGACAATTGTTTAATTATGGCTTATTGCCATGTTGCTCACGATTGTATTGTTGGCAATAATTGCATATTCTCAAATAATAGTACACTTGCTGGACATATTACAGTTGGCGATTATGTTGTATTAGCTGGTATGACAGCTGTTCATCAGTTTTGTTCAATAGGAAACCATGCCTTTGTAACTGGAGGTTCTTTAGTGCGTAAAGATGTTCCACCTTTTGTTAAAGCAGCACGTGAACCTTTATCATATGTAGGAATTAATTCTGTTGGATTACGTAGAAGAGGCTTTACTACTGAAAAAATTAGAGAGGTTCAAGATATTTATAGAATTCTATATCAGAAAAACTATAATAACACTCAAGCATCAGAAATTATAGAAGCTGAAATGGAAGCAACTCCAGAACGTGACGAAATACTTCAGTTTATCAAAAATTCACACAGAGGTATTATGAAAGGATACTTCAAATCAAATTAATATAAAAAAAACGACTAAGTAATAATGGCAACTACATCAGATATTAGAAACGGATTATGTATAAGATACAATAATGATATTTATAAAATTATAGAGTTTCTTCATGTAAAACCAGGTAAAGGACCTGCTTTTGTAAGAACAAAAATGAAAAGTGTAACAAATGGAAAGGTATTAGATAATACATTTTCTGCTGGTCATAAAATTGAGGATGTAAGAGTTGAAACTCATAAGTTTCAATTTTTATATAATGATGGTGAATATTATCATTTTATGAATAATGAGGATTACACTCAAATACGTTTAATGGAAGCTGCTTTAGATAGACCAGATTTAATGAAAGAAGGCGAAGTTGTTACTATTCAAATTAATACTGAAGACAATATGCCACTTTCGGTTGAAATGCCTGCTACAGTAATTTTAGAGGTAACAGCAACAGAACCTGGAATTAAAGGAAATACAGCAACAAATGCTACAAAACCAGCAACTGTAGAAACAGGAGCAGAGGTTAATGTTCCGTTGTTTATAAATGAAGGAGATAAAATAAAAATAGAAACAGAAAAAGGAACATATAAAGAACGTGTTAAAGAGTAATTACAATTGAAATTTCCTAAACCACATACCTTAAAACAAATAGCAGAAATCATCAATACCAAGTATATTGGATCTGATGATTTTCCTGTGCTTGGCATGAATGAAATTCATGTTGTTGAATCAGGAGACATTGTTTTTGTTGATCATCCAAAATATTACGACAAGGCTTTAAATTCTGCAGCTACAGTAGTGTTAATTAATAAAGAAGTAGAATGCCCTAAAGGAAAAGCATTATTAATAAGCGACGACCCTTTTAGAGACTTTAATAAACTCACATTACATTTTAAACCATTTCAATCATCAAATTCATCAATATCAGCATCAGCTAAAGTTGGTAAAAACACAGTTATTCAGCCAAATTGCTTTATAGGTAATAATGTTGTTATTGGTGATAATTGTATAATTCATTCTAATGTTAGTATTTATGACGATACTATAATTGGTAATAATGTTACAATACATGCAGGAACAATTCTTGGCGCTAGCGCTTTTTATTACAAAAAAAGGCCAGAAGGATATGACCAATTAATTTCTGGAGGTAGAGTTGTTATAAAAGATAATGTTGATATAGGTGCTTTATGTACTATTGATAAAGGAGTTACTGGAGATACTACAATTGGTGAAGGATCAAAATTAGATAACCAAATTCAAATAGGTCACGATACTGTACTAGGAAAAAAATGCTTAATTGCTTCGCAAACTGGTATTGCTGGCTGTGTGGTAATAGAAGACGAAGTAACTATTTGGGGACAAGTTGGTAGCACAAGTGGAATAACTATTGGAGAAAAAGCCGTAATTTTAGCACAATCTGGAATTAGTAAATCTCTTGAAGGACACAAAACGTATTTTGGTTATCCTGCTGAAGAATCAAGAGTTAAACTTAAAGAATTAGCAACAATAAGAAGGCTTCCACAAATATTAGAAAATTTAAAAAACCAAAATGACTCCTAAAGAATTAGTAAAAAGTTTCTATGATTCTGATTTAGCAAATAGCTCAGACGCGATAGATAGATGCTTTCACAAAGATTGTATATTAAATTGGCATAGTAGCAAGGGTTTTAACGCATTAAATTTTAATGGGTTAAAAAGTGTCTTCGAAGAAATTAGTAAGGCATACCAAACAGTAAGATTTGATATAAGTCATCTTTTACAAGACGATAATTCGGTTACAATTAGATATACATCTTATGCTACTACATTTGAAAATCCAGATGAAGAAATAGCTTTAGCACATTTCATTTCTATTTGGGAAGTTAAAGATGGTAAAATCATAAAAGGACACCAATTAAGCCAATTAGCAGACACATCAATCTCGAGCTTAAAATCATTTTCATAAATAAAAGTAAAAATCACTTTATTAATAGGTGTCAAAAACTTACTTTTGTCACGTTTTAAAAATAAAATCAAATCATAAATGAGCGTTTTAGTAAACAAAAATTCAAAAATAATAGTTCAAGGATTTACAGGAAGTGAAGGAACATTCCATGCTACTCAAATGATAGAGTATGGAACAAATGTTGTAGGTGGAGTAACTCCAGGTAAAGGTGGTCAAAAACACCTAGACAAACCAGTCTTTAATACTGTAAAGGAAGCTGTTGACGAAGTAGGTGCAGATACAACAATTATTTTTGTACCACCAGCTTTTGCTGCAGATGCAATTATGGAAGCTGCAGATGCTGGTATAAAAGTGATAATTACAATTACAGAAGGAATTCCTGTAGCAGACATGATTAAAGCTGCAGATTATATAAAAGGTAGAGATTGTCGCTTAATTGGTCCTAATTGCCCAGGAGTTATAACTCCAGGAGAAGCTAAGGTTGGTATTATGCCAGGATTTGTATTTAAAAAAGGTAGAGTAGGTATTGTTTCAAAATCAGGAACATTAACTTATGAAGCTGCTGATCAAGTTGTAAAACAAGGATTAGGAATTACAACAGCAATTGGTATTGGTGGAGATCCAATTATTGGAACTACAACTAAAGAGGCTGTTGAGTTATTAATAAATGATCCAGAAACAGAATGTGTTGTAATGATAGGTGAAATTGGAGGTCAATTAGAAGCAGATGCAGCTAATTGGTATAAAGCTAGCGGAAGCAAGAAACCAATTGTTGGTTTTATAGCTGGAGAAACTGCACCTGCTGGACGTACAATGGGACATGCTGGAGCAATTGTTGGTGGAAGTGATGATACAGCTCAAGCCAAAAAGAAGATTATGAGAGCATGTGGAATTCATGTAGTTGATTCTCCTGCTGAAATCGGAAAGAAAGTAAAAGAAGTTTTAGGGTAAAACCAAAACATCAAAATAGTATTAAAACCTCATAAATTCATCTTAATTTTATGAGGTTTTTTTGTTTCATGCAACTTGTAATTGCTATATTTGGTCAACAACTAATCATATTATTATCACACATGAAATTATTAGAAGGAAAAACCGCAATTATAACAGGAGCAAGTAGAGGAATTGGTAAAGGAATTGCTCAAGTGTTTGCACAACAAGGCGCTAATGTAGCATTTACGTATAGTTCGTCAGTAGAATCTGCTAAAGCATTAGAAAATGAATTAAATGCTTTAGGAGTAAAAGCTAAAGGATATCAAAGCAATGCAGCAGACTTTAATGAAGCACAGCAACTAGCTGATGACGTTGCAGCTGAGTTTGGAAGTATTGATATTTTAGTAAATAACGCAGGAATAACAAAAGATAATTTGTTAATGCGTATTACTGAAGAAGACTTCGATAAAGTTATTGAGGTTAATCTTAAATCGGTTTTTAATATGACTAAAGCTGTACAGCGCACAATGCTTAAACAGCGAAAAGGCTCAATTATAAATATGAGTTCTGTGGTTGGTGTAAAAGGAAACGCAGGACAAACTAATTACGCAGCATCTAAAGCAGGTATTATTGGTTTTTCTAAATCGGTTGCTTTAGAGCTAGGTTCTAGAAATATAAGAAGTAATGTGGTGGCTCCTGGTTTTATAGAAACTGAAATGACTGCAAAGTTAGATGAAGCTACTGTAAAAGGATGGAGAGACGCAATTCCATTAAAAAGAGGAGGCACTCCTGAAGATATCGCAAATGTTTGTGTGTTTTTAGCAAGCGACATGAGTGCTTATGTTACAGGTCAAACGCTAAACGTTGATGGAGGAATGTTAACTTAATAGATGTCTTCAGAAACACTAATATATATTATCATTGCTGGAATTATAGCGCTATTATTAGCGCTTTTTCAGTATTGGTATAAATCTAAAATAAAGTCTAAGCTAAACGTTTTACTTTCATTTTTAAGGTTTGTTTCGGTGTTTTCAATATTGTTATTACTTATCAATCCAAAGTTTGATAAAACCACTTATTATAATGAAAAACCAAGCTTAATAGTTGCAGTCGATAACTCTGAATCTGTTTCTTATTTAAAACAAGACGAAAAAACTAGGCAATTATTAGCTAACTTAAAGTCTGATGTAAACTTAAATAATAAGTTTAATCTTGATATTTATACATTTGGTAAAAAGGTAGAGTCATCAGATTCGTTAGTATTTAAAGAGAAGCAATCAAATCCTGATATGTTGCTTGAGAGATTGTCTCAAGTTTATAAAAACACAAATTCTCCAACAATTTTTATTACAGATGGAAATCAGACTTATGGCAATGATTATGAGTTTGTTACAAATAAATTTAAACAGCCAGTTTTTCCAATAATTTTAGGAGATACAATTCAATATATTGATGTAAAAATCCAGCAATTGAATGTTAACAAATATGCTTACTTAAAAAATCAATTTCCAGTTGAAATTATTGCTACCTATAGTGGTAACAACTCGGTAAACACACAATTAAAAGTTACTTCAGGCAACAATGCTACTGTTTTTTCTCAAAACTTAAATTTTAGTAAACAAAACACTTCGCAAATTATAAGCTTTACATTACCTGCTAATAGAGTAGGAGTTAGTAGTTACAAAGCAGAAATAGTTCCTATAGAAAATGAAAAGAATATTGTTAATAATGCTAAAAATTTCGCAGTAGAAGTTATTGATCAAAAAACAAATGTTGCCATAATTTCTGATATTACTCATCCAGATTTAGGTGCATTAAAAAAATCTATTGAGAGTAATGAGCAGAGACAAGCTTCTATTTTAAAGCCTAATGAATTTTTATTAAAATCAAATGATTTTCAATTAGTTATATTATACCAACCAAACAATAACTTTAATTTAGTGTTTGATGAAATTGAGAAACTAAAACTTAATAAATTTACTGTATTAGGAACAAAAACTAATTGGTCTTCCCTAAATAGTTTTCAATCATATTACAATCAAAAAATTACAAATCAAACTGAAGAATTCCAGCCAACTTTAAATTCTAATTACTCAACTTTTATTGTTGATAATATCGATTTTAGTGAATTTCCTCCTTTACAATCCGAATTTGGTGAAACTGTTTTTACGGTTCCTATAGAAACTATTTTATATAAAACCATTAATGGAACTCAACTAAAGGAACCATTATTAGCAACCTTTGAGGATAATACAAAGCGAGAGGCTGTTTTGCTAGGAGAAGGAATCTGGCGATGGAGAGCTCAAAGCTACCTTAATGACAAGTCCTTTAATAATTTTGATGATTTTATTGGTAAGATAGTACAGTACTTAGGATCAAATCAGAGAAAAAGTCGTTTAAACATTGCTTACGAATCTTTTTATAATGGTAACGATGATATTAAAGTATCAGCACAATATTTTAACAAAAACTATGAGTTTGATGTTACTGCTAACATAAATATAACTCTTAATAATAAAGATAATAACTCATCTAAAACGTTTCCATTTGTATTAAAAAACTCAAGTTATGAAGTTGATTTAAGCGGATTAGAAGCTGGTGATTATAGTTTTACAGTTGCTGTGACTAATGAAAACATATCAAAATCTGGTGAGTTAAAAATATTAGACTACAATGTTGAGCAACAATTTTTAAATGCCAATGTAACGAAACTGCAAAAATTGGCTACTAATAGTTTAGGAACATCGTATTTTATTGATGATACCAATGCATTGATAAATGATTTAATAAAAGATTCACGATTTGTAACTATTCAAAAGAGCAGTAAAAATGTTGTACCTTTAATCGATTGGAAATTTTTACTTGCCATTATTGCATTTAGCTTATCTGCTGAATGGTTTATTAGAAAATATAACGGATTAATTTAAAAAAAATAAAAATTATGGAAAGATTACCCAAAGTTGCATTACCAGCAATTATTGCTGCTATTGTATTAATTATTTTACTTGCAAAATCTGCAGTAACCATTGGTTCTGGTGAAGCAGGAGTGCTTTATAAAACCTTTGATAATGGTGTAGTGACAGACCAGCCACCTTTAGGAGAAGGTTTTCATGTAATAGCACCTTGGAATGAAGTTATTGTTTATGAAGTTCGTCAGCAAGAATTATTTGAAAAAATGAAAGTTTTATCTTCAAACGGATTAGAAATACAAATTGACGCCTAAGCTTGGTATGAACCAGTATATAACAATTTAGGCAAATTACATCAAACTTTAGGTGAAAACTATTTGCAACGCGTTATTCAGCCAGCAATACGTAGCGCAGCACGTAGTGTAGTTGGTCGTTACACTCCAGAACAACTATACTCAAGTAAACGCGATGCAATACAGGATGAGATTTTTGAAGAAACTAAAAAAATTCTATCTAAACAGCATGTTCAGTTAAATGAAGTATTGGTAAGAGATGTTACTTTACCTAATACAATAAAAGATGCTATTGAACGTAAATTAAAGCAAGAGCAAGAGTCTTTAGAGTACGAGTTTAGATTAGTTACTGCTGCAAAAGAAGCTGAAAAAGTAATTATTGAAGCAGAAGGTAAGGCAGAATCAAATAGAATACTTAGTGCTTCATTAACAGATAAAATATTGCAAGATAAAGGTATAGATGCCACTATGAGACTTGCTGAATCTCCAAATAGCAAAATAATTGTTATTGGTTCTGGAGATAGTGGATTGCCAATTATTTTAGGCAATCAATAAAAATTTTGTTAAAGATTAGGAATTGTAAATTATTATTAGCAATCTTTGTTCAAACAAAAAAACAAAATGAACTTTATTCAATTACATCATCATCATTTTCATATTTGCTCTCAAGCGAACTGAAAATGTATTGAATAAAACCAAGATATTTTTTAAACCCGTTTGAGTAAATCAAACGGGTTTTTTATTTCTGTTAATTCAGAAATCTTCCCAAAAAGGTTTACTCAAGCATATTTAAACAAAAAAATGAGTAAACTAAAAATTGCAGTACAAAAATCTGGTCGTCTACACGACGATTCAATGAAAATCCTCAACGATGTTGGAATTTCAATCGATAATGGAAAAGATCAACTTAAGGCTTCAGCTAAAAATTTCCCAATAGAAGTATTCTATCTTCGAAATGGCGATATACCTCAATATCTTAGAGATGGTGTTGTAGACGCAGCTATTATAGGCGAAAATATTTTATTAGAGAAAGGGAGTGAAATTACTATTGTTGAAAAATTAGGATTCTCTACATGTAAAGTATCTGTTGCAGTTCCTAAATCTTCTAAATATAAATCTGTCCAAGATTTACAAGGAAAACGAATAGCCACCTCATATCCAAACACTGTTAATCAATTTCTAGAACAGAATAACATTACTGCTAATTTGCATATTATTAATGGTTCAGTTGAGATAGCACCAAACATTGGTCTAGCAGACGCAATTGTTGATATTGTATCTAGTGGAAGCACATTGTTTAAAAACAATTTAAAAGAAGTAGAAGTACTGTTAAAGTCTGAAGCAGTATTAGCTGTATCTCCATTAATTTCTACAGAAAATCAAATCATATTAGACAAGCTTAAGTTTCGTTTCCAATCGGTTTTAAAAGGAAGACAATCAAAATATGTGCTTTTAAATGCTCCAAATGATAAAATACAAGATATTGTAAATGTACTTCCAGGGATGAAAAGCCCAACTATTTTGCCTTTAGCAGAAGAAGGATGGAGTTCGTTACATTCAGTTATAAATAAAAATGATTTCTGGGAAATAATAGATGAATTAAAATTAAAAGGAGCTCAAGGTATACTTGTTTGCCCAATTGAAAATATGGTATTATAATATGAAGACTGTAGAAAATCCAAATAGAACAGATTGGTCAGAAATACTCAAACGACCAACACAAACTGTTGAAAATATTGAAAACACTGTCAATCAAATTTTTGATGATGTAAAAAGAAATGGAGATATCGCTATTTCAAAATACACTGAGCTTTTTGATGGCATAAGTTTAGCTTCAAACATAGTTACAGAAGAAGAAATATCAGATGCAGTTAATTCAGTGTCTAAAGAATTAAAAACAGCCATACAAGTAGCTAAATCTAACATTGAGAGCTTTCATAAAGCACAACAAACTCAAAAAGTGGAAGTTGAGACAATGCAAGGTGTACTTTGTTGGCAAGAAAAAAGACCAATTAATAAAATTGGATTATACATTCCTAGTGGCACAGCACCTTTGTTTTCAACAGTTTTAATGCTTGCTGTTCCTGCTCAAATTGCTGGCTGCAAAGAAATAATATTGTGCTCACCACCAAACAAAAAAGGAAAAATAGCAAACGAAATTTTATATGCAGCTCAATTATGTGGAGTTACAAAAATCATTAAAGTTGGAGGCATTCAGGCCATTGCAGGATTAACTTTTGGAACACAAACAATTCCTCAAGTTTATAAAATTTTTGGACCAGGAAATCAGTTTGTTACTGTTGCAAAACAATTAGCTACAAAGTTTGGAGTTGCAATAGATATGCCTGCTGGACCAAGTGAACTATTAGTTGTAGCCGATGAGTCTGCAAATCCAGCTTATGTGGCTTCTGATTTGCTGAGTCAAGCTGAACATGGATCTGATAGTCAGGTGATATTGATATCTACTTCGAGGAAAATAATAAATGAAGTAAAGTTTGAAATTGATAAACAAATTAAGATTTTACCTCGCAAAGGGATAGCTGAAAAAGCAATTGAGAACTCTAAATTAATTTACGTTGAAACAAACCATATAGCTTTAGAGTTAATTAATGAATATGCTCCTGAACATTTTATAATCTGTTCTGAAGATGAAGCATTTTTTGTAAATGGAATTATTAATGCTGGCTCTGTTTTTATTGGCAATTATACACCAGAAAGTGCAGGCGATTATGCGTCAGGAACAAACCATACATTACCTACAAATGGGTTTAGTAAAGCTTATTCAGGTGTAAATTTAGACAGCTTTACTAAAAGCATTACGTTTCAAAAAATCACAAAAGGAGGTTTAATTAATATTGGTGAAACCATAGAACTTATGGCTGAAGCAGAAGGGTTGCAAGCCCACAAAAATGCAGTGTCAATTAGACTAAAAGATATAAAGTAATGGATATACAAAATCTAATAAGAGACAATATAAAAGATTTAAAGCCATACTCTTCAGCTAGAGATGAATTTAAAGACTTTAATGAGAGCAAGGTGTTTTTAGATGCTAATGAGAATCCATTTGAGAATGGTGTAAATCGTTATCCAGATCCACAGCAATTAAAAGTAAAAGAGAAACTTTCAAAAATTAAAAACATTAAAATTGATAACATCTTTTTAGGAAATGGCAGCGATGAAATTCTTGATTTAATAATTAGAGTATTTTGTGAACCAAATCAAGATAATATTGTAACACTACCACCAACTTATGGTATGTATGAAGTGCTTGCAAATATTAATGCAGTAAAAGTTATAAAAGTAAACTTGTCAGATTCATTTCAGCCGCAAGTAGAGCAAATTTTAAAAGCATCAAATGCAGACAGTAAAATTTTATTTTTATGCTCACCAAACAATCCAACAGGGAATAGTTTTAGTGAAAATGAAGTTGAAAAATTACTAAAAAGCTTCAGAGGCATAGTTGTTATTGATGAAGCATATATAGATTTTTCTAAACAAGAAAGCTGGTTAAATAAACTCAATGATTTTCCTAATTTAATTGTCACTCAAACACTGTCAAAAGCATACGGAATGGCTGGAATAAGACTTGGAGCTTGTTATGCTTCAGAAGAAATTATCTCCATATTAAACCGAATAAAACCTCCATATAATGTTAACGAACTAACGCAATTAAAAGCTATAGAACGTTTATCAAAACCTAAAGAGGTTTCAAAAGAAATTCAACAGATTTTACTGCAACGTGAATGGCTAATTTCAGAGTTAGATAACATTTCATTTATAAATAAAATATATCCATCTGATGCAAATTTTATTCTGGTGAAAGTTGATGATGCTAATAAACGCTATTCACAACTTATAGAAAAGGGAATCGTAATTCGTAATAGAACAAATCAGCCTTTGTGTAAAAACTGTTTAAGATTAACAATTGGAACCAAATTAGAAAACAAAAAATTAATTAATGCATTTAAATCCATAAAATGAAGAGAGTATTATTTATAGATAGAGACGGAACACTTATAATTGAACCAGAAGACAAGCAAATTGATGCTTTTGAAAAACTAGCTTTTTATCCTAAAGTGTTTCAGTATTTAGGCAAAATTGCTAAAGAATTAGATTTCGAAATTGTTATGATTACAAATCAGGATGGATTAGGAACAGATAGTTTTCCTGAAGAAACCTTTTGGTCAGTTCATAATTTTATTATAGAATCATTTAAGAATGAAGGAATTGAATTTAAACATCAGTTTATTGATTCATCTTTGCCTGAAGATAATGCACCAACTCGCAAACCAAAGACAGGCTTATTAACACAGTATTTTTCTGAAGATTATGATTTAACAAACTCTTTTGTTATTGGAGACAGGTTTACAGATATTGAATTAGCAAAGAATCTTAAAGCAAAAGGAATTTTCATAAATGACAACACCAATCTTGTGACAAATGAAATTAGTAAAAAACGCGAAGAACTTGATAAATATATAGCCATGGAAAGTAATGATTGGGAAGTCATTTATAAATTTCTAAAAGCTGAAGCTAGAACAGGTTTTATTGAAAGAAATACTAATGAAACTAAAATTAAAATACATCTAAATCTTGATGGAACAGGACAAAGCAATATAGATACTGGAATTGCTTTTTTTGATCATATGTTAGATCAAATAGCTCGTCATGGACAATTAGATTTGGATATTAAAGTAATTGGCGATTTAGAAGTTGATGAGCATCACACAATCGAAGATACAGCTATTGCTTTAGGAGAAGTTTTTGCATCTACTTTAGGAAACAAATTAGGTATTGAACGTTATGGGTTTTGCTTACCTATGGATGATTGTTTTGCGCAAGTAGCAATAGATTTTGGTGGTAGAAACTGGTTAGTTTGGGAAGCAGATTTTAAGCGTGAAATGATAGGCAAAATGCCAACAGAAATGTTTTTTCATTTCTTTAAATCATTTACAGATGGAGCAAAGTGTAATTTAAATATAAAAGCAGAAGGCGCAAACGAACACCATAAAATAGAAGCCATCTTTAAAGCCTTTGCAAAAGCAATTAAAATGGCAGTAAAACGCGATGTAGAAAAAATGATTTTACCATCTACAAAAGGAATGTTATAATGAAATTAGTAATAATAGATTATGGTGCAGGAAATATTAAAAGTATTCAGTTTGCTTTTAAACGTTTAGGTGTGGAAGCAAAGTTGTCTAACATTCCTGAAGAAATTTTGGCTGCAGATAAAATAATTTTTCCTGGAGTTGGTGAAGCAAGTAATGCAATGCAAAAACTAAAAGAAAGTGGATTAGATGTACTCATACCAAAGCTTAAACAGCCTGTTTTAGGCATTTGTTTGGGTATGCAATTGCTTTGCAATTATACTGAAGAAGGAGATACAAAAGGTTTAGGTGTTTTTAATACAAACATCAAGCGTTTTTCAAATAAAGTAAAAGTTCCTCAAATAGGATGGAATACAATAACAAATTTAAAATCAATGCTTTTTAACGGCATATCTGATGGCGAATATATGTATCTTGTACATAGTTACTATGCTGAGATATGTAAAGAAACAATTTCAGTGACCAGCTACAATTTTAATTATAGTTCTGCTTTGCAAAAAGATAATTTTTATGGTGTACAATTTCACCCAGAAAAGAGTAGTATTGTAGGAGAGCAAGTATTAAAGAATTTTTTAGAATTATAATATGAGAATTATACCAGCAATAGACATTATTGAAGGCAAATGTGTTAGGCTCACAAAAGGCGACTATAGCACAAAAAAAATATATAACGAAAATCCATTAGAGGTAGCAAAGCAATTTGAATCAGCAGGTATTGAGTATTTGCATCTGGTGGACTTAGATGGCGCTAAAGCACAACGAATAATAAATTATAAAGTGTTAGAGCAGATAGCGTCAAAAACCAGCTTAAAAATTGATTTTGGTGGTGGATTACGAGCTAATGAAGATTTGCATATTGCATTTAACTCAGGAGCAAAACAAATTACAGGAGGAAGTATAGCGGTTAATGATACTAAAACTTTTGAAGGATGGATTGAAAAGTATGGTGGAACAAAAATTATACTTGGCGCAGATTGCTTAGATGAAAAAATAGCAATTAGTGGTTGGCAAAAGAAAAGTCATTTAAATGTTATTCCTTTTATAAAAGAGTATCAAAAAAAACACATTCAATATGTAATCTGTACTGATATCTCTAAAGATGGAATGTTAGAAGGGCCTTCAATTGAATTATATAAGAAAATAATAAATGAGTGTTCTAATAGTGATGGACAATCTATAAAGCTAATAGCATCTGGTGGTGTAACTTCAATTAATGATCTTAACCAGTTAGAAGATCTCGGTTGTGAAGCAGTAATTATAGGCAAAGCTTTATATGAAGGTGAAATTAGTTTAAGAGACTTAGAAACACATTTTTAAAATGTTAACAAAACGAATAATTCCCTGTTTAGACATAAAAAATGGTCGTACTGTAAAAGGTGTGAATTTTGTTGGATTAAGAGATGCAGGAGATCCAGTTGAACTAGCAAAAAAATATGCAGATGAAGGTGCTGATGAACTTGTGTTTTTGGATATTTCAGCCACACTTGAAGGAAGAAACACAACTTTAGAAATGGTTTTTAAAGTTGCAGAGCAAGTTAATATACCATTTACAGTTGGAGGTGGTATTTCTTCAATTGATGATGTAGATAGGCTTTTAAAATTTGGTGCTGATAAAATATCTATAAATTCTTCTGCAATAAAACGACCTGAATTAATTAATGAGTTGTCAAACAAATTTGGGAGTCAATGTATTGTAGTAGCAATTGATGCAAAACAGATTGAAGGAAATTGGCGAGTGCATTTGGCTGGTGGAAGTGTTGCAACAGATTTAGATTTATTTGATTGGGCAAAAGAAGCTGAACAACGTGGAGCAGGAGAAATCTTATTTACATCGATGAATAATGATGGCACTAAAGATGGTTTTGCTAACGATGCTTTAGCTAAATTATCTGAAGAATTAAATCTTCCAATAATTGCTTCAGGAGGCGCAGGATCTATACAACATTTTGTAGATGCATTTAAGATAGGTAAGTCTGATGCTGCTTTAGCTGCTAGTGTATTTCATTTCGAAGAAATAGCTATTCAAGATTTAAAAAAAGAATTGAAAAAAAATAATATTGAAGTACGATTATAATGACTATAAATTTTAATAAAAGTAATGATGGATTAGTTCCTGCAGTAATACAAGATGCAATTACAAAAAATGTCTTAATGTTAGGATATATGAATGAAGAGGCGTTTAATAAAACAAAAGAAAGCAAAAAAGTAACTTTTTATAGCAGAACAAAACAACGATTATGGACAAAAGGCGAGGAGAGTGGTCACTTTCTTAATCTTGTAGATGTTAAATTAGATTGTGATAATGATACTTTACTTATTCGAGTGAATCCAATAGGTGCAACGTGTCATAAAGGAACAGATACATGTTGGAATGAGTCAAATAATGAAAACTTTGGATTTATGTCAAAACTGGAAACCATCATTGCAGACAGAAAGGCTAATTTTAATCCGGAAGACTCTTATGTGTCATCACTATTTTCTAAAGGCATTAATAAAATAGCTCAAAAAGTAGGAGAGGAAGCTGTCGAAGTTGTCATTGAAGCTAAAGATGATAATGACGATTTATTTATTAACGAAAGTGCAGATTTGCTGTTTCATTATTTGATATTGCTTCAAGCAAAAGGGTTTACATTAAAAGATGTGGTAAAGACACTTAGAGAAAGGCATAAATAGTTATTAAAAAAGGCATTAAATTTACTAATGCCTTTTTTAAATAAAATTTGGTTGGTTATAAATTATGCTATCCAATGTTTTGAAACTGAATTTTTGGAAAACCATATTAGGAACAAGCAAACTACTATAACCATAACTGGCATTACGTAGCTTTGAACTTCTACATTCATAAATATATATACATGTTGTGCAAAAGCTGCAATAGCAGAAACAATAAACAAAGTATAAGCCCATTTTTTTCTCATTAATAGAGAAACACATGCTAAGAAACCGCAAAAAACTGCCAAAGCAAAAGCTGCTGTAACCCAAGCTGGATACTCAATTAAAAATTCTGCTTGTTGCTCTGGCTCTAGTTGAGCAATCATTTCGTCAGTTGCAAAAGCTCTTGTCAAATAGGCGATTACACCCATAGCGTTCCAAAGAAGTGCAAGTACACTTACAATCCAAAACCAAACAGGTGGTTTAGTCAAAGAATTTTTCATAAATATTAGTTTTAGTTGGTTAAAATTTTAAAACAATTTATGAAATAATTTGATAATTAAATAAAAAACAATCGATTTAGCAGTTTTTTAAAGACAAAATTTAGTCTTCAACAACGTGAAGAACAGGCTCTTTTTCAACCCATTTACCATCTTTAGACTCTCCAAAAATAATTACATCTTTAGATTGCTCATATTCTTTTATAGTTCTAAGCATTTGAGCCTTAGTGTCTCTGTGAATTTTTATTCCAGTATTTTTTCCTTTATTTCTTATCTCGATATAAAATCCATCCCTGAATTTTATAGGTCTTGTAGGTGGTCTTCCCATGTATTCTTCTGTAAAAATTTAATTTGCATATTAATGAAAAAATTTTCAAAAAGCAAACCTTATATGTATAAAACGAAAATATCACATTTATCATTTATAAATTAAAGTTATTTATAATAAATACTTATTCTTTAATTGATACACCCTATGATAAAAAGTTTTTATACTTTTAAAGTTCTACAGAGTAGAGAATATAAATTAAATTCATGAAACTTAAAAAGAGAAAAAAAGTATATAAGGTTAGGAATCTTCCTCCAGGAACTATGTCATATAGAGGAAGTAAACAATCTGATGACACTCATGTTGAAATAATTAATTTTGATAAAGATTCATATAAAAAAATTGAATCCAAGCGTGTTGAAGATGCTTTTAATCTTAAAGGGAATGGTAAAATAACTTGGGTTAATGTAAACGGACTCAACGATGTAAAAGAAATTGAAAAACTAGGCTTACACTACAATCTTCACCCTTTAACTCTTGAAGATATTGTAAACACAAATCACAGACCTAAGTTAGATGAGTATGATAATTACATTTTTATTGTACTTAAAATGATTTTCTTTAAAGAAGAAGATGATCTTAAATATGAGCAAATAAGTTTAATTGTTGGAGAAGATTTTGTTTTAACTTTTCAAGAAGCTGATGGAGATGTTTTTAATGAGTTACGAGAGAGAATATCTACTCCTAAAGGAAGAATTAGAGGAGCAGGTTCAGATTATTTAATGTATAGTATTTTAGATGCTATTGTGGATAATTATATTACTGTTATAGAGGCGTTTGGAGATAAAATTGAAGATTTAGAAGATGATGTTTTTGTAAGTAGCTCAGATAACGAAATGATTAATAGTATTCAACTTTTAAAACGAGAAGTTTTAAAAATTAGACGTTCTGCCTCTCCATTGCGTGAAGTTATAAGTAAACTAAACAAAACTGAAAGCACATTTGTTGAAGAAAAAACACATGACTATTTAAGAGATTTATACGATCATATTATTAATGTTAATGAAAATATTGAAATATATAGAGAGATGATTTGGAGTTTAATGGATATGTATATGTCTATTATTAGCAATAAAATGAATGAAGTCATGAAAGTGCTTACAATTATTGCAACAATATTTATACCTCTAACCTTTATTGCAGGTATTTACGGAATGAATTTCACTAATATGCCAGAATTGCAAGCTAAAAACGGATATTTTATTCTTTTAGGTGTTATGGTAGTGCTATTTATATTAATGCTATTTTATTTCAGAAGAAAAAAATGGTTGTAGTTTTAAACAACTCATCTAAATTTTAAAAACTAGTACATGAAAACTAATATAATATCTCAAGATGTTTTAGATTTTTTTAAGAAGCTTGAAAAAAATAATGACAGAGATTGGTTTAATGAGCATAAAAAAGAGTTTAAAAGCATTGAATCTGGAGCTAAAAAAGTTTATCAATCTTTGTTTGAAGCGTTAAAAGCACATGATGAAGTTGATAAGGTAAAAATGTTTAGAATTTACAGAGATGTGCGATTTTCTAAAGATAAGTCACCTTATAAAACGCACTTTGGAGGCTCTTATCATAGAAAAAAGCCACAGCTAAGAGGTGGTTATTACTTACATATACAACCAAACAACCAATCGTTTATTGCAACTGGATTTTGGGAGCCTTCAAAAGAAGACTTATTTCGTATTCGTAAAGAATTTGAAATGGATGACAAACCAATTCGTAAAATCATCAGTCAAAAAGACTTCAAATCTACTTGGGGAGATTTTGTTGGTGACGAACTAAAAACTGCTCCAAAAGGATTTGACAAAGAACATCCAGCAATTGATTTAATTCGTAAAAAGCAATATATATTCACCAAAAAATATACAGACAAACAAGTTGTTGCAGATAATTTTTTAGATGATGTAAATACGTCATTTAAAGTTATAAGACCATATTTTGATTATATGAGCGAAGTGCTTACAACAAACCTTAATGGGGAATCTCTTATATAACTTCTGTTATTGTAAAAGTATTACCATTAAACTCAATAGTGTCTCCTTTACCTTTTCCAAGTAATAACATACCAATAGGTGAGAGGTGAGAAATAGCAAAAAAACTACTGTCTTCCAAATCTATTTTTCCAGCACTTATAGATATAAAAAAGTTATTGCTAGTTGTTTTTACAACACTTCCAGCTATAACTTTCTCAGAAACAGTATTAGCATTAATGTTTTTTAGTCCATCAAGCATTTTATTTGCTTCGCTTAAGTGTTGAGAATTTTTTTCTAAATCATTAAATAATTTTCCATTACCAGAATCATCATCTTCATCGCCACCTTTGTCGTTGCTTTCAATAGATTCTTTAATAGTTTCAATCTCTGCTTTATAGTTAGCTATGCGTTTGTTTGCATAGTTATAACAAGCTTGTAGTAGTTCATTTTTTATCTTCATATAGCTTTAGCCATTTTAGGCTCAAATACTTGTATATGACTAATAAAACGCTCTTTTACAATATTCATAATACGTTTATTTAATGCAGAAGAATTTTTGATATAAATGCTATATTCTTCTAACGTAAATTGACCAATAATCATTCCTTTAACAGAGTTACGGAACTTCATATCTTTATGTATTGCGTTTTCTATATAGTCTAATTGTTTCTGCAAAGATAATTCATAAAATACATTTTTATGCTTTGCAATATAATTTTTAAAAACTTCAATTAGCAAATCGTGCTGTAGCTTAATTACAGGTCTAATAGTTGTGTTTTGAAACCGTTCATCATCACTCATAGTTTCAAAAACTATTGCATCATGAATTTCTGGACGAATGTTAAGCAAATCAGTAGTTCTGTTAGGCATATCGTTTAGTTTTATTTAAAAATAAAAAGAATGTAGGGTTTGTAAGAATTTGTATATAATTGTTGTTAACCAGTTTATTAACAATATTGATTTAGCACATTAAATTATAGGTGTTTAATATCAAAATAGCTTAATATTTGTAGAGTTTATGACTTATATTTGAGTAAATATTTAATGAAAAGATGAAATTCGGAAGCGTCGATAATCCTGAAAACATTGATTTTACTTTACCAATCGATCATATAGATACATTACGTGTGCTTAATAAGGTTAAAGATGATAATTTACCTGAAATATATGTTGGTTGTGCTAAATGGAATAAAGCCGATTTAAAGGGTTTTTATCCTAAAGGGACTAAAGATGAATTAGAATATTATTCACGTCAGTTTAATTCTATTGAGCTTAATGCAACTTTTTACAGAATTTTTCCAGCCGATACTTTTTCTGGTTGGTATGACAAAACACCAAAAAACTTTAAATTCTTTCCTAAATTAAACCAAGAAATCAGCCATTGGAAACGATTAAATGAAGTAAGCGCTATTGTTGAAGATTATTTAAATAATGCATCAAATCTTCAAGAGAAACTTGGTACAATTTTCTTGCAAATGCACAATAATTTTGCTCCAAAAGATTTTAATAGAGTTGTTGAGTTTGTTGAGCGTTGGCCAAAAGAGTTTCCTTTGGCTATTGAGTTTAGACATACAGATTGGTATAATAATGAAACAGTGTCTAATCAATTATACGATTTGTTAGAGACAAACAATGTATCTAATGTATTAGTTGACACTGCTGGAAGAAGAGATTTATTGCATATGCGATTAACAAATCCAACAGCCTTTGTGCGATATGTTGGTGCAAATCATCCAAGTGATTATACACGTTTAGATGATTGGGTTAAACGCTTAAAAGAATGGCAGGAGCAAGGAGTAAAGGAAATAGATTTTTTTATACATCAAAATATAGAAAAAGAATCACCTTTATTATCGTCATATTTTATTAAGAAACTAAATAAAGAATTAGGTTGTCAATTAAAAATTCCAAATGAAGACAAAAATGACAACTCACAACAAAAATTATTATAAATGAGATTTCACACACGCAAATGGGTAAAACCTGAAGATTTAAACCCTAACGGAACATTATTTGGAGGTAGATTATTAGCCTGGATAGACGAAGAAGCTGCACTGTATACAGTAATACAACTAGAAAACTCTAAAATTGTTACCAAGTATGTTTCAGAAATAAACTTTATGAGTTCTGCCAAACAAGGCGACATTATTGAAATAGGTATTGATGTTGTTAATTTCGGGAAGTCTTCAATAACACTAAAGTGTGTTGCTCGTAACACCATGACAAGAGAAACCATACTAACAGTCGATAATATTATTATGGTAAACCTTGATGAAAATGGTAAGCCAAAACCACATGGCAAAACTCAAATAGAATTTGTTAGAGATAGACTTAAATAATTTATGTATTTGGTTGTGCTCCTGTACTTAACTCATACAGTTCTAAGTCAAAATAAGGAACAGCAGCTAAAGCATGATCAAAAATATCTGACATGATATACTCATAATTTTCCCATCGCTTATCACTACTAAAAGCATATATTTCAAGAGGTAATCCTTGAGGTGTTGGAGCCATTTGCCTTACCATAATAAACATCTCTTTGTTAATACCAGAGTGGTTCTCAATGTAGGTTTGTAAATACTTTCTAAAGACACCTAAATTGGTCATATTACGACCATTTATTAATGTGCTCTTGTCAATATTATGAGATGCATTATACGAATCAATATCTTCTTGCCTGTGTGATAAATATGCTGTTATTAATTCGATATTTTTTAGCTTTTCAATACTATCCTTAGTCAAATATTTTATGCTATTAGCTTTAATAAGAATAGAACGTTTAATACGTCTACCTCCAGAAGCTTGCATTCCTCGCCAGTTTTTAAAAGAATCAGAAATTATGGCATAAGTTGGAATATGAGTAATAGTCATATCAAAATTTTGCACTTGTACAGTTGCTAAATTTATTTCGATCACATCACCATCAGCACCATATTTATCCATAGTGATCCAGTCGCCAATTCTAAGAGAATCATTAATAGCTATTTGTAAACTTGCAACAAAACCTAGTATTGTATCTTTAAATATTAATAATAAAATTGCTGAAGCTGCACCTATAGTTGTAAAAAATGTCCAAAGTGGAATTCCAGTTATAACCACAAAACATAGCCCAATACCTGTAATCCAAACAAACAGCATCACTACTTGTATATAACTATCAATAGGTTTGTCTTTAAGGTTAGGAACTGTTTTAAAATAAGCTTCAAGTGTTCTCAATACACTTCTTAAAATCCAAATAGAAAGTAAAATTCCATAAACCTTAAGTATTGTGATTATAAAAATTTCCGATTGAGGAAAGTCATAAAACACAATAGGAAACAATTTTATAGTTAAAAACAAAGGCACTAAATGGGCAATATTTCTTGGAGCTTTATGGCTAACTAATAAATCATCAAAATTAGTTTTTGATTTTTTGGCATAAGCATTAAACGTTTGTACCAAAACCTTTCTAGCAATAAAATCTGAAACTAATATTATAATGCACAATATAGCTAGTAAAACAAGCATGTTAAAAAATGATGTTGCTTTATCAGATAGACCCAAATCGAAAAAGAAATCACAAAAGTAATGGCTTATATCTTGCATTATGATGCTTGTTTTAGGTGTTTTTTAATCATAAAAAATGTACCAAAAGGAATTACAGATGCTGCTAATACATTAAGCAATGTTTTATTACTCCATTTAAGTTTAGAGCCAATAATCACTGCCATTATAACATAAGCAATAAATAGCAAACCGTGAGGCATTCCTAACAACTTGACATATTTTGGCTCATCAAAAAACCATTTTAAAGGAGAGGCAATTCCTAGTAACAAAATATATGAAACGCCTTCTAAAAAGGCTACTATTCTAAATACAATCAATAATGAAAACATATGGTAATTTTATTTGGCTACAAAAATACCATACGCTATAGGATTTTACTTAGTTTTAACAATTTTTTTAATCATTACAATATCGTTAGCTTCATTGCGAAGTTTAACAATATAGAATCCAGGAGAAACTGTTTGTGTATTAACAGAAACAGTTCTGCTATTTTTAGAAATTGCATTAGAGACCACTTGTTTTCCGTCGATACTGTAAAGTTCAACTGTTAGCAATCCATTATAATCTGATGTAATATTAAATTCGTTTTTAAAAGGAACTGGATATAATTTTGTTGAAGCAATTTGTTCTTCATCACCAATACTTAAAGTACCATTAAAGTAATTTAAAGCTAAATTGAATGATTCTTTACCAATTTTATCGCCAATAATTCGACCTCTAATATCATCGATTGGTGGATGTATTCCTCCCCAAATTCTTGATAAACTTGTTTGGTCTGATGCATCTCTGTAAGTTGCCCATTGTAGCATCATATTTTGTGAAGGACCTTGTTCGAAAACTAAAAAATTATTTTGTTCAATATCAAAAGTTCCCATACCTCCAGGAAAAAATTCATCGCCAGTTAACATGGTCATTACCTCAGCAGCTGCACGAGAAAATGTAGAATGTCCTGATAAATAACCAGCAAAAGGAGGCGATACAAATGTTGGTCTTTGATAAGGCCACCAATGTGTTCCTAAAATCCAATCAACACCAGCATCATCAGTACTTGGGTCGTTAATAAAATCTGGACCTCTCCATGCATATATTTTAATTTTTCCAACATTCTCATCAGCTGTTCCAGCTAATGGGTCGCCAACTTCTATTAACTCAATACGACCAGGTATTAAAGGCAATCCATGTGGATCATAGCTTGGTAAACCTATGTCAGTACTTTGACCTTTACCAGCCATGTATCTAATTGCCGATACAGGACGCACAAAATCATAATAACCTTTAATTCCCCATGCATTTATAGCACAATCGTGTACAGCACCACCTAAAATTAAATAAGATTTAACATCCCATTCTAAGTTGCTTAACGTTGGTCCTTGACCACCAATTTTTTTGACAGTAAGCGGATGGTCACTTACATGGTTTAGTATAGTAAACCAATGACCAGGAGGTGTTTCTGAACTTGGACCATCAGCCCAAAACTCTGCTAATACTCTAGCATAATCTGCTCTTTTAACTAATTGAGGTGTGTATGGTAAGCCTGTGTAAGGATTTAACGTGTGACCAGAACTTGCGTCGCCACCATCTGTAAAATCGTAAAAGGCTTGGTATTCTGCAAAAGTTTGAGGATAATTTTGAATATCAAAATTACCTAAAGCTCCTGGAGAAATATCTATCATTGTATTATCATTAGGATCTAAATGTGATGACCATGATGCCACTAAAGCAAAGTTCCATTTAAAAGGATCGTCAATACCATCTTCGTTAGAGTTTTGAATATAAACTGGAGGTCCTGGATTATTATAAACATAACTATCAAAGCCATCATTTAATATTTCTAAATCTTCATTTTTAAGGCAAAAAGGAGTTACTTTTCCCCATTCTGGGCTTAAAAATGGAGGAGTGTTTTGAGGATACACATTACCACTTTGATCAATAAAAGTATCAAAGGCTAGTGGTTGCCATTTGTTAGGTTGTAACATATCATTAGTATCTGAATACATTCCAGGAATCATAATCATTGGCTCATTCTCAGGAGTATAATACTGATTTGCATATCCATTTTGCTCATTAGAATTATCTTGCAATCCAAAAGCTATCATCCTGCTTGCTAAATAGTTACCTAATGCTCTATAATCTCCAGTACTGTAATCTGTAGATGTAAAGTTTTTATCATAACCATATGATGTCATCAAATCTATAAATGACTGCGTTGTTGTGTTTCCGCCAGGTGAGTTAGCAAAACGATGCTCTAGTAACCTAAACATAGCAAAACTAATAATTTGGTGTCTGGCAACATTGACATCTGCTGGTGGAGTTATACCATTAAATGGAGTGTAAAAACCACCATAACTTTTACCTAAAAATATTGTTTCGGCTTGACTGTCAAAAACAGCCCAAGCATCATACATTACCATTGAAGTATGAAATAGATTTCGTGCATGTACTGTTGGACGTGCAAAATCTAAACGAATTGCATCTAATAATACTTCATTCCACTCACGAGCAACAGATTGTTGCGCATTGGTTGTGATTGAATATGAAGAGAGTATAAATATAAATAATAAAGTAATTTTTCTCATTGGTTGTCAGCAGGTTAAAAGATTATTATTACCAAAAATAGAAAACATTATTTAAAAACAAGTATTATCAAGTAAACTATCGTTGAAAGACTTTTTTTTTAGATTAAGCAGGCAAATACGTGTATAACCACTCCAAATGGTCATTGTTTTTTATTGTTATATTGAGTTTAAAATCATTTTTAATATAAAAACTATGTAAACGCTCTTCTTCAATAAGTAACCACAATTTTTGGTTAGGAAGTTGTTTTTTTAATTCATTTAACCAAAAGGAGCCTAGATTATTATTGCGTTTGTCTTCAACAACCCACAAAAAACCAATGTATAAAAACCCATTTTTAAACCACATTTTAGCCTCCTTTTTAAAATATAAAATATCTGGAGAACAGGTAGAAAACAAAATTCCTCCAGCAATAACATGGCTATCCTCTTTTATTACATATATGCTAGCTGTGTTTTTATAATCGTCCCAAAAAGGTACTATTTCATCTTGCCAATCTTCTGGAAGAATATCAAAAAATTGATTTGGATTAGATTTTAATTTTTCAAACTGAAATGCCATAATACTCTATAAAAGTCCCCAAGACCATAGTTTATCTGAATCTTCAAACCAGCGATCGCCAATATCTGTTCTGTAATAACCATTATTAACAATAATGTTACTAATTCTGTTGTTCATCATTTTTTGAGCATCTTTCATGGTTAAACCTGTTCCTGAGACTAGTAAAGCAATACCAGTATTGCCAGTTATAAGCCACTCGTCATTTATTTTTTTAAGATGCATAGGGTGAATGCCTTCTTTTAAATCTTTTCTAAAAACAACTACTGCATCTTTAGAGAATAATTCAAAAGCTTTTTTATCTTCATAAGGAAAAGGTGGTACAACAATAAATGCACCTACTTGAAACCCTTTTTTTGTGTTTATTTTAAACGTTTCTCTTGAGGCAATTTTATATAGCAATTGACCAATAGGTTCATTTATTCCTGCACGTTGAATAAATATTTGCGGATATCCAAATCTCGACGTGAACTCTAAAGGGTAAATTCCGTTTCCATTAACAATACAATTAATATCAATATGCCCTACAAAGTTTGTTTTAGCAAGTGTAGATTCAAATTTTTTGAGCGTGGCATCAAAAATAGGAGAGTTGTTAACCCAAAACATACTAGAACCCATTTCACCTGTAGAAACACCTAGTTCTTTTGGGAATAATTTCTTGTGTTCAAAAGTGATATTTAAAGGTCTTAAAAATTCCTTTCCATTAAAAAAAGCTGCCACAGATATCTCAACACCTTTTACTTTTTTCTGTAATTGAAAGTTACCAAAATCATCTCCCCAAGACTTGTCATAAGCCTTTAAAACTCTAATAACATCAAGGCCTTCGTCATCACTACCAACAAATAAAAGTTGTTTAAGTTCTTGAGTTTCTCCAGAAGGCTTTATAACATAAGCATCAGGATTATTTTGTACATATGTTATGGCATCCTGAAAGCTCACAAACTCTTTAAATGGAAGCGTTTTAATTTTGTGCTTTTTTAATTCATCTTGACCAAAACTTCTATCTAATTCCAGCAAATCGGTATACTCACTACCACCAATTACAAGTTTTCCTTTAGCTCTTAATTCGCTACAAATAGCACCATACCCTGTATAATCAAAAATAATAACATCAGCCCAATCTACTTGCTTTTTCCAGTCTTTAGTTTTTTTTACAAAGCCAGTTCCAATTTCGCGAGAGGGTTTGTCTTCAATATATAATTTTACATCATTACCTTCTAATAATGTAGCATAAGCAGTGTCAAGAATTTCTCCCCAACGTGATACAAATAAGAATTTTTTACTGAAAGAATTTTCTTTTTTCAAGGGTTATAAAAATGAAAGATTTTATATAACGAATGTAATTAATTTTTAGCCACAATTATTTATTGGACTCAAAAAAATATAGTTGAAAAATGACTAATTTTGTTACTTACAATTTTACTATGAGCCTCTCAAAAAACAATGTACTTATTATTCTTTCTTTTTTTTCTATTTATGTTATTTGGGGCTCTACCTATTTACTTAATAAAATTGTAGTTACAGAAGTATCACCTCTATTACTGGCTTCAATTAGATTTTTAAGTGCTGGAATACTAATAGTTATAATTGCTAGGTTTTTAAAACTATCATTAAAAGTGACTAAAAAACAAATACTCAATAGTATTATTGCAGGTTTTTTGTTTCTGGTCTATGGTAATGGTGTTTTTGTTTGGGCTTTAAAATATGTCGATAGTGGTTTTGCTGCTCTAATTGCTGCAACACAGCCTCTATTTGTAATTTTTTTAATGCGCATACTTCATGGCAACAAAATACAGTTTAAGTCTATGATTGGAGTTGTTTTAGGAATTATAGGCATGTATTTACTGGTTAGTCAAGACGAGCTAATACTAACTAAAGATAGTATTATTGGTATTATTATGATTTTTACTTGTGTACTCAGCTGGAGTTATGCTAGTATTTTTGTATCTAAAGCCGATTTGCCATCAAGTTTTTTTGTAAGTACTGGTTATCAAATGCTGGCAGCTGGAGTAATGCTCGTTATCGGAAGCTTAGCAGTAGGAGAGACCTGGTTATCACCTTCACTGTGGAGTGTTGAAGCACAATGGTCTATGGTGTTACTTATTCTTTTTGGTAGTATAGTAGCCTTTTCTGCGTTTAATTACTTGCTTAAAGTGGTGTCAACCGAAAAAGTATCAACATCAGCGTATGTAAATCCTGTAATAGCTTTGCTTTTAGGTTGGTATGTATTAGATGAGCATATAAGTATGCAGTCTATTGTAGCTGCTTTTATACTGCTAACAGGAGTTTATTTTATTAATACCAAGAAGAAATTTGCGATGTTTAATAGGTTTAGGAAGTAATAATTATTTTCTAATACATTGTTAACTATGCATTTTATCGGTAAAATTTAACGTTCGTGTCATCTGTTATCCTTTTATCGTAAAATTTGTGCGTTCATAAGTTTTTTAATGCTAAAAGTAGTGAATGGGTTAGTTTTGAGATGATTAACAAAATTTCAGTCCCATGAAAAATCTATTAACCTTACTTTGTTTTACTTTTTTTATGAGTGTAAACTTTACACTTATTGCACAAGAAACTACAATTGCATCAAATGATTTGCCTGCCGATTATTTAAAACGCAGTGCACTTTATGATTATTCCGAATCGCAATTAAACAATACAGATAGTATTCCAGATTTTGAATCAAAATCGAACAAGCTTAAAATTACAGGAACCATTTATTTAAGCGATGGAAAAACACCAGCAAAAGATGTTATTTTATACATAGAACAACCAGACGAAAATGGTGACTATGAGTTAAAAACAGAAAACAACAAGCGTTACGTACACCATAGAGGTTGGATTAAAACTAATGCTGATGGACAATACACATTTTATACCTTTATTCCAGGGCAAGTATTACGCTATAAAGAACTTAAACATATACATCCAATTGTAAAGGCTCCAGGAGAAGAAGAGTACAGTTTAGAAACATTTTTATTTGATAACGATCGCTTTTTAAGTAAATCGTGTCGTAAACGATTAGAGAAAAAAGGATTTAATAGTATTTTAAAACTTACCGAAACCGATACTATGTTTGTAACCACTAAAGACATTATACTCAATAATACCGCTACACAAATACAATAATTTAAAAACTGCTGAAAAGCAGTTTTTTTTATCTCTACTTTATTTTAACCAGATTACAAGCATTTTTTATGTGAGCCTGCATCGAGTGAAGTTGAGATGACGTAGGAGGGAAGCGTAATGTGTGTGGAATGATTATTTATAACTAATATTAAATTATAGTGAAAATTATTAAAGCAATTATTACATTTGGAGTAATGGCAAAATTTTATTTTTGTGAGTAAGAAAAAATTAAAACACATAGAGTTATTTGCTGGTTGCGGAGGAATGAGCCTTGGTCTTGAATCAGATGGTTATGACTTGTATTTTGCAAATGAATTATCTCCAATGGCTGGAGAAACATTCGCATATAATATACTTGATGAAACTCTTGAGAACAACACCAATCCAAAAAAAACTCTTTGGTTAAGGAGTCAATATAAAAAAGAAGATATTGAAAATCGATTAAGAGAAAATCCTTTTATGGCTTCTGAAGGTAAATATTCCGATATTGATAAAAACAGTAATTTAAAGGGGAAATTATTAATTGGAGATTTAAATATACTATTAGACTTATTAAATAAAACTCCTGAACTTGTTGATAAAATAAAGAAAGATGATATTGACCTGATTTCTGGAGGACCTCCTTGTCAAAGTTTTAGTTTAGCTGGTTTAAGAGAAAAGGATAATCATAAGAATACTTTACCATTATCATTTGCGCAAATTGCAGGATTAATAAAACCAAAAACAGTTCTTTTAGAAAACGTAAAAGGCATTACATCTCCATTCACTGAAGATGATAAAAAGTATTACGCATGGTTGGAGGTTTCTAAAGCTTTTGTTTTAGAAGGATATGTTCCTGTTTGCATGATGCTTAATTCCAAATATTTTGGTGTACCACAAAATAGACCTAGGTTTATTTTGATAGCTTATAGAAAAGATATTTTTGATTTGTTTTTGAATAAAAACACTGATAATGAAATTTTAAAATTGTCAGATAGTTTTTATAAAAAAGTCAATAAAAACAAAAAAACTCTTGAAAAAGTTACAATAAAAGATTTTAAATACTTTGATATTGAATCAAATCCTTTGCTATTTGATGGTAAAGTATTACCAAAACTAACTCATAAGGAAAGAGATTTTATAAATACGAGCGAAGCTATAGGTGATATTAGAAGAACACAATTGAATTATACTTTTGATAATACAAAAGGAAAATATGCAAATTCTCTTAATAGAATTTTTCCTAAAGATTCATATAAAGAATCCTTTATTAAAAATCATGAACCAAGAAACCATAGTTTCACAATTAGATCAAGGTTTAGGTTTTATCAAGTTATTGAACAATTTCAAAATGGATTAAAAAAAGGCGCTTCTGACTTATTTACAGGCAAAGATGTGTCTAAAGAAATAAGAGATAAACTTTTAGATGAATTTTCACACCATAACTTATTGTTTTTTCCTGATAAAAGTGATCGCGAAACTTTAATGGTTCCCAAAGATATTGAAGAGGTGGAAGAACTTATTAAGTCAATTCCAACTAAAAAGCATTCGCAAAGAGCTTTACGTGAATTTGAACCAGCTCCTGCGCAATTGACAATTCCAGATGACTTATGCCATTATGATTCTGAACAACCAAGAACTTTAACAGTTAGAGAAATGGCAAGATTTCAATCTTTTCCAGATTGGTTTGAATTTAAATCAAAAGTAACGACAGGAGGGAAAATGAGAAGGTTTGAAGTACCACAATATACACAAGTTGGAAATGCAGTTCCTCCGCTTTTAGCAAAAGCATTAGGTCAAACTTTGAGAATACAGCTATTAGAAATAAGCAAAATCAAATCTAACTTAACAAAAGGAATACAATGACATTAGATATGTTTAAAGAATATTGTATTAACTTAAAGCCAGATGTATTAGTACAAAAACATCTAATTGAGGATAGAACATTTTTTTTTAATGAAATAAAAAAAGGGGAAGAATTTGATTTTAAAAAAGATATAGCCTCAATATTAAAAGTCCATGTTAGAGATATAGTGATTGTAGGTTCTGGTAAATTTGGTTTTAGTTTAAAACCAGATAATGCTTCAGAAGGATTATACCTTTTTAAAGAGTTTGATTATAATTTTAAGAATAATATATCAGACAAAAAATCTGATTTAGATATAGCAATCGTATCATCTTTTTTGTTTGACAAAGAAATTGAGAATTTATATAACTATACTGGTTTTTATAAAAATTCCTGGGAACAAAGAAACTCTTTTGGGAAATATGCATTAAAAGGAAAGCTAGCTATAAGGTTTTTACCTCTTGAATTTAGATTGACTAAAGAAATAATTGAAGTTCAAGAAAAGTATCAAATGCAATATGGTAGAGAAGTTAATATTGAAATTTATAAATCATGGCATTTCTTTGAAACTTACCATCAAGAAAACATCAAAAATATACAAGTAAATTTATTAAGATAATATGAAATTAAAAGCATCCATACCTTCAAACAGTGTGAAATTAATTGATATTTATAATAAAATAATATCAAACTCTTTAATATTAGGGCCAGATTTTCAAAGAAAATTAGTTTGGAAAAAACAACACAAATATGCTTTTATTGAAACTATATTGCTAAATTTTCCTTTTCCAGAAATTTATATAGCAAGTGAAGAAGTAGATACCCAAAGTTTAAGAACAAGAGAAGTTGTTGTAGATGGAAAACAAAGACTTTCTTCAATAGTAGATTACATCCAAAGGAGAGATGATTTTCTTAACCAAAAAAGGATTAAACATTTTGATGACCTCGATATAGCTGAAAAGAAAGAGTTTTTGAATTATTTAATAACAGTTAAAGATTTGAAAGATATTGGAGAAGAAAAAATTATTGAAGTATTTAAAAGAATTAATAGTACAAACTACTCATTAAATTCAAATGAGATTCTCAATGCGGAATTCGGAGGTGGAGAATTTGCAATATTCTGTAAACAATTGACAGATAAAGATTATAACCCTACTGAAACTGAAACTGGGATATTAATTAGTAAAGAAACTAAAGATATTGTAACTACTTTTTTTGAAAAGAACAAAGTGTTTTCTGATAATGACGTTAAGAGAATGTTTGATTCACAATATATCATGCTTATTTCCTCAACAATTTTGGAGGGTAGTTATTTTGGAAGAAGTACGAGAATAAACCATTATTTAGAAAAATATAATGATGAATTTTCGAACTATAATGACATATTGAAAAGGTTGGCTAATTCAATTTCCATTATAGAAAAGCTAAAATTTTCTACTGGAAGCTATTGGTTCAATAAAGCAAATCTTTTTACATTAATTATAGAGTTAAATGATGTTAAGGAAGACCAAATTGACCTTGAATTATTAGAATTGGAACTTCTTGATTTAGAAAGTAAATTTGATGTATATTATAATGGAGATGAAGAAGACATAAAAAAATTATCTCCTGATGAAACTAAATATTTTGAAGTTGCAAGACAAGGAAGTCATGAATTTTCTGCAAGAGAACACAGAGGTTCTGTAATTAGAAAGCTTATAGAAGAATCAAAAATAAGTGAAGAAGAAGAAATTGTTGATGATATTGAATCTAAAAACTTGCAAGTTTTAAAAGAAAAAGGAATAAATTTTTCTATTATTATACCAACAGAAACAGGATTAAGAAAAAGTATAATGGATGCAGTTTCTGGTGTTAGAGAATTTTTAAAAGTGAAAAATATTCATGATTATGACATTCAGGAATTAGGCCCAAATCATAAAAAGAAATTAGATTGTGTATTCAAAGGTAAAGATGAAGATACTCTGTCTGAAGTTTCATTATATCGTTCTAATGGGAGAGGTGATTACAGAATTTGGTTCAGTTCATTAGGTGATTTTGCTGACGCTAATGACGAGTTAGCATTAATAATTATAAAAGGTAAAATAACTGTTTTAAACATTTCAAAAATAGATTACTCTAATAAGTTTGAATAGTATTATGTAAAATAGAATCTCTATGGTTTTCCTTGGCCTCATAAAATTTTGGCTAAAACATTAGGAGAAATGAGCGTCCATATTTTAGGGATTTAGTAATAAATATTATTAAAAGTTTCAATTATACAAGGGATTTCAAAGCAATGTTAACCAGTTACATTTTAATTGCTGAGAATCGCGTATTTGAAATTTTAAAGGGCTAAGTACAAAATATCACAGTTATTAAAATCAATGTATTAGCTCATGAATGTGCTACTACAAATTGGTTTTTACATAATTGCTATCGATATAGACCTAAAGGCGCTATATCTGCAATTATGCTAAAATAGCAGAGCTATACACCAATTTATTGTAATTTCAAATGTGTAATCATTTGTACTATAATTTATATTATGTAAAATAGAATATTTTAAAGGTTGTGCTCCAATACTTCAATATTCAAAGCATTTACAACTATTTATCTGTTTACATCAATTATACGAATTATATAAAGTAACTACTCTTCTGTTGTAATGGCTCATAAAAAAAACAGCTAAACAAACACAATGTTCATTTAGCTGCTTAATGAGAAAAAAGTCTCGATGGTTAATCTTTAAGTCCGCGTCCTGGTGTATATGGTGCACCAGCTTTTATGAGTTGTTCTTCTAATTGTTTAATATCTACTTTAGATAATGTTTCAATCATCTGTCTGATACTTTGTATTTCAGCTTTTGCAATTGCATAACTATCTTTATGCGTTTGTGTTGGTGTTGCTGTTGAGTATTTTTGCTCGTAACCAATGGTTCCTAATCTATTTGCAGGACTTTGTACTTGGTCGATATCTAATCTTGCTTTCACAGGATCGCCATATAATTGAATATTAATATCCTTAAGTTTGTTTTCTATAGCTAACGTAGTTTGGTATAGCTTATCCATAGGTTGCTCTGAGCGTTTTATGGCTTCTTTTATGTATTTAATTTTGGTATTCATCTCTCCCATTAAATACTGACACACTTCTAAATCGGCTTCTAAAGCAGATATTTGCTTTTGGAACGCTACTTTTTCAGCTCTGTTTTCTGCTGGCATAACAGTATTGTCTAATGCTTTAACTTCAAAAGTTGTTGCAGGCACAAGTGTTGTTGCTATACCATCTTTAAACAACTGCATTTCTACAGTATAAGTTCCTGGTACAACCAATGTACCTTCATTTTTACCAGAAAACGGATTGTAAAACGCTGGTGTATTGAAATTTACAGGATTTTGAGGTGTGTATCTTAAATCCCAATGAAAACGCTGTAAACCTTTTGTTGGTGATTTCGTTTCTTTTTTAATAATGTTTCCGCTAGCGTCTTTAAATACAAACAATAATTGTGGTGCAGATTCATTATTTTCAGCTTTTAGCGCATTATAACTAGGATAAGGCGTGCTTTTATTACCTTTTATAAGGTCTTTTTCACGTTTCTGACGCTGGTCTTTCAATGATTCATAAGTATCATCATAATAATACGTAATCATCACTTCTGGGCCTAAATTTGGTGATGTATAAAAATTATCACCTTGAAAAGATTTTCCTGGCAAGCCTAAAGGCGTACTTTTTTCCCACATTAATGCTGTACGAATTGGATAAATAATAGCTTTTTCCTTTGGGTTTTCATTTTCTATAGTTCGTAATGACGAATAATCATCTAAAACATAAAAACCTCTTCCAAATGTTCCTAATACCAAATCGTTTTCACGCTCTTGTATAGCAATATCTCTTACTAATATGGTTGGTAAGCCATTGCCTAGCTTTTTCCAGCGTCCACCACTATTTGGAGTGAAATACACACCGAATTCTGTGCCGCAAAACAGTAAATTAGCATCTTTATGATCTTCTTCAAAAGCATATACAGAGCCACGTTCTGGTAAATTACCACTTATTGAAGTCCAAGTACGACCTTTATCGGAAGACTTAAACAGATAAGGTTTAAAATCGCCATATTTATGGTGGTTAAATCCTGCGTAAATAACATTAGCATTGTGTTTTGAAGCATGTACATTATTTACATACGACATATTTGGAGCTCCAGAAATAGCACTTACTTTTCGCCATGTTTTTCCACCATCTTCAGTAATTTGAATTAATCCATCATCAGTACCAACAACAATTAAATTTTCATCAATTGGCGATTCCGATAATGCTACAATAGCACCATAAGGTGATGTTGAACCATTTTTAGCAACAGCATCAATACTTACAACTCTATCATAAACGTTAAGTGTATTTCTGTCTATTTGCTGTGATAAATCATCACTAATTACACTCCAGCTATTTCCATAATCATCAGACTTAAATAGCTTATTTGCAGCAAAATAAAGCCTTCCACTTTTATGTTTACTTACAACTAATGGTGCATCCCAATTAAACTTATAAGCATTTTCGCCTTGACGTTCTTTTGGTTGGATTCCGACAGCCTCACCACTTTTTTTATCGTAGCGTACTAAAAATCCGTATTGTGATTGTGCATATACAATATTTGGGTTTTCAGGATCTATTTGAGATTCAAATCCGTCGCCACCATTTGTTATAAACCAATCAAAATTAGTAATACCATGATCTGTAATTACTCTAGATGGTCCACCAATACTAAAGTTATCTTGAGTACCTCCATATACATTATAAAACGGATAAGCATTATCAACAGCCACTTTATAGAACTGGGTTACAGGAATATTTTCTTTAAAATCCCAAGTTTTAGCAGCATCAAAGGTTTCATAAACACCTCCATCACTACCAACTAGCCAATGCTTGTTATTGTTTGGGTCTATCCACATACAGTGATTATCGATATGCTTATAATCTTCACCAACAATATCAAACGATTTACCTCCATTTTTAGTAACGCTCATCCAAGTATCCATCGAATACACTGTGTTTTCTTCAACTGGATCAGCAATAATTTCTTGGTAATAGTTTCCGCTAGTACTATGATCTCCCATTTTTTCCCAACTAGAACCTCTGTTTGTCGATTTGAAAAATCCACCTTTTCCATCAGCTGCTTCTACAATAGCATAGATAAACTCTGGATTTGCTGGCGAAATAGCTAAACCAATTCTACCTAATTCAGTAGTTGGTAATCCGTTTTGAATTTTTGTCCATGTTTCACCACCATCTGTGCTTTTATGCAATCCAGAACCTGGTCCTCCACCAACATAAGTATACACATGGCGTCTGCGTTGAAATGTAGATGCATACAACACTTCAGGATGACGAGGATCCATAACCACATCGTTTACACCTGTATGTTCATCAACAGTTAATACTGCTTTCCATGTTTTTCCACCATCAGTAGTTTTGTACAAACCACGCTCACCACCTTTGCTCCAAAGTGGACCAATAGCAGCAACATAAACCACATCTGAATTATCTGGATGTACTACAATACGTCCAATATGTTCAGATGTTTTTAATCCCATATTTGTCCAGCTTGCGCCTCCATCAGTAGATTTATAAACACCATCACCATAATTTACAGAGCGTTGGTTGTTGTTTTCGCCACTTCCAACCCAAACAACATTTGTGTTATTAGGATCGATAGTTACACAGCCAATAGAAAATGAGCCTTCACCATCAAAAACTGGTGTGTATTCAATTCCTGAATTGATTGTTTTCCATACTCCACCAGCAGAACTCGCTACATAATACTCGAATGGATTGTTTGGATTAACAGCAATATCAGAAATACGTCCTGATGTTAATGAAGGACCAATACTTCTCCATTTTAAACCACTAATTTTAATAGTGTCTAAAGCTTGCTTGTCTTCTTTTTTTGTTTTTTGTGAATGTATCGTTTGTAAACATAATAGTAATGCTATAAACGACAGAAAGGTTGATTTTTTCATAAGTTAGTTGTTGTATGAATCGATTTAATATAGTTAAAGTACTTTAAGTACTAGTTTTCCGTTTTTTTCTCCTGTAAACAATCTGTTATAAGTGCTTTGAAAATTCTCAATGCCTTCATATACATCTTCTTTACTTTTTAATTTGCCTTCAGCTAGCCATTTGCCCATTTCAGCAGCTGCATTTCCGTAATCTTTGGCATAATCTAAAACCACCATGCCTTGCATAGTTGCTCTGTTTACCAATAATGACAAGTAGTTACTTGGTCCTTTTACACGAGTGGTTGCATTATATTGCGAAATAGCTCCGCAAATAACCACACGAGCATGCATTCTTAAATGTACTAAGGCAGCATCTAAAATATCGCCACCAACATTATCAAAAAACACATCTATACCTTTAGGGCATTTTGTTCTTAAAGCCAACATTACATTTTCAGATTTGTAATCGATAGCATCATCAAATCCAAGTTCATTAATCATATAATCGCATTTGTCTTTTCCTCCAGCTATACCTACAACTGAGCAACCTTTAAGTTTTGCAATTTGCCCAACAACACTGCCTACTGCTCCAGCTGCTCCTGAAATTAGAACTATATCACCAGATTTAATTTTTCCGACTTCTAAAATTCCAAAATAAGCTGTCATTCCTGGCATTCCGAGAGTGCCTAAATACATTGGCATTGGTGCTAAAGTATCGTCAACTTTATACCAGTTTTCTGCTGTTGTTGCCACATATTGTTGAACACCTCCCCAACCTGTTAAGCAATCGCCTACTTTGTACTTTGGATGATTATTGGCTTTTATAACTTTTCCTATTGAGCCTGCTCGCATTACATCGTCAATTTTTATAGGTTCTATATACGATTTGCCTTCATTCATCCAACCTCTCATTGCTGGATCTAACGATACATAATGCTGCTGAATAAGAACTTCACCTTCTTTGGGTTCTGGAATAGGATTTTTTTCTATAGACCATGTATTCGAATCAGGAACTCCTATTGGTCGTTTTTTAAATATTAATTGAGTGTTTGTCATAAATTATTTTGGATCTAAAATCATGTCGATACGCTTAATGCAATCTTCATAATGATACTTAGTTTCTGTATTAGAAACACTATTCTTTATATATTTTATTGAATTTCTTAAAGTGTTTAATTCACCTCTTACTAATGCTCTTACGTCAGATTGGTTTACATTATAATAACTACCAAAACGACTTGGTTTTAATTCTTCAGTCATTAAATACTGCATTCTATCTATATATGCACGTTGAAGATTTCTTCTGAAAACAGATACCGATTTAGTGCTATTTAGTTCTTTCCAAATGCCTTTACGTAAGTCTTGTAACATATTTAAAGCTGAATAATTTTCAACACTTACCACTTCCCCATCGATTAACCTTCCTAAGACATCAAAATCTAGAATATTATTTAAATGTCTTGCCTGTAAGCTCCTAAAAGTCTCAGTATAACCAGTATATTCGGTAGATTGTAATGTATTGACATCTAATATCCAGGTTGGAGATGCAAAAGCATTTTCGTGCAACCAAGCCATAGCAGCTTTTTGATCGTCTTTAGAAGCAGGTGTATACACTACTCCACTTTGATTTGGTTTTTTAGTGTCTTCATAAACGCCTCCAATATGAGTAACTACATGGCCAACATAACGACTCCAAACACCTAAAAGTTCGCCAAATAACTCATTTAAGTCTTCATAATCATTGGTTTTATCACTTGTCCATTCTGGTAAATGTTCTGCAACATATTTAAGGTTTTTTAACCCATAAGTACTCGCTTTTATAGAGTTGTTTCCAATATCTTCAGTTTGAGCAGATGGATCAAAACGACTACTTTGTTTTCCGAATTTATATCTAACATCTCCATCTTTTGCCATAATCCATTTATCTAAAGTAGCAGTTTCGCTTTCTGTAGTTTCATTAGGAATCCATCTATAACCCCAATTTGTAGCATAGTGATCGTAAGGTCCAATTTGTCTTATAAAACGAATGTTTGTATCTCCAGGTTGCGCAATATAATTATAACGAGCATAATCCATAATACTTGAGGCAATACCAAATTCTTGTGTGAAAGCGCCATTTCTATAACTTTCAACATCATAAGCACAACTTGCTCCCATATTATGAGGAAAACCTAAAGCATGACCAACTTCGTGAGCTATTACCATGCGCATCATCTCTCCTATTTCTTCATCAGGAGTGTCTAAAGTTCTTGCTGAAGGGTTTGCAGCACCTGTCTCTAGTAAATACCTGTTTCTGTAAGAACGTAAATGGTTATGATACCAAATAACATCACTTTCTATAATCTCACCTGTTCTTGGGTCAGAAACACTTGGTCCTGTAGCATTACGCGTGGTACTTGCTACATAACGTATTACAGAATAACGAATATCTTCAGGGCTAAATTCTGGGTCTTCTTCTATTGTCGGAGGATCTTTAGCTAAAATAGCATTTTTGAAACCTGCAGTTTCAAATGCTTTTTGCCAATCTTCTATACCTTGTTTGATATATTTACGCAGTTTTTCTGGTGTAGCAGGATCTAAATAATACACTATTGGCTTTATTGGCTCAACTAACTCACCTCTTTTATATGCTTCAGGGTCTTTTGGTTCTAATCGCCAACGACGTATATATGTTTTTTGATCAGATTTTAAAGCTTCGCTGCTATAATCATACTGACTTACAGTAAACCAACCTACTCTTGGGTCGGCAAGTCGTGGTTGCATTTGTTGTTCAGGCAGTAAAATCATTGATTGATTCATCTGTAAACTAATCGTTTCAGTTTCTGGATGAACAGGTGGTTTTGAAGCATTGTAAGTGAAATCTTGAATAATCTCAATATTCATCGGAAAACTCTTTGCTGAAGTTATGAAGCTACGAGAATCATCTAAGTTTCTAACTTTATAAGCATCACGCATATCTGCAGAAAGTCCGCTTATCGCTTTAACATCACTACTATAAAATTTAGTGACATCCACAACAGCTGCTGTTGAGTCTTTACTAAATGTTGCAATATCAAAAGCATATAGTGTAGGCTCATAATTATTAGCTCTAACAGATATATTTATTGGCAAGCTATCATTAGCAACCGCATTATACGATTTTACTTTAATAAGTATTTTGTCTTGGAAACGCTCCCAAACAACCATTTGTTCATTGGTCTCAGTTCCTGCATTTACATAGCCACCTCCTAATCCTGAAGGGAGTTTTGCAATGCGACTTACCAATAGCATATCCTTGTTTAGTAAATTGAAAGGGATTTCGTAATAGTATTTATCTTTTATTTTATGAACTTTAAATAATCCTTCGTCTGTAATGGCATCTTTGGTAATGACTTCACTGTAGTCTTTAATACCATTATCCTTTTTTTTAGGTGGAGTTGGTGCAACAACTTCTGTCTTTTTATTTTTCTTCTTTTTAGATTGAGAAAAGTTAGTTGTTGGTAATAGTAAACATCCTATTATAACAAATAGTTGAAGAGTTTTTTGTATTGTCATGTGTGGTTGATTTTAAAAGTCTTAAATATAGGCATTACTGTTAAATAATCATTTTAGACAACTGTTAAAAAAAACCTTAAATTGCTTGTAAAATTTCTTATTTTGCAGCCTCTTATAAATTTTAAAATCCGCAGATTTAGTGAAAGTATGTATTGCTGAAAAGCCTAGTGTAGCTCGTGAAATTGCTTCTGTTTTAGGAGCAAACACCAAACATGATGGTTATTATGAAGGTAATGGCTATGCTGTTACGTATACTTTTGGCCATTTTTGTACACTTTTAGAGCCTAACGACTATAAGCCTTATTGGAAAAGTTGGGATTTAAATAACTTACCAATGCTTCCTGAAAAATTTAAAACCAAAGTGGTTGATAATGCAGGAATTTTAAAGCAATTCAATATTGTAAAAAAGCTTTTTGATACTGCCGAATTGGTAATAAACTGTGGTGATGCTGGTCAAGAAGGAGAACTGATTCAGCGTTGGGTTTTGCAACAAGCTAATTATAAAGGCGAAATAAAACGACTTTGGATTTCATCGTTAACAACCGAAGCTATTAAAGAAGGTTTTAATAACCTTAAACCATCAGAAAATTATGATAATCTTTATTATGCTGGATTTTCTAGAGCTATTGGTGATTGGCTTCTAGGAATAAATGCCACACGATTGTACACTGTAAAACATGGTGGTTATAAGCAAGTATTATCAGTTGGTAGAGTGCAAACACCGACATTGGCTATGGTAGTTGGTCGATTTAAAGAAATTGAAAATTTTGTACCTCAACCTTACTGGGAATTACAAACTATGTATAGGGATACTTTGTTTAGTTATGAGGAAGGACGTTTTTTAAACATGGAAGATGGAGAAAAACTAGCCAATAAAGTTAAAGAGCATGAATTTGTTGTAGATTCTGTCACGAAAAAGAAAGGTAAAGATTATGCGCCAAAACTATTCGATTTAACAGGATTACAAGTGTATTGCAATACTAAATTTGGCTTTTCAGCTGAGGAAACTCTTAATATTGTTCAAAAATTATATGAGCAAAAAGTAGTCACTTATCCTAGAGTTGATACCACTTTCTTGCCAAGTGATGTATATCCTAAAGTTGCAGGTATACTCAAAAACTTAACAAAATACTCAGAATTAACAACACCTCTATTAGGAAAAAAAATAAAGAAATCGACTAAGGTTTTTAATGATAAAAAAGTAACCGATCACCACGCAATTATTCCAACAGGAGTTGAAAGTCATCTGCAGCCAAATCAGCAATTGGTTTATGATATAATTACAAGACGTTTTATAGCTGTATTTTATGATGATTGCTCTGTATCAAACACTACTGTTATTGGTAAAGTTGACGATGTATCTTTTAAAACTACAGGAAAAGAAATCTTAAAAAAAGGATGGCGCGTTGTATTTGAAACTGCTGATAGTTCTAAAAAAGAACAAGATATATTGCCAAATTTTGTAAAAGGAGAAAAAGGACCACATGAGCCATCATTTTTAGAGAAACAAACAAAAGCACCTTCGCAATTTACAGAAGCTTCACTCCTACGTGCTATGGAAACAGCTGGAAAACAAGTTGATGATGACGAGTTGCGTGATTTAATGAAAGAAAATGGTATAGGACGACCATCAACACGTGCAAGTATTATAGAGACATTATTTAAGCGTAAGTATATAGCTAGAAACAAAAAACAAATATTACCAACACCAACAGGAATTCAACTGATTGATACTATACAAAATGAACTATTGAAAAGTGCTGAACTTACTGGTCAATGGGAAAAGCAATTAAAAGACATTGAAAAAGGCACCTATAGCGCAGCGACGTTTATTAATAACATGAAGAAAATGGTTGACGAGTTGGTTTATGAAGTTAGAAGCGAAACTAAAAAAGCTAATATTACTGCAGAAAATCACACAAAAAAGAAAGTAAAAAAAACGGCTAAAAAAGTAATTCCTGATGTAATTTCTTGTCCTAAATGTAAAAAAGGCACAGTTATAAAAGGCAAGGCTGCTTATGGTTGTAGTGAGTATAAAACAGGTTGTGATTTTAGATTTAACTTTACAGATATTAAAGCCAAAGCTAATGGTAAAAAATTAACTAAAGAACTTGTTTTTAGTATTTTAAATGAATAATAGTAAAGTTGTACTTCACCACCACTATAAACTTTTTAAACCTTATGGTTATTTGAGTCAGTTTGGTAGTAATGCTAAGCATGAACAAAAAAAGAAGTTCATTTCTGAGCTTTTTCCTTTTGAAAATGGTACAATGCCTATTGGCAGGTTAGATGAAGATTCTGAGGGTCTTATATTATTAACTACTGACGGAAAATTAAGTGATGAGATTAATAAAGGAGACACTGAAAAGGAATACTATTTACAAGTTGATGGTGATATTACTGATATTGCCATAAAACAATTACAGAAAGGTGTTGAAATTGGTTTTGAAGGAATTAAATATAATACTCAACCTAGTAAGGTTAGAAAATTAGACTCAATTCCTGAGTTCCCAAAACGATCTAAAAAAATAAGAGATGATAGGCATGGTCCAACAAGTTGGATTTCTGTAATAATTTCTGAAGGTAAATTTAGACAAGTACGCAAAATGACTTCTGCAGTTGGTTTTCCAACATTACGCCTAGTGCGAGTGCGCATTGGCCACCATCATTTAGGTACAATGCAAATTGCAGAAGTTATTAAAGTAGAATCACTACTTTAAACTTTCTTAACTCTTACAGCATTCATACCTTTCATACCACGTTCTAGTTCGAACGTAACTTTATCATTTTCGAAAATTTCATCTAATAAACCACTAACGTGACAGAAGTATTTTTCGTTGTTTTCGGTATCGATAATAAATCCGAAACCTTTTGAGCTATCAAAAAATGATACTTTTCCAGTTCTTTGTGGATCTTCTTCTTCACCTTCTTCTTTTTTAGGAACACCTAAAACGATATCTTCAGCATCAACTTTTATTTTGTCAGCTGGATCTGGTGGAGTATCAGTTAAATTTCCGTAAGCATCTACATAAGCGAATTGAATTCCTCCGCTTCCACCTTCAGCTTTACGAGCTTCTTTTTTCTTTTGTTTTTCTTCGCGCTTTTTAGCACGAGCTTTTTCTTTTTCAATTTTGCTATAGGTCTGTTGCGACTTTGCCATTCTTTTTTATAAAATATTAATATTAAGTGAATTGAATTACTAAACAAATAATTTGGAAAGGCAATTGATGAGATTGATTTACCTAAAGATTAATCCAGTGGAAACAATGTTGAGTTAAGATAAGAATTATTAAGGTAATTCCCAAAACTCCTCAAAGATAAGTTATAGAATTCAATATTTATAATAAAGTTTACTCTTGTCGCTTATATGGTCTGATAATTAGTCCTAATGGCTTATCGTAAGTAAAATAATTTGACATCCAATCATAAAATGCTACAAACTTATTTCTAAAACCTACAAGCGACATAATGTGTATAAACATCCAAACCAACCAGGCAAATGTGCCTTGAAATTTCCATTTAGGTAAGTCTACAACTGCCTTTTTGCGGCCTATAGTTGCCATTACACCTCTATCTTTGTAAACAAAGGGCGTCATTGTTTTTTTATTGATTAGTTTAATTAAATTTTTTGAGAGCAATTTACCTTGTTGTTGAGCAACAGGAGCTAACATTGGCAGACCTTTTGGATTTTCTGGAGTTACACATGCAGCAACATCACCAATAGCGAATACATTTTCTGTAGTATCTATTTGGTTATATTCATTTACTAAAATTCTGTTTCCGCCAGTAATAACCTCTTTTGATAAGCCATCTATTGGTGATGCCTTTACTCCTGCTGTCCAAATAACAGTATCTGTAATAAAATTACTTCCATCTTCAAGTGAAAGTTTTGTGCCATCATAAGCTTCAACTTTTGAGTTTAAATGAACATTAACACCAAGCCTAATTAAATATTTTAAACTCATTTTTGAAGAATCTTCAGACATAGCACCTAAAAGCTTAGGAGCTGCTTCATATAAATTTATCTCCATTTTTGATAAATCTAAATCTGGAAAGTCTTTTGGTAATACATAATGTTTCATTTCAGCTAAAGCTCCAGCTAATTCAATTCCTGCTGGACCACCACCAATTATAGCAATATTAATGATGTCTTCAATAGGCCTTTTCTCTTGTTCTACTAATGCTTTTTCTAGATTCTGATAGATATAACTGCGTATGTTTAATGCATCAGGAATTGACTTAAGAGTAAGTAGTTTTTGTTTTACTGGTTCGAAATTAAAATAGTTATTTGTACTTCCTGTGGCAATAACTAAATAATCGTAAGTAACATCTCCAATGGTTGTGTGTAATAAATTGGACTCTGTATTTACACTAATTACATTAGCCATTCTGAAGCTAAAATTGGCTTGGTTTCTAAAAATTCGTCTTACAGGATATGCAATACTATCTGGTTCTAGTCCACCAGTAGCAATTTGATACATTAAAGGCTGAAAATTGTGATAGTTGTGCTTATCAATCAGCAACACATTAACTGGTTTGTTTTTAAAAGATTTAGCTATAGATATACCTCCAAATCCAGCTCCAATAATAACAATTTTAGGTAGGTTGTTTTTGCTCATTATATTTAAGCCTTTGCATTTATTTGTACATAAATTTACTTCATTATTTTTAATTAGAAGTTGTAAAAGGACTATAAATTTGGATAAAAAAGAAGTTATTCTTTAACAAAAACAAGGGTTGCTTTTATATCAGTTGGTAAGTGCCATCCTTTAGAGAAAATTAGAATATCTTTATCACTGTATATTTGAAACTCTGCAGTATTTAGTCCAGTATAGCCTATATTAATAGCGTAGAAATCTACTTTATTAATACCATTTACTAATGGTATTTTGAAGGTTTTATATCCATTTGTGAGTTCAAGCCTAGCAATAAATATATCGTCATTCACAAAAACACGAACTAAATCACCATCTTCTTCACCAAAATCACGACATATTACAGTAATAAATTCGCCAGTAACTTTAAAATCTCCTAAAAATTGATCTCCAATTTTTTCTGGCGTTATTGATTCTGCTTCTAATTTTTTCTTTTCATCAGCCCACTTTTTTTCAAAAATTGTGCTAGGATTAATAAGTGTGCTATTATCAATCATTGAAAACTGCTTATTTGGGTTTTTATAAGTAGGGCTTTTAATTTTTATACCACTAATATTTTCTTTGCTAGTATTAGTAAGACTAGATTTTTCACTAGGAGTAATTAGTATTGGAGCAGGTTTAGGTGTTTCTTCTTTCTTTTCATCTTTATTTTCTACTGCAGGAATTGCAGTAGACTTCTTTTCACCATCTACTTGTGCAAATAGTGAGCTTGTAATTAATAAAGTAAAAAGTAGTGTTAGCTTAAGTTTCATCCTAAATTCCTCTTGAATAAATATACTGTTTTTTTAGAGTTGTATGAAATCAAAAATCATACCTAATATCGAAACTAACGAATTAATACCACTAAAATTTTAAATAAAACGTTAAAACTTTCCGTTAAAACTTAATCTTAACTTTCTATTATACTCTTCAAATAACCAGTCTTTATAGTTTTGGGTACTATTCATTATACAGTATGAATATTGTTTTATACGATACGCAATATCATCTTGAAGAATTTTTGTTAACGCTCTAGCTTCTTGTACTGTCTCACAATTTTCAATACATATTTTAGAATGTTGCTCAATTGATCTTTCTATAGCTGTAAACGATTTTAGTCCTTCACCTAATGCTTTTTGATATTCATCTTTCATATCAAACTCAATAGAAGACGATTTTTTAAATCTTCCACGTAAAGAATCTGGCATAACATAAACAAAATCGCGTTCTATATCTTCATCATTTCTTAAATTATCTAGATACATATCTGGATATTTAAAAATATGCTGCCAGTCTACCGATTGATTCCAAGGTCCAAATCGTACTACATTGTTTCCTAAGTCTAATACTTGAAAAGTAGTCTTGTTTTCTAAAATACGAGAACCACGACCAATCATTTGAAAATACAAAGTTAAAGATCGTGTAGCTCTGTTTAATATAACAGACTCTACAGTAGGCTCGTCAAAACCAGTAGTTAATATACTTACCGAAGTTAGTATGCCATCAGGAGTGTTTTTAAACCACTTTAATATGTCTTTTCGTTCTTGTTTTGTAGACGTGTTATCTAGGTGTCTAATATTATAACCTGCCTTTTTAAATGAATAATAAACCTCTTTTGATGTATTAATACCATTATTAAAAATCAATGTCTTTTTTCCTTTAGACATTTCTTCATAAGCAAACATTAATTTGCTTAACATATGCGAATTAGTATATAAAGCTTCTGATGATTTTACAGTATAATCGCCATTAATTCCAATTTTTAAACCATTAAGTTCTACATCAAAATTATAAAGCTCTGCATTAGCTAAAAAACCATTTTTTATTAAGGTAGAAATATCATCACCAACAATTAACTTATCGTAATTGTCTTTCATAGGTAATTTAATATTACTACTTAAAGGTGTTGCAGTTACACCAAGGATAAGGCATTTTTCAAAAAACTTAAACAGTTTTCTAAACGAATTGTAATGTGCTTCGTCAATAATAACCAATCCTATGTCTTCAAGGTTTAGTTTTTTATCGTTTAAACGGTTGTTTAACGTTTCTACCATGGCAACAAAACACTTGTATTGGTCTTGATCTGGTAGTTCTTTAACCTTACTGTTTATGACTTTGTTTTTTACATCAAAACCAGAAAGCATCTTTGAAGTTTGTTTACACAACTCAATTCGATGTGTTAGAATAACAACCTTTTTATTATGATTTTGAATATAACGACGTACAATTTCTGAGAAGATAACAGTTTTACCACCACCTGTTGGTAACTGATATAGTAAATTATAATTTTCGGGAGAATTATCGAACACTTGAAAAATACGATTGAGATCAGCTAGCTGATAATCGTATAGATTTTTCTTAGTTTCTTGTTCGTTGTTTAATTCAATTACATCTGACATACACTTAGCTTCTTCAAAAAAATTCGTACAAAATTAAGACATTATTAGAGTTATTGGTTGTTATTGTTGAAAACATTTAATAAAAAGCAATTAAATAAAAAAGAGAAGCCTTTTTTGGCTTCTCTTTTACTTAGATGTTAAAATTAATTAAGAAACACTAATACGTTTTGCAGGTTTTTGTTTTGCTTCTTCTCTTTTTGGTAGATGAACCGAAAGAATACCTTCACTATATTTTGCTTTAATTTTATCAGATTCTACTGTGTCTGGCAATGTAAAGGTTCTTTTAAATGAAGAATAACCAAACTCTCTACGTGTGTAACTTTCATCTTTCTCCTCATGTTCTTCTTTAATCTCAGATGAAATAGATAATGTATTATTATCTACATCAATATTAAAATCAGATTTTTTCATTCCTGGGACTGCAATTTCCAAAAAATATTCGTCCTTATTTTCTTTTATGTTTACTGCTGGAAGTGTTATTCCAGTATTGAAATTGGAAAGAAAACCTGTTCCTAATCCACTTTCAAATAAATTGTCGAACCAAGATGAAAAACTTGGTAAAGAAGAATTGTTTCTGTTTGTTGAAACTTCGCTGCCATTTTTTGGCATTGTTACTAAAGTACTCATAGTTAATCAAATTTTTATGTTAAACTTATTTTTGATTCTTATAGTTCAAAAAAAATACCAAACACATTTTTTAGCATAAAACTGACATTTTTTCAATAGTACAAGGTCAATTTGACATTTTCATTTAATCTCTACTCTATTGAAAACTAATTATTTAATTGTTAAAATATGTTAAATCATTACCTTGTTATACAAAGTACTGTAACAAATTTATTTTTGTGTCGTCTATTAGGTATAAACATCAATCAATTAAAATATAGAAATTATGAGAACTTTAAACAACAATGAACTAACAGGAACTTTTGAACATTCAAAAAGTTATACTTGGAACAGTAAAAGACGTTACAGAAACTAACAAGATTAAATTCATCAATCAATTAAAATATAAAATCATGAGAACTTTAAACAACAATCAATTAACAGGAACTTTTGAGCATTCAAAAAGTTATACTTGGAACAGTAAAAGACGTTATAGAAACTAACGAACTTATATTCATCAATCAATTAAATCTGTAAATTATGAAGACTTTATCTAAAATAATCAAAGATTCCAATGGTCTTTATGACGATATGGAAAACGAAAAAGCTTAAGGTTTGCTTTTGCAAACTGAAAACAATCAATCAAAAAAATCGAACTGGTAAACTAATCACTTACCAGTTTTTTTTGTGCTTATTTCTGGTATCATATTTGTGATAATCTAAGTATCTAAAACTTATCATTATGAGACACAACACTTCACCACAGGTTAATGCAGGTTCTATGGCGGATATTGCATTTTTATTATTGATTTTCTTTTTAGTGACCACTACTATTTCTGCTGATAAAGGCATTAATAGAAAACTACCAGCAGAATGTCCTCCTGGACAAACATGCGATACAGACATTAACGAGCGTAACATTTTAAGAGTTATTATTAATAATGACGACGAAATTTTTGTTGAAGATAATATTGTTGCACTATCCGATTTAAAAGGAGTTGCCAAAGCGTTTTTAGATAATAATGGCGATGCTTCTTGTGTTTATTGCAATGGCAAAAAAGATGCTAAATCGTCAGATAATCCTAACGAAGCTATAATTTCGCTACAAAATGGTAAGCTTACATCTTATGAAATGTATGTTGCTGTGCAAGATATATTAACACAAGCTTATTACGAACTTCGTGAAGATTATGCTAAATCTGTTTTAGGTAAATCGGCAAATAAATTAACAGAGGCAGAATTAATAAAAGTAAAAGATGCCTACCCTTTTTTAATTTCGGAAGCAGAAACTAAATAATTATTCAAGGACTTTTGTTCGGTAATCTATAATTACTTTTTTGCGTCCCCAAAGTTTGGCAGATTTTACATCAGTTCCCATGTAAATATCTATTTTGTTTTTCCATTTAGGATGCATTCTGTCTTTTACCAAATACAAGCCCTTAAACCCTTCAATTCTTACAGGAGTATTGTGCTTTAAGCCTTTTCTGAGTAAATCTTTAGATACAGCAATATATTTCATTCCTGGTTTTAGGCTGTCTCCCCAAGCAGCAATATGAGGATCAGAATCAGTTTGGCTTGCAACAGAGTTGTAAGCAGATGCTGTAACTCTTATGGTTTCCCAAGAGTATTCCTTCTCATTTTCAATAGCCGATTTATTACAGCTAAAAAAAAGTAGGCAAATAAAAAAATAACATAATCTTGAGGCCATAGCTTTATGTATAATATTTAAATATACAATATAAATCAAAAATTGACACATTTTTGTAACTTCACGTCTGCAAAACAATTCTTCGATTATGAAAAAATATTTAATTCTCACCAGTTTAATGCTAACCATTATGTCTTGTAAAAACGATTCCAAATCAACAAATACAGATGATGCAGCTCAAGATTCAATTGCGTTAATAGAACGTGCAAAAGCAATCCATGAGCGTGTTATCACTTTAGATACACATTGCGATATCAATATTAAAAACTTTACTGATTCAATAAACTACACTCAGAATTTAGATAATCAGGTTAATTTACCAAAAATGAAAACTGGCGGATTAGATGTGGCTTGGTTTATAGTGTATACAGGACAAGATACATTAACAGACGACGGTTACAAAAACGCTTACGATAATGCAATATCAAAATTTGATGCAATACACAAACTATGTAAAGATATAGCGCCAAATGATATCGAATTGGCTACAACTTCAAGCGATGTGCGACGTATTGTAAAATCTGGAAAAAAGGTAGCAATGATTGGAATTGAAAATGGCTATCCTGTTGGAAAAGACATAAAAAATGTTGAGAAATTTTATAATCTGGGAGCACGCTATATGTCGCTAGCACATAATGGCCACAGTCAGTTAAGTGATAGTAACACAGGAGAAGAAGATGGAGTTTGGTTGCATAACGGATTGAGTGATTTTGGTAAAGAGGTTATTGCAGAAATGAATCGTTTGGGTATGATGATAGATGTATCGCATCCATCAAAAGACGCTATGAAACAAATGGTTGAGTTAAGTAAAGCACCAATTATTGCGTCACACTCATCTGCTAGAGCATTATGTGATCATAGTCGTAATTTAGATGATGAACAATTAGGGTGGATTGTAAAAAATGGAGGTGTTGTGCAAACAGTTGCCTTTTCATCATATTTAAATACTGAAAAACACGAAAAAAGAGCAGAATTCGAAAAGGAGCTTACCATAAAGCATTTAGACTCAATGGGACTTAAATGGGTAGATCGCAAGGATATGAAAGCTTTAACAACAGAAGCACGCGAAACATACTTTAATGCTTTGTCTAAAATAAGACCATTAATTAAAGATAAAATTTCTAAAATGAAAGATGCGCCTCCTGCAGTTAATGTATCAGATTTTGTTGACCATATTGACTATTTGGTAGAAACTATGGGAATAGAGCATGTTGGTATTAGTAGCGATTTTGATGGTGGTGGCGGAATTGAAGGTTGGAGTGATGCCTCTGAAACCTTTAATGTAACGTTAGAGCTAGTGCGTCGTGGTTACACTGAAGAAGAAATAGAAATGCTTTGGAGTGGTAATTTACTACGTGTTTTAGACGAAGTTGAAGCGGTTGCAGATAATTTTAAAAAGAAATAAAAAAGGATATTCTAAATAATATCCTTTTTAATCTTTAATTAAGTACTGAATTTTTTTGTTGTTAGTAAGCCAATAATTCCTTTAAAGCAGCTTCAAACTTACCTTTAGCCATATATTGATTCTCTAATTGATTAATAAAAGGTATTGGTGTTTCCATACTTGCTACGCGTTTTACAGGAGCATCTAAATGTTCAAAACAATGTTCCATTATTAATGCTGAAATATCACTTGCAATACCTCCAAAAAGAGAATCTTCTTGCAAAATAATAGCACGCCCAGTTTTCTTCACAGATTCGTAAATAGCTTCAGTATCTATTGGTTGTAGTGAGCGTAAATCTATTAAATCGGCTTGTATATCAGTATTTTTATCTAAAGTTTCTAAAGCCCAATGAACTCCTGCTCCATAACTAATAATTGTTACATCATTTCCTTCACGTAAAAGCGAGGCTTTTCCAAATGGAATGGTAAAATAATCTGTAGGCACTTCTTGTCTTATACTTCTGTACAAGGCTTTATGCTCAAAATACAACACAGGATTTGGATCGTTAATAGCTGTTGCTAATAATCCTTTTGCATCATAAGGAAACGCAGGATACACTACTTTTAAACCTGGTGTTTTTGTAAACCAAGCTTCGTTTGTTTGCGAATGGAATGGTCCTGCAGCTACACCACCACCACAAGGCATTCTTACAACAACATCTGCATTTTGGTTCCATCTGTAATGAGATTTTGCCAAATAGTTCACTACTGGATTAAATCCTGAGGTCACAAAATCGGCAAATTGCATTTCAACAACCGATTTTATACCAACTATAGATAATCCCATAGCAGCTTCAACAATTGCAGACTCACAAATTGGTGTGTTACGCACTCTGTCTTTTCCAAACTCTTCTACAAAACCTTCGGTAATTTTAAAAACACCTCCATATTCTGCAATATCCTGACCCATTATAACAAGGTCTTTATGTTGTTGCATCGATTGACGTAATCCTTGCGATATAGCATCAATAAAACGAATCTCTTCAGATTTTGATTTAGGTTCAATATGTTGATAGTCAAAAGATTTGTAAACATCATTTAACTCAACACTTTCATTTGGTATAATGTCCTCTTCACCAAATGCTTGTTGAATTCCTGCTTCAATTTCTGCTTTAATTTCGTTAGTATAGTCTTCATCAATTTTAGTGGTGAGAATCTTTTCGTTAAACAAGAAATTTTTAAAGTTTACTATTGGGTCTTTAGCTTCCCATTCTGCCATTAGCTCTGCAGGAACATACTTTGTACCACTAGCTTCCTCATGACCACGCATTCTAAAGGTTTTAAATTCAATTAAAATTGGTCTCGGACGCTTACGAATACTGTCGGCCAATTTTAAAACCTTTTCATAAACTTCTATAATATTATTACCATCAAGAATAAACGAATCAATTCCGTAGCCTTTGCCTCTATCTGCTAAATCTTTACAGTGATATTGCTCTTTTGTAGTGGTTGATAATCCGTAACCATTATTTTCAATACAGAAAATAACTGGTAGTTGCCAAACAGACGCAACGTTTAAAGCTTCATGAAAATCACCTTCACTTGTTCCGCCTTCACCTGTAAACACTGCTGTTACATGCTTTTTACCTTTTAGTAAATTTGCAAGCGCAATACCATCAGCAACACCCATTTGAGGGCCTAAATGAGAAATCATACCAACAATATTAAACTCTTGTGTACCGAAGTGAAACGAGCGATCTCTACCTTTTGTAAATCCGCTTGCTTTGCCTTGCCACTGACCAAATAATCTATGTAAAGGAATATCTCGAGTAGTAAACACACCCAAATTACGATGCATTGGTAAGATGTATTCATCGTTTTGAAGTGCCATTGTTACACCAACAGAAATAGCCTCTTGGCCAATACCAGAAAACCATTTTGACACTTTACCTTGACGTAATAAAATAAGCATCTTCTCCTCTATCAGTCTAGGCTTCAGCATGTTTTTATATAACTGTAAAAGAATTCTTTTGTCTATGTTTTTCTTATCGTAATTGATATGGCTCTTTGTTGATGTCAACATTATTTAATGTATTATATTTATAATTCAAAAGTAAATAAAAATTGATTGGCATATAGATAAAGCTACTTTTTTTTAAGAGATATTATCGTGTAACTTTTAGCAGTATTTTCGTTACTTTTGTATTACGTATAATTAAAATTTAAACACACTACGACTATGAATGTTATACCAAGTGTAAATCTTCAAGATTTTGTTTCTGGAGACCCAGTTAAAAAACAAAAGTTTATTGATGAAATCGGTAAAGCTTATGAAGAAATAGGTTTTGTGGCCTTAAAAGGTCATTTTTTAGATGATAAATTAGTAGATAATTTATATAAAGAAGTTAAGAATTTTTTCTCATTACCTCTTGAGGTTAAAGAAAAATATGAAATACCAGGAATTGGAGGTCAACGTGGCTATGTGTCTTTTGGAAAAGAAAGCGCTAAAGGTCAAAAACAAGGCGATTTAAAAGAGTTTTGGCATTTTGGACAATATGTTGAAGACGATCCAGAACGCGCTAAAGAATATCCTGAAAATGTAGAGGTTAAAGAGTTGCCAGAGTTTAATAAAATTGGTAAAGAAACCTACCAAATGCTAGAAAAAACAGCTAAATACGTTTTGCGTGCTTTAGCGTTGCATTTAGATTTAGAAGAAACTTATTTTGATAATTACATACATAATGGTAATTCAATATTAAGACCAATTCACTATCCTCCTATTTTGCAAGAGCCAAAAGATGCTGTTCGTGCTGCTGCTCATGGTGATATTAATTTAATTACGCTATTAATGGGAGCTCAAGGACGTGGACTACAAGTTCAAAATCATAAAGGTGAATGGATTGACGCTATTGCTGAACCAGATGAACTAATGATTAATGTTGGTGATATGTTATCACGCCATACAAACAACAAATTAAAATCTACAATACATCGTGTTGTTAATCCGCCAAGAGAACTTTGGGGAACCTCTCGTTACTCAATTCCATTTTTTATGCATCCTATTAGTGAAATGAAATTAGACGTTTTAGATAGTTGTATAGATAAAGATCACCCTAAAGGGTTTGACGATATTACAGCTGGAGAGTTTTTACATGAACGTCTAGTTGATTTGGGCTTAATAAAAAAATAGTTTTAATGGATTTGCAAGACCAACTTAAAAAGTTGTTCCCTGAACATGAACCTGAAACTCCTGAAAATGTTGATGAAGGCTCTGATATTTGGCTTCAAGACGACCCAATTATTTGTAAGTACGAAAAGCGAAAAGGGAAACCTATAACTATTTTAGAAGGCTATAGTGGAGCTACTGAAGATTTTAAACTGCTTGCCAAAGAACTAAAAACCAAATTAAGTGTTGGCGGAAGTTTTAAAGACGACAAGATTATTATTCAAGGCGATTATAGAGACAAAATAATGCAAATTCTTAAAGAAAAAGGATTTAATGTAAAGCGTGTAGGCGGATAAATGTCAGACAAAATTCTTCATATTACTAACGGAAATAGTCTAACCGATTATTTAAGAGAGTTAAATTTCACTGACGACATTTTGACTTGGCAGGAAATGTTATGTGAAGGTCCAACAGCAGAACAAATTGATACAGAGCATTTCTTTTCTATAAGAAAACAATTTCTTCATGATTATTATGATATTGAGGTTAATGAAGAGGAGTTTAAAACAGAAATTAAAACCTTAAATAATACAATCGAGTATTCTAAAATCATCCTTTGGTTTGAATATGATTTGTTTTGCCATATTAATTTAATGGCTGTTGTGAGTTTATTACAACAAAAAAATAATAAAGCACCTTTGTATTTAGTGTCTAGTGGACGTATAAAAGGAGAAAACGATTTAAAAGGTTTATCAGAATTAAGTGCAACGCAGCTTTTAAATCATTTCGAAGAAAAAATCAAACTTTCTGAAGCTGATATTGATTTATTAGTAACACTTTGGAAGACTTATTGTGGTAAAGATCACAATCTTTTTAAACCATATATTACAAAAAAGTCGCCTTTTAAATATTTGAGTAATTGCCTAAAAGCACATTTAAGACGATTTCCAGATTCAAAAACTGGATTATCAGTTTTAGAGACGAATATATTAGAAATTGTAAAAAAGTATCCTATTAAATCCAGACAGCATTTATTAGGATACGCATTAAATTATCAAGGTTATTATGGCTTTGGTGATATACAACTCATGAGAATGATTGAAAAACTGTCAATATTATTTGATGAAAATCAAGAAGGTATTACTCTTAATCGCAAAGGTTATGAAGCCTTATTAGGACAGTATAATTTTTCAACAGAATTAAATAACAATATGCCTTTTGGAGGTGTAAATAAATTTGATTTCCATTTTAATGAAGATCAAAATAAACTTATAAAAACAAATATAAATGCCTATTAAAGCATCCGAACTCATACTTAACCCAGACGGAAGTGTTTATCATCTTAATTTGCGTCCAGAACATATAGCTAATACAATAATAACTGTTGGAGATCCTGATCGTGTAGATGGTGTTACAAAATATTTTGATACTGTTGAATTTCAAACTAAAAAGCGCGAATTTCATACACAAACAGGTACTTATAAAGGAAAACGAATAACTGTAATCTCTACAGGTATTGGTACTGATAATATAGACATCGTGTTTAACGAACTAGATGCGTTAGTAAATATAGATTTAGAAAAGCGTGAAATTAAAAGCAAATTAACATCGTTAGATATTATAAGAATAGGAACTTCTGGCTCAATCCAAAAAGAAATTCCAATCGATTCGTTTTTAATAAGTGATTATGCTGCTGGGTTTGATAGCTTATTGCATTTTTATGAAAGCAAGCACGTTCAGTATGACGATATATCTAAAGCAATTATAAATCATACCAATTGGTTTGTTTCAAAATCATCTCCTTATGTAGTAAAATGTGACGAATCACTATTCAATAAAATGAGTTCAGCTAGAACGGTAAAAGGTTTTACTGCAACTAATGTAGGTTTTTATGGACCTCAAGGACGTATTTTAAGACTCCCTATTCAGGATAACGATTTGAATGATAAACTAGCGTCATTTAATTATAAAGGAATGCCTATTACTAATTTAGAAATGGAAACAGCAGGAATTTATGGTTTAGCAAGCTTGCTTGGGCATAAAGCATTATCAATGAATGCAATTATAGCTAATAGAGCTACAGGTGAATTTAGTAATGACCCGAAAGGAATTGTAGATGATTTAATAGTGTATGCTTTAAATAAATTAGTTGAGTAAAAGAAGATTAATGAAAACGATAAAAATAGGAGGCGTTCCAGAACATTTTAATTTAGCTTGGTATTTAACGCTTAAAAATGGTGAGTATAAAGCTCAAGATATAAACTTACGTTGGGAAGATTATCATGGTGGCACAGGGCAAATGAACAAAGCATTGCGTAAAGGCGATATCGACATGGCAGTCATTCTTACCGAAGGTATTATTAAGGATATTGTTGAAGGGAATCCGAGTAAGATTGTGCAAATCTTTGTGCAATCGCCATTAATTTGGGGAATACATGTTGCCCATGATTCAAAATTTAAATCTATTGATGATTTAAAAGGTAAACGAGCTGCTATTAGTCGTTATGGTTCGGGTTCACATTTAATGGCATATATAAATGCTGAAAATAACAATTGGAATCTTGATGAAGATTTAAAATTTGAAGTTATCCAAGATTTAGAAGGTGCAGTAAAAGCACTTACAAATGGAGATGCCGACTACTTTATGTGGGAAAAATTCACTACTAAACCTTTGGTTGATGATAAAATTTTTAAGTGTGTAGATTATTGCCCAACACCTTGGCCTTGTTTTGTAATCGCTGTTCGCAATGAATTTTTAGAATCTAATGAAGAGGATGTCAAAACCATTTTAGACATTATTAATAATACTACAATAGAGTTTAAAGATATACCTAGTATAGATAAGACAATTGCTAACAGATATAATCAAAAACTTAAAGATGTACAAGAATGGTTATCTCTAACCGAATGGTCTCAAGATATTATTAATGAAACTACTGTGAATAAAGTTCAAAACGAACTTATGGATTTAGACATCATGAAAAAGCGTAAAGACTACAATCAAATTGTTAAAATTCTGAAGTAAAAAATACTACTCATTACATACTCATATTTAACAAATCATTAAGTTTTTTTAGTTAACTTTCTATTTCTCAAAATTTTAATTACATTTGTTACACCCAATCGTCAATATTTTATTGGCATAACCTAACAGAATATGATAATGATAATTACTTTAACTCTTACATTTCTTGTTGTCTTAAATTTTTTACTCCTTGCTTTTAGTTGTAATAAAACATCAACAAAAGAACAAGTAGAAAAGCCTTACATTATAAAGCAGGAGCAAAAAAGAACAGTTTCTACCAAACAATTGGCTCCAAGCCAACTTGCTCCAACTGGGAGTTAGTTTTACTAAAACTTTTATTACCAAACCAGTATCCTCTATTTGCACTTAATGGAGATGGATGACCTGTAGTTAATACATGATGTTTAGATTTGTCTATTAATTTTGTTTTCTGTTTAGCAAATCCTCCCCAAAGTAAAAACACAACATTTTCTTTTTTATCACAAATAGATTGTATTACAGTATCTGTAAATGTTTCCCAACCTTTTTTTTGATGGCTACCAGCGTTGTGAGCTCTAACTGTTAGTGTAGCATTTAATAATAGCACACCTTGTTTAGCCCAACGTTCAAGATTACCTGAAGTTGGATATGGTGTTCCTAAATCAGACTCAATTTCTTTAAAAATATTTATTAATGATGGTGGATGAGAAATGCCATCATTTACAGAAAAGCACAATCCATTTGCCTGACCAACACCATGGTAAGGATCTTGACCAATAATAACAACTTTTAGCTTATCAAAAGGACACCAATCAAAGGCTGCAAAAATTTGCTTTCCAGGAGGAAAACATTGATGTTTTAAATATTCATACTTTACAAAACTCGTTAAATCTTTAAAATATGGTTTATTAAATTCTTCTTCTAATTGAGTTTTCCAGCTTGAATGTATGTTAACCTCCATGAATTAATACTTATACTGTAAAAATATGATTATCATTTTATTCAACTAATAATAAAATAAATTAGTTACTAACAGTTTGTTTGCTTTTTGACTTGAAAAACAAGTTTATTGTCTTGATATTTACACATTTAAAAACTAACTTCGCTTTTGGATGATATCAATCATAATTTATGACGAATGATATCTTAACCGTTGTGCATAATGCGGAAAATCAACTACTTAAAGTTTGAATTTCAGCTGATATGGAACATTATACCTTTTACAATATTCAATCCTAAAACTATCCCAATCATCGAATTCTTTCATCAACTCTGTAGCTTGAGAAATAAATTTAGACAGTTCTGACCGAGCGCCTGGAGTTAAATATTGATGATGTTTATATCGTCTTATTCCGGGAATTACAAACGGATTAACTATTCTCAAAAATGGCAGGACTTCTTGTGAAAATCTGAAATAAATAATTTCGTTTGTGTATCGACCTGCTTGCCAAGGCTTCTCTGCAATAAGTCCTTGATAATTCCAATTGTTTAACCTAAACATTTGAACATAATACTCTTGAGTAAAAATAGCCTCATATTCTGCTGGTTTGCGCAAAATTCGAGTATCAATATTTTTTATTTTCCATAAATCCTCAATGGTTTCGAGGATTTTACGTTTCTCATTTTCAGCATCTAACTCTTTATCAGAAAACCTATTTTTAACCTTTGACTCGGTTTGGTCAATTATAAAACGTTTAATTAAATCTTGGTTCTTTTTTCCCTGTAAGATTTTAATTTGCTCTAATTCTTCTTTGTTTAATTCGGAATTCTTCATATCAATTAATTATAAATTTTATTTCTCATTTTTTTTATATGCTCACCAAAAGAAGAATTAGCAACAAATTTGTGTTCTAATTTTGATTTTAACTTTTCAACGTCTGGATTTAATTTTTTAGCTCTACCCCAAGCATACTTATCTGTTTTTGGTGCATCAAAAGCATAAAACACATAAACAAAACTTGGGTCAACATTGTTTGAAATAGCAAACTGCCTAATAAATTCTTGATTATTAATAAACTCACTTGCTTCTTGCGTTTTTTCCCTCGAAAAAAGATATTCTCTGGCAAAATTGTCTGCATCAATTTCACTTTGCGATTGACTAAACATACTTTTTTGGTCTTCTTGAGATATGTGATAATTAGAAAGTAGGATTTCATCCCAATCAAATAATACGTGATAAAGTTCGTGAACTAACGCAAACCAAAAAGTCGGATAAAACCCAACATAATCAGTCAGAGCGATACAAGGTTTATCATTTACAACAAAAGTCGCACCTCGAATATGTAAAGACGGAAAAGATGGAATAAAAACAACGGTTATACCTAACTGGAATAATTGTTTAATTACACTTACAAGTCCATTTTCAACATCCATTGATTGCCATCTTATTTGTGAAAAATAATCAATCAATTTTTCTCTATTGTATGGGTTAGGATTTCTTAATTCAATGCAAGTTTGTTCTGCTAAATACATCCAATTTTTAACACTGCAATTTTCCTTTGCTCGCTTTCCAGAACTAAATGCTATGTTCATATCAGGTTCCGAATAATCAAAAATATTAGTCAAGCCAAAGTATTTGCAAATTGAATTAATAATATCTTCATAATCAGTCAAGGACTTTATTAAACCGACTTTTTTCAACTCGGCCAAATTAAAATGTTCGTTAACAAATTTGACCTTTTCATTTAATTGATTAATGTCTTTATCAACATTGTGGACTTCGTTTACTTTTTCTAAATAAAGTGTAGCTGTACGCTCTAAATCAAGTCCAATGAAATTGGCCAATTTAATTAATTGAGTGTAATCTAACATTTTTTGTTCACCCGAAAGAATACCATCCAATGTGCGAAGGCTCATTCCCATAATATTTAACGCAGTCGTTTTCGGAATATCTAAACTTTCAAGCTTGTGATTAAACAAATCTTCTAATGTTTCCTTTATTTTTAAAGGCTTTGGCTCAAAAAGTCTTTTTAATATATCATCACTATCTGACATTTTATTTCCCATATAATTGCAATAGACTTATATTGTTTTTTAAATTAATTAAAGCTAAAATACTTAAAATATTGCATCAATACATTTTTTATTTGATTAAGTTTTGCAATGTTATTAACAATTGAACAACTGACTAAAAATGAGCGGAATAAAAGCACTATGCACAACAACGTGTAAGCGCAATAACGGCTGAATTTCCAAATCGGAAATTCAACTCGTTTTGCTATCTTTAGTGCGTCAGCGGAAAGTACTCGCGCACTTTCCCGTTACTGACGCTTACACAAAACCGAAAGCGAACTACCCAAAAATTCCACATCTCAATTGTAATACGTAAATTTGCTTTCCTTTATAAATGACAGGAATTCAAAGAATGATAAACATTCACGAAAAAACATTACAAGATATTGAGTTTTATAAAGTATTAGGCCAAGCGTCTGAATACTGTGTTACCGCATTAGGTAAAGAAAAAACACTATCAGTTTTGCCTTATTCGTCAAAAGAGAAGGTTGTTGAAGCTTTACATTATACTAATGAATATTTAGCATCATTACATAACGACAATAGAATACCAAATCATGGTTTTGAGCCTATTACTAAAGAAATTCAGTATTTAAAAATTGAGAATTCGTTTTTAGAAACTTCAAGTTTTAAGAAAATAGCTTCCATTTCACAAAATTGTAACGAAATTATTGTCTTCTTAAAAAAGTTTGAAGAGTACTACCCTACTTTATCACAGTTTTCATCATCAATACAAGTCACAAAAGTATTAATTGATCAAATTGATGCTATTATTGATCGCTTTGGAGATGTAAAAGATAATGCATCAAATGAGTTGTTATCCTTAAGGCAAAGCATAAATGTTATAAAAGGCAAAATAAATCAAAGTTTTACTTCAGCTTTAAGCAGTTATAGTGCCTTAGATTATTTAGATGATATTAGAGAATCTGTTGTAGAAAATAAGCGTGTTTTAGCTGTAAAAGCAATGTATCGTCGCAAAGTTAAAGGTGCAATTTTAGGAGGTAGTAAAACAGGAAGTATTGTTTATATTGAGCCAGAAACTACATTTCGTTATACTCGAGAACTCAATAATTTAGAGTTTGATGAGCAAGAAGAAGTTACTCGAATATTAAAACAATTAACTGAATTTGTAAGACCTTATGTATCGCTTTTAGAGCAGTATCAAGCTTTTCTAACAGATATTGATGTTGTTTCTGCGAAAGCAAAATATGCGAATGCAATTAATGGTATTTTACCAGAAATTAATGATAATAAGGTTTATGTGCTAAAAAACGCATTTCATCCTTTACTTTATGTTTCTAATCAAAAAAAGAAATTAAAAACATATCCTCAATCTATAGAATTGCATTCAGATAATCGAATAATTGTTATTTCTGGCCCAAATGCAGGAGGAAAAAGTATTACATTAAAAACAGTAGGTTTACTTCAAGTCATGCTACAAAGTGGTTTATTGATTCCTGTGCATGAAAGAAGTAATATTTGTTTGTTTGACAGAATTTTAAGCGATATTGGTGACAACCAATCTATTGAAAATCATTTAAGTACCTATAGTTATCGCTTAAAACAGATGAATTATTTCTTGAAGAAATGCAACAAGAATACTTTGTTCTTGATTGATGAATTTGGTACTGGTAGTGATCCTGAATTAGGAGGCGCTTTGGCTGAAACATTTTTAGAAGAGTTTTATCATCGAGAAGCTTTTGGTATTATAACAACACATTATTCTAACCTGAAAATATTAGCTAACGAGTTACCTTTTATGCAAAATGCAAATATGCTTTTTGATGAAAAAAGTCTCGAACCAATGTATAAATTGGCTTTAGGGCAAGCAGGAAGCTCATTTACATTTGAAGTTGCTCAAAAAAACGGAATCCCATACAGCTTAATTAATAGAGCAAAAAAGAAAATTGAGCGAGGTAAAATTAGGTTTGATGCAACTATTGCTAAACTTCAAAAAGAGCGTAGTAAACTTGAAAAAACAGAGCAGTCATTAAAGCTAAACGAGAGAAAAACACAATCGGAAGCTGAAAAGCTAGAAGAAATAAATGCCAAAATTCAAAAGAAACTAGAAAGCTACCAAGAGTTGTATGATAGTAATCAACGCTTGATTTATTTAGGACAAAAATTGAATGATTTGTCTGAAAAGTATTTTGACAACAAGAAGAAGCGAGAATTAATGGATGAATTGTTTAAATTAGTTCAAATAGAGAATTCAAAACGAAAAAAGGTGTCAGTTAAACAAAAGAAAATTCAGAAAGCGAAAGAAAAAAAGGTTATTAAAGAAGCTGAAAAAACAGTGGAAGTTATTCGCCAGAAAAAGAAAGCAGCCAAGAAAAAAGTAGATGCTACGCCAAAACCTAAACCAATATTTAAAGTTGGCGATAGAGTTCGATTGCAAGATGGTAGAGCTGTAGGAAGTATTGATAAACTTGAAAAAAACAAAGCTGTTATTAATTATGGAATGTTTACGACTAATGTTGGTGTTGATCAGTTAGAACTTGTAGAAGCTGTAAAATGATACATTTACCACAACATAAACAATTAGTGCTTTTTGATGGGGTTTGCAATCTTTGTGACGCTTCGGTTCAATATATTATTAAGCACGATAAAGACAATGCATTTCTCTTTACAGCGTTACAAAGTGAAGTTGGCCAACAAATAATCAAGGAGTTTAATATAGATACTAATAAAATAGATTCAATCATACTCTACTCTAATGAGCATGGTATTTCGTATAAATCTACAGCAGCTTTAAAAATTGCATCAAAACTTGGGTTTCCTCGCAATCTGTTGAGCGTATTTTTAATTATCCCAACTATTATCAGAAATTGGGTTTATGATTATATTGCAAAAAATCGTTACAAATGGTATGGTAAAAAAGAAGAGTGTATGATACCTACTCCAGATTTGAAGTCAAAATTTCTATAATTAGATTCCTATAAAACATAAAAAAGCTCTTCGGCACGAAGAGCTTTTCTAACATTTAACAACTAAACTTAAAAACTAATTTAACCTCAAAAACAAGTTAATTTGCTAATTAATGAGGGAATTATTTGTTTGATTAATAGCATATTAGTTTACTATTGTAAATGTAATTAAAGATTATGCTGAGGCATAAAATTCTCGTTAAACGCCTTAAAATATTTGATTAAAAAAGTAAAAATGCACAAAAACTCTATGAGTTGCATTTTTTTGTATAATTAAAATATTAACTAAGTCATAAGTGTACTTCACTAACTAATTATCATACTTCACTCAAGCTAAGTTTTATTTCAAGACAGGTAAATATAGTTTTATAAAGAATTTAAAAATCAACACTTTATGAAGACTTTACTACTTTCATTTTTATTATTAGCATCGCTAAGCTTTGCAAATAATACACCATCAAAAATAGACAATGTTACAGTGTATTTAAGTGGAGCCCAAATAACACGAACAACAACAATTAAACTTCCTGTTGGCACAACCGAGTTTACATTCAATAAGCTTTCTCCTTATATTCAAGAAAGTAGTATTCAAATTTCAGGATTAAAAAACGCGTCTATTCTTTCAATTAATTATGGTATAAATTACTTAGCAAAACAAGATCAAACTATCGATATAGAAGCTTTTCAAAATTCGATAAAGACTTTTGTAGATAAAATACAGTTTGAAGACGATTTAATATCAGGATACAACGAAGAACTTAATCTAATACAGAGCAACAGACATTTAGGAAATGATAGTCAAGTTGTAAATCTCGAAAAACTTAAGCAGTTTACAGAATATTACAGAACACGTATTACAGAAATCAAAAATTTAATTTATGCTTCTGAAAAGAAAAAAACTATCTATCAAAAAGAGATTTCAGAAATAAAAAAGCAACTAACTGAACTTAATGTTAGCGAAAAAGTGCAAACAGGTGAAATAAAAGTAAAATTAAATACTGCTACTGCAGTAAGCTTAGACTTAGTAATAAAATATAATGTTAAAAATGCTGGTTGGTTTCCAATTTATGATTTAAAAGCAGAAAAAATAAATGCACCTTTACAATTAACTTATAAGGCACATGTGTACCAAAGTACTGGTAATAATTGGGATAACATTAAATTAACGCTATCTACAAGCGATCCTAATACCAATAACTTAAAGCCAGATGTAAGCCCAAAATATTTAAATTTTGTTAGTTATAATTCAGCTTATGGTAATAGAGCAACAAAAAGCTATAACTACAAATATAATCCAATGGTTCAAAACGTTTCAGGGCTTGTGTTAGATGCAAGTGGTTTACCACTTCCAGGCGTTAATGTAATTGTAAAGGGCACAACAAATGGTACTCAAACAGACTTCGATGGTAAGTACTCACTGCAGCTAAATGGAGGAAATGAACTTGTGTATTCATTTATAGGAATGAATAGTGAAACCTTACCAATTCACTCTAGCATAATGAATGTGAGTTTAGATGAAGATGCAAGCCAGTTAGACGAAGTTGTTGTTACAGCGTATGGCACAACTTCTAAGAAACAAATTACTTCATCTTTAACTACTGTAACAAGTGAGAGTATTGAAAATTCAACAGGAGGAAGTGCTTCTTTTATTAAAATAAGAGGTATTGGCACTATTGCTTCTGGTAATCAACCTCTATATGTAGTAGACGGAATATTATCAGATGAATATCAAATCAATAATATAGACCCAAATAATGTTGAATCTGTAGATGTACTAAAAGATGCTTCATCAATAGCAATGTATGGAGCTAGAGGCTCAAATGGTGTGGTGTTAATAACGACCAAGAAAGGAAATTACACATCAAAAGGCGATGTTATTGAACAAGGTATTACAAATACACGTTTTGAGATTAAAAAACAATATAGCATTCCAACTGATGGTGATGTAACAGTTATTGAAATTGAAAACTATTCAGTGCCTGCAAGCTACGCTTATTTTGCTGCTCCAGTATTAAATGAAAATGTGTTTTTAACTGCTAAAATTGGTAATTGGGAACAGTACAATTTATTACCTGCTGAAGCTAATGTGTATTTTGAAGGAAGCTATTCTGGTAAAACTAATATTAATCCGTTAGCAACTACAGATAGTTTAACAGTATCTTTAGGTGTTGACCCAAATGTGGTTATTAAACGAAATGAGCTTAACGATTTTAAAAAGAACCAATATATTGGCAGTAATAAAATTGTAAATAAAGCTTATGAAATTGAAGTAAAAAACACAAAACAATCTGATATTGATTTAGTGTTATTTGATAGAATTCCTATAAGCCAAAATAGAGATATAAAAATTGAAGATATAGAAACAGGAACTTCTAACTATGATAGTGAAAAAGGCATTATGGAATGGAAAGTAAAATTAATTTCTGGTAGCATAAAAACATATAGATTCTCTTATGCAGTAAAATACCCTAAGTATAAGCGAGTTAATTTATAATTGAATAAAGAAAGCTTCAAAGTGAGATTTACCAATTTGAGCCTAACTTCAGTTAGTTAGGAATGAATCAAATTCCTATCAAGTGCATGTCTAACACAAGATAAGTTTTCAGACAAATGTCTGATTAGGTAATACCAAACTTTGAAGCTTTTATATTATGAATCTAAATCGAAAGTTTCAGTTGGGTTTTTAGTGTCGTGATAATCTAGCATATTTTCTCCATCTGCAATAATTGTACATACTGTTGCATCTCCAGTTACATTAACAACAGTTCTAAACATATCTAAAATTCTATCTACTGGAAAAATAATAGCAATCCATGCAGGATTTAATCCAACAGAATTTAAAACTATAATAAGCATTACTAAACCAGCACTTGGTACAGCTGCAGAACCAATTGATGCTAACGTTGTTGTTAAAACAACTGTTAATTGTTGACCAATTGTTAAGTCTATCATGTGCATTTGCGCTAAAAAGATTACAGCAACTGCTTGATATAAGCTGGTTCCATCCATATTTACTGTAGCTCCTATTGGTAATACAAAACTGCTTACTTTTTTATTTACACCAAGGTTTTCTTCTACACACTCCATTGTAACAGGTAAAGTTGCTGCACTACTAGACGTTGAAAAAGCTAATGTTTGTGCAGGACTCATAGCTTTGAAAAAACCAGTATAAGGAATTTTTTTAACGAAAGTTTTCATTATTAACGGATAAACAACAAAAATCATAAGTAAAAGTCCAACTAACACTGTTAAAGAATACCAACTTAAACCTTTAAATATCTCAACTACTTTACCAATATCATCACCTGCCATTTTGCTCACAACACCAGCTAATAAAGCAAACACAAAAAATGGTGCAGCTTGCATAACCAGGTCAACCATTTTAAGGAAGACTTCATTAACTCCGTTAACCAAGTTTAAAACAGGCTTTGATTGTTCTTCTGGAATAAAGAGCACACAAACTCCAAAAAATATAGCAAAAAAGATAATTTGTAGCATTAACCCATTATTGGATAAAGAGTAAAAGAAATTATCAGGAACAATATCAATTAAAGGTTGTAATGGAGACGTGTTTTTTTGTTTTTCAGCTTTTTCTAATTTATCAGCTACAGAAACTTCTTTTAAATCGCTTTTAGTTAACTCAGTAATTTCTTGAGCTCTTTTAAAAAATGCAGGATCATGTAAATAATTAATACCATCTTTTATGGTATGACCTTGTGAAGCTGCCCAAATCTCATAATTAATACGATTGTCTATTCTGCTTTGTTCGTCAATTAGCTTACCAGGTTTTACTGTGTTAACAAGTATTAAACCTAATGAGATTGCAAATACTGTAGTTGTAAGGTAAATAAGTAAGGTCTTTCCTCCCATTCTACCTAAACTTTTTGGGTCGCCAATATTAGCTACACCACCAATGATTGAAAACAATACTAATGGTACAGCAATGAGTTTTAATAAATTAATAAAAATAGTTCCAAATGGATCTATCCAATTAATAGTAAATGAACTCCATCCCATTGAGCTAGATAGTAAAGCCCAAATGATTCCGAGAACCATTCCTATTAATATTTTCCAATGTAAAGCGAGGTTTTTCATAAAAAATTGTTTAGTTATTTCTCAAGTATTGAGAATTTATTTTAGCCCTGATTGAAGCGATATCCTTTTGTTTTACAAAAGATTAAGCTGAAAGCAGGAATAAGCTACTTATAGCATTTGTTTAACATCCAAAAATCTGCTAACACCAATGCTGCCATAGCTTCGACAATTGGTATTGCTCTAGGTACAACGCATGGATCGTGACGACCTTTGCCTTGCATTTCAACGATACTGCCTTTATTATTTAATGTGTTTTGTTTCTGAATAATGGTTGCAACGGGTTTAAAAGCGACTCTAAAATAAATATCCATTCCGTTGCTTATTCCTCCTTGAATGCCTCCAGACAGGTTTGTTTTTGTTGTACCATCAGAATTAAATTGATCGTTGTGTTCGCTTCCTTTCATTTTTGCACCACAAAACCCACTACCATACTCAAACCCTTTTACCGCATTTATAGATAGCATTGCTTTGCCTAACTCAGCATGTAACTTATCGAAAACAGGCTCGCCTAATCCAATTGGTACGTTTTGTATAACACAGGTTACTGTACCTCCAATTGTATCGCCTTCTTTTCTGATAGCTTTTATTTTATCTATCATTTGTTGTGCGACAACTTCGTCTGGACAACGCACATCGTTACTTTCAATTTTAGTAAAATCTAATTCTTGATAAGGCTTATTAATAAAAATATCGCCTACAGACGATGTAAATGCATTAATTTTTACGTCTTTAAGCACTTGCTTAGCAATTGCTCCAGCAACTACTCTACAAGCTGTTTCTCTTGCAGAACTGCGTCCTCCTCCTCTATAATCTCTTATGCCATATTTTTTCTCGTAAGTGTAATCGGCATGACTAGGACGATATACATCCTTTATGTGTGAGTAATCGTTTGATTTCTGATTGGTATTATGAATAATAAAGCCAATTGGTGTACCTGTCGTTTGCCCTTCAAAAATCCCTGATAAAAACTCTACTGTGTCTGGTTCTTTACGTTGTGTAACAATTTCTGATTGACCAGGTTTACGACGGTTCATTTCATTTTGTATGGCATCGAAATCTAACATAATTCCTGAAGGGCAACCATCAATAACACCACCAATTGATGGTCCATGAGATTCACCAAAAGTTGTTAGATTAAATAATTTTCCGAAAGAATTTCCAGCCATAAATAAGTATTTTATGCTAATGTAATTGTATTATCAGAGAAAGAAAAATAGAATTTACATAAGAGCACAATTTTTAATGCACTAAAGTAACAATTTGGTAACAAATTGCTCATAGATAATTAATTGTGGGTTAAAGATTTAATAACGTTTAAAGTTGTTCTTTGCATTATAAAATATAAATTTTGAATTCTTTTGAAATTAAAAAGAAAAATTGAAGTCGCAGTTATTTCGGATGTACACCTAGGAACCTATGGCTGTCATGCCCAACAATTATTAACTTATCTTAATAGTATACAACCAAAAAAACTAGTCTTAAATGGTGATATTATTGATATTTGGCAGTTTAGCAAACGTTATTTTCCAAAATCGCATCTTAGAGTAATAAAAAAAATAATTGATATGGCTTCTGATGGTGTTGAAGTGATTTATGTTACAGGAAATCATGACGAAATGCTGCGTAAGTTCAGTGACACAACAATAGGAAATATTTCGATAGTAGATAAAGTTGTTTTAGAATTGGATGGTAAAAAAGCGTGGATTTTTCATGGAGATGTATTTGATGTGTCAATCCAAAACGCTAAGTGGTTAGCTAAATTAGGTGGTTATGGCTATGACTTGCTTATATTACTTAATAGATTTATTAATTGGTGTTTAGAACGATTTGGAAAAGAAAAGTATTCATTATCTAAACGAATAAAGAATAGTGTAAAAAGTGCTGTAAAATATATTAATGATTTTGAAGAAGTAGCATCAGAATTAGCTATCGAGAACAGATATGATTATGTTATTTGCGGCCATATTCATCAGCCAAAAATGCTGCTTAAAGAGAATAAACAGGGAAAAACAATGTATCTAAATTCTGGTGATTGGGTTGAAAATTTCACAGCATTAGAGTATCAGTTTAAACGCTGGAAGATTTATAATTATAATCATGATAAACTCTCCGCTTTTTTTGCTGATGAAGATATTAAAGATATGGAGGATGTTGTGTTAAAAGATTTAATTGCTGCAATTACAATAAACAAACCCTTATAATAAAGCTTGCTTTAAAATTGTAATTGGGTGTAAAGCTTCTCGTTGTGTTCCATCTTTAATTTGGTGTCTGCAACTTGTTCCATTTGCTGAAATTATTGTAGTACTACTAGCGCTTCTAACCGCAGGAAATAGTGTCTGCTCACCAATTTGCATACTAACTTCAAAATGCTCCTTTTCGTAACCAAAACTCCCTGCCATTCCACAGCATCCACTAGGTATAATTGTAACTTTATAATTTTCTGGTAGATTTAGAATATCAAAACTAGATGATTGATTACGTAAAGCTTTTTGATGACAATGCCCATGAAATTTAATGGTTTTGGCTTCTTTAGTGAATTGTTTGGCTTTAATATTGCCAAGTTTTATTTCTTGTTGAATAAACTCTTCTACTAAAAATGTATGTTTTGCAATATGTTCAGCAGAAACTTTATCGTCAGCTAGTTTAATATACTCGTCGGTAAATGTAAGTATGGCTGAAGGTTCAATTCCAATGAGAGGTGTTTCTGAAGTGATTAAATCTTTAAATATTAAAACATTTTTATTAGTCAAATCTTTAGCTTTTTCAAGTAATCCTTTTGATAGGTAACTTCTACCACTTTCGTGATGAGTTACAATTTTAACATTATAATTTAATGTAGTTAGTAATTGAATTGCATCTATTCCTATTTGTGTATCTAAATGATTTGTGAACTCGTCATTAAAGAAATATATTGTTTTAATATAGTTCATATTAATATCTTGTTTTACAGCATTTTGAATACTCTTATTTAAACTATCATTTGTAATTAATGGCAAGCTTCTTTCATTAGCAATACCGAGAGATTTTTTTAATAGTGAAGACATAAAACCATTAGTAAACATAAAATTTGTCAGTTTTGGAAAATGGCTTCCAAAATTGTTTAAAGTATTGTTATGTGCGAATACTTTAGTTCGTAAGCTAATTCCATTTGCCTTTTGGTATTGGTATTGGAACTCTGCTTTTAAACTTGCTACATCAACACTGCTTGGGCATTCGCTCGCACATGCCTTACAGCTTAAACATAAGTCGAAAACTTCTTTTAATTCCTTATGATTAAATTTATTTGGTTTTTCAGAATTAGTTAAAAACTCGCGTAAAGCGTTGGCTCTTGCTCTAGTAGTGTCTTTTTCATTTCTAGTTGCTCGATAACTTGGACACATAGTTCCTCCAAATTCTGGCAGCTTTCTGCAATCGCCAGAACCATTGCATTTTTCAGCTTCACGTAAAATGCCTAATGATGTTGAAAAATCTAAAAGCGTTTCAATTTTCGGCTCTACTCTATCAGGTTGATAGCGCAAACCTTCATCCATAGGATATGCATCTACTATTTTTCCTGGATTAAAAATATTATTAGCATCAAAAGCTACTTTTATTCGTTTTAAAATTTGATAGTTTTCTTCGCCAATCATCATTGGAATAAATTCAGCTCTTACAATACCATCACCATGTTCTCCACTCATCGAGCCCTTATATTTCTTAACCAAATGCGCGACATCAGTTGTTATTTTTCTAAAGTCTGAAACGCCTTTACTGGTTTTAAGGTTTAATATTGGACGTAAATGTAACTCTCCAGCTCCTGCATGAGCGTAATAGATTGCCTTTTGGTTGTGACTTTTCATTAATTGAGTAAACTCACTTATGTAATTGGCCAAATCTGGTAATGTAACTGCAGTATCTTCAATACATGCAGCCGATTTTTCGTCTCCAATAATATTACCAAGCAAACCTAAACCTGCTTTTCTTAATTCAACAGCTTTATCTATTTCTTCACCAATTAAAATAGGATATGCATAGCTTAAATTTGATGTTTTGATATCATTTACTAATAACTCTGTTTGCTTTTTAATACCATCTAAAGTATTTCCCCTAACCTCGCACATTAATATTGCTTCTGGATCTTCAAGAATAAATTGTCTGTTTTGCTGTTGAGTTTTATTATGCTTTGTACAATCTAAAATGGTTTTATCCATCATTTCGCAAGTGTATAGATTGTGCTTCATTACAAGTTCAACACTATTTAAACATTGTTCTATACTTTTAAAATGCGCAGCAACCATAATACTTTCAGTCGGTTGTAAATCGTCTAGCTGCAATGTAATTTGTGTAGTAAAAGCTAAAGTACCTTCACTTCCAGAAAGCAATTTGCACATATTAAATTGCTCTTTAGTATCAGTAAATACGTCGGAATGTATTAACTCGTCTATAGCATATCCAGTACTGCGACGGTGTATTTCTGGTTTTGGAAAATTATCTAGTATTTGCTTTTGAACGGATTCTGATTCTAATTCCTTATAAATCGTATTATAAATATGTCCTTCAAGAGAATTAAGTTTGGTTTTATTTTTAAACTCTTCAGAAGAAATAGTATTAAAAACTGCTTCACTACCATCACTTAAAATGGTTTGTAACTCCAAAACTTTATCACGAGTTACTCCATATTGAATAGATGTTGTACCAGAAGAGTTATTACCTACCATTCCTCCAATCATACATCGATTTGAAGTAGAGGTATTTGGTCCAAAAAACAAACCAAAAGGTTTTAAGTAATTATTAAGCTGGTCTCTTACAACACCAGGCTGAACAGTTACTGTTTTTTTTGATTCGTTTATATCTAATATTTTGGTAAAATATCTTGACACATCAACAACAATTCCATCACCAACACATTGTCCTGCAAGAGATGTTCCAGCTGTTCTTGGAATAAGAGATGTGTTATGCTCTTTAGCAAAAGCAACTAATTTTTTTATATCGTTCTTATTTTTAGGATAAGCAACAGCTAGAGGTAGTTTTCTATACACAGAAGCATCTGTGGCATAAATAGATTTCATCAACTCATCTGTAAAAAAATCGCCATCTAAATGCGATTTAAAATTCTCAAACTGTGCTTTGGTTATCATTATCAATAAAAAGATTGTTTATAAATCTATAAAGAAATTTAATATAATTAATGTTTTGGCGTTACTTTTGTATGAGAACTAAAGAATTTGTTTCATATAGTCTTTTTAAGCTATTTGAACGTATATAATTAATGTAAACAAAAAAACTATAACTTATGAAGAAATTATTTTTATTGGCAATTGCAATTATTGGATTTTCAACATTATCGAATGCACAAGACATTTCGAAAAACGCCCTAGGTTTGCGTCTAGGAGATAGTGATGGTTTTGGAGCTGAAGTATCTTATCAACGTGCTTTAGGTGATAATAATCGTTTAGAAGTTGATCTAGGCTGGAGAGATGGAAAAAACTATGATGGATTTAAATTAGCTGGTTTATACCAATGGGTTTGGAACATTGATGGTGGTTTTAATTGGTATGCTGGTGTTGGAGGTGGATTAGGATCTTTCAGCGTTGACAACCCAAACAATGGTAATGACTTTACAGATACTTTTGTTTTTGCAGCTGGAGATATAGGTATTGAGTATAATTTTGATATTCCATTATTAATTTCATTAGACTTTAGACCTGAAATAGGATTTGGTGATGAGTTGTATGATAATAATGATTTAGATTTCGATATTGCTCTTGGTATTAGATATCAATTTTAATATAAAATCAATTAAAAATAGATTTAAAACCACCTTGTTTAGGTGGTTTTTTTGTTTTATTTAATTAGGTATATTTGATAAACATCTATAAAAATAGCCATTTGAAAATACAGAACAGTACAATTGAAGATATTGATAATATTTTCTCTTTATATAGAATAGCTACGGAATACCAAAAAGATAAATTTCCAGATAATCAATGGCCAGAGTTTGACAGAGAGATGGTTATGTCTGAAATTAAAGACAGCAGACAATGGAAAATGGTTATTGATAATAAAATTGCCTGTATTTGGGCTATAACGTTTAATGACCCTGAAATTTGGGAAGATAGAGATACTGACCCTTCTATTTACATTCACAGAATTGCTACAAATCCTGAGTTTAGAGGACATAAATTTGTATCACAAATAGTTGATTGGGCAAAATTATATGCCAAAGCAAAAGATAAAAAATATATAAGATTAGATACTTGTGGTTATAACACTAGATTAATTGAGCATTATAAAAATAGTGGCTTTAATTTTTTAGGAATCTGGAAACTAAAAAATTATGAAGGACTGCCTAGTCATTATCATAATGCAGATGTATGCTTTTTTGAAATTAAATTGTAATTATTTTAAAATCATACATTTTTTTAATGTACGCTTATAAATAGCTTCGTATTTAGGAACGATATTGGATATATCGAATTTTTTAGACTCTTCTTTAGCTCGATCTTTAAACTCTTTTAAGCGATTGTTATCGCTTAGAATGCGAATTGCGTTTTTAGACATATCTTCCACATCATTCACATTACTTAAAAAACCAGAAACACCATCAATATTGACTTCAGGAATTCCTCCTGTATTGCTTGAAATTACAGGAACTCCAGACGCCATTGCTTCTAAAGCAGCTAAACCAAAGCTCTCTGTAACAGAAGGCAACAAGAATAAATCACTAAAGCATAATATCTTATCTATTTCATTGCTATTTCCAAAGAACACAACTTTATCTGTAATACCTAAAGATTCACATAATTGCTCTGCTTCCAGTCTTTCAGGTCCTTCACCTACCATCATCAGTTTTGCTGGGATTTGTTTTTGTATGTTAAAAAACACCTTTATAACATCTGGTATTTGTTTTACTTTTCTGAAGTTACTTATATGAGTTATAATTTTTTCATTCTCATTTGCCATAATGTCTCTCTGGCAGTCAGTAAAATGTGTTTTATGTCTACTAAAATCAATAAAGTTTGGTACAACATCTATTTCGTTTTTTATATCAAATAAACGCAAAGTGTCATCTTTTAAACTTTGAGAAACAGATGTAACAGCATCAGATTTGTTTATACTAAAGGTTACTGCTGGTTTATAAAACGGATGACTACCAACAAGTGTAATGTCTGTTCCGTGAAGTGTTGTAACAATCGGCACATAAATGCCTTCTTCCTGTAACATTTTTTTAGCCATATAAGCTGCATATGCATGTGGAATCGCATAATGAACATGCAAAATTTCAATACCATATAGTTTAACCATGTCTACTAATTTACTAGAAAGGGCTAACTCATATGGTTGATATAAAAACAGTGGATATTCAGGAACATTTACTTCATGAAAATGGACATTATTACCCAATAAATCTAGACGTACTGGTTGACTGTAAGTTATAAAGTGAATTTCATGACCTCTTTTAGATAATGCCAACCCAAGTTCTGTAGCAACTACTCCACTACCTCCAAATGTTGGGTAACATACAATTCCTATTTTCATCTATTATTTATTTTATTTGCCATTACCATTTAGGTTAGTATCAACCTTATTGTTATGGCTCATTTCATGTTATTCTATAATCGCTTCGTAAATTAATCGCTGAATTTCGGTTCTAATCCCTTCTTTCAACAATACATTATTATTAGCGTTTGGATACGTTCTGTTTGATAAAAATATATATACAATATCCTCGTCAGGATCTGCCCAAGCATAAGTTCCAGTAAATCCAGAATGTCCAAAACTTGTCATTGAAACACATCCACATGTTGGTCCATCTTCACCTAGTTGAGGCTTATCAAAACCAATTCCTCTTCTGTTATTTTTTGTACAGAAATAACATGTATTAAACTTATCTATAGTTTCTGGTTTAAAATAACGCTGTCCACCATAATATCCTTTTTGTAAATACATCTGCATAATTTTTGCAACGTCATTTGCATTACTAAAAACTCCTGCATGTCCACCTACTCCATTTTGCATTGCTGCTCCCATATCATGAACATAACCTTGTATTTTTTGATATCTGAAATAATCATCAATCTCAGTAGGCACAATATTTTCATCACTAAACTTTGAAGACGGATTATAAGTTGTATAATTTGCTCCTAATGATTGATAAAAATGATCCTGAACCAATTCATCTAATGTTTTGTCGTAATAACCTTCAATATATTTCTTTAAAATATAATACGGAAAGTCACTATAGCGATATCGTAAAGTTGAAAGCAAATCACTATCCTTTATAATTTTTTGTATTGTATCTGGATAATCATATCGTAAAAACACTTCGTCTGCCACTTTTATGCTGTATTTAGGACTAGGCTTTCTTCTGTAATAATCTGCACTAGGCTTTTTGGTGGCCGAATCTAATGTCTTTGTATAAAATGGCTCCCAAGGTCTAAGACGTGCATAATGCGATAACATTTCTTTTATTGTGATATTTTTTTTATTTGAAGCTTGATATTCTGGAAGAATTTTAGAGAGTTTAGTGTCTAAGGTTATGACTCCTTTTTCTTCAAGTTCCATTAATAAAGGCAATGTGGCTAAAATTTTGGTTAATGAAGCTACATCATAAATATCCTCAAATTTTACTGGCTCGTTCTCATCATAAGTATGTTTTCCAAAGGTTTTATTATAGATAACCTTTCCTTTTCTTGCTACTAATAATTGAAGTCCTGGTGTTGCCTTTATTTTTATTGCCAAAAGCGCCATTGAATCTAACTTTTTAAGCTTTTCTGAGCTCATTCCAACACTTTCAGGTAATCCATAACTTAACGATTGTATTGCATTATAGCTTATGCCATCATTGACTTTAAAATTATCTCCTGTTGACACAGGTAAGCTTCCTTTAGCTTGTATAGACCCAAAGATTAATTGAGCTGATTTTCGTTGAGCTACCTCGCTATTTTGATAGCTCATTACTATGCTTTCAATATTTTCAACAGACTTTAAGTCGATAAGCGCGTAAGGTCTGGCAAAGACATCTAAAATTACTGTATTTGTTCTAGCAATTTCATAAAGCCAAACTAACTCTTGATCTGTGAATTTATAGTCTTTCCAAGGATTTGCGTTAGATTTATGAAACCCAACGATTACTGTATTGTAGTTTTGTAATTGAATAATGAGTTCATCTAATTGTTCTGCTTTAATTTCATGTACTCGTGTGTACTTTTTCAATTCGTCTAAAAAGGCAGAGCCATCATCGTCACCCATCTTTACATAAGCAATTTTGCGTGCTTCCAAGCGACGTAAAGGCAATTGGTCTTTTTGATTTCTAACAACAGTAATAGCGTTTTCATATAGTTTCTCGTTTAACAAATCGTCTTTTAAACGATTTAAATCTTCAACTAAATTTGATACTCCAATTGGACTGTATTTGTTTAGCCCAACCTTGTATTTTGCCATAAGTATTTTTTTTACAGAATGCGCTAGTCGCTCTTCAGAAATTTCCTTTGTATTATATGCTTCTACAATTTTTTCAATTGCTTTAGGAACATCTTCAGATATAAGCAAAACATCATTACCAGCCAAAAAAGCAGCCAAATCGATATCACCAGGTTTACTGTAATTTGAAACGCCTTTCATTTCTAAGGCATCAGTAAAAATTAATCCATTAAATTGTAATCTGTCTTTTAGTATATCTGTAACAATATGCTTTGATAATGAAGAAGGAAAACCTTGGCGAGGCTCTAAACTAGGCACGTTTAGATGTGCAACCATTACACTTGCTAAACCTTCTTTTATTAGTTTTTTGTATGGATAAAGCTCTATAGAGTCAATTCTTTTTTCATTAAAAGTAATTGTTGGTAATGTTTTATGAGAATCGCTATCAGTATCACCATGACCAGGAAAATGCTTTGCATTAGCTAAAACACCAGCTTCCTGCATGCCTTTCATAAACGCTAGTCCTTTAGCCGTTACATTGTCTCTGTCTTCACCAAAAGAACGATTACCAATAATAGGGTTTTTTGGGTTTGTGTTTATGTCAACATCTGGAGCAAAATTAAAATGCACTCCTATTCGTTTACAATGCTCACCAATATAACGTCCAGTTTCTTCAATAAGTTTATCATCTTTAATTGCCCCTAAAGTCATATTCCACGGAAAAGCATAAGTTGAGTCTAGGCGCATACTCAAACCCCATTCTGCATCCATTCCTATTAATAAAGGAACTTTTGATATAGCTTGATATTGATTATTAAGTTTTGCTTGACGAACTGGCCCTCCACTTGAAAAAATGAGGCCTCCTATTTGATATTTATTTATGAGTTCAGAAACAGAGTTTTCATGCTCTTTAGTATTGTTAGAAAATGCTCTAACCATAAACAATTGCCCTACCTTCTGCTCTAACGACATGCCATTATAAATACTGTCAACCCATTTTTGTTGTTTAATAGCATCTTTAGTTTGTAAAGGACTATTTTGAGCATTTAGTATACTGAAAATCGATAGAAAAAATATAGCACTAAGGGAAAAAATGTACTTCATGTAATTTGTTTCTGTTTTAAGATTAAAAACTGTGCCAAATTACCATTTTTAGAAAGAATATTGTAAGACTTTAAGATAGATTTATCAATAAGGTTATTAAGATAATTTATTACTAGTTTAAAAAGCGACTATGCCAGCTTTCACTTGCAGGAACTTCCCAGTTTTCATTTAGCTCTGCAATATTAGTAACTAAATTATTGAATACAATTGTATTTTTAGAAACTGCTTTGTCTTTCGCTATTTTTTTAAAATCTAACAACGTTTTGTAGGCAATGAAATCTCCTTGTTTATACGACACATTCATTTTATCCATTAAATCAACATTATAGTCTTTTTCTAATTGCTGAATAAAATGAACTGAAGCATCAATTGAGCAACCAGTTGCTTTATTTAAGTTTTGATTTAAGGCGATAATTATAAAACGCTTATATTTAATAAGATACCCAGATTGTAAATCGCTGCCATGCGCAGTCCAGTTTTCAATAAAAACGTTTAATTTAGATTCTATTTCTGTAATTTCTTCATCAGTAAATGAACGATTAGCTTGGTAAATCCAAACACGAGATTCTTCTGGTAATGTATTAAAATCTACTAGCATTTTATTGTTTTATTAAATCTATATGTTTGTCGTGATAACCTAACAAATATAACACTCCATCTAATCCAATATTTGAAATTGAACTTTGTGCATTGTCTTTTACTGTTGGTTTTGCATGAAAAGCAATACCAAGTCCTGCTAAATTTAGCATTGGTAAATCGTTAGCACCATCACCAACTGCTATAGTTTGATTAATATCTATTCCTTCTTTAATTGCAATTTCTTTAAGGTACTCTGCTTTTTTTTCACCATTTACAATTTCTCCAACATAATTACCAGTTAAAATACCATCTTTAATCTCAAACTGATTTGCATAAACATAATCTATACCGAACTCTTTTTGTAAATAGTTGCCAAAATATGTAAAACCACCTGATAAAATTGCAGTTTTAAATCCGTAACTTTTTAAAGCAGCCATAAGTCTTCTGGCGCCTTTAGTTATAGGTAAATTTATTGCTACATCTTGAAGTACTTCTTCACTTAAACCTTTTAAAAGTTTCATGCGACTTATAAAACTTTCATTAAAGTCAATTTCTCCTCGCATTGCAGCTTCTGTAATTGCTTTAACCTGGTCTCCAACACCTGCTAATTCTGCTAATTCATCAATAACTTCAGTTTGTATTAGTGTAGAATCCATATCAAAACAAACCAAGCGTCTATTTCGTCTGTATAAATTATCTTCTTGAAATGCAATATCGACATCTAAATCCCTTGATATTTGCATGAACTTTTCGGTAAGTGCTGCTTTATTTTCTAATTTACCTCTAATAGATAATTCTATTGAAGCCCTTGGATACTCATCATTTATTAAGAGAGATAAACGTCCTGTTAGTCTTTTGATAGCATCAATATTTAAATTTTGGTTAGAAATTACTTTAGTAACTTCAGAGATTTGATGTGCAGAGAGTTTTTCTCCTAAAATAGTTACAATAAACCTGTCCTTTCCTTGTAAGCTTACCCAATGTTCATAATCTTCAAGTGTGATTGGAGTAAATTTGGCTGTAATTCCTAGTTCGTATGCCTTAAAAAGTAAGTCTTTTTGTACTGCAGAGGATTGTTCTCCTGCTTTAATTTCGAATAACATCCCTAATGATAAGGTTTCATGAATGTTAGCCTGACCAATATCGAGCACTTTAGCATCATATTGTGCTAAAACACTTGTTAGACTTGATGTTAATCCTGGTTTATCTTGACCTGAAATATTTAATAAAAAAATCTCTTTCGTCATTATAGTTGTTTTCTCTGCCGTTTTTGAAATTTTTTTAAAATTTAATAGTGTTACAAATCTTGTGCGTTAGCAATAAGTTCTGCAATATCCATTACAGCAACATCACTTTCTTTTTCTTTGGCTTTTACACCATCTGTCATCATAGTATTACAAAACGGACAACCAGCAGCTATAATTTGAGGTTTTACATCTAGTGCTTGTTCTGTACGCTCAACATTAACATCTTTATTTCCTTTTTCTGGCTCTTTAAACATTTGCGCTCCTCCTGCTCCACAACATAAACCATTACGTCTGCAGTTTTTCATTTCAACAAGTTCGGCTTCAAGTTTGCGAATTAAATCTCTTGGTGCTTCATATACATTATTAGCACGACCTAAATAACAAGGATCATGAAATGTAATACGCTTTCCTTTAAACTGACCACCTTCAATTGTTAATCGACCTTCATCAAGTAATGTTTTTAAAAACTGAGTGTGATGCATCACTTCATATTTACCACCTAATTCAGGATACTCATTTTTAATGGTATTAAAACAGTGCGGACAAGCTGTAACTATTTTTTTTACTTCGTAAGCATTCATTACTTCTATATTTGTAACAGCTTGCATTTGAAATAAAAACTCATTACCAGCACGTTTTGCAGGATCGCCTGTACAACTTTCCTCGGTTCCTAAAACTGCAAATTCTACATTAGATTTATTAAGTAATTTAACAAAAGCCTTTGTTATTTTTTTTGCTCTATCATCAAAACTTCCAGCACAACCAACCCAAAATAAAACTTCTGGTTGTTTGCCTTGTGCCATAAATTCTGCCATTGTAGGCACTTTTAGTAATTCGCTCATTGTATTGAGTTTGTTTTATTGCGTTAGGGATTGAACTATTGTTGGAGCTCCTTAAAAAAGAGCGACTTGTGAAAGCCCGACCCTTGTGGTAACGCCATTATTATTCTATTCGTTTTTCCAATTTAACCTATCCATTTGATTGTAAGGCCAAGGTGCACCATTATTTTCTATATTGGTCATCATATTATTTAACTCTGTTGGCGCTGCGCTTTGTTCCATGACTAAATAACGTCTCATGTCTAAAATAATAGATAGTGGATCTATACTCACAGGACAAGCCTCTACACATGCATTACAAGATGTACAAGCCCAAAGTTCTTCGCGCGTTATATAATCGTCTAGTAATTGCTTACCATCTGGTTTAAATTCGCCTTTATTTGCATCGATATTTTTGCCTACTTCTTCTAATCGATCTCTGGTATCCATCATTATTTTACGAGGCGATAGTTTTTTTCCTGTTTGGTTTGCAGGACACTCACTAGTACATCGACCACATTCGGTACATGTATATGCGTTTAATAAACTTACCCAACTTAAATCTTGAACATCACTTGCTCCAAATTTTGCAGGAACAGCATTTTCGGCTCCTTCTTGTGGTGCTGCAAATGGATCAACATTTGGGTCCATCATCATTTTTACTTCTTTTGTAACTGCTTCAAGGTTATCAAATTGTCCTTTTGGTCTAGTTTTACCATAGTAAGTATTTGGGAACGCTAGCAATATGTGTAAGTGTTTAGAAAAATACAAATAGTTTAAGAACACTAAAATACCAAGTATATGCATCCACCAAGCTGCTCTTTCTATAATATGAATTGTTTCTTCTGAAAGTCCACTGAAAATTGGTGCTATATATTGGCTAATAATATTACCACTATTCATTTCCTGAAATGAAATATCTGTTGCATTCATTACTAAAAACAATGTCATTAATACCATTTCAAAATACAGAATGAAATTACCATCATTTTTAGGCCAACTTGTCATTTCTGCTTTCCAGAAACGTTGCAATTTTATAACATTACGACGTAACCAAAAAATAACTACAGAAATAAACACCAATGCTGCTAAAATTTCAAAAGAACCAATTAAAACTCCATATAACGAGCCTATTGATGAGAACACACGATGCGTACCAAAAAGGCCATCGATAATTATTTCTAATACTTCAATATTAATAATAACAAAACCAACGTAAACAATAACGTGTAAAAAGCCAGCTATTGGTCGACGTACCATTTTGCTTTGCCCTAAAGCAATCATTGCCATGTTTTTCCAGCGTTGTGATTTATTATCACTGACGTCTACATCATGACCAAGTTTAATATTGCGAATAAGTTTTTTTACATTTTTAGCAAAGTAACCAATGCCAGCAATAAGGGCGATAGCGAATAGTATATTTGGAATGTAATTCATGTTGGTTAGTGATTAGTTTTTTTCTTTTACTTCATTACCTTCTGCGTCATATTGTTTTGCTTTTTTTCCAAAAAGTGAAAAATGAACATAACGTTTAGGGTTTAGTTTCATGTCTTGAAGTAATTGTTCTAATTGTTTTGAAGCGCCTTCAAGGTTATTATAAAGTCCTTCGTCTTGTAATAGTTTTCCTAGCGAGCCATTACCACTTTTAATATCAGACATCATTGCATTGATATTAAGTAATGTGTTATCTAATTCTGCAACAGTTTTTGATAATTCAACAGTTTTTAAATCGTTAGTAACTGTTGCCATATCTGCAGTAATTGAATTAAAGTTTTTAATTGCAGATGTTAAGTCTTTATCATTTTTGGCTAATAGCGAATTAAGATTATTAGATGTATTTTTAAATGAAACAATAGTTGCATTTAATTCTGCCATAGTTCTTCTTAATCCAATTTCTGAATCATCAACAACTAATTTATTAAGATTACCTAATAAAGTATCGACAGATTGTAAGGTAGTATCTAGGTTTTCACTTAATCCTGAAAAGTTTTTTGATAGACTTGTTACTAATCCAAATTCAACTTCAGATTCAAGCAGATCGCCACTTTTAGCATTTTCGCTAGAATCTCCAGGAATAATAGCAAGACCATTTCCTCCCATTAAACCAGTTTCGTACATACGTATTTTACTGTTTTTAGGGAAGTTTAAGTTTTTATCAACTGAAATAGTAACTTTAGTTTTACCTGTTTTATAATCGTAAGTTATAGCATCAATTTTACCAATATTATTACCTTTTATAGTAACAGGAGATGATGCATTTAATGAGTTGTATTCAAACTCTGTGTGATATTTACTAGTTGAATCAAATAGATTTACACCTTTTAAATAGTTAATTAAAAACACGAGGAGCAATACTCCTAAAATAACTAAAATGGCTGTTTTTACTTCTCTTGATATTTTCAATGCTTAGAATATTTGGTTGCACACAAAATTAGGAATAATTCTATTAAGAATGTTTTTAATTAGAGGTTGTTTTTAATGCATCATTGAGGTCTATTCGCTTTCCATCTTTATACGCAACAATAAAACAGCTTGTATATCCTTTAGACTGAGCAACAGATTGCAACTGTTTTATTTTATTGTAGTCTGATGTGTAACCATAAAAGTATTTAAACAAGCCGCCTTCTTTCTCTCTTGAAATATCACTTAATCCCTTAAAATTATTCGGTTTTGGGTCTATTTTACGAGAACTTGCGACTAATTGTACCTTAAAAACAATGTTATTATATATTTGCTCTGCTTGCTTTTCTTCAACAATAACATCTACTTTTTCCTTTTCTGGTTTTGTTTTTACAGTGTCATTAGTTGCATAAATATTTTCGCCAACATTTTGATCTAAAACCTTTTTGTAACTAACAATAGCGTCATAAATTGATGTTGATACTTCATCTTGACCTTTTGAAGAATTTAAATATGCTCCTTCTTCTTTATTTGTTACAAAACCAGTTTCAATAAGCACGCTTGGCATTGCTGTTTGGTGAATAACCCATAAACTAGCTTGTTTTACACCTCTACTTTTACGATTAATTTTATTTGAAAAGTTTTTTTCAATTAATGTTGCCAATAGTATACTTTGCTCTGTAAACTCTTCTTGTTGTATTGAAATTCCAATAACAGATTCTGGCGAATTTGGATTAAAACCATCATAATGCTTTTCGTAATCATCCTCTAAAAAGATTACTTCGTTTTCTGCCTTAGCAACCTCAAAGTTCCTATTAGTATTACCAACATCTAAAACATAAGTTTCTGTTCCGTAAGCTTCAGTATGGTGAGCATTACAATGAATAGATACAAACAAATCTGCTTTTGCATTATTCGCAATTTTAGCTCTGTCTTTTAGTTCAACAAATACGTCTGTTTTACGTGTGTAAACTACTTTAATATTTGGATTTTCTTCAAGCATTTTACCAACAGCTAAAACTACTTGAAGCGCTATATCTTTTTCTTTGTAGCCATATTTAGAATTCTTACCTGGATCTTTTCCTCCATGGCCTGCGTCTAAAACAACAATAAATTTGTCTTTATTTTTTTGAAAAGCGTAACCAGATGTTAAAGAAAATGTAAATATAACTACTGCAAATACGATTATAGATTGTAAGTTCGTTCTCATAACGGTTTTAACGGATAAAAAATGCTATTTATTACTCAATAGTATTGAGTATAAGTTAATTTTTAAATTTTAATTTGATTAATAAATTAATCACAAAAAAATATATGTAATTTTGGCTTTTCAAAAACCGAGCCATACTTTTACAAAAATACATTTAAAAGCATTGCGTACAAACAACTTTTACATAGTTTTTATCTTAAGTTTTACAGTGTTTATTAACACTTTTAGCTATGCTCAAGAGGTTCCTAAACCTAAAGATCCTATAAAACCCAAACCTATAAATGACACTTTAGTTGTAGGTGTAGATTCGTTATTCTCGCAACCAATAAATATAAAAGAAAAAGACACTTTAGTATCTGATAGTATTCCTAAGAAGAAAGAGTTTTTAACAGATGTTGTAAAGTACAAAGCTAAAGAGTATGTATCTATAAATCAGCGTCTTCAAAAAATTTACCTTTATGATGAAGCTGAAGTATACTACCAGGATATGGAAATTAAATCTGGTATTATAGTTATCGATTATAGTAAAAATTTGGTTTATGCAGGACGCTTAAAAGATTCTGCTGGCATATACTCTCAAGCACCAAAGTTTAAACAAGGTGCAAATTTAGTTGAGCCTGATTCTATTATTTTTAATACAGAAACTAAAAAGGCCCTTATATATAATTCACGTACAGAACAAAGTGGTGGCTATATAGATGCCGCATTGACTAAAAAGGAAAACGATTCGGTTTATTTTATTAAAGATGGAAAGTTTACCACCTCTGAAAACAGAGATGACCCTGAATTTTATTTTTTCATGCGAAAAGCTAAAATAGTTCCTAATAAGAAGGTTGTAGTAGGTTTAACTAATATGTACATTTATAATGTACCTACTCCAATAGGTCTACCTTTTGCATACTTTCCAATGACAGATAAACAAACATCTGGTATTATTTTTCCGTCTTTTGGACAAGAAAATGAGAGAGGCTATTTTTTACAGAATGGAGGTTATTATTTTGCTATAAGTGATTATATTGATTTAGCTGTTTTAGGCGATTATTATACTAATGGAAGTTATGGACTTCGTGTAGAATCTAGTTATGCTTGGCGTTATCATTTTAGAGGAAATATTGGTTTTAGGTTTGAGAATTTAATAACTAGTGAACGTGGCTTTCCAGATTATGGGAAATCGTCTGTATACAATATTAGATGGTCTCATAGTCAAGATGCCAAATCTAATCCAGGCTCACGTTTTTCTGCTTCTGTAAATTTAGGAAGTAGTCGTTATTATCAAGAATCTATTAATCAATTAAATGCTTCAAATTTTCTTAATAATACACTTTCATCATCAGTTTCATACTCAAAAACTTTTCAAGGAGAACCACAAGTAAATATGAGTGTAACAGCAACTCATTCTCAAAACACAAATACACAACAAATTAACATGACTTTGCCTACATTTCAAGCGAGTCTAAGCCGTATCTTTCCTTTTGAGCCAAAGAGTGGAACTAAAAAAGGGATTATTCAAAATGTCAATTTTCAATATAATGTAAGAGCAGAAAACAGAATTCAAACAACAGATTCTCTATTCTTTAAAAAAGAAATGTTTGATGATGCACTTGCAGGAGTTCAGCATACTATCCCTTTTTCAACTAATTTTAAGTTATTCAATTATTTTAGTTTTAGTGCTAATGCTAATTTTGAAGAAAACTGGACCTTTAATACAATACGTAGATATTATGATACATTAAATCAAGAAACTGTAACTGAAGACCTTAAAGGATTTGATAGTTTTAGAACTTATAATTTTAGCACAAGTGTAGGAACTACAGTTTATGGTATGTTTAATTTTAAAAAAGAAGGTAATAACCCAAAAATACAAGCTATACGGCATGTCATGAGACCAACTATTAGTTATAATATTAATCCTGCTTTTGACGAATATTATGACACATTTGATGTTATTACTGCAAATGGAACAACTAGAGAGGAATATAGTAGGTTTGAAAAATCAATTTTTGGATCACCAAATAAAAATTTTTCTAGTTCTTTAGGTATTGGCATAGCAAATAATTTTGAAGCTAAAGTTAGAGATAAAGACTCAACAGCAACTGAGCCTAAAAAGATTATTTTACTTAATAATTTAAATTTTTCTACTTCGTATGATTTTGCTTCAGATTCATTAAAATGGAGTCCTGTTAGAGTCTCTGGTGGTACACAAATACTTAATGATAAAATGAGTATAAATTTTGGTGCAGTTTTAGATCCATATGCGTTAGATAATAACAACAAAAGAATTAATACTTTTAATATAAATAATGGAGGGAGCCTTTTTAGAATGACTAATGCAAATTTAACTGTAAGTTATTCACTGTCTAATAGCTCTTTTGATGGTAGTGAAAGCTCATCTAATTTAAACGAAAAAGAGTCTGAAGAATCTAAACGAAGTGGTGGACGAGATGATGATTTATTTGGAAAGCCTCAAGATTTTGCTGATAAAAGATTGTCTGATAAGGACAGAAATAATGAAAAAAATGGTTCTGATGAGTTTTACAACTATAAAATCCCGTGGAGTTTAAGATTAGCTTATGCAGTAAATTATTCAAACAATGTTAGAGAAAATGAAATTTCATCGCATTCGTTAATGTTTTCTGGTGATATAGAAATATCGCCACGTTGGACAGTTGGTGCCTCTTCTGGATATGATTTTAAAAACCAAGGATTCACGTATACACAACTACGTTTTGAACGCGATTTATTAAGTTGGAGAATGAATTTTAGCTGGATACCTTTTAGCACAAGAAGTTCTTGGAATTTCTTTATAGGTATTAAATCTAATTTATTAAAAGATATTAAATACGATCAACGTCAGCGTCCTGATCAACAATTATAAACATAAATTATAATGAAAACAATTATAAACACACCTAATGCGCCTGCTCCAATTGGCCCTTATAGCCAAGCTGTTTTAGTTGGTAATACTTTGTATACTTCTGGACAAATAGCTATTAATCCTAAAACTAATGAATTGGTATTAACAGATGTTAAAACTGAGACAAAACAAGTAATGGAAAATTTAAAAGCAGTTCTTGAAGCAGCTAGAATGACTTTTGAAAATGTAATTAAAACTTCAATTTTTATTAGCGATATGAATAATTTTGCTCAAATAAATGAAGTATATTCTCAATACCTAAACGAAGATACTGCACCTGCAAGGGAAACTGTAGAAGTTGCTAATTTGCCAAAATTTGTAAATGTTGAAATTAGTATGATTGCTGTGAAATAATTTCATTAATGCACTTAAATTTCCAAACACACCTATAATTGCAATATAGATTGTTTCAATTATCTATATCGATAGCTTTACAATAAACCGATATTTACTATCATATAAACAGTTGTTAATAAATCGTTCTTCAAAACAGTAAATTATAGCTTTAAAATTTATGCATAGTACGTACATTTGATAGTAACCAAATATGTCACGACAATGCGTATAGAATATGATATAAAGCTAGGCTTTAAAGATGTTATGATTAGACCTAAACGTTCTACCTTAAAAAGTAGAGCTCAGGTAAATTTAGATAGAGAATTTAAGTTTTTACACAGTACAACCGTTTGGAAAGGCATACCTATTATGGCTGCAAATATGGATACTGTTGGCACTTTTGAAATGGCTTTAACGCTATCTAAACATAAACTTTTTACTGCGATACATAAGCACTACTCTATACAAGAGTGGGATGAGTTTTTATCTAACGCTCCTAAGTACTTACACGATTACATTGCTATAAGCACAGGAACAGGAAAGCACGATGCTGAAAAGCTAAAAGCTATTTTAGAGTTGCAAAACGATCTTAAATTTATTTGTATAGATGTTGCAAATGGCTATTCTGAGCACTTTGTAAACTTTGTAAAACAAACTCGAAACCAATATCCTGATAAAGTTATTATTGCTGGTAATGTAGTTACTGGCGAAATGGTTGAAGAACTTTTGCTTGCTGGAGCAGATATTGTAAAAGTTGGTATTGGTCCTGGTTCGGTTTGTACAACTCGTGTAAAAACAGGTGTTGGTTATCCGCAATTATCTGCTATTATTGAGTGTGCTGATGCTGCTCATGGATTAGGAGGACAAATTATTAGTGATGGTGGTTGTGCAACTCCTGGTGATGTTGCTAAAGCATTTGGTGCTGGAGCAGATTTTGTTATGCTTGGTGGAATGCTTGCTGGACATGATGAAAGTGGTGGTGACATTGTTGAGAGAAACGGAAAAACTTATAAGTTGTTTTATGGTATGAGCTCTGAAACAGCAATGGATAAACATGTTGGTGGTGTTGCAGAATATAGAGCAAGCGAAGGTAAAACTGTTGAAGTACCTTACAGAGGCAAAGTAGAAACTACATTACAAGATATTTTAGGAGGTGTTAGAAGTACCTGCACTTATGTTGGAGCACAACGACTTAAAGAACTAACAAAACGTACAACTTTTATAAGAGTTGAAGAGCAAGAAAACAGGGTTTACACTGAATAGTTAAGTTAAAGTCCTCTTATTAATAATGCAGCAGTAGCAGGATTTGTAGCTAATGGCACATCATGTACGTCACATAAGCGCATAAGCATTAAAACATCTGGCTCATGAGGATGCTTTTCTAAAGGGTCTCTAAAAAACAAAACCATATTGCATTTACCTTCAGCGACTCTTGCAGCTATTTGAGCATCTCCACCTAAAGGTCCAGACAACAATCTTAAAACCTCAAAACCTGCTTTTTTTACCTTTTTACCAGTTGTACCAGTAGATACAAGTGTGATTTCTTTTTGATGTAATATCTCTCTATGCTCATTTAAAAACTGAACCATTTCGGCTTTCTTTCCATCATGAGCAATTAATGCAATTTCCACTATAATTGATTTGTATGATAAGTTACCAATCCTTCAATTGGTCTTCTAACAATGTTACCGACTTTAAAATTAAGTTCTTTTGCTACTTCATGTATTTCATCTTTACAGAAAAATGCAATCGAACCTGCAAAATGTACAGGAACAACTTCAATTTCATTTTTAAACTGTAAAATCATGTTTTTTGCAAAACGTCTTAACCCTTGTTTAATAAGGTTTTGGATGTATTCTGAGTCTTTATTCAAAAATAAAAATTCAGCAAAACTCGCTAAATACGCATTAGGATTTGGCTGCTTGTAAAGGTTGTATTTAATATAATCTGCATCTAAATTATACTTATCTGCAAATGATACTTTAATAACTTCTGGCATATGATTAAAGTAATAATCTCTTATTAATTCTTTACCATAATAATTCCCTGAAGCGTCGTCCATAAGCGTATAACCCAACGACTTTATTTTTTGATGTAAACGTTCTCCATCATAATAACTACAATTAGAACCAGTACCTAAAATACAAACTACTGCAGCTTCATCATCATGACTTAACGTTGCTCTTACTGCTGCATAAGTATCTTCTTGAACATCTACTTCGGCATTAATAAAAATATCTTCTAGTATAGCTTTTAATTGTAAACGTGGTTTTTCTGTACCACAGCCTGCTCCATAAAAAAAGATATGTGTAACATCTTTTCTATGCTGCATTAATTCATCACTAGATTTAATTATTTTATAAATCTTTTTCTCTTTAAGAATTGCTGGATTTAAACCAAGTGTTCTTATTTTTTCTAAAAGCTGTTTTCCATTATTATCTACAGAAATCCAATCTGCTTTTGTAGAACCACTATCAACAATTAAAATCATATATTTTATGAATAAAAAATTCCGTTAAAATTATCACTATAACAAATATAGCAGAACTTTCACGGAATATATTGTTATAATTATAAAGAATGTATGTGTTGTGCTAACTCAACTAATTTAGTTGAATATGCAAACTCATTATCATACCAACCTACTGTTTTAAAGAATCTAGAATTTAACTCTATTGAAGCATCAGCATCAAAAACACAAGTACAAGTTTCACCAATAAAATCAGATGAAACCACCATTTCTTCAGTATAGCCAACAATACCTTTCATTGATCCTTCTGAAGCCTCTTTAAATGCTTTTTTAATCTCTTCTAATGATGTTTCTTTTTTAGTTCTGAAGGTTAAATCTACCACTGAAACATCAGCTGTTGGCACACGAAATGCCATTCCTGTTAATTTTCCGTTTAAATGAGGAATAACTTTACCAACTGCTTTTGCTGCTCCTGTTGAAGCAGGAATAACATTAACTAAAGCACTACGACCACCTCTATAATCTTTTCTAGAAGGACCATCAACCGTCAATTGTGTTGCTGTAGTAGCGTGTACAGTTGTCATTAAAGCTTCTTCGATACCAAAATTATCATCTAGTATTTTGGCCATTGGAGCTAAGCAGTTTGTTGTACAAGATGCATTAGATACAATTTTATCTGATGCCTTTACTTCTTTGTGATTTACTCCCATTACAAACATTGGAGCATCTTTACTTGGTGCTGAAATAACTACTTTTTTAGCTCCAGCTATAATATGATAATTTGCAGTTTCTAAAGTGGTAAAAATACCTGTACAATCTGCAACAACATCTGCTCCTACTTCATCCCATTTTAGGTTTTTTGGATCTCTTTCTGCAGTCACTCTAATTGTTTTTCCGTTAACAACTAAATGTCCATCTTTCACTTCTATAGTGCCATCAAATCTGCCATGAACAGAATCGTACTCTAATAAATATGCTAAATGTTCTACTTCTAATAAATCGTTAATTGCAACTACATCTACTCCTGGTTTTTTTAGAGTTGCTCTAAATACTATACGTCCAATTCTACCGAATCCGTTAATTCCTAATTTTAAATTTGACATCTTAATTTCTTTCTTTTTTAATTGTTTATTATGTCGACATGATGTCTGACACGCGTAATAATTCTTTATTAATTTTTGATTTTCCTTTTACTGCTTGCTCTAAAGGTGTTAATGCTATTTCATCATTAAGAAGACCAACCATATAATTAGTTTTACCTTCTAATAAACTTTCAACAGCCTTTACTCCCATTCTACTTGCTAAAACTCTATCAAAACAAGAAGGAGAACCTCCTCTTTGCATATGGCCTAAAACTGAAACTCTAACTTCATATTCAGTCATATTTGCTTCAACATAATCTTTAAGCTCAAAAACATTTTTACCAATCTTATCACCTTCTGCAACCACAACAATACTTGATGATTTACCAGATTGTTTACTTCGTCTTAAAGATTCCAAAAGGCGTTCTAATCCTAAATCTTCTTCTGGGATTAATATCTCCTCTGCTCCTGCACCAACTCCTGCATTTAAAGCTATGTGGCCAACATCGCGACCCATTACTTCAACAAAAAATAATCGGTTATGAGAGCTTGCTGTATCTCTAATTTTATCAATGCATTCAACTACTGTATTTAAGGCTGTATCAAAGCCAAGTGTGTGTGTTGTGCCATATATATCATTATCTATGGTTCCAGGAATACCAATTACAGGAAAGTTAAATTCTTTATTAAAAAATAATCCTCCAGTAAACGTACCATCACCTCCAATTAATACTAATGCATCAATATTAGCTTCAGTAAGTTTTTTGTGAGCACTTTTGCGTCCTTCTGGTGTTCTAAATTCATTTGAACGAGCCGATTTTAAGACTGTACCTCCTTTATTAATTATTCCTTTTACACTACGAGCATTTAACTCTTTAAAATCACCTTCAATCATTCCTTCGTAGCCACGATAAATCCCAACACATTCTATATTGTGATATGCACAAGTTCTAACAACAGATCGAATGGCAGCATTCATTCCTGGAGAGTCGCCTCCAGAGGTCATCACACCTATTTTTTTTATGCTTTTTGACATGTATTTTTTCGTTTGAAAAGTAAAGCTAGTAAACAATTATTAGAAATATAGTACTATTTGAGATAATTTAACAGACACTCAAAAACTCAAACGTTTTCGTTAATAAAAAGATGGAAAAAAGTTAAAAAATAAAGGATTTAATTTTCTTTTTTATCTGTTTTTTGCTTCATAGTGATATAATCTGGAAGATTTTCATCGTCTCTTTTTGTTGCCTGATCATCTTTCTTTTTTTCATCCTTTTTTTCTTTTTTATTCTTTCCAGAAAAGATGATTTGAAACAATTCTTTAAAAGTATCAAACTCTACATTATATGATAATCCTACTCCTTGAGTATAGCCAATTTCTTCACCAAAATTACGTATGTTGTTTTCTCGGTTAAAAAACTTGGCTGTAAGTGAACCATCTTCATTTAATAGTACATCAATTTGAACATCACCAGCAATAACAGTTTCATTGACACCTCCAACTGGTACTCCAACTTTACCATTAATTAAAACTCTTTCACTAATTTTTGTACGCAATGTTAAACCAACTTCGGTATCTGATCTGTAATCTGGAGTAACCTCACTTGGTTTTAAATTAAGATTAATATCAAATTTACCATCTCCATTATCAAAAAAGCTATTAACTAATCCATTTACTCTATCGGCAATTGTACCATAAGCCTGTTGACCAAGACTAATATCACTAGCAAAAGATCCAGTGGCTAACAAGTATATAGCTTGGTTATCTCTACTCTCTTTAGATTCTAAACGATAGTCTAACTCTGATTTTATAGTTGAACTTACATTAGGGAAATTAAACGTAAAATCTGGCTCTGGTTGCTCTAATTGACCTGTTAGGTTAATTTCTACTTCAACAGGAATTGTTCGATTTATTGGATTATCTAATAATACCGATGGATTTGCGTTAGTTGTGTATATAGCCTTTAAATTTAACTGGGCTTTCATAGGATCGCCTTCCCACTCTATTTTTCCACCTTGCTCAACTATAAACATTTTTTCAAAAAGGCCTCCATATTTAAAATTATAGTTTCCTCGATAAATCGAAAAATCTCCCCACATCTTAAACTTTCCATTGGTATTGATATTAAAAAGTAAGTTCCCTTCGCCATTACCACGAATTGTACTTCCAGAGTTTCTATCAATAACAATCTCTATATCTGCGTTTTGCTTTACATCTAAATTGAAGTCTAGTTCTAACCCTTTAATTTCTGTGTCAGCAATTTGTTCTCCTCGTAAACGAGCTGCTTTTTCTTCAGGACTTAAAAAATGTAAATATGAATTGTCACCAAAACTCTCCATATCATTTAACGGAATTTTAAAAACAGTACCTGGCTCAGTACTTCCATCTACTTTGATTACTAATTGATCTGTTGGTCCATAAATACTTGCGGTTCCTTTTATAAATCCTGTTCCGTAATAAAGAGACTCTTCAGAATCTTGAGTATTAAGTACTAATAATCTGTTTGTATCTATATCTAGTCCGAGTTTCCAATCGGAAAAATTATTATGACTTATATATCCATTTAGGTTAGCTCTAGAGAAATATTCAGAGTCTGTAAGTGTAACATCGTTAAACACAAATTTTTGCTGTTCTAATTTTACCTCTGTGTCAAAATCGAAAGCATAATCAACATTTAAATATGGAATAGTTAATCCTGCATTGTTTAATATTAAATCTCCATTAATTTGTGGCTTTTTAAGGCTTCCAGAAACTTTAGCTCTACCAGAAGCAACTCCTCGAATATTTTCAATGACACCAACACCAAATACATTAAGTGGTTCTAACTGAAACTCATCAAAATTTATATCTAAATTAATACTAGAGTTTTTTGAGCTTACATCTATATCTCCTTTAGCAATTAACGATTTTAATTTATCATTCTGCAACAACACATCTACAGTGTAATTTGTAAGCGATTTGTTACCTATAATATCTGCCTTTAAGTTACCCAATTCGTGCTCATTAAACTTAAATTTACTAATAAGCACATTAGAGTTTGGCACATATACTCCGTTTTGTTGTAAAACTTCTAATTTGCCATTAACATTACCTGCAAATGCTATACTATCGAGTCGTGGTGTAATTTTGGTTAAATCGACATCTTTAAAGTTTAGCTTTATGTTTTTATATGTTGAATCTCTAACAACTCCTGAGAGTTCTATCTCTTCATTAAGATGATTCATTACAATATTATCGATATCAAATTGCTTAAAATCTCTATCGAACGTAATCTTGTTTAACCTATCTCTTTTTTCATTAATCTCCCAAGTATTATCTTTAAATGTTACGTTAGATTTTTTAAACCCTACAACAGATTTGTTCTCTTTATTTATTGTGTAAAACAAACTTAAATTATAATCATCTTTGTTTCTTTTGCCTCCTTTAAATTCAGATTTAATAAAGAGTGTATCTCTCATTGTAACATTAATGAGGTTGAATTTAGAAACGTTATAGTAGTTTGTATTTAAAGAATCTATCTCAACAAACGTGTTAAACAGCGGATTGCTATTATCTATTTTTAAACTAATATTATTAGCAAAATAGTCTTGGAGTTTTATTTGTGGAGATTTAAAAGTTAAATTAAATCCTCTTTCATCGCTTTCAACCCTTCCTTTTACAAAAGTGTTTTTACCGAGCTCCAACTTATGGTAGAAGACCTCTACAATTTTATTATAAATTGTAAAATTGAAATCTAAATACTGATTTGGTTCAATTTTGTAAGGTTTATAATTTGTGTATATACTTCCTACAGAGTTCTCTATAAGCTTACTAATATCTTTAAATTTAAAGTTCCCTACTACACTACCTTCAATTATATCAGGAGAATTTACATGTATAATTCTTTTGTCATTATCAAATCGTGATGTGATATCAAAATCTTCAAAATAATATTCATCATTCTGATTTATGTATGTTGTATTTTTAAAGGATAAGTTACCATAAGCATCATCTATATTAGATCCTTTCATAGACATAGATACATTACCTTTAAAGATTGAAATACTATCTTTTTGAATAAAATTAAGTGCACTTAAATTTGCGTATTCAACATCAGCCGTAAAATCTAATGCCTTAATATCTTTTGATAAATCTGCTAAACCATTAAACTTAAATTTAAAATTCTCATCATTAGAAATTAGCAGACCATTAAAAACATTATTCCCTAGTTCTCCAGAAATCTCAGCGTTTTTATAGACATAATTATTATAATCTAAAGAAAATATGTGTCCTTTTACATCTGTATTTAAATTTTTTAGGGTAAACCCTTTTCCGTCCACATCTAAATCAAATGATGTAAGTTTAACAGTAGGATCGTTTAGTAGAACTCCTAAGTCGAACTCATTAAAAATAACTTTACCTTTATATTTAGCATTATCTATATTATCTATTTGAGATAAATACATATCAGAGGTTATATGACCAATACCTGTATGAATATCTAAATTTGCTCTAATTGCTGTTGATGAAATATTTGAAGTTCCATTAATAGAAAAATTACCAAGCTTACTAAATATTGTTGGTATAGATTCACCCAAAAGATTTGGCAAAAGAGCTCTTAAATCGTAATAATTTGAAGATAAATCATCAAACCTGCCATCTAACACAAAATTATCGTCTTGACTATTAAAGAGGTTTTTAAAGTTTATATCTCCATATATTCTTGTTTGTGAGCTTGTAGTAACTTTTAAATTATTGGCTTGTAAATTATTTAGTGTACCAGTAATATTTGCACTAAGTTTTGCATGCTGATTAGTGCCAAACTCATTATAAAAAGTATTTAACTCATCCAATAATATATCAGATGCACTAAAGTTTGCAACAACCTCTACTTTATCTGTAAAAAACTGTAAATCCTCTCTTTTATAGTTAAACCTTACATCGCCTACTAAAAATGAGTTTGTAGTTTTTATACTCATGTTTTGAAAACTCATATGGTCTAATGTATATTCAAAATTAGTAACCATATTTTTCACCTCTAAACCTCTACTATCTTTAAAGGCAAGTGTATTAATTCTGGCACTTACATCGCTTCCATTAATTAAAAAATTAGTTGCATTAAGGTTTAGATCATTAAACTCGATAATTTTTGGTGTTTCTTTGTTCTCGTTTGTCATTCTAAAAACACCTTCATAGATAGACACATCACTAGAAGATAATAAAAACTGGCTTTTTTCTTCTCGAGGGTTATCTTCATCAAACTTAGCAACAAACACATCTAAATTCGTGTCTTCTTCTCCTTTATAGGTTTTAATATTAAATGTTAAGCCATAAACATCAATATCACCAAAGGTTAATTTTCCGTCGTAAAGCTTTTTAAAACTTAAAATTGATGTATTAAGTTCATTAATATTAATTAACGTGTCTTTTTTATAATCTTGAATGTAAATATTTTTCAATTCTACATCGCCATTAAACTGTAAACCAACTTGGCCAATACTAATATTGGTTTTAAACTCGTCGTTAATGCGTTTTGTTACTTTATTACCTATATAAGTTTGAACTGAAGAAATAGAAAGCACCAACATCAAAATGATGAAAAGCAGCAAAAGTATTGCTGCAATTTTTGATATTATTTTGAAGAATTTTTTGATACGTATTAAAGTTATAACTTTGAAGTCAAAATTAACAATTATTGTGCCTAAATTTTAATAATGTCTTCACAAAATATTTATATTCTTGGTATTGAGTCGTCATGTGATGATACAGCGGCTTCTGTAATGCTTAACGGAAAGATTTTAAGCAATGTTGTTGCGAGTCAAAAAATTCATATAGAATATGGTGGTGTAGTGCCAGAATTGGCATCTAGAGCACATCAGCAAAACATTGTTCCTGTTGTAGATCAAGCACTTAAAAAAGCAAATGTAGATAAATCGCAGTTAAGTGCAATTGCTTTTACAAGAGGTCCTGGACTAATGGGTTCTTTACTTGTTGGTACATCATTTGCAAAATCATTAGCCTATGGTTTAGGTATTCCTTTAATAGATGTTAACCACATGTCTGCTCACATTTTGGCTCATTTTATTGATGAAGAAGGTTTTAATAAGCCTCCTTTTCCGTTTTTAGCAATGACGATTTCTGGTGGTCACACACAAATTGTAAAGGTGAATCATTATTTTGATATGGAAGTTATTGGAGAAACTATTGATGATGCTGTTGGTGAAGCTTTTGATAAAAGTGGAAAAATACTTGGTTTAGGTTATCCTGCTGGACCAGAAATTGACAAACGTGCACAAATTGGTAATCCGAAAGCTTTTAAGTTTACAAAACCCAAAGTTGATGGATTAAATTTTAGTTTTTCGGGACTTAAAACTGCGATTTTATATTTTATTCAAAAGGAAACGAAGGAAAATCCAAATTTTATTGAAGAGAATTTGAATGATATTTGCGCTTCTATACAATATACTATCATTGGAATATTGATTGATAAACTTAAAATAGCATCAAAACAAACAGGAATAAAACATATTGCTATTGGTGGAGGTGTTTCAGCTAATTCTGGAATACGTAAAGCCTTAAAAGATGGTGAAGCTAAATTTGGATGGACAACTTATGTGCCAAAATTTGAGTTTACAACAGACAACGCAGCTATGATTGCCATTGTTGGGTATTTAAAATATCTAGAAGGTGATTTTGCAGAACAAAATGTTATTGCTTCTGCTAGGTTGAAGATATAGTTATGAGTAAATTAAAACCACATACAATTTTTTTTATTTTATCAATTATATTTTGCTTCGCAAGTATAATATCTTTGTATGAAAATGATGTATTAGTCTTTAACATGAATGATACATACTATGTAATTTCATTTACAGATTTTTTTAAAGTATTTTTTCTTATAACTTTTTCCATTGGCTTATTTTATTATTTATTTGAAGTATTTCGTATTTCATTAAATGAAAAATTTAAAATATATCACACCAAATTATCTGCTATTAGTCTAATAATACTCATTATTGGAATAAAAATATTTGATTATTTAATTAAGAATAATGATTCTATCTTAACTGATTATGATACTGATAAATATCTATTTATTTTAATAACTTTACTCGTCTTTGCGCAATTACAGATTGTTTTTATTTATATTATGATGGAAAGTACTATCAAGCATGTTTTTCGACATACTCGTACTAAACAAGACTGAAAAATAACTTCTATAATATATCAAACTTGGCCACTAACATACAAAAAGCAAGTTGTAAACAATCAATTCTTAAAAACTTAAATTAATTCCTGTTTAATACTTAAACTTTCCTTTTAAATTTGAATTAAATTCTAAAAACCTAATTATGCTTAAAAACCTACTAACCGCTTTTTTAATTTTATTAAGCTGCATCGCAGTTTCACAAAACAATTTTGAGAGTCAATTAGATTCTATTCAAAATGAAACTCAAGCCACAAAATTTATTGAAACCAATAAATCCTATAAAGGACAAATAATCACATTCAACAAAGAAAAGCACAAAACACCATTAGCTGATGATTTATTTGCATTAGGTAGAGGAGGAAAAAAAACTATAAAGACAGATATTGATAAAACTTATTACAAGATTATTGATAAACATGAAATTCCATATTTCAGAATTAGTTATATCTATTTAGATGGTTCAAAAAAATCAGCTGAAGAAATAGCCGAATTGCGTGCTAAAATTATTAAAAAGTATAAAGATGGTTTTCGTTTTAAAGATCTTGCTAGCTTATATTCAATGGATGATAGTGCTAATAGAGGTGGCGATTTAGGATGGTTTACTCATGGTGATATGGTGCCTGAGTTTGAAGACGCAGTTATTAATTCTTCATATAAAGTTGATGATATTTTTACAGTAGATATTCCTGATCGTCAATGGTATTATGTAATTTTAAAAACACACGACACAAAACTTATTGAAGAAATAAAAGTTTTAAAAGTGACCGAAAACATTAAATAATGCAATTGTTTTTCAATCCAGATGTCAACGAGAATACTTCTCAAATCACCTTTGATCGTGAAGAAAGCAAGCATATTGTAAAAGTATTACGAAAATCGGTTGGTGATGACTTACATATTACTAATGGTAAAGGTTGGCTTTTTATTGCCGAAATAACATTAGCAGATATTAAAAACTGCATCGCAACAATAACATCTAATACTTTTAAACCAAAACGAAAATATAATGTTCATATAGCTGTTGCTCCAACAAAAATGAATGACAGATATGAATGGTTTTTAGAAAAAGCTACCGAAATAGGAATAGATACCATTACTCCTATTATTTGCGATCATAGCGAACGAAAAGTTATTAAAATAGATCGTTTTGAAAAAATTCTACAATCTGCTATGAAACAATCTTTGCATTATTACATGCCAAAACTTAATAATACTATATCATTTAAAGAGTTTGTAAAACAAGAATTTACTGGTCAAAAATTTATTGCGCATTGTGAAGAAACAGATAAAAAGTCTTTCAAAAAAGAGTTACAACCAAATGAAGATGTATTAATACTAATTGGTCCTGAAGGCGATTTTAGTGTTAAAGAAATCAAGCAAGCGCTTCAAAATGGATTTATTCCTGTAACTTTGGGAGAAACTAGATTACGAACCGAAACAGCAGCAATTGTTGCTTGCCATAGTATCGCATTTGTTAATGAATAATATATGAAAACCACTTTTTCAATTTTATTTTCACTCTTCTCGTTAGTTATGTTATCACAAGACATAGCTGTGCTTAAATATAAAGGTGGTGGCGATTGGTATGGCAACCCAACTTCTGTTCCAAATTTAATCGCATTTTGCAACGCAAATATTAACACCAAAATAAATCCAAAACCAGAAACTGTAGAACCAAGTAGTATTGATATTTTTCAATACCCAATGTTACACATGACAGGTCATGGAAATGTATTTTTTAGTGAAGCAGACGCTGAAAATTTAAGAAATTATCTTATTTCTGGTGGGTTTTTGCATATTGATGACAATTACGGAATGCAACCATATATAACAAAAGAGTTAAAGAAAGTGTTTCCTGATAAAGAGCTGATAGAGCTTCCAAAAACTCATGAAATTTTTAACATTGCTTTTAAATTTCCTGAAGGTTTACCGAAAATTCATGAGCACGAAGGAAAACGTCCTCAAGCTTTTGGAATTTTTCATGAAGGCAGATTAGTCTTGTTATTTACTTTTGAAAGCGATTTAGGTGATGGTTGGGAAGATGAAGAAGTACATAATGACCCATTTGAAGTAAGAGAAAAAGCATTAAAAATGGGAGCTAATATTGTGAAATACGCTTTTGAGCATTAAGCTAGATATATGAAAAATCACTCAATAATTATAAAACTCTTTTCCGTTTTTATTTGTTTATCATTTATCTTCCAATCTATGCCAGAAATTAATGAACATAATTATTCTACTGGAATAGATAGTTACCATTATTACTATACATGTTTTGGAACAATCCCTTCACATCTATCCTGTAAATGTTTAAATTTCAATTGCTATTCTTTTTAAAATATTTGGATGCAACTAAACCATTACAATACAACTTTTAACAAAGAAACATTTCCAATTACTTTGGTTTGCGAAAACGTTTCTAATGCTCCTAATATTGGTAGCTTATTTAGAAGCGCAGACGCGTTTGGTATTGAAGGCATTATATTTTGTGGTGACAATATTACTATTGGAAGAAAAATAACGAAAACCTCTAGAGCTACAGAAAAAGTGGTTAGCCATAAAATCTGCACTAATACTCTTAATGAAGTAAAAACACTTAAGGCTAAAGGTTATTTTATTATTGCTCTAGAAATTACATCCAATAGTGAGCCTATTAATACTTTTAAAATTCCAATACAACAGCCAATAGCATTAATTGTTGGTGACGAAAATTTTGGCATTTCTGAAGATGTATTAAATCTATCTGATGTAGTTATTCATATTAATATGTTTGGACAAAACAGTAGTATGAATGTTGTTCAGGCAACAACAATTGCATTCTACGAAATAACCAAGCAGTTAACTAAAAATACAAAAGTATAAAACCTAAAATTCAATTATATTTACAATATGAATTCAAAAATAATTGCTAACGGTATTTTACGTGCTCTAGGAATAATACTAGGTATATTTCTGGTTTTATATTTTTTATATCAAATTCAATCTGTAATTATTTACATAGCCATTGCTGCAGTTGTATCATTAATTGGTAGACCTGTAGTTTTATTTTTATGCAGAAAATTAAAGTTTAATAATACATTAGCTGTTATTGTTACAATGACACTTCTTGTGCTTGTACTACTTGGTTTAATAAGCTTATTCATTCCTTTAATTATAGAGCAGAGTCATAATTTGGCACTTTTAAATATGAATGAGTTACAAGCTAATATTCAAGATTTATATCAACAAATAGTAACCTATTTTGAAGTCAACCAAATAGATGTTCAAGAAACTATAAAGCAATCTAATCTCTTAGAAAAAATAGATTTTGCTATAATTCCAGACCTTCTTAATGGTTTAATAAGCGGTTTTGGTAGTTTTACTATAGGTCTATTTTCAGTAATATTTATATCGTTTTTCTTCTTAAAGGATAGTAAGTTATTTGAAAGTGGTATAATGACTTTTATTCCTGATAATAAAGAATCGCGCTGGAAAAACTCATCAACAAAAATTAAGGATTTACTATCTAGATACTTTGTTGGACTCGTTTTCCAGATTTTAATTCTATTCATATTATATACTATTGTACTACTTATATTTGGAGTGCATAATGCAATTGTTATTGCTTTTTTATGTGCCTTACTTAACCTTATACCATATGTTGGTCCATTAATTAGTGCATCTTTAGTAATAATACTAACAATGACTAGCTTTTTAGGGCAAAGTTTTAGTGATGTTATTCTACCAAAAACAATTTATGTGTTTATTGGTTTTATTATTGCTCAACTAGTTGATAATTTTGTTAGTCAGCCAATAATTTTTTCAAAAAGTGTAAAATCTCATCCTTTAGAAATTTTCTTAATAATAATAATTGCTGGAATTCTTTTTGGGATTATAGGTATGGTTGTAGCTGTACCAACTTACACAGCTATAAAAGTGATATTAAAAGAGTTTTTATCTGAAAATAAAATAGTTAAGCGACTCACAAAAGACTTATAGTATCACATTGAATGAATCAATTTTAAATACTAGTATTCAGGAATTTATAAATAATAATTTAAATTCTGATATTACTTCTTTAATTCTAAAAGGAACACAATTCAATTCTGTTGAAACTTTAGAAATTATTGAGCAAATTGAATCTAAAAAAAAGTGTGAAACAAAACTACCTACTTGGTACGCAACAGAAAAAATATACTATCCAAATAAGCTTAACATTGAGCAAACATCATCAGAGATTACTGCTAAGCACAAATCGTCATTAATTAGTGGTAATTCAATAATTGATTTAACAGGAGGTTTTGGAGTAGATTGTTATTATTTCTCAAAACAATTTAAAAATGTTACTCATTGCGAAATAAATGAAGAGCTACATCAAATTGTTAAACATAACTACAAGCAACTTAAATCTACTAATATTAATACCATCTTAACTGATGGAATTGAATACTTAAAAAATTGTAATACTAAATACGATTGGATTTATGTAGATCCATCTAGACGACATGATAGTAAAGGCAAAGTTTTTATGCTAAGCGATTGCTTACCTAATATTCCTGAACATATAGATTTGATATTTCAGCATTCAAAAAATGTGATGATAAAGACCTCTCCTTTGTTAGATATTTCTATTGGAATTAATGAATTAAAACATGTAAAAAATATTCATATAGTAGCAATTAACAATGAGGTTAAAGAACTACTCTGGATTTTAGAAGAAAATTATAACTCAAAAATTGAATTACAAACAACAAATCTTAAAAGCGATTTTATAGAAAGCTTCAATTTTTATCTAGAAGATGAATCTAATATAGTTTCAAATTATAGCTTACCTCTCACCTGCCTTTATGAGCCAAATTCAGCAATACTAAAAGCTGGTGCATTTAATTCAGTATCAAAACAACTACAAGTCCTAAAGCTTCATAAACACTCGCATTTATACACAAATGATGAGGTTATTGAGTTCCCAGGCAGATGCTTTAAAATTGAATCTGTTATCGCTTACAACAAGAAAGAGCTAAAAGACCTAAACATAACTAAAGCAAATATTACTACTCGTAACTTTCCTGAAACGGTTGAACAAATCCGCAAAAAGACTAGAATTAAAGATGGTGGAAATAAATTCCTATTCTTTACTACAAATCTTAATGAAGAAAAAATTGTTTTAGTTTGCTCTAAACTTAATTAGATATAGGTTGTGGTTGAGCATCTGTTAATTGATTATTAGAATCAATTTCTAAATTTATCTCAGTACAGTTATCCATTTGATGAGAAACTTTTTGATCTTCAACAGAATCATTCTCAACAACAAATATAGTATTATCTTCATCAAATGAATACCAATCAGTTTGTGTACTTGGTAAAACATTATAGAATCCAATAATTAAACTACCACTAGAGTCATAAATCTCAAAATCGAATGGAATAGTTCCATTGTTGGTCATTCTTGCCTTTGGAGAAATACCAGAACACGTGTTTGAATCTAAATCTTCAAGAGCTTCAATACTAATTGTTTGATTTTGAAAATTGTCTGTTGGCTCAACAGAACAATTATAAAACGAGGTAAGCAAAATTGCAATAGCAATTGCTTTGTTTAAGTAGGTTTTCATTTTGATTTGGGGTTTAAATGAAATTATGTAGGCAAATATATGTTAAAATAAATTTACGGCAATCAAATTACTCGTTAAAATAACCAATAAATTCGATGAAATACACTTTTTAATAGTAAAAATCGACAAACTGCACTCAAAAATTGTAAGAAAACAAAAAATAACTAATTGATTATAAAAGAATTATAAAACAAAAAAGTCCTAACATTTCTGTTAAGACTTTTTGTGAGCCCGATAGGATTCGAACCTATGACCGCCTCCTTAGAAGGGAGGTGCTCTATCCAGCTGAGCTACGAGCCCGTAACTCTAAATTTGTCGGGGTGGCAGGATTCGAACCTGCGACCTCCGCGTCCCAAACGCGGCGCGATAACCGGGCTACGCTACACCCCGAATCGATTATCTATTATTGCGGAGAGTGTGGGATTCGAACCCACGCGACAGTTTCCCGTCGACAGTTTAGCAAACTGCTCCATTAACCACTCTGGCAACTCTCCAATATTTTATGAACGTACGCTTTATAAATGCGGATGCAAATGTAAGTTTTCATTATAAAGAACGCAACTATTTTTTAAACTTTTTGTTCTTAAATTTTTATTCTGGATATTCTATCCTGAGATGGAAGATATTAGCTAGTTTATTTTTTAATACTTTCTTTATAGATTCTATTTCTTTAAAGGTAATATTAGCATTTAAAAACTGCCCATTTTCCATTTGTTTGTTAATAATCGATTCTACAAATGCATCAATTTTTGTTGATGATGGTTCTTTTAAACTTTTTGAGGCTGCTTCAACACTATCACACATCATTAAAATTGCAGTTTCCTTACTATATGGTTTTGGTCCAGGATATTTAAAATCTTCATCATTAATACTTACATCATACTCTTTTTCTTTTGAATAAAAATAATATACCAAACTAGTTCCATGATGGGTCCTAATAAAATCAATAACTCTATCTGGTAAATTATATTTTTTTGCTATTTCTACTCCATCAATAACATGATTAATTATAACTCTTGCACTTTCTGTTGAGGATAATTCATCATGTGGATTAATTCCTGTTGATTGATTTTCTGTAAAATAAGTAGGATTCTTCATTTTCCCAATATCATGATATAATGCTCCTACTCTTACTAACATTGCATTTGCTCCAATCTCGTTTGCAGAAGCTTCAGCTAAGTTTGCAACATTTAATGAATGATGAAAAGTTCCTGGAGCTTTATCTGATAATTCTTTCAATAGTTTAGTATTTGTATCAGAAAGTTCTAAAAGCGAAACATCTGAAACTAAGCCAAAAAGTTTTTCATATATATATATTAATGGTTGAACAAATAATGTTGCCAGTCCGCAAAGTATAAACATTCCAAAAGTTTCAACCCTTATATTGGATATGCTGCCTTCATGAATTACAAAAAACGCGAAATATGCTATAATATAAATTAATGTTATTTGTCCCACTGATATAAACAAGTTAGCACGTTTATATAACTCAGATACAGTAAGAATCGTTACAATTCCAGCAATAATTTGCAAAAACATATACTCGTAGCTATTTGGCACAATAAAGCCCAATAACAATACTGTGAGTACGTGAGCAAACAATCCTAACCTTGCATCAAAAAATGCTTTTAAAACCAAAGGCAATACACAAAGAGGTACAACGTATACAAACTTAGCGTCATAATTAATTATTAATGTTGTTAATAAAATCATCAGCAACATGTTAAAAAATATAAATGTGACTTTAGTATTATTTAAAAATACATCCATCCTATATTTTCTTAAAAAAAGTAAAAGCATCAAAAGAGCAAGAGCTACTAATAGTGTATAGGCAAAAATCACCCAGTTGTAATTTGTTGCACTCCAAATTTGTGACTCATATTCTGCCTCTAACGATTTTAAAATATTGTATTTTTCGCCTTCAACTTGCTCTCTTTTAGAGATAATTAAAGCCCCTTTTTCTATACTGCCTCTTGCTAGTGAAACTTTATCTAGTTCTTCTTGAAGTGCTTTTTGAGTTATAGACTTATTTAGAGTAACATTAGGTTTTAATATATCATTTATGATTGTATTAAAAGCAGCTTGCTGATTTGAAAATCCAGAGGAAATTAATTCTTGTTCGGTTTTAGATTTAAATGAATCTAGAGTAAAAAGTTGGGAGAAAACAATATTTATTTTTTGAACTTGATTCTCTAATAGAATTGCTCTTTTGTCATTTGAATAATCATATTTTTCATCTAAAACTCCATACTTATAACAATCATCTAATAAAGATTTACCTATAGCATATAATTGGAGTTTATTTCGTGTTAAAGAGTCAACAAACACAGAGTTAAATTTGTTCTTATAATTTACTAAAACCTCTTCTTTTATATTAGAATTAACGTTAAAGTATATAGGACTGTTTTCAATTATAATTCTTCTTTCAGTATCTAGTTCTTCTTTAGTTTTTTTAACCGCAAAATTAAATGGAGCATATAAGCTCTCAGATTGCCATGGTTTACCTTTGTCAAAACTATATTTGAATTTTCCACTTTTTGGAAAAAGATATACTATAAAAAAAGTTGTACTCAAAAAAAGTATAACCTTATATATAAGTGCATGATTTTTATACCATTTATTTATTATCCTGTTCATTTATATGTTACAATAGGTTTTCAAATGTAATAAAATATAGAAGTTTTTATGCTTTTATAATCTTGTTTTCCTTCTAAATTCTATTAAAAATTGATTAATTTTGCGACAATTAAATAAAATGCAACACGAAATGAGTAAAGAAGTAGTTATTGTATCAGCAGCTAGAACACCTATTGGGAGCTTTTTAGGAGCCTTATCAACAATTCCTGCACCTAAATTAGGAGCTATTGCAATAAAAGGTGCGTTAGATAAAATAAACTTAAAACCAGAATTAGTTCAGGAAGTAATTATGGGTAACGTTGTGCAAGCTGGAACAGGTCAAGCACCTGCAAGGCAAGCTGCAATATATGCTGGTATACCAAATACAGTACCATGTACTACAGTTAATAAAGTTTGTGCATCTGGTATGAAGGCTGTAATGCAAGCCGCACAAGCAATTGCACTTGGCGATGTTGACGTTGTTGTTGCTGGTGGCATGGAAAACATGAGTTTAATACCTCATTACTATCATGCAAGAACTGCAACTAAATTTGGACCTGCTACATTAGAAGATGGTATGCAACGTGACGGATTAGTTGATGCTTATGATAATAACGCTATGGGAGTTTGTGCAGATGCATGTGCCACTGAATATAATTTTTCTCGTGAAGATCAAGACGCTTTTGCTATTCAATCTTATAAACGTTCAACTGATGCTTGGAATTCTGGAAAGTTTGATAACGAAATTGTACCTGTTGAAGTTCCTCAACGTCGTGGTGATGCGATAGTTGTAAATAAAGATGAAGAATATACCAATGTAATTCTAGACAAAATTCCTTCACTTCGCCCTGCATTTACTAAAGATGGTACTGTAACTGCTGCTAATGCTTCAACTATAAATGATGGTGCTGGAGCAATGGTATTAATGAGTAAAGAAAAAGCTATCGAATTAGGTTTAAAACCTCTAGCCACAATAAAAAGCTATGCAGATGCTGCCCATGAACCAGAATGGTTTACAACTGCACCTGCAAAAGCATTACCAAAAGCTTTAGACAAAGCAGGTATTTCACTAAATGATGTTGATTATTTTGAATTTAATGAAGCATTTTCAGTAGTTGGTTTAGCAAACATGAAAATATTAGGTTTAAATGATAGTAACGTAAATGTAAATGGCGGAGCTGTCTCACTTGGTCACCCGCTAGGATGTTCTGGTGTCAGAATTATAATTACATTACTTAATGTTTTAGAACAAAATAATGCAAAAATTGGTGCTGCTGCTATTTGTAATGGTGGTGGAGGTGCTTCAGCAATTGTTATAGAACGTAATTAAAACCTATTAATGCAATACGGTATTTGTAATTTAAGCATAGTTCCTCTAAGATTAGAGCCAACTGATACTAGTGAAATGGTTTCTCAAGTATTATATGGTGATTTTTTTAAAGTTTTAGAGCAACGAAAAAATTGGAGTAAAATTCGAATTGCTTTTGACAAATATGAAGGTTGGATTGATAATAAACAGTATTTTGAAATCACTGAAGAAGATTATAAATTTTTAAAAAATGAAGCCCCAAAACTTTCTTCAGATTTAGTTGAGTTTATTCAAGATTCCAACAATAAACTTTATACAATTCCATTAGGATCTTCTTTAAATGGTTCAAAAATTCTTAATCATACTTTTGATGGAAATTTTGTAAATACCGTTAATCCAAAAGAAGATATTATAAAAACTGCTTTTTCTTATATAAATGCACCATATCTTTGGGGAGGAAAAACGCCTTTCGGTATTGATTGTTCAGGATTTACACAAATGGTTTATAAACTTAATGGCTATAAACTTTTAAGAGATGCTTCACAACAAGCAACTCAAGGTACTGCATTAAGTTTTATTGAAGAAAGTGAGCCTGGCGATTTAGCTTTTTTTGACAATAACGAAGGCAGTATTGTTCACGTAGGGATTATTATGGAAGATAATTACATTATTCATGCTCATGGTAAAGTTAGAATCGATAGATTAGATCACTCAGGAATTTATAATGTTGACAGAGGTGTTCATACCCATAAACTGAGAGTCATAAAAAAGATTATATAAAAAAAGCTACTCGTGTTTGAGTAGCTTTTTTTATATATGATTATGAAAGAATTAATTTCCTCCACCAGCTTCAAGAGCTTCAACTTTAGCTTTTAATGCCTTAAATTTTTCTCTCTCGTCAATAGCGCTATAAATATTCATCAAGGTTTTTGCTGCTTGTAAATTTTTCGGCTTGATTCTTAGAGATTCTTCAAGATAAGGAATTGCCTCTCTATAAAGGCCTTCTCTTTTGAGTTTCAGTGCATCATACTTTTTGTTATCAGCTGCCGAGCTTCCTAAAGAATTCATTTCTTCAATAATTTTTTCTTCACCACTCAAAATTAGAACAGCCATATTAGTTTGAGCATCAGAATAATTTGGATCTAAAGTTATAGCTTTACTATAATATTTTCTAGCACTTTCCAAATCTCCAGATTCACCAGCAATAACCCCTAGATTATACTGCAATTCTGCATTATTTGGGTCTTTTTGTGTAGCTTCTTCAATTAATCTTTTAAATTCAGCTTTATTGCCCATCTTCAACTGAACATTAGCTTCTGAAAGTAATAATCCCAAATCATCAGGATTAACTTTTCTAGCATCTTTCATTGCTGCAATAGCTTTTTCATTTTCACCTTTATTAACATAAATTAAAGCTATGTTTTTTACTACCTCAGCATTTTTAGCCTCTGTTTTTCTGTCTTTAGGTAAAATATGTGTACCTGCTTTTACAGAAATATCTCTTACACCTTTATTTTCAAATATTATTTCCTCACCAGATTCTTTATCTGTTGCTAAATATTCCATTGTAATACCTTTAAACCCTAAATCTCTTAATTCTTCGTAATAAGTCAGAGCATTTTCATAATCTTGCCCATTTACAGCTGTTGCAGCTGCATAGTAAAGATATATGGTATCATTTGTTGACATTCTGTATGCCTTTTCAAAGCCAATCGATGACATTGCAAAATTTTTCTTCTCTAAAGCATCATTTGCCTTTGTTAAAAATCCTGTTAGCATACCTCTTTTAATTTCTGCTACATCAGATGAGTATTTACCACTTCCTCCTTCAATCTTTTGAACCATGTTTAAGCTCTCAATTGCAGTATCTATATCATTATTTGCTGCAGTTCCGTTAGCATAATAAGCTTGTCCCTTTAGGAAATAAAATTTTGCTTTCGTCTTATCATCTACATTCCCTATAAGTGATTCAGCAGCCTTTATTGCAGATTTTGCATCTGCAAAATTACCTGACTTAATAGCCTTTTCGGCGTCCTTTAATTCGTTTTTTTGAGAGAACGTAAAATTGGTTGCTAAAAGCGCCAAAGCTATGATAATGTGTTTTTTCATTGTAAAATTAATTTTAATGTTAAGTGTTAATTATTGTTTTCATCTTCAGAATTATCAAGAGTTGTGCCATCTTCTGCAGAAGGCTGATTTTCAGATAATTCATCAATATTTTCAGAGTCTTCGTCTTCGTCTTTCATTACTTTTGCAACAGCTGCAATAGAATCGCTTCCTTTAAGGTTTATAAGTTTAACACCTTGTGTTGCTCTTCCCATAACTCGCAAATCAGCAACAGCCATACGTATTGCTATTCCAGATTTATTGATAATCATTAAATCGTCGTCATCGCTTACGCTTTTAATAGACACTAAGTTACCTGTTTTTGAAGTAATTGATATAGTTTTCACTCCTTTTCCTCCTCTATTAGTAATTCTGTAAACTGCTTCTCCATCCTCTGGATCATCAATAAAACTTCGTTTACCATATCCATTTTCTGAAACTACTAATACAGATTCTTCCATTGGATTTTCAATAGCAACCATTCCAATTACTTCATCTTTATCATTTGCTAGTCTAATACCTCTAACTCCAGACGCATTACGTCCCATTGGTCTAGTTTTTGCTTCTTCAAATCTGATAGCTTTACCAGACTTTAATGCCAACATTACCTGACTTTGCCCTGTGGTTAATTTAGCTTCTAATAGCTCGTCGTCATCCTTAATTGTAATTGCATTTATACCATTTGTACGAGGTCTAGAATATTGTTCTAATGAGGTTTTTTTAACTTGACCTTGTTTAGTAGCCATAATTACATAATGACTATTAATATAATCTTCATCTTTTAAATCTTGAGTACAGATAAATGCTTTTACTTTATCATCTTGCTCAATATTTATAAGGTTTTGAATTGCTCTACCTTTTGAAGTTTTACTTCCTTCTGGAATTTCATAAACACGCATCCAGAAACATTTTCCTTTTTGAGTAAAGAACAACATGTATTGATGGTTTGTTCCAACAAATAAATGCTCTAAGAAATCTTCATTACGAGTAGTTGATGCTTTTTGACCAACACCTCCTCTATTTTGAGTTTTATATTCGGTAAGAGAAGTTCGTTTTATATATCCTGCATGTGAAATGGTAATTACTACCTGCTCATCTGCAATCATATCTTCAATACTTAAATCTCCTCCAGCATATTCTATTTTAGAACGACGCTCATCACCATATTTAGCTTTAACTTCAGCTAACTCTTCTTTAATGATGCCCATTCGACGTTCTTTTTTATCAAGAATATCTTTTAAATCTTCTATGGTTTTCATCAGCTCTTCATACTCAGAACGCAATTTATCTTGTTCTAAACCTGTTAACTGACGCAAACGCATTTCAACAATAGCTTTTGCTTGAATTTCAGAAAGCTTAAATCTTTCAATTAATTTTTCACGTGCTTCATCTGCGTTTGAAGATGCTCTAATTATTGCAATAACTTCATCAATATTATCAGAAGCAATTATTAATCCTTCTAAAATATGAGCACGTTCTTCAGCTTTTCGCAACTCATAAACAGTTCTACGTGTAACCACCTCATGTCTATGCTCAACAAAATGATGAATCATTTCCTTAAGATTCAATAGTTGAGGTCTACCCTTCACTAAAGCAATATTGTTAACACTAAATGAAGACTGTAAAGCGGTATATTTATATAAGGTATTTAAAACGATATTTGGAATGGCATCACGCTTTAAAACATAAACAACTCGCATACCATTTCTATCAGACTCATCTCTAATGGTAGAAATGCCTTCAATTTTCTTCTCATTTACCAAGTCAGCAGTCTTTTTAATCATATCTGCTTTGTTAACTTGATAAGGAATTTCAGTAACAATTATAGATTCTTTACCATCAACTTCTTCAATAATGGCTTTACCTCTTATAACAATACGACCACGTCCTGTTTTAAACGCTTCTCTAACACCATCGTAACCATAAATAGTTCCTCCAGTTGGAAAATCTGGTGCTTTTACATGAGTAATTAGCTCATCAATTTCTATATCAGTATTTTCAATATATGCTATTGTTCCATCAACAACTTCACTTAGGTTATGAGGAGGCATATTTGTAGCCATACCAACTGCAATTCCTGAAGCACCATTAACCAATAATCCTGGTATTCTAGTTGGTAAAACTGTTGGTTCTTGTAAAGTATCATCAAAATTTAATTTATGATCTACAGTTTCTTTATCGATATCTGCCAACATGTCTTCAGAAATTTTGCGCATTCTCGCTTCTGTATAACGCATTGCTGCTGGACTATCACCATCTATCGAACCAAAGTTTCCTTGTCCATCTACTAACATATAACGTAAACTCCACTCTTGAGCCATACGTACCATTGTGTCATAAACTGAAGTATCGCCATGAGGATGATACTTACCTAAAACTTCACCAACAATTCTTGCTGACTTTTTGTGTGCGGTATTAGACCTAACACCTAACTCATGCATACCAAATAATACACGTCTGTGTACTGGTTTTAAACCATCTCTTACATCTGGTAAGGCACGTGACACAATGACTGACATTGAATAATCAATGTAAGCCGATTTCATTTCATCTTCAATGTTAATTGGAATAAGTTTTTCTCCTTCTGCCATATATAATTTTAATTAGATTTTTGTAGGTTTTCAAATCGTGCTAAGATAAGTATTTTGATAGTGGATGAAAGACTTTAACTACTCTTTTTTGAAATTTTTTATTAACAATATTTGAAAGAATTTGTTTAATAAGTATGCTGTTAAATGTTTTGATTTTTAGAAGTTTTTTTAGTCTATTAGCGATTATAAAACATTTAAGGTATAGTTTTTGTCTTTATACACTTGTTTTTATTATTTTTAATGCAGAAAGGAATTTACTATGGATGATAATTTTTCCCCAAGAGTTAAAGACGTTATAGCGTATAGCAAAGAAGAAGCACTACGTTTAGGTCATGACTTTATAGGCACCGAACATTTAATGCTTGGCTTACTTCGTGATGGAAGTGGAAAAGCAATTGATATTTTAAGTGCTTTAGAAGTAGATCTTAATCATTTAAGACGTAAAGTTGAAATTCTTAGTCCTGCTAACCCAACTTTATCGGCTACTTCTAACGAAAAAAAGAACCTACATCTTACTAGGCAAGCTGAACGTGCTTTAAAAACTACTTTTTTAGAAGCTAAGCTTTTTCAAAGCACATCAATAAATACTGCACATTTATTATTGTGTATCTTAAGAAATGAAAATGATCCTACAACTAAGTTGTTGAATAAACTTAAAGTGGATTATGATAACGTAAAAGAACAATTTAAATTTATGATAACAAGTGATGATGATTATATAGAATCGCCGAAAGCTGAGTCATTTTCTGATGACGATACTAATGATGAAGACGATTCAAAACAAAATCCTTTTAGTCAATCTGCCTCAAAATCTACTAAAAAATCTAAAACACCAGTTTTAGATAATTTTGGAAGAGATTTAACTGTAATGGCTGAAGAAGGAAAACTAGATCCTGTAGTAGGTCGTGAAAAAGAAATACAACGTGTGTCTCAAATTTTGAGTCGACGTAAAAAGAATAACCCATTATTAATTGGAGAACCAGGTGTTGGTAAATCTGCAATTGCTGAAGGTTTAGCTTTACGTATTGTAAAACGAAAAGTCTCTCGTATTTTATTTAATAAACGAGTTGTTACTCTAGATTTAGCAAGTTTAGTAGCTGGTACAAAATATCGTGGACAGTTTGAAGAACGTATGAAAGCTGTAATGAATGAATTGGAAAAGAACGATGATATTATTCTCTTTATTGATGAAATTCATACTATAGTTGGCGCTGGAGGAGCAACAGGAAGTTTAGATGCTTCTAATATGTTTAAACCAGCATTAGCAAGAGGCGAAATACAATGTATTGGTGCTACAACACTAGATGAGTATAGACAGTATATCGAAAAAGATGGAGCCTTAGAGCGTCGTTTTCAAAAGGTAATTGTTGAGCCAACTACTGTTGAAGAAACAATTCAAATATTAAATAATATTAAAGGAAAATACGAAGAACATCATAATGTTGAGTATACTGATGAAGCAATTGAAGCTTGTGTGAAGTTAACCAACAGATATATGACTGAGCGTTTCTTACCAGACAAAGCTATTGATGCTTTAGATGAAGCGGGTTCTCGCGTTCATATAACTAACATAGATGTACCTAAGCAAATTCTAGAATTAGAAAAGCAATTAGAAGCTGTAAAGGAAACTAAAAATACGGTTGTTAAAAAGCAAAAGTATGAAGAAGCAGCTAAATTAAGAGATGATGAAAAGCGTCTTGAAAAGGAACTAGCTATAGCTCAAGAAAAATGGGAAGAAGAAACAAAACTTCATAAGGAAATTGTAAGTGAAGATAATGTTGCAGATGTAGTTTCAATGATGACAGGTATTCCTGTAAATAAAATTGCTCAAACCGAAAGTAATAAACTTGCAAAATTGCCAGAACTTATAAAAGGAAAAGTAATTGGGCAAGATGAGGCAGTTGCAAAGGTCGTAAAAGCTATTCAGCGCAATCGTGCTGGACTTAAAGATCCTAACAAGCCAATTGGGTCATTTATATTTTTAGGGCAAACAGGAGTAGGTAAAACACAATTAGCCAAAGTATTAGCTCGTGAATTATTTGATAGTGATGATGCATTAGTTAGAATTGACATGAGCGAGTACATGGAAAAATTTGCAATCTCAAGATTAGTTGGTGCGCCTCCAGGATATGTTGGTTATGAAGAAGGTGGTCAGCTAACTGAAAAGATTAGACGCAAACCTTATGCTGTTTTATTATTAGATGAAATTGAAAAAGCACATCCAGATGTATTTAATATGTTATTACAAGTATTAGATGATGGTTTTTTAACAGATAGTCTTGGACGAAAAATAGATTTTAGAAATACAATTATTATAATGACTTCTAATATTGGAGCTCGTAAACTGAAAGATTTCGGACAAGGTGTAGGCTTTGGCACTGCTGCTAAATCTGCTCAAGCTGATGATAATTCTAGAAGTATTATAGAGAATGCTCTTAAAAAAGCATTTGCACCAGAGTTTTTAAACAGAATTGATGATGTTATGGTATTTAATGCTCTTGAAAAAGAGGATATTAATAAAATTATTGATATTGAGTTAGTTAAGCTTATTGACCGTATTAAGGATTTAGGTTATGAACTTAAGTTAAGTACTAAGGCTAAAGATTATATTGCTGATAAAGGTTTTGATAAAGAATATGGAGCAAGACCATTAAAAAGAGCAATTCAAAAATATATAGAAGATGCACTAGCAGAAGAAATTGTAACTTCTCAAATTCATGAAGGAGATAAAATAATTATGGATCTTGATAGCAAAACAAATGAACTGACTATTAAGATTGAAAAATCTGAAAAGCATACAGAATCTTAATTAATAATCTCTAAACTAACACATTAAAGGCTCCTTAATTTAAAGGAGCTTTTTGTTTTCTTGTAACAAATTAGTAACTTTAGATATGACAGATAGGTTAAAATATGATTTTTGTGAAGTTCATATTTATGATAATTATATGATTGTTATAATAAATGAAGGCGAAACCATATTACCTAGACATAATCAAATATTAATAAACATTACTGAAACATATTTTGTCAAAAAGAACTTTGTCTATATCACTCACCGAATAAACTCATATTCAGTAGATCCTGCCATATATTTTGAAACTTCAAAAATTGAAAACCTAGTAGGTTTTGCTGTAGTATCAAAAGACTTTAAAGCTAAAAGCAATGTAGAGGTTGAAAAATTATTTTTAAATAAAGCTTTTGAAGTTTTTAATACTTTAGAAGAGGCTATTGCTTGGTCAAAATTAATTCTTGTTTAATTTTCTAAATTTCAATAATTATAAATACAAATTTTATACTACTTTCGCGCGCTTATTTAAGCCCGAAATGATAATAGAATTAGATTTTTGCATTTTACATTTTTTTGATGGCTATGTTATTAGCTACATAAATAAAGGAGAAATTGTAACTTTTGATAAAAGCAGTATTATTACAAAAACTGCTGTAGAATTTTATGGGTCTTCTAAATTTGTATACATAACTAATCGTGTTAATTCTTACTCAGTAGATCCTTCTGTATATTTTGACATTTCTAAAATAAAAACTTTAGTTGGTTTTGCTATAGTGTCAAAAGATTATACCGCAAAAAGCAATGCTGAAATTGAAAAACTCTTTTTAAATAAACCTATGGAAGTATTTGATGTTATAGAAGATGCTATTACTTGGGCAAAATCAGTTTTAGATTAATCATTATAATTTTATATCACAGATAATTTAGTTATAAAAAAAACTTAAAAAATTTAAATAAAAAAAGGCTGCTATGAAAATAGCAGCCTTTTCATTTTTAAAGGTTATACAATTAGTGTCTTCTATTTGGTGAAGAAGAAACTATTTTCTTAGTAACAGTACCTTGACTGGTAGTTAACTTAACATAGAACATTTGATTAGCAGTTCTAGAAAGGTCAAATCTAGTTTTACCTTTAGATCCTGCTTCGTATTTATTGTTTTCTGCACTTAAGATTAATAATCCTTTAGTGTCATACAATTCAATAACTACGTTAGTTTCAAATTCAAATGTATAAGATATAAATACCTCATTGTCAAATGGTACAGGATGAGCAATAAAATCTAACTCAACCTTCTCATTAGCCATTTTAGCTTCTGGAGCTGGAGCACCATTACAATTAACCGTTAGGTCAAATGCACCTTGACTTGAACTCCATCCAGTTACATAAATTTGGTATTCTTGTCCTGCCACAGTATTAAATGTAGAAGTTGAATGTAAATTTGAATGTTGACAAGTAGCATCATCATTTCCTGTTATACATACATCTCCACAATCTGTAAAGACTCCAAGTTTCGTATCATAATTTGTATTAGCACTACATGTACTAACTGTTACTGGGTCTCCAGTACCAATTAATGTATACCATAATCCTTTAGAAGTGTTTAAAGAAGTATTACAACTAATGTTGTTTACTGCTCCTGTTGTTGTGTTACCACTTACAACATCACCACAACTAATTTCTGGATAATCATTAGGACAAGCACAATCTACTGATAATTCAAAAGTACCAGCATTTGTAGACCAACCAGTTACATAAATTCTATACTCTACTCCTGCTTCTGAAGCAAATGTAGATGTAGAATGCAACCAACTATGAGAACAATTTTGAGAACCAGCATCATCATTACCTGTTACACATACTTCACCACAATCTGTAAAGACACCAAGTTTAGTATCGTAAGTAGTGTTTGCGCTACAAGTACTAACAGTTATCTCGCCTCCAGTACCCATTATAGTATACCAAAGTCCTTTAGCAGTGTTTAATGAAGTATCACAACTAATGTCATTTACTTCACCAGTAGTAGTATCTCCAGTAATAACATCACCACAGAATAACTCTACATCAACATTACCTGTACTCCAAGTATAAGTAACTGAACATTCTCCTACATTTCCACAAGCATCTTCTTGAGTAAATGTTCTAACAAGAGTATGGTCTGTAACCTCATTACAATCTTCACTTTGACCTGGAGTTGATGATAAGTCATCACTATAAGTCAATGTCATTCCATCATCTATACAGTTGTCTGTAAAGTTAGCTTTATCAGCTAAACCATTTGGTAAACCTGCTTCATCAAGTTGTGGATTAAATCCGAAATCTTGATCTTCTGGGCAGCTAAGCACAGGAGCTTCTGCATCACGTACAACATAAGTACATGTAAACAACTCTGGTGATTTATTACCACAAGCATCTGTAGCTTCAAAAGTAATAGATAAGTAAGCTTCACAAGCATCACTGTTATCTACCATTTTATCAACAACCGTTAAGATAATATCTTCCGTTGCAGTACAATTATCAGATACACAAGATCCTAATGGTTCTATCTGTGTTCCAGATACAGTCCAACCTGTTAGTGGATCAATCTCGTCACCAATGTTTAATGATATATCTGCAGTTGCAGAGCATCCACTAATCAATAGCTCATCAAATTGACATTCTAAGTTAAACTCAGGTCCAGAAGCATCGCCTCCATTGTAGTAAACTTTAACTTCATCAGCATAGTTACCACAACCATCCATAATTTGGTAAACATATAGTTTAATCCAGCTACAGTCATCACCATATACTTGAGGAGTTTTAGTAACTGATACTTCTCCACAGTTATCAGTATATAAAGCTGCTATTTCAGCTTCAGTTGGTCCTGCTGGTGCAGCAGATAGACAAAGGTCTAAACTGTTTTGACCTACTGGAATTGTTCCAACTAATACTGGAGCCATAGTATCTGCGCCACTATGAGTAACTACTACATTTTGTGCATAATTATTACATGCATCTTTAACAGTAAACTCATAAGTTGCAGTCCAACCACAGTCATCACCTGTAACAACAGGCTGTAAAGCAGTTACTATTACATCTCCACAGTTATCAGTGAAAGCAGCTTCTATATCTTCAAGTTTAGGAGCTCCTGGGTTTTCACTTAAGCACTGTAATCCAGTTACACCTGTTGGTAAAGTTCCTGTTAATGCAGGAGCTGATTTATCACCACCATTATAGTAAATTTTTACAGGAGGTAACATGTTTCCACACTCATCAGATATTTCGTATCTGTGTAATACTGCCCAGTTACAATCATCTCCTAATGGAGTTGAAACTTTAGTAACAATAACATTACCACAACCATCATCATACAATGCGGCCATTTGTTCTATTGTTGGACCTGCTGGCATATTTTCAAAACAAGCATTAACATTAGACTGTCCTTGAGGAATTGTACCTACCAATACTGGTAACGTAGTATCTTCAATTGTAAATGTTGCTGTAACTTTTGATTCGTTTCCACAATCGTCTGTTGCTGTAAATTCAACTGTTGCTGAACCTGTTGCACCACACTCATCTGATAAACTTACAAAGTTGTTTGACCAAGTTACATCAGAACAATCATCTGAAGCTGTTGCTCCACCATAATTATCTAACCATGCTTGTAATTGCGCCATATTACCCTCACCATCACACTCAACAGTCATATCTGAAGCAGGTGTAATTGTTGGGTTAATAGTATCTTCAATCGTAAATGTAGCAGTCACTTTTGACTCGTTTCCACACTCATCAGTAGCAGTAAACTCTACTGTTGCAGCACCTGTAGCACCACATAAGTCTGATAATCCATCAAAGTTATTTGACCAAGTTACATCACCACAAGTATCTGAAGCTGTTGCTCCTCCATTGTTAGTTAACCATGCTTGCAATTGCGCAACATTACCTTCACCATCACACTCAACAGTCATATCTTCTGCTGGAGTAATTTCTGGATCTGTAGTATCTACTATTGTAAATGTAGCAGTCGTTTTAGACTCATTTCCACAAGCATCTGTTGCAGTAAACTCTACAGTTGCAGATCCTGTGTTACCACATCCATCTGATAAACCTGTGTAGTTATTTGACCAAGTCACATCAGAACAATCATCTGAAGCTGTAGCTCCACCATTGTTTGCTAACCATTCTTCAACAGTCATTGCACCATTATTAGCAGGTGCTTGTAATGTTTGACCTGTATTAGCTGCTCCTGACGTATTTGCTAATGGTCCACTCCATGTAAAGTCTGCATAAGCATCACCACTACCAATTAATTGTAGTGACTGACCAATAGGAGTATTACCTGGTTCAGAAATACCTATATCAGTTGAGTTCATTCCATTTGCAGGTCCGTTAGTTGCTGCAAAACTTCCTTCATAACTTAAGAATTGAATTACTGAACTTCCACTTACTAATGCCATACCATCTGGTGCGCCATTTTGAAGAGCTGATCCACTAGCTGTATAAATGTTATAACTTCCATTAGTACCTGCTAATGTTAAAGCAAGTGTACCATATGATTGTCCATTACTTCCATTATAAAGTTCAACTGTTAACGCACTAGCATCATAATTAGCAACTACCTCAACAAATTCGCCTGTGTCAGCACCATCATTATCATAATGGAACTCATTTATCCAAGCTTGAGGAGAAACCTGACCTTCGCCTTCGCCAGCAGCACATTCTACAGTTACATCAATAGCATCAGTAATAGTTGGTGCTATAGTATCTTCTACTGTAAAAGTTGCAGTAGTTTTAGACTCGTTACCACAAGAATCAGTCGCTGTAAATTCTACAGTTACTGCTCCTGTTGCTCCACATAAGTCACTTAACTCACAAAGTCCATTTCCACCATTAACTCTCCATACATAATTGATATGGCTTGCTTCATAGCAATGATCTTGAACATAAGCAGATGCCGCTAATCCAACTCCTGGATCTGGGTCATTGTAACCTGGGTTACCTTCATCTAACTTATAATCTTGGCTATGTTGAGCACATGGACCTCCCCATGTAGATACCCAAGCTAAATTATTAATAGAATTTGGATCTGTTGACGTTACGTAATCTGATGCATTTCCTCCATATAGTAAAGCTGCTGCTTCTTGTGCAGAGTAAACTGGAGGATTAGTTGTCCAATTTGGACCACTGTTAGTAAGGAATGAACCAACATACTCTGGTTCACCTTGAGCTCCACCACAACTATAAGACCAAGTTACATCGCCACAAGTATCTGAAGCAGTTGCTCCACCATTGTTAGCTAACCAAGCCGCTAATTGCTCAGCATTACCTTCTCCATCACACTCTACTGTCATATCTGAAGCTTGAGTGATATCTGGATTAGTAGTGTCTTCTATTGTAAATGTTGCAGTTGTTTTAGACTCATTACCACAAGCATCTGTTACAGTAAACTCTACTGTTGCAGCTCCTGTAGCTCCACATAAGTCTGATAGCGATTCGAAGTTATTTGACCAAGTCATTTCTGAACAGTTGTCTGTTGCAGAAGCTCCTCCGTTACTATCTAACCATGCTTGTAAAGCCTCCATATTTCCTTCACCATCGCACTCTACAGTCATATCCATAGCCATAGGCTCAATAACTGGAGGTGTAGTATCTTGGAATCTTATTACTTGATTTGCAGTTGATGTGTTACCACATGCATCTGTTGCAGTAAACTGACGTATAAAGCAATCTGTTAATGGACATGGTAATGGATTATTAACTATTGATAAGTTAGAAATCACAACCGTACCATTTCCAAAGCCATCGTCAACAGTATAAATACCTACTGCAAATGAATCACCTGGAGCTAGATCTATTGTAAAGCTTCCATTTCCAGTTGATCCTGATCCTAATAACGTTGTTGGTGCTCCGTTTACATAATAAACAAGATTATCCCATGACGCTGAATCAAAATCACTATTATAATCCCAATCAAAAGAAAGAGTTACATTTTTAACTACTGTTGCTCCTACGGTATAGTATCCATTTCCAGAACCTGAATCTGAACCTACAACAGTAAAACCATTAGGTAAGTTAGAGAAGTCTACAGTACCGTCACCTCCATTAGAATAAGCTTCCCATGGTGTATTTGTATAGTAGTCTACATATGATACACTTGCACTTCCACAAGTATCACTTGCAGTTGCATTTTCATCTGGTGCAGTTTCATCACACTCTAACAACAAGTCTTCTGGAACATAAGTGAACTCAGGAGCTGTTGTATCTTCGATTGTGAAAGTAGCTGACGTTTTAGATTCGTTACCACAGTCATCAGTAGCAGTAAATTCTACTGTTGCTGAACCTGTAGCACCACATAAATCTGATAAAGCATCAAAGTTATTAGACCAAACTACGTCAGAACAATCGTCTGAAGCAGTTGCTCCACCATTGATAGCTAACCAAGCTTGTAAAGCCTCTTCGTTTCCTTCACCATCACACTCTACAGTCATATCTTCAGCTGGAGTAATTTCAGGATTAGTTGTATCTTCTATAGTAAATGTAGCATTTGTTTTAGAAGTATTACCACAAGCATCAGTAGCTGTAAACTCTACAGTTACAGAGCCAGTAGCACCACATTCATCAGATAAAGAAACACAATCGCCTTGGTCTGCACCAACTGAATATTGTAAATTATCTAAACAACCGTAGTTATTTCCAAAATTTTGTACAACAAAATCTAAACTAGTAATTCCAGATTCTACTAATACTATATGATTACCTGCATTACCATTACCATTATAAACATAAACTGATGATCCACCAGCATGGTTAACAGTTACTTCTAATTGAGTATTATCAGCAATATCAAATTCAACACCAGAAGCTGGTAAAGAGAATGATAATGTAGCATTAGAAGATGTTAATTGAGTATTCCATGTAAGTGCATTTGGATTAGTTAATAGTGCACAGTTAAATGTACTAAAATCTAATACTTCCCATGAACCTGCGGTAAATGAAACATAAGGTGAAGTAAAATAATTATTTACTGGAGTATTTTGGTTAACAAAAAATTGGTCTGCAAATTGTCCATCAAAATTTTCTACAAATGTTTGAAGTGAACCTTCCCCATTATTTCCAACACAATAATTATGAGACCATGTTACATCGCCACAAGTATCTGAAGCAGTTGCTCCACCATTGTTAGCTAACCAAGCCGCTAATTGTTCAGCATTACCTTCTCCATCGCACTCAACCGTCATATCTGAAGCTGCCGTAACATCCGGATTAGTAGTATCTTCTATTGTGAAAGTAGCAGTCGTTTTAGACTCGTTTCCACAATCATCAGTAGCTGTAAACTCAACTGTTGCAGCACCTGTAGCTCCACATAAATCTGAAAGAGCTTCAAAATTATTTGACCAAGTTACATTCCCACAAACATCTGAAGCAGTTGCTCCTCCATTGTTAGCTAACCAAGCCTGTAAAGCTGCTGTATTACCATCACCATCACACTCTACTGTCATATCTGAAGCAGGAGTTATGTCTGGGTTAGTAGTATCTTCTATTGTAAATGTTGCAGATGTTTTAGATGCATTACCACAGTCATCAGAAGCAGTAAATACTACTAAAGCTGAACCTGTCATACCACATAAATCTGACAAACTATCAAAGTCATTAGACCAAGTAACATCAGAACAACCATCAGAAGCCAAAGCTCCACCATTGCTAGCTAACCAAGCCTCTAACTGTGCTACATTACCAGCACCATCACATTCTACAGTCATATCTTCAGCTGCATTATCTATAGACGGGTTAGTAGTATCTTCTATAGTAAAAGTAGCTGTTGTTTTAGATTCGTTACCACAATCGTCAGTAGCAGTAAATTCTACTGTTGCAGCACCAGTTGCTCCACATAAATCTGATAAACCATCAAAATTATTTGACCAAACTACATCTGAACAATCGTCTGAAGCTGTTGCTCCACCATTGTTAGTTAACCAAGCTTGTAAAGCTGCTGTATTACCTTCACCATCACATTCCACAGTCATATCTGAAGCAGGAGTAATAGTCGGGTCAGTAACATCTTGTATTGTAAATGTAGCTTCTGTTGAAGAACTTAATCCACAAGCATCAGTAACCGTAAATAATACTGTAGCTGAACCAGTTGCTCCACATAAATCTGATAAACCATCAAAATTATTTGACCAAGTTACTTCAGAGCATAAATCATAAGCCGTAGCTCCACCATTAGAGTTTAACCATGCTTGTAATTCTTCAAAATTACCTTCACCATCACAATCAACAGTCATATCTTGAGCCTCATTTGTAATTGGTGGACTATTAATATCTTGAATTGTGAACGTAGCAGTAGTTTTAGACTCATTACCACATTCATCTGTTGCAGTAAATTCTACTGTCGCAGCACCTGTAGCACCACATAAATCTGAAAGACCTTCAAAGTTATTAGACCATACAATATCAGAACAGTCATCAGAAGCAGTAGCTCCTCCATTATTTGCTAACCATGCATTTAATTGTTGTGTATTACCTTGACCATCACAATTAACAGTCATATCTGACGCCTCTGTGATAGTTGGATCTGTTGTATCTTCTACTGTAAAAGTTGCAGTAGTTTTAGAATGGTTACCACAAGAATCAGTCGCTGTAAATTCTACAGTTAATGCTCCTGTTGCTCCACATAAGTCACTTAACTCACAAAGTCCATTTCCACCATTAACTCTCCATACATAATTGATATGGCTTGCTTCATAGCAATGATCTTGAACATAAGCAGATGCCGCTAATCCAACTCCTGGATCTGGGTCATTGTAACCTGGGTTACCTTCATCTAACTTATAATCTTGGCTATGTTGAGCACATGGACCTCCCCATGTAGATACCCAAGCTAAATTATTAATAGAATTTGGATCTGTTGACGTTACGTAATCTGATGCATTTCCTCCATATAGTAAAGCTGCTGCTTCTTGTGCAGAGTAAACTGGAGGATTAGTTGTCCAATTTGGACCACTGTTAGTAAGGAATGAACCAACATACTCTGGTTCACCTTGAGCTCCACCACAACTATAAGACCAAGTTACATCGCCACAAGTATCTGAAGCAGTTGCTCCTCCATTGTTAGCTAACCAAGCCGCTAATTGTTCAGCATTACCTTCTCCATCACACTCTACTGTCATATTTGAAGCTTGAGTGATATCTGGATTAGTAGTGTCTTCTATTGTAAATGTAGCAGTAGTTTTTGAATCGTTTCCACAATCATCAGTAGCAGTAAACTCTACTGTTGCAGAGCCTGTAGCACCACATAAATCTGATAGACTAGTAAAGTTATTTGACCAAGTAACATTTCCACAATTATCTGTAGCTGTAGCTCCACCATTGTTAGCTAACCAAGCCGATAATTGAGCAGCATTACCAGCACCATCACATTCAACAGTCATATCTGAACCAGGAGTAATTTCTGGAGCAGTAGTATCTTCTACAGTTACAGTTAAGCTTGCGTTGATTTCTCTTTCGCACTCATCCATAAACGTATAATACACTTCAAAAGAACCACAACTTCCTTCAAATGGAGTGTAAGTTCCTTGAGCTTCACCGTAGATTGCGCATGCTCCACCTTCTACACCATTACTATAATATAATGTTGGTGCTTGAAAGTTTGCAACTGCTCCACAATCGATAGTGAAATCTTGTGGAGTATCAAATTCAGCTGGAGGTGCTGGTAATACAGTAATAACTTGTGTTGCTGAAACTGAATAACCGCAGTCATCAGTAGCAGTCCAAGTTCTTATTAAAGTACCTCCTGAACAAGCTATACCTAAATTACTATCGTCTTCTAATAAATCTATTTTTCCTAAATCTTCAGTACAGTTATCTGTAGCTGTAACATCAGCAGGATCAGGAATTTCATCAATACAACTTACTGTTAAGTCATCTGGAACACCAGCAAGAACTGGAGCTTCAGTATCTCCACCTTGATAAGTTATTTTTATTGGGTCAGCAAAGTTTCCACATTCGTCTTGAATTGTGTAATCATATATTGCCATCCATTTGCAATCGGTTCCTTTAGAATATTCTGTTTTGGTAACAGTAATTACACTGCTACAATTGTCTTCAAACAACGCGGCAATCTCTTCTTCAGAAGGTCCTTGCGCCTTATTCGCAAAACATACATTCATGTTTAAATCGCCTGTAGGAATTTCAGCATCTTTAACTAGCTCTGGAGCTTCAGTATCTCCACCACTATACTCAACTTTTGCATCTTCAGCTCTATTTCCACATTCATCATAAATTTCATAAGTGTAAATTACGCTCCAATCACAGTTATCACCAGTCGGCTGTCCTGATTTAATAACAGTAACAGCTCCTCCACAGTTATCTGCGTAATATGCAGCTACCTCTGCTTCTGTTGGACCAGAAGGGATATCATCGAAACATAAATTTAGGTTAGTTTGGTCTTGAATAAACCCATCAATTAAAGCTGGAGCTGTTCTATCTCCTCCATAATAAATAAGTTTTAAATCATTGATTTCAACACCATCACACTTAACAAAATAAGTATACGTTGCTGTCCAATCACAGTTATCTCCAGAAATATTCTCATCTAGATCCACTGTTAAAGTACCAGCATCGCAATCACCTTGGAAAAGACCAGCTACCTCTTCTAATGTAAAAGGTGCAGGTGGGATGTCATTAAAACATCGGTTAAAGAACACTGTTCTTTCCGTTGATTGTCCAAACATAGAACCCATACTAAACAAGAAAAGAGCAATAAAAGCTAATGCCTTTATGCTTTTAAATTGCTTTGTAAGAGAATCAATGCTACAACACGATAAATTAGTCGCAGACTGCCAAAATTTGGCTCGTCCACCACTTCGGGTAAAATTGCTCATAAACATAACATTTGGTTTAAATTAAAATTATCTTAACATTTATTTGACAACTATATAAGTTGACACATAAACATAAGCCGGTGTTATGTATGAGCAGGTTTGGGACCATAACAAATAGCCTTAATACAATGAAAACATTGTGGACAATTTGTTGCTTGAATATTAAATATTCAAAAAATAATAAATGTGCTAATAATCAATTGTTGTGCTATCAAACAATTTTTGGTAAGGAGCAAAATATATGGTAATCAGCCTTAAATTTTGCTTATAAAATGTAAATAGAATTACACCTAATTAATTCAAAAATAGACTTTAATACAGTTAACACCAAATAATTTTAACTTTTTTTTGTGTAAAATCCACTTGAGCTTTTTTTTTTGCTTTTAATCGAAAAGCAAATCGTTTTCAATGCAAAAATCATCGATAAAGTGTATTGAAGCTATCATTAAATCATGCAATATTTTATCTTCAGTTACGAATTTAACTTCTTGTCTATAAGCGTTTAAGAATGATTCTAATAATGGTGAAGATACTTTTGGTTTTCTAAAATGTAAGGCTTGAGAAGCATTAAATAGTTCAATTGCTAAAATTTTCTCTACATTATTAATAAGACTTAAAGCTTGTGTTGCGGCATTAGCTCCCATACTCACATGGTCTTCTTGCCCATTTGATGAAACAATAGAATCAATACTGGCTGGTGTTGCTAATTGTTTGTTTGCACTTACAATACTTGCAGCAGTATATTGAGGAATCATAAAACCTGAGTTTAAGCCTGGGTTATCTACTAAAAAAGTTGGTAACCCTCGTAATCCAGAAACAAGTTGAAAAATTCTGCGCTCAGAAATATTACCTAACTCAGCCATTGCGATTTTAAGATAATCTAATGCTAAAGCTAGTGGTTGTCCGTGAAAATTTCCTCCAGATATAATTTTATCTTCTCCAATAAATATATTTGGGTTGTCTGTAACCGAATTAATTTCGGTTTTAAAAGTTTTATAAACAAATTCTAAGGTATCCTTTGTTGCTCCATGAACTTGTGGAATACATCTAAATGAATATGGATCTTGTACATGTTGCTTTGCTTGTTTAATAAGCTCACTACCTTCTAAAAACTCCCTGAATCTTTCAGCTGTTTTTAATTGCCCTTTATGAGAACGTACTAAATGTACTAATTCGTCAAATGGTTCTATTCTGCCATCAAAAGCATCTAATGAAATACTTCCTATTAAATCTGCAAAATATGAGAGTTTGTATGATTTTAAAATCAGAAAAACACCATAAGCACTCATAAATTGTGTCCCATTTAATAATGCTAAACCTTCTTTTGATTTTAACTGTAAAGGTTCCCACTTAAATTTCTCTAATATTACTTCTGAAGATACTACCTTGTTTTTATAAAATACTTCGCCTTTACCTAATAATGGTAATGATAAATGTGCTAAAGGCGCTAAATCTCCAGAAGCTCCTAATGATCCTTGTGTGTAAACAACTGGTAAAATATCGTTATTATAAAAATCGATTAGTCTTAATACTGTTGATAATTGTACTCCGCTATGACCATAACTTAATGACTGCACTTTTAGCAGTAACATAAGTTTTACAATTTCATTAGGTACTGTATCTCCAATGCCACAAGCATGAGACATTACTAAATTTTCTTGAAGTTGAGTTAATTTGTCTTTAGATATTTTTACATTATATAATGATCCAAAACCTGTATTAATACCATAAATAGGGTCATCCTGACTTTGCATTTTTGCATCAAGATAATTTCTACAATTTGTTATCTTTTCAATTGAAGATTCAGATAATTGTAACTTTTTATTTTGAAAAATAATATCATTTATAGTTGTTAACTCAAGTATTTCAGATGATATATAATGGATATTTGACATTTTAAAAATTTAGTTTTTCAAAATTCAACATTACATATATATTATGCAACAAATGTTAATAATTAATAAAAATTGGAGCTTTGTACTGACAAACTGTTATTTTTGAGAAACAATAAAAATTTAACAATGAAACAATTATTAATACTTCTACTAGCAATATCAATTGTTGGATGTAAACAAGAACCAAAAGTAGATTATGCATTATTTTCTGGTAAAATAGAAAACGCTAACGCTGATAAATTGACTGTTAAAGGTTTTGAATTTGAAAAAGAAATTATCATAAACAATGATGGTACTTTTGCTGATACTTTAAGATTAACAGAAGCAGGATTTTATTCCTTTAGTGTTGGACGAGAAAGCTCTAGTATGTATCTAAAAAATGGTGATGCATTGAGTCTTACTTTAAATACTCTAATGTTTGATGAATCTGTTAAATATACTGGAGTTGGCTCAGTTGAAAACAACTACCTAGCTTCAAAATACATGAACAATGAAACAATGATGGGTGAAAGTCCAGTGTTTTATTCTTTAGATGAATCTGCATTTAAAAACAAATTGGATGAAATATTTAACAGTAATAAAACTGCTTTAAATAATTTAAAAGATGCTGATGAGGATTTTATAGCATCAGAATTAAAAAACTTAGAGTATGATACTTACATGTCATTAAATTCGTACGAGCAAGCTCATGCATATTACACAAAAAATGAAGCTTTTAAAGTATCTGATAGTTTTTTACCAGAAGCATTGAAAAATATGTCTTATGATGATGCAACTGCGTATAAAAATTCTAGTTCTTACAAACAACTTGCATATAGTTATACTATGAATACCTTATTTGATAAGTTGGGTGACGACTATAACAATGCATCAGGAGAAGATTTAAAAAGTGTAAGTGAGATTAAAATACCTGCTCTTAAAAATGATGTTGTATCATATTTGGGAAAATTTATGGTATCTCCTGCAAATCCTAATATGAAAAGTATTTATGAATTTTTATCAGCTAATTCAACTGATGAAAAGTTTAAAACAGAATTAAGTACTACTTATAATAAAGTAAAAGCTTTAGTTAAAGGAATGCCTTCGCCACAGTTTACAAACTATGAAAACCATAAAGGTGGAGAAACTTCTTTGTCTGATTTAAAAGGGAAATATGTTTATGTAGATGTTTGGGCTACTTGGTGTGGACCTTGTAAGCGTGAAATTCCTTTCTTAAAAGAGATTGAAAAGCAATACCATGGCAAGAACATTGAGTTTGTAAGTACTTCTATTGATGTTGCAAATGACCATAGTACTTGGGTAGAAATGGTTAAAGAAATGCAATTAGGTGGTATACAACTTTTTGCTGATAATAATTGGAAATCTAAATTTGTAACTGATTATGGAATTGAAGGAATTCCAAGATTTATTTTGATTGATCCAAATGGTAATATCGTTAGTGCTGATGCACCAAGACCATCAGACCCAAAACTTGTTGAGCTATTTACTGAATTAAAAATATAATTTAGTTTCTGAAATTAAAAAAGCCACTTCAATTGAAGTGGCTTTTTTATTGTATTTAATTTGTTATTTTTCTGTTTGGTTTTCTTCCTCTTCATTTTCAATTTTTGGCTGTTCGGGTTGCGTAAACAAATCTATGTATGCTTTTCCTAAAGCTTCAATAACATGAGTTGCAATTAAACTTTGATAACCATAGTCTTCAACAGTTATATCAGCAGCTCTACCATGTAGATAAACTCCAAAAACAGTAGCAGCCAAAGGATCGTAGCCTTGTGTTAACAATCCAGTAATTATACCTGTTAACACGTCTCCTGTTCCTGCTGTAGAAAGTCCTGGATTACCTGTTGAGTTTACATACATTTTATCACCTATAACTGTAATAGTATTAGCGCCTTTTATAAGCACAATAACATTATACTTTTTAGAGAATGCTTTTACTTTTTTCAGCTTATCAAAATCATTTTTCCAACTACCAATTAATCGCTCTAATTCTTTTGGATGAGGTGTTAAAACTGTGTTTTGTGGTAGTAATTTTAAAAGTGTTTTTTTCTTTGATAAAATATTAATTCCATCAGCATCAATAACCAAAGGCTTCTTATTTGCTTTTAAAAAATCTTCAAAGGCTTTAATAGTTTTTGTTTCGGTTCCTAGTCCTACTCCTATTCCAATTGCTGTTGGTTCAGTATCAAATTTTATATCAGAAATAAACTCGTCTTCAGCATCTGAAATTACCATTGCTTCAGGAAATGATGTTTGTAGTGGAATATATCCACATTTAGGTACAAATGCTGTAACCAATCCAACACCAGAAGATAATGCAGCTTTACTTGCTAAAGTTACAGCGCCAATTTTTCCATAGCTTCCTCCTATTATTAATGCATGACCAAACTGTCCTTTATGTGAAAACTTATCACGAGGTTTATATAATGGTAATACTTCAAATTTTCCTATAAGATCTACTTCTGTTTGGGTTGTATATAAATATTCTGGGTCTATACCAATATCTAAAACTTCCCATTGTACTGTATATTTTGCTGTATCAGGCAAAAAGAAAATTAACTTAGGTGTTTGAAAACTCAAGGTATGCATTGCCCAAACCACATCGTTTTCATTTTCAGGAACTTTATCTGTATGCAAACCTGAAGGAATATCAACAGATAGTGTAAATGCTTTTGATGCTTTGAAAAGTTGAAATAGTTGTTTAACCCATTCGTCTGTTGGTCTGTTTATACCAATACCAAAAACAGCATCAATAATTATATCGTCAACTCCAATTTGTGGAAAATCTTCTTTACACTCTAATAATGTTGGCCAATCTTTAGTAGTTTGCTTAATCCTGTCATAGTTAATCAGAAAATCTTTAGACCGTTTATCACTATAATTAACGATAAATGTTTTAACATTATAACCATGAGTTATTAAATGTCTTGCAACAACCAAACCATCTCCTCCATTATTACCAATTCCACAAAACACATGAATTGGTACTTGCGCACCTTGCATACGTAAGTGCAACCAATTAAAAATTTGAATTCCAGCACGTTCCATTAATTCGGCTGATGAAATACCTTGTTTTTGTGCAGTAAGTCTATCGCCTTCGTAGATCTGTTCATTTGAAAATATCTTCATATATTTTGCCTCTGATTATACTTTTGTCGAATAAATTGGATGTTAGCTCCAATAAATGCGGATTAATTTTTTTATTTCAGTAAAAATAATACTTTTGGTAAGTATAGAATAATAAATGATTCAATCTAGTCACATAAAAAACAACTTTTCTTCCTTCATTTCTTCTGAAGGCACTACGACTATTTTTACATTTACTACAACCCTTTGGGGTTAATCACTATATATTTCTTCAGCACATATTGTATTTACATACATTTAAAAATTTACATTAATCATTCAAACGATTAACTATGAACGTATTAAAATTTGGAGGAACCTCAGTTGGCTCTACAGAAAACATAAAGAAAGTTATTCAAATTCTCGATAATTATTCAAAAGAAGATTCGCTAATCTGTGTTGTTTCTGCAGTTGGAGGTATCACAGATAAATTGTTAAAGGCTGGCGAATTAGCTCAAAATAAAAATGAGAGTTATTTAGCTGAATACAAATTAATTAAGCAAATTCATTTAGATATATTATCTGAATTAATTCCAAACCAAAACGAAGCCTCAAAAGAGTATTTAGAAAGTAAATTACACGCATTAAAAAGTCTGCTTGATGGTATTTATTTAATTAATGAACTGTCTCCTAAAACATCAGATAAATTGGTAAGTTTTGGCGAACAACTTTCTTCATTTATAATTGCAGAAACCATGAAAAGTTATGGTTTAAATGCTGTTAGAAAAAATAGCCAAGAGTTAATTATTACAAACTCTAATTTTAGTAAAGCTGAAGTAAATTACACACTTACAAATTATAATATTAGAGATTATTTTAAAAAGGCGAATCAACGTATTACTATTCTGCCAGGATTTATTTCAACTTCCGAATCTGGTGAAGTTACAACCTTAGGTCGTGGTGGATCAGATTTTACTGCAGCAATTGTCGCAGCAGCTTTACAAGTAAATCGACTAGAAATTTGGACAGACGTTAGTGGCATGTACACTGCAAATCCGAAACTAGTAAAACAAGCCTTTCCAATTGAGCGACTATCATACCAGGAAGCTATGGAACTGTCGCACTTTGGTGCTAAAGTATTATATCCTCCTACTGTGCAGCCAGTTTTAGATTTAGGTATTCCTATTCATATTAAAAATACCATGCAACCTGAAGCTTCTGGAACCATTATAACTAATGAAAATACCAACGGAAATTCTACAACTGCAAAAGGGATTAGCAACATTAATGATATTGCTTTGTTAACACTTCAAGGCAACGGAATGGTTGGTATTCCTGGGTTTTCTAAACGTTTGTTTGAAACACTGGCTCAAGAAAAAATAAATGTCATTTTAATAACTCAAGCTTCATCAGAGCATTCTATATGTTTTGGGATTGATGAGAAAGATGCAGAGAAAGCCGAAAAGGCTATAAATGTATCTTTTGAAAATGAAATTTCATTGCATAAAATAGATCCAATTATCGTTGAAAAAGACTTATCCATCGTAGCACTTATTGGTGATAATATGAAAAACCATCAAGGTATTAGCGGACGAATGTTTAGTGCGTTGGGTAAAAACAATATTAATATTAGAGCCATTGCACAAGGTGCTTCCGAAAAAAACATATCTACTGTTATTGCTCAAAAAGATGTCAAAAAAGCTTTAAATACTATACACGAACGCTTTTTTGAAGATCAGTCAAAACAACTTAATGTATTTATTACTGGTGTTGGAAATGTTGGAGAGCGACTAGTTGAGCAAATAAAACAGCAGAAGAAATTCTTAAAAGACCAACTTAAAATCAATCTTCGTGTTATTGGTTTGTCTAACTCCAGAACAATGATTTTTAACGATTCTGGTTTGTCTTTAAAAACTTGGAAAGACGATTTAGCAACTGGTGAAAAAGCAACATTAGAAGGCTTTTTAGAGCGTATTAAAAAGTTCAATTTAAGAAACAGTATTTTTGTTGATGTCACTGCCAACGAGCAGGTTTCAAATATTTATTCCGACTATCTAAAAGAGAATATTGCTATTGTTGCTTGTAATAAAATTGCGTGCTCTAGTGATTATGAAAATTATAATAAGCTAAAGTATTTATCAAGAAAATACAATGCGCCTTTTTTGTTTGAAACCAATGTTGGTGCAGGTTTACCAATTATAGATACACTTAATAATTTAATTGCTTCAGGTGATAAAATAACTTCAATTCAGGCTGTATTATCTGGTAGTTTAAATTTTGTTTTTAATAACTTTGATGACAATACCAAGTTTCATGATGTTGTAAAACAAGCACAAGCTGAAGGCTATACAGAACCTGATCCTCGAATTGATTTAAGCGGTGTTGATGTTGCAAGAAAGATTTTAATTCTAGCGCGCGAAAGTGGTACACAAATGAATCTTGAAGATATAGAAAACGAATCTTTTTTAACTACCTCTAATTTGAAAAGCACTTCGGTTGATGATTTTTATAAAACTTTGATAAGTGATGAAGCTCATTTTCAAAATTTATACGCTTCAGCAAAAGCAAATAATTGTCAGCTTAAATATGTTGCTGAATTTAATAACGGAAAAGCAAAAGTTGGTTTAAAAGAAATTCCGCAAGGACATCCTTTTTACAATCTTAAAGGAAAAGATAATATTGTCATGTTTTACACACAACGTTATCCGGAACAACCAATGATTATAAAAGGCGCAGGAGCTGGAGCAGATGTTACTGCTTCTGGTTTGTTTGCTGATATTATTAGAATAGGAAATAAGTAATTGAGAATCAAGAAAACAGATAAAAGACAATAGACTAATAAATCAATTCTATTTTCTCTTTTCTCAATTCTAATATCTTAAAAAAATGAATGAAATAAAAATATTCTCACCTGCAACAGTTGCAAATGTATCTTGCGGATTCGATGTTCTCGGATTTTGTTTAGATACTATTGGCGACGAAATGATTATTCGTAAAACGGATAAAAAAGGTATTTGTATAACTAAAATTGAAGGTTACGATTTACCTTTTGAAACTGAAAAGAATGTTGCTGGAGTATCAGCCTTAGCATTATATGAAGATGCACAACCTAATTGTGGCTTTGAAATAGAAATATATAAAAAAATTAAACCAGGAAGTGGTGTTGGTAGTAGTTCGGCAAGTGCAGCAGGAAGCGTATTTGCAATCAATGAACTTTTGGGCAAGCCATATAACAAAACTCAACTCACTTACTTTGCTATGAAAGGTGAAGCTTTAGCTAGTGGTAGTGAACATGCCGACAATATTGCTCCTGCTCTTTTTGGTGGATTTACGCTTGTAAAGAGTGTTACTCCAATTGAAGTATTGCAAATTCCGACGCCAAGTAATTTGTATGTAACTGTTATTCATCCGCAAATTGAAATTAAAACGTCTGAAGCTAGAGCAATACTACCAAAAGAAGTAGAATTAAAAAAAGCAATTACGCAATGGGCTAACGTTGGTAGTTTGGTTCATGCGTTACATACCAATGATTATCAGTTAATAAAACGCTCGTTAGAAGATGTTATAGTTGAACCACATAGAAGTAAGCTAATTCCGTTTTTTAATGATGTTAAATTAGCTGCAAACACACACGCGTTAGGTACAGGTATTTCTGGATCTGGACCATCAATATTTGCACTTACTGAAGGTATTGAAAATGCAAAGAAAGTAGAACAAGCTATTAGAAATGTATATTCAAAAACTGATATTGCTTTTGAAACTTATGTATCTAAGATTAATGTGCAAGGAATGAAAATATTAAGTTGATGTCATTACGAGGAACAATGTGACGTGGTAATCTTATAAAAAAAAGAAACAGATTGCCACAGCAAATAAATTTGCTTCGCAATGACCATAAACAAATCAACAAAAAACGAATAAGACACTATCATTAATGAACTACTACTCACTAAATAAAAAAGCACCAAAAACATCATTTAAAGATGCTGTTATAAAAGGATTAGCACCTGATAAAGGTTTGTATTTTCCTGAATCTATAACACCATTGCCAAAATCTTTTTTCGATACTATTGATAATTTATCTCATTCTGAAATTGCTTTTACAGCCATTAAACAGTTTGTAAGTCCAGATATTCCTGAAGATGTTTTAAAAACTATTATTGAAGAAACACTATCGTTCGATTTTCCAATTGTAAAGCTTAATGAAAACATTTCTACATTAGAACTTTTTCATGGTCCAACAATGGCTTTTAAAGACGTTGGTGCACGATTTATGGCACGTTGTTTAGGTTATTTTAATACAAACAACACTAACGAAGTTACAGTATTAGTAGCAACTTCTGGCGATACTGGAGGCGCAGTTGCAAACGGTTTTCTTGGTGTTAAAGGTGTAAACGTTGTTATTCTTTATCCTAGCGGAAAAGTGAGCGATATACAGGAAAAACAACTTACAACACTAGGTCAAAACATATCAGCTTTAGAAGTTGATGGTGTTTTTGACGATTGCCAAGACATGGTTAAACGTGCTTTTTTAGATGAAGAGTTAACTAGCAAAATGCAACTTACATCTGCAAACTCAATAAATGTTGCACGTTGGTTACCACAACTCTTTTACTTCATGTTTGCTTACAAGCAATTACACAATAAACATAAAGAGATTGTCTTTTCTGTGCCAAGTGGAAACTTCGGAAATATATGTGCTGGTATGATGGCACAACAATTAGGCTTTCCAATTAAACATTTTATTGCTTCCAATAATGATAACAATGTAGTAACAGAGTTTTTAGCTACAGAACACTATAATCCAAAACCATCAGTACAAACTATTAGTAATGCAATGGATGTTGGAAATCCGAGTAATTTTATTCGCATTCAGGAAATCTATAACAACGATTTTAAAGCACTTAAAAACAACTTATCGTCTTATAGTTTTACAGATGATGAAACACGCAAAGCACTAAAAGAAATTTATGATGATTATGGTTATATAGCAGATCCTCATGGAGCTGTTGGCTATCTTGGTGCAAAAGGGTATTTAAAGAACAATTCTAATGCACATTGTGTGTTTTTAGAAACAGCGCATCCAACTAAATTTTTAGATGTTGTTGAAGATGTTATTTCTAAAACTGTTGAGTTACCAGCACAAATTGAAGCGGTTATGGACAAGAAGAAAAAGTCCATTGAGATTTCAACCTATGATGAATTGAAAAGCTTTTTATTAAGTCGTATCTAATCTATGAATACAATAATTCGCGCCACAGTCAAAGATGCCAAGTTACTTGTAAACATTGGAAGAACCTCATTTATAGAATCTCATGGCATGAGCGCTTCTAAAGAAGATATTGATGCCTACGTAAGTTTAAAGTTTAATGAAACTACGTTTACAGAAGAATTACAAGACACCAAAAATCATTTTTATATCATTTATCATAATGAAACACCAATAGGCTATTCAAAGATTATTTTTGATGTTCCTCACAAAAATATTGACTATAAAAATGTTACCAAATTAGAGCGTCTTTATTTGCTTTCAGACTATCATCATTTAAAACTTGGTTTAGAACTTTTTAATTTTAATGTGCAAATATCAAAGAAACACCAACAAGCTGGTATGTGGTTATTTGTTTGGATTGAAAATACTAAAGCCATTAAATTTTATAATAACTTTGGTTTTAAGATTATCGGAAGCCATGATTTTGAGATTTCCAAAACACATTCCAATCCTAATCATCAAATGCTTTTAACGTACTAATTATGAATTTAACAGACTGGCTTGGCACCATTGGAGTATTACAAATACTCCTCGCCTATTTTTTAAATGTTATTGGAAGAGTATCTAGCAAAAGCCTTGCATTTATACTACTTAACTTAATAGGAGCTTCAATGGCGTGTTTTGCATCTGTACTTTTAAAGTATTGGCCATTTATTGTATTAGAAGGCGTTTGGGCTTTCGTGTCATTATACTCGTTTATAAACTATCTTTCTAAACCAAATGTTTAGTGTTTGATTTTGTCAGAAAAAAAAGCGAACTTCGTTTAACTGTCGATATAGATAATTGAAACAATCCATATCGTCGCATTGGCAATAATTTAAAATGAACGATACTTGGCACTTTTTAAGAGAGTTTGAAAGTAAAGATTTAGTTAAAAGATACATTAAGAAAAAATATGACTTTGAACTGAACTCTGGCAAAGCTTATGAAATAGTTTCTGCATTCAAACAAGGACGAAGCTATTTTGAATCTGTTAAAGTTGCTGATATTTCAGTTAAACCATTACTACTATATTATGGAATTGTTTCTTTAAGCAGAGGTCTTATTCTAATTTTAAACAAAAACGCCAGAGAGAATACTATTAAGCCTTCTCATGGATTAAAAATAACGAATTGGTCTGATATTGCAGAGTCTGGAAAATTGGAAGATATAATTGTGAAAAGTTCTAACGGTACGTTTAGGGAATTAATTACTGCTACGAAAAATAAATCTCACTTTCGAGCAGGAAGTAATGGAATTAATTGGCATGCTGAATATTTGATTCACGATACAGATTATGAGTTTAACTTAAAAGAATTGTCTTATTCTTTTCCTGATATAAAAAAATCAGCAGAATCTTGGTTAGGAACAGAAATTCCTTCTAAACAGCTAAATAATTTAAAACATAAAGGAGAAACAAAGACAGAAATTGAAATACAAGGAAAAGGATTTCTTGATATTATTTTCCCTGACTATTTATTTAAGAATCCTGTAATCACAGAAGCAAGTCATACATCTAAAATAATCTATGATGGTCAATTTCATCCGCATCTATGTCAAAAGTGGTCAAGTTCTTTTGAGGTGATTGGTGATACATACGTAATTCCGCCTTTTAATGGATATATACTTATAAATGACATTTCTAAAATGTTCGCAATCTCTTTTATTTTTGGAACAATTTCAAGATATTATCCAACAACTTGGAATAATATTAATAGTGGAATAAAAAATGATAGTGTACTTCCTTTTACAACTAATTTAATGGATTTTTTACAGCAAAAATATCCTCAAATAATTATGGACTTTATCGAATCACCAATTGATTTAGAAGAGTAAAAACTATTGCCAACAACGTGTAAGCGCAATAACGGTTGAACGAACCTCCAAAAAAACACTTACAATACATGAATCACACAACTGGAGAAACCAATTTAGCTCAATTAGTAAAAGGTATGACACCCAAACTAAATGATGGAGATTATGTGTTTGTAACTGTTAAAGACTATAAACACATAGACAGAGACATTACCATTTGTGAGTTTAAAGAAAAAGAAGGTATTACCATAGTTATTGAAAAACATAAAGCAGATGCGCTTAAATTGCCTTATAACTATATAGCATCATGGATTACGTTAACAGTACACTCTTCATTAGATGCTGTGGGATTAACAGCTGTATTTTCAGCCGAACTAACTAAATATAATATAAGTTGTAACGTAATTGCTGGCTATTATCACGATCATATTTTTGTAGATAAAAAAGATGCTAGCAAGGCAGTTGAAGTATTAACTGCACTGTCTAAAAACTATAAATAAAATTAGTTTTGTCGTTTTCAATAAAAAAAACGAAATTAGTAACAATAACTAACTAATTTGTGGAGGTCAGATACCACTTAAAAAAACGAATTGTTTTTGATGAATTATCAAAACAATATTAAAGAAGAAAATATATGTCAGATCAAAAAGTATTTGTAGCAAGCGACGAAAGCAAGGCTAAAGCAAAACAGTTTAGAGTATTTGCATTCTTGGCTTGGATTGTAGCCATTGCGCTTCAGTTTTTTGCAATTTTTAAATTAATTAGCGACGAAACAATGGTATGGTTAATTGTTGTTATCGTTGTTATTTTGGCTTTAGCCATAGTGGCTTCAATGCTATGGAAAAAAGCAAACAAGCTAGATCCTGCTTCAGAAAAGGATAAAGTAAAATTCTTTGTACAAAGTCAGCTAGGTGCAATAATGGGTGTTTTAGCCTTTTTACCTTTGGTGATTTTAATTTTTACTAACAAAGATTTAAGCGGAAAAACTAAAGGCATTGCTGGTTCTATTGCTGTGGTAGCTATGCTAGTTGCTGGAATTACTGGCGTTGATTTTAATCCGCCTTCAGTAGAACAATACACCGAAGAAATTAATAAGCAAACGTCTGTTTTAAAAGATATGAATGTGCCTGACAATGTACATTGGACAAGTGCAGGAAACAAATATCATATTTATGAAGATTGTTATCATATAGCTAACAGAGACAATAAAACTACTGGAACTGTAAAGCAATCGTTTGAGCAAAGAGGTATTTCTGAACTTTGTAAAACATGTGAAAAGAGAGCTTTGGATGAAAATGAAAATACTCCAGAATAATACAATAACCTATTGTGCATTTGATCAAATTCGTCAATTCGAGTGGATTTTTCAATTGAAAATAAGAAAAATTTGTATCGAGAATTAGAATTTAAGTTGAAAAAGTTCTCGATACAATTTTTCGTGACTCAAAATCACTCGAACTGACGCTTTATTATACTTTTGAATTCAAAAATGTACAACGAATTCCTATAATATATAACAACTAAAAAAGCCTGAAGATAACTTCAGGCTTTTTTATATTTAATTTTTCAGACTAGTCTAACTTTGGAAGTTTAAAATTATCAAGCACACTGCTTTCTTTCATTAATGCTTCAATTTCTTCAGCTTTACGAGGTGCTTCAGCAGATAAATTAACTGGTCCATTTTCAGTAATTAAAATATCATCTTCAATACGTACAGCAATTCCCCACCATTTTTTATCACAATCACTTCCTTCAGGAATATAAATTCCAGGTTCTACAGTAATAACCATACTTGCTTCAAAATCGCCTCTTAAACTTGGGTCGTGTACATCTAAGCCAATATGATGTGATGTTCCGTGAGGAAAATATTTCCAAGCATCAGCTTCTGTTTTAACAATGCCTAGCTTTATTAAGCCTTCAGCAATTACTTTACGAGCAGCTGTATCTGGAGATCGTAAATTATTTCCAATTATCGAAGCTGCAATACCTGCTTCTTGCGCATTATAAACAAGATCGTAAATTGCTTTTTGCTCTGGTGAAAACTTACCATTTGCTGGAATTGTACGTGTAACATCTGCAGTATAACCATGATATTCTGCACCTAAATCCATAAGTACCAAATCGTTTTCTACTTTCATTTTGCTGTTTTCAATGTAATGCAATACGCAACCATTGTTTCCTGCACCAACAATACTTGGATAGCCTTCATACTCGCTACCATATTTTTTGTAAACATACTCATGCACACCTTGAATTTCTGTTTCAGACATTCCTGGATGCATTGCTTTCATAATTTCGCGTTGTCCCATTGCAGATATTCTAACAGCTTTAGTAAGCAATACCATTTCTTCTGGTGTTTTAACTTGTCGTAATCCAGCCATTAATTGAGATAATGTTCTGTTATCTACAGTTGCTTTTTTCTCTTCTATGTTTGTAGATTGATTTAACTCTACAGTCATAGTATTTTCTGAATTTATTGCCGTTTGAGTAGCTTCTAGCTGACTTCTAAATGATTTTACCAAATCAAACAAATCGGCTTCATCACGTGGAGAATCTCTATAATCATCTTTAAAACTATCAAATAACACTTTATCAAATTTAGTGTAGTCTATACCAGAGTTTAAAAACTCTTTTCCGTTAAAAGCCATATCAAAACCTAATTGACTTTTTGCGCCTTCAACTCCCAATCTGTAGCCTGTCCACTGCTCTGCTTGAGGATTTTTTTCTTGTACATAAAGTAACTCGTTATAAGTTTTGCCTTCAGCATTTGTTTGCTTTTCAGAAAAAATTACAAGAACAGAATTTGGCTCTTTATAACCTGTTAGATAATAAAAATCTGGATCTTGGTGATATACATAATCTACATCATTAGAACGATTACGCTCTGCATTTGCAAAAAAGACAGCCACTGTATTTTTTGGCATTTTTGCTCTTAAAGCTTCTCGTCTTTCTTTATGAAATTGAGATGATAAATAATCTTCTGGTGTTCCTTTTTGAGCTATAATTGAGCCCGAAAATATTAAGAAACAAAGTAAAGTAATTAGTGATTTCATTTAGTGTTTAATTAATTATTCCGAAAAATAATGATAATAATATTTATAGTGAATTATGTAATGAATATTAACAAATTTTTAAACCGAAAAGTTGCTTATAAAAACAGATTATTTTCAATACTTTTGTGCAACATTTATGGAAAATATACTTGTAGGAATTATTAAGTTTTTTGCACACATCATAGAAGATGTTGTATCTCATTCAAGTTTAAAAAAAGCTATAATTTATTCATTTGCAATACTTTCTATATGTATTTTAATTTTATATTATTTAACCAAAGACAATTAGCACTGTGAAAAAAAAGCTGATAATTTTAATTGCGATTTTAACTTCAAACTTTATTGAAGCACAATTCATAAAAGAAAAATCGATTAATGCTCAAATTGGATATGGTATAAGTTTACCATATGATAGTGTAGATGAAACTACTGATGATGGTTTTTTTATGCAAGGCGAATTAGTTTTACAAGCTTATTCTTGGTTAGAAATAAGACCATATGCAGGACTAATTTTAGTTAATTCAAACGGAAAAGATATTGATGGTAATCCAACAAATGAAAAAGCTGAATCAAAAGCATTTTTAATTGGAGGAAAAACAAGACTTAGAGCTCCAATTCGTTGGGTTGCTCCATATATTGAAGCTGGTATTGGAATTTCAGCTGGTAAATTTGAAACTTTTACAGCATTTACTAATATTAAAAAAAGCGGAGTTATTTATCACATTCCTGTGTCTTTTGGATTAGAATTAGGGAAAAAAAATAATTTTGATTTAGGATTTTCATATTTTTTTCATCCAACTGTTGAACAATATTCTGGAGCATTTACACTTGGTGTTACCATCCCATTAAAAGACAAACAAAAATAAGTTTACTCAAATAATAACCAATTATAGTATATATGAAAAATACAGCATTAACATCAACTCACGAAGCCCTTGGAGCAAAAATGGTGCCTTTTGCAGGATTTAATATGCCTGTTCAATATGAAGGTGTAACAGCAGAACATGAAACTGTTAGAAATAGCGTTGGTGTATTTGATGTATCTCACATGGGAGAATTTTTAATTGAAGGTGAGCATGCTTTAGATTTAATACAAAAAGTAAGTAGTAATGATGCTTCTAAACTAACAATTGGTAAAGCGCAATACAGCTGTTTACCTAATGATAATGGAGGAATTGTTGACGATTTAATTATTTATAAAGTTAAAGAACAAACCTATTTATTGGTTGTTAATGCTAGTAATATTGAGAAAGATTGGAATTGGATTAAATCGAAAAATGATGTTGGTGCAGAAATGCGCGATTTAAGTGATGACTATTCGCTTTTAGCTATTCAAGGTCCAAAGGCTGTTGAAGCTATGCAAAGTTTAACGAGTCATGATTTATCATCAATTGCGTTTTACAATTTTATAGTTGGTGATTTTGCTGGTATTGAGCATGTTATTATTTCGGCAACAGGTTATACTGGAAGTGGTGGATTTGAAATTTACTGTAAAAACTCTGAAGTAAAACAAGTTTGGGACAAGGTTTTTGAAGCAGGAAAAGATTTTGGGATTAAACCAATTGGTCTTGCTGCTCGCGATACTTTACGTTTAGAAATGGGTTATTGCCTTTACGGAAATGATATTGATGATACAACCTCTCCTATTGAAGCTGGTTTAGGTTGGGTAACTAAATTCACTAAAAAGTTTACTAATTCTGAAGCTCTTGAAGCCGAAAAACTTCGTGGACCAGAACGCAAACTAGTGGCTTTTGAGTTAGATGAACGTGGTATTCCTCGTCATGGTTATGATATTGTTGATGGTAACGGGAAAACGATTGGTGTTGTTACTTCTGGTACCATGTCACCATCGATGAATAAAGGAATTGGTTTAGGATATGTGCCAACAATTCTTTCTGAAGTTGGTAGCAAAATTAACATCCAAATACGTAAAAACGCTATTCCTGCAACAGTTGTAAAACTCCCTTTTTATAAAAAATAATACATGGTAGATTTTCAGAGTGTTTTAGATGATATTTATACTAACTTAAAAGATGAAGTTAATAGAGGTTTAGTAGCATCATACATTCCTGAATTATCAAATATCGATGCACAACACTTTGGAATTTATTTAAAACACTGTAATGGTCAGTCATATTCTGTAGGAGATTGGAATCATAAGTTTTCTATTCAAAGTATTTCTAAAGTATTATCACTATCAATGGCATTGCCATTATATTCTGAAGCTATCTGGAAACGTGTAGATGTAGAACCTTCAGGAAATCCGTTTAATCATTTATCGCTTTTAGAACTTGAAAATGGTATCCCAAGAAATCCACTAATTAATGCTGGAGCCATTGTTATTGCAGATGTTCTTGTTAGTCATTTAAAAAATCCTAAACAAGATTTTTTAAATTATGTTAGAGACTTGGCAAACGATCAAAGTATAGATTATAACTACAAGGTTGCAGCATCTGAAAAGCTTACAGGATATACAAACTATGCAGCTGCTAACTTGCTTAAGGCTTATAATAATTTAGATAATGATGTAGATGAAGTATTAGATTTTTACTTCCATCAATGTTCACTTGAAATGAATTGTCAGCAATTGTCTAATGCATTCTATCTTTTTGCAAATCATGGAATAAGTTTACAACAAAAGCAATATTTAACACCTAGTAGAGCAAAACGTATTAATGCAATAATGCTTACTTGTGGTTTTTATGATGAAGCTGGTGAATTTGCATTTGAGGTTGGTTTACCAGGAAAAAGTGGTGTTGGTGGTGGTATAGTTTCATTATTACCCAACCATTTTACAATAGCTGTATGGTCTCCAGGACTTAATGAAAAAGGAAATTCTCTCTTAGGTATGCAAGCATTAGAGCAGTTTACTACTAAAACAAAACTCTCTATTTTTTAATTAGTGCTCACAACTCATTTATGCAAAAGTTTGAAAGCAAACATAAAATCTTAATTTTAGGTGCTAGTGGTTTTTTAGGGAATGCACTATACAAAGAACTATGCTCCTACTTTAAGACTTTCGGAACTTATTGCACACCAAATAACGCGTTAGAAAACAACAAACATTTTTTTCAATATAACATCGAAGAAGATGATGTATTTGAAATTTTAGAAGCAGTTAAGCCATCAATCATTATATCTACATTACGTGGTGATTTTCACGCGCAAATTATAGCTCATCAACATATTGCAGAATATTTACAATCTCATGACTGTAAGATTATTTTCTTTTCTTCAGCAAATGCTTTTGATGCTTATAGCAAATATCCAAGTTACGAGTTAGACAAAACCTTAAGCGAAAGTATTTATGGTCATTTTAAAATTAAAATTGAAAATATGTTGCTACGCTTACCTAAAAAGAAAGTCGTAGTAGTACGCTTACCAATGGTTTTAGGCTCTCAATCACCTAGAATAAAAGAGATTAAACAACATATCCAAGACAAAACTGCTGTAGAAATTTTCCCGAACTTAATAATGAATGTCACTACAGATTCAAAAGTGACACAACAAATACATTACATTATAAATCAGAATAAAACTGGTATTTTTCACTTAGGAAGCACAGATCTGGTTCATCATGATGAATTTTTCACAGATATTACTAAACTTCTTACAGATAACAAAGTAAGTTTTAAGCACGTATTTACTACAAATGAAGATAGATATCTTGCAGTGTTGCCTAAATTCAATAAACTTCCAAAACATTTACAAATTACGAGTGCAGAAGTTTTAAGTGAGCTTGATAAATAGATTATATTTCTTTACTTTTAAAAGAAATATAATCTACATGACACCACTATCTAAAGAAGACATAGAAAAAAAATTATTAAGATTTCCTGATTGGGAATACTACGATAATGCTATACATGCTGAATTTGAATTTGATAATTTTAAAGACTGCTTTAGTGCTATGAGCAGAATAGCCTTTGAATGTGAAGCTTTAAATCACCATCCTGATTGGACAAATGTTTATAACGTTTTAACCATTTCTTTATCTACACATAGCGCAAATGGTGTCACTGAAAAAGACTTTAAACTCGCTGAAGCAATCGAATTTATTGTTGAAGTACAAGAATAATGTGTTATATCGCCAAATTTATTATATTTCCGAATTAGACTTACTTTATGATTAAACGATTATTCGTATTTACACTATGCTTTTTAAGCCTGCAAGCCTATAGCCAAGATGATACTTTATTTTGCAAGCAGGTATCTGCATTACAAACACTTATAAAAGACTCACACTATAGTCCTAAACCAGTTAATGATAGCTTATCTAAAGGTGTTTACCATTTGTTTTTAAGTGGTTTAGATAATTACAACCGCTTTTTTCTAGAAAGTGATATAGAAACGTTTAAAGAGGATGTATTAAAAATAGACGACTATATTACTACAAACGATTGCAGTTTTATTGATAAATATATTACTATACTTCAAAAACGTATTGAAGATTCAAAACAATATGTTGAAGCATTAAATAATGAAAACTTTGATTACACAGGCAAAGACACGCTATATTTTAAACCAGGAAATAGTTCTGGTTATTTTAAAAATATAGACTCTGCAAAGCGTTATTGGAGTAAGCGTATGCGCTACCAAATAGTAGAAAAACTAATTGAAGAAGATAGCGTTTTTGATAATGTAAAAAGAAACTTTAAATCTTTAGAGGCTACTTTAAAACCAAAACTAATACAAAATCAAATCTGTGAATTAGATGAAATATTACATAAAAACGGAAATATAGACACTTACGTTAAAGAATTATTTTTAAATGCTTTAGTTGCTTATCAAGATCCGAATTCGTCATTTTTTAATGATTCTGATAAAGTTCTTTTTGAAACCTCAGTATCAAATAATCAGTTAACATTTGGTATCACAACTGCTAAAAACAATGAGGGTGAAATTATAATAGCCTACATTACTCCTGGAAGTGCAGCTTTTAAAGATGGTAATTTTGAAGAAAATGATGTTTTAAAAACACTAACTTCTGGTGATGAAATTTTAGAAACATATTGCGTGTCTAATGAAGACATAACTGCGTTTACAAATGATGAAAAACACAATACCATAACCTTTAAAATTAAAAAGCAAAACGGCTCAATTCATAATATAGAACTTACCAAAACAGTAACAAAAGTTGAAGAAAATACTGTAAGAGGTTACGTTGTTGAAAATGGCTCAAACTTTGGATATATAGAAATTCCTGGTTTTTATACAGATTTAGATTCACCTAATGGTTTAGGTTTGGCTAACGATGTTGCTAAAGAATTATATAAACTTGAAAAAGAAGACATTAAAGGTTTAATATTAGACTTAAGATTTAATGGTGGAGGTTCAATGAAAGAGGCTGCAGATTTATCAGGAATGTTTATTAATAGAGGCCCTTTATCTGTTTTAAAATATAATAATGGAGACACTTTTACAATAAAAGACGCTAATAGAGGTTCACTGTTTAATAAGCCAATAATAGTACTTATAAATAATTATAGTGCTTCAGCATCAGAATTTTTTGCTGCTGCTTTACAAGATTATAATAGAGCTATAATTGTTGGTTCGCCAAGTCATGGTAAATCTTCAGCGCAAGTTATATTACCACTAAGCGAAACTAACGATTTAGGATTTTGTAAACTCACAGTAGAAAAGTTTTATCGCGTGAATGGTAAAAGTCATCAATCTATTGGTGTTATTCCAGATATAAAGTTTCCATCAATTTATGATAACTTAAAAACCAGTGAGCAATATGAAAAATTTGCTTTAAAAAATGATTCAATAGAAGTGTCATTAAGACATATTCCCCTTAGACCTATTGCTCTAAAATCGATTAAAACAAATAGTGAAAATCGCATAGCTAACGATGATAATTTTAAAACCATAAAATTAACCAACGAAAGACTATTAAACGATTTTATTAATAAAACCTATCAATATCCAATAACTATTGATGGTATATATACAGATATTGAAAACTACAACAATCTTTGGAATGAATTTTATTCCAACATAAACAAAGCACCTTTATCAATTTCGGCTAGAAACACATTATCAACAGCAGAAGTTATTGAGTATAATACTGATGATGCAAAAGCAAATGCAATTATTCTAGACAATATAGCTAACGATATTTACATTGATGAAGCATGCTCAATTCTATTAGATTATATTAATTCAAAAACTACTAATTAAATGAATTTTTTAAAACCCTTACTTACTGTTTTCATCTTACTAATAGCTTACACAACACATTCACAAAGTTTTAAAAATGCCTCTGAATATTTAGATTTTATAGCCACTGAGCAAGAATCTGTCACAAAGAATATGTGGAAGTACACCAAAGCTATTGCTCATAGCAAAAATGACCGAACTATAAATGCAAAACGAAATGTACTTTTAAAAACTGTTGAAAAAGCAATTGCAAAAATTGAAAATGCTGATGGTTATGATGGCGAAGATTATAAAAAACAAGTGTTAACTTATATGAGATTAAACGAGAGTTTATTAAACCAAGATTATGCTAAAATTATAGATATGAAAGAAGTTGCAGAACAATCTTACGATGCAATGGAAGCCTATGTTTTAGCTCGTGAATTGGCTGATCAAAAAATGGAAGATGCTTATAATGAATATGACACAAATTTCAGACTATTTGCCGCCAAACACAACATTAGTATAGTTGAGAGTGAGACCGATTTAGGAAATAAAATGAAAATTTCAAATCAGGTTTTTAACCACTATAACGAGTTATATCTTATTTATTTTAAGGTAAGCATTAATGAAATGTATCTTATAGACGCTTTATCAAAAAACGATGTTGGCGCAATTCAACAAAATGCAAATGCATTAAGTCAGACTGCAAAAGAAGGTTTAGAAATATTAAAAACTGTTGAGCTGTACAAAAATGACAAATCTATAGCAGAAGTTACAAAAGATGCGTTTGAGTTTTTTATAGATGAAGCCGACAACCAAGTGCCACAACTTACAGAGTTTTTAATTTTAAATGAAGATTTTGAAACAATAAAAAATACATTAGAAAAAACTCCAGAACGTAAACAAACTAAAGAGCAAATAGACACTTATAATAAAAAAGTGAAAGACATAAATAAGGCAGTAGATAACTATAATAAGGTAAATACTAAGCTAAACAAAGACCGCCAAAATATCATTAATAAACTTAATACAACAAATGAAAACTTTTTGGCAAAACACATACCTAACGATTAACAGATTTTTTTAAATTTGCCATCGGTTATTAAAACACATAAATAGTAAAGAAATGGGAAGAGCTTTTGAATTTCGTAAAGCACGTAAAATGAAACGTTGGTCTGCAATGAGCAAAGCCTTTACACGTATAGGTAAAGACATTGTAATGGCTGTAAAAGAAGGAGGTCCAGATCCAGATAGTAATGCACGATTAAGAGCAGTAATACAAAATGCAAAGGCAGTAAACATGCCAAAAGATAATGTAGAGCGTGCTATAAAAAGAGCTTCAGATAAAAATCTTGGAGACTTTAAAGAAGTTTTATTTGAAGGTTATGCACCTCATGGTATTGCAATTTTAGTTGAAACAGCAACAGATAATAATACAAGAACTGTAGCAAATATTAGAAGCTATTTTAATAAGTGTGATGGTAGTTTAGGTACGTCGGGTTCTGTTGTATTTATGTTTGACCATACTTGTAATTTCAGAATTAATGCAGAAGGTTTAGACCCTGAAGAACTGGAATTAGAATTTATTGATTATGGTGCAGAAGAAGTTTTTGCAGATGATGATGGCATTTTAATATATGCGCCTTTTGAGAGCTTTGGTGCTATTCAATCTGAATTAGAGACCAGAGGTATAGAAATTTTGTCATCTGGCTTTGAACGCATTCCACAAGTTACTAAAGCGCTTACACCAGAACAAGCTGCAGATGTTGAGAAGCTTTTAGAAAAAATTGAAGAAGATGATGATGTACAAAACGTATATCATACCATGGAAGAAAATACAGAAGAATAATTTTTAATTTTTAATACTATATAAGAGGACAATTAGTCCTCTTTTTTTATGTAAAAAAATCCAAAACACAATGAGGAACAATATTAGAAATGTATGAATTTCAACACCTTATAGAGTTTAATAACTTCTTGTCGTGAATATTACCTTACAAATTTGGCTTATGCTTATAATTGTAATAGCTTATAATTTAATGAATTATGGATAATATTTATACAATTCAGAAACCAAATTCAGCCTCAAAATATTTGGGAATAATTGGCATATTAGTATCACTGTTTCTATTGTTTTTTTATTCTAATTGTATAGAATTCTTTATTTATATTGGTGAACAATATGTTGATTTAGAAGGAAAAATTGAAGCTAATCAAGTTATTAGCATAAAAGTTGTAATTGCTACTTTAATAATTCTTTTATTTAGTATTAGTATTCTATTTCTTTTTAATGTAAAATTTAGATTTAAAGAAATAATAAACAAATTCATTGATTTGAATAGTTTTAAGTCCTTTTTCTTTAATGACCCATTAAGCAGTAAAACAAAGCACATAAAATACATGTTGTTTTTTGGTGTTTTTATAGGTGTTTTAACTCATATCTATTTTTTATTGTTTGGCACACCTAAACAAGAAGGAGTAATAGAACAATATAGCACAATGTTCTACCCATTATCTATTATTCTATTATTCTTTATCCTTGCAATATCGAAAAGTATTAATCTTTCAATAAAATCTAAAAAATTATTTAAGTATTTTATTTATTTACTTCTCATAGGTATTATAATAATTTATGGTGAAGAAATAAGTTGGGGACAACGTATTTTTAATTGGAACTCTTCAGGTGTTTTTGAGAATTATAATTTACAGAATGAAACTAATGCTCATAATTTTTTAAATCCATTATATAGATTTATTTATCCAATAGTAGGCATGGGCTCATTTCTAATTATGTTTTTTATGTGGTTTTTTCCAAGTAAAGAAAAAAACGATTTAGTAGAATTAATCAGTCCACATAGAAGCATGTTTTTTTTAGCATTTATCATGGCCTGTTCTACGTATAAAGGGCATAGTGAAATTTACGAAGAGTTAATTGGTGTATTTATTTTTTTATATTGCATTAGACTATTTTATTGTGTCAAATTTCCTGCTAAAAAAACCAATGAATAACTAAAATAATAAAAGGCTATCAAATAACATGATAGCCTTTTTTTCTCTTTCATAGCAATTAATCAATAAAGTGATTTTTAGAAAGATAATTTATTTGGTTTTACATATCTACGAAGTTTTTAACTTGAAGGTTTTAAATTTTTACCTTTTTTTAAACAAAAAAAAGCTACTCAAAATTGAGTAGCTTTTTGCTTTTGTAGTCTGTTAATGTTTCTCTTTAGGGACAAGAATTGTTTACTGTATGTTTCATTAACAAACTACATTATTTTTATTTTCAAAATTTATGCCAAACCTACGAGTATTCAGGTATTTTGCCTTTTACACCTTCGTAAAAACTACGCATAAATTTAAAATCGGCTTCAATATTATCAGTTGTATAAAATGGTTCGGAAATTCTGTTTTGCTTATTTTCAAAATCTAATGTAAACATAATAATAGGTACATTAGCTGCTTTAGCTATATAGTAAAAACCTGTTCGCCATTCATCAACTTTTTTGCGTGTTCCTTCTGGTGCTAAAGTAATCCTAAATTCGTCTTTATCTTTAAAAAGCTTTGCAATAGCATCAACTTTATTTTCATTAGTTTTTCTGTCGATTGGAGCTCCTCCTATTGCTCTTAAATACCATCCAAAAGGACCAACAAACAGTTCTTTTTTACCAATAAAATTTGTTTTTATTCCAAGTACTTTACGAAGTAAAACACCAATATAGAAGTCGTGCCAACTAGTATGAGGTACAGCAATGATTACAGCCTTTTTCACAGTGTGTTTTGAAAAGTTTGTGTTACCTACAACTTTCCAACCTAACAACTTATAATATATAAATTTTGCTAACCAACGCATATTACATTTTTTGGTATAATGCTTTTAATTTTTCTCTGGTAATAACTTGATTCCAATGTTTACCTATAGCATTTTCCCAAAGTGGAACTAAACCTAGAGCTACATCTATCATAATATCAAATTGATAATCTTCTAAATTTGCACAAATGCCTTGTGGAAGACTGATGTTATGGCTTTTTTTCATTTGTTTAAAAAGCTTAACACCTTCTGGATAAAACTCTTCTAAATGATCAAAAACAATACAATTACCTATACCATGTTTTGTTCCTAATAAATAAGACAATCCATAACTCATTGCATGTGCAACACCAACTTGAGAGTAAGCAATACTCATTCCTCCATGCCATGAAGCCATCATTAGTTTATCTTGTGATTCTTCTTCAGATAGATTGTTGTCTAAAAATATTTCTTTACACAAATCGTATGCTTTTTCTCCATATGTCTGACTAAAAGCATTTAAAAATGTCCCGTTTAAAGATTCTATACAATGAATATAGCAATCCATTCCTGTATAAAACCATTGGTCTTTTGGTACGTCTTTGGTAAGTTCTGGATCTAAAATCACCTGATCAAATGGTGTGTAATCTGAATTAATTCCTAATTTTTTTTCTGGTCCTGTAAGTACAGTCGTTCTAGACACTTCTGCTCCTGTACCAGAAATTGTTGGAATACCTACATGATATATAGCTGGTGTTTTAACTAAATCCCAACCTTGATAATCTTTAGCTTCACCTTCATTTGTTAGCATTATAGATACTGCTTTAGCTAAATCTAAAATGGTGCCACCTCCTATACCTATAATTCCAGAAGGTCTATCTTTATGTGATAAAATAATTTGCTCAACTAATTCATCTACCTGAGAGGTTTTAGGCTCTTCATTTGCAGAGATAAATATAATTGTATCGTCATATGCTGTAGGAATTCGTGAGGTTAACCATGAATTACCTTGAAACACATCGTCTACTAAAAATATAAATGGTGCTTTAGTGTTTAATCGTTTAGGCTCAATAATATCGCTCAACTGATTTAAACTTCCTCGTCCAAAAACAATTCTGGACACCATTGGGTAATTTTTATAACTCATTTAAAAAATGTTCTTTAACAAAAATAGAAACTTAGTTGCTTCAATTTTTATTTATTTAAATAATATTGAAATTTTTCAGCAAATAAACTCACATGGTAACCATCAACTAACGCATGGTTAACATTAATAGCTACATTCATTTCAATTTTATCGTTATTAAATACTATTTTACTAAATGCCAGTTTAGGCACAGAATCAATTTCACCAGAAACTGGTTCTTTATGTCCTGAAAAACTAAGCCAAGGCAAAGCTGAACAATGTATACAATCTAATCCGTTTACTGGTGGAAATAAATCTGTAGTACTATTTATTCGTTGCTTTTCATTCTCAAGATTATTCAAAAACACATCTAAATTTTCATCAAAATTTATAAATGAAAATCCAAAGGTATTATCTTGTCTCATAATAGTTGCTGATGCATTTATTACTTCGTGTTTTTCTACAACACTATTATTTATGCGTAATTTTAATTCATCAATATCATTTATTGCTTTCATACAATCATGAAGATATCTACCAAAAAAACTAATCTTTTTTTCTTTTGAAAAATGATATGCTTTTGTAACGTCAACTGTTATTGTAACTCCAAAGTAAGGATCTTTTAACTTACTAAAATGATTGTAGTGCTGCTTCCTGTTCCAGTTTTCAATATCAAAAATCTCCATTAACGCATTACTTTTTTTAATTCTAACAAACTACTTAATGTTTTATACGCCTTGCCATTTGTTTCTGACTCCTTTACTTGCTCATGCATCCATGTAGTATGAAATGGTACGTGAATAGCATGTGCTTTTATATTTATTAATGGTAAAATATCTGATTTTAATGAATTTCCTATCATTAAGAATTCTGATGGTTTAATATCTAAATGATTTAATAATTTTGAATAATTCTCTTCTTGTTTGTCGCTCAATACTTCTATATGATGAAAATAGTTTGTTAATCCAGATTTTTCAAGCTTTCTTTCTTGGTCTAGCAAATCACCTTTTGTAACAAGAATAAGTTTATAGTCTTTTGAGAATTCTTTTAAAACATCTTCTACACCTTCTAATAACTCAACAGGTTTATTAAGCATGTCTTTACCAATTTTTAAAATGGCATTCATTGTAGTATTAGATACATTGTTATTAGATATTTCTAAAGCCATTTCAACCATTGATAATACAAATCCTTTTACACCATAACCATAAAGAGGTAAATTTTTCATTTCCATTTTAAACAGCTCTTGATCAATTTTATTAGCTGTTTCGTAAGGCGCTAAAAGCTTTGCAAATTCCAACTCTGCATCACGAAAATAGGTTTCGTTAACCCAAAGTGTATCATCTGCATCAAAGCCAATAACTTTAATATTTTTATAGCTTATTTCCATAATCGTTTTGCGCGTTCTAGGTCTTCAGGAGTATCAATTTCAACACCTTCAATAGTTGTCTCTACCATTTTTATTTTCTTTCCGTATTCTAAATAACGGATACATTCAATTTTTTCAGTTGCTTCTAAAAACTGCATTGGCAACTTATAAAAGTCTAACAAAGCTTGTTTTCTAAAGGCATAGATTCCTTTATGTTTAAAATAACGCGCTCCAGCTTCTTTATCTCTAGGAAAAGGAATTGGACTTCTAGAAAAGTATAATGCAAAATTATTTTGGTCGACAATTACTTTAACAGTATTTGGGTTACTAATTTCATCCCAATCATGTATCTCAACCATTAAAGATGCTAAATCGATTTCTTTGTTATAATCGTCTTTAAAAACTTCCAACACTTTAGATAAACTTTCTCTTTCGGTAAATGGCTCATCTCCTTGTACATTTACAACAATATCAACATCTAAATCTGCCACAGCTTCAGCAATTCTATCACTTCCCGATTGATGCTCAAGTTTGCTCATTATGGCTTTGCCTCCATTAGAAACTATTTCGTTAAAAATTATATCGCTATCAGTAACCACATAAACATCATCGAACAGTTTTGTAGCAACAGTAGCTTCATAAGTACGTAAAATAACTGTTTTACCAGCTAAATTTTGCATAAGTTTTGCGGGAAATCGAGATGCACTATAACGTGCAGGAATCATAGAAATGATTTTCATTTAGTATTTTTTATTGTTTTTTTGAGTCTAAATGACCGAATAAAATGTTAATCAAAAATAAAACTTTTTATAGGAAATTAAGACTTTGTTGGTTTAATCTTTTTATAAAGTTTAAATATTATAAACAAGATAAGAATAACTAATACAAAAGCTATTACTGGTAAGAAAATTGAAAAAATTGACATAACTAAAGACGTACCTGTTTCAACAGTAGATACAACAGGGTTACCAAAACCAGCTGTTGTGGTTGTCGATGCCAATCGTGTTGCGCCTGCAGAGCTTTTTATTGCAGCAGCAGTACCACCTCCTGCTATAATTGCTAAAGACCAAGTAATTATTGGACTTAAATCTGCTACTGTCGATACCATTACTGCTGTACCTGCAATTGTTGCTAATGGTATAGCAATAGTGTCTAATAAATTATCTAAATAAGGAATATAATACGCAGAAATTTCAACTAAAGTAGCAACGCCAAGCGTTATCACTGCTGTTAAGCTTCCAATCCATTGCCACGATTCGTTAAGCTCCCAAAAATTAAAGTATGAAGCTAAACTTAATGCAAAAAGAGGTACAAAAACTCTAAAACCAACTGAAGCGGCAAGACCAATACCAAGAAAAATGCTAATAATTGTTTCAGTCATTTTAATAAAATTTATTCTACAAAAAAATCATCTTTAAAACCTATTAAATATAATTTATTTTTTGCTCTTGTAACAGCTGTGTATAACCAACGTAAATACTCTTTATCTATCCCGTTTGGTAGATAAGGCTGCTCAACAAAAATAGTATCCCATTGTCCACCTTGTGATTTATGACACGTTATTGCATAAGAAAATTTTACTTGTAAGGCATTAAAATGTTTGTTGTTCTTTATTTTTAAAAACTTACGATAATTTGATGATTCGTCTTCAAAATCTTTTTGAACTTCTTGATAAAGTTTATTTGAATCGTCATAAGATAATGAAGGAGATTCAGCTTCTATAGTGTCGAGAAGCAAAACTGTTTCAAAAGGTCGCATTTTTGGATAATCAACCATTTGCACTTTTACTTCAGCAAAACGAAAACCATACAGATTTTGAATACTATGGATTTCTAAAACCTGAATAATATCTCCATTGGCTATAAAGCCTGCTTCTGTTGTTGGCTTAACCCAAAAATAATTATTCTTTACAACCATTAAAAAGTCTCCAACTGTAAGCTCATTTTCATTATTAAGAATACGCTCTCTTATTTGTTTGTTATAAAGGTTTGCTCGCTTATTACTCCTAACAATTATTGCAGTTTCTTCATATCCATTAGAATCATAAGCATCATTAATGGCATCCATAATTTCATGTCCATCAATAAGCCTAACAATATCAGTAAACCCTTTAACATTAAACTTAAAAGCATCAAAAAACTCACCTTCCATTATTTCACGCAAGTTTGTTGCGTTAATTAAAATTCCAGAGTCTTGTTCTTGTCTTACTACTTCATCAAGCTCCATCATTTTAACTTCTTTATTATAATTCAAATTGAGTTGATTAGCATCTAAAGCAGGACTTAATTCAGATTTTACAGGTGGCAACTGTGCTTTATCACCAATAAGTAAAAGTTTGCATTTATGACCAGAGTATACATATTGCATTAAGTCATCTAAAAGAGAACCATTTTCAAATAGTTTGGAGTCGGCTGGAGTATCAGGAATCATTGATGCCTCATCTACTATAAAGATGGTATTTCTGTGCTTATTTGGCTGCATAACAAACTTAACTCCTCCTCCTTTATCTTTTTTGGGGAAGTATATTTTTTTGTGAATTGTAAACGCTTCTTTACCTGAATAATTAGAAATTACCTTAGCTGCTCTACCTGTAGGAGCCATTAGCACTGCGCTTTTTTTAGCTTCCCATAAATTAGAAACTAGAGTACCAATAATACTGGTTTTTCCTGTTCCAGCAAATCCTTTTAAAAGATATAGAGTATTTGGTGTGTTATCAAAAACGAATTCTGAGAGTTGGTCTAAAACTATGTTTTGTTTGGTTGTAGGTTCAAAAGGGAATTGTTTTTTTAAAAGTTTATAAAATTCAGACGAATTCATTGATATATTTTTCAGTATTCACAAAGTGGAAAGATAATACATATTTACTAGTGTTTTATTGGTTTTGTGTATATTTTTTTAAGAAGCTTTTTTACACATAAAATATGTTTGAAACTAAAATTATTTTATTTTTACATGTATTGGTTTTCGTGAATAAAAAAAAATTGTAGATTTGCGTTATACCTTTATTAAAAAATAAATAGACTAACTATGTTAAATGTAATCATTGCTATTGTAATTGTTATACTCCTTACGATTGGGCTTGTTTGGGTAATTGACAAATTTGTGCCTAAAAAATTAAAGCCTGTTTTAAATATTGTGCTTTGGCTATTAATTATCTTTTTAGGTTATAAAACCTATATGTCAGTTTATGGCGAGATTCAGTTCAATCAATTAAAAGAAAAACGTTACGCTTTAGTAATTGAAAAATTAAAAGACATCAGAGATGCTGAATTAGCTCACAGAACTGTTACAGGACAATTTACTGATAGCTTTGATGGATTAATAAAATTTGTTGAGAATGGCAAATTTACAATTACTCAAAGAAGAACTGAAACAGTAAAAGATGAAGCATTGTCTAGAAGTTTTGGTGTAGATATGTTTAAAGAGATTGTTGTAATTGATACTTTAGGATTTGTTTCTGTAAAAGACTCATTATTTAAAAACTCTGATCGCTACAAAACAATGATGGACGTACCTGTTGGTGAACCAGGAACTAAATTTACATTAAAAGCTGGTAAACTAGACGATATTCCTGTTTTTGAAGCTAGTGTTGAAAAAGCAAAATTACTATTTGATCAAGATAAAAACTTAGTTGATAAAGAAAACCAAGTAATATCTGTTGATGGTGTTAATGGTCCTACACTTAAAGTAGGTTCAATGGATGAAGTAAACACAAATGGAAACTGGCCAAAAAACTATTCAAAAGAACAATAGTTTGACACAACATAATACAAAAGCATTGTCCATTCAAATTAGTTTGAGTGGACTTTCTTTTTGCATTCTAAACTCAACTACTCAAACTATTGAATTTTTAGAGCACAAAAGATTTAGTAAAAAACTAAATCCGTTAGAAACACTTGAGCAGCTTCAATTAGTTTTAGATAATAATTCAGTGTTTACACAGTCATTTGCTAGTGTTTTAGCTATTTATCAAAATGAGCTTTCGAGTTTAGTCCCAAAAGAGCTTTTTGATGAGAAAAACTCAGCAGACTACCTTAAATTTAATGCGAAGATTTTAAAATCAGATTTTATTTCTCATGATAACATAGATATTTGCAAGAGTGTAAATGTTTATGTGCCATTAGTCAATGTGAATAATTATTTATTTGATCAGTTTGGTGTTTTTGATTATAAGCATACATCTACAATTTTAATAGACTCGGTTTTAAAAAAAGAGAGAAGCTCTGAAGATACTAAGCTATATATAAATGTAAGTGAGTTTAGTTTTGAATTGATTGCAGTTAAAAATGGAGAGTTACTACTATATAACTCTTTTGAATATTCAACTAAAGAAGATTTCATTTACTATATTTTGTTCACATTAGAACAATTACAATTAAACCCTGAAATAGTTAAAGTAAAACTATCAGGAATAATAAAAAAAGATGATGAACTTTATGCAATTTTATATAAGTACATCAGATATGTAGAGTTTGTAACGACAGACAATAATTTTAACTTTGATATAAATCAAAAACCAGTAACAAAACATAACGATTTTGTTATCTTAAATAGCTTTTAATGCGAATTATTTCAGGTCAATATAAAGGCAGACGTATAACGCCTCCAAAAAAACTACCAGTACGTCCAACAACAGACATAGCAAAAGAAGCTTTGTTCAATATACTTAATAATCAATTTTATTTTGATGAAGTATCCGTTTTAGACTTGTTTTCAGGAACAGGTAGTATTAGTTATGAATTTGCTTCAAGAGGGACTGAAACTATTACTGCTGTAGATGAAGATTTTGGCTGTATAAAATTTATAAATAAGACAGCAGAAGAATTTGAAATGCAAATACGTACCATAAAAAGTGATGTGTTCAAATTTTTAGAAACAGCTAAATTACAATCTACTATTATTTTTGCAGATCCACCTTATGCCTTTTCAGTAGATCAATTCTCAAAAATACCAGAGCTTGTCTTTAAAAATAAATTATTAGAAGACGATGGTATTTTAATTGTAGAACATGCAAAACAAACCGACTTATCACATTTAGAATACTATAGTTATTCAAAAAACTATGGAGGAAGTGTTTTTAGCTTCTTTGAAATTGGTGTAGATGCAGATGAATAAATAAACAAAGCCCTTTGAAAAAATCAAAGAGCTTGTTTAAGCAAGTAAATCTATAAGCCGAATTCTGTACTTTTCTTTTTATAAAAGAATTCTAAAAAGAAAAAGCCCTTATCATTTATCTGAATGTACTGTTACCAGCACATTTTAGCTGTCTACCCTCCAACAATCGAGCGTGCAGCCCTCAAGCGTTGGTATACATGACATTGCACCACATAGAGTTTACCTGGTTTCACTACAGCATTACCTGTACATACTTTCTGTTGCACTTTTCCTAGCCTCACGACTGGTGGCCATTAACCACTATGTTGCACTATGGTGTTCGGACTTTCCTCCCAAATATTAAACTTAAGCGATAAGGCGAATTACTTGGTGGCAAAAGTACATAAATTGTTAATAACTACTCTTAAATATAGCGCTCATAATTCTTAATTTTGACTTGAATTTTTAACTTTGTCTTTCTAATACTTTTCAATGGAACATTTTGTAGTATCGGCTCGCAAATACAGACCACAAACGTTTAAAGACGTTGTTGGTCAGCAAGCTATTACAAATACTTTATTGAATGCCATTGAACATAATCATTTAGCACAAGCATTACTTTTTACTGGTCCAAGAGGTGTTGGTAAAACTACTTGTGCTCGTATATTAGCCAAAATGATTAATAGTGATGGTAATGAAAAAGAAGATGAAGATTTTGCTTTTAATATTTTTGAGTTAGATGCAGCCTCAAACAACTCAGTAGATGATATAAGAAATTTAACTGACCAAGTTAGAATTCCACCTCAAGTTGGTAAATACAAAGTTTATATCATTGATGAGGTGCACATGCTCTCTCAAGCTGCTTTTAATGCATTTTTAAAAACCTTAGAAGAGCCACCAAAGCATTGTATTTTTATTTTAGCAACGACTGAAAAGCATAAAATTATTCCGACTATTTTATCACGTTGTCAGATTTTCGATTTTAAGCGTATTACAGTTAAAGATGCTAAAGAATATTTAAAATATATCGCTAAAGAGCAAAGTGTAGATGCCGAAGATGATGCTTTACACATTATTGCTCAAAAAGCTGATGGAGCTATGCGTGATGCGCTTTCTATTTTTGATAGAGTAGTTAGTTTTTCAGGCAAAAACCTAACAAGACAAGCTGTTACCGAAAACTTAAATGTTCTTGATTACGAAACTTATTTTACCAGTACTGATCTTATTTTAGAAAATAAAATACCAGAGTTGCTCGTTCAGTTTAACGACACATTATCTAAAGGATTTGATGGTCATCATTATATTGCTGGTTTAGCTTCACACTTTAGAGACTTAATGGTTTGCCAAAATGAGCAAACAATAGAACTGTTAGAAGTTGGTGATGAAACTAAAACCAAATACCAAGAACAGGCAAAAAAGGCCTCCTATAACTTTTTACTTAAAGGTATTGAGCTTGCTAACGACTGTGATTTAAAATACAAAAGCAGTAAAAACCAACGCCTACTTGTTGAACTTACTTTAATGCAACTTGCCTCTATCACTTTTGATGGAGAAAAAAAAAATAGCAAACATTACATAATTCCTGCATCTTATTTTAGAGCAAAAGGCATTAAACCAATTGCAGTATCAATTCCTAAAAAAGAAAAAACAGATACTAAACCTATTGGTGAGCAGGTTACAGAAACAAAAGTACCTTCAGATGCCACTTTGGTGCATGAGCCGACTCCAGTTATCGATTTAAAGAACGATACGCATAGAACCTCTGGATTATCATTAAAAAGCATTAAAGCCAAAAAAGAGCATCAAATACGACAAATGGAAGTCGTTATAGACCCAAACGACCTTCCTAAAGAAGAATTTACAGAAGCTCAATTTATGAAGGCTTGGAGAGCCTATATAAAGTCGCTTAATACTAATGGAGAAAAGATTATGGCGTCTATTTTGGAAATGGACACACCTAAACTTGAAGGCACCTCAATAGGTTTAGAATTTCCTAATGAGACATTGAAAATAGAATTGGAACGTGCTCAATTTCCTTTAATGGAATATTTACGTAAAACACTTAAAAACTTCGATATAAGTCTTAATATTACTGTAAATGAAGAGGCTGCTAAACAATATGTTTTTACTCCAATTGAAAAATATCAAAAACTAAAAGAAAAAAATCCTAATATTGAGTTATTAAAAAAAACCTTTGGATTAGATATTTAAGCTATGATACGTATTTATATTATTCTATTAATTATTTCTGTTGGGTTTGTTAGTTGTGATGGACGACAAAACAAGCGTGAGTCTTTACAAAAATCAATAACAGAATTTAACACAAAATACACCCAAAGCCAATCTATTACATTTTTTCCTAAAGAATATACTGAAATAGTTACAGATTCAATTGTATCTAACAGAGTAAAAGTATCTATAAAAAATTATTCGTCTATGGATGAAACTATCATTTTAGCTTCTTCTGAAAAAAATACTAACTATCATCGTGTATTTGAATCAGAAATTGTTATTTCTTTTTCATCCAAAGCTGTATTTAGTACTTATATTTCTGCAAAAGAATTTAAGTTAAATAACATTAATGATAGGTTTTGGAATAATGCAACATTAGAGCATGTCTGGGTAAACCAAGAATTATCTACTGAACAAACTATTCAATTAGACATGTCGTTTATTAATCCTAAAGATAAATCATTTAAGCTATATCGTATGTCTATTGATGAAAAAGGCCAAAAGCTTATAAGTTTAATTGAACAACAAGGTTAAATTATGCTCGGACTAAAACTTCCTACAGATCCTCGTTGGGTAAATATTGTTGAAAAGAATATTGAAGATATTCTTACAGACCATGCTTATTGTGAGCAAAAGGCTGCAAGTACAGCTATTTCGCTAATTGTAAGCTTCCCTGAATATACCGATTTAGTTCAGGAAATGATTGCTTTAGTGAAAGAGGAAATTAGTCATTTTAAAATGGTACATGATAGAATACTCGATAATGGATGGACATTAGGTCGCGATAGAAAAGATGATTATGTAATACAATTAGTAACCTTTTTCCCTAAAGGTGGAAGCAGAACAACTCAGTTAGTGCATAGGCTACTTTATGCAGCACTTATTGAAGCAAGAAGTTGTGAGCGTTTTAGATTGTTATCTGAAGAATTACAAGATAAAGAGCTTGCAGAGTTTTACAGAAAATTAATGGTTAGTGAAGCGAACCATTATACTATGTTTTTGGGCTTTGCAAGGCAGTATGGCGACAGAAAGGAAGTTGACAAAAAGTGGCATCAACTACTTGATTTTGAAGCTGAAATAATGAAAAATTTAAGCAAAAAAGAAACTATTCATGGTTAAAAAAAAGCCTCAACTGTTAAGATGAGGCTTTTTTTATATACTAATTTGTTTGTTATATTTTTATTCCAAACCCAAACTGTATATTAGAATTTTTAGCTTCAACTGTAGTTAAATCTTTATCTAAAATATTTGTTATTCCGTAAGAATAACGAGCATCAATAAATAATTCGTCAGTAATCATATACTCTAAACCACCAATTCCAGAAAAAGCGAAAGTAGAAAACCCATCATTATTTTTCCAAGTTTTAAGACTTGCCATAGGTCCAGCTCCAAAAGTAAGTTTATCTGTTAATGCAAATCTGAACATAATTGGCATTTGTATGTAATCTGCTTTTAATTCATCTGCTTTACCACCTTCAGCAGAATATTGCAATTCTACTAAAATTGAAAACGAATCAGATACTCCATAATCTACAAAACCACCAAAAGCAAAACCGTTTCTATGGTCGTTAGTAAAAGTTGGATCTGGCGTAAAATCTAAATTTGAAACGTTAAGTCCTCCTCTAACTCCATATCTGTTTTCTTGTGAAAAAGTTAATGTAGAGATGCTTACGAATAATAATAGTGTAAAAAAAGATTTCATTTGTTTATAATTTGAGGTTGTAAATATAAAATGAATAATGTTAACTAAAAACAAAAAACAGATAACAGACTAAAAAAGAAGTCGAAAGACCAATTAAGTTAAGCTAACACTCGAAACTGTTTCGTAGTACACACTTTTAATGATTCCATCAGACAATCCAATTTTTGGTACATAAATATCTCTTGCACCACTCCATTTCATAGCTGAAAGATAAATACGAGTAGCTGGAATAATAACATCAGCTCTATCTTGGTTAAGGTCTAAAACTGTAATACGCTCCTCGTAAGAATACGATTGTAGCATTTGATAAAATGACGTTAAATAAAAGTATGTTAAAGGTTTACCTATTTGCTTACCAGATATTTTAAATATTTTATTGATGTTTCCTCCAGAACCAATAAGGTCTATTTTTTCATATTCACTAGTACTAGCCTTAATCCAATTTTCAAGCTCAAACCAAGCTTCTTTATTTACAATATCATTAAGTAATCGTACTGTTCCTATTTTAAAAGATTTTGATGTAACCGTTTTGCCTTCATGTATTACTGTAAACTCTGTACTTCCTCCACCTACATCTACATAAAGGTATGTTTTACTATCATCTATATAACTTTGTAAGTCTGTAGCTGCAATAATTGCCGCTTCTTCTTCACCACCAATAATATCTATTTTAATTTTTGAATGTTTTGCAATGGCTTTTGTTACTTCTACTCCATTATCTGCCTCACGCATTGCCGAAGTTGCACATGCCTTATATGCTACTACTTTATGAGCACTCATAAGTAATCTAAAAGCATTCATTGTATCTAACATACGTTGCTCGTTTTCTTTAGATATTTGGTTGCTTATAAATACATCAGCTCCTAAACGGATTGGCACTCGCACTAACGAACTCTTTTTAAACAAAGGTGGCTTCCCTTTTTGCTCAATAATATTTGAAATTAATAATCGTACAGCATTAGAACCAATATCAATAGCTGCATATTTTTTAATATTTAACATTCTACTTTTCTAATTTTTTTAAATAATAATTATACGTAGCAAACTGAGTTCTTGTTTTAGGCAATTTGTTGCGAACATATGGATTGTCTTGAGTGCTATTTATAATTCTAGCTTTTACATTATCATTCCAGCAAATTTCAAAAATATCTAAAAGTTCTTGTTTTATGTCATCATCATAAATAGGACAAGTTACTTCTACTCTATTTTCTATATTACGTGTCATCCAATCTGCAGATGAAATATACACTTTTGGTTTATCATCATTACAAAATATGAGTAAACGTGTATGCTCTAAAAATTTATCAACAATACTTATCACTTCAATATTTTCACTCATATCTTTTATGCCAGGAACTAAGCAACAAATACCTCTAATAATCATTTGTATTTTTACTCCTGCTCTACTTGCCTCATAAAGCTTATCTATCATCATATAACTAGAAATACTATTTAGTTTTATTTTGATATATGAAGGTTTACCAAGTTTAGCATTATCTATTTCATTATCAATAAGTTTAAATATTTTAGACTTAGTATAATGAGGTGATGTTATTATATGCTTATAGGTAAATATTTTGTAGTTATATTGAAAGAAATCGAACACAATATTTATATCTTTCAATATCTTTTGATTAGCTGTAAAAAGTGTGAAATCAGTATAAATTTTTGCTGTTGACTCGTTAAAGTTTCCTGTGCTTATAAAACCATAACGCTTTATTTTTTTCTCTTCTTCACGTTCAATAATACACATTTTACCATGTACTTTTAGTCCTTTAACTCCAAAGAGCAAATGAACACCTTCAGATTCCATTTGTTCAGCATAATCTATATTAGCCTGTTCATCGAACCTTGCTTGAAGCTCAATTGATACTGTAACTTTTTTACCATTTTTTGCAGCATTAATTAATGAACTAGCAACATGTGAAATTTCTGCTAATCTGTAAATAGTTATCTGTATCGTTTTTACTTTAGGATCTAACGCTGCTTCCCTTAAAAACTTAACTACATATGAGAAAGTTTGATAAGGTGTGTATAAAAGATAATCTTTATTAGCAATTGTCTTAAAAATGCTGCTTTCTAAACTCATTCCTTTTATAGGTAATGGTTTAATTTTATCATATAATAAATCTGTTCTGCCTAAACTAGGAAAACTCATATAGTCTCTTCGGTTATGATAGCGACCTCCTGGTATAACACTATCATTTGAGTCTATTCCCATTTTAGTCATTAAAAACTTTAGTGTTTCTCTATCAATAGTTTTGTCATAAACAAACCTAACAGGGTCACCAATTTGACGATGCTTTACACTATCAGAAATTTTTTCTATAAAACTTTTACTTAAATCGCTTTCAAAATCTAACTCGCCATCTCGAGTTATTTTTATCATATGAGTTGATATAGTTTCATAATCGAAAATATTAAAGATATCGTTTAAACAATAACGAAGTAAATCATCTAATATAATTATATAGTCTTTATCTTCCTTTTTAGGAAGTACTACAAAACGTTCAATAGTTTTAGGAATCTCAATAAGCGCAAACTGCTTTTGCTTATTAGAAAAAACCATCTTTACTGCTAAATATGCTGCACTATCTTTAAGGGTTGGAAGTTTTACCTGATCGTTTAAGATGATGGTAACTAAAGCAGGACTTACATTCTGAATATAATAGTTTTTTATGAATACATGTTGTTCATTGTCAATCTCATGCTCATTAATGAAATAAATATCTTTCTTCTCTAATCGCTTTTGGATTTTATCAAGAATTTTTAGACTTTCCCTTTGCTGTTTAATAACTATTTGTGTGATAATTTCTAGTAAATCACTGGCTTTAATTCCTCCAAGTTCACTTCTTCCTGTTTTCCCAGCTTCATCAATTCGTTTTATTGTTGCATAACGCACTTTAAAAAACTCATCTAAATTATTTGAAAAAATCCCTAAAAAACGTAATCTTTCAATAAGTGGTACAGATTCATCTTCAGCTTCTTGTAAAACACGAGCATTAAATTGTAACCAACTAACTTCTCTGTTTATATAACTGTATTTGTCTTTTGTCATTAACTCTTAAATAATTATCAATATGGCAAATATATTCTATTTACAAACAAAAATACTGAACTTAATGTTATTATAAATTTATATGAAATGCATAACCAAATATGCATATTTATACATAAAACTAATCTTTTAAATCTCTTGGAAAAATTGTCATTTTTGTGATGCCTTTTTTTACATCTGCCCAATAATCTACTTCAAACTCAATCATTACTAAACCACAAGTAGGAACATTATCTATGTAAGTACTACCACAACTATTAGCAATAGCTGTAAATGCGTGGTTGTGTCCAAAAATCATTACTTTGTTGTATTGGTCACTTAAATTATTGATGAATTTTGCTACCTGATGACCACCAAAATCATATAATTTTTCGTCAACAGATAACAACTTTTTTGATACATTAAGATTATCAATAAATATATTACAGGTAGTTAATGCTCTATTTGCAGGACTTGAAAATATGGCATCTGGCGCAAAAGAATATTCTATAAATTTTTTTGACAGTAAATTCGCATCATTCACACCTCTAGTACTTAAGGGCCTGTCTATGTCGCTTACATCGTATTCCCATGACGATTTTGCATGCCTAATTAGTGTTATTGTTTTCATTAATTTTCGATTAAATGCAAAAAATATCGATAAAGTGTTGCATAAGTCCGTTTTAACGATTATTTTCGTGCTTTGACATTTTTATTTGTTAAACCTATTAGTAATCAGTTGATTTGCTATAATAAATTTAATGTAAATGACCCCAAATCAAAAACATATTAATCAATTCATTGTCAACGCATTGTTTATCAATGCACTTCCCTCAAGTTATTTAAGAAAAATAGTTAATCAGTTTATGATGTATTCATCATTCAACTGCAAATCATTTATTCTTAACTAAAGATCATTTAAAAAAAATCGCATAGCGAAACTTATAGTATTATTTAATTAATCAAAGTTATGAAAACAATTGTTACAATAATAATAGTTTGCCTTAGTACCCTAAGTACGTTTGGGCAACAATCATTAAGCCTAAAAATTATTAATGGTAGTGACAAGCCTAATAGTGAAACAGAGCATCTTTATTTACTTGAAGTAACAAATAATAGTAAATCTGCTGTTAATTTTAATATTTCGGCAGACGATAAATCTTGTAGTGATACAAATTTGTCACAAATAGAAATGAAACAAGAGGTACTTAACTCTCAGAAATCAAAAAATATTGAATTAACTTCAATACAACCTGGAAGATCGTTTGAGTTTTATGTTAAAATTTCTAGACCTGCTAAGGCAAAATTAAGTACTTGGAATTGTACAGAAGTTAAAGCAGTTTCTGACAAAGGACATATAATTAGTAATTCAATAATTATACAATCATTAATCCCTGACCCAAATAACTTTAATTAGTTAAAGCTAATTAATCCATAAACAAAATATTGGACTTATGAAAAATGCTATTACTCATAATAAAATAAAAAATATACTCTACATACTTGTACTATTTAGCAGTCTTTATGCAAATGCTCAAGTATTAGATCCTTTTGTGCCTCGTTTTAATGGGACTATAAGAGGTGATGTAACTATGATTGCTAATACTATGCTTTCTAGGACTGCAACTACAAACTATAACGGTGAAAGTAGTAATCATGACTTTTCTGATAATGTTTATGTTGACATAGATAATGACCCTACTACTTTTAATTCAAGTAGCGCTAATCTTACTAACCCTCAACCTTCGTTAGATTGTATTTCTATTTATAGAGCATATTTATACTGGGCTGCTGCTGACAGAGAACCAACATCAGATCCAAATTCAGAAAATCAACCAAATTGGAATTATAATGATATAAAGTTAATGATTCCTGGGCAAACTACTTATACTACATTTAGAGCTGATGACATAATATATAGAGGCAGAAATACACATTTAAATAATGACCCATATATCTGTTTTAAAGATATAACTAATCAAGTTAAATCTTTAGCTAATCCTTATGGAAAATACCAAGTTGCAAACGTAGAAGCAAAAACAGGTAGTTTAACCTCACATGGTGGTGGTAATACAGGTACTTCTGGTGGTTGGCAAATAGTTTTTGTTTACGAAAGTCCAAAAATGTCTCCAAGAAATATTACACTTTTTGATGGTTATGCACACGTAACTAGTTCTGTAAATAATTTTGATATAAACTTTAGTGGTTTTCAAACTGTTCCTTTAGGAAGTGTAAAAGCAAACATGATAATTGGTGCTTTAGAAGGTGATAGAAGTTTAAGTGGAGATATGTTACAAATTAGAAATGTTTTTAACAATTACACAAGTATCTCAGCGCCACAAAGGAGTTCCAGCAACTTTTTTAATAGTCGTATAACTGTAGGTAACAACAATTTTGTTGATAGAAACCCAGCAAGTACAAATACACTTGGTTATGATGCTGCAGTATTTCCTTTAAGTAATACACTAAATACTCTCATTGGAAATAATCAAACCTCTGCAACCTTAAGGTTAACTTCAAATCAAGAAACTTATGGTCTTTTCTTATTAGGTTTATCTGTTGAAGTTTGGATTCCTGAAATTGATCCGATTAATGTTATGATGGGTTCTGGTTCTTCTCCTGTTGATCCGGGAGATACTTTAGGTTTTAATTTTGATGTTGTTAATAAAGGTAATGATAATGCAATAGATGTATCAATATCTACAATAATGCCGCCTCAAGTAGCTGATGTAATTGTTGGAAATTTACCATTAGGTGTTTCATATACATATAATAATACAACTGGAGAGTTAGTATTTAATTTTACAAATGGTTTAGTAGATATTGATGTACCTCCTATTAATGTCAGTTTTGATATTGTAATTGAAGATGAATGTTATTTTTTAGAAGAGAATTGTGATTTATCATTTGATTTACAATTTGTTGCAAATTATAGAGGTTTCATAAATCAAAGTTCACAAACTACACTAAGCTCATCTGGTATTAAAGAATGTAATATTGGTAATTTATTACCTTTTACAGTAGATATTAATCAACCAGTAGTTAATTGGGCAACTCCAGCTGGTGGTTTAGATAGAACAGTTGAATGCGGCGACGCATCTGGATTAAATTCTGCTCAATCTTTAGAACCAGAAACAGATAAATGTGATTTTACTTTAAACAAAACTTCAGGAAGTTTTGTTCAAAATTCTAATTGTCCAAATAAAGGTACTTATACAAATACTTGGTCATTTACTGATGCTTGTGGTGTAACTATTGCTCAATATTCACAAACTATTACTGTAGTAGATACTACTGCACCTACACTTATTGTTCCAAATGATGTTACGATTGAATGTGATCAAAGTTATGACCCAGCCTTTACAGGTAATGCTACTGGAAGTGATGCTTGTGGTAATGTTGATATTAAATATGTTGATTCTTTAACAGATGAGTGTGGTTTTACACATATAATTACTAGAACTTGGACTGCTACTGATGAGTGTGGTAATACTACTTCTGATACTCAAACTATTTCTGTAGTAGATACTACTGCACCTACTCTTACTGTTCCTGCTGATGCGACTGTGGAATGTACACAAAGTACTGACCCTTCTGCTACTGGTACAGCTACTGGAAGTGATACTTGTGGTGATGTCACTATTACTTTTGCAGATTCATCTGTTGATGCTTGTGGTAATACTCAAACAATTACCAGAACGTGGACTGCTACTGATGAGTGTGGTAATACCACTTCTGATACTCAAACTATTTCTGTAGTAGACACTACTGCACCTACTCTTACTGTTCCTGCTGATGCGACTGTGGAATGTACACAAAGTACTGACCCTTCTGCTACTGGTATGGCTACTGGAAGTGATACTTGTGGTGATGTCACTATTACCTTTGCGGATTCATCTGTTGATGCTTGTGGTAATACTCAAACAATTACCAGAACGTGGACTGCTACTGATGAGTGTGGTAATACCACTTCTGATACTCAAACTATTTCTGTAGTAGACACTACTGCACCTACTCTTACTGTTCCTGCTGATGCGACTGTGGAATGTACACAAAGTACTGACCCTTCTGCTACTGGTACAGCTACTGGAAGTGATACTTGTGGTGATGTCACTATTACCTTTGCGGATTCGTCTGTTGATGCTTGTGGTAATACTCAAACAATTACCAGAACATGGACTGCTACTGATGAGTGTGGTAATACTACTTCTGATACTCAAACTATTTCTGTAGTAGACACTACTACACCTACACTTATTGTTCCAAATGATGTTACGATTGAATGTGATCAAAGTTATGACCCAGCCTTTACAGGTAATGCTACTGGAAGTGATGCTTGTGGTAATGTTGATATTAAATATGTTGATTCTTTAACAGATGAGTGTGGTTTTACACATATAATTACTAGAACTTGGACTGCTACTGATGATTGCGGAAATGAAACTTCAGCAATACAAACCATTACTGTCTTAGATACTACTGCACCTACACTTACTGTTCCTGCTGATGCCACTGTGGAATGTACA